>Ga0209507_1000016_pt1 | contig 488668 bp, 385 predicted proteins | sample AD_UKC028_MetaG_FD_184414 | JGI IMG/M metagenome (GOLD analysis project Ga0209507, IMG submission 184414) | Active sludge microbial communities of municipal wastewater-treating anaerobic digesters from USA - AD_UKC028_MetaG (SPAdes) (version 2) | ecosystem: Engineered > Bioreactor > Anaerobic...
AGATCGAATGCTATGATGCGCATCATGGCGCGGATAGAAGGGTGGTTCATGAAACCGAGGCAGCCAGAGGAAGAGATGAAAAGAAGGAAAAAGAAACGGGGGGCTTGCGTTTCGCTATCATAGAAGACATTTCTCAGGATCCCGGCCTCGAGTGCTCGGCCGTGATCCTGACCTCCGCTCCCCAGAGTCCGCTCCGCGCCGGCACTGAGCCAAGCCGAAGAGAGGGATCCTCCCGATTCCTCTCCCCGGCTTGCCCGGGCGCCGACAAGGCGCTATATTGGATCGCGTCGTTCGCGACGGTCCGTGAAGGCCGGGCGCGCTCGTCGAAAAGGGAGGTTCGCATGTGCATATCCAAGGTCTTTGTCATTTTGATCGTCGTCGCGTTCATCGGGACGGCCGTCCCGGCCGCGCCGGGCGGAGAGCCGCCGGACGTCAAGATCGCCCGGAAGACTTGCCGGGCCGCCGACGGCGTCGAGATCGTCTATTCGGTCGCCGGGAGCGGCGAGCCGGCGCTCGTCTTCGTCCACGGCGGCTTGGCCAACCGCGGCTTCTGGGACGGCCAGATGAAGGCCTTCGGCTCGCGGCATAAGGTCATCGCCCTCGACCTTCCCGGGCACGGCGAGTCCGGCGCCGGCCGGACGAAGTGGGGCCTGCCGGAATTCGGCGCCGACGTCAAGGCCGTGATCGACGCGGAGCGGCCGCAAAAGGTCGTCCTCTTCGGCAATTCCATGGGCGGCCCGGTGGCCGTCGAGGCGGCCCTGCTCCTGCCGGGCCGCGTCCTCGGCGTCGTCGGCGTCGACACGTTCCAGGGATTCACCGAAACCATCCAGGCCGAGGAGGTGCGGCAGAGAGCCGAAGCCTTCGAGAAGGACTATGACGCCGCCCTGAAGTCCATGATCGGCCTGCTCTTCCACAAGGACGCCGATCCGGCCGTCGTCGAGGATGCCGCCAGGCGCATGTCGGGAACGCCGCCGGCCGCGGCCAAGGCCATGTTCCTGGGCATGGCCGGCTACAGCGAGACAGCCGCCGTGCGCCGCCTCCAGCCGCCGCTGCGGGCCATCAACGGCGATCTCTACCCGACCGACGTCGCCGCGAACCGCAGGATCAAGCCGGATTTCGAGGCCGTCTTCATGAAGCACGTGGGCCATTACCCGATGCTCGAGCGGCCCGGCGAATTCAACCGCCTGGCGGCCGAGGTGGTCGCCGGCCTCACGAAGGAGTGAGGCCCGCGGCGATCGCGCCCCGGACCCGCTCCATGAGCGCCGGCAGGTCTTCCGGCGCGCGCCCGGCGATATCGACGGCTGGGTGGAAGGTGACGCGGACCGGTCCCTTGCGGACGCGCCGGGCCCCGCGCGGCAGCAGCTCGTAGGTCCCGAGGACGGACACCGGGACGATGGGGACGCCGGCCTCGAGGGCCAGGAAGAAGCCGCCGCGACGGAACGGCTGGAGCGTTCCGTCCCAGCTCCGCTGCCCCTCCGGAAAGACGAGGAAGGAGTAGCCTCGGTCGCGCATGAGCCGGACCGCCTTGGCGATCCGCTCCCGGCCCCGGCCCTCGCCCTCCCTGTCCACGGGAACGTAGCCGGCGAAACGCATGCCCGGGCCCAGGACGGGGATGCGGAAAACAAATCGTTTGACGATGGCCCGCACCGGCCGGTCGATGACGGTCACGAGCAGCGGGCCGTCGAGGAAGCTGAGGTGATTGGACATGAAGACGCAGGGCCGGCGCCGGTCCAGGAGGTCGCGGCCCCGGACCTCGACGTCGATACCTAGGAGGGCCCGGCCGACGCCTATCATGCCCGCGCCGTAGGCCAGGAACGCGTCCGGCCGGTTGAACAGGACGCAGAAGAGCAGGACCGGGACGGCGCCGAGCGTCAGGACGAGGAGAACGGCGCCGCAAAGGACGTTGCGCATGGAACGGCCCGATTATAGCCTATCTCGGGGGGGGAAAAATTAAATGACCCGCGTAGGACTCGAACCTACAACCCGCAGATTAAGAGTCTGCTGCTCTACCAATTGAGCTAGCGGGCCATATCACTATTCGGCTATCAGATTCTTTATCTGTAGCTTGCGTCTATGGTCTCGGGCGCCATTGTCCAATTCTTGACCAGAGGCTCTCTCCTCCGAGCCCGCCGGGCCGGAAGATCGGAGGCATTATAGCCGCCGCCGCAGGGGATGTCAATCTGACATCTTCCCTATTGTAAATTCGCGATCAACGGACTTAAAATCGGGGAAAGCATGGGAATTCGAGATAACGCCCGCCATTGGACCGGATGAGAAGGATCCGTAAGAAGGGGGGACTGAGACATGTCTAGGATTTCCGCGGCGATCGTTCTTAGCATTTTCGCTCTCGTAATCACACCGGGCTCGGCAATTCAAAAAGACGGGCCCTACACCGTTGAGAAGTCCTATCATGGCGCGATCGCCGAGAAGGTCATCTCCTCCCGGACCATCCCCGAGGTCTGGGAAATCGCCATGAAAACGCTTTTTCGGATAAAGCATATGGAGGTCAGAGGCGACAAACCGTCGGGGACCATCAATGCCCGGCGCCCCGGTGCGGCGATCACCATTATTATGAGCGAGTCCGGCACGGATGTTTCCATGAGCGTCAAGTGGGAGTTCATGGATGGCGAGAAAATCCAGATTCGCACACCCTACAAGCAGGCCCTTCGCTTCTTTGATGAGTTTTTCCCGCTGTTAGACGAAGCCTTGATCCGTAAGTCCGTCCCTGATAAGTAGAATGGCCGACGAGCCCTTCGAGCTGCCGATCGACGGCGTCCTCGATCTCCACGCGTTCAGCCCCAAGGAGGTCAGGGACCTCGTCCCGGAGTACATCGGCGAATGCCTACGGCGCGGCATCACCGAGATCCGCATCATCCACGGCAAGGGCACGGGCACGCTCAAGGCCGTCGTTCATGGCCTGCTCAAGAAAGACCCGCGGGTCGCGGGCTTCAAGGACGCGGATCCGGGCGCCGGAGGCTGGGGCGCGACGATCGTCCGGCTGTGAAAGCGGCCCCGTTTTTTCCCCTATCTTTCCCCTTCCCTCCCGCGGCGATCTGGTGTATTAATCCTTAAGTCAGCAGAAGCACAGAAGCCGAGGAGGTGACCATGGGCAAGTCGCTCAACAGGCGTGATTTCATCCGTGTCGGCGCGGTCGCCGGCGCCGCCGCGCTGGCCGGGGGGCTCCGCGGTCAGGCCAAGCCCGCCGCCGGCGCCCCCAGGCGGGCCCGGCCCGACCTGGCCGTCGTCACCGGCGCCGACCGCGTCGCCGCCGTGAACGCGGGCCTGGCCGCGCTCGGAGGCATGGGCAAATTCGTTCCCAAGGGCTCGTCGGTCGGCCTGCTCATCAACGCTCCGGCCTGGTGGAAGAGGCCCGGCAGCCACACCCATCCCGACCTCACGCTGGCCGTCATCCTGGCCGCGCTCGAGGCCGGGGCCGGCGAGATCCGGTACCTCCTCGATCCCCTGCCGGGATATTTCGACCGGTCCGCGCTCGCCGCCGGGCACGCCAAGGAGATCGGCGCCGTCAGAAAGTCGTCCGGGAACTACGTCGAAACGGCCGTCGCCAGGAACAAGACCGTCAAGAGAACCAGCGTGATCAAGGAATTCCTCGACTGCGACGTTTTCATCAACCTGCCGATAATCAAGCATCACGTCGGCGTCGGCATGTCCGGCAACCTCAAGAACATGATGGGCGCCCAGTCCGGCGCCGCGAACCAGTTCTTCCACGCCGGCTCGGGGGCCAAGGGCGAATACGACGACATCCCGTTCCTCTCCCAGTGCATCGCCGATCTCAACACCCTGCGCCGGCCCGACCTCTGCGTCGCCGACGCCACCGAGTTCCTGCTGACCAACGGCCCGGCCGGACCCGGCGAGCTGCGCCGGCTCGACAAGGTCATCCTCGGCGACGACCCCGTGGCCGTGGACGCCTACGGCGCTCCCCTGGTCAACTTGAAGGCCGCCGACGTCCTCATGATCGCCAAGTCGGCCGAATGGGGCATCGGCCGGATGGATATAGACAAGCTCGCGATCGAGGAACTGAAAGTCTGAGCCGGCGGCCGCTCCCGAGGCCCGGGCCCTCCCCCTTTCGCCAGCGGGCGGCGCCGGACGATCGGAGGGATCATGCGCACGCACGGAAATCATCACCTTGCGGCCGTGGCGGGCTTCTGCCTCGCCGGCCTGTCGCTCCTCCTGCTGTCGGGGGCGGCCGCGCCCCAGGCCGCCAAGACCGCCGGCGGCCAGCCCGGCCCGATCGACCCCCAGCGCGTCCAGGACCAGGACACGATGACCTGGGCCGATTACCGTCCGATCCCGGGCCGCAATTGGGCCGATCCGTCCCTCAAGCCGGCCCGCGGCTTCAAGCTGGCCGTCGTCGGCATCGATTTCCCCGGCCAGCCCTTCGTCATGACCATGCCGAAGGGCTCGGATCCCTTCGGCAACCCCCAGATCGACCCCGTCCCCCGCGACCGGGTCCCGCAGTTCTTCGCCGATTTCTGGATGAAGCCGAGCGAATACAATCACGGCCAGACCATCAACGGCTACTGGATGGAGCAGTCCCGCGGCCGCTTCGGCATCACCGAGGTCGAGGTCTACGGGCCGTACCTCATGCCCCACCCCATCTGGCACTACGGCCTCAACGAACACCGCCAGAACGACCAGACGCCGGACGGCAGCCGGGCCAATGGCTGGATGGAGAAGGACTGCGACGCGCTCTGGACGGACGCCGTCGGCAAGGACGTCCGCAAGGACTTCGACGCCGTCCTACGCCTCTACGCCAGCTACGACGAGACGGGCGTCTGGCAGGAATTCGGCGAGATGAAGTTCGACACCAAGGACGACATCCCGGCCGCCTGGGGCAATCCGAACCCGGCCAAGCCCCGCTGGATCCCGACGCGCTACGTCCCCTGGACGAGCTGGCTGGCCGGCTCCCAGCAGTGGGGCCTGTCCTCCATGCGCCAGGGCGAGAATTCGGGCACGATCACCCACGAACTCGGCCACTTCGCCTTCGATCTGCCCGACCTCAACAACAACCCCTACGTCAAGCCCTACCGCCGGGTCGCCGCCGGGCCCTGGGACATGATGGACCGCGGCTGCTTCAACGGGCCTGGCGGCCCGCACAAGCGCTGGGTCGTGCCGCCGGCGCAGGGGGCCTTCATGCCGGCCGGCCTGATGGTCCGCAACCGCCTGGAGAACAAGTTCATCGACCAATCCTCGCTCCTGACGCTCGGCCGGGACATCCTGGCCCGGGCGGGCCTGGCCGTGGCCGAGGTCACGGCCCGGGCCGTCGATCCCCTGCCCGGGACCTACACGGGCCTCGTCGTCAAGTTCGACGGGTCCCGGCCCGGCGACCTCACGCCGCCCGACGACCCGGCGACCGATCCCCTCTCCCCGGGGAAGCCGGATTACGCCTACTACACCGTCGAGGTCGTCCAGCGCATCGGCTACGATTCCTTCACGCCCGACAACGGCGTCCTCATCGCCAAGAACAAGGCCACGCTGCGCGGCATGAACGGCGGCCCCAACGCTTTCAACAGCTACATCTGGGTCATCGACGCCCACCCCGAAGACATCGGCCTGGTCGATTACGTCAAGCCCGGCGGCGAGAAGGTGATGCGGACGGTCGCCGATTTCCGCCAGCTCAACGACGCCCTCTTCCACGCCGGCCTCGATTCCGGCAGCCGTTTCGAGTGGGTCGACGAGCCCAACCGCCTCCACTTCTACGTCGTCGACCTGCGGCGCGACGCGGACGGCATCCTTGTCTACAAGCTGGCCGTCCGCTCGCTCGACGGCTCCGGCCCGCAGATGCGCGGCGCGGCCCTCAGGCCGGCCGCGGACCGGATCAAGGCTGAAGGGGACGCCGTACCGGTGACATTCGCCCTGACCAACAGGGGCGGACCCTCGGCCCTGGGAGCCGGGGCGGCGTTCGACGCCGACCTCTACCGGCTGACCGTCTCCATCGACGGACAGGGCTGGAGCGCGCGCCTGCTCAACGGGCTGGCGGCCGTGAAGGCCGGGGCGACTGAGGACGTGACCGTTTACGTCGGCCGGGGGCCCGGCGCCTCGAAGTCGGCCGAGGTCACCCTGCGGGCCGTCTCGGAAAGCGACCCGACGAAGGCCGCGACGGCGACCGTGAGGATCTCGCGCTGATCCCGGTTCGAGCCCGCCGGCCGAACCGGTCAGCGCCGGAAGCGGATCGCCACGCCGACGATCTGGCGCTCGTAAACGGTCCGCGGACCGTGCCAGTAGCTGAAGACGACGCCTTCCCGGAAGAAGCGGTCGGCGACGATGACCAGCGCGTCCGCGCCCATCGCGGCCGCCTTTTCCCGCAGGACGCCCTCGACAAAGAAGCGGTCCATGCGCCAGGTCGGCCGGATCCAAACCTCGCCGAGCTGGATGTGGTCGCGCCGCGGCTCGCGCCGGATGAGCTCCACCGCGGCCGGGTCGGACGGCCGGAAGCGGGGCCGGTCGGGATAGAGGCGAGAACCGTAAGGGTGGTAGCAGGCCACGGTCCCGGCCGCGAGCAGCGTCAGGGCCAGGATCGATATCTTCTTGGCGTTCATCGCTCGTCTCCTTTTCTCTCCGCTTTCCTAAATGGCAAGAAGCGTGCCAAGGAACCGGAGAGGGGCAATGCCGAGCGTCTAATTACCATATTATCAGACAGTTAACAGGCGCGCCGGAAGGCTTTGGCCCGGCTCCCGGGTAGGCGGCCCGAGGGGACGAGGAGGGCAGATTGTCCCGTCCGGAGGACAGGATGCCAACCGTCGGACCGTCCGGCGATCCCTCAGCGCTTCCTGGAGACGTGGATGGCCGCGGCCCCGAAGAACAGGCGCTCGAACGCAACCTCGTCGAACCCCGCGCCGAGGAGGATCCCGGCCAACTCTCCCGGCCCGTAGAAGGCGCGGATGGACGAGGCCAGGTAAGCGTAACCGGCCAACGCGCCGGACATCCGCCAGCCGACGCGCCGGACGAGGATCCCGACATAGGCGTGGAAGAGGGCGCGGACGACCGGGACGGCGGGCTGGCTCGTCTCCAGGTTGACGAACCGTCCGCCCGGCCGCAGCACCCGCAGGAATTCCCGGAACGTCGCCTCCAGGATCGGCCGTGAGATATTGATGTTCCTCGTGGCGAACGAGATCGTGACCAGGTCGAACGTCGCGTCCGGAAACGGCAGCCGCTTGACGTCGCCGAGGACGAAGCCGGTCCGCTCCAGCCCCGGCTTGGTCCGGGCCCGGGCCAGCATCGGCAGCGAGAAGTCAACGGCGGCGATCTCCGTCCCGGCCGGCGCCAGGCGGGCCAGGTCCCGGGCCATCTCCCCCGTTCCCGAGCAGACGTCGAGCCAGCGCGAGCCCCCGCCCCGGGCCGCCCGCCGGGCCGCCCGCCGCCGCCAGCCCCGGTCCAGGCCGAGCGTCAGGACGCGGTTCACCCGCTCGTAGCTCCCGGCGATCTCGCCGAAGATCTCCCGAAGCGGCCGGCCGGAGGGCGTGGGCTTGTCCATCGGGCCGGGATGTTACGTTTTTCCGGGCCTTTTGGCAACCCCGGCCGGACGATCGGCCCGGAGCCGGCCCCGCGGCGCGGGTCCTTCCTTGACACGGCCCGGCCCTTCCGCCTACTATCGCCATAATACACGCTCGGCCGCATGGCGCGGCAAGGAGGTCCTCCGATGTCGTCCATCAGAACACGAACCCGCTCCGCGAAGATCTTCGCTTTCTTCCTGGCCACGCTCCTGGCTGTGGCCGTCCTGCCGGGGCTCCGGGCCCAGACCCCGGACCAGGACGTGGCCAAGAAGCTCCGCGGCTTCGACGCCTACATGGCCAAGATCCTCAAGGACTGGAACGCCCCGGGCGTCGCCGTCGGCGTCGTCCAGGGCGATAAGCTCGTCTTCGCCAAGGGCTACGGCTACCGCGATTACGGCCGGAAGCTGCCCTTTACGCCTACGACCCTGCAGCAGATCGCCTCGAACACCAAGCTGTTCACGGCCATCGCCGCCGGCCTGCTCGTCGAGGAAGGCAAGCTGACTTGGGACAAGCCGGTCAAGGAATCGGTGCCCTCCATCCGCTTCTACGACAACCAGCTCGACAACACCGTCACCCTGCGCGACATGCTGTCCCACCGCACCGGCATCACCCGCCACGACACGATCTGGTACCAGTCGGACGACACCCGCAAGCAGCTCTTCGACAAGCTCCGCTACCTCGAACCCCAGGCGCCGCTGCGCCAGACCTACCTCTACAACAACCTCATGTACGCCGCCGCCGGCTACATCGTCGAGCTCCAGTCGGGGAAGCCGTGGGAGGAGTTCGTCCGCGAGCGCATCTTCAAGCCGCTGGACATGGCCGCGACGGTCTATTCCATCGCCGACATGACCAAGGCGCCCGAGTACGGGGTGCCCTACACCGAGAAGCGGGACAGCTTCGAGCTCTACCGCATCCCCTACTACGAGGACATCGGCGGCGTCGCCCCCTGCGGCGCTATCATCTCCAACGTCCAGGACCTCTCGCACTGGCTCATCGCCCTGATGAACAACGGCCGCTACGCCGGCCGGCAGGTCCTGCCCCCGGAGGTGCTCAAGGCAACGCTCGAGCCGGCCATCGCCCTGCCGAACACGGCGGCCGAGGCGCGAGGCTTCTGGGAGGCCCTGAACGCCGCCTACGGCATGGGCCGCGAGACGGTGTCCTACCGCGGCCGCCTCCTGACCTTCCACGGCGGCGACCTGCCCGGCTTCCATTCCCAGATCTCCTTCATGCCCCGCGAGAAGCTGGGCGTCATCGTCCTGGTCATCGGCAACCACTGCGCCAGCCTCTACAACACCGTCAGCTACAACGTCTACGAGCGGCTGCTGGGCCTGGACCAGACGCCGTGGAGCGAGCGCCTGCTCGACAGCCGCCTCAAGGGCAAGAAGGCCGATACCGAGGCCCGGGCCAAGTCCGGCGCGGACCGCGTGCCGGACACCCGGCCCTCCCATGCCCTGGCCGACTACGCCGGCGAATTCGAGCACCCGGCCTACGGCGTTCTCAAGATCGAGATGAAGGACGGCGCCCTGTCCATGGACTTCCACAAGATCCGGCTGCCGCTCGGCCACTTCCACTACGACCGCTTCGTCACGCCCGACGACGAGACCTACGGCCGGACGTCCATCAATTTCCAGACCAACCCCCAGGGCGACATCGACAAGGCCGTCATCTCGCTCGACGAGGCCGAGGTCGCTTTCACCCGCCGGCCGGCGGGCCCGGCCCCCGAGCTCCTGGCCAAGCTGGCCGGAGCCTACGTGCTGCCGAACGGGGTGACGCTCCAGGTCGTCCTCGAGGAGAACGGTGCTCTCGTCCTGAACGTTCCGGGCCAGACGCCCGAGCCGCTCCTCCCCTACAAGGGCCTGCAGTTCAGGATCAAGCTCTTCGCCGACGTCGTCTTCGAGTTCGTCGTCGAGGACGGCGCGGTCAAGGCCCTCAAGCAGAGGGACCCGTCCGGGGAGTACGTCTTCCCGCGGAAGTAGCGCCCGCCGGACGCGAGGCTCTCCCGGGACCGGCTAGAGCGGCTTCCAGCGGCCCTTGAGCTTGTCCATCGTCTGCGGCAGGGTGGTGTACTCCATCTCCTCGAGCGGCAGACGGTGAGGCTCGAACGGCCCGTGGCGGCGGAGATGATCGGCTAGGAGGTTGGCCTCCCGGCGCGCCTCGTCCCAGGAGGGATCGTCGAACATGTCGCGCGGACCGATCAGCCTGGCGTCCGAGACCTGGAAGCCCAGGCAGATGACCCGCGGCGGGCCGTCGAAGCGCGCCGGCGTGGCCTGTTTCTGGGCGACGGCCATGAGCGGCCCGTAGTGCGAGCCCCTCATCCAACCCTCGATGATCCAGGGATAGCGGAAGGGCTCCAGGACCTCGCCGACGGCCGGGAACTGGTGCTGGGAGCGGACGATCATCACCGGATCGTCCTTGCCGACGTACTTGCCGGCGATGAGGGACAGCCGTTCGGTCGACGAGGCCGCGGCGATCGTCCCATCGTGCCGGGAGAAGACGTGCTTGATCGTGAACCGGCTCGGCGTGCCGATGAACATCAGCAGGTCGTAGATCTCTTCGGGGGTGTCGAAGAAGATCTTGCGGTGCTCGCGGATGTCGTGGATCTCGAAGCGGAAGCCGGCATGGAGCTGCGGGGCGATGACCAGGCCGGCCGTGTTGAACGGGTCGACGAACATCTTGTAGAGCGGCAGGTTCCAGGACCCGGCGGAGGTCTTGTCGGCCATGAAGATAAGGACGGGCTCCGAGGTCCGCTCCTCGATCTCCATCTCCGCCACCCCCGGTCCCTGTCCCTTGACGTTGCCGGAGAAGGCATCGGCGAGCATGTCCTGGCCGGCGCCGTAGAGCTTGAGCTTCTTGGCGACCCCGGTGCCGGTCATGAACGTGTCCCAGGCAAGGTGGTGGATGGGCTCGGAATCGACGCCCTTCGTGTGGGTCATGATCAGCTGGAGGTCGTCGCCGCACGAGGTGACGAAGTAATCGAGGATGAGGCCGCCGGCCTTGGCCGCCGCCAGGCTCTGGCGGGCCGATTCCTCGAGGGCCGGATGGATGGCCGAATGCCCGACCCATCCGCCGATGTCCGCCTTGATGACGCTGAGAGTGACCTTCATGGATCCTCCTTTTCGCGGTTCCCCCTCTCCGGCAACGGGGATCGTCGAGGCCACGCCCGTCGCCGCCGAGAGAGAGATTCCCCTGACCTTTTGCCGAAATCTTTTGCTGCGGTCTAACTATACGGCCGGTCTTTTGCGCCTGTCAATGGGCCCGGGGCCGGGCCGCCGGTCGCGGAGCGGCGGCGGAATCGGTTATAATGCGGCTCATGATCGGAATGATTGCCCGGAGCTTCATTCGCCCGCGTCTTCTTCCCGGCTTGGCGCTGCCGATCCTGCTCGTGGCGGCGGCCGCCTGCGCGCCAGGCCGGCCCGCGGCCGATGTCCTCGTCACTCGCGCCAGGGTCTATACGATCGACGCCGCGCGGCCCTGGGCCGAGGCCGTGGCCGTCAAGGACGGCCGCATCCTGGCCGTCGGGACGTCCCGGGAGATCTCCCGCCTGAAGGGTCGGGACACCCGGGTCATCGACGCCGGCGGCCGCCTCGTCCTGCCCGGCTTCGAGGACAGCCACGTCCATTTCGTCAGCGGCTCGCTGAACCTGGCCGACATCGACCTGGCCGGGGCCAAGACCGTCGAAGAGATCCGGACCCGGATCCGGGCCTTCGTCCAGGCCAACCCCGGGACCTCATGGATCAAGGGCCGCGGCTGGATGTATCCCGCCTTCCCCGGCGGCCTGCCGCACAAGCAGATCCTCGACGAGATCGTGCCCGACCGCCCGGTCTTCCTGCGCTGCGCCGACGGGCACTCGAGCTGGGTCAACAGCCGGGCGCTGGCCCTGGCCGGCATCGACCGCCGGACCAAGGACCCGGCCGGCGGCCGCATCGTTCGCCAGGCGGACGGCGAGCCGACGGGGGCCCTGCTCGAAGAGGCCTCGTCGCTCGTGGCCGGGCTCGTCCCCGAGCCGACGGCCGAAGAGAGGCTGGCGGCGATCCGGCGGGGCCTCGAGGAAGCGGCCCGGCGGGGCGTCGTCCGGGTCCACGGCCTGGGCGGCGAGTTCGAGGACATCGACCTCTTCGACCGCCTCCGCCGCGAAGGCGCCCTGACCGTCCGCCTGACGGCCGCCATGTGGGTCGAGGCCCCCGGCCCGACCGACAAGGACTGGAAGGCCTATGACCAGGCCCGGGCCAGGTTCCACGACGAGTGGCTGGCCGTCGACGGCGTCAAGCTGATGCTCGACGGCGTCATCGACTCGGGCACCGGGGCCATGCTCGACCCCTACGAGGGCCAGAAGGAAAACTCCGGCAAGCTCTTCTGGGCGCCGGAGGACTACAAGAAGGCCGTGGCCGCCTTCAACGCCAGGGGGATGCAGGTCTCGACGCACGCCATCGGCGACGCGGCCATCCGCCTGGCGCTCGACGCCTGCGAGGCGGCCCGGCGGGTCTCCGGGGACGCGGATGTCCGCAACAAGATCGAGCACGCCGAGGCCATCGCCGCGGACGACCTGCCGCGCTTCGGCCGGCTGGGCGTCATCGGCAGCTTCCAGCCCCTCCACGCCAATCCCGAGCCCGGCTGGATCGGGAGCTGGATCAGGAACGCCGGGCCCGAGCGGGAAGCGCGGGCCTTCGCCTGGAAGGCCGTGCTCGACGGCGGCGGCCGCCTGGCTTTCGGCAGCGACTGGCCGGTCGTGACCCTCAGCCCCTGGCCCGGGCTCCAGGTCGCCGTCACCCGCCAGGACCTCGAGGGCCGGCCCGAAGGCGGCTGGCTCCCCCGCCACAAGGTTTCCCTGGCCGAGGCCGTCCGGGCCTACACCCTGGGCGGGGCCTGGGCCATGCACCGGGAAAAGGACGAGGGCTCGCTCGAGGCCGGCAAGGTCGCCGACCTGATCATGCTTTCGCAGGATATTTTCGAGATCGACCCCCACGCGATCGCCGGGACGAAAGTGCTCCTGACGATGGTGGGCGGCCGGATCGTATACGAGGCGCGCTGACGCGCCGGCCAACGGGCGCGACGGCGCGCCGGACGGATCAACCTTTGACAGGAGGACTAATGAAAACCAAGATGACGCTGGCTACCGCTCTCTTTATCGTCCTGGCGACGGCCCTGGCCGCCGTGGCCGGGCCCGCTCCCCAGACGGTGGCGACGAACCGGGACAAGGTCCTGGTCATCGCCGTCCAGGGCCAGATCGCCGCGGCCCAACCCTCACGCGGCTATCTCACGACCTGGGACGGCAAGTCCAAGATGGCCGTCGGCACGGGCGGCATCAACTATAACCTCCGGCTCGGCGACCGGGTCTTCGGCTGGGCCGCCGGCGACCGGGCCACGGTCGGCGTCGCCGTCGAGAGCGTCTCCGACTCCCGTTCCGGCCAGGACGCCTGGCTGGCCGACGCCGCCATCGGCAACGAAGTCCGCCTCGTCGGCGGCGAGGCGCGCGGCGGCAAGGGCATCGTCGTCGGCAAGTTCGGCGGTTACGTCCTCGTCCAGTTCCCCCCCGACGTTTTGGACCGCCTGGCGGTCGGCGACCGGGTGCAGGCCAAGGCCGATTCGCTCGGCCTGGAGATCGAGGGCTTCCCGGACGTCTTCCTCCACGGCCTCTCCCCCGACCTCCTGGACAAGCTCGGCCTGCGCGTCGTCGACGGCCGGATCGAGGTTCCGGTCGTCAAGAGGATCCCGGCCGAGATCGTCGGCCAGGGCGCGGGCAGCTTCGCCCTGACCGGCAACTGGCACATCCAGACCTGCTACCCGCCCGACATCAAGGCCTACGGCCTCGACGAGCTCCGTTTCGGCGATCTCGTCCTTCTCGAGGACACCCAATCGGACTACTGGAAGGGCCACTACACGGGCGGCGCCACGATCGGCGTCGTCTGCTCCGGGCCCAGCGACAGGTCAGGGATGGGCATCGGCGTGACGCCCGTCCTGTCCAGCCGGGCCGGCAAGCTGGCCTCGCGGCTGGACACGGCCGCGAACGTCGCCGCCTTCCTCGGCCTGCCGCTCTCGAACGGCGGCGGGGCCGCGCCGGCCGCGGCGCCGGTCAAGGCCGCGGCCCGCAAGCCGGTGACCGCCCTGAGAACGAACAAGGACCTCCTGATCGTCACGGCGGTCGAAGGCGTCGTCCAGCCCGCCTCGGCCCGCGAATACACCACGACCTACGACGGCCGTCCGTCGCTCACCCTGGGCATGGCCTCGATCAACTACCGCGTCACCCTCGGCGACCCGGTCCATGGCTGGGCCCAGGGCGATCACGTCGAGCCCGGCGTCACCATCCAGGGCCGCGACCGGCAGTCGCCGAGCGAGTGCGCCCTGGCCATCCTGTCCTGCATCGGCAACGAGGCCGAGGTCCTGAGCGGCGAGGCGCGCGGCGCCAAGGGGTATTACATCGGCCGCCACGCCGGCGCGGACGACAAGGTCTGGTTCCCCCCGGAGACCGTCGAGAAGCTGGCCCTGAACGACAGGGTCCGGGTCAAGGCCAAGGGCGTCGGTCTCAGGATCGAGGGCTTCGAGGACGTCAAGGTCAACAAGCTCTCGCCCGAGATCCTGGAGAAGCTCGGCCTGGCCTTCAAGGACGGCCGGATCGTCGTCCCCGTCGTCATGGAAGTGCCCGGCCGCATCATGGGCTCCGGGTTCGCCGGCAGCCCGGTCGAGATCCTCGATTACGACATCCAGACGACCTGCCCCGAGGTCGTCGAGCAGTACGGACTGAAGAAGCTCAGGATCGGCGACGTCGTGGCCATCCGCGACCACGCCGGCCTCAATGCCCCCGGGCGGCACCCCGGGGCGGTGATCATCGGCACGATCATCCACGGCTTCAGCGACATGGGGGGCCACGGCCCGGGCGTCAATCCCATCCTCAGCGCCATGCCCGGCAGGATCGAGGTCCGGATCGACCCGAACGCCAACCTGGCCAATTACCTCGGAATCAAGCCCCGGCCCTAGCCGGGGTCCGGCGGGCGGGCCGGCGGGCCGGCCTATTCGTGCCGCAGGGCGACGATGGGGTTGAGCTTGGCGGCGCGCCGGGCCGGCATGTAGCCGAAGAGGATGCCGATCGCGGCCGAGAAGAAGAACGACAGGATGTTGATGCCGGGATTGAAGACGTAGGGCACGGCCATGGCATGGGCCAGGATCATGGCCGTGCCGGTGGCCATGGCGATCCCGACCAGGCCGCCGACGCAGGCCAGGGTGATGGCCTCGACCATGAACTGCAGCAGGACCTCGTTCTCCAGCGCCCCGACGGCCAGGCGGATGCCGATCTCCCTGGTCCGCTCGGTGACCGAGACGAGCATGATGTTCATGATGCCGATGCCGCCGACGAGCAGGCTGACCGCCGCCACGGCCCCGAGGAGCCCGGTCAGCGTCTTGGTCGTGCCCGACAGGGTCTGGGCGATCTCCTTGGTGTCCATGACCTCGAAGTCGTCCTCCTCGCCGGCCCCGACGTGCCGCCGCTCGCGCAGCAGGAGCTTGATCTGGTTGACGACGTCGTCGGACAGGACGCCGTCCTTGACCGAGAGCATCATCATGTTGATCTTCTGATTGCCGGCGATCCGCCGCTGGACCGTGCGCAGCGGCATGACGATCATGTCGTCCTGGTCGCGGCCCATGCCGCCCTGGCCCTTGCTCTTCAGCAGGCCGATGACCTCGGCGCCGAAGCCCTTGACCCGCAGCGAGGCGCCGATCGGGTCCTTGCCGGCGAAGAGCTCCTTGCGGATGGTCTCGCCGATGACGCAGACGGCCTTGCCGCTCTGGATCTCGGCCTCGCTGAACGGCCGGCCGGCGGCGAACGTCCAGTTCGAGGCCGTGAAATAGTCGTTCGTCGTGCCGGTGGCCGACGTGGACCAGTTGTTGGCGCCGTAGACGACGGTGGCGCTGCTCTCGACCATGGGCGCCACGGCCTTGAGCGAGCCGATCTGCTCGCGGATGGCCTCGACGTCGCGGTTCTCGAACGGCTGGGCCGTCGAGCTCGAGCCGGGGCGGAACTCCATCCGGGGCATGACCATGAGCAGGTTGCTGCCCAGGCTGGCGATCTGGTTGGAGATGGCCTTGGTCGCGCCGTTGCCCAGCGTGACCATGGTGATGACCGCGGCGACGCCGATGACGATGCCGAGCATCGTCAGGAAGGACCGCATGACGTTGCGCTTGATCGACTGGAGGGCCAGCAGGATCGATTTGAGGAGCATCAGAGGGCCCTCCCGTTGGCGTCGTCGCGCTCGACGACCCCGTCGACGAAGCGGATGACGCGGTGCGCGTAGCCGGCCATGTCATGGTCGTGCGTGACCATCAGGATGGTCAGGCCGCGGTCCTTGTTGAGCGACACCAGCAGGTCCATGATCTCGCGGCCGCGCCGGGAGTCGAGGTTGCCGGTGGGCTCGTCGGCCAGCAGGATCTGCGGATCGGTCACCAGGGCCCGGGCGATGGCCACCCGCTGCTGCTGGCCGCCGGAGAGCTCCGCCGGCGTGTGCTTTTCCCAGCCCGTCAGGCCGACCTGGGCCAGGGCGGCCGAGGCGGCCTGATGCCGCTCGGCCTTGGGCACGCCCCGGTAGAGCAGGGGCAGCTCGACGTTCTCGATGGCCGAGGTCCGCGCCAGGAGGTTGAACCCCTGGAAGACGAAGCCCAGGAAATAGCGGCGGAGCAGCGTCCGCTGGCGGCTCGTCAGCCGCTCGACGTGGACGCCGCGGAAGAGGTAGGCCCCGCCGGTCGGCGTGTCGAGGCAGCCCAGGATGTTCATGACCGTCGACTTGCCGGAGCCGCTCGGCCCCATGATGGCCACGAAGTCGCCCTCCTCGACCCGCAGGTCGACGCCGTTGAGGGCCATGATCTGGGCCGCGCCCTCGCCGTAGGACTTGGTCAGTCCCGCGAGCTCGATCAGCGGCGTGCCGTTGTTCGCCATCGGGAACCCCGTTACTTCACGGCCACGGCCGTTTCGGTGATGACCTTGGCGCCCGGTTCGATCGCGCCCGAGGTAATCTCGGTCAGGCGGCCGTTGGGGGCGCCGACCATGACCCGGACCGCTTCCGGCCGGCCGTCCTTGAGGACCCAGAGCGTCTGCTCCTTGTCCGTCGAGGTGACCGCGCCGGCGACCTTCTGCTGGCGGTCCCGGTCGGGAGGGCCCGGCATCAGGCTGCCGACCAGGCCGCCGTTCTTGCGGGCCGGCGCCCCGGGGGCGGCCGCCGGCGGTGACCAGCGGAAGGCCGCGGCCGGCGCCAGGACGACGTTCTCGCGGTTGAGGGTGACGATCTCGGCGTTGGCGGTCATGCCCGGACGGAGGCTCAGGTCGTCGTTGCTGAAGGTCAGGACGGCCTCGTAGGAGACGATGCCCGAGGTCGTCGTCGAGCCCAGGCGGACGCGCTGGACGACCGCCTGGTAGGTCCGGTTCGGGTAGGTGTCGACCTTGAAGGTCGCGGTCTGGCCGTCCCGGACGTCGCCCACGTCGGCTTCGTCGACGTCGACCTCGAGCTTCATCTGGGCCAGGTTCTCGGCGATGGTGAACAGCTCCGGGGCCGAGAACGAGGCCTGGACCGTCTGGCCGGGCTCGACCTTGCGCTCCAGGACGACGCCATCCACGGGCGAGGTGATGGTCGCCTTCTTGACGTTCGTCTGGTCGTAGTTCAGCGTGGCCCGGGCGTTCTCGACGTTGGCCCGGGCGCTGGCCTCGTCGGCCACGGCCCGCTGGTAGCTCGCCTCGGCCGAGTCCATCTCCGTCTTGGCCGGCACCTTGCCGCCGGACAGGGTCTGGACCTCTTTCATCCGGTCGAGGGTGGCCTTGGCCTCGGCCACGGTCGCCTGGGTCTGGGTCAGGGTCGCCTCGGCCGAGGTCAGGCTGGCCCTCGACCGGGCCACTTCGTCGTTGAGCTTCGACAGGTCGATCTGGGCCAGGACCTGGCCCTTGGTGACCTTGTCGTTGTCGTCGACGTTGACCTCGATGATCTGCCCGGAGACCTCGCTGCCGACCGTGATCTCCTTGGTCGGAGCCAGGTTGCCGGTCGCCTGGACGGTGACCGTCAGGTTGCCCCGGACGACGTCGGCGGTGACGTATTCGACCTTGGCGCCGCTGCGGCGCAGCCAGCCGGCGACCAGCACGGCCAGCGCCGCGAGGACGATCACGGCCGCGGGGATGAGCCAGCGCTTCAGCCGGCGGACGCGGCCGGACTCCTCGTCCGTCCCCAGGACCTTGGCCATTAAATCTTCGGAATCCGTCTTGGCATTGCTCATCGGGTCTTTCCTTCGTCGGGTGTCCAGCCGCCGCCGAAGGCCTTGTAGAGCTGAACGAGCGACGTCGTGACGTCGGCCTCGCAGGTCTTCAGGCTGTCGGAGGCGGATATCAGGTTCTGCAGCGTGCTGACGACGCTGGTGTAGTCGACGAGGCCGGCCTGGTAGCGCTGCCGCGCGTAGAGCGCCGCGCTGCGGGCCGCCTCGTCCGCCGCGGTCAGGTGCCCGTACCGCTCGCGGTTGCGGGCCAGGGAGACGAGGGCGTTCTCCACGTCCTCGAGGGCGGTCAGCACGGTCGACTCGTAGGTCGCCAAGGTCTCGTCCAGGACCGCGCTCTGGACCTTGATCTGCTGGCGGATGCGGCCGCCGGCGAAGATCGTCTGGGCGAGCGAGGCGGCCAGCGAGCGGATCAGGGGAGCGCCGCCGGTCAGGGCGGCCAGGGTCACGCCTTCGATCCCCAGCGAGCCGCTGAGGCTGAAGCTGGGGAACTGCGCCGCCACGGCCGCGCCGAGCCGGGCCGTCTGGGCGGCCAGGGTGCGCTCGGCGGCCCGGACGTCGGGCCGCTGCCGCAGGACGTCGGCCGGAATGCCGACGATGACGGCCTCGGGGACGGCCGGAACGGGGGCCGGGGCGGCCAGGCGCTCGTCGGCAGCGCCGGGAGCCTGACCGAGCAGGACGGCGATCCGGTTCCGGGCTTCAGCCAGGCTCGTCTCGAGGGACGGGATCTGGGCCCGCGTCTGGGCTTCCGACGACTTGGCCTGCTCGTAATCCTGCTCGCTGACGAGCCCGGCCTGGTAGCGCCAGCCGGCGATCTCGCGTGTCTCCGCCTGGAGGGCCAGGTTCTCCCTGGCGTTCGCGATCCGGGACTGCAGCGATCTGACCTGGATATAATTGGTCGCCACCTCGGCGGCCAGCGAGACCTGGGCATCGTGCAGGTTGGCGGCGGCGGCCTGGAGCTCGGCGGTCGAAGCCTGGAGGGAGCGCCGCGTCGCGCCGAAGACGTCCGGCTCCCAGCTGGCGTCGAAACCGGCCTGGTACATAGTGTTCGCCCCGGCGTCCCCCGTCTTGGAGGTCGTCGCGCTTCCCCGGCCGCTGACCGTCGGGTAGAGGGCGGCCGCGGCCACCTTGCGCTGGGCCCGCGATTCGCGCAGCCGGGCCCGGGCCAGGTCCATGGTCGGGCTCATCCGGACGGCCTCTTCGACGAGGCCGGTCAGGACCGGATCGTCGAGCGTCATCCACCAGGTCGCCAGCTCGCCGGCGTGCGCCCCCTCGGGCAGGGCGGCGTGCCAGGCCGCCGGGACATTCATCTGTTCGGGCGTCCGGGCCCGGTACTTCGGCCCGACGGCGCACGAGGCCAGCGCCAGCCCGGCCAGGAGAGACAACAACCACGGGGACTTTCTCATGACCATGCTCTTCATCGGATACTTGAGACGGATTGGCGGAAGCTTTCTTCCAACTCGGAAGTCTCATTTATACAATAATTTAATATATTTTTCAAGTGGAATAAAAAGGCCCGCCGGAGCGTCTAATATCCTAGGCGGAGGCCTGGCCCGCCGCCCCGATTCCAGCTGAGAAAGAGGAGCTTCGATGTCACACAAACCGGCTCTCGTCATACTGGCCATCGGCTGTCTAGTCCTCGGCGCCGCCGCCCAGTCCAAGCCCGCGAACGTCAATGGGTCCTGGGAGCTGACCATGATCGGCGGCCCGGAAGGGCCCGACGGGCCTCCCGGCGGCGGCGATCGCCCGCCGATGGTGGTCACGTTCGTCCAGAAGGGCGAGGTCCTCGAAGTGTCGATGCAGGGCGGCCCCGGTCCCGGCGGCCCCGACGGTCCCGGAGGCGAAGGCGTCAAGGGCGCCGGCAAGATCGTCGGCAACGACATCGAGTTCACCTTCACCATGACCGGCGGCCCCATGGGCGACATGTCCATCGTCCACAAGGGCAAGGTCGACGGCGATACGATGAAGGGCACCAGCGTCATGGGAGAGATGGGCGAGATGCAATGGACGGCCCGGAGGGTCAAGAAGTAGCCGGACCGGCCCTATCCCCGCGTTGACAGGCCTCCTCGCGGGACGCTATGATGGTCGCGGCCCGTCAGGGCCGAACCTCAAGTGTCCAGGGGGCCCATGAAGCACGGAGTACGGTTTTTCGCCCTGGCCGCCGTCGGCCTGCTCCTCGCCGCCGCGGGCTGCGCCGTCAAGAAGGACGAGCCGCAACCGGAGGCGGTCGCGGCGCCGGTCTTCAGCCCCCAGGCCGCGACGTATTCTGCCGAGATCGACGTCGCCGTCTCGACGGCGACCACGGGCGCGGCCATCCGCTACACGACCGACGGCTCGACGCCGACCGAAACGGCCGGCACCGTCTACACGGCGCCCGTCCACGTCGGGTCGTCGCTGACCCTCAAGGCCGTCGCCTACCGGACGGGCTGGACGACGTCGCCGGTGACTTCGGGAGACTACACCATCGCTCCCCTAGTCGCGGCGCCGGTCTTCAGCCCGGGGCCGGGCGAATACCTGACGGCCCAGGACGTGACGATCGCCACGGCGACGGACGGCGCGTCCATCCGCTACACGACCGACGGTTCAACGCCGAGCGAGGCGAACGGGTCGCCCTATGCCGGCCCGGTGACGGTCTCCGCCAGCCTGACCCTCAAGGCCGTCGCCTACAGGACCGGATACACGACCTCGCTCGTCACCTCCGGCGAGTACCTGATCGGGCCCCCGGCCGCCGCGACGGAGTTCAGCCCGGGGCCGGGAGAGTACGCCGCCGCCCAGGACGTCGCCATCACGACGACGACCGCGGGCGCGTCGATCCGCTACACCACCGACGGCTCGACGCCGACCGAAACTGCCGGAACGCTCTATACGGGCCCGGTTCCCGTCACGGCCTCGCTGACCCTCAAGGCCGTCGCTTTCGGGGCCGGCTACCGGGCCTCGCCGGTCACGTCCGGCGCCTACGTCATCGGGTTCGACGTCGTGGCCCCGGTCTTCGACCCGGCGCCCGGCACTTACCAGGACGCCCAGGACGTCGCCATCGCCACGGCCACCACGAACGCGACCATCCGCTGGACGACCGACGGCTCGACGCCGACCGAGGCCGCCGGCACGGTCTATACGGCCCCCGTGCGCCTCGCCGCGTCGGCGACGCTCAAGGCCGTGGCCTATCGCGCCGGCTGGACGACCTCGCCGGTCACTTCCGGCGACTACACTATCGGGACGACCGTGGCCCGGCCCCAGTTCAGCGTCACGCCCGGCTATTCAGCCGCGGCCAGGGACGTCGCCATCACGACGACGACCGCGGGCGCGTCGATCCGCTACACCACGGACGGCACGACGCCCAGCGAAACGGCCGGAACCATCTACACGGCGGCGGTCCGCGTCGCCAGGACGCTGACCCTCAAGGCCGTGGCCTATCGCGCCGGCTGGACGACCTCCGAGGTGGCCTCGGCTGAATACAAGCGGGTCGGCGTCGCGACCGGCCGGTTCCATACCGTCCTGGCCAAGAGCGACGGGACCTGCTGGACCTGGGGCGGGAATTCCGAGGGGCAGATCGGCGACGGGACCACGTCTCCCCGGCCCTCGCCGGGCCAGGTGACGATCCTCTCGGGGGTCGTCGCCGCGGCCGCGGGCCTCTATCATTCGGTCGCCCTGAAGAGCGACGGCACGGTCTGGACCTGGGGCCGCAACATGTTCGGCCAGCTGGGGGACGGGACGACGAACGAGCGGCTCTCGCCGGTCGAGGTCACGGCCATCACGGGCGTCACGGCCGTCGCCGGCGGCGAGAACAGCACCTACGCCCTGAAGGGCGACGGGACGGTCTGGGCCTGGGGCGGCAACGGCGACGGTCAGCTCGGCGACGGCACGACCAGCAACCGCCTCGTGCCGGTCCAAGTGCAGGGGCTCGCGGGCGTGACGGCCATCGCCGCCGGGAACCTCTTCGGCCTGGCCCTGAGGTCCGACGGGACGGTCTGGGCCTGGGGGTCGAACGCCTACGGCAATCTCGGCGACGGCACGACGACGCCGCGCCTGACGCCCGTCCAGGTGACGAACCTGACCGGAGCGGCGGCCATCGCCGCCGGCGGCTATCACGCCGCCGCAGCCCTGGGCGACGGGACGCTCTGGTGCTGGGGCTCGGGCTCCTACGGCGAGCTTGGCAACGGCAGCCAGCCCATGACCGTGCCGACGCCGGTCCAGGCGATCGGCGTGGCCGGCGCCGTCTCCGTCGAGGCGGGCATCAGCCACACCGTCGCTATCCTGGCCGACCGGACCCTGCGCGCCTTCGGCTGGAATTTTTACGGCCAGCTCGGCGACGGCAGCGGCGCCAACAGGTCCACGGCCGTGGCCGTTCTCGGGATCTCCGGCGCCGTCGCGGCCGAGGCCGGCGCCGACCATACGGTCGCCATCCTGGTCGACGGCTCGGTCTGGGCCTGGGGCCACAACGCCGACTACCAGCTCGGCGACGGCACGACCACGGACCGCTGGACGCCGGTCCCGATCCTTCCGTAGCCGTCCGGCGAGCGACAGTTTTTCCCGGCCGCGGTGTCCTAATAATGTAGAGTGATTTTTATCCCATTTTCCTAAGGAGCGACAAGATCCCGACCCCGGAATCGCTGGACGAAGGCGCGCTGCTCCGCCGGGTCGCCGCCAAGGACCTCGGGGCTTTCAAGGCCCTCGTCGAGCTCTATCAAGGCAGGGTCCTCGGCCTCTGCGCGCGCCTGCTCAACCACCCCCAGAACGCCGAAGACGTCGCCCAGGACGTTTTCTTTCAGATCTACAGGGCGAGCGGGACGTTCCGGCACGAGAGCCGCGTCTCCACCTGGATCTACCGGATCGTCGTCAACCGCTGCCATAACTTCAACCGGGACGGCAGGAGGGCGGACCCGCTCGCCGGGACCCATCGCGGCGCCGCCTACGGAGACGCGGACGGGCCGGACGTCGCCGCTCCCGAAGAGGCTGATCCGGCGGCCGCCTGGTCGTTGAACGAGACCCGGGCGATCGTCCGGAAGGCGGTCGCCTCGCTGCCGGAAAAGCAGCGGACCATGCTCGTCCTCAATAAATTCGAAGGGCGCTCCTACCGGGAGATCGCCGAGATCATGGACGTTTCGCTGGCCTCCGTGGAGTCCTGCCTCCACCGGGCCAAGCTCAACCTCGAAGCGGAGCTGGCTCTCCGGTTCCCGGAGCTCGTCCGGGACCGCAAGTTCGGGCCGGCAACCCGTGTCCAAAGGGATGAAGATGAACAAGCCAAGACCTGACGACGGCTCCGGCTGCGCCCGCGTCCGGGCCCGCCTCGTCTCCCTGGCGGAGCGGCGCCTTCCCGAGGCGGAGCTCCGGGGGATGCGGGAACATCTGGAAGCCTGCCCGGACTGCGCCTTCCTCCTCCGGCGGTTCGCGGAAGCCTGGGACGACCCGGCGCCGCCGCCGGAGCCGCGGCCCTCGGCGGATTTCCTTCCCCGGCTCATGGCCAGGATCGAAGCCGAGGAGGCATCCCCCTCCATCCGGCCAAGGATCGCAGCGATCGCCTGGCGGGTGCTCCGGCCGGCCGCGGCGGCGGCGCTTGTCCTGGCCGGGATCCTCGCCGGTCACGAGCTGGGAAAGACGGGAGCGGCGGCCCCCCGGCCGGAAGACGCTTTCGCCGATCACCTGCTCCAGAGCTTCGAAAGCATCCCCCCGCGCTCTCCGGCGGATTTCTACGTCAACGGCCGGCGCCCGGGAAAGGAGGACCTCGAATGAACAGGAAGCTCGGCAGAATGTCGCTCCTGGTTCTCGTCGTCATCAACGTTTCGGCCCTGCTGACATTCGCCTACAACCGCTGGGTCCGGGAGCCGGGCCGGCGCCCCGCGCCGGCACCCTCCCTCATGCGCGAGCTCTGCCTGAGCGGGCCGCAGAAGAAGTGCATCGAGGATTTCCGGTGCGCCTTCGACGCCGAGACGCGCGGCATCCTGGCTAGGATCCAGGAGAAAAGGGTGGCCCTGGTCGAGGAGATGAAGAAGACGGCGCCCGACGAAGCGGTCATCGTCCGGCTGATCGAGGAGATCGGCGGGCTTCAGGCCGAGATCCAGAAGAAGGCCGTCGCGAACCTGCTCAAGGAAAAGGAAGTCCTGACGGATGAACAGAAGGCGAAGTTCTTCCGGCTTTTCCAAGACCATGTCTGTCCCCGCGAGGAGGGGGCGGACGGCGCCGCGGCGGCCCGGCGCGGCGGTTGTCCCCAGGATCAGTCACACCAATCTCTCTACGGGAGGAACACGATATGAAGCTGTCCCGATCGACGGCGGCCCTGATCGCCCTGGCCCTCTTCCTGACGGCCCCCCTGGCGGCCCAGGCGGCCGGCGCGTGCGCTTCGCAAAAAGGCTGCGCCATCCCCAACCTGACGGCCGACCAGTCGGCCAAGCTGGCCAAGCTCAAGGTCGACCATCAGAAGGCCATGGTCCAGCTCCAGGCGGCCATGAAGACCAAGCATCTCGAATTCCGTCAGATGATGCTCGACAAGGCCGACCAGAAGAAGCTCGAAGCCAAGATCGACGAGATCGCCAAGGCCGGCGCGGACATCCGGAAGAGCTGCCTGGCGCACAAGATCGCGGTCAAGACCCTGCTCACGGACGACCAGAAGAAGGCCCTCGAGGCCCGTTGCCAGGGCCTGGACTGCGGTTCCGGCATGAGCTGCGGCGGAAAAATGGGCCACGGCGGTCCCGCGGGCCACGGGAACGGATGCGGCGGCGGATGCGCCGGCCATATGACCGGCAAGACGGAGAAGGCCAAGCCGGCCGCATCGGAATGCGACGCCGAGAGCTGCGGCTCCAAGGCCGCCTGCAAGAAGTAAGTCCTCGCTGACGCCGGAGGGAGCAGGGGGATCGACGGCTTTCCCTCTGCTCCCGTCCGGACACCCTCCCCCCGGATGATCGTCTCCCCCGTCCGGCAGTTCCCTTTTGATCCGCGTTGGATTATCCTTGTCGGCTGATGTCCCCGACGGGACAGGAAGGCGAGGTCAAAATGCTCAGCTCATTCCATCGTTTCCTGCTCTCCGGCTTGATCGGCCTGGCCGCCCTGGCCGCCCTTCCGGGCCCGGCCGCCGGCCAGTCTTCCGGCTCCGGCCGGCCGGCCAAGCCCGATCCCGGGACGCCGACCCTCTATGTCGTCGGCTACGCCCACCTGGACACCCAATGGCGCTGGGACTACGCCACGACCATCCGCGAGTACCTGCCCAAGACCATGCGGGCCAATTTCGATCTCTTCGAGAAGTATCCGCACTACGTCTTCAACTTCAGCGGCGCCAACCGCTACCGGATGATGAAGGAATACTACCCCGAGGCTTACGAGAAGGTCCGGCAGTACGTCGCCGCCGGCCGCTGGCATCCCGCCGGCTCCTCGATGGAAGAGAACGACGTCAACTCGCCCTCGGCCGAATCGACCATCCGCCAGATCCTCTACGGCGCACGCTGGTTCCGGGCCGAGTTCGGCCGGACCAGCGCCGAGTACATGCTGCCCGACTGTTTCGGCTTCCCGGCCTCGCTGCCCAGCATCCTGGCCCACTGCGGCATCCTCGGGTTCTCGACCCAGAAGCTGTCCTGGGGATCGTTCGCCCCGGTCGGCGGCCCGGACTCTCCCGAAAAAACCCCGGCCGGCATCCCCTTCAACCTAGGCGTCTGGGAGGGCCTGGACGGCCGAAGCGTCGTCGCCGCCCTCAACGCCGGCGACTACACCGGCTCGGTGACCTATGACCTGACCAAGACCCCGCCGCCGCCGGCCCCGGCCAGGGACGGCCGCCCGCAGGCCCGGCCCCTGACCGACTGGACCGCCAGGCTGGCCCTCGACGGGGCGGCATCGGGGCTCTTCGCCGATTACCTGTACTACGGCACCGGCGACACCGGCGGATCGCCCAACGAGCCGTCGGTCCGGCTCATGGAGGCGATCGTCACCCGGGGCCGGGCCGTCCTCGAGCCGGGCGCCGCGGCGGTCAAGGTCGGCGACGGCCCGGTCCGCGTCCTTTCGACCGCGTCCGACCAGCTCTTCCGCGACATCTCCCCCGAGGTCAGGGCCAGGCTCCCCCGCTACAAGGGCGACCTGGAGCTGACCAACCACTCGGCCGGCTCCATCACCTCGCAGGCCTACATGAAGCGCTGGAACCGCCGCAACGAAGTCCTGGCCGACGACGCCGAGCGGGCCTCGGTCGCCGCCGACTGGCTCGGCGGCCGCGCCTATCCCCGCCGCCGGCTGGCCGACGCCTGGACGCTGGTCATGGGCGGCCAGTTCCACGACATCATCCCCGGCACGAGCATCCCCAAGGCCTACGAATATTCCTGGAACGACGAGGTCCTGGCCCTCAACCAGTTCGGCGGCGTGCTGACGAGCGCCGTCGGCGCGGTGGCCGCGGCCCTGGACACGCGCGTCCAGGGAACGGCCGTGATCGTCACCAACGGACTGTCCATCCCGCGCCAGGACGTCGTCGAGGCGGCGGCGGACTTCCCCGGCGGCGCGCCCCAGGCCGTCCGCGTCTTCGGCCCCGACGGCCGGGAGACGCCGGCCCAGCTGGCGGGCGGCAAGGTCGTCTTCGTTGCCGACGTCCCGCCGGTCGGCTTCGCCGTGTACGACGTCCGGCCGGCCGGGGCGCCGATGGCCTCGGAGCTCAAGGTCTCGACGTCGTCGCTCGAGAACTCCCGCTACCGCGTCGCCCTCAACGCCGACGGCGACGTCGCCTCCATCTTCGACAAGGCCGTCGGCCGGGAGCTCCTGGCCGCCCCGGCGCGGCTGGAGATCAAGACCGACAAGCCGGCCCAGTGGCCGGCCTGGAACATGGACTGGGCCGACCAGAGCCGCGCCCCCCGCGCCTATGTCGGCGGCCCGGCCCGGGTGCGGGTGGTCGAGGAAGGACCGGCCCGCGTGGCCGTTGAGGTCCGCCGCGAGGCCGAGGGCTCGGTCTTCGTCCAGACCGTGCGCCTGGCGGCCGGCGGCGCGTCCGGCCGGGTCGAGTTCGCCACGGTCGTAGACTGGAAGACCCCGGCCGCCCATCTCAAGGCCGTCTTCCCGCTCGCCGCGAAGAACAGGGTCGCGACCTACAACTGGGAAATCGGCACGATCGAGCGGCCGACGAACAGCGAGAAGCAGTTCGAGATGCCTTCTCACCAGTGGGTCGACCTGACCGACGCCTCGGGCGCCTTCGGAGCCGCCATCCTGACCGGGGCCAAGTTCGGCTCGGACAAGCCGGACGATCACACCCTGCGCCTGACGCTCGTCCGCACGCCCGGCATCGAGGGCCGGCGCGGCTACGTCGACCAGACCTCCCAGGACTGGGGCCGGCACGAGTTCGTCTACGGGATCGCCGGTCACGCCGGCGACTTCCGCCGGGGCGGCGCCGACTGGCAGGGCCTGCGGCTCGACCAGCCGCCGGCCGCCTTCCTGAGCGCGGCCCACGCCGGCGCGCTCGGCAAGTCCTTCTCGCTGATGTCGGTCTCGAACGGCCGCGTCCGGGCCCTGGCCCTGAAGAAGGCCGAGCAGGGCGACGAGATCGTCGTCCGCCTGGTCGAGATGAGTGGCCGGCCGGCCAAGGGCGTCAAGGTGTCGTTCCCGGCCCCGCTGCTGGCCGCCCGCGAGGTCAACGGCGTCGAGGACGAGGTCGGTCCGGCCAGGCTAGCCGGAGGGGCGCTGGTTGCCGATTTCGGGCCGTTCCAGGTCCGCTCCTTCGCCGTCAAGATGGGGCCGGCCCCGGCGCGGCTGGCAGCGCCGAAGTTCGAGACCGTTCCCCTCGACTACGACGTTTACGCCTCGACGCGCGACGGCCGGGTCCCGACCGGCGGCTTCGACGGCGAAGGCCGGTCGCTCCCGGCCGAGATGCTGCCGGCCCGGATCGAATACAACGGCGTCGAGTTCGCGCTCGGACCGGCCGGCCGGCGCAACGCCGCCGCCGCCCGCGGCCAGGTCCTGGCCCTCCCGGCCGGGACGAAGGGCCGCGTCTATATCCTGGCCGCCTCGGCGGCCGGCGACCTGAAGGCCCGCTTCAAGATCGGCGACAAGCCCATCGAGCTGACCGTCCAGGATTGGGGCGGCTACATCGGCCAGTGGGACAACCGCGTCTGGACGACCCGGCAGGAGATCGCCCCGGCCAGGCCGGGCGAGCCGGCCGGCACGCCGCGGCTGCGGACGATCGAGGAGTACGCCGGACTCGTCCCCGGCTTCGTCAAGCCGGCGGCCGTGGCCTGGTTCGCCTCGCACCGCCACCTGCAGGACGGCACGAACGACCCCTACGCCTATTCGTACCTGTTCGCCTACGCCATCGACGCGCCGGACGGGGCGGCGACGCTGACCCTGCCGGACGACGAGCGGATCCGGGTCCTGGCCGTCACGGTCTCGGACGAAGGCCCGGCGGTCCGTCCGGCGGCGCCGCTCTTCGATACCCTGGAGCGCTGAAGATCGGGCCGGGCTAGCGAAGGCGAGCCGCCAGCCATTCCCGGTAACGGCGAATGGTCTCGGGGCTGGGCCGGGTGTGGCCGGCCCCTTCTTCCGTGACGAACTCGACCTGGGCGCCCGCCCGTTCGAGTTTTTTGATCAGCTCCTGGGTCGTGGCGAACGGACAGTTGCGGTCTTCTTTCCCGTGGAAGACGAAGATGGACAGGCCCTTGAACGGGGCGAGCGTCTTTTCGTCGAGGAAGTTCGGGTGCCCCTCGCCGGGGAAATAGAGGCTCCCCAGATCGGGCTCGCCGGAGAACACGGCCACAGCCCGGTATCTCCGGGGATGCTCGTAATAGGTCCGGTAGGCGCCGTAGCCGCCCATGGAGAAACCGGTGAGGACGATCCGCGCCGTATCGATCGGGTAGCTTTCAACGACCGCCGCGACGGCTTCTTCGATATCCTCCTGGGCGTGGTCGCGGGTGAATCCATTCGAGGGGCCCCGGCCTCGCGGCGCCAGCTCGATGGCCTCCCCCTGGCTCAGGTAATCGACGCCGGAGAGGTTCGTTTCGTCCGAGGCGCTGCCGTGGAGGTAAACGACAAGGGGGTACTTCTTCGACTGGGTCCTGTCGAACCCGGCCGGCACCCTGACGGCGTAGGGCTGGAGGCTGCCATCCACATTGGAGCGAAAGGCCCGCCGCATATACCCGGTCCGGGTCGCAAGCACGTCCCGGCCCGCTTCCGCTTGGGCCAGATCGTCTTCGACCCGCAGCAAGGCCAACCGTTCCCTGGCGGTCGTTTCGTAGGGCTTGGCGGCGCGCAGGGACGCGACGGCCTCGTCGAGCAGGAAGCGGAGGGTCGCCGCGCTTCCGGGTGAGAGCCTGGCTTTGACGCTTTCGAGACGCCGCGAATAGGCGTCCGCGGCCGCTGCGGGCATGACGGTCAGGCCCGCGGCCCGGGCGGCATCGTCACCCTTGGAATGGCCTCGCTGGGAGCTCCAAGCGACGCGGTACCCCCCGGGCGGCAGATCCGCCAGGTCGACTCCGAACTCATGGAACGTCAGCCCCCGGTGGCAAGGATACTCGGCGATGCCCCGGGCCAGGCTCGTCCCTTCGCCGCTGAGGACGGACGTCCGCAAGGTCTCGGTGTCTTCGCCGGAGCTCAGGCTGACGGCGCGGGCCCGCAGCGGCTCGCCCTTCTCCAGATGGTTGCGCTCGAGCCGGGCGAACGTCTGGATCCCTTTTTCGAGGGCCGGCTCGGCGAACCGCAGCCGGATGTAGCGCCGGGGCTGGTTCTCCTGGCCCAGGTCCTCGGGCAGAAGGCGGTAATAGAACGCGCCCTGTCCGCTGGCTTTGACAAAACCGATGTTGAAACCGATGCCGGCCGAGAGCCAGGGATGGTACGGGTGAAGATCCTGCCAGGGCAGGAGCAGCTCGAACGAGACGACCCCGTTTTGGGCTGCGGAGGCCAGCTTGGCTTGAGGGCTCATCGGGACGAAGATCTTGTCGACGTTGTAATACCAGAAGAGCCGGCGGCTCCATTCGAGCTCGGGCCGGTCGACCGCCGAGCAGGCCGCGACATAGAACTCGTCGGTGGGCGCGTCGCCCGGACGGGGCCGGGCGATGACCATGTGGAAGCCGTCGCCGTTTTGGTACGCCCGGTCATTAAAGGTCAGGCGGTCGCCCTCGGCCTCGACATAGACGTAGAGAAAATCGGTCCCGTAGGCCAGGCGATAATGGGCCTCGACGAGCTTCGCGTCGGTCCCGAAAGGATCGACCTGGGAGAAGGACCGGCGCGGGAGCTGCCGCAGCCCCGGATCGAGCGCGCCGTCTATGGCCGGGGCTTGGGCGATGAAATCGACAGGCGCGAGTTCCGTGGGAACCTCGCTCAATTTGACCGGCGGCCGTTCGCTTCCGGCCTGAGCGGCCGAGGGAGCGGGCGCGGCCAGTCCGGGACGCAGGCTTGCCAGGATCACGAAGCCTAATAGCCAGATAACCTTCTTCATCGCCAGGACCTCCGTCTTCCTCGCCAACGATGTCGGCGCGAAAAATGCCATCGCTGAAACAGATGGTTTCAGGGCATGAAAAGTTGCCTCGCCGCCTCGAGAGGTTTCCCGAAAATGGGAGAAGAACCCAGATTCAGGGGTATAAAACAGGGTAATAATAAATAGAGCGTGGGGGCAGTTTCTGCGGCCGGCGGAAAGTCAAGCGGATCCGGGCGGGTTGACACGTCTCCGGTCGTCGGAAATAATAAGGCCGCTTCGATCCGTAAGATATGAAAAGGCGGCACCGATGACCGACAAGAACGAGACCGCGGACCTCTCGGCCGCGACCCTGGCCGTGTGGGCGGGTGAAGAAGACAGCCTGGTCGAGGGGGCCACGCAGGTCCCGATCGTTTACAGCGCCGCCTACGGCTATCCCGACGTCGACGCCTGGCTCGATGCCGCCCTCGGCCGCAAGCCCGGCCACATCTACTCGCGCAACACCAACCCGACCGTGGCCGCCTTCGAGGCCAAGGTCCGCCGCCTCGAGGGCGCCGCGGCGGCGGCCAGCTTCGCGAGCGGCATGGCGGCCATCAGCAACACGCTCTTCGCCCTGCTCTCCCCCGGAGACCGGATCGTGTCGGTGAAGGATTCCTACGGCGGCACCAATAAGCTCTTCCTGGAGTTCCTGCCCCGCTTCGGCGTCCGGGTCGAGCTCTGCGATACGACGGACAGCGAACGGATCGAGGCGGCCGTGGCCGCCGGCTGCCGCGTCCTCTACCTCGAAACGCCGACCAACCCGACGCTCAAGGTCGTCGACATCGCCCGGCTGGCCGCGGCCGGGCGCCGCGCCGGGGCCGTGGTCGTGACCGACAACACTTTCGCCACGCCGATCAACCAGAATCCCCTGGCCCTGGGCGCCGACCTGGTCGTCCACAGCGCCACCAAGTTCCTGGGCGGCCACGCCGACGCCCTGGGCGGCGTCGTCTGCGGCGACCCGGACCTGGTCGGCAGGATCTATCATTTCCGGGAGATCAACGGCGCCTGCCTGGACCCGATGGCCGCCTTCCTCATGATCCGGGGCATGAAGACCCTGGCCCTGCGGATCGAGCGGCAGAACGCCAGCGCCCTGACGATCGCCCGCTGGCTCGAGGGCCAGCCGGCCGTTTCGGCGGTCTTCTATCCGGGGCTCGACTCCCATCCCCAGCACGAGATCGCCCGCCGCCAGATGCGCGGCTTCGGCGGGGTCCTCAGCTTCATGCTCAAGGGCGGGTTCGAGTCGGTCAAGCGGGTCCTGCCCGGGCTGCGGCTCGCCCGCCGGGCCGCCAACCTCGGCTCGATCGAGACTGTGGCCGGGCCGCCGGCGACGACCAGCCACGTCGAGTGCACCCCCGCGGAGCGCGCCGCGATGGGCATCCCCGAGGGGCTCATCCGCTACTCGGTCGGCATCGAGAACCCCAAGGACCTCATCGCCGATCTGGCCCGCGCCCTCGAACGCGCTTAGCCGGGGGGGCCGCCGCGGATGGGCCGGCCGGCCGTCGTTCGGCCCGCAAGATAGCCCCGCTCTCTCAAGAAGCGCTCGATCTCCGCGTAGGCGTCCTCCGTGAACTTCGGATCGGGATCGAACTTATCACGCTGGTTGGCGACGTCACGCGTCAGGAGATGTCCTACGCCCGGATAGACGTGGAGCTCGCAGACGGCCCCGGCGCGGACGAGAAGATCGCGAAACCGCTTGGCGTCAACGAGCGGGGTAGCCGTGTCCATGTCGCCGTTGATGATGCAGGTCGGCGGAGCCAAAGGCCCGACGAGGTCCATCGGCGAATGGTCCGAGGCCTTGATCCCGCCCGGCAGAAGGTGCGCCGGCGCGAACACGGCCGGCGACCAGAGCAGGAGCACATCCGGCCTGGAGCCCGGCCCGGCCGGGCCTTCGTCGGCGAACCGGCCCAGGGCCGCGACCGAAACGAGCTGGCCGCCGGCGGAGACCCCGTATCCCGCGACCCGTGTCGGATCGATCGCGAACTCGGCCGCGTGCTCCCGGAGCCATCGAAACGCCGTCCGCGTGTCGTCCAGGGCTTCGATCGGCGTGCATCCGTTCTTGGAGAGCCGATAATCGATGGCCACCGCGACCAGCCCCCAGTCGGCGAAACGTCTCGCCGCCGCAAATGTCCATTCAGCGGTCCCCAACGTCCAGGCCCCTCCGTGGACGAGGACAACGGCGGCCCTTGGCGTCGTGGCGTCCCGGCCCTCCGGCAGGAAGACGAACGCGCCGAGCTTCTGGCCCGCGATCTCCCGATAGACATAGGAGCGCGGCGGCTGCTGGGCCGGGAGATTGGACGCGGCCAGGACGAGGACCACGATCGCCAAAAGGGAATGGATCTTCATGGGATTCCCTCCTCGAGGGCTCGGTTCCGCCGTCTGGACCGCTTATTCGCCGCCGATCTGGAGCTCCTTGATCCGCACGGTCGGGGCGGCCATAGCGTCGAACGGGTCGAGGTCGTCGGCGACGAGGTCGATGCCGTTGAAGATCTCGTCGGCCGTGCCGGCGATGGTCAGCCCCCGCACCGGGAAGGCGATCCGGCCGTTCTCGATCCAGAACCCGGAGGCCCCGCCGCTGAAGTTGCCGTTGACCGGGTTGATGCCGTAGCCGGTGACTTCCTTGACCAGCAGCCCGTTCCTGGTGGCGGCGACGACGTCCTCGTACTTGGCCGCCCCGGCCAGCATGGTGAAGTTGTGAGGCCCGATCCCGGGCAGGCCGGTGAAGCCGTCGCGGGCGGCGTTGCCCGTGCTCCGGGTCCCGGCCCGCTTGGCCACGGCGGTGTTGTACAGGAACGCCGCCAGCACGCCCTTGTCCACGATGATCCGCTTCGCGGTCGGCACGCCCTCGCCGTCGAACGGGGCGCTGGCCAGGCCCTTCTCGCGCGTGCCGTCGTCGACGATGGTGATCGTCTCCACGGCTATGCGCTGGCCCATCTTCCCGGCCAGGAAGCTCGCTCCCTGCAGGACGCGCTCGCCATCGATCGCCCCGAGGACGCCGCCCAGGAGCACGTTGGCCACGTCGGCGTGGAAGATGACCGCGGCCCGCTGCGTCTTGACCGGCCGCGGATCGAGGGCCTCGTAGGCCCGCCGGGCCGCCTTGCCGGCGATCTCCTCGGCCGGCTTGAGGTCGCCGTAGAAGCGGCGGCTGCACGAGTCGTATCCCGACGACCTCTGATCGCCCTTCTCGGCCACGACCGAGACGCCGCAGCCGCAGCCCGACGACTTATAGCCCTTGAGGAGCCCGTTGGAGTTGGCGATGACGATCTCGCCCTCCGTCTCGCGGTAGGCGGCTCCGTCGCTCTTGGTGATCCGGGGGTCCTTCGTGGCCAGGCTCTCCAGGCGCTTGGCCAGCTCGATCTTCTCCTCCATCGGCGCCCGGGCGATGCTCGGGTCGTAGAGACCGGCCACGGCCGTCTCGCCCCGGTCGTCCGGCAGGACGTTGTTCGGGTCGGCCGTCGTCACCCGGGCGAACTCGACGGCCCGGCCGGCGGCGTCGGCCAGGGCCTTCTCCCCCAGGTCGTTGGAGCTGGCGAAGGCCATCCGCCCCTTGACGAAGACCCGGATGCCCGCCCCGGCGGCGGCCGCCTCCCGGACGGTCTCGATGTCGCCCTTGCGCACGTCGATGCTCAGGTCCCGGCCCGTTTCGATATAGACCTCGGCCGCGTCGGCGCCTTTCTTCAGGCACCGCTTGACCAGCTGTTCGGCTGTTCCCTTGATGTCCATCATCCTCGTCCTTTCTCCGTCTCCCGCTTATCTCGCCCGCGAGCCGCCGACGTTGATGCCCCGGATCCGGACCGTGGGCTGCCCGGCCGAGACCTCGGCCGCCTGTCCCTTGCCGCAGATGCCCGGGCCGAAGTCCAGGTCGTCGCCGACCGCGTCGACGCCCTGGATGACGTCGAGGCAGCTGCCGATGAGCGTCGCCCCCTTGACCGGGACCGTTTTCCGGCCGTTCTCGATCAGGTAGGCCTCGCGGCAGGTGAAGTTGAAGACGCCGTCGGTCGGATTGACGCTGCCGCCGCTCAGGCTCTGGACGTAGAGGCCGCTCGGCGTCGAGGCCAGGATGTCGGCCGGCTTGTCCGTCCCCTTCTCGATGAAGGTGTTGGTCATGCGGACGATCGGCATGTAGCGGAACGATTCGCGGCGGCCGTTGCCGGTGCGCTCCATCTTGATCTGCTTGGCCGAGAGGACGTCGGTCATGTACTTGACCAGCGTGCCGTCCTGGATGAGGACGTTGCGCTTCATCGGCGTGCCCTCGTCGTCGAAGTCGGTCGTGCCGCGGAAGCCCGGCAGACTGCCGTCGTCCACCATCGTGAACTTGGGGTTGGGCACCTGCCGGCCGAGCTTGCCGACGAAGACGCCGGTCTCGCGGGCGATGTTGTCGCCTTCGAGGGGATGGCCGACGGCCTCGTGGACCAGGACCCCGCCCCAGCCGTTCTGCATGACGACGTCCATCTTCCCGGCCGGCGCGTCCTTGGCCTCGAGCATGGCCACCGACTCGCGGGCGCTGGCCCGGGCCGCGTCCTCCGGCTTGAGCTCGTCGAACATCTCCAGTCCGGCGTGGCGGCTCAGGCGCTCGCGCCCCATGTGCGAGGTGCCGTTGCCCGCGGCCAGGACCTGGACGACGAAAAAGAGGAGCGGCAGCTCGTCCGTGAGATAGAGCCCCTCGCTGTTGGCGATCGTCCGGCCGCGGACCTCGTCGTAGTAGTCGATCGAGGCCATCTTGACCCGGGGATCGTACCCCAGGGCCGCGTCATGGGCCCGCTTCATGATCTCCAGACGCTTCTCCTCGGCCACCGTCTGGAGCGGGACCTTGACGGTGATGAAGGACGGCCGCTTTTCCTCCCGGATGTCCACGGGCGCCACGGCCTTGGCCCCGCGGGCGACATAGGAGGCGACGTCGGCCGCCCGGAGGAAGGCGTCGAGGGTCAGGTCGTCGGTGTAGGCATAGCCCGTCTTGTCTCCCGAGATGACCCGGACGCCGGCCCCCTGACTGATGCCGAAGACGGCGCTCTTGAACTTGCCTTCCTCCATGAGGATCGAGCGCGAGACCCGGTTCTCGATGTAGATCTCGCCGAACTCGCCGCCCTGGGCCAGGGCCCGCCGAATGACCTTGTTCAGGTCCTCCAGGGCGAACCGGGGCGGCGGCGGCGCCTGGCCGGCCTTGATGCAGCTCATGAGGGACGGCGCGGCCGCCAGGGCGATGCCGCCCTTGATGCCGAGCTCCAGGAACCTGCGCCGGGGGATGTCGTCGACGGAGAAGAAGTTTTGGGTCATGGGCCTCACCTTTCAGCGACGTTCGAGGTCGGGCCGATCACGAAAAGGGGATTATAGTTCGGCCGGGCGGGAATTTCCATCCTATCGACAATACGTCCGGCCGCGGCCGAATGTTGCGGCCCGGGTACTTTCCTCGGGGTTTTCACGTTATAATGATAGGCACTTCAGGTGAGGAGGCCGTCATGAAGAAGGTTCTGGCCGCGGGCTTCGTGCTCATCCTCGCTTCCGCGGCCTGGGCCCAGAACTGGTTCCAGGGAACGCTGGACCAGGCCGTGGCCAAGGCCAAAACGGAGAACAAGCTCGTTCTGGTCGATTTCTACAGCGGTGGCTGAAGCAGCTGCAGACTGCTGGGTCAGCAGTTTTACCATAACGCCAAGTTCCACCCCTTCCTCGACAAGAATTTCGTCCTCTTCCTGGCCGACAACGGAAAGCCGATCGGCCTCGAGACCTTCAAAAGGTTCGCCATCCGGGGCACGCCGACGACGCTCGCCCTGAGCGGCGATGGCGCCGAGGTCGACTGGTTCGTCGGCTACGAACCGCCCGCCGAGAACTTCCGGGCCCGGCTCGAGAAGATCCTCGAGGGCGAGAACACGTTCCAGGCGCTCGCGGCGGCTTACGCCAAGGACCCCAAGGACGTGGCGGCGGCGTTCGGCCTGGCCAGGAAATGGGCCGAGCGCGGGGCGACGGCCAGAGCGCAGGACAAGTTCCGAGAGGTCCTTGCCCTCGACCCGGACGGCAAGGCCGGTCCCTTTGCCGACGAAGAGGGCACCAAGATAACGGCCTCCTATGCCGACTTCGCCAGGTACGAGATAGCGAGGGCGGCGGCCTGGTCGCGGCGCCCCGGACCGGATCTGGCCCCGATCAAGGCCTTCATCGCCGACCGCCCCAAGAACCCCCTGGTCCGGGAGGCCTACAGGCAGCTGAGCCGGTACTACGGATCGGCCGGTTCTAAAGAAGACGCGGCGACGTTCTTCGCCGAATACGCCTCGAGATATCCTGACGATCCGGAACCCCTGTCCGCGTGGCTGAGGCGGATCATCCGGGACGGCGGACCGCTCGACAAAGGGAAGGATCTCGCCGCCGAGCTGCGCCGCCTGACCCTGGCCGATCCGAAGCCTGGCACCAACCAGATGTTGGCCCAGTTCTACGAGCTCGCGGGCGACAGGGCCAAGGCCGAAGACGTCTACGGTCCGGCCTTCATGCAGGGGCGCGTCCAGGACCTGGCCTATTCCCTGATGGTCTACGCGGTCTACTGGGTCGACAAGAAGGAGAACCGGGACAGCGCCCTGGCCATGGCGGACACGGCCCTCGGGCTGCAGCCCGGAGATCTCTGGTACATCCGTCAGGCCGCCTATGTGCGCGTCACGGCCGGCGACACGGCCAAAGCCCTGCAGATCTACGGTCCCGCCTGGCTGGAGAAGAACATCGCCGGGGCGGAGCCGCATGATATCAGAAGCTACGCCATGTTCTGGACGCGGACGGGCTCGAACCTCGAAAGCGCGCTCGCGGCGGCCAAGAAAGCGGTCGAGCTCCAGCCCCAGACCAATTATTTCTGGACGACGCTCGGCGACGTTTATGACAAGCTGGGGAACAGGGTCGAAGCCGTCAAGGCCCTGGAGAAAGCGCTCGAATTGACCCCGCCCGGAGAAAGGGCGGGCCTGCAAAAGAAGCTCGACGCGCTCAAGGCCTTGAACTAGCAGCCCGTCGGAGCTTCAAGGGTCGCCAGACCGGGGAATATGGGCTATAATGTTGAAATGAAACGGACAACGCTGGCCTGCATCCCGCTCATCCTGTTGATCGTCGGCATATCGAACGGACAGGCATCGCGTCCGCCCGACTTCAGCGGTCCCTACTTCGGGCAGGCCCCGCCAGGCGCGGTGCCGCAGCGCTTCGCCCCGGGTTTCGTTTCCACCGCTGGATACGACCTCACCCCGACCTTCTCTCCCGGTCTCGACGAGGTCTTTTTCGGGCGCCGGGCGTCCGAGGAGGGCAGCGACAATAAGATCTATTACTCCAGGATGACGCGGGGGCGCTGGGAAGAACCGGTGCCGGCGGCCTTCTCGTCCGGCGCGGCGGAGTACGAGGCCCAGTTCTCCCCGGACGGCGGCCGGGTGTACTTCAACCGCGGAAAAATGATCTTCTTCAGCCAAAGGACGGAAGCCGGCTGGAGCGAGGCCCGGCCCGTCGCTGCGCCAGCCGACGAGGGCATGTGCGCCGCCCCGGCCCGGAACGGCACGCTGTATTTCACGGCGGCGCGGAACAAGGTCTATGGCATCTTCCGCTCCGGCTATGACGGCGGCCGCTACCTGGAGCCCGAGATCGTCGTCCGCATGGCCGCCCATCCCTGGGTCGCGCCGGACGAATCCTTCCTGGTCTTCGACAAGTATGCCTTCGCCGGCGGGGCCCAGACGAGCAAGCTCTACGCCAGCTTCCGGCGGACCGACGGGAGCTGGTCCGATCCGGTCGAGCTCGGCAAGGACATCAACGCCACCGGCACGGAGCTCATCCCCAAGATCTCTCCCGACGGCAAGTACCTCTTCTTTCAGCGAAAGATCGACGGCAACACCGACGTCTACTGGGTGGACGCCAAGGTCATCGAGGCCGTGAGATAAGCGGCGGCGGACCGGGCCGCGCCGACGGGGCCGGGAGACCCCGGCCGTCAATAGAACGGGAAAAGCCGCATGATCTCGGCCTTGTCGGGCGTGCGGCCGTACTCGGAGATCTCGAAGGCCTCGGCATAGAGGATCTTGGCCGCCCTTTCGCGCCCGTACCAGGCCTCGAGGCTGCGCCGGAACCGATCCGCGGCCTTCATATCCCCGTCGGCGGAGCGCTGGCGGAGCATCCGCAGGCGCTCCTTCCGCTTCGCGGGGTCGCCCGTCAGGAGCTCGGGCGAGCCGCTAACGCCCCCCTCGTAGAGCTGCGAGACCATGCCTAGAATGACCTCGAGCTTCTTGTCCATGACCGCATCTATGCCGACCGCGATGTCGGCCTGGAACGGGTTGGGCTTCTGGAAGTCGTCCGAGAAATAAAGGAAAACGGGGTTGGCCTTCAGGGCCGGGACCTCGGGGCAGAGCTTGGGCACGGTCACCATGTAGGCCGAGTCCTGGACAAGGACGCTGGTGTAGCGATGATCGGGGTGATAATCGTTCGGCCGGTGGGTGATGACGACGTCGGCCTTCCACTCCCGGATCAGCCGGGTGATCGCCTTGCGGTTCTCGAGCGTCGGCTGCAGCTCGCCGTCGTGGTTGTCGAGGACCTCGAAGTCGTAGCCGACGATCCCGGCGCCGTGCTCGACCTCGGCTTTGCGGCGCCGGGCCAGCTCCGGGCCCGAGTCACGCCAGTGGCCGATGTCGCCGTTGGTCACGGACACGAACTTGACATGATAGCCCTTGGCGATCCAGAGGGCCGCGGTCCCGGCCGCCCCGGATTCGGCGTCGTCGGGGTGGGCGCCGATACAGATGATCCGCGGCTTGCCGTCGTCGGCCGGGGAGGCGCCTGCCCCGGCCGGCCGAAGGAGGAAGAGGATGGACACCGCGGCCAGGGCCGCAGCCGCCGGCCAGGCTCGTTTCATCATGTGACCTCTTTTCTAGACCATTCCGTCAACCGGGCCTAAACCCGGCCCGGAGTGCTCATGTTATTGCCGCCGGCGGCCCAAGTCAACGGTCCCGGCCCCGCCCTTTGCGAAAGGCTCGTTCCTAGGCGGTCCTCAGCGCCTCGAACCGCACCTGCCCGGCCGGATCCACGGTGTAGGCGTAGGCCTCCTTGAGATCGCGGAGCCCGGAGTGGGTGAAGACGAGCATGCGGCTCTTGTTGAACGACAGGTGGACGATGCCGTAGCTTTCCCGGCTGAAGGAGTAAAAGCCTTTGCCCTTGGGCTTGTCGTCCGCGCCCATGAGCCGGGCATAGCCCATCTTCTTGTAGAAGGCCACGAGCTCGGTGACGAACACCAGCGGCCGCGGCACCCGGCTGTATTTCCCCAGGGCCCCGACCATCGTCGCCCGGGGATGGATGTACTCGACGCCCGCGTTTTCGTCGCCCGACGAGATGACCGAGAGGACCGGCTGGACCTTTTCCAGGAAGGCCCGCGAGAATTCGGCCGAGCCGTGGTGCGGCACCTTGAGGAAGTCGGCCTTCAGATCGATCTCCCCCGCCTCATGCCGCCGTACGAGCTCGGCCTCGCTCTCCTCATTGAGGTCCCCGGTGAGCATCAGCCGGATGGCGCCGTAGGTCACAAGGAGAACGACCGAGTGGCCGTTGATCGTGTGCGGCACCGAATAGGCGGGCTCCGCCGCGGAGGACGTCCCCCCGGCCGGCGGCTCGGCCCCCGGGATGGCCTCGGCCGGCTTCCGCAGGAGAGGCAGGGCGGCCGTGCCGTCGGCGAGCGTGCTTTCGACGGGACCGAGGATCTGCACGCCCAGGCCTTCGCTCTTGAGGAAGTTCAGCTCGGCCGCCCCGGTCTTGTCGGACAGCCGGGCGATCCTGACCGGCCCGGCCTGGGCCCAATCCTTCAGGGCCTCGATCCATCTAGCGAAGTTATCGCTGACCCCCGCCGGTTCCAGGGAGGTCAGGTCGCCGGCCAGGTCCGTGACATAGGTCTTCCCCGCTTCGCTGGCCGTTCGGCCGAAGGCCTTCAGGGGGTCCTCGCCGTCCGGCGTCTTGACCAGGCCGTTGTGCAGGACCCTCTCCGGGTGGATGCAGATCTTCTTGTACGGCGACCTGTTCGTCTCGGCGGCATGGACCTCGATCAGCCCGGCGAGGTGGTCCGCGTCGCCGTGCGTGACGATGACGGCGTCCACCTTGAGCCGCGCTTCTCCGCTCGTCCCGGGGTAGCGCGCGGCGATGTAGCGGGCGAACATACTGTTCGCGCCGCCGTCGATGAAGACCTTGGCCCCCTTCGGCGTCTCGAGGACGGCCGCGTCGCCCTGCTGGACGTCGACCATGCTGAAACGCATGATGTCGTTCTCGGACGGGTCGAGGAACCTGGCTTTCTTGCTGACGAAGCCGGCGACGTCGTCGGCCACGATCGACCCGTCGGCCGTCTTCTTCCGGCCCTGGATGGCCACGGCGATGCCGTTCCCGTCCTGCTCGCCCACCTTGATCGGGTCGCCCCAGCCGAGGACGGTGGCCAGCTCTTTCTTGCCGTCCTTCATCCGATAGACCCTGAGCAGATCCATGTCAACGATCTTGGATTTCATGCGATCCTCCCCTGCCAAGCTCCGGCGATCGCCGGGACCGCGCCGCCCGCGGACGCCGGCAAAACGCGTTTTCGTAGAGATCGCCCGTGGTGAAGTAGTTCGAGGCCCGGCAGCCGCCGCGGCAGACGTCGCCGGCGTCGCAGCCCCGGCATCGCCCGGCCAGAAGGTCCGGGTCGAAGGAGCGGTTGTAGGCGAAGGCGGCCGGGTCGTTCCAGATGTCGCTGAGCGGCCGCTCCCGGACGTTCCCCTCGATGAACCGGTCGTCGTAAAGCGCGCCGCAGCCCTTGACGTTGCCCGCGCTGTCCAGCGCTAGCCCGGTCAGCCCGGCCTGGCACCCTTCCCAGTAGCAGACGGGGTTCCGGCGGCCGCGAATATAGGGCTCGTTCTCGTCGAAGTAGCCGATGCTGTCGGCCGCGACCACCACCATCCGCCGATCCTTGTTCTTCTCCCGGACGAACTCCGTGATCCGGGGGATCCGGCGGGGATCCATGATCAGGTCGCGCTTCCCGGCCATGTTGCCCATCGGGTTGACCAGCTGGAGCTGCCAGATCTCGACCCGGTTCTCCGCCAGCAGCCGGTACAGGGGCTCCAGGTCGCGATAGTTGAACTCCATCAGGGACGTGATGACGCCGATGCGGATGCCGGCCCCGTTCAACAGGTCGAACGCCTTGCGGACCCGGTCAAAGGCGTCGGCCCGGCCGCGGATGCGGTTGTGGTTCTTCTCCATCCCGTCCAGGGAGATGCCGACGTTGGCCAGCCCGGCGCCGCGGATCTCCTCGATCTCCTTCTCGCCGATCCGGTAGGCGTTGGTCATTATGTTGACGAGAAGCCCGCTGTCCGAGAAGTACCGCGCCAGCTTCTGCCAACCCGGATAGAGGAAGACCTCCCCGCCGATGAACGTGATCTCTTCGCAGCCCAGGCGAACGATGTCCCCGGCCACGGCGAAACACTCCTCCAGCGTCAGCTCCCGGCTTCTGGCCCGGCCGGCCGCGGAGCCGCAATGGAGGCAGTTCAGCGTGCATTTGAGGGTCAGCTCCCAAAGGCAGAGCTCCAGTTTGCGCATGACTCCACCCCCTTTTCCCCGCCTCGCGAAGACGCCGGGGGAACGAAACGCGCTGGCCCCGTGAGAGGAAAGGCTAGGCGAACCGGATCATGCGGGTTTTCAGGGCCTCGGCCGTGACGTTGATCGACGAGATCGGGACGCGCAGGCCCAGCTTGTCCCGGACGATGTTCATCTGCTCGTCGGTCAGGTACATGAGCCAGTCATCCCAGCGGATGCCGACGGCCGCGATCTTGTATGAATTCAGGCATTGACGCTTCGGATTCCAGATGATCATGCGATCGATCTTGTCTATCCGCAGCCTCTTCAGGTAATCCTTCGGCAGGAAATCCTTCATGATCCGCTTCTGCCAGGGCGCCAGGAAAAGCGTGATCTGCTGATCGGCCATGGTCTCCTCCTTCCTTCTTTTTGTGTTGACATCCCCATCCGACCCCTTGTTTCCGTGCCGCGACGTTCGATCGCTATGTCATATCGGCGCTCCTCTCCCCTGCGAGTTCCCGGAAGAACGAGATCGACGCGGGCACCCCGGCCCCACTTTCATTCGGAAAGACCCCTCGAGGAGCGATATCCGGCCGGGAGGAATGGGGAGATCTAGCGGTCGCGATCAGGGGGAAGGGAGGACAGTCCGACAGCCATCACGTCGCTCCACTTTTGCTATGGCGACAGTATCGGTCCGGACCGGGAGAATGTCAAGGGCCGCTCGGCCCTCCGGCCCCCCTGGCGCCGGGGCGATTGACAGGCGCCGCCGGTGTCCGCTAACATCGGCCCTCCCGGCGGCCGGATCCCGGGAATCCTACAATCTCAGGCATCGTATGAAGAGAACGTTGGCGGCTTGGCTCGTCGGAGCGGCGATCGCGTCCGCGTCCCTGGCGGCCCCGGCCGCCGCCGCGCCCGCCGACGGTTCGATCCGGGGCCGGGTTTTCCGCGCCCCGGACCGCGTGCCCTCGGCCGACGTGCTCATCACCGTCTCCCCAGCCGGGCCCGGCGCCCACAGCCGGGGCGACGGCTCGTTCGTCATCCCCTCGCTGCCGCCCGGCCGGTACACCTTGCGCTTCGAACGGACCGGGTTCGCCGCCCGCGAGATCGCCGTTGACCTCGGGCCCGGAGAAAGGGCGAGCGTCGAGGTCCTGCTCGAGCCGGCGCGCCCGGTCCTCCACGAGGAGATCACGGTGACGGCCGAGCGCGATCTCGAGTCGGCTTTCGAGTCCCCGGCCGCCGTCAGCACGCTGGCCGCCGGCGACCTGGCCCGGGCCTGGCCGCGGACCGCGCCCGAGATGCTGCCCGAGGCGCCGGGGGTCTGGCTCCAGAAGACCAATCACGGCGGCGGCTCGCCCTTCGTCCGCGGCCTGACGGGCAACCAGGTCCTGACGCTGGTTGACGGCATCCGCCTGAACAACTCGACCTATCGCTACGGGCCCAACCAGTACGCCAACACCGTCGATCCCTATTCCCTCGACCGGATCGAGGTCCTGCGCGGCTCGGGCGCGACGCTCTACGGCAGCGACGCCGTCGGCGGGGTCATCAATTTCCTGACGCCCGCGCCGGAGCTGAGCGCCCAGGGGACCGCCCTCGACGGCGCCGCGGCGGCCAAGTGGGCCGGCCGGGGCCAGGAGGCCACCGGACGCCTGGATCTGCGGCTCCGCACGCCCTGGATGGGCCTGGCGGGCGGCCTGTCGCTGCGTTCCTTCGGCGACCTTCGGGCCGGCGGCGGCCTCGGCGTCGAATCGCCCAGCGGCTACGACGAGCGCGCCGGGAACCTCAAGGGGGTTTTCCGGCTGGGCGCCGACGTCCTGCTGACCGCGGCCTTCCAGTCGGTCCGTCAGCCCGAGGTGCCGGCCTACGACCAGGTGGCCCAGCGCGGCTACGCCCGCTGCGTCTTCAGCCCCCAGGCCAGAACGCTCGCCTACGCCAGGCTGATCTCGTTCTCGGCGAACCCGCTGTGGCGGGAGATCGAGGCGACGGTCTCCTGGCAGAGATCACTCGAGGGCCGGGAGAAGCAGGCGAACGGGAGCGAGGTCCTGGTCTCGGAGCGGGACCGGGTGACGACCGTCGGCCTCCAGTTCCAGGTCCGGGGCGCGCCGCGGGACTCCTGGAGCCTGACGACGGGCGTCGAGATCTACTCCGACCTCGTCCGGAGCGCCGCCCGGGAGACGGACCTGGCCGCCGGGTCCGTCCTGGAAAAGCGCGGGCTCTACCCCGACGGGGCCAGGGCCTTCAACCTGGCGGTCTACCATGTCCAGGGCTTCGAGGCCGGCCGGCTGGAGCTCAAGGGCGGCCTGCGGTTCAACCTGGTCAGGGTCCGGACGCGGGACGAGCTCTTCGGCGACACCGACATCGCGCCGGCCGCGCTGGTCGGGCATGTCTCGGCGCTCTACCGGGTGAGCGGGCGGCTCCACGCCGTCCTCAACGTCAGCCGCTCGTTCCGGGCCCCGAACGTCAACGATTTGAGCTCCTTCGGCGCCTTCGACTACGGCATCGAGGTCCCCTCGCCCGACCTGAAGCCGGAGTACGGCACGACCCTGGAGACCGGGATCAAGTCCCGGGGAGACCGCTTCGGCTGGGCCCTCTACCTCTACCGGACCTGGCTCCGCGACCTCATCGTTCGCGTCGAATCGACCTACCTGGGAAGCCCCACCTACGGAGGCGACCGCGTCTATCGCAAGGTCAACGCCGACCGCGCCTACATAAGGGGCGTCGAGGCCGAGCTCCAGGGCGCGATCGGCCGGCGCTGGAGGACCGCCTTGGACCTGGCCTACGCCTTCGGCCAGAACATCAGCGGCGACGAGCCGCTTCGGCGCATCCCGCCCCTGAACGGGCGGGCGCGGCTGGAATACGACGCCGGCTCGGGCTTCGGCCTGGCGGCCGAATGGGACTTCGCGGCCAGGCAGGACCGCCTGTCGTCGGGGGACATAGCCGACCACCGCATCCCGGCCGGAGGCACGCCCGGCTGGCATGTCTTCAACCTCACGGCCCGGTGGAGCCGGCGCCGCGTCCAGTGGTCGGCGGGCCTGGCCAACGTCTTCAACACGGCCTACCGCACCCACGGCTCGGGCATCGACGGCCCCGGCCTCCACGTCTGGGCGGGCCTGTGCTGGGGCTTCTCGGCCCTCTGACCCTTGTCGCGGCCGTCGCCGGCGACCTCGAGGGCAGCAGGCCGGTCAATGAAGGTCCCGGCAAACGTGATCCAGGCCGCAGAAGCCGGGCACATGCCAAATCCCTCGATCACTCGGGTCGTAGAAGTTCGCGTTCAGCTTGTATTCGTAGAGCGATCGGCCGCAGCGGGCGCACCGGTTGTCGTTCTCGCACCAGCAGTGGACGCGCATGATCCTTTCCTTGAATAACGGGCTGGGATCGAGGCATTCTCCCCGCCATCCCCCGCAAACGTCGCAGATCTCCAGTCCTTTGGGCGTCCCGTCGATGTCCGCGCCGGCGAAGCGAACCAGCTCCTGTGCCGTGGCCTGCCGGCCTCCCTTCGTGAGATCTCCATAAAAAACCGCGTTTCGGGCCCGCGCCGTGACGAAGGCCTCCAGGTGCGCCGCGCGGCGTTCCAGGTCCTCTGTCCGCGCGAACTCCTGGCACGGGATCAGGCGGCCGGACGTCACCAACGTGCTCCTGGGGATCCTCGTCCCCGGCGCCGGTGAGCCGTCCTCATCGAAATACACGAACTCCGCCTGGCCGAAGACCAGGCACGTCTTGAGCCTGTTGGCGAAGACCTGGCGCCGGGCGATGTCCATCAGGATGCTCCGGCCGTACTCCGCGGGAAGCAGGATGATGTGGTAGAACGCCGCCACGATCCTGGTCACAAGATAGGGAAAGCCGTCGAAGGGAACCAGCTGCGCCGGCTCGACGGCCGGGCGTTCGGATTCCGGAACTCCGCTCATAGCAGGCCTCCTCAATGCATCGATCGGACACGGCACCGGTCACTCGGCGGCGGGCGGCGGCGGCCGGAAAGGAGGCCACAAAGCGCGGGCAACAAAAAAACCCGCTTCTCCCGAGATCAGGAGAGCGGGTTCTCACGCCCGGACATTTCGTTGCCGCCTTCCGGCGACCGCATCCTCGCTCCGCGCGAGTGGCACCTTGGGTGTCCGTCCCAGGTTGCCGGGCCCTGCGTTAGAGGGCCTCTCCTGATGCCAAGCCAACTATAGACAGGTCTTGCGGAAATGTCAAAGCGACCCGCCCCCCGTCAGACTCCAGCGGGAGAGGGCTATAGCTTCGACGGTCCGGAGCCTTGGGGAGCCCGAACCGCCAGGGCCGCATCCATTTCTTTTTGGACCCGGGCGGTGAATTCCTCGCTCCAGAGAACGTGATTTCCGGGAAGGATCTCCACCACAGCCTCGGCGCCCAGGGTTTTCAAGACATCTTTCAAGCCCAATACCGCTTTGTTCAGGGCGTAATCGTCGTGATCGCCGGCAAAGACGCGGATCTTGCCGCGGAGGCGCTTTCCGATCTCCGGCCAATTCGCCTGCAGGACGCGGGCGATGTCGTACCGCTTCCACCAGGAGATGGTTTCCGGATCGACAATCCCGGTCGTCCGGTCAAAGAAGGGCCGGGGACGGCCGTCTTTCCCCCGGGGGCTCCAGGCGGCTTCCCAGGATTGGATCTGGCTGGCCGTGCCCGAGGCGTCCTCCATTTCCCAGAATTCCTTCATCGTGCATATGGGATAGCCCCGGAACATCCAGAAGGGACGCTCCCGGCCATCCCGCTCGTAATACATGTTGGCTCCGGGTTCGTAAAGATCGCCGGCATAGCAGAAATTCCGGAAATCGACGGGATCGGGGGACGCGGCCCAGACGCCGCCAAAGAATTCCGGATAGGTCACCTGAAGCCAGAGCGCGCTCCAGGCGCCGGACGATTGCCCCGTCAGGAAACGCGAGCCGGGCTCGGGAAGGACCCGAAACGTTTTTTCGATGGCGGGGATGAGCTCCGTGACCAGCGACGCAGCGCGCGGGCCGTTGTTTTCGGAATCGCAGAAGGTATGGTGGCCGAGCGGACAGTCCGCGTCCAGGATGACATAGATCTTGTCCGTTCCGACCCCGTTCATCCCGTAGCGTCGCCGGCCCGCCTCGACGGCGCGATAGGAGCCAAAGAGGCCGGGTATGACATACACCGCCGGATATTGGCAGGCCGGTTCCTTGGCGTAGGTTGCGGGAAGGACCACGGCGGCTCTCAGGTCGATCGGGCGGCCGTAGAAATGACTCAGGAGCGGGCTGGGGACGACGATTTCCTTGGCCGTTTCCGACTCCGGAAAGCGGAACGGCCCGACGATGTTTTTCAGGACCAGGGAAAGTACATAAGACCTGCCGGGGACGAGCTTCTCGATCACGACGGGGCCCCAGAGAATCCCCGTTTTATCGTTGTAGCCGCGAGCCGGATCCTTAGGCTCCAGGATAGCCTGGAAGGCGTAGCGCCGCCGCGGCAGTTTCTCCAGACGGGTGAAAAAGGCCTGCGCCGTTTTGTCTATCGTGACCGTTTCGCCCGGCCGCCAATTCTCGACATCCCGGTAATAGAAAGGTTCCGGGTCGGAGTAGTTTTCCTCCAGATGTTCGGCGGGCTCATGCAGCGCGTTGCTGTCAAGACAGACCTTCAGCCGGCCTGATACCGGAGCCATGATAACGGCGGGGTCCAGAAGGACATGAAAGACGATGTCCTCCGCGGCCGGAGGCGCGCAGCTCAAGACGAGAACGAGAAGGCCAAAGAGGATCAGGCCGTGACGGTGTTTCATCATTTCTCCCCCCATTTGCGCGAAATACGCGAAAGGACGCATCGTCCTATATCCATATTACGAACCGGGAGGCGTTTTGGATGACGGTGTATCAGGACCCTGCACCACTCCACGACCGTCGACGTCAAAGGCAACTCCTATCGCCTCAGGGAGGAGGTCGGGGCCGGGCTTATCAAAGGGCCCAAGGTTGAGGACAATCCATGATCAGAAGGGTCATATTGGACGCCCACAAGGGGTCGATATTAGGCGCCTATTGGCACCTCGACCAACAGCCAGGAGCGGTTGAACATGGAGATCCGCCGGCGGAGCCGGGTCGTGGGCGTCTTCCCTTCGGTCGAGAGCTATGTGCGGCTCACGATCTGCTACCTCAACGAGTACTCGGAGGACTGGGCGAACGAACGCAGCTACATCCGGGAGGGCAAGGCGCGTTGGTCCTTGGACAGGCTCCATAAGATGACGGCTCAGGCAGCTAACTGAAGTGAGTGATCGATGGCCCCGAAGTTGTGAACTTCAGTTGACACGGCCGAGACGTTCTGGCCTAGATCCCGATATGGCAATAGTCGAAGAAAGCATAACAGAGCGTATTTCAGCATCAAGGCAAATATTGTAACTACTGTCCGGTTTTAAAGAAGAACATCCAGCAAAGAAAAAGGAGATATAAGCCCATAAAATTGGTCATTCTCCATATTCTTCTTTGCCCGCCTATCAATAATCCATTGTTATTGTTCTAGGAAGCCGATTTCGCGCGCGGGATTATCCTTGGCAACATATGAAACATACATGAAGAGCTAGATCCCTCAGGAAGGAATCTCAAGAAAAGGAACGACTTCTTGTCTTTTATTTCTTTTACAATATTCTTTATAGAATATGGAGACCCATCAGTGCGACTGATTATTATCTCCTGTAAAGTCTGCTTATTTGTAATTCCAATGTCGAGGACATACTCCGAGATAATCTTAAGCAAGCCTGGGAAATACCTCCAATAATTCGTCGGTTCAGTAGCCTCTATAGATTTATTGAAGTTCCTTATTGCATCCGCGTATTTATCTTGTAGCATATCCGCCTCCCCCAGAAACAATAGAGCATCTCGTCTATCGCTGTTTACCTCGAGCATTAAAGAACTCAGAAATCTCATTTTCCGAGAAATGTATTCAATATCAAACGATAATTGGCCGCCTTCGATTTCCCTTACAAAAAGTCCTCTTGAAAAAAATTCCATATATATATCTATAGCGTTCGATATGAAATCTATATAGACGGATTGTTGTTTCTCGTCCTTATGGGTATTCTTTAAAAAAGTTATGACGTTATCAATATTCTCAAGAACCTTCGTTTCTACTCCTTTAATAGTGACCTTACCCGTAGCTTCCTGACTTAATTTTGGCTCTCTTATTTCAGCTAGATATATGGCTCCTAACTTCAGGACTTCTGGAAAAGTAGGCTGCATCGCGACTACTCTTTTCTGATACATGGAAGCTTCATCGTAATTTCCACGCATGAAGCTTATTGCCGCAATCAAACCACAGGCAGCCTTATGGTCTTTGTTGCGCGATAATATTTCCTGGCATTCAGCTTTGGAGAGATCGAAATCGCGTTCGACTTCTGCTGAAAGTATTCGTGAACTAACGTTTCTTATCTTGCCACTATTATCTAATACAAAGTATATCCTAAAATTCTTCTTATCAAGGACAAGAGATCTACTCTTCATGAACATCGAAATGTCAATTGTAATATTTTGGCTCGGTTTTGGCACTTCTGACAAACCATATAATCTCCCATATCCTTTAATGAAATGTAGAAATGCCAACATAAATCGGTTTTCTATACTGTCATCAAGCAAGATTACGCTATTCTGAATGCTGATCGCGTTTTCAATTTCATTTAGTTGCCATAGCGCAAGAACTTGGTTCCTAAGCACCCTAATATTTTGCCTATCAATTTCGAAGGCCTTATCATATTCGTTCTTCGCCTGCCGATACAGGCCTTCAGCATAAAGCTGGTTGCCAGCGTACACATATTTCTCGACCTTCCTAGGATAAGAGAGCTTTTGCTGAACAATCTGAGTGTCTACTGCGGCCAGAAAGATGAGCCCCGAGTACCACCATTTATCGTTGTTTCCGAGCAGAGAAATGAAGGCAACAAAGCCCGGAAATAGATTTAACAAAAGAGAATATTTAAGGATAGTCCCGTCAAGGTGCTTCCAAAAAAAGCCCGTATAAATAAAGCCTATAATCAGCAATACTAGCAGAAATACTTTCCAATAGTTCTTCATTAGATTCCCCCTATAGCTATTACTGGAAACTATCTTAACATATTGGATTAAGGCCAAAAAAGAATCAATGACTATTTGAACCCCCCCTCGTTCTGCTTACAATCTCATCTATCACCTCAGCCTGAGGAATTTAATGATAAATAGATTTCCAGTTTACAGAATTCGGGGCCAGAGTGGCTGCCTTTGCCTCTATATCTACTTAGGATTCCCGAAACAAGGCGCCCCCCGTTCCATCGCCAGGCGCTAATCGGCCTCGGATGGATGGACATAACGAATTGTCATCTTGACGACAGCGTGCCCTAGGATCCGCGAAGCCGTGATGATGTCAGTCTGTTTTACCAGCTGGAAAGCGGGGAAGTGGCGAAGGTCATGTAGGACAATCGCGCCATCGAGGCCATAGGGGTTTCCACAGCACTGCATGCCCTCTTGAAAACCTTCGAGATGTTGTTCCAGGGCCAGCCCGTGGCCGGGTTTTTGAAGACGTACTCTGAGAACCTCGATATTACCTTACCGCTGGATTTCGGTCCTTTCCGGATGCAACTTTATTACTAAAATCGTGCATTCAAAAAGGAGTCCGGGATGCAGGAGGGGTTCACCGAGAAGCAGGTTGTCTTTGCCGTTCGGCAGACCTTGGTTTGGGCAAGATCGATTAAGAGGGACCTCGGCCTCCCGGGGCATGGTATTGATTTACTCTAGGGAGAACCGTTTCTTGGTCATATCACCCTCCCTCAATCCGCACACGGAAAGGTAACCTGTGACAGGGGCACATTTTCTAGACCCCTCCCAAGATTCGTGCGGACACCGTGGGGATAAAACCGATAAAAACAGCTCAGTTCTATCGCCTCAGGCTGAAAAGCAAGAATGATAAAACGTTGAAATTATCAGAGAGAAACGGGATTATTTCGTTGATAAATCTAACCAGAATCGAACTAGCGAGCTCTCGAATGCCATTCAAAGGCTTTTTCAGATAGGAATATCCCTACCCCTGTGGACACCACGTTGACAAAACCGCTAAAAAGGGCTCAGTTCTAGTGACTCAGGCTGAAAGACGGAAAAAGCTAAGTGATTGAATATCAGGGGTAAAACGTGGCGTGCTTGAGAGGATTCGAACCTCCGACCTTTGGATCCGGAGTTGGAGCCGGCCGCGCTCACGAGGAATGGGAGAAGGCGCCCCGTCGGCGGAAGGCCGAGACGGAAGCCCCGGGCCGCTTCCCGGATGGTTTCGCAACCTTAGGCACCCGGCGAGGCTGAGGTTTCTTCGGAAGACGGGCGAATTCAGCATCGCGGCCCGGCGCCGGCTTCATATAATCGAAGCCGCTCAGCGTGCGGCGCTCCACCCGACCGCCGAGGACGCGTTCGATAACGCGGACCATTTCCCCGTCTTCCCGTGTCGTAAAGGTGAAGGCATCGCCGGTCTTGGCAGCCCGCCCCGTGCGCCCGATACGGTGCGTGTACGCATCGACGGTGTCGGGCATGTCGTAATTGATGACGTGGGAGATGCTCGAGACATCGATCCCCCGGGCCGCGATATCCGTGGCGACGAGGATCTGATAAGAGCCGTCACGGAATCCGTCCAGCGCCGAGCGCCGCCTGTTCTGCGAGAGGTTACCCTGCAGGGATGCGGCCCGGTAGCCGGCCTTCTCCAATTGCTGTCCCAAGCGTTTGGCCCGGTGCTTTGTGCGCGTGAATATCAAAACCGATTCCGTATCGGTATGGCGCAGCAGCTCGAGGAGGAGCGCGGTCTTCAGGTGCTGCTCGACGGGATAGAGGGCGTGCGCGACGGTGCTGATGGGCGCCGTGTAATTGACCTGCACGGTCACGGGCGCGCGGAGGATCTCCTGCGCCAGCCTACGGACATCAGCGGGCATGGTCGCCGCGAACAGGAGCGTCTGCCGTTGCGCGGGAAGATGCTTGACGATCTTCCTGACGTCGGGCAGGAAGCCCATATCGAACATCCGGTCCGCCTCATCGAGGACGAGCACCTCCACGTGCGACAGGTCGATCGTACGCTGGCTGATATGGTCGAGCAAACGACCCGGACAGGCGACCACGATATCGACGCCGGCGCGAAGGCTCCGGACCTGGGGGTTTATGTTCACCCCGCCGTAGATCGTCAGGCTCCGAAGGCGTGTCCGTGCCCCCAAGCTTCCGATAACCTCATGGATCTGCTCCGCCAGCTCCCGCGTGGGCGCGACGATGAGGGCCCGGACATGACCGCGGGGTCTCCGTATCAAACGATCGAGGATCGGCAGGGCAAAGGCCGCTGTCTTCCCTGTTCCGGTCTGGGCCAGCCCCATGAGGTCGTGTCCCTTGAGGGCTTGCGGGATCGCCTGTTCTTGGATGGGCGTCGGTCGGAGATAGCCGGTGGACTTGATCCCTGCCGCGACTTCGGGGTGAAGATTAAGATCTCTGAATTCCATAAAAACTCCTACGTTCTTCTATTCTGCGTTCGAGGGGAAGAAGCCTGGTTTATTCGGGGGTTGACGAAGACGAGGTTCTTATCCGCGTGAGGCAGTTATTTGATGCATAGTCTAGCAGTTATGGGGCCTGGCTGTCAAGTTTAGGGCGACTGGCAGAAATGGGGCTGACCTGCATCCGGATCTTGGCCTAAGTGATCCGGGTCATAATTGAGCCCATCCGACCGGATGAGGTCAGGCGCCTACGATGATGGCCACGCTCCCCTTCCTCCGGCCGGTCTCGACGTAGCGGTGGGCTTCGGCCGCCTGCTCCAGCGGGAAACGCCTGTCGACGATGGCCTTGATATGGCCAGCTTCGACCAGCTCTTTGACCGCAAGCAGGTCCGCGAGGCTTCCCGGCGCGATAGCGCAGACCGCCCTCCGGCCGCGTGCCATGGAAGTCCTGACCATTGCCAGGAGATGCCGCGTCTTGAAACTGGCGTAAAGAAGGACGCCGCGGGGTTCGAGTGAGTGACGGCCGCGCGAAAAGGGCGTCAGGCCCAGGATGTCGAAGATCACATCGTAGGTCTCGCCGTTTCGCGTGAAGTCCTCAATGGCGTAATCGATGGCCCGGTCCGCGCCCAAGGCCCGGACGTAGTCCAGCCGGGCTCCGCCGCACACCGCGGTCACCTCGGCCCCCAGATGCTTGGCGATCTGGACCGCGGCCGAGCCGATCCCGCCGCTGGCCCCATTGATCAGGATCCGCCGCCCCGGCTGGAGCTGTGCCCTGCGCAGGAGGCACAAGGCCATCCGCGCCCCATAGGGGATGACGGCGGCCTCTTCGTAGGACAGGTTGGCGGGTTTGTGGGCCACTGGAGCCTTCTCGCTCAGGCAAATGAACTCGGCATAGGCGCCGAAGCGATCGCCGGTGCCGCCGAACACCTGGTCGCCGGGCTTGAAGCGCTCGACATCCCGGCCGACCGCGACGACGTCCCCGGCGAACTCGTTCCCCAGGACGCGGATCCTGGGCTTCCTCCAGCCCATGGCCATCTTGGCGATGAGCCAGAAGACGAACGGCATGTTGAAGCCGCGGGGCGTGACCGACCTGAAGCTCCGGGCCATGAGGTCCCCGAAGTTGACGCTCGAGGCCCGGACCCGGACCAGTATCTCGCCGCGCTTGGGCTCGGGCTGCGGGATCTCCTCGAGCCGGAGGACATCGGGGGCGCCGAATTCGGAATAGACGATGGCTTTCATGTTCGTGGCACTACTTCGCTTTGATGTCGACGATCTTGGCGCCCGGCTGGCCCTTATACCGGACCTGCAACTGCTTGATCTGCGCGTAGGCAACCGGCCATTCTTGCCAGAAGGCCTTGTCGCAGGAGGCCAGGCCGCCGCATTGAACGCACGATTCGAGGCCATGGGAGATGGGGCACGTCCTGACCTCGCACTCGGCCATCCCGACCTTCAGGGGCTTGTCCCCCGGCTTGCAGCCGTGGCAGAAGATCTTGTCGGCATCAAAGTCGACCCCGAACTTCTTTTTCATCCCCCACTTGTCGTAGACGGCTCTCTTCAGCTTGACGTCGTTCTCGCGGGTGGCCTTGAAGAGCTCGCACCTGGTCTCGCAGTAGGCCTGCGGGATCCCGCAATAGGCCAGCGCTGCCAGGTCGATGGGCTTCTCCTGCCGCCCCGCTTGGGCGGACACGCTCTCCCGCGCTCGCGAGATCCGGCCCAGGGCCAGGAGGGCCCAGCAGGCGCCGCCGCACTTCGCGCATTGCCCGAGAAAGCTCCGCCGACTTTGCTTGTGGATCACGGTGTTCTCCTTATAACGCAGCCGCGATGAGCCTGATCCTTAACTTAAGACACGGAGCGGGCGTCGGCAATCGGGAAACAGTATGAACCAGTGAATTCATACCGATTCCCGAGGCATGCCCGCCCCAAGAGGCTCGTGCGGAGATCCCGCCGAGAGCGGGCCCTTTGACACTTCCCTCCGGTAGGGCTTGTCCTTGAAATCGCGAAAGATATATTTGATATAGCGTTCTGTATAGCGGAGTTCACGGCAGACCGCTTCGCCTCTCTTATAGCACATGATCGCCAAATCGCGTTCGCCGAGAAGATCATGGCAAAGCCCGATATTGCGGTCGATCGTGGTCTTTACAAAACCTTGCGAATCTTCAGGGATTTGATCGATCCGGCCGCGGATGGCCTCCAGCCGATCGATGGCTTTCCGATAATCCGACGCCAGGAACTCCACCCAGGCGAGATCGAACTGAAGATAGGCCGAACCGGGATTGCGGCTCTCCCATTCGGCCAAGATCGGCCTGGCCTTGTCCAAGTTCGCCAGAGGAATGAGCTCGGGAGACCCGTCCATGCCCATGCCGTGGAGAAGGGACACGAGGGCTCCCGAATAGATCTGGTCCAGGCCGGCAGGCGTCGAATCATCGAAATAACCCCGGGCCAGGTTGGTTTTCAGAAAGCCGGCGACGTATTCGCCTAGAGGGGCCGGCTTCAGCGGCAGGATATCCGCGAGCTTTACCAGGACCACCCCCGGCATCGGCTTCAGGGCCCGGTCGAAGTAGTGTTTGTGCTCGGCGCCGGTGAGGACGACGACCCTGCGGCCGGGATTCTCGTCCAGGGCCTTCCTGATCAATTCCATCATCTTGTCGTTGCGTGTCCGGTAGGACAGGTTCATCGGCCCGTCGCCGTAGACGGCCATGGAAACCCCGTACATCTCCTCGACGTAGCGGTTGTATTCCTCGCCATTGAAGAATTCATATCCCAGCTTGTTCTCGCCCCAAAGCTTGTCCAAGGAGCCGTACTTCTCATCGAATTCCCGCATCACCTTGTTCGCGGCGACGAGCGCATCTTCTTTCTTGAGCTTCTCCTTGTACTCAGACGTCTTCATATAGGCATCCCGCTCGGCTCGATCATCCCTGGCCCCCCACCAATCGATGGGATAGACCTTGAGACCGCGTTCGGAGCCGTAGATCGTGGCCAGCATCATTTCCCTGAGATAGGTTTTCCTGCGGAAATCCTCAGGCCGTATCTCGACGCAGATGGCGTCGGGCGCATACGTCGCCAGGATGTTGACCAGATCCTGGTAGGTGTAGGTCGAGCTGTTTTCATGGTTTTCGTGGATCGTTCCGATCACCAGAACGTTTGTCTTTCCCGTCTGGGCCGGGGCCGAGGCGGCGAGGGCAGCAACCGCGAGCGCGATCAACATTTTTTTCATGAGGCATCTCCTATAAGTTTACTTTGCGGGTGTAGGGGCGGGCGACGCCTGGCGATCGGCCAGGGCGGCGAGCGTGAGGTAGGCCAGGCGGACGATCTTCGCCATCCCCTCGAAATCGAGCTTGCCGGCCGCGTCTCCGGTCTGATGATAGTCCGCGTGCCGGGGACCGTCCCAGGCGACGTAAGGCACGCCGGCTTGGGCGAAGGGGAGATAGTCGCTCACGGTCCCCGTGCTCTTGGGCGCCGCTTCCTCGACCTGCCAGAGGTCGAGGCCGACGGCCCGGTCGGCGGCCCTAAGAATATCGCCGAGGCCCCGGCCCGCCGCATGGGCAACCGCCCCGAAGTTGCCAGGGTCGAGAGCCGTCCGGACCTCGGGATGGATCTTCAGCCTGGCCAGCCGGCTATCCCAGCTGCCCCGGTCGCTCGTCCGCCCGATCATGTCGAGGTTGAGATAAGCGGCGGTCCGGGACAGCGGGAAAATGGGATGCCTGACGTAATGCGTCGAGCCCAGCAGGCTCTCCTCCTCCCCCGTCCAGAGGCAAAATACGGTCGTCCTCTTCGGTTTGCGCGCCTGAGCCGCGACGGCCCGGGCGATTTCCAGGACCCCGGCGGCGCCGCTGGCGTTGTCGTCGGCGCCGTTGAAGACATGGGGACCGCGCTTCCCCAGATGGTCCAGGTGCGCGCCGACCACAACGGCTTCCTCCTTGAGCGACGGGTCGCTTCCCGTGATCGCTCCGATGACATTACGGCAGCGGAGCAGCCGCTCGTCCCCGGCCGTCGTCCGGATGGTGAGCGTCCCGCCGCCGATCTCGAACGAGACCGGCCGCCATCGGGAAGCGATCCTGGCTTTCAGGCTTTCGACGCTCTGGCCGGCCGCCGCCAGGATCGCATCGGCCATCTCTCGCGTGATGCAGATCGCGCCGCCGCCGCGCTTCGTGCCGGGCAGGACGACCAGCCTGGTCGGTTCGTCGATGATGGGCCGCTCGTCGTCCTCGACCCGCCCCATTTCGGGATAGATGTCGCGGCCGTCGAGCGCATTCCTCACGACCAGGACGGCCTTCGGTCCCAGCTTCGCGACCGCGTTCGCCTTGGCGAGCCGGCCCGGCCAGGAGGCGGAGGCCCGATATTTCTCCCGCAGCTCAGCCCCGGAGAACGGGGATGCGGGGTCGCCCGCTCCCGGGACCTCGTCGAGGATCATGACGATCTTGTCCTTGACCTCGACGCCGGAGAAGTCGTCGTAGCCGATCGTCGCCTCACGCAAGCCATATCCGGCGAAGACGACCGGACCCGAGACCGTCTCGGGGATGCGGTTCAGATAATAATTCTCCAGGTCCGCGTGCTCCTTGAAGTCACGGACGGTCCCGCCGTCGGGAGATCCGGCCCACCATTCGACCGCGCACCCGAGGTCCGTGTACTCCTTCATGACGACGTCCTGGAAATACCCGCGTCCCTCCCCGGCTTCCTCGTCGCCGGCTGGCTCGATCCCCCAGAGGGCGAGGAGCGAGGCGGCGAAATCGGACGCCAGGCGGTAGCCGCGGGACCCGGCCTCGCGTCCTTCCAGAAGATCGCAACCCAGGTAGGTCACGAGGATCCGCGAATCCCGGCTGGTGATCGAGGCGAGCCCGGACTGTTGGGGCTCGGGCGCGGGATCGATCCTCTCGACCTTGGTCAGGGTCCCCGTGCCAGCGGTGGGAGAAGTTCTCTCTTGAGGCCCTGCGGGAAGGGCCGAGGCCAAGAAGCCGCACAGGATGGCGATGAGGACGAAACGGGCTGGGCGCATGGGCAATATTTCCTTGTCGACGTTGGGTCGTCAAGTATAAATACTCGCCGCGGCGGCGGAGGTTGCTTCTTGGATCTGCTCTTCCCGATCTCCTTCACGGCCCTCTCGAGAACTGTGTCCCTGCCGGACCGGTAGTCGGCGACCGTGGGAGAGACCGCGATCTGCGGCTTGACGCCGACGCCCACGAACTCCCGGCCTTCGGCATAGGCGTCATGCTTGGAGCAGACCAGCCCGTTTCCCCCGCCCGGAAGCCTGAAAAAGAGGGCCCGAGGCCTTCTTGCCATGGGCGCGCCCGTTCCCCTATAATCCCTTCCCGTCGAGGGGAAGACCGGCCTTGAAGCATTTTAACGTCCTGAGTATGGGCCTCGTCCTCGTCGTCGGGGTTTGGGCCGTCGTCGAGTTCCGCCAATGGGCCCGCCGCTACGCCGAATACCGGCTGGGCGGCCTGTGGCTGTTCCTCGTCTTTTACAACGCCCTGGCCGTGGTCACCTTTCTCGGGGCCTACGGACAGAGCAATCTCACCCCGGACCAGCTGGCGGGGCTTACCTTCTGGTACAGGTTCATCGACTGGCCGGTCGCAACCGGCCTCGTTCTGGGTGTCCACATCTCGCTCTACACGTTCATCTTCCGGCGCCGGGACAGGGGCTTGCCGCCTTGGCTCGTCCCCGTGGCGGGGGTCTTCGCCGCCGCAGTGCTAGCTTGGTACTTCCTGGCCCTTAAGGTCCCGGCCCTGGCGCCATCGAGGCCTGATAACACCTTCTGGCTGGCCCTCGTCTGGCCCCCGGGCCTTCTCGACATCGCCTGCCTCGGCTGGCTGCTCGTCCGGAGCCGGAAGAACGCCGTTCCTGGACGGCGGAAGGTCGACGCCGCTTTCGCCTGGCTTTTCCTGGCCCGCTATCCCGTTCATCTGGCCCTGAGCCTCTGGAGCCCGGCCGGGGCTCCGTTCCTGGCCCTGACGATCACCAGGCTCCTCGGCCTCTACACGAACCTCGCGCCCATCATCTGGCTCAAGGCCTGGTTCCTGCCCTGGGCGGGCGGTCTCGGCAAGGTCCTGGGCAAGCGCTTCGACCTCGCCGCGATTGGCCGGTCCAGGGGCCTCTCCGCCCGCGAGATGGAGATCCTGGAGCTCATGATCGACGGCAAGAGCTATAAAGAGATTGAAACGGTTCTTCATATCTCCATCCACACCGTTAAAAGCCACGTCTATTCGCTCTACCGCAAGATGGACGTCAAGAGCCGCCACCAGCTGATCCACAGGATCGGCATCTACGGCGGCGGGGACAACAGCTGAGGCTGAAGCCCGGCAGAAACTTGTATCTTATGGTTTTAGTATGATTTAGAGATGGCGTGCCTGAGAGGATTCAAACCATGGAATTCATCGAAGTCGTAGCCGGCCGGCGAACCGTCCGCGAGTTCAAAGCCGATCCCGTTCCCGAGGAGGCCGTTCGCCGGGCGCTCGAGGCGGGGCTCCGGGCGCCCTCCAACGCCCATCTCAAGTCCTGGCATTTCGTCCTCCTCCGCGATCCGGAGAAGAGGCGCCGGGCCGTGGTCGAGGGCCTGAGGGCCCGGGACATGAAGGACAAGGCCGAGATCGAGCGCTTCCTCGAGAGATTCGACGAGGAGGAGCTCAAGAGGGTCTACCGGCAGTCCCTGCCGCTCCAGCTGACCATGATGCTCGAGGCCCCCGAGGTCCTCGTCGTGTGCTATAGGATGAAGGCGCTATCGGAATGCCGGACGTTCTTCGAGTTGAACCCACTCGCCTCCGTCTGGATGTGCATCGAGAACGTCATGCTGGCCCTGGCCGCCGAAGGGCTCTTTGGCTGCACCTATACGCCTTACGATGCCGCCGGCCTAAAGAGCGCGCTGAAGGTCCCGGCGGGCTTCGAGGTGGCCGCCGTCATTCCCTTCGGCTACCCCCGCGTCCGGCCGGGCGCCGCGGACATCGAGCCCCTCGAACCCCGGCTGCACGTCGACTCCTGGTGAGACTACGGGTCGACGATCTCGTACTTGACCACTTCGAGCCGGCCGTCTTCGAGGGATTCGAGAACGAAGACGTGACGCGCCGAGACCGTCAGGGGGTAGCGCGCCAAACGCACCGTTTCGACCCAAGTCACGAACCAAACAAAGTATAGACCATTCCGCCGCGTCACAAATACGTCACAAAAAGTGCTTAAGCCCGCCTAATCTGGCTTAATGGTGTTTAAACGGAAAACGACGAAATCAGGGGAGAACTTGGCGTGCCTGAGAAGCTTCGAACCTCCCGCCTTTGGATCCGGAGTCCCCTTCTCTACCCTCCTGGACATATGGGGCAAACCCGATTCCCAGGGGAGAATGACCTGTTTTCCTTTGAGCACCATTAGTCAGGATTAGGCGGGTTTACACACTTTTTGTGACACGGTTGTGACATGGTGGGGTGGTCTGCCTATTACTACGCACACTAACTAGACAGGCCAGAAAATAAATAGCCTTATTCCCGATTACCGAATCGTTCATTTTCTCCTTTTTCCTTAAACTGGATTTTGAAATATTCGGATAGAATCTCTATCATCGGTTCTATGTGTGCTCCAAAGTTAGTCATGACCTTAGGTTTCTTCCCTTTTGCAAACATGGCCATTCCGTAGAACGTTCCTTCCTTGAAGATGACAGGCTCAAGTGCCCCGTCAGGATAACAGAAATAGGTATTCTTGGGTTCGCTGTACTTGACTGATATCCCAGCTTTCTTAAGCATCTGCTCCATCTTTTCAGCATAAGAGTAAAAATCGGATAGGACCTCGATCGCCTCTTGCTCCCTCTCCTTATGTTTGAAGAGAAATAGATTGACATCTTCTTCGGAGAGCGTTAAGAAGGCGACAGCATTTTCGCAGATAAGAACTTGTTTGTTTTGACGCTCGTCCGAAGCACATTCGGGGAGATTGCTTAGGCATAACGTTAATAGCAAACCAGCTAAAAAGGTTCTTGCCGAGTTCTTCATTTCGGTTTCCTTTTATAGACCAACTCTAGTTTCCCGAACAGTCCGTCCTGGAGATTCCTAAAATGAAATATTCGGCTTAGTATACTCAACAAAGGTGATAAAAGCCGCTTTAGCGTCATTCTCAAGATTACTTCTGTTGTAGCCCCCTAGCTGGCAATGCCAATCTTGCTCATAAATCAGGATATTATCAATCTTTTTGAATAACTATCGATTCTGCGACTATTCTACTTTGCCATGAGGCTTGATGGCCGTATCCCCCCATAAATATCGGCTCGCCTTTTCCGAGCAATATTAGGCGCCCCTTGTTGGCGTAATCGAACCCTCCAATAACCGTGATCTTAGCTCTCCCAGGACTCTTTGCCTTTCGATACTCGAGCATTTCACTAAGCTGGCTATCGGGCAAGGGCTTTATGGGCAAAGGGACTATCCAATGAATTTCGTTGAGAGAGTCTTTTAGTTTGCCGGACATGGCCAGTCTCATAAAATCGAGCGCGTTAATATCCCTGTTTTCTTTGACATTTTCCACATCATCGTGCAGATCCACCCAGATGCTGACTACGATGTTATCTGTTTTCGGATCGCGCAGCACGATGAGGCTCTCTTCGAAATTGCAAAAATACTCCCCATGTACTCGGACCAAGCGGTTATCATATTGATTTCCGCTCTCTCTGAGATCGATTAGCGATACATCAATAGGAGGATCGTTATTTTCATCAGCTCGGCCATGGGATGCACAGAACGGCAGCACAAGAAGAATCGCGAATAACGTCGTTCTTTTTAGTTCGCTCATAAACACCTCCTGACGTTAATCGGCGAAAACAAATAGCTTCGTTCGAGCGTTCAGTTTCCGAGAATCATGCTGCCTCTGAGCTGCTTGGCCTGGATGCTTGACCAATTCCAGTCGACAACGAATCTGATCTGGAACCCTTAAAGAATTAATCGGGCGGCCTACGAGCGAAATGGGTGGTGGTTCAGTAGTTACGGGCATTACCATGCTTGAGCGCGAGCCAAAGCGATTTGAGTGCCAAAGGCGCGTATGCTAACGACAATCTCGTTCTTTCTCGCCAGGAAGGCTTGCAGGAGTCGAATGCCGAGATCCGTCGTTGAATATGGTCCAAGCTAAGCGCCAGTCGAATATAAGATAGGCGATAAAGATTCCTAATGAGATTAAGCAAAAACTCAGGAACTGGCTGGCTGTTTCATCGACCACCAGCGGGCCGAAGGTCAATGCATCAACAACTGTTCCAAGGCAATGCATAACAATCGGCACTACGAGGCCGCGGCTCCAATGAATGGAAGCCATAAGCGTGGATACCCCAAGGATGACGAGAAAATATATGGGGAGAATCAAAAGGGCCAGAGGCATCGATATACCCGCCGACCGCGCTAAGAAAAACCCCCATGAATAGAAAGCCATCACAGGCGCTGAAGTTCCTGAAGTTCCTAAGGCAAGGATCCATGCGATGCCTGCTGATATCGACAGGAAGGTCAAGAAAGCGATAATTCGTTTTACATTCATATTAATCTCTTCTTATGCTGAGAGGAATACGGCGATTTTAGATAAGCAAGCCTTGGGTTCATTGCTTGGGCCTGCCCAATGGATTCACTTGAGTTATATCGAATTCAGATCGCGAACACTAGTGTTATTATTGCTTTCTGAACTTCGATTAGTAGTTTCAGGGTTCTTGCCCTAAAAGCCTTTACTATATCAAGTGTAAGCATGGGCGACCGAGGAGAGAAGGCGGGCGGCGGTGGAGCTTCTCGCCAAAAAACCCCCGAAAGCCCTCAAAACGGGGGGAGTCTGTTACACGGCTGTGACACGGACCGAAAAACGGGTGAAGCTGAGGCCCGACAGAAACTTCTATCTTATGGTTTTAGTGTGAATCAGAGATGGCGTGCCTGAGAGGATTCGAACCTCCGACCTTTGGATCCGGAGTCCAACGCTCTATCCAGCTGAGCTACAGGCACGCAGGCCGGGAAAAAGCCTCTCAGTTATAGCCGAATCCGGCCGAAAAGGCAAGGCGCAACGGCCCGGCCCCTGCCCCGGTTTACCATTCCATGAGGAAATATGAAATAATGCCGCCGATCGGGAATAACGGGCTGGAGAGGCGCATCTAATGAGTGTCGGGGCTGGCCGGGGAGAGAGGCCGATCCGACACGAGGCCGACTCAGAAAGTCGAAGGACAATGGACATCGCCATCCCCCGGCCGGCCCTGATCCAAGACGCCGCGGCCGAAAGCGGCCTGGTCGCCCGGCTCAAGAACGGGGACGAGGCCGCCTGCCGCGAGCTTATCGAGAGGTACGAGGGTCCGGTGGCGGCGACGGTGACGGGCATCCTGGGGCACGGACCCGACGTCGACGACATCGGCCAGGAGACGTTCATCCAGTTCTTCCGGTCGCTGCCGCGCTTCCGGGGCGAGTCGACGATCAGGACCTACCTGACCCGCATCGCCATCAACCTGTCCCTGAACGAGCTGCGGCGGCGGCGCCGGTTCGACCGCTTCCAGACGGTCGAGCCGGCCGAAGGCGAAGCCGAGGTCCTGCCCGCGCCCGACCGGCCCGGCGCGGAAGACGCCCGGGTCGCCGTCCGCCAGGGGCTGGATAGGCTCGAGCCGAAGTACAAGGCAGTCATCGTCCTGCGGCTCATCGAGGGTTTCTCGACCCGGGAAACGGCCAAGATCCTGGGCCTGCCTCAGGGCACCGTCCTGTCCCGCCTGGCCAGGGGCCAGGACAGGCTCAAGGCCGTCCTCGAGGGCAAGGGCCCGGAATAGGGGTGTATTCGACGTTGGAGAAGGGGAATGATGAAGAAAAAGATCCTCAAGCTGCTTGACCGGTCGCTCGACGCGCCGCTCGGTCCCAGGGACCGTGAGCGGCTGGACCGGGCCCTGGCCGCCTGGCCTGAGCTCGAGCGGACCCGCGAGAACCTGCTGGCCCTGCGCCGCGATCTGGCCGGCGCCAGGACCGCCTCGTTCCGGCCCGAGTTCGCGGAGCGGACCCTGGCCCGGGCCCGGTCGGAAGGGCTATTCGGCGCGGGAGCCGAGCCAGGCTTCCTGCCGGTCGTCGCGGGGTTGGCTCGGCGCGCCGCCCTGGCCGGGCTCATCCTCGTTGTCGCCGTGGCCTCGTATGTCCTGATCAGCGGAGAGCTCATCCCCCGGGACGCGGTCTATTACGTCTCGAACCTGTCCCTCGACCGGATCCTGGAGCTGCCGCTCTTTTAGGTAGCGATCATGAATACCAAATCCAAAGCCGTCCTCGTTTTCGCCGGCATCTTCATCGCCGGAGTCGCCGCGGGCGCCCTGTGCGATCGGGCCGTTGTCCGTGGCAGCATCCGCCACATCATCCGCCAGCGCGACCAGGGGCTTCTCGTGCCTTGGCGCAACCCCGTCCTGGACAGGGTCTCGGGCGAGAAGCGGGCGGAGCTCGACAAGATCTTCCGGGCCCACGGCAAGAATCTGGCCGCCATCCACGACCGCACCCGCCAGGAGATCGACGCCGATTTCGAAGCGCTGTGGAAGGATATCGCTGCGGTCGTGCCGGCCGACGTGCTGGCCAAGCTCAAGGAAAACATGCGCCAGTTCCCGCCTCCGCCGCCCGGGATGGGACCCGGCGGGCTCGGGCCGGACCGCAGGGGACCCGGCGGACCGGGCGGCCCCGGCGCGATGGGCCCCGGCGGGCCCGGCAATCCTGGCGAGATGGGTCCCGGCGGACCTGGAGAACCAGGCCGGATGGGACCGGGCGGACCCGGCGGACCTGCCGGCGGACCCGGCCAGACGCCTCCTCCCCCGCCGGTCAAGCCTGACGAGAAAAAACACGGCCCCGGGAATGTCGAACCCTTTCCCGGTGTCTATTGAGGTGATCCCTAGATGCGGCCCCTTTCCTTTCTTTCTCCTGTTGTCAGGCCGGGGCAACCCGGCCTGACCTTTTCCCTCCCCCTCCTGGCCGCCGTCCTCGCCTTGTCGGGGTGCGGCGGCCGCGTTTACGTCGTCTCTAGCCTGGGGCCGCCGCATTCGATCACCGTCGACGGTGAAACGGACGACTGGAACGGCGCCCTGTCCTACGTCGAGAAGAACCGCCTTTTCGTCGGTTTCGTCAACAACCGCGATGCCCTCTACGTCTGCCTGACCCGCGAGGACATCGAGGGGCGGGCATCCGGCGCGCCGATCGGCGACCTGACCGTCTGGATCGATCCCCAGGGCGGCAGCCGGAAAACGCTCGGCATCCGCCTGACCCAGGCCGGAGGCCCGCCGGCGGGCGGGCGGCCCGGAGGCGAGCGGCCCGAGGGCGAGCCCGGCGGTGAGCCCGAACAGGGCGGCCGTAGACCGGAACGCCGGCCCGGCCGCGAGCCCGAAGGCGAAAACGCCGGACCGGGCCAGGACCGGCCGGCCGGACCGCCCGGCGGCACCGTCGAGATCCTCGGGCCGAACGGCAGGACGCTCCAGAAACTGTCCGCCGAGGAGGCGGCCGCCGCGGGCCTGGAAGTCAAGACCGGCATCTCGGCCGGCTCGTTCACCGTCGAGATCGGCATCCCCCTCCGCGCCGACGACGGCCATCCCTACGCCGTCGGCGTCGAGCCGGGCGGCACGCTCGGGATCGGGTTCGTCTCCGCCGCCGCCTCGCGGGACGGCCGGCGCGACGGCCCTCCCGGCGGCGCGCCGGGCGGAGGCGGAGGCATGCCCGGAGGCATGCCCGGGGGCATGGGCGGGATGCCCGGCGGCATGGGAGGCCCGGGCGGGGGCATGGGCGGACCCGGCGGCGGAATGCGCCCCGACATGGACCCGGACGTCGCCAAGAGCTTCAAGATCTGGGCCCGGGTCAGGCTGGCCGATTCCTCCCGGCCTCAGACCGCGGAATCCCTCGAGATCCAATAAGGCGGGGACGCCCGGCGGCAGACGCGTTCAGGCCGCCGGCCGGAAGACCGACGGGTCGACCCGGATTAGCTCCGCGACGGAATCGAAGCTCTTGAGCCAGGCCGCGGCCGCCTGGTCGCCGCGGCCCGCCCTCTCGAACATCGGGGCGTAGACCGACCTTCCCGTCGAGAAAAAGACGTTCTGGCACTGCCACGGGTCGAAGGCCACGGCCATCCTCTTGAGGAGCGCCAGGAAGTCGGCGATGTCCCTCAGCCCCGCGGCGTCCTCGGGCGTCCGGGCCCAGGCCGACATCAGGGCCCCGGCTTTCCGGCCGGCGGAGTAGGCCAGGGTCTCGCCGTCGGGCTTGAAATCCCAGGCCGCGTATTCCTTCTGCAGCCGACGCAGCTCCCCGAGGTCCAGGCCCGGCCCCTCCATCAGGCGGCGGAGATCGGTGTTGAGGACGAACAGGGCCGGCGTGCGCAGCGCCTCCGGCAGCGGCGCGGCCATCTCCCGCACGGCCTTCATGACGGCGTAGTTGCCCTCGAAGATGTGCCGGAAATCGGCCTCCAGGTCGCGGAGCTTGGCCTCCAGGATCCGGGCCATGATGCGGCGCTTCTGCTCGGCGAAAAGGTGCCAGAGGGTGTAGGTGCGGGAGCCGAACTCCCGGTCGATCAGGCGGACGACGGCGGCCATGTCGCTCCGGGCGAAGGCCAGGCCGATCGTCCGGCCCATGGCCCGGTAGGCGGCGTCGCCGGCGTGGTCGCGGACCCCCGCGGTGATATTCTGGTCGCCGAGATGGAGGACGGCATACTCGATCGTCCGCTCCTCCCAGGTGACATGGGAGCGCAGGTGGACGAGCCCCAGGGACAGCGTCCGCTCGCCTGCCTCGGTCCTCTGGCCGTCCTCCGGGACGGCGCGGTAGAGGCCGAGGTCGATCGCCCGGGGATCGCTCTCGAAGAGCGTGGACATGGCGTAGTGGGCGACCAGCCGGAAGAAGTCGACGACGGCCGGCCGGACAAGCTTGTCGTAGACGACGGCGCCGTTCTTGTGCCGGGGCACGTTGCTCCGGGCCTCGGACAGGACGGCCAGGAAGTCCGGCTCCAGGTCCTCGCCGGAGACGTCGCGCAGGAGCTGCATCGTCCGGGCAGCGTACTGGAGCCCCTGGACGGTCTCGACGTTGGAGACGTCGTCGAAGAACCAGGCGTCGCTGGTGAAGATGAGCATGGCCTGGCGCTCCATCTCCAGGAGCTTGAGGACCCGGACCTTGTCCTCGGGCCCGAGCGGCCGCGGGACGTGGCGGGCCAGGAAGGCCTCGACCGACTCGGGCGAGCGGTCGAGGACGACCGAGATATAGTCGTCGCGGACGGCCCAGGGGTCGGCGGCGTAGGCGCCGAGGCCCGGAACGAAGGCCGCGGCGGCCTTGCCGCCGAGCCAGTCCATGGCCCGGCGCAGCGGCGCCCGCCATTTCTGGTTCCAGCCGGGGTGGCCGCCGGTGCTGCAGCCGCAGTCGGAGCGCCAGCGCTCGACGCCGTGGGCGCAGCTCCAGGAGGTGTTCTCGACGATCCGGACCTCGTCGGCCGGCGGGAAGCGCTCCAGGAAGTCGGCATAGACCGTGACCTCGGCCAGGCGGTTCCGCTCGATGCTGCGCAGGGCGAAGGCCAGGGCCATGTCGCCGAAGCGGTGGTGGTGGCCGTAGGTCTCGCCGTCGGTGGCCGCGTGGATGAGCTCGGGGCGGGCCGGGGATCCGGCCGAGAAGCCGCCGGCCAGGCGGCGGGCGAAGTCCCCGCCGTTGCGGAGCAGGTTGGCGAAGGCCACGTCGTGGGCGATCGAGCCGTCGTAGAAGAAGAGGGCGATCGTCCGGCCCGAGGGCAGGCGGCAGAGGTAGGGCTTCTTCGGGTCGACGCGGTCGCCGCGGACGTCGAGCCAGTCGCCGGCCGGCCCGCCGCCGCCGGGCGCGAGCGGCCGGACGGCCGCGGCCTGGCGCGGCGCCAGGATCGTGAACCGGAGGCCTTCGCCGGCCATGATGTCGAGCGATTCGAGGTCCACGGCCGTCTCGGGCAGCCACATCCCCTCGGGCCGGCGGCCGAAGCGCCGCTCGAAGTCGCGGATGCCCCACAGGACCTGGGTCCGCTTGTCCCGGCCGGTGGCCAGGGGCATGATCATGTGGTTATAGGCCTGGGCCAGGGCCGTGCCGTGGCCGCGGAAGCGGGCCCGGGACCTCTCGTCGGCCTCGAGGATGGCCCGGTAGACCCCGGGCTGGGCCCTTTCCAACCAGGAGAGGAGCGTCGGGCCGGCGTCGAAGCTGATCGAGGCGAAGTTGTTGACGATGTCGACGATGCGGTCCTTGTCGTCGAGGATGCGCGAGGCCGTGTTGGGGGCGTAGCACTCGGCCGAGACGCGCTCGTTCCAGTCGTGGTAGGGCGCGGCCGAGTCCTGGACCTCGATCTCCTCGAGCCAGGCGTTCTCGCGGGGCGGCTGGTAGAAGTGGCCGTGGATGCAGACGAAGCGGTTCATGTCCCGGCCCTCTTGAAGACGAGGATGCCGAGCGGCGGCAGGGTCAGGCGCAGGGAGCAGGGCCGGCCGTGGGCCGGCTTGCGGTCGGCCTCGACGGCGCCGAGGTTGCCCAGGCCCGTGCCGCCGTAGTCGACGGCGTCGCTGTTGAGGACCTCGCGCCAGGTGCCGTCGGAGGGCACGCCGACGCGGTAGCCGCGGTGGGCGACGGGCGTGAAGTTGCAGACGACCAGGAGGACGTCCGCGGCCGACCGGCCCTTGCGCAGATAGCTGACGACGCTGTGGTCGGCGTCCTTGAAGTCCACCCACTCGAAGCCGGCCGGCTCGACGTCAAGCTGGTGCAGGGCCGGCTCGCGGCGGTAGAGATCATTGAGATCCCTGACCCAGCGCTGGACGTGGCGGTGGGGCTCGTAGTCGAGGGCGTGCCACTCCAGGCTTTCGTCGTGGGCCCACTCCTTCCACTGGGCGAACTCGCCGCCCATGAACAGCAGCTTCTTGCCGGGATGGGTGTACATGTAGCCGTAGAGGGCCCTGAGGTTGGCGTACTTCTGCTCTTCCGGACCGGGCATCTTGCCGACGAGCGAGCCCTTGCCATGGACGGCCTCGTCGTGCGACAGGGGCAGGACGAAGTTCTCGGTGTAGGCGTACCACATGCTGAAGGTCAGGTCCTTGTGGCCGTACTTGCGGAAGAGGGGGTCCTTGGAGAAGTAGCCCAGCATGTCGTGCATCCAGCCCATCTTCCACTTGAGGCCGAAGCCCAGGCCGCCCATGTCGACCGGGCGGGTGACCATGGGCCAGGCCGTGGACTCCTCGGCCACCGTCTGGATGCCGGGGAAGGCGCCGTAGGCGGCCTCGTTGAGGCTCTTGATGAAGCTCAGGGCCTCCAGGTTCTCGCGGCCGCCGTAGCGGTTGGGGATCCACTCCCCCGCTTTCCGGGAGTAGTCGAGGTAGAGCATCGAGGCCACGGCGTCGATGCGCAGGCCGTCGATGTGGTAGCGGTCGAGCCAGAACAGGGCGCTGCTCGTCAGGAACTCGCGGACCTCGTTGCGGCCGTAGTTGAAGATGGCGCTCTTCCAGTCGGGATGGAAGCCCTTGCGCGGGTCCTGGTGCTCGTAGAGGGCGGTGCCGTCGAAGCGGGCCAGCCCGTGGCCGTCGGTGGCGAAGTGCGAGGGCACCCAGTCCAGGATGACGCCGATGCCGCGGGAATGGAGCACGTCCACCAGATGCATGAAGTCCTGCGGCGCGCCGTAGCGGGAGGTCGGGGCGAAGTAGCCGATCGTCTGGTAGCCCCAGGAGCCGTAGAAGGGATGCTCCATGATGGGCATGATCTCGACGTGGGTGAAGCCCATGTCCTGGACGTAGTCGGCCAGGCGCGGGGCCAGCTCGCGGTAGGTCAGGAAGCGGTTGCCCTCCTCGGGGACGCGGCGCCAGGAGCCGAGATGGACCTCGTAGATGGAGATGGCGGCGTCCAGGGCGTTGGCCCCGGCCCGGCGGGCCATCCACTCCTGGTCCGACCAGCCGTAGTCGAGGTCCCAGACGATGGACGCGGAGCGGGGCGGGGCCTCGGAGAAGAAGCCCAGGGGGTCGGTCTTCTCGGCCGGCGGGCCGCCGTTCTTCGGGACGACGGAATACTTGTAGAGGGCGCCCTTGCCGACGCCGGGGATGAAGCCCTCCCAGATGCCGGAGCCGTCCCAGCGGCCGGCCAGGGGCGCGGCGGACGGGTCCCAGCCGTTGAAATCGCCGATGACCGAGACGCGTTCGGCGTTGGGGGCCCAGACGGCGAAGAAGGTGCCGTCGCGGCCGTCCACAACCAGGGGGTGGGCGCCGAGCTTGTCGTAGAGCTTGAAGTGGGTGCCCTCTTTGAAGAGGTAGATGTCGCCTTCGGTCAGGAGCGTCGGGCCGTGGAGGATGTCCGTCATCGCCTCAGAGCTCCCTCGCCTGTCGCCGGTCCGAGCGCGCTCCCGCGGCCGCGGCCGGCTCAGGCGGCTTCCCGGCCGGCCTTGACCAGCCGGGCCCACTCGTCGCGCAGGGTCACCGTCCGGTTGAAGACCGGGGCCCCGGGCCTGGAGTCGCGCCGGTCGGCGCAGAAATAGCCCAGGCGCTCGAACTGCCAGCGGCTCTCGGGCCGGGCCTCGGCCAGGCCGGGCTCGAGCTTGGCGCCCCGGACGACCTCGAGGGACTTGGGGTTGAGCGTGGCCTTCCAGTCCACGCCCTCGGGGACCGAGGCCGGGTCGCGGACGGTGAACAGCGTATCGTAGAGCCGGACCTCGGCGTCGACGGCGTGGCGGGCCGAGACCCAGTGGAGCGTGGCCTTGACCTTGCGGCCGTCCGGGGGATTGTCGCCGCCGCGGGTGGCCGGGTCGTAGGTGCAGCGGAGCTCGACGACGTTGCCGGCGGCGTCCTTGATGGCCTCCTGGCAGCGGATGAAGTAGGCGTAGCGGAGGCGGACCTCCTTGCCCGGCGAGAGGCGGAAGAACTTCGAGGGCGGGTTCTCCATGAAGTCGTCGCGCTCGATCCAGAGCTCGCGCGAGAAGGGGACGCGGCGCGTGCCGGCGGCCGGGTCCTCGGGGTTGTTGACGGCCTCGAATTCCTCGACCCGGTCCTCGGGGTAGTTCGTCAGGACGACCTTGAGCGGCCGCAGGACGGCCATGGCCCGGGGGACGGTCCGGTTCAGGTGCTCGCGGGCGCACATCTCCAGGAGCGGCAGGTCGACGATGCTGTTGTCCTTGGCCACGCCGATCGTCTCGCAGAACGCGGCGATGGCCTCGGGCGTGACGCCGCGGCGGCGGAAGCCGGAGATGGTCGGCATGCGCGGGTCGTCCCAGCCGCTGACCAGGCGCGACTCGACGAGCTCGAGCAGGCGGCGCTTGGACAGGACGGTGTGGCTCAGGTTCAGCCGGGCGAACTCGATCTGCTGGGGATGGTGAACGCCGAGCTGGTCAAGGAACCAGTCGTAGAGGGGCCGATGGACCTCGAACTCCAGGGTGCAGATGGAATGGGTGATGCCCTCGATGGAGTCGCTCTGGCCGTGGGCCCAGTCGTAGGTCGGGTAGATGCACCAGCCGTCGCCGGTGCGGTAGTGGTGCTCGCGGCGGATGCGGTACATGAGCGGATCGCGCAGGAGCATGTTGGGCGAGGCCATGTCGATCTTGGCCCGCAGGGTGCGGGAGCCGTCGGGGAACTCGCCGGCGCGCATGCGGGCGAAGAGGTCCAGGTTCTCGGCGACGCCGCGGTCGCGGTAGGGCGACGGGACGCCGGCCCGGGTGACCGTGCCGCGGTACTCGCGGACCTGGTCCACGGTCAGGTCGCAGACATAGGCGACGCCCTTGCGGATGAGCTCGACGGCCCACTGGTAGAGCCGCTCGTAGTAGTCGGAGGCGTAGTACTCGCGGTCCTGCCAATCGAAGCCGAGCCAGCGGACGTCCTCCTTGATGGATTCGACGTACTCCATGTCCTCGGTCTCGGGGTTGGTGTCGTCCATGCGCAGGTTGCAGAGGCCCTTGTAGTCGCGGGCCAGGCCGAAGTTCAGGTGGATGGACTTGGCGTGGCCGATGTGGAGGTAGCCGTTGGGCTCCGGCGGGAAGCGCGTGTGGACGGCGGCGAAGCGGCCGTTCCGCAGGTGCTCGTCGACGATATCGCGGACGAAGTTGGTCCTGGGCTTGGCGGCCGGGGCGGGCTTGGGGGTCTCGTCAGGCATTAGCGGCTCTCCTCATGCGGGCGACGACGCGCTCGCGGCCGAGGACTTCCATCATCTCGAACAGGCCGGCGCCCTTGGTCTTGCCGCTGACGGCCATGCGGGCCGGGTGGACGATCGGGCCGACCTTGGCCAGGCCGCGCTCCTCGGCGAAGCGGCGGAAAACGTCCTCGATGGCGGCATGCGAGAAATCGGTCAGGCCGGCCAGGCGGTCGGCCAGGGCGGCGAGGTACACCCGGCTCTCGGGCGAGTCCAGGTGCTTGCGTCCCTCCTCGTCGACGGCGAAGTCCTCGCGGAAGAAGCAGTCGGTCTGGGCCGGGAACTCGCTCAGGGTCTTCAGGCGGACCTTGTAGAGGTCGAGGACCCTGCCCAGGTAGGCGTCCTTGACGCCGGCGGCCGGCAGGCCGGCGGCCTCGAGGTAGGGCTTGACCAGCGGGACGAGGCGCTCGTTGGCGGACTTCATTATGTACTCGGCGTTGAGCCAGCGCAGCTTCTGGATGTCGAACTTGGCCTGGACGTCGTTCATCTCCTCGATCTCGAAGAGCTTGACGGCCTCGGCCGGGGGCATGATCTCGCGGCCCTCCGGGGGCGTCCAGCCCAGGCAGATGAGGTAGTTGGCCAGGGCCTCGGGCAGGAAGCCCTCGCGCTTGTACTCCTCGACCGAGACGCCGCCGTGGCGCTTGGAGAGCTTGGCCCCGTCGGTGCCCAGGATGAGCGGCATGTGGCCGAAGCGGGGCGGGGTCAGGCCGAAGGCCTCGTAGAAGATGATCTGCTTGGGCGTGTTGCTGATGTGGTCGTCGCCGCGGAGGATGTGGGTGATGCCCAGGTGGGCGTCGTCGATGACGCAGCAGAAGTTGTAGGTCGGCGAACCATCGGACTTGATGATGACCTGGTCCTTGATGGTCTCGGACTCGACCGAGATGCGGCCGTGGACGAGGTCGTCGTAGGCGATGGTCCGGCCGGGCTCGACCTTGAAGAGGACGGCCGCGCCGTCCTTGTAGGCCCGGCCGGCGGCGACCAGCTCCTCGGCCTTGGCCCGGTAGACGTCGAAGCGCCGGCTCTGGAAGAGGGGCTCCTCGTCCCAGTCCAGGCCGAGCCAGCGCAGGTCCTCGAGGATCTCGTCGAGGAAGCGCGACTCGGAGCGCTTGAGGTCGGTATCCTCGATGCGCAACAGGAACTTGCCGCCGGCATGGCGGGCGTAGAGCCAGTTGAAGATGGCCGTCCGGGCGCTGCCGATATGCAGAAAACCCGTCGGGCTGGGGGCAAAGCGCACTCTAACCATGCGTATTTTATAGCACATAGGGGGTGGACCGGCAAGCCGCCGCCGGCCCCGGGGCCATTTCCGTCCGCGGATTGTTGACCGCCTCGACGGGATTGATGTATACCCCTTCCTTCGGAGGTGGCTCCCATGAGGATCAGTATCGTCGCCCGGCCCAAGCCGCGTGTCTCCCCCGCCGTCATCGTCGTTCTGGCCGCGCTGGCCCTCGACGCCGCCGCGCCCGCGCCCGCGGCCGACGTCGGCCCGACCTACGCCATCCGCGGCTGCCGCATCGTTCCGGTCGCCGGCCCGGCGATCGAGAAGGGCGTGATCGTCATCCGCGACGGCCTGATCGAATCGCTCGGCCCCGCCGGGAAGGTCCGCATCCCGGATGACGCCGAGATCATCGAGGCCGAAGGGCTCCAGGCCTATCCGGGCCTGATCACGGCCTTCTCGAGCCTGTTCCTGGAGCGCCCGGCCCGGAGCGCGGGCCCGGAGATCCCCTTCGAGGGCCCGCCGCCGGCGGCCGCCCAGGGGACCCGGGAGGACACGTTCCCGCCGGGACCGGGGCTCTTCGTCCTCGACCAGCTCAAGCCGTCCAGGGCCGCCGTCGAGAGCTTCCATCGGGCCGGCTTCACGACCGCCCTCGTCGCCCCGGAGCGGGGCATCTTCGAGGGCCAGAGCGTCATCCTCGACCTCAACGGCGAGGCGCTGCTGCCGATGGTCATCCGCAACGGGGCGGCCCTGCACGTCAACTTCACGACCGAGCGGGGCGCCTACCCGTCGAGCCTCATGGGTACGATCGCCCACATCCGCCAGAGCTTCATCGACGCCGAGTACTACGCCGCCCGGCAGGCCCAGTACGCCAAGGGCGCCGCCGGGCTGAAAAGGCCGGCCTACGACCCCAGGCTCGAGGCCCTGGTCCCCTTCGTCCGCGACCGCCGGCCCGTCGTCTTCCAGTGCAACAACGTCGAGGACATCAAGCGGGCCCTGAAGATCATCGCCGAGTTCAAGCTCAATGCCCTGCTGGCCGGGGCCAACGAGGCCTGGCGCGCCGCCGACGTCCTCGGGAAAGCGCCCGTGCCGCTCCTCGTCGGGCTCGATTTCCGGCCGCCGGCGGCGAGCCGGTACACGACGCAGGGCGAGGAGCTGCGGAAAAAAGCCGAGTCCGCGATCTATCCCGCCAACGCCGCCGAGCTGGCCAAGGCCGGCCTCCCCTTCGCCCTCGTCTCGGGCGCGAACGCCGACGGGACGGCCGTCCTCAAGGCCGTCCGCGCCGCGATCGGGGCGGGCCTCGCGGAAGAAGCCGCCCTACGGGCCCTGACCATCCAGCCGGCCCGCTTCCTCGGCCTCGACCAGGCCCTGGGCACGCTCGAGCCGGGCAAGATCGCCAACGTCGTCCTGGTCCGGGGCGGCCTCTTCGACGAGAAGGTGCGCGTCGTCCGGGTCTTCGTGGACGGGGTCCGGTTCGATTACGAAACCGAGGAGGCCTCCAAGTGAAGAACCTCGCCCTCCCCCTCCCCCGCGCCGCCGCAATACTGGCCCTGGCCGGTTTCGTCGTCGCCTTCGGGCCCCGGCCGGCCGCGGCCGACGGCGGCGACATCCTGATCCGGAACGGCACCATCCTGACCGTGACCAAGGGCGTGATCGCCAGGGGCGACATCCTCGTCCTCGGCGGCGTCATCAAGGCGATCGGCCCGGACCTGGCCGCCCCGCCCGGCGTCCGCGCCGTCGACGCGGCCGGCCGGTTCGTCGTCCCCGGCCTGATCGACTCGCACACCCACATCGCCGTGGCCGGCACGAACGAAGGGTCCGAGGCCATCACCCCCGAAGCCGACGTCGGCGCGGTCGTCAACGCCGACGACGCCTCCATCCTGACGGCCCTGAGCGGCGGCGTCACCATGGTCCACACGATGCACGGCAGCGCCAACCCCATCGGCGGGCCGAACGTCGTCCTCAAGATGAAATGGGGCCGTCCGTCCGAGGAGCTCGTGGTCGCCGAGGCGCTGCCGACGCTCAAGTTCGCCCTGGGCGAGAACGTCAAGCAGGCCAACCGGACCGTCGCGGCGGGCCGGGAGCGGCGCTATCCGGCCACCCGCATGGGCGCCAACGCCGTCATCCGGCGCGAGCTGGAGAAGGCCCGGAACTACATGGCCCGGTGGGACCGGTATAAAAAGGCGGCGGCGGCCAAGAACCCGCCGCGGACGCTCGTCCCGCCGAAAAAGGACCTGCGCCTGGAGGTCCTGGCCGAGATGCTCCGCGGCGAGCGGGTGGCCCGCTGCCACAGCTACCAGGCCACCGAGACGCTCGAGTTCATGGGGCTGGCCAGGGAATTCGGGTTCAAGATCCAGTGCTTCGAGCACTGCTGGGAGGGCTACAAGATCGCCGGCGAGATCGCGGCCGCCGGGATCGGCATCTCCGGCTTCGCCGACAACTGGGCCTACAAGATGGAGGCCGCCGAAGGCATCGCCGAGATGGCCGGCTACTGCGCCAGGAAGGGCGTCCTGGTCTCGATCAACTCCGACAGCGGCGAGCGCATCCGCCGGCTCTTCAACGACGCCGCCAAGACCATGAAGTACGGCGGCCTGTCCGAGGACGAGGCCTTGAGGCTGGTGACCATCAACCCGGCCATCCAGCTGGGCGTCGACCGGATCGTCGGCAGCCTCGAGGTCGGCAAGCAGTGCGATGTCGCGATCTTTTCCGGGCACCCCCTGAGCGCCTACGCCCGCTGCGACATGACCATCATCGAGGGCCGGGTCTATTTCGACCGGGAAGCCCTGGCCCGGGAGCGGGAAGCGGCGGCCCCGGCGGCCGCAGCAGCCCGTGAAGTGGGAGGCCTCCAATGATCCGCCGGACCGTCATCGCCGCCGCCATCGCCGTCTTCGTCATCGCCGTCGCGGCCGGTCCGCTCCTCGCGGCCCGGGAGCCGGGGCCGGCCCCGGCCCAGGCCGCGCCCGACAAGGTCCTGGCCATCGTCAACGCCCGGATCGTGCCTGTCGTCGGGCCGGAGATCTCGAAAGGCACGATCGTTGTCCGCAACGGGCGCATCGAGGCGGTCGGGGCCGAAGCCGCCGTGCCCGCCGGGGCCGAGGTCGTCGACGCGGCGGGCCTGCGGGCCTACCCCGGGATGATCGACGGCTGTTCGTCCCTCGGCCTGGTCGAGATCAGCGGCGTCGCGGCCACGGTGGACAACCAGGAGACCGGCCGGATCAACCCGCAGGTCCGGGCGATCGAGGCCGTCCGCTACGACTCGATGCACATCCCCATCGCCCGGTCCAACGGCATCACGGCCGCCGTCGCGGCCCCGTCGGGCGGGCTCATCGCCGGCGTGAGCTGCCTGCTGCGGCTGGACGGCTGGACCCATCGCCAGATGGTCGTCGAGCCGGCCGCGGCCATGCAGATCGAGCTGCCGGGGCTGCGCGCCGCCAGGGGCGCGTTCGCCGGGCGGCGGAGCGGCCCGCCTCCGGCCGACGGCCCCGCGCTCCTGAAGGAGCTGCGGCGGATCTTCGGGGAGGCCCGGGCCTACGAGAAGCGCCGGGACGCCGCCGCCGGGAACGGGCTGCTGGCCCTGCCCGAGTTCAACGAGACCTTCGAGGCCATCCTGCCGCTGCTCAAGGGCAGGATGCCGGCCATGATCGCCGTCCACGGCGAACGGGACATCCGGGCGGCCATCGCCTTCGTTCGCGACGAGAACATCAAGGCCGTCTTCTACGGCGCCGAACAGGGCTTCAAGGCCGCCGGCGAGATCGCCAAGGCTGGGATCCCCGTTATCCTGGGCTCGCTCTACGACCTGCCGCCCGTCTGGGAGGACGGCTACGACGCCCTGTACCGCAATCCCGGGATCCTGGCCGCGGCCGGGGTCAAGATCGCCTTTTCGTCGTCGAGCGCCAGCCTGGCCAAGGACCTGCCCTACCACGCCGCCAAGGCGGCCGCCTTCGGTCTGGACCGGGCCGAGGCCTTGAGGGCCGTGACCATCAACCCTGCCGAGATCCTGGGCATCGCGGCGACGATGGGCAGCCTGGAGAAAGGCAAAGCGGCCAACATCGTCCTGGCCGACGACGACATCCTGGAGATGCGGACCAACATCCGGAAGGTCTACATCGACGGCCGGGAGGTCGATCATTCCAACCGCTACACGGAGCTCCTGGACAAGTTCAGGAGATAGGGGGCAGCCATGAGAAACCGGCATACTGCGTCATTCCTGGCGGCGCTCCTCATCCTCGGCCTGGCCGCCGGCCCGGCCAGCGGCGCGCCCGCCAAGCCCAGGATCGCCAAGGAGAAGCAGGCCGTCCTCGACTGGCTGGCCCGGCCCGAGGCGGTCGAGAAGTTCGGCCGCATCTCGGACGCCATCTGGCGGTACGCCGAGCTCGGCCTGCAGGAGTTCGACTCGGCCAAGCTCCTGGCCGACACGCTCGAGGCGGCCGGCTTCACGGTCGAGCGCGGCCTGGCCGGGATGCCGACCTGCTTCGTGGCCTCGTACGGCTCGGGCCGGCCCGTCATCGGCCTCCTCGGCGAGTTCGACGCCCTGCCGGGGCTCTCGCAGCAGGCCCTCGTCCCGAAGAAGAGCCCGGTCGTCGAGGGCGCGCCCGGCCACGGCTGCGGCCACAACGCCATGGGCGCGGCGGCGGCCGCGGCGGCCATCGCCGTGAAGGAGGTCATGGCAGCCCGAGGGCTCAAGGGCACGATCAAGGTCTTCGGCTCGCCGGCCGAGGAGATCGTGGCCAGCCGGCCGTACATGATCCGGGCCGGGCTGTTCGAGGGCGTCGACGCCGTCATCGACAACCACAGCTCGAGCGGCTTCGGCACCGGGTACGGCATCGACGGCAACGCCCTGTTCTCGACCATCTTCACCTTCAAGGGCAAGACGGCCCACGCCGCCGGCGCCCCCTGGGTCGGGCGCAGCGCCCTGGACGCCGTCGAGATCATGAACGTCGCCGCTAACTACCTGCGCGAGCACCTGCCGCTGACCGAGCGACTGCACTACGTCATCCTCGACGGCGGCCAGGCGCCGAACGTCGTCCCCGACCGGGCCAGCGTCTGGTACTACGTCCGCAACACCGACGAGAGGCTCGAGGACATGTACAAGCGGGTCGTCGACTGCGCCAAGGCCGGGGCCCTGGCCAGCGGCGCCGAGATCGACTCGATGCGGGTCGTCAGCGCCATCCACCAGCGCCACGCCAACAAGGCCGCGGCCGAGCTCTTCCAGAGGAACATCGAGCTTGTCGGCATGCCGGCCTGGAGCGACGAGGAGCAGGCCTTCGCCAAGGCCCTGCAGAAGGAGATCGGGGCCAAGGAAACGGGCCTGCCGCTCAAAGTGGACAAGCTGGAGGCGCCGGTGACCGGCCGCGAGTTCGTCGGCGGCGGCTCGTCCGACGTCGGCGACGTCACGCTCATCGCGCCCACGGCCACCATCACCTTCCCCGGCGGGGTGCCGGGGGCCATCGGCCATCACTGGTCCAACGTCGCCGGCTGGCACGGCTCGACGGCCTGGAAGGGCCTGAACGCCGGGGCCAAGGCCATCGCCGCCTCGGTCATCGACCTGCTGACCGGGCCGGAGGAGCTGGCCAAGCTGCGGCAGGAGTTCGAGGACTACGCCAAGGCGCATCCCTACAAGCCGTTCCTGCCGGCCGACGCCATCCCGCCCAACGACCTCAACAAGGAGTTGATGGACCGCTACCGCGGCCTGCTGGAAAAAGCCCAGGCGGAGAAATAACGAGACGGCGGGGACATGACCCATTTCTCCTGAAATGGGATCGTGTCCCCCGTCTCGCGGGTTTGACCCCTCCCTACTTATAGCCCGGCGTGATCCCCATGTTGTAGAACATGAAGGACCACTGGTCGGTCAGGTCCTCGATGGCCTTGCTCAGGTTGCTCGAGCCGTGGCCCGACCGCGTCTCGATGCGGATCACGACCGGCTTGGCGCAGGCCTGGTCGGCCTGCAGCGTCGCCGCGAACTTGAACGAGTGCGCCGGCACGACCCGGTCGTCGTGGTCGGCCGTCGTCACCATCGTGGCCGGGTAGCAGACGCCCGGCTTGAGGTTGTGCAGCGGCGAGTAGGCGTAGAGGTACGGGAACTGCTTCTCGCTGTCGCTCGAGCCGTACTCGACGGACCAGCCCCAGCCGACCGTGAACTTGTGGAAGCGGAGCATGTCCATGACCCCGACCGCCGGGAAGGCGACGCCGAAGAGCTCCGGCCGCTGGGCCATGACCGCCCCGACGAGCAGCCCGCCGTTCGAGCCGCCGGCGATGGCCAGCCGGTCCCGGCTGGTGTACTTCTCCCGGACCAGGTACTCGGCCGCCGCGATGAAATCGTCGAAGACGTTCTGCTTCTTGTCGAGCATGCCGGCCTTGTGCCAGGCCTCGCCGTATTCGCCGCCGCCGCGCAGGTTGGCCATGGCGTAGATCCCGCCGTTCTCCAGCAGGATGATGTTGGAGACGCTGAAGCTCGGCGTCAGGCTGATGTTGAAGCCGCCGTAGGCATAGAGGAAGGCCGGGTTCCGGCCGTCGAGCTTCAGGCCCTTCTTGTAAACGAGGAACATCGGGACCTTCGTCCCGTCCTTGCCGGCATAGAAAACCTGCTTGGTCTCGTAGGCCGAGGGATCGAACTTGACCTCGCTCCTGCGGAAGACCTCCGAGGCGCCGCTGGCCGGGTCGAACTTGTAGATCGTCGGCGGATAGGTGAACGAGGTGAAGCCATAGAAGAGGACCTTCTCGTCGCGCTTGCCGCCGAAGCCGCCGGCCGTGCCCAGCGCCGGCAGCTCGATCTCGCGGACGAGCGCGCCGTCGAGCTTGTGCTGGAAGATCTTGGTGTTGGCGTCCTTGAGGTAGTTGCAGAAGAGGTAGCCGCCGGCCGTCCCCGCCCCGCTCAGGACCTCGGGCTTCTCGGGGATGACCGTCAGCCAGTTCTCCTTGGCCGGGCTGGCCGGGTCGACGGACACGACCCGGAAGTTCGGCGCGTCCTCGTTGGTGTAGACGAGGACCCGGCCGTCCACGGTCTCGACGGGAAAGCTGTCGAATTCGAAACCCTTGACCAGCAGCGTCAGCGGCGCGTCCTTCCGGGCCAGGTCGCGGACCCAGACCTCGGAGCCGCTGGTGCCCTCCGACAGGATGAGGAAGAGCCACTTCTCGTCCTCGGTCGTCCCGGCGTTGACATAGCGCAGCGGGTGGGCCTTGTCCTCCCAGACCAGGACGTCCTTCTCCTGGGGATCGCCGAGCTTGTGGTAGAAGACCTTCTGGAACTCGTTCTTGGCCTTCAGCTCCTGGCCGGGCGCCGGCTTGTCGTACCCGCTGTAGTAGAACCCGTCGCCGTGCCAGGCCGCCCCGGAGAACTTGTTCCAGAGGATCCGGTCCGGCAGCTCCTGCCGGGTGGCGATATCCATGACCCGGATCTCGGACCAGTCGGAGCCGGCCTCGCCTCGGCTGATGGCCAGGTGCTTGTCGTCCAGCGACGCCCCCAGGATGCCGACGCGGACCGTGCCGTCGGGCGAAAGGGCGTTGGGGTCGAGGAAGACCTCCGGCGCCCCGTCCAGGCCTTTCTGGAAGTAATAGACCGACTGGTTCTGCAGCCCGTCGTTCTTGGTGAAGAAGTAGTACTCGCCGACCCGGAACGGCGACGAGTAGCGCGGGTAGTTGAAGATCTCGGTCAGCCGGGCCTTGATCTTGGGCCGGAACGGGATCTTCTCGAGGTAGCCGAAGGTCACCGCGTTCTGGGCCTGGACCCAGGCCTTGACCTCCTCGGCGTTGTCGTCCTCGAGCCAGCGATAGGGATCGGCCACCTTGGTGCCGAAGTAGTCGTCGATCTGATCGACCGTCTTCGTGGACGGATAGGCCAGCCGGGCCTCTTCCTTCCGGCAGGCAGCGAAGGCCAGGACACCCAGGACACAAACGGACAGCATGATCATCAGCATGGCTTTTTTCATTTTCCCTCCCCGGGGATCACACGACCCGCTTATACCACAATTCGGGGCGGGAACGGAAACGGCGACGGTCAGCGGCCGCCGAAATCGACGTCGTCGGCGAGCTCGTTGACGTCGACGGCGGCGTCATAGGGGAAATGGGCGGCCAGCTGGCGGCCGGCCTCGCCGATGGCCTCGACCAGGCCCTCGGTGAACTCGCCCTTCCGGAAGCGCTCCGACATCAGCCGGGCCAGGCTGTCCCAGAACTCCTGGCCGACCCTGGCGTGGATGCCCTCGTCGCCGAGGACGACGAACTTCTTGCGGGCCGGGACGATGAAGAACATGATGCCGTTGCGGTCCTTGGTGGCGGCCATGCCCAGACGGGCGAAGGCCCGCTCGGCCGCGCGGCGGACGGAGCCCCAGAAGAACCGGGCCACGGAAACCCGGATCTCGCCCGAGGTCCGGAGCTCGGCCGCGGCGATGGCCGCCTTGACCCGTTCGGCGTCGATCGTTTTCATGAGCTTGCGCCGGCTGTTCACGGTCATGGTCGGTTCTCCCCCGCTCTCTCCCCGCCTACCAGCCGCCGGAGGCGCCGCCGCCGCCCGAGCGGCCGCCGCCGCCGCTGAAGCCGCCTCCGCCCCCCCAGCCGCCGCCACCGCCGCCGCGGCCTCCCCCGCCGCCGCCGAGGAAGCTCATGAGCAGCCAGATGGCCAACGACGGGTTGGTGATGAAGAGGAAGGCCAGGATGACGAAGATGATAAGGCCGAAGATGCTCTTGGCCTTCGAGCCCGCGCGGGCGCGCGGCTCCCCGCCGGCGGCGTTGGCGTCGCCGCCGATATAGCCGATGAGCGCCGTGACGGCCGCTTCGACGGCCTCGTCCGGCCGGCCGGCCCGGATGCCGGGGGCCAGGATGTTGGCGATGACCCGGTAGGCATAGGCGTCGGGCACCTTGTCCTCGAGCCCGTAGCCGACCTCGATGCGGACCTTGCGGTCCTCGGCCAGGATGAACAGGACCAGCCCGTCATCGAGGCCTTTGCGTCCGACCTGCCAGGCCTCGAACGTCCGGACCGCCCAGTCCTCGAGGACCTCGTTGTCCCCGATCGTGCGGCCGATCCAGACGAGCAGCTGGTGGCCGGTCCGGCGCTCGTAATCCTCCAGGCGCGAGTCCAGGGCCTCGACGGTCTGCGGCGACAGGAACCCGGCCTGGTCCGTGGCCCAGCGGCCGGGGGCCGGCGGGATGCCGGCCCGGGTTTGGCCGCCGGCCGCCGCGGCGGATGTGACCGCCGGCGTCCCGGCCAGGGCGAGCGCCAGGGCCAGGACGGCGAACGGCCGGCGAAGGCGTCGGGTTCTCACGATCGGATCGTCAGTCTCGGCGAGCCGGGCCGCTTAGAACTTGACCTTGGGCGCTGTCTCGGCGCCCGCCTGGGCCTTGAAGTAGGGCTTCTCGGCGAACTTGGCGCCGAACAGGTTGGCCACCAGGACCGCCGGGAAGCGGTTGCGCCTGGTGTTGAAGGCCTGGGCGGCCTCGTTGAAGCGCTGGCGTTCGACGGTGATCCGGTTCTCCGTGCCCTCGAGCTGGGCCTGGAGCTCCTTGAAGTTCTCGGTGGCCTTGAGGTCGGGGTACTTCTCGACGACGACGAGCAGCCGCGACAGGGCCGAGGACAGCCCGTCCTGGGCGGCCTGGAACTTGGCGAAGGCGTCCGGGGTCAGCTGGCCGGCGTTGACCTGCGTCTGGCCGACCTTGGCCCGGGCCTCGGTCACGGCCGTATAGGTGTCCTTCTCGAAGGCGGCCGCGCCCTTGACCGTCTCGACCAGGTTGGGGATGAGATCGGCCCGGCGCTGGTAGGTGTTCTCGACCTGGGCCCACTGGGACTGGACCTTCTGGTCGAGGCCGACGAGCGAGTTGTAGATGCCGGTGACGTAGAAGACGCCCCCCAGGACGATCAGGAGGACGACGATGAGGCAGCCGAAGGCAAAAGGTTTCTTCATGGCCATTGCGGTCACTCTCCTTAATACCGATATTCTATCATACGGGGCGGCGGGAGGGCCGGTTTTTTGATATAATCACGGCCCACGACCATGAAGAGGATCGCCCTTCTGACCAGGGACTGCGGCGGCGTCAACGCCGCTATCCGGGCCGTGGTGCGCACGGCCGTGGCCGCCGGCCTGGAGGTCGAGGGCGTCATGCGCGGCTACGCCGGCCTGATGAGCGGCGATTTCGTGCCGCTCGACCGCCGCTCGGTCTCCAACATCATCGGCCTCGGCGGGACCATCCTCAAGACCGCCCGGGCCGAGGACTTCTGCCGGGAGGAAAGCCAGCGCCTGGGCCTGGCCCGCCTGCGGGAGCGGCGGATCGACGGGCTCATCGTCATCGGCGGCAACGGCTCCCTGGCCGGCGCCCGGGTCCTGTCGCAGGTCCACGGCTTCCCCGTCGTCGGCATCCCGGCGACCATCGACAACGACGTGCCGGGCGTGCGCCTGGCCATCGGCACCGACACCGCTCTCAACGTCGCCCTGGACGCTCTGGACAAGATCCGCGACACGGCCACGTCGCTCGAGCGCATCTTCGTCGTCGAGGTCATGGGCCGCAACTGCGGCTGGCTGGCCATGCAGGTCGCCCTGTCGGGCGGCTGCGAAGAGGTGCTCCTCCCCGAAAAGGACGTGCCCATCGACGCCCTCTGCGCCGAGATCCGCGAGGGCCGGGCCCGGGGCAAGGCCAGCTGGATCATCGTCGTGGCCGAGGGCCGGGCCACGGCCGCCGACGTGGCCGAAGCGGTCAGCGCCGGGACGGGCCTGGAGACCCGCATCGCCGTGCTGGGCCACATCCAGCGCGGGGGCCGGCCCACGGCCGCCGACCGCATCATGGCCGCCCGGCTGGGCCACGCCGCCGTCGAGGCCCTTGTCGAGGGCTGCGCCGGCGGGCTCGTCCACATCCTCGACGACCGCCTCGAGTTCCTGCCCTTCGGCGCCGCGGGCGAGGTCAAGATAACCGACATCGAGGCGGATTACCACCTCCTCAAGGTCCTGTCCTGACCCGGCGGCGCCGGGATCCCCTGTCCACCGGCAAGCGGGTTTTGCTATACTGGGGAAGCTCGCAACGCGGCCCGGGAGGAGCTTCATGAACGTCGTCAGCCTCATCCTGGCCGGGGGCCAGGGCAGCCGCCTCTACCCCCTGACCAAGGTCCGGAGCAAGCCGGCCGTGCCCGTGGCCGGACGCTTCCGCCTGATCGACATCGCCCTGTCCAACTGCATCCATTCCGACGTCCACAACATCTTCGTCCTGACCCAGTTCGCCAGCGAGTCGCTCCACCGCCACATCTTCACGACCTACCGCTTCGACAGCTTCCACCGCGACCGCGTCACCCTGCTCTCGGCCCAGCAGACGTTCGACAACCGGAACTGGTACCAGGGCACGGCCGACGCCGTCCGCCAGAACCTCGGCTATATCAAGGACCCCGGAGCGCTCGTCCTGGTCCTCTCGGGCGATCATCTCTACCGCATGGATTACCGGAAGTTCGTCGACTTCCACATCGCCTCGGGCGCCGAGATCAGCATCGGCGTGACGCCCATCGGGGCCGGCCAGGCCCCCGAGCTCGGGGTCATGAAGGTCGACGGCGGCGGCCGCATCACCGAGTTCCGCGAGAAGCCCGGGGACCCGGCCGACATCGAGCGCCTGCGCGTCGACGAGGCGGTCTTCGAGCGCTTCGGCACGCCGGCCCGCGGCCGGACCCACCTGGCCTCCATGGGCATCTATCTCTTCAGCCAGAACGTCCTGCGCGAGATCCTGGACCAGGACGACTCCAGGGACTTCGGCCGGGAGGTCATCCCCCGGGCCATCGGTGAACGCCAGGTCTGCGGCTATTTCTTCGACGGTTACTGGGAGGACATCGGGACCATCCGCAGCTTTTTCGAGGCCCACATGGACCTGACCCGTCCCCTGCCGCGCTTCAACTTCTACGACGAGGGGCGGCCCATCTTCACCCACCCCCGGTTCCTTCCAGGCTCCAAGATCCTGGGCGCGGACGTCGGCAACGCCATCCTCTGCGAGGGCAGCATCGTCGACCGTTCCTTCATCCGGGATTCGATCATCGGCATCCGCTCGCGCATCGGCCAAGGCGTCCGGCTGGAGAGGACGGTGGTCATGGGGGCCGACTTCTACGAGTCGCGCCAGGATCTGGACCGCAATCGCGGGCAGGGCCTGCCCGCGATCGGCCTCGGCCGCGGCGGCGAGATCCGCAACGCCATCATCGACAAGAACGCCCGGATCGGCCAAGGGGTCCGGCTGGTCAACGCCGCGAACGTCGCCGCGGCGGAAGCCGACAACTATTCCATCGTCGACGGCATCATCGTCGTCCCCAAGGACGCCGTCATCCCCGACGGCACGGTCATCTGAACGGCCGGCCGCGACGGCCTCAAGGGCCGGACAGGAGCAGGAACACCGATTCGAGGTCCGGGCCGGTCCGGGAGGCCCGCAGCAGCCGCCATTCCCGGAGCCCGGCGTGGACGATCGTCCGGCCGCGGCGCAGGACGACGAAGCCGTCGGCGATCCGCTCCATCTCGGCCAGCATATGGGAGCTGATGAGGACGGTCTTGCCGGCGTCGCGCAGGCCGCAGAAGATGTCGCGGACGCACTTGACGGCCGGCGGGTCGAGCGCGGCATAGGGCTCGTCGGCGACGAGCAGGTCCGGCGCGAGAACGAGGTTCTGGAGGAAGGCGAACTTCTTGGCGTTGCCGGCCGAATAGGCGCCGGGGGCCCGCCGCAGCAGCCCCGGATCGAAGAGCAGGCTTCGCGACGCGCCCAGCACCGCGGCCGCGAAGGACCGGCCGTTGCCCTCGCCGCCGGCACGTTCCCGGTTCCGGCACAGGCCGAGGATGGTCCAGCCGTCGAGGCCGGCCGGGAAGGCCGGCCGGTCCGGCACGTAGCCGACCCGACCCGGGGCGATCGCCACCGACCCCGCGTCGGGGCGCAGGAAGCCCAGCGCGATCTTGAGGGTGGTCGTCTTGCCGGCGCCGTTTTCGCCGAGCATGGCCGTGATCGTGCCCTTACGGATCTTGAAGCTGACGTCCTGCAGGGCCTCGACGCGGCCGTACCGTTTGGCCAGCTTGTGCGCTTCGATCATGGTCCCTCCTATTTCCGGATCTCCAGCGCCCGGACGAGCCGGCCGCGGAGGAGCACGGCTAGGACGAAGATGGCCAGGATCTCGGCGGCGAAAGCGGGCAGCCGGCCGGCGACGACGATGTTGGGCAGGACGGCGACGAGGGCCCCGAACCGGAGCGCGGCGCCGATCGCCGGGAATCGCCCGGCGGCCGCGTAGTCGAGAAGGCCCGCCCGGGCCGTCGTCGTCAGGATCAGGACGATGACGGCCGCAGCCTGGGCCAGGAGCAGGGCCAGCACCCCGGCCGCTCCCCGCAGGACATGGCTCAACACCCCGGCGACGGCGACGTAATAGAGCCCGGCCAGGAGCGCCAGGCCGAACCGGGCAACGAAGGCGGGCTCGAGACCGCCCGCGGCCGCGCCCCAGGCCGCGAGAAGGCCGAAGAGCAGGGCGGCATAGGCCGCGATGAGACCCGCGCCGAAGAGGCTCTTGAGGCCGAGATAGCCGCGGAACCGCCCCCCGATAAAAAGGACGCTCTCCAGGGCCCCGCTTTCGACCTCGCTCCGAACCGCGTCCTGGCTGCCGATGAGGAAGAGGTGGGGCAGGGCGAAAAAGAAGAGCTTGGCCGCCGTCTCATAGGACTCGCGGAAACCGGTCCAGACGACGAAGGCCGGAAAGGCCAGGCCGGCCGCGACGACGAACGGCGAGGCCAGGAGGCCCCGGCGGGAGACCCGCCAGGTCAGCGCGAGAAGTGCCGGGTCAGGCATCGGACGATCTCCTCCCGGCGGGCGTCCGGTCCGAGATAGGGATCGTCCCGGTAGACCGCCTCCGCGCCCAGCAGGAGCGTCCTGAAGGGAACGGCATCCACTTTATATTTCCGGAAGAGGGTCTTGCGCCGGTCCAGGACGACCGGCGCGGTCCAGGCGTGCTTGTCGAGGAAGGTCCGCAGGTCGTCCCGCAGGGCCAGGGCCACCCCGACGACGGTCACGGGCCAGCCGCCGCGTTCGATGAGGTAGCGCGACTCGAAAAGCTCCTCATAGCAGACCGGGCACTCGATCGAGAAAAAGACCAGGAGCACCGCGCCGGTGCCCGGCGGGGCCGCTTCCTCGAGCGTCGAGCAGATGAGGGCCGGGGAAGGCCGGGCCGCGGGGCCCTGCTGGAGCCCGGCCGCGGCCAGCGCCGCCGCCAGGAAAGGCAGGACCGGGCTCACCGGCCGACCTCGAACAGGCGGAGATCGCCTTCGTCGTCGATGGCGAACAGGCGGCCGCCGGCGACGAGAAAGCGGTGGACAGGGCAGGCCAGCTCGATCACGGCCCGGAGGCGGCCCCCGCCGTCGACGACGGAGACCGTCCGGCCCGGCCCGAGGTCCCGGCCGGCCACGGCGTCGGGCGCCGAGAGGTAAAAGAGACCGGCGTCGCGGGCGGCCGCCCAGCAGAAGCCCTCGAGCCCGACCAGGCCGCGCCCGGACGGCACGGCCAGGCGCTTGAAGGCGTGCCGCTCATCGACCTCGATCGCGCCAAGCGGCCTCCCCGCGCCGGAAAAGCGGCGGATGGTCCGGTCGCCGCTCCGGCGGACGACGTAGACGTCGGCCAGCTCGCCCGGGCAGACCAGGATCATGTTGCGGAAGGCGTCGGAAATCGGGTCGGCCGTTCGCGTCGCCTCCATCCCGTTCCAGATCTCCCGGCCGGCAGCATCATAGGCATGGAGCAGCCGCTCGCCCGGCTGCTTCCCGGTCGGATTGGCGGTGACCAGGATCCGGCCGCCCCCCAGGGCGTAGACCCGGTCCGGCGGGAACGGGACCTTGAAGCCGCCGCGCGCCCGCCCGCCGTCGTCGTAGATCTGGATGCGGAAGCCGAGCTTGTCGGCGACGACTATAGCGCCCTCCGAAACGGCCACGCCCGACGGCAGGACGAGCTCGCCGGGGCCGTTGCCCTTGCGCCCGACCGAGCGCAGGTACCGGCCCTGCCTGGAGAAGACCTTGACGGCGCAGTCGAGGGCGTCGGCGACATAGAGCCGGCCGCCGTCGCCGTAGGCCAGGGCCAGCGGCCGTCCCAGGACGGCGGCCTCCTCGGGATTGTCCGGCCGTTCGATCTCGGCGGCCTTCCACCTAGCCACGTCCGGCCCGGCCGCGGCCAAGGCCGCGCCTCCCGCGAATACGACGATCGCGGCGACGAGCGGGACCGCCGCCGCGGCAAAGCCACGGCCTTTCGTGATCATCCCACCCCCTCGACGGTAAGCCGCGGGGCGGGTCCCCGGCATCGGAGGCCCGCCCCGGTCCCTCCGCGTCAGATGCCGAGCATGCACTTGCCGAAGGCGACGTCGCATCCGGTAAGCATCACCGCCATCTTGTACCAGGGTTCGTCGATCGAGAAGACGTACTCCCGGCACGAGACGTGGTTGGAATTGCAGGTGCCCTGCTTGTTCACCGCGGCCGAAGCGAAGGGCACGACGGCCGTGAACAGGATCAGGCCTGCCAGGACCAAGAGCGCCAGCTTCTTCATGGGGCTTTCTCCTTTCGCCCCCTTATAAAGCAAGGCGCATGCCAGGCCGGGACGATCCCGTAGAGGTCCAACCTCTTTAAAAGGAAAGTGATGGATAAGGGGGTTCCGGGGCGCTGACAACGCCCGTTTACGCCCGCCGGAGAATCGCGGACGGGACCGTCACCTTTCGGGGACCACCCCTCCCGGCCCGGTCACTTCATCATCGGGATCTTGATGCCGTTCTTCTTGGCGCAGGCGATGGCCTCGGGATAGCCCGCATCGGCGTGCCGCGCCACCCCCAGCCCCGGGTCGGCCGTCAGGACGCGCTCCAGGCGCCGCCCCATGGCCGCCGTGCCGTCGGCCACCGTGACCATGCCGGCGTGGATGGACAGCCCGATGCCGACCCCGCCGCCGTGGTGCACGGACACCCACGAGGCGCCGTTGACCGCGTTGAGCAGGGCGTTGAGGATGGGCCAGTCGGCGATGGCGTCCGAGCCGTCGCGCATGCCCTCGGTCTCGCGGTTGGGCGAGGCCACCGATCCGGTGTCCAGGTGGTCCCGGCCGATGACGATGGGCGCGCTGATCCTGCCCGTCCGCACCAGCCGGTTGATGACCGCGCCGAAGCGGGCCCGCTCGCCGTAGCCGAGCCAGCAGATGCGCGACGGCAGGCCCTGGAACTTGACCTGGGCCCGGGCCTTGCGGATCCATCGCGCCAGGGCCTCGTCCTCGGGGAACTCCCGGAGCACGGCCTCGTCGGTGGCGTAGATGTCCTGCGGCTTGCCCGACAGCGCCGCCCAGCGGAACGGGCCCTTGCCCAGGCAGAAGAGGGGCCGGATGTATTCGGGCACGAAGCCGGGTATGTCGAAGGCCTCGGCCACGCCGGCCTTCTGGGCCTGGCCGCGGATGTTGTTGCCGTAGTCGAAGGCCCGGGCGCCGCGCTTCCGGAGCTCGAGCATGGCCCGGACATGGGCGGCCATGGCCTCGTACGAGCGCCGGATGTAGTCGGCCGGATCCTTCTTCCGCAGGGCCAGCGCCGCCTCGTACGGCATCCCGTTGGGGACGTAGCCGTTGAGCTCGTCGTGGGCCGAGGTCTGGTCGGTCAGCACGTCCGGCGTGACGCCGCGGCGGACGAGCTCGGGCAGGACGTCAGCGGCGTTGCCGAGCAGGGCGATCGACAACGGCAGGCCCTTGCGCCCGGCCTCGCCGGCCAGCTTCAGGGCCTCGTCCAGGCTGTCGGTCATCGTATCGACGTAGCGCGTCCGCAGGCGCCGCTCGATGCGCTCCCGGTCGACCTCGACGACGATGGCCACGCCGTCGTTCATGGTCACGGCCAGCGGCTGGGCCCCGCCCATGCCGCCGAGCCCGGCGGTCAGGGTCAGCCGGCCCTTGAGCGAGCCGCCGAAGTGCTTCCGGGCCGCCGCCGCCAGGGTCTCGTAGGTGCCCTGGAGGATGCCCTGGGTGCCGATGTAGATCCAGCTGCCGGCCGTCATCTGGCCGTACATGGTCAGGCCCAGCGCCTCGAGGCGCCGGAATTCGTCCCAGTTGGCCCACTTGGGGACGATCATGGCGTTGGAGATGAGGACCCGGGGCGCCTCGGCGTGGGTCCGGAACACGGCCACGGGCTTGCCCGACTGGACGACGAGCGTCTCGTCGTTCTCGAGCTTCTTCAGGCTGGCCACGATGGCCCGATAGGCTTCCCAGCTGCGGGCGGCCTTCCCCGTGCCGCCGTAGACGATGAGCTCGGCCGGCTTCTCGGCCACTTCGGGGTCGAGATTGTTCATCAGCATCCGCAGCGCGCCTTCCTGCGACCAGCCCTTGGTCGTCAGGCGCGAACCGCGCGGGGCCCGGATGTTCGGGATCGGCTCGTTCGCCGGCTTGGCCATTCTTTGTCTCCTCTAAGACGTTTTCTGTAAAGACTATACCATAGCCGCAGGAGCTTCGCCAAAATCGAAAAAATCGGTTGACCCGGAGGGACCTCCTGGTATAAAAATGGACCGGAAAAGGAAGCCGTTTCGTTCTTTCGCGGGAAAGACGCGCCGAGGGCTATGTTCATCAAGCGTATCGTCGTTCTTCATCCTTTATCGGAGGAAGCCGACCGCCTGGCCCGCCTGGCCCGGAAATGCGGCTCCGTCGCCGTCCTGACCGATCCCGAAGCGGCCCCGGCCGAGCTGGCCGGGGGCGGCGTCGCGGCCGTCGTCGTCGACGCCTCCCTGGCGGCCGGGCCGGCCCTGCAGGCCGCGGTCCGTCCGCCGGCGGGCGTCCTCGTCACCGGGGCGGCCGAAGAGGACCTCTGGCCGGCGGCCGGGTCCTGGCCCTCGGCCGTCGACATCGACGTCTGCCGCACCTCCCCCGCGGAGCCGCGGGACCTCCCCTTCCTGCGGGCCCTCGGCCGGGTCCTCGAGGTCGCCCGGCTCAAGTCGGAAGCGGCCGATCTGCGCCGCTCCCTCGGCCTCCAGGAGGTCAAGGTCAAGGACGTGCTCGGCGAGATCAACGAGATCAAGGCCCTGCTCAACGCCGGCTTCCTGAACGAAGTCGAGAAGCGCCTGGCCATCGAGGCCCGCTACGTCGGCTCGCAGAAAGAGCGCCGGCGCTTCGAGTCCGTGCTGCGCCGCATCTACGGCGCCGACGACGTCAGCAGCCTCCTCGACGTCGTTCCCGAGATCCGCGACATCGTCCAGGCCGCCAGCGTCTCGGTCTACGTCCTGGAAGAGAACGAGATGATCGGCCGCTACCTCAAGCCGCTCGTCTGGGACAACACCTTCCTGATCCACTCCGATTTCTCCCGGTACATCGCCCCCCTCGAGTCCCAGGATTTCGCCGCCTCGGTGGCCCGCTTCGGCCACGACATCAACATCGCCAGCCTGGCCTACGACCGCCGCCTGAGCAAGCGCTACACGTCGCTGCTCAAGGTCCCGCCCAGGAGCCTGCTCGGCGTGCCGATCGTCCAGGGCTCCCGGGTCATCGGCGTCCTCGAGGTCACCAACAAGATTGCCGGCGGCCAGATCGCGCCCGGCGGCTTCAGCCCCGAGGATCAGCAGGTCCTGCGCGGCCTGTCCGACCACATGGCCATCGCCATGGCCAAACTCAACCTCATCCAGTACGATCCCCTGACCGGCCTGCTCCGGCCCGAGCCGTTCTTCGAGAAGGTCCTCCAGAAGGTCAACGCCCTGAGCAAGCGCCGCCGCGAGGAAGGCGCCGTGGCCCTGGTCATGGGCGACGTCGACTGGTTCAAGGTCTACAACGACCGCAACGGGCAGGAAGCCGGCAACCGGCTGCTGCGCGAGCTCGGCCACATCCTCAAGCTGTCCATCCGCGAGGAGGACCTCATCTGCCGCTACGGCGGCGAGGAGTTCCTGTTCTTCCTCATGGGCGTCAAGGGCGTCGAGGAGGCGGCCTTGCTGACGGAGCGCATCCGCAAGAACGTCGAGGACCACTATTTCGAGCTGCAGGAGTTCCAGCCGCGCGGCAACCTGACCATGTCCTTCGGCGTCACCGTCTTCCCGAAGGAGGGGGACGGCGAGCCAGCGACGCTGACCAAGAAGGAGCTCAAGCGCCTGGCCGGCGAGGCCGACCTGGCCTTGGCCGAGGCCAAGGGCAAGGAGCGGCCCGATCTCAAGGGCCGCGAGACCGGCGAGGCGCCGGTCGACAAGAACCGCGTCTGCAGTTTCGTCTGGGAGGACCTGGGCGAGGGCGCGGCCTCCGGCCGGAACGCCCCGCCGTTCCGTGAGAAGCGGAAGCACGAGCGTTCCAGCGCCTCGACGCCGCTGCTCGTCCGCGAGGACAGCGGCTTCAAGGTCGCCAAGACCGTCAACATCAGCGTCGAAGGGGCGCGCATCGTCACCGACGAGCCGATCGCCCCCGGGCCGGCCGTCGACACGGTCCTGGTCATCGAGGACCGGGCCACGGCCGTCCGCAGCGACGTCGTCTACTCGGAAAAGGGCCGGGGCGAGGCGCCCCTCTATTACTCGGGATTGAAGTTCCGGGACCTGACGTCACGGGCGATCAGGGAACTCGAGACCTACCTCGCCCTCTTCCGCAGGCGGGACGGGCTTTAGCCCTCTTCGATCTCGTTCCGAAGGGCCAGCAGGTAAGGCAGCCGCGGCGTCGTCAGGGCCTGGAAGGCCTTGCGGATCTCGGCCACCGAGCCGACGAAGGCGGAGAACTCCTCGAGATTGCTCCAGTTCTCCATGCTCAGCCGCTCCAGCAGCCGGCGCAGGACCTGGGGATTGACGACGCTCTCGGTGAAGCGGGGCAACACCCAGGCGTTCTTCTCGCACATCTTGACGACGCGCAGGAACAGGGCCCGCAGTCCCTCCTGCCAGTTGATGAGCTCCTGCTTGATGAAGAACTGGTCCTTGGGCGACTCGGTCTGGCCGAGCCGGAGGGACAGGCGCTGGCCTTCCTCGATCGTCCGGTCGACGGCGGCCAGCAACTTCTCGGGATCGGCGATGGCCGCGCCATCCTTCTGGAAATAGTCGATCTCGCCCAGGCCGTCGGCCGGCTCGGCGCGGCGATAGCTCTCGATCGCGGCCTCGAGCCCCTCTTCGGTCAGGCCCTCCGGGAGGCGCGGCGAGGGTTCGGGCTCGGGCGCCGGCGCGGCCTCTGCGGCCGGGACGGGCTCGGGAGCGGATGCGGGAGCCGGTTCGGGTTCGGGCTCGGCGGAGGGAGCGGCCTCTACGGCCGGGGCCGGCGCCGCCGGCTTCTCGGCCGGGGCCGGGCCGGAGATGAGGTCCTGCAGGCCCGGGATCTCGGGGGCGGCCCGGCGCGCATCGGCGTCCATCCGGGCCAGGTCCTCGTCAGCGAAGGACTGTCCGCCCAGCCGGCCGAGGTTGGCGGCCGCCGACTCCATGGCCAGGAGATCCTTGATCCGGCGCAGCTTCTCCAGCTCGTCGTCGAGGTCGAAGCCGGCCGGCTTGACCGGCTCGTCATCCATGACCTCGGCCACGATGCCGAAGCGCTCGCGCAGGTCGTTCTTGAGGAAAGCGGCCCGCTCGGAGGTCTGCTGGCGTATGGTCTCGAGCTTGTCCTGGATCTCGTTGACCCGCTTGATCTCCTCGACCGTGGACCGGGCCAGGGCGTCGATCTCGGCCTGGAACTTCAGGACCTTCTGGAAACGGTCGCGGGCTTCGTTCAGCAGGCCGGCCCGCTGTTCCTCGAAGCCGCGGACCATGCCCCGGTAATCGTCGAGGGCCGATTTCTCCTTCTCGAACTCCCGTTCGATCTCCTCCTTGCGCAGGCGGGCGGCCTCCTTCTCGCGGTTGATGCGCTCGACGAGATCGGAATCGACGTCGCGGAACTTCTTCTGGAGGATGCGCTCGAGCTGGTCTTCGACTTCCTGGATGACTTGAGACGAATCCCTGAAGATATTCGGGTCGTGTTCCATGGCCGCTCCTCCAACCTTAGCGCGGCTATTATGATGATTCGCTCGAGGAATTGTCAAGGAAATTTGGCCGAACTTGAACGCAAAATCGAAATGGCGTATAAAAATCCAGAATGAAGGAAGACGGGGTTCTGCTGGTCGTCAAAGATGACAAAAAACGGGCGGAAATTTGCGCATTTTTGTCCGAACGCGGCATCGATGTGGACGCCCGGAGATCCCTGCCGGAGGCTTCTGACGCCGCCGAGATGCGCCGCCTTAAAAAAGAGCTTTCCCGGCGCCTGCGCGAGACCCGGGAGATCGAGGAAGCCTACGACACCACCCTCGAGAACTTCATGGCCGCCCTGGACCTGAGGGACGTCGAAACTTACGGCCATTCCAAGACCGTGGCTCGCTACAGCCACGTGCTGGCCGAGGCCGCCGGCATCACGGACCCTCGCTCGCTCGACAGCATCCGCAAGGGGGCCCTGCTCCATGACGCCGGCAAGATGGCCATCCCCGACGCCATCCTCAAGAAGCCCGGCCCGCTGGCCCCGAAGGAGTGGGACGTCATCAAGCGCCATCCCGCCCTGGGCTACGGGCTGGTCCGGGACGTCAAGCTCGTCCGCGAGGTCGGCGACATCATCCTCTGCCACCACGAACACTACGACGGCTCGGGCTATCCGAAGGGCCTCAAGGGCGCGGCCATCCCGCTCGAGGCGCGGCTTTTCGCCGTGGCCGACACGCTCGACGCCGTCACCTCCCACCGCCCCTACCGCGGGCCGAGGGACTTCCGGGCCGCCCGGCGCGAGCTCCAGAAGAACGCCGGCCGGCAGTTCGACCCGGAGATCGTCGACGTGTTTTGCGGCATGGACCTGGCCGTCTGGGAAAAGATCCGCTTCGAGACGACCCGGCTCATGCCGCCGTTCGAGGATGCCCGTTTCCGCTCCTCCGCGAGGTGACCCGCCATGACGAAAACGAAGAAAGTCCTGATCGTGATGGCCAGCCCCAGGGCCCGGAGCAACAGCAGCGCGCTGGCCGCCGAGGCCGGGCGCGGCGCCGAAGAGGCCGGGGCCGAGGTCCGGACGGTCCGCCTGGCCAAGATGAGGCTCTCGCCCTGCCTGGCCTGCGACGGCTGCCTCCGGTCGGGGGCCAAGGGCTGCGTCCAGGCCGACGATCTGAAGGCCCTGCATGACGACATCAAGGCCGCCGATGCCCTGCTCATCGCCACGCCCGTTTACTGGTTCACGATGAGCGGCCAGGCCAAGCTCTTCATGGACAGGCTCTACGCCTTCGGGGCCCGGAAGTACCGCGACCTCAAAGGCAAGCGCATCGGCCTCGTCCTGGCCTCGGGGGACGCCGGCGCCCGGGATTCCGGAGCGATCAACGCCATGCGCTCGTTCCAGGACGCCTTCGCCTACCTGAAAGCCCCGATCGCGGGCATCGTCTTCGCCGGCGGCCTGGCGGCCGGGGCGGCGAAGAGGAACAAGGCCCTGATGAAAGAAGCCTACGCCCTCGGCCGGTCCCTCGTAAAATGAGGGACATGAAGCCCTATTGTCGTTGTTGAAACCTCGCCGGCCCCTTTCCCGTACTATTCATCTCGGCGTATAATTCTATTCATCCTCACAAAAAGGAGCCCCGCATGCGCAAATCCCCGTCCCGCCGGGCCGCCGTCGCGGCCCTGGCCGCCGGCCTCGTCGTCCTGGCCGCGCCGTTCCTGGCCGCCCAGACGGCCAAGATCGACATCCCTTACCAGGAGTTCGTCCTCGACAACGGATTGACCCTGATCGTCCACGAGGACCACAAGGCGCCGATCGCCGCCTTCAACGTCTGGTATCACGTCGGCTCGAAGAACGAGAAGCCCGGCAAGACCGGCTTCGCCCACCTTTTCGAGCACTTGATGTTCAACGGCAGCGAGAACTACAACGACGACTACTTCAAGCCCATGCAGAAGGTCGGCGCGACCGACCTCAACGGCACCACCAACGAGGACCGGACCAACTACTTCGAGAACGTCCCGGTCCCGGCCCTCGACCTGGTCCTGTGGATGGAATCCGACCGCATGGGCCACCTCAAGGGCGCCATCACCCAGGCCAAGCTCGACGAGCAGCGGGGCGTCGTCCAGAACGAGCTCCGCCAGAGCTACAACGAGCCCTTCGGCATCACCGAGGACCTCATCACCAAGGGGACATACCCGCCCGGGCATCCCTACTCCTGGTCCGTCGGCGGCTCGATCGAGGACCTCAGCAGCGGCAAGCTCGAGGACTTCCAGCAGTGGTTCGCGACCTACTACGGCCCGAACAACGCCGTCATCGTCATCGCCGGCGACATCGACGCCAAGACGGTGTTCGAGAAGGTCAAGAGATACTTCGGCGACATCCCGCCTTCGCCGCCCATCGCCCGGCCCACGTCCTGGGTCGCCCCGATGTCCGGAACGCACCGCGAGTCCGTCCAGGACCGCGTCGCCCAGGCCCGGTTCTACAAGTACTGGAACGTCCCCGGCTGGGGCACCGAGTGCGCCGACAAGCTCGACCTCGTCAGCTCCATCCTGGCCGACGGCAAGACCTCCCGGTTCTACAAGCGCCTGGTCTACGACGACCAGATCGCCAGCTCCGTCGCGGCCTACGTCAACGCCCGCGAGATCGGCGGCCAGTTCGCCATCCAGGCCGACGCCAAGCCCGGCGTCGACCTGGCCAAGGTCGAGAAGGCCATCAACGAGGAGCTGGCCAGGTTCCTCAAGGAAGGCCCGACCGCGGCCGAGCTGGAGCGGGTCAAGGTCCAGTACCGGGCCCGCTTCATCCAGGGGATCGAGCGCATCGGCGGCTTCGGCGGCAAGTCCGACATCCTGGCCACGAGCCAGGTCTACGGCGGCTCGCCCGACGCCTACAAGAAGGTCCTGAAGCACGTCGAGGACGCCACGGTGGACACGCTCAAGGAGAGCGCCAACCGCTGGCTCGGCGGCGGCTCCTACGTCCTCGAGGTCCATCCCTACCCGGCCCTGTCCGCCGGCAAGAGCGACGTCGACCGGAAGACGATGCCCGCCGTCGGGGCCGCGCCCCAGGCCAGCTTCCCCGCCGTCCAGAGGGCCACTCTCTCCAACGGCCTGAAGATCATGCTGGCCGAGCGCCATTCCATCCCCGTCGTCCAATTCGCCCTGGCGCTGGACGCCGGGTTCGCCGCCGACCAGGGCGTCCTGGCCGGCACGGCGGCCCTGGCCATGAACATGCTCGACGAGGGCACGGCCAAGCGCACCGCCCTCCAGATCAGCGACGAGCTGGCCCTGCTGGGCGCCAGCATCGGGACGGGCTCCAGCCTCGATATCTCGTCCGTCTCCCTGACCGCCCTCAAGGACAAGCTCGATCCGGCCCTGGACATCTACGCCGACGTCATCCTCCACCCGGCTTTCCCGGAGGCGGATTTCGCGCGGCTCCAGAAGCTGCAGCTGGCCCGCATCGCCCAGGAAAAGGCCTCCCCCTACGGCATGGCCCTGCGGGTCTTTCCCAAGCTCATCTACGGCGAGGGCCATCCCTACGCCATCCCCTTCACCGGCTCCGGCAACGCCGAGGCCGTCGCCAAGATCACCCGGGCCGACCTGGTCAAGTTCCACCAAACCTGGTTCAAGCCCTCCGGGGCCACCATGATCGTCGTCGGCGACACGACCCTGGCCGAGATCAAGCCCAAGCTCGAGAAGCTCTTCCAGGGCTGGACCGGCGGCCGGGCCCCGGCCAAGAAGATCGCGGCCGTCCCCCTGGCCGCCAAGCCCTCGGTCTATATCATGGACAAGCCGGACGCGCCCCAGTCGCTCGTCGTCTGCGGCTTCCCGGCGCCCTCGTCGGCCGACCCGGACAACGTCGCCATCACGACGATGAACATGATCCTCGGCGGAGACTTCGTCTCGCGCATCAACATGAACATCCGCGAGGACAAGCATTGGAGTTACGGCGCCCAGAGCGCGATCGTCGGCGCCCGCGGCCAGCGGCCGTTCCTTGTCCTGGCGCCCGTCCAGTCGGACAAGACCAAGGAGACCATGGTCGAGATCAAGGGCGAGCTCGAGGGGATCCTGGGCCCCAAGCCCATCACCAACGACGAGTACGCCAACGCCAAGAATAATATCGTCCTGGGCCTGCCGGGACAGTGGGAGACCATGGGCGCGGTGCTGGGATCGATCGAGGAGACCGTGGCCTACGGGCTGCCCGACGATTACTACCAGAAGTACCCGGGCCTCGTCCAGAAGCTGACGATCGCCGACCTGAGCAAGGCGGCGGCCAAGACCCTCCATCCCGGAAGCCTGATCTGGGTCGTCGTCGGCGACCGGGCCAAGATCGAGCCCAAGATCCGCGAGCTCGGCTTCCCGCAGATCACCGTCATCGACGCCGACGGCAATCCCGTCAAATAACCGGGGACGCGATACTCATTCCCCTATTTCGTGAGATCTGAACGGGGGGGCGGGGCGACCCGCCCCCCCTTTTTTGTTCTTCTCCCATTTCCGGGATCCCCTCCCGCGGCGGCGATGGTCGTTCGGCAGGGAAGAAAAAGGTTCTTCTCCCATCTCCGGGATTCCCTCTCGCGGCGGCGATGTGCCGGCGCGGAGCGGACTTAAGGGAGCGGAGGTCAGAATCATGGCCGAGCGCTCGAGGCCGGGATTCTGAGAAATATCATAAAAAGCTCTTTCTCCCGATATCTCTCAGAAGCATGGCTCCGAGCCGCTCCGCCATGCTTCCGATGGTCGCTTCGACGACTCCGCTCCGCGCCGGCACTGAGCCAAGCCGGAGATAGGGCTCCTCCCGGATATAGGAGAAGAACCAAGAAAAAGGGCTTCATCTCCCGCGTTGTTGCGGCTTGACATCGGCATTGGAGCGGCTCTATCATGCCGGGAAGGGGAATGGAGATGATTGGACACTAGAAAACCGTTGCCGGGCTCCTTCCCTTCGTTTTCGCATCGGAGAAAGGAGGTCATCTTGAGAAAAGGCAAAACGGGTTTTGTCATCCTGCTCGTCCTTCTCACAGCCGGGCTCGCCGCGGCCCAGGATTCCACCCAGACGGGCATCATCGCCGGCCGGGTGCAGGACCAACAAGGCAATCTGCTGCCGGGCGTAAGCGTGACCATCACCAGCCCGGCCATGATCCGGGAGACCGCGACCGCCGTCACCTCGACGAACGGCACCTACAGGTTCGTCCTGCTGCCCATCGGGGCCTACCGGGTGACCTTCGAGCTGCCCGGGTTCAAGACGCTCGTCAAGACCGATGTCATAGTGGCCCTGCGCGCCACGACCACGGTGAATGCCGCGTTGGACGAGGCGGCCGTCCAGGAGACCGTGACCGTCGTCGGCGAGAAGCCGGTGGTCGACATCAAGTCGGCCACGATCTCCACGAACTTCACGGCCGACATGCTGCAGAAGCTGCCCAGCGCCCGCGATCCGTGGAGCCTCATGGAGATGACGCCGGGCATGGTCATGAACGCCCAGAACGTCGGCGGCAACGCCAGCGGCTCGCAGAGCAGCGGCTACTCCCACGGCACCCTCCGGAGCCAGACCCAGTACAACTTGGACGGCATCACGGTGACCGACGCGGCCATGAACGGGGCCTCGGTCATGTACTTCGACTTCGATTCGTTCGCCGAGATCTCCGTCGAGACGGGCGCCCACGCCGTCGACACCCAGTCGAGCGGCGTCGTCCTCAACATGGTCACCAAGTCCGGCGGCAACACGTTCAGCGGCGGGCTCAGCGGCTACGCCGAGCCCAACTGGAAGTGGATCCAGGCCGACAACGTCCCGGATACGCCCGACTACGCCGACGCCGGGGCCGGGAACCCGACGAAGTATTACGACGACTACGGCGGGGACATCGGCGGACCCATCGTCAAGGACCGGCTCTGGTTCTACACGGCCTTCCGCCGGACCGAGATCAACCGCTACATCATCGGCTACGAGGTCAACGGCCAGCCGGGCACCGAGTACACGGACCTCATCCACTGGACGGGCAAGCTGACGGGGCAGACCTCCAAGAACAACCGGGTCATGGTCTGGGTCAATTTCGACAACAAGATCCAGCCCAACCGGGGCGCCGGCACGCGCCGTCCCGAGGAAGTGACCTGGAACCAGAAGGGCCCGGCCTGGTACCTGCACGGCGAGGACACCTGGACGCTGAGCCCCAACCTTCTCCTGAACTTCAAGCTCGGCTACTACAACACCTGGTGGCAGGAAGGCCCCCAGTCGTCCGTGGATCTGAGCGCGCCGTCCGTCCTGATCCGCTATTCCACGCCCTACCCGCGGATGTACCAGGACGCCTACTACCAGTATTCCAAGTACTACAGCGACCGGCTCTCCATCACCGGCTCGGCGGACTATTTCAAGGACGACTTCCTCGGCGGCGACCACGAGATCAAGGTCGGCTTCGACTACCAGCACACGCCCTTCAAGACCGACCGGCAGTTCCCGGGGAACCACACGCTTTATTTCAGCAACATGGACCGGACCGGGACGCGGGAGGTCTGGACCTGGCGCCAGATCCAGTGGGCCGAGACCAACGACATCTATTCGGTCTACCTCCAGGACATCTTCACGCTCAAGAAGCATTTGACCATCAACCTCGGCCTGCGCTTCGACAGCACCCATATGCACAACGACGCCACCAGCGCCCCCGGCAACGCCTGGACCGACTACTACACCGAGCGGACGGGCGAGGCCGTGCCGACCTCGTCCCCGGAGATGAGGAACGTCGTCGCCTGGAACGTCCTCTATCCCCGTCTCGGCCTGACCTACGACCTGTTCAACGACGGCTCCACGGTCCTCAAGTTCAACCTCTCCCGGTACTCCTACCAGGTCAGCTACGATCCCGCCTACCGGGTCATCGCCACCAGCTACTGGGAAGTCGATTACGACTGGCTCGGTGACTTCAACGACGACCAGGAAGCCCAGGCCGACGAGCTCGGCGATATCATCTACACCGACATCGCCACCAAGTACACCATCGACCCCAACCTCAAGGCCCCTTACATCAACGAAGCCGTCATCGGACTCGAGCGGCGGGTGACCAACGACATCGGCGCCAGCCTCAACTTCCTCTACCGCGAGACCAAGCGCCTCTTCTTCCCTTACAACCGGGCCGTCGACCCGACCGCGGATTACACGGCCGTCCCGGTCACCGATCCCGGCCCCGACGGCGAGCTCGGCACGGCCGACGACGGCATCACGGTCAACGCCTACAGCCTCAACGAGGACAAGCTCGCCGCCATCGACTACTACGTGACGACCCGGAACGGATACAAGGAGTCCTATCGCGGCGTGGAGTTCAGCCTGCGGAAGAAATTCTCCCACCACTGGCTGGGCCAGGCCTCGGTCAGCTATGGGCGGAGCAACGTCAAGATGCCGCTCTCGGCCGTCAACGATCCCAACAACCGCGTCTTCCAGGACGACGTCGTCGCCTGGAACGATTGCCCCTGGATCGTCAAGGTCGTCGGGAGCTACGAGTTGCCCTTCGGCATCACCGTGGGCGGCTTCTTCAATTACCGCTCCGGCATGCCGAGCCAGCGCTATCTCCTCTTCGACGGGGTGAACCAGGGCGAGGTCAACGTCGAGTTCGAGAAGTTCGGCACCCATAGGTACCCCAGCATGACCATCCTGGACCTGCGGCTCAGCAAGGTCTTCGACGCCGGGAAGATCGGCACCTTCGAGGCCATGGCCGACGTCTTCAACGCGCTCAATGCCCACACGGCCCTGGACTGGGAACAGGAGGTCACCAGCGGGCTCCACAGCGTCTACACCATTCTCGCCCCGCGGATCCTGCGGCTGGGCCTGAAGTGGAGGTTCTGAGCGCCGGCTAACGCGTACTTTCGATCGTTCGAAGGGGGACTCGCGGGAGTCCCCTTTTCTTTGGTTCTTCTCCCAATTCCGGGAGAATCCCTCTCTTCGGCTAGGCCGGCGCGGAGCGGAGTCGTCGAAGCGACCATCAGAAGCATGGCGGAGCGACTCGGAGCCATGCTTCTGGGAGATATCGGAAGAAAGCGCTTTCCGAAGATATTTCTCAGTATCCCGGCCTCGAGTGCTCGGCCGTGATCCTGACCTCCGCTCCCCAGAGTCCGCTCCGCGCCGGCCCATCGCCGCCGCGAGAGGGAATCCCGGAATTGGGAGAAGAACCTTTTTTTGCTATAGTTATGCCGTGGGCGAATTCGCGGAGCGCCGCGGGGGGAGGTGCCGCCCGTTCGGCCCGATCCTCCTTTTTTATCTTCTCGCTGCCGTCCTCTCCCCGTCCGGGACGGCGGCCGCCGCCCCGCCGGCGAAACTCAGCCTGCTCGTCGTCACGATCGACACCCTGCGGGCCGACCATGTCGGGGTCTACGGGGACAGGGGGGCCCGGACGCCGGCGCTGGACGGGCTGGCCCGGCGGGGGGTCCGGTTCGAGCGGGCCTTCAGCCACGTCCCGCTGACGCTGCCCTCCCACTGCACGCTCTTCACCGGCCTCCTGCCCGCGTCCCACGGCGTTCGCGACAACGGCCTGCGGCTCGGGCCTGGACCGGCGACCCTGGCCGAGACGGCCCGGGCCCGGGGTTATGCCACGGCCGCCGTCGTGGGCGCCTTTCCCCTGGATTCGCGGTTCGGGCTGGCCCGGGGTTTCGACCTCTACGACGACCTCTACGGGAGCCGCAACAAGGCCCGCGACCTGGCTTTCGTCGAGCGTCGCGGCGGCGACGTCAGCGAAAGGGCCGGCCGATGGATCCGCAGCCGCGGCCGGGAGCCCTTCTTCCTCTGGGCCCACTACTTCGACCCGCACGCGCCCTACGACCCGCCGCCACCCTACGACCGGGACTTCGCCGGCCGGGAGTACGACGGCGAGATCGCCTACGCCGACGCCTGCCTGGGCCGGCTCCTGGCGGCGCTCGACGAGGCCGGGCGGACGGCCGACACGCTGATCGTGGTGACCGCCGATCACGGCGAGGGGCTGGGAGATCACCAGGAGAAGACCCACGGCATTTTCGTCTACGACGCGACGCTCCGCGTTCCGTTGATCTTCGCCGGGCCGGGCATCCGGCCGGCCGGCCGGGCCGTCGGGGCCCAGGCCGGACTAGTCGACGTCCTGCCGACCGTTCTCGAGCTCCTGGGCTGGCCGGCCCCGAAGGGCCTGGCCGGACGGTCGCTCGTTCCGCTGCTGACCCGTCCGGACGCCGGGCGGACGGAAGCGGAGCGCGCGATCTACGTCGAGTCGATGAGCCCTCTTCTCGGCCGCAACTGGGCCCCGCTCCGCGGCCTGCGCACGCCCTCGTGGAAATACGTCGATGCCCCGGCGCCCGAGCTTTACGACATCGCCGCCGATCCCGGCGAGACCAGGAATCTCCTGGACGAGCGCCCGGAGGCGGCCGGCCGGCTCCGCCGCGATCTGGAAACGGAGGTCCGGCGCCAGGCCGAGGGGCCCGCCGGGCAGGCGCCGGGGCCCGGCCCCGGCCGCGAGGCCCGCGAGAAGCTCCGGGCCCTCGGCTACGTCGTCGGCGGCGCCGCCGCGGCCGGCGGACCCCGGCCGGATCCCAAGACGATGATCGGCCTCGACAACCTCTTCAACGAGGCCGCGAACGCCTCGGCGGCCGGCCGGCTCGAGGAGGCCGAGGCGATCTACAAGGACCTGCTGCGCCGCGAGCCCGGGGACATCGTCGTCTACGATCATGCCGCCTACAACCTGACGAAGATGAACAAGGGGGACGAGGCCATCCGCCTGCTGCAGGACGCCGTCGGCCGCGGACTGGTCAACGGCCAGATCCTGGCCCATCTCGGCCTCTGCCTGCAGGAAGCCGGCCGGCTCGAGGAGTCCATCCGCGTCCTGGAGAGGGCCCTGGCCCTCGATCCCGACGACGCCGAGGCCGCCAACGATCTCGGGGTCAGCCTCTACAAGAGCGGGCGGATCGAGGAGGCGGCCGCGGCCTTCCGGCGATCGCTGGCCCTCGACCCGCACGACGCCATGGCCGCGAACAATTTGGCGAACGCCCTCCTGGCCCTGAAGAGATACGACGAGGCGGCGGCCCAGTACGGCTCGGCCATCGCGCTGGACGGCGACCTGGCCTCGGCCCGCAACGGCCTGGCCGCGGTCCTGTACCGCCAGGGGCGGATAGATGAGGCCGTGAAGTCCTGGGAGAAAGCCCTCGAGCTCGACCCCGGGCTGGCGAACGCCCTCTACAACCTCGGGCGGGCCTATCTTCGGATGGGCCGCAAGGCGGAGGCCCTCGGCCTTTTCGAGCGTTATATCCGCTGCGCCTCGCCCCGCGACGAGGCCGGGGACATCGACGAGGTCCGGGGCGTCATCGAAAAGCTCAGGAAGGAGCTCCGGCCGGCTATTTTTTCTCCAGGGACTCGACCAGCTTCCTGATCCGGTCCTGGCCGGGGCTCATCTCCAGCGATCTTTTCCAGATCGCCAGCGCGTCCTCGGTCCGGCCCAGCTTGAGGCAGCAATCGCCGAGCGAGTTCATGACGTTGATGCTCGCGCCGTAGACCGCCAGGTAGTCCTGGTAGAAGATCACGGCCGCGCCGGGATCACCCTGGGCCTCGGCCGCCTGGCCGAGGAGCCCGGAGAACTCGTGCCTGGCCTTGTTCTTGAACAGCGGCTCGGCGATGGCCCGCAGGCCGGCGTAGTCCTTCGTCGTCAGCAGCCATTTGCAGTAGTCCAGGGCCAGCTTGGACGATCCGGGCGCGGCCTTGAAGGCCTTGGCCAGCCACCGTCCCGCTTCGGGCAGGGCGCCGCTGGCCAGGTACTGATTGCCGAGCATGTTGTCGTAGACCGGATCGCCCGGCGGCGGCAGCGGGTAGGACACGACGAAGGGGCGCGGCAGCGTTTCGGCGTGCGAGACGTAGAACCCCGCTTCCCGCGACGCGACGACCGCGCCCGCCTGGTCGAGGACCTCGACGCGGGCCGTGTACAGGGCCGGGACCAGGGGGGCGAGGGGCACGGTCTCGAAGACGTCGGGAAGGCCGGCCGTCTCGGCCAGGGCGCGGCGCGTCTCGAAGACGACCTTCCTGTCGTCGGAGACGGCGATCCGCAGGGTGCCCGAGGCCCGGAGCGCCGGTCCGAGGCCGAGGGCCTGGCAGAAGAGATAAAGCGTGTCCGACCGCCCGAAGTCCGCCCGGGGCGAGAGGACGAGCTGGCGGGCGCCGAAGAGATAGGGCTTGCTCTGGCCCCGGTAGGAGGAGTTCTCGACCCTCCGGTTGGCCAGGACCAGGGGGCCGATCTCGGGCCCGCCCGGAGGCGTGACCGTGATCTTAGCTTCGGCCGAGGTGAAGTCCTTGGAGGCCACGTTCTTGACCAGGACGCTCAGGCTGTAGGAGCCCTCGATCAGGGGGAAGAGGTCCTGGAAGCTGAAGAGCTTCGTCTTCAGGCTCTCCATCTGCTCGCCGCTGAACTCCATCGGCAGCAGCCGCTCGCCCTGATGGACGGCCCGGCCCCGCTCGTCGGAGACGAGAAGGTTGATCTGCAGGGTCGTCGAATAGCGGTCGCCGCGCCGTTCGAGGGAGAGCTTGGACGGCTCGATGAGATAGTGGACGAAGGCGATCCCCGACGGGTCGCGGAAGACATGGACGGCGAAATCGTTGTCGACGTAGTTGGCCGTGTACTCCACGCCGACGGAGTCCTTGTACTTGAGGAACTTCTCGGCGTAGATGTCCTTGACCTTTTCCCGGGGGACCGAGGGGATCTGGGCCTGGAGGAGGATCTCGGAGGCGATCGAGGGCTGCGTGATCCGCCCGCTCTCGGACGGGATCAGGGACAGGGACACGCCGGCCACCGACGGCTCGATGGCCATGAGCTGCTTGTAGGCGGCATAGACGTCCGTCGGGTCGGCGTAGGAGTCGACCATCAGCTCCCTGGGGCCGTGGCTGACGGGGCTGTAGAGGACCCATTCGCCCACGCCGTCCCTCTTGAAGAAGACGACATAGAAGGTGTTCGGCAGGCCGAGCTTGGCCATGCCGTCGTAGAACCAGAGGATCGTCGGCCGCAGCTCGGTCGTGTTCTCGTGCCGTTCGATCTGGTTCGGCTGGCCGAGCGTGATGTAGATCTGGCCCATAGGCGTCCGCCAGCCGGGGCCGGGCGTGTCCCGGCCGAAGTTCTGGTCGGCGAAGGCGATGCGCTGGTAGTGCTCCTTCTGGAACTCGTTCTCCGGCGTGTTCGGGTCCGGGTCGCGCTGCTTCCAGAAGGCCTCGATGAAGCGCTCCCGCTCCCGGTCGGTCGCGAGCTGGAGGAAGACCTCCTTCTCCTTCGGCGTGATGATGTAGACGACCTCTTCTTCGAGCCAGGTCCGGTAGCGCTCCGGCAGGCCTCCGGCCTTCCTCGCCGTCTGGCCGCCGGAGGCGGGGCCGAAGCCGCTCAGGATCAGCAGGGCGATGGCCAGGATCCGTTTCATGCCTCCTCCTCGTGTCCGCGCCCTCCCCCTTTGACCCGAGCCCGGTTAGGTATTATCATAGGGGCGGCCGTCAGGCCAACCAGGTCTCTTGAGGAGGGGTGGTCATGCTTTTGAGAACCGTTGTCGTCGTGTTCCTGTCCGCATCGTTCGCCGGCGCGGGAGCCGGAGCGGCCCAGATCGGGTTCAAGCAGGATGAGCGGGCCCTGGTCCAGAAGTACAAGGCCTCCAACGCCAAGCTCGAGCAGGCCAAGGCCCTGTTCGCCAAGGGGAAATTCGACCAGGCCGAGGCCAAGATCCGGAACTGCCTGGAGATGTTCCCCAAGAATCCCGACGCCCAGTACCTGCGGGCCCAGATCGAGCTCCGGCGGGGCGATCTCGGCCCGGCCCTTGCCTCGATCGAGGGCGCCGAGCGCTCGTTCACCGAGGTCGGCCAGCTCTACAGCTTCACCCACCAGGAGATGCTGAACGATCTCCGGGACCAGAAGTCCAAGCTCGAGGAGAGCGTCCGGGCCGCCGAAGAGGAGGTCGCCGTGCTCAAGGGCCAGCCGCGGTCGGAATTCAGCGTGGCGGCCACGGCGGCAGCCGAGGGCCGGATGCAGCAGGACAAGAACCTCATCGCCCAGATCGACCGGCAGCTCGAGAACCCGGTGCCGCAAACGCTCGACCTCCCCGCTGTCTATCATTATATCCACGGAAACATCCTCTTCAAAATGAAGAAGTTTCCCGACGCGGCCCGCGAGTACCAGGAAACCGTCCGTCTCGATGCCGGGCACGGGGCCGCCTACAACAACCTGGCCAGCATCTACTTCGCCGCCGGCCACTATCAACAGGCCCTCGACTTTCTCTCCCTGGCCGAGAAGAACGGCGTCAAGGTCAACCCGGCCTTCAAGAAGGACCTGGAGCAGCGGCTGGCCGGGAAATAATAGGAATAAGATAAAAGGAAGGCCCGCCCCCGCGGACGCGGGGGCGGGCCTTGGCGCATCATCAGTAGTGCGCTCTAGAACGAGAACCGGAGCCCGATGCGGGCGCTGATCGGCCCGTAGAAGCTCATCTTCTGCCGGAAGCGGGGATCGAGAACGGGGTCGTAATCGTTGATGTCCCAGCCGGAGCCGGAAGCAATGACCTCCTCGGGGACCGTGACCGTGCCCTGGTTGTAGATGGCGTAGATCCGCTGGGCCGTCTTCGTGTTGGTCACGTTGTCGACGTTCAGGTTGATCTCGAAGCTGTTCTTCCCGACCTTGAACTGGTAGGCCAGGTAAGCGTTGGCGAAGAGCGTGAACGGCGAGCGTCCCAGGTCGTTCCGTCCGTTGGGCAGGTAGCCCTGGACGTCCAGGGCCCATTCCGTGGAGGTCGCCAGGCCCGAATAGGCGTTGACGATGAGCCCCGCGGTCAGGCCGAACGGGAGCGTGTAGGAACCGTAGGCCTTGAAGTAATGCGTCCGGTCGCCGGGCAGGACGCCGTCGACGGGCTTGAGGTTCCGGTCGAAAGCCAGGTACCAGAGGTCGAAATACCGCTCGGTGTTCGGGTCGGTGCGGCCGTATTCGTCGCCCGAGGCCAGGCCGTTGTAGTTGCCGACCAGCCGGCTCCAGGTGTAGGAGAAGCCGGCCATCCAGGAGTTGGAGAACCTCTTGTCAACCGCGAGGTTGACGCCGTAATAGTTCCTCTTGGCCTTGGGGCAGTCCGGGGCGTTTTCCGGGATCAGGCCGGCCGCCCTGGCCGCGGCGTACTTCTCGTTGATGAAGGTCCCGCCCGGATTGGTCGTGTAGTAGAACTCGCCCTCGGGCAGCAGGACGCCGATGTCCTCGATGGCCCAGAGCAGGTGCTTGTTGACGAGCCGGAGCGACACCGACAGGTCCGTCATCAGCTTCTTCTCGACGCCGAGGCTGATCTCCCGCATGCTCATCGGCTTCATATTGGGATCGGTCGAGTCGAACGAGACCGGCCGGAAATCGAAGGTGTACGGGGCCGGCAGGAGAGGTTCGCCGGGGAAGTAGCCGTCGACGCCGATCGTGTCCCACTCATACGTGTCGAGCGTGTAATAGGTGCTTTTCCACTTGAACCCGCCGTAGGAGCCGGCGGCCATCTGCAGCTTCATGACGTCGTAGAACCAGCCCAGCGATCCGAAGACCTTGAGGGTCGAGTCGCCGAAAACGTCGTAGACGAAGCCGAAGCGCGGCGCCAGCTTGTCGCCGAAGCCGAACTTGACCGCCTTGACGTTCTCGAACTCCGGGTTGCCCGTGGCGTAGGAGGGGATGTACTCGGACTCGGTGCGCAGGCCCAGGTTGATCGTGAACCGGTCCTTGATCGTCCAGGAATCCTGGATGTAGAGGGCCCAGCGGTTGCTGTAGGCGTCGTAGAAATCGCCGTAGGGGCCGGTCACGTCGTTGCCGCGGACGCCGTAGTAGCCGTAGTTGCCCAAGTAGGGGTTGCCGGTGCTTTCACGGAGGAGTGTGCTGTAGTTCGTGCCATAGGCGACGAAGTCGCGGTTCCAGCCGAAGAAGAGCACGGGGTAGTTCGCCGTGGCGTCATAGTTCTGGCCCTGGCGGACCCATTGCGCGCCGATCTTGAAGGCGTGGTCGCCGCCCGCCTGGAGGTAATAGGTCAGGTCGGCGTTGACGCTGTACTTCTCGTTGAGCTGCTTGTTAACGACCGGCGAGTTGGCCCGGGCGTAGTTGTAGTACCCGGTCGGCCTCTGGTATTCCACCGGGACCGGGGTTCCGTCCAGCCCGACCAGGCCGATGTTGGTCGTCCGGAAGTAGCCGCCGGGCGCCTCGGTCAGGAACTGGAAGCAGGGCGTGGTGGGCGCAACCAGCTGGTTGTTCTGGTTGGTCATGAAATACCCGCCGCGGAGCGAGACGAAGAGGTTGTTGGTCAGGGTGATGTCGGCCGTGGCGCTGCCCGAGTAGTTGGGATAGGTGAAGCCGTAGTTGTCGTAGGAAACGGTCGGGTTGGGATCGCCGTAGGCGTTCGAGAGGTCGCCCTTGTACTCGTACCAGTTGTTGACGAACGAGGCGGACAGGCGCACGTTCTTGAAGGGCTGGGAGGTCAGCTTGACGTTGAAGTTGATGTTCGTCTGCCTGCGGAACCAGTCCCTCGTGGCATCGACCGTGACGCCGTCGCTGGTGTAGTTGACCGTCCGGGTGTTCCCGTAGAACACGGGCAGGAACGACCCGAAGAACCAGAGCTTATCCTTGATGATATAGCCGCCCAGGCTGGCGCCGACCTCGAACCGGTTGTCGCGGTTCCGCCCGGTCAGGACCTCGTACGGGTAATAGGTCGCGACCGAGTCGTCGGCCAGGTTGAGCTCCAGCGTGTCGCGGTACTTGTCGCGGAGCGGAGACCCGCTGTAGTAGCCGACGACCTCGCCGTGGAACTCGTTGCCGCCGGAGCGGGTGATGACGCTTACGACGCCGCCCAGCGAGCCGCCGAATTCGGCCTGGTAGCCGGAGGCTTTGACCTGGACCTCGTCGACGAACTCGAAGGCCGCGCCCTGGGCGCGGTCGCCGTAGACGATGTCGGTGACGTCGGTGCCGTCGATGTAATAGACGTTCTCCAGGCCCGACGCGCCGTCGACCGACGTGCCGCCGATGATCCCCTCGTTCGAAACGCCGGGGATGGCCGTGATCAGCGAATCGAAGTCACGGCCCTTGGGCAGGTTGTCGAAGACCTCTTTGGTCATCGTCATCCCCTTGACCGTGCTCTTGACGTCGATCAGGGGCGACTGGCCGACGACCGTGACCTGTTCCGACAGCGTCCCGACCTGCAGGGTCTCGTGGAGCGTGATCGTCTGCTCCAGGCTGACGATGATGCCCTCGCGGACGAGGGTCTGGAAGCCCTGGAGCGAGAAGACGACCTTGTAGGTGCCGGGCACGAGGCCCAGGAGGCGGAACGTGCCCGTCCCGTCGCTCACGGCGGTGGCCTGTCCGACCAGCTTGGGAGACGTGGCCACGACGCTGACGCCGGGCAGAACGTTGCCTTCGGAATCGGAAACGACGCCGAAGAGCTTGGCGTTGACCTGCTGCGAGATGCCGTAGCCGGCGATCAGGAGCAGGGCCAGGACCAGCAATGTGATCCTTTTACTCATCCTTTCCCCCTTTCTTCAAGACAGATTTAAAGCGGAGCCCCTTTACCCCCAAAAATATTCTTTCTCCCGGATCCATCACCTCCTTCTGAGGCAAGTTCCTTCGGCAGTGGTCCGGCCTTGAAAGGAAGACGCCGGACCTGGAACATGCACCCTCATCGCTAACAGCCCATTCTTTTTGCATATTTTGTGCCACCGCCGCCCGGGCCGCATCTTCTTTATATTGAGTTGGTTACGGAGAGGCATATGTCGCACTGAATCCAACGGAATGAATGCCCCATCCAAAAAAATGGAGATTCGCCCCGGTCCCGGACTGATATGAGATATTTCAAAAGAACCGGGGAGCGGTTGTTGGGGATCCCCCGGTCGCGTCAGGCCCGGCGGGCGGTGATGACCCGGGGCTTGCCGGCCAGGTCCCAGGCCGTCTCGATCTCGGTCCAGCGCCGGCCGAAGAGCGCCAGCACCCGGTCCCTCTGGCCCTCGCCGATCTCGAGGATGAGATAGCCGCCGGGCTTCAGGAACGCGGCCGACCGCCGGACCAGCCGCTCGATCAGCTCCAGCCCCGATTCGCCGGCCAGCAGGGCCCGCCGCGGCTCGTACCGCCGCACATCCTCCGGCAGGCCGTCCCATTCGGCCCGGGCGATGTAGGGCGGATTGGAGACGATGAAGTCGAACTTGAGGCCGGTCGCGCGGAAGGCCGAGAGCAGGTCGCTTCGCAGGAACTCGATGCGCCGGGCCTTGTGGCGGGCCGCGTTCCGCCGGGCCACCCGCAGGGCCCGCTCCGAAACGTCCACGGCCCGGATCCGGGCCCGCGGCAGCTCCTGGGCCAGGGCCACGGCGATGCAGCCGCTGCCGGTCCCGACGTCGACGATGTCCTCGTCCTCGCGGCTCGACAGCTCCAGGACCTTCTCGACCAGGCCCTCGGTCTCCGGCCGGGGCACGAGGACGGCCGGGCCCACCTCGAACGGCAGGGACCAGAACTCCCTGGTCCCGGTCAGGTGCGCCAGCGGCGCGCCCGCCAGCCGGCGCTCGACCAGGCGCCGGAAGAACGCCTCGGCCTGCGGCGGGCAGGGCTTGTCCGGCGCGGCCAGGTAGCGCTCTTCCGTCAGCCGGGCGGCGCGCAGCAGGAGGACCTTGGCTTCGAGGAGGGCCTGGGGCCGGCCGCCGAGAAGGGCGGCGCCGGCGCGGAAGAGCTCGCTGAGGGTCGTCGTGTTAGCGTCCAACGTCCTTGGCCTGGCCGCCTTCGGAAGCGGTCTCGCCGAGCGCCTGGGCCTGGGCCTGGCGGATGAGATGGTCCAGGACCTCGTCCAGCGCCCCGTCCAGGACGACCTCGATGTTGTGGAAGTTCTCGTTCAGCCGGTGGTCGGTGATCCGGGACTGGGGGAAGTTGTAGGTCCTGATCTTCTCGCTCCGCTCGCCCGTCCCGACCTGGGAGCGGCGGTGGTCGGCGATCTTGGCCTGCCGTTCCCGTTCGGCGATGTCCAGGAGCCGCGAGCGCAGGACCCGCAGGGCCTTCTCCTTGTTGCGGTGCTGGGACTTCTCGTCCTGGCAGGAGACGACCAGCCCGGAAGGCTTATGGGTGACGCGGATGGCGGTGTAGTTGCGGTTGACGTTCTGGCCGCCCGGCCCGGACGAGCCGAAGGCCTCGATCTTGAGGTCCTTGGGGTCGATCTTGAGATCGATCTCCTCGGCTTCCGGCAGCACGGCCACGGTGGCCGTCGAGGTGTGGATGCGGCCGGCGGCCTCGGTCCTGGGCACGCGCTGGACGCGGTGGACGCCGCTTTCGTACTTGAGCAGCGCGTAGGCGCCGGCCCCGCGGATCTCGGCGATGGCCTCCTTGATGCCGCCGACCGGCGAGAGGCTGGTATCGACGACCTCCAGCTTCCAGCCCTTCCTTTCGGCGAAGCGGGAGTACATGCGGAAGAGGTCCTGGGCGAAGAGCGAGGCCTCGTCGCCGCCGGCGCCGGCCCGGATCTCGAGCAGGACGTTCTTCTGGTCGTTGGGGTCCTTGGGCAGGAGCAGGGTCCGCAGCTCGGCGGCCAGGGCGTCCTCCCGGGCCCCGAGGGTCTCGACCTCGCCCTCGGCCAGGCGCCGGAGCTCGGGGTCGGCGGCCGCGTCGGCCAGGAGGGACCGGGTCTCGTCGCGGTCCTTGCGGACCCGCTTCCACTCCTGGTATTTGCGGTAGACGGGCTCGAGCTCGGCCCGTTCCTTGGCCAGCTCGCGGATCTTCTGCGGATTCGCGGCGATCGCCGGGTCGGAAAGCTCGGCGGTCAGACGGCGGTACTTGTCCTCGATCGCCTGGAGTTCAGGGATCATCGGTCAGGGATCATCGCGAAGATTTCTTGGTCTTGGCGAGATTCTTGATGTTCCGGTTCCTGATGTCCTTGGCGTCGCCGAATTTCTTCTTGAACTTCTCGATCCGGCCGGCGCTGTCGATGAACTTCTGCTTGCCCGTGAAGAAGGGGTGGCACTGGGAGCAGATCTCGACCCGGATCTCCTTCTTGGTCGAGCGGGTCTTGAACGTGTTGCCGCAGGCGCAAGTCACGAGGCATTCCTGGTACTCGGGATGGACGTCTTTCTTCATAGGACGATCTCCTTGAGCGCGGTATTATAGCAGAATCTAGGAGCCGCCGCAAAACGCGGGGATATCGGCGGATTTGCGCTCGAACTCGGCCTTGTCGACGCTGAAGGACAGGCCCTTCAGGTCCGCTTTGACGGCCTCTTTATAGCGCCGGGAGTCGAAATAGTCCTTGAGCGGCCGGGTGAAGGGGAAGAGCTGCTCGGCGGCCTGCCATTCGTAGACCGTCCCGTCGGCCCGCCGCAGGCAGTTCAGGTGGACGACCCAGGCCAGCTGGCGGAAGGGCATGTGACGGAAGGCCCGGCGGATGGCCAGGACCTCGGCCTCCTTGCGCGGATCCCAGAAGTGGAAGTAGCGCGAGAAGAGCACGCCGTTGTGGAAGTAGGCCGGGAAGGCCAGCAGGCAGTCCTTGCGGGTCAGCCGGCCGAGGTAGACGAAGAGGTCCATGATCTTGGCCCGCAGGCTCAGGCCGGGCCGGGTCTGGCCGGGCATGGGCGAGAACGGCTCCCCCGGCTTGACCAGGGGGTTCTGGATGGTCAGCCATTCGAAGGCCAGGGCCTTCTGCGGCGCCAGCTCCGGCAGGCCGCCCACGGTGTCCTTGCCGACGAAATCGCACTCCTTGACCTTGATGTCGACGATGAGGTTGTCCGGGGCCGGCTCGCGCAGGTAGATCTGCAGCCGCTGGGTGGGGTAGTCGTCGGAGTCGAACTCGTAGGCCAGGGGCCAGAGGAAGCGTTTGCGGGCCTCCTTGAGGAAGCCCTTCTTGTTCAGGACGGCCAGGACCTCGTTGATGGAGTAGCGGCCGAGGAAGAGGGAACTGCCCTGCGTGACGTGGAGCTCCGTGAAGATGTCGGCTTCGTCGACGATCGGCGAATCGTCCCAGAACGGATCCGCCGCTCCCCCGCTCTTCTTCATGCTCCCATTTTAGGGGAACGCCGCCTGGGGGGCAAGGGGGGGCCGGCCTTTTTCGCCGGCGCCCCGGCTGCGGCCGGAGCGCCCTTCCCGGGCGGCGACGGCGGCAGGGACGTGAACAGCTCCATGATGTCGTCGCCCATGTCCACCCGGCGCTCGAGCTTGAAGTCGCCGAGCTTGGGCTCGATCTTGAAGAAATGGCGGAGGACGATCAGGCCGCCGGGCTGGAGCAGGCCGCGCTTGCGGAGGACCTTGAGAGGATTGCGCTCCTCGAGCAGCCGGTAGGGCGGGTCGAGGAAGACGACGTCGAAACGCACGCCCTCGCCCGCCAGGTCGATGACGGCCCGGTTGAACTCCCGGTGCATGACGACCGACTTCTCCTCGGCGCCGCAGTGGGCGACGTTGTCGCGGATGACCTTGACCGCCGGGTAGAACTCGTCGACGAAGACGCACCGGGCGGCGCCGCGGCTCAGGGCCTCCAGGCCGATCGAGCCCGTGCCGGCGAAGCCGTCGAGGCAGACCGCGCCGCGGAGCCTGTCGCCGACGATATTGAAGAGGGCCCCCTTGACCTTGTCCTGCATCGGCCGGACCGAGGCGCTGGGCACGAGCTTGAGGCGGCGTCCCTTGTAGAGCCCGCTGATGATCCTGATCATGTCAGTAGATGACCACGACCTGGCCCGGCCGCGTCTCCAGGCGCAGCACGCCTCGCGGCAGCTCGTACCAGTCGCCGAGGGAGGTCGGCTCGACGCCCTGCAGGCGGGCCACGGCGCCGATGACCAGGTCGATGAAGGAGGGCGAGAGCTCCTGGGCGCCCAGGAAGAGCTTGTCCATGAGGATGCGGATCCTGCCGTCCCGGGTCTCGAAGCGGGCGGCGAAGAGCAGGTCCTGCTTCTGCGGCATGACGCCGCCGGCCTGGGACCGGCCGAGGTCGATGCGGATGCGGCCCTCGACCTTGTCGCCGGCCAGGAGCTTGAGCTCGGCGCCCTTGACGTACGGGCCGCCCTCGACCTCCAGCCGGCAGGCGGCGTAGGCGTTGAACTCGGCCTCGCTGAAGGTCAGCCGGCGCGAGCCGGGCGCGGCCGGCTCCTTCCGGCCCGGGACCGGCCGGGCCTCAGCCTGGATCCTGTCCAGGGCGGCGAAGACGGGGGCGGCCTTGGCCCGCACCTCGGGCGTCACCTCGGCCAAGAGGGCCCCGGCCATCAGCACGCAGACGGCGAGCGCGGCGATCCGCGGCGTTGTCTTATTCGTCTTCATGACGCGCTTCCGCCCTTATGTTAGCAGATTGAAGTGGAGGAAGGAACAGGCCGGGCCGGCGGAGAAGCCTCCGGCCGGTCAGTAGTGCGACAGGGTGCCGTCCTTCTTGGCCTTGCGGACGGCCAGGCGGAAGGCGGCCAGGCTGAGGGGGACGAGCAGGACGTCGAAAACGGCCAGGGCGGCGATGTCGGGCAGGACGGCGGAGAACGGCGCCGAGGCCAGGAGCGATTTGCGCATGCCGTCGAGGGCGTAGGTGACGGGCAGCAGGGACGACGCCCAGCGGATCCACGGCGGCAGGAGGGAGACGGGGAAGACGACGCCGCCGAGCAGGCCCGAGACCGTGCCCAGGATCCAGCTGAAGGGATTGCCGGTCTTGTAGACGAGGATGAAGCTGGCCGAGAGGACCCCGACGCTGAGGAAGCAGACGACGGTGAGCAGGCCGACCGCGGCGACGCCGGCGACGTCAACCCGGCCGAAGGCCAGGCCGAAGAAGGCCGCGGCGACGGCCAGGTGGAGCGCGGTCCGGAAGATCTGGAAGAGGAGCGAATAGAGCGACGAGCCGAAGAGGATGACCGGGATCGGCACCGGAGTCACGAGCAGCGCCTCGAGCGTCCCCGACAGCTGGGCGCTCCGGACGACCGCGCTCAGTCCCTCCTGGAACATGCCCAGGAGCCCGGAGAAGGCGACGCCGACGACGGCGAAGGAGAAATAGTCGCCGCCGAACGGCCCGAGCGAAGGCGAGCCCGGCGGCACCAGCTTGGCCACGAAGTAGAACGTCGCCAGCGAGAGGAGCATGCCGGCCAGAGACGAGACGAAGGAGAACTTGTAGGTCACGGCCTCCCGGAAGTCGCGCCGGAGGAAGGCGCCCAGGACGCCGCTCACGGCCGGCCCTCCGCCTCGCCGACCGCCTTTTCGTAGGCCCGGCGCAGGGCCTCGCGCCCGCCCGCGGCCAGGGACGCGGCCGGGCCGCCCAGGCGGATGCGGCCGCGGCTGATGACGGCGATGTCGTCGGCGCAGTCCGCGGCCTCGCCGAGATCGTGGGTGGCCCAGAGGACGGTCTTGCCCCGGCGGCCGGCCAGCTCGTCGCGGAGGAACTCCCGCGTCCGGTCCGCGGCCTGGGGATCGAGCGAGCGCGTCGGCTCGTCGACGAGCAGGATGGCCGCGTCGGCCAGCAGCGCCCGGGCCAGGGAGAGCATCTGGCGCATGCCGGTCGAGTAGCCGCTGAAGCGGAGATCGGCGGCCTCGTCGAGACCGGCCAGGCGCAGCAGCTCGTCGATCCGCCGGCGGCCGGCCGGCCCGCGCAGGCCGTAGAGGGCGCCGAAGAACTCCAGGTTCTGGCGGCCGGTCAGGCGCCAGTAGAAGCTCCGCTCGTCGCCGATGGCGCAGCCGACGGCCGACCGGGCCGGCCCGGGCTCGCGGGCGACGTCGCGGCCGCCGGCCAGGGCCCGGCCGCCGTCCGGCAGGACGAGCCCGGCCAGGATCTTGATCAGCGTGGTCTTGCCCGCCCCGTTCGGTCCGAGCAGGCAGAAGACCCGGCCGGGGCCGATCTCGAGGTCCAGCCCGTCGAGCGCGGTCACTGTGCGCCGGTCGAAGGGATGGCGGATAAGCTCCCGGAAGCCGCGGAAGACAGGATACCTCTTGACCAGGCCCTGGACGAGAACGGCCGGCGCTTGGCTCATCTCACTTCACGCCCATCAGCCGCCGGGCCGCGGTGACGGCCGGCCGGAAGACCCGTTCGAGGTAGCGCCCGTAGAGCCGGGGCGAGGACGCGGCGACGCCGGTCGCCGAGGCCAGCCAGGCCCGGGGCGGGAAAAAGATCTCCCTCAGGGTCCGCGCCGCCAGGACCGGATCGCGGCGCTCCCAGAGCGAGAAGATCGAGGGCATGTAATACGGCCAGGCCGGCGCCTCCCGCCGGGCGGCCGTCGCGGCCTCGGGCCAGAGCAGCCGAAGCCCGGCCGACTCGACCGGCCCGGGGCGGAGGGCGGCTCGCGGCGACGCCGGGACGGACCCCGGCCAGAGCGTCTCGGCCAGGCTCAGGCCGTAGAAGACGGGCCCGCGGATGCGCTCCTCGCGACTGATGCGGCAGACCCAATCCCAGTCGAGCCCGGGCCGGCCGGCCAGCCTGGCGATGTCGGCCAGCCAGATCAGCCGGTCGTACGAGTGCTGCTGGGCGTGGACGCAGAGATAGCAGATCTCGTTCTCGGCCGGCAGGACCAGGGCCGCGGTGCCGCGGACGGCCAGCCGGCCGGACGACGACCAGAAGCCGTCCTGCCTCCGGTCCGGGAAGTGGAGGCCGAGGGGGTGGGCGTGGAATTCCAGGAAGAGGGAGCCTTTCTTGTAATAGGGGGAGAACGTCCAGTCGAGGGGCCGGCCGGGCGGCAGGCCCTCCCCTTCCGGCCGGCCCGAGGTCTCGACGAAGCCGAGCCGGGCCAGGAGGTCCCGGACGGCCGGCCAGTCCGAGGGGTGGACGATGAAGTCGACGTCCCAGAACGGGCGCAGGGCCATGTCGGGATAGACGTCGAGGGCCAGCCGGGCGCCCTTGGTCAGGGCCGCTCTGAGGCCGGCGCGGCGGAAGAACTCGAGGACCGGCTCGAGCTCCCGGTAGATCCGGGCGGCCCGGGCCACCTGCCTCAAAAAGGCCAGCCGGAGCCGGTCGCGGACGGGCTCGGGCACGGTTTCGACGCGGTCGGCCAGCCTCCAATGGACGAGCGGCAGGAGGCCTTCCCGGTCGGCCCGGGCCAGGAAGCCGTCCCAATCGCGGACCGCAGCCGCGGCCGCGCGGACGGCCTCCCCGTCCGCGCCGTCGCCGGGACGGGCGCAGAGAGCGAGGAGCCGGGCGGAAGGATGTGGGCTCAAGGAATGAGGTCCGGGCGCGGCGGCCGCGCCGCGCCGAGTCGGGCTAGGGCCCGCTAGTAGTTCCGGATCGTGTAGGGAGAGGCGTGCTGTTCCTCGAAGCTGGCGGACAACGGCACGGCCCCGGCTACGATGGCCGCTATGCCGAGCGGGGCCAGGAAGAACGGCGGCACGCCGCGCTTGCAGACGACATAGACGAAATCGCCTTCCTGGCACGGCTTGACGGTCTTGAGGAAGGCCGTGTAGCCGGAGGTGACGCGCTTGGTCTTCGTGCCGTAGGCCTTCAGGCTCCGGTTGTCCTGGTAGAAGTCCGTGACCTGGCCCTTGACGTGGACCCGGTCCTCGACCTGGATCAGGCCGATCTCGACCAGGACCTCGGCTTCCTTGCTGTCCGGATGATAGCGGACGACCCGGCCGACGAAGGCCTCGCCCTTCTCCTTCTGTTCCTTGATGACGGCCGCGGCGCCGGCGGCGGCGACGTTGTCATAGGCGTTCAGGGAGATGGCCAGGCGCGAGGTCCGCTGGGCCGTGATGCCGAAGAAATCCTGGGAGTTGAAGGTCCGCGAGGCCGACTTGACGCCCAGGGCGTAGAGCCCGGGCCCCAGGCCGGTGATCTTGAAGGCTCCCAGAGCATCGGACGCGGACGCCTCCGTGAAGACGCCGGTCGTCAGGTTCCGGACGACGATGACCGCCCCGCTGACGGGCGTGGACCCGTCCTCACCGTAAACGAATCCCACCAGGTCGCCCGTTCCGGTATCCTGGGCTCTGGCTACAGACGAAGACACCATGAGAATCAGCGCCAGCGCCAATCCCCATGAGACACCCTTGGCATCTCGCCTCATGGGCTTCCTCCTTGGCAAAAGATATGATAAACGTCGGTTCAGGGTCTTGTCAAGGCCCTTAACTGGTTCTAATCCCGCGAGATAGGACCGGCTACCGCGAGCCGTCGGCGGAGCTGGACAGGCGGGCCAGGGCGGCCTGGCCGCCCACGGCCGCCACCTCCAGGGTCGCCTGACCGGGGGACAGGGTGGCAGAGAACTGCGCTAAGCCGGTGTCCCCATTTCCTTCCCAGACTACGCGGCCATCGAGAAAGACCGACACCAGCGCCCCGGGGGCCGCCGCCTCGGGCCCGAATTCCAGGCGGAACGTCCGCCGGCCGCCGGCCGTGACGAGGTCCAGTTTGAACGACCCTCCCTTGGGGACGGGCCGGCCGCCCAGGTCAATCACGGGCGGGCCGGCCAGCCGGTCCACCGCCCGGCGGACCTCTGCGGCCTGGGTCTCGTCGTTCAGGCGGCCGTAGCAGCGCTCCAGCCCCAGAAGCGCCCGCAGGTCGTCCGGGGCGGCCTCGAGGGCGGCCCGGAAAAAGCGCTCGGCCTCGTAGACGTTGTCCAGCTTGAGATTGGACTCGGCGACGAGCTCGAGGATGCGGACGTAGCTCGGCCGCCCCGAGGGGGCGATGATCAGCGAGCTCGACGCGAGCTCGCCGCCCATCCGGGCGATGTCCCGGTAGCGGTTCAGCTGGAAGTCGAGAGCCAGGCGGAAGGCCAGGGTCTCGAGGTCCTTGAACGGCGAGGCCTCGTCCGTCTCGGCGAAGAGCCCGCGCTCCTTGATGAAGGTCTCGAACTCGCCGAGCGCAGTGAAGTCGCTCTCGACTCCGAGGTAGGCCGCGATGACGCCGTTGCGGTCGGCCAGGGAGCGCGACTCCTCGATCAGGTTCAGGGCCAAAAGCCGTCGGGCGCCCCGCAGAGTTTCGGAGTATTCCCGCGGATCGAAGAGCGGCCGGCCGGCGAGGTCCTGGTAGAAGCGGACCGAGCCCAACGCCTTGACCGCCTCGGCGGCATGGGCCGAGGCCTCGGCCAGGTTGAAGGCGTCCGCTTCCCGCCGGCCCAGGTCGAGCTCCGCCCGGGCCCGGGCCACGTCCAAAGCTTCGGCCCTGGCCAGGGCCGCCTGCCGGGCCTCGAGGGAAAGCCCCCTCTCCCCCAGGAACAGGGCGTAGGTCCGGAGCGCGGCGGCGTCGGCCGGCAGGATCCGCTCGGCCAGACCGTAATCCCGGAGCGTGACGTTCCAGGTCTCGAGGAAATCGAGCAGGCGCTCCTCGTCGCGCCCGGCCAGCGTGCTCTGCAGCAGCCCGGCGGCGAAATCCCGCTCCCCGGCCGTGAGGTCGGCCCAGCGGCCGAGCAGGACCTTGCCCGCGTCATAGCGGATGCGGCTGTTGTGGCCGGTCAGCTCGGCCGCCCGCCGGTACTCGTCGAAGTAGCGCAGGGGCGCCGGCAAACCGAGGTAGCTCATGTAGAGCAGCGTCTGGCCGAGCTCGAAATGAGCGGCCGGCGAGGCCGGGTTGAGCCGCAACGACCGCAGGAAGGACTGGAGAGACAGGCCGAACAGGCGGTCGCGCGCCGCCGGGTCGCCCAGGGCCTCGGCGCCCTGCTGGAAATAGGCCCGGCCGAGCTCGAAAGGCGCGGCGTCGTTCCAGGGAAAGAGGGCGCCGGCCCGGCGCAGAAGGCGGACCTTGGCTTCCGGCCGGGATTCGACTCCCCGGGCCCGCCAGCTCAGCCAGGCGCTGCGGGCCGCCGCGGCCTGGAGGGCCACGAGGACCGCGAGGCCGGCAAGCGAGAGGATCTTCTTCTTCACGGCGGACCTCATGTTTTCCGGTAGTAGGCCATGACCAGGGTCAGGCCGAGCACGGCGGCGAACAGGACCATGTTGGCCGGTATGTGCAGGTTGAAATCGGTGACGGCGTGGAGGCCGGCCCCGGCGAGCGACACCAGGCCGCCCAGGGCCAGGGCCCGGGCCTGCGGGTTCCGCCGCTTGCGCCAGGCCAGGAAGGCGGAAACCGCCAGGTAGAGGACGCCGCCCGCCAGGAGGACGAAGCCGACCAGGCCGAGCTCGGCCGCGTACTCGAGGAAGTCGTTGTGGGCGTGGGTCAGGAGCAGCTCCGACGAGGCCGACTTCTCATAGGCGCCGTAGGCCGAGGCGAACGTGCCCAGGCCGGTGCCGAAGAGCGGGAAATCACCGATGATCGCGACCGTGTTGGCCCAGTACTGGGGCCGGTCCTCGCGGATGAGCGTGTCGACGGAGAAGCGGCGGATCGTCGAGCCCACCCCGACGGCGGCGGCCAGGACGGTGAAGCACAGGAACGTCCAGCGGACGGTCTTGCCGACCCACGGCTGGCGGAAGCCGGTCCGGCTGAAGGCGGTGACCGATAGGCCGAGGAAGAGGAAGACGGTGAATCCGAGGACGACGACGCCGGACCGGGAGTTGGAGAGGACGACGGCCAGCGACATGACCACGACCGCGCCCAGTATGAGGACGTTGGTCAGGATGCCCTTGGAGGTCCAGAGCATCAGCTTCTCCCGGAAGCCCTTGACGCCGAAGGTCATCATGTTCATCCGGGCCAGGGCCAGGCCCAGGGCCAGGGGCACGATCATCTCCAGGTAGCCGGAAAAGTGGTTGCGGTTGACAAAGGTCCCGGTCACGGACTCGGGGCTGAACAGTTTCCGGTAGAAGAGGATGCGCGGATCGTTGCGGCTGAGCTCGAAGAGCCCGTAGAGGGCCTGGAAGACCCCCGACCCGGCCAGGACGGCCAGCATCGTCCGGATCTGCCGGCCGCGGACGACCGTCCGCAGGACCAGGGCCCCGAGGATGAACAGGGCGGCCAGGAAGAGCCCGGCGGCGATCGTTTGGCCCGGGGAGATCGACAGCGTCATGAACTTCATCCCGTCGAAGCCGGGCGCGTAGAGCTTGCGGAAGCCGTAGCTCGCCGGCGAGAGCAGCCGGACGAGCCCGGCCGGCAGCGGCACGACCTGGAGGACCAGGAAGCCGAAGAAGGCCGCCGCGACAGGCCTCATCTTCCGGACGACGGGCGGCAGGTGGGGATTGAGGCCGGGCTTGGGCTCGAGGAGGATATAGGCCCCGGCCAGGACGGCGGCCAGGAGCTCGATGGTGAAGATCGCCCACTCCTCGACCGAGGCCGCCGGCAGGGGGCTCCAGAGGAGCAGGGTCAGGAGCCCGTAGTCCAGGATCTTTTTTTTCACGTTCATGAGCGCCCCGGGGCGCCGCCCTTGGCCGCCGCGCCGTTCTCGGAAGCCTGGCCGGCGGCCTTGGCCTCGGAGGACTCGTACTCGTACTCATAGTAGTGATAGAAGGGCGTGCCGATCCCCTGCCGCCCGACGCGGACCTCGTTGAAGACGACGCCGATGATGTCGGCCTTGGACCGCCGGACCTCCTCGACGGCCCGCTGCAGGGACCGCCGGGTCGTCTTGCCGGCCCGGACGACGAAGACCGTCGAGTCGGCCAGCGAGCTGACGATGACCGGATCGATGACGGCCAGCACCGGCGGCGTGTCGAGGAGGACGACGCCGAACTCCTCCTTGGCCTGGGCCAGGAGCTCCTTCATCCGCCTCGAATTCAGGAGCTCGGCCGGGTTCGGAGGGTGCGGGCCGCTGGGGACCGTCCAGACGTTCTCGATGCTCGTCTTCTGGACGACCTCGTCGAAGGAGTTCTTGCCGGCCAGGTAGCCGCTGAGGCCGACGGCGTTCCGCAGGGCGAAGACCTTGCTCAGCCGGGGCTTGCGCAGGTCGGCGTCGATGAGCAGTACCCGGCCCTCGAGCTGGGCGAAGGACACGGCCAGGTTGGAGACCGTGGCCGTCTTGCCTTCCTGGGGCAGGGTGCTGGTGAAGGCGATCGTCTTGGGCGAGCCGTCGGCGTGGGAGAACAGGATCGAGGTCCGGACCGTCCGGTAGTCCTCGGCGATGGAGAACTTGGGATAGAGGTGGTTGATGAGCTCGATCTCCCGGACGGCCGGCGGGCCGGCCTCGGGGGCCGGGCCTTCCTCGGCGCCGTAGGTGCGGCGGGCGCCGTAGACGTCGCTCTTGCCGCGGGCCGTTTCCGCCGAGAGGAAGGGGATGACGCCCAGGGACGGCAGGCCGACCAGCTTCTCCACGTCCTCGGGGCCCTTGACCGTGTTGTCGAGGTACTCGATCAGGAAGACGAGCCCCAGCCCGCCGAACAGGCCGGCCAGGAGGGCCATGAGGAGGTTGCGGCGGACGTTGGGGGTGAACGGGCCGGGCGGCACCAGGGCCCGGTCGACGACCTTGATGTTGCTGGTCCGCAGGCCGCCGAGCTGGCTCGAGACCTGGATCTCGTTCTGCTTGGCGACGAGCGTGCTGAGGAGGGTCCGCATGTTCTCGACCTCGGTCCGCAGCGTGTGGTAGAAGATGGCGTTCTTGTTCATCCGGGTGACGTCGCCGCGCTGCTCGTCGAGCAGGCCCCGCAGGGAATTCTCCTTCTTGAGCGCGGCCCGGTATTCGGACTCGGCCGCCTCGACGGCCTTGCGGATCTCCTCCTGCAGCGTGTTGCGGGTGGCGTCGAGCCGGGCCTTGAGCTGGACCATCTCGGGGTATTCGGGCCGGTAGATGCGCCCCTTCTCCTCGTAGTCGGAGCGGACCTGGGTGTAGGTCGTCCGCAGGGCCTGGATGGTCGGGTTGCTGACCGACTCGGGCAGGCTGTCGACGTCGAGGTTCTTGAGCTCGAGGTAGGCCGACTCCTTGGCGTAGCGCTCGATCTGGGCCGTGGTCAGGGCCGTGTTGACGTCGGCGAACTTGTTGACGACGGTGCTCTCGTTGTCGCTGAGGTAGAGGAGGTTCTTCTCCTGGCCGTACTTCTGGAGGTCCTCCTCCTTGCGCTTGAGGTCCTCGCGCAGCTGGGCCGTCTGCTCGGTCAGGAACTCCGAGGTCTGCTTGGTCGCCTCGTAGCGCGACTCGACGGAGAAGCTGACGAACTCCTCGACCACGGCGTTGACGATGTCGGCGGCCAGGACGGCGTGCGGCGAGACGTAGCTGACGTAAACCAGCCGCGTCTCGGCGATGGGGGCGATGCTCAATCCGCCCTGGACGACGGAGGCGTAGCCGGCGGCGGAGGGCCCGCCGGCGGACGGCGCCGGCGGGGCCGCGGCGTTCCGGCCCCGGCCCGAAAGCCAGCGGAACGTGATGGCCGACTTCAGGCCGGCCAGGAAGCCGGCCCGGGGCCCGCCGGCCGCCCGCAGCTCGGGCCGGGCCGCCAGGTTGAGCCGTTTGGCCACCCGCTCGGCCAGCGACCGGCTGGTCAGGAGCCGGAGCTGGGTGTTGAAATAGGTCCCCAGGTAATCGCTGCGGTAGTAGCCGCCGGCGTTGAGGACGTCCTGGATGTTGAGCAGGCTGGCCCCCGGCTCGTCGATGAGCAGGGTGGCCGTGGCCCGGTAGAGCGGCGTCCTGGTGAACGACAGGACGGCCGCCAGCGCGACGAGCACGGCGGTGAAGACCGCCAGGACCCACTTGCGCTTGAGGACGATCCGGACGTATTCGAGGAGGTCGACCTCCCGGCGGTCCGTTTTGCTGCTGAAACCCTTCATGGCGGTTCTCCCCGGCCGTCCCGGCCTAGAGCAGGCTCTCCGGGACGTACACGGTATCGTTGGGCTGGAGGGGGATGTCCTTGATCTTCCCCTTGAGGATGTCGCGGACGCTGACGGTGAACTCGGTCTCCTGGCCGGCCGCGTCCTTGCGCCGGATGCGGATCCTCTTGCGGTTGGCCCGGTCGGTGAAGCCGCCGGCCTGGGCGATGGCCTGGGTCAGGGTCGGCAGGCTGGAGCGCCGGACCTGCAGGGCGCCCGGGTTCCTGACCTGGCCGAAGACGTAGATGGGCACGGCCTTGTCGACCGGGACGTTGACGACGTCGCCCGGCTCGAGAGCGACGTTGAGTTTGGGATCGCCCCGGACGAACAGGCCGTCCACGGGGATGCGGATGGAGGTGCTGTCGCCGCCCGGGATCTGGCGGATGATGATGATCTCCTCGCCGGCGTCGCGGGTCAGGCCGCCGGCCTCGGAGATCGCGGCCAGGACCGTCTGCCGTCCCAGGAGCTCGAACGGGCCGGGTTTCTCGACCGCGCCGACGACCGAGACTCGCCGGCTGCGGTACTCCAGGATGTGGACGGTCACCTGGGGGTTGACGACGATCTTCTCGCCGGCCAGGCCGGCCAGCTTCTTCTCGACCTCGAACTTGGTCAGGTCGCCGAGCGCCACCTCGCCCAGGAGCGGCAGGGTGATCCGGCCTTCCTCGGAGACGCGGACGACGAGCTTGTTGATCTCCTGCACGCCGAGGACGGTGATCTCGAGCAGGTCCTTGGGCCCGATCTTGTATTCGGCGGTGTCCTGAGGCCCGGCCGGCGCGGCGGCGAGGGCGGCCGCGGCCAGCAGGAGGATCGCGGCGATCCGGGCGATGGCGTTCATGGCAGGCTCCTTTGGCCGGAGGCTAGAATTCATAGGTGACGTAGGCTCCGACGAAGTTCCGGCGGACGTCGAAGCCCGGGGCGTTGGACGTCCGCTTGTAGAAGTTGTAGTTCAGGCCCAGCCCGACCGTGCCGGAGATGCGGAAGACCGGGCCGACGGAGAGGGTTGCCTGGTCGTCGCGGCGGCGGGCGACGACGACGGCCTCGCCCCCGTTCCAGATCGTCTGCGGCTCCGGATAGGTCATGACGCCGGTCTGGACGCCGGCGTCGAGGCGCAGGGACCGGCCGAGGTAGAGCGACGCGGTCAGCCGGCCGCGGGTGTCGACATAATAATAGGCGGTCTCGTTGGCCGAGAAGGCGTTGTCCCGGTTGACGCCCAGGGCCAGGCCGAAGGCCCCGAGGCGGAGGGAGACGTCGCCGGCCGCGATCAGGCCGGAGAAGCCCCGGCGGTCCGGCTCGTCCGGCCGGAAGGACTTCCAGCCGACGCGGGCCGAGCCGCGGGCCCGGCCCGCGAGCGGGAAGCGGAAGCCGGCTTCGGCCTGGACCGAGTCGGCGTTGCGCCAGGCCGATTCCGGGAAGCGGAAGTCGTAGTCCCGCCAGCCCGCGGTTGCGAAGACGTAGCTCTGGGAGAAGACGCGGTAGTGGACCTCGAAGGCGGCCGCGGTCTCGCGGCGGTCGAGGGCCCGGCTGTAGATGTCCTCCGGCGCGCCGGCGGCGATGTCCTCGTAGCGGAAATCGTCCAGGGCGCCGGTGAAGCCGATGGCCGTGCCGCGCGGCGTCTCGAAGAACAGTCCCGCCGTCCCGCCCGTCGCCTTGTCCCGGACGCGGTAGGCGAACTCGCTCAGGGCCCGGCGGACGTGGCTCTGGACGTGGTACTCGCCCGAGAGCGCCAGGCGCCGCAGCAGCAGCCAGCGCAGGCCGGCGGCGAAGCTGTTGGAGAAGGCCCGCAGCGCCTTCTCCCGGGCGAAGGCCAGGACCTCGGGGTTCTCGGTCACCGTCAGGATGAGCGACCCGCCGCCGAGCCAGAAGCCGCGGAGCTCGGGCGAGAGGGTGGCCGTGGCGTCGCCGACGACCCGGCCGCCCTCGGGCCGGAAATAGACGTTCGAATCGTAGCCGACGTCCGACAGCCGGAAGCGGGGCGCCAGCTTGAGGGCGCCGAGCCGGAGGCCCTTCTGCTGCCGGACCGCTTCGTACTCCTCGCGGAAGCTGCGGTAGGTCTGGCCGGCGAGCGGCCCGGCCGCGGCCAGGGCCAGCCCGCAGAGGGCGGCGACGGAGGCGATCGTTCGTTTCATCGGGATCCTTGCGTTCGTGGAGCCGTTCTTTCAGGACCAGGCGTCGGGCCCGAGCCGGTCCCGGATCTCCCGGAAGGCCTTCATGAAGGAGAGGCGCTCGAGCAGGGCCAGGACGAGGCCGCTGTGGCGGTCGAAGTCCGCCTTGTCGCGGATGATGGGCACGATGCCGTCGGTCCGGGCCAGCTGGAAGAGGCTTTCGATGCGGCCGTCGCTCAGCCGGGCGCACATGCGCCGGGTGTAATGGCCGATCACGATCTCCTTTTGGAAGCGGGCCTTCCAGCGCCGTTCGTAGGCGGCCAGGTCGGGCGCCCCGAAGGAGCCCCGGCCGAAGCAGTCGATGAGGACGTCGGCGGCCAGGTCGGCGCAGGCCAGGCCGTAGCTGATGCCGCCGCCGGTCGTCGTCTTGGTCTGGCCGGCCGCCTCGCCGACGGCCAGGACGCGGTCGCCGCAGGTCCGGGCCAGCAGGCCCTGGGCCACCGGCCGGGTCCGGATGCCCTCCGCCCCGGCGGCGTCGAAGCGGCGCTCGAGGAGCCGGCGCAGGCAGCCCTTGGGATCGCGCTGGGTGAGCAGGCCGATGCGGGCCCGGCCCGGGCCGGCCGGGACCGACCAGGCGAAGGCGCCGGGAGCCACGTCCCGTCCGAAGAAGACGGTCGTCACGTCCGCGTCCGGCGTCGCCCGCTCGATCTGGGCGCCCTTCAGGAAGTCGCGCGGCGCGGACAGGCCGGCCCGTTTCTGCAGGGCGTAGTCGACGCCGGTGGCCAGCACGGCCACGGCGGCGCTCTCGCGCCGGACGGCGCCGCCGCCGTCAACGATCTCGACGCGGACGCCGTCCCGGCCGACGGCGATGTCCTCGACCCGGAGGCCGCATTCGATCGACGCGCCGGCCGACGCCGCGGCCCGGCCCAGCTCGCCGTCGAACCGCTCCCTGTCGACGACGCAGGCGAAGGGCCGGGGGTGCTCGTAGACGAACTCGGTTGCGCGGGGCGAGACCAGCCGGACCCGGCGGAGCTGGCTGACGACCGGGCCGCGGCCGAGGCCGCGCTCGTCGAAGACCTCCTCGCCGATTATCCCGGTGCAGACGACGCCCATCCCGACGCGCGGCTTCCTCTCCAGGACCCGGACGTCCAGGCCGGCGCCGGCCAGCCGGGCCGCGACCCGCAGGCCGCTCGGTCCGGCTCCCACGACGATCACATCCGCTGTCTTCATGTTATGACTTATTCCCAGCCGCAAGTCTGATCGATCATCGTCCTGTCGTCTTCGAGGACTCGGCGTTCCTTCCGCCATCGCCGGTCATGCGCCGGGCATTGCCCGGGAAAGGATGCGTCAGACGGGTCCGAGGGAGTCGTCGGAGTGAGCCCTGAAGAGTGAAGGGGCGATTCCGGGATGCGAATGGGGCGGTGACGCAACGGCGTGGGGGGCCCCCCGCCCGCGCGCAGCCGCCGATGCCGAAGAGCGCTTTGGAGCGGCGAGCACGGCCGGGGGGTGACGCCGAGGGAGGAACCGCCCTTCGGAACGAATGACCTGACAATCCCCGATTGGAAACTCCTGAGGGCGAACGAAGACGATCCCCGAGGACCCGCGGCGGCCGATAAAGGCATGTGCATGATCAGACCTTCGGCTCCCTTGATTCCCACTTGCCGCGGAAGGTGATCCAGAACGACAGGCCGATCAGCCGGAGGTCGAGGGCGAAGCTGCGGCGGCGGATGTAGAGCAGGTCGTAGCGGAACTTGCGCCGCCGCGGCGTCTCGCCCGGCAGGAACACCTGGGTCAGGCCGGTCAGCCCCGGCCGGACGGCGTGGCGCTCGGCGTAGCCGGGGATGGCCGCCAGGGCGACGGGCCCGGCGCCGCCCCGCGCCTCCCGCTCGTTCGGCCGCAGGGCCCGGGGCCCGACGAAGCTCATGTCGCCCTTGAGGATGTTGAGCAGCTGGGGCAGCTCGTCCATGGCCGTGGCCCGCAGGACCCGGCCGACGCGGGTCACCCGCGGGTCGTTGGCGACGGCCTGGACCGGGCCGCTGGCCGACTCCGCGTCCGCGACCATCGACCGGAACTTGAGGGCCCGGAAGGTCCGGCCGTTCAGGCCGACGCGGTCCTGGGCGAAGAGGATCGGGCCGCGGTCCTCGAGCCAGACGGCCAGGGCGATCGCGGCCCAGAGCGGCGACGAGACGGCCAGGCCGAGCGAGGCCAAGGCGACGTCGAACGACCTTTTGACCAGGGCCGGTCCGGGCCCGGGCGCCGGGCCTTCCGTCCCGCCCGGTCCACCGGCGCGGCGGCGATCCTTCTTCCGCCCCAGTGCGGCCGCCAGGGCCAGGGCGGCCAGGATGCCGGCCGTGTCGACCGCCCAGTCGACCGGGCTGCCGAAGCGCCGCGGCACGAACGACTGCAGGAATTCGTCGAGGAAGGCGTAGAGGACGGCCCCCGCCGCGGCCGCCCTCCCCGCCCGCCCCGACCAGGCCGGCCCGCGGCCGCCGCGGAAGGCCCGGTAGAAGAGGACGGCCAGGAGGCCGTATTCGACGAAGTGGAGAGACTTGCGGAAAACGATGTAGGCGACGCCCAGGGCCCGGCCGGAGGCGTGCGGGGCCAGCCAGCGGAAGACGTCGGCGAAGATCTCGTAGATCCTGCTCGAGCCGAGGGCCCGGTTCCAGACAGGGAAGATGAAGGCCATCCACAGCAGGAGCGGCAGGATGTAGACGAGGAACTTCTTGGCTTTCGTCATCGGGACCCTTAGGATACCATGGACCTCAAGAGAGCGTCATAGGCGCGAATGATGTCCGCCTTGGCGAAGCGGCGGACGACGTAATCCCGGGCGTTGGCGCCGAGGACCCGGCGCCGCTCCGGCGAGCGGGCCAGCTCGGTCACGGCGGCGGCGATGGCCGCCGGATCGTCCGGCGGCGCGATCAGGCCGCAGTCGTTCTCCCGGAGCAGTCGGGCGACCTCCGAATCCGGCGCGGCCAGGCCCAGCACCGGCCGGCCGGCGGCCAGGAAGGTGTAGAGCTTCGACGGCACGGACAGGTCGGACTTGGACCGGTCGAGCGGCACGAGCAGGACGTCAGCCGCGGCCAGCAGGTCCGGCAGCTCGGCGTAGGGCACGAAAGGCAGGAACAGGACGTTGGCCAGGCCCAGGGCGGCCGCCCGGGCCTCGAGGTCCTTCTTCTTCAGCCCCTCGCCGACCACGACGAAGAGGATCTCGCCATCGCCGGCCAGGCGCGCGGCCGCTTCGAGGGCCAGCTCCAGGGTCCGGTTGCTGCTGATGCTGATCGTGCCCGAATACAGGACGACGAAGCGGCGGTCCAGGCCGTGGCGGCGGGCCACCGGGTTGTCCTTGGCCCCGGGCCGCAGGAGATCCGTGTCCACCCAGTTCGGCAGGACCTCGATCTTGGCGGCCGGCACGCCCTTGACCCGGAGGTTGCGGGCGAAGCCCTCGCTGATGACGACGATGCGATCGGCCAGCCCGTAAACCCACATCTCGAGCGCCTTGGCCAGGCGGATGGCGGCCGGGTTCCTCAGGATCCCCGACTCGATGGCCAGGTCCGGGTGGATGTCCTGGACGTTGACGACGACCCGGGCCCCGCGGAAAACCTTGGCGAACAGGGCCGGCAGGCCCAGCTGCAGCGGCGGCGTCCGCAGGAACATCACGTCGCCCCGGCGCACGGTCCGCAGGTTGAGCAGGGCCCCGGCCGTGTACAGGTTCCAGGCCAGGAGCCGGGCCAGCGGATGGGAGGCGCTATTGGCCCACAGCCTCTTGACCGCCACCCCGCCCTCGATCCGGGTCGAGGCGGCCAGGCCGCGGAACTCCGGCCCGCGGCGGCGCGGCAGCGTGGTCACGACCTCGACCTCGTGGCCGGCGGCGGCCAGGCCGCGGGCCAGCTCGTCCATGAGCACGGGCGCGCTCCCGAAATCAGGGAGGTAGTACATCGTGTGGATGAGGATCTTCACGCGGCCTCCGGGGCCGGGTGCTCGCCGGCCCATTGGTAGAGGTAGGCGGCGGCCGGGACGAAGAGCAGCAGGTCGACGCCGTAGAAGGCCGCCGTCGACTCGAAGGCGCTGCGGGCCGTGAGGAAGCCCAGGATGAGGACGGCCTGCGTCAGCAGGGCCCGGTCCGGGGGATCGGCGGCGGCTATCCGCCGCAGGACGCCGTTCCGGATCAGGAAGGCCCACAGGACGACCATGCCGGCGGCGAAGAGCAGCCCCCCCGGCAGGCCCGCCTGGATGCCGGCGTGGAGGTACGAGTTGTGCATGTGCTGGGAGTCGAGCAGGAGGCGGTCGGCCTGGAAGCCCCAGCCGAAGAAGGGCGACTCGCCGATCTTGGCCAGGCCTTTCTGCCAGGTCGCCTCCCGCCCGGTCAGGAAGACGAGCGAGCCCAGGGCGCCCTTGGCCCGCCAGGTGACGCCCGAGACCCAGATGACATAGGCCACGGCCGGGCCGGCGACGAGGAGGCGGAGATCGATGCCGCGGACGTAGACGTAGAGCATGCTGGCCACGGCCAGCCCCAGCAGGGACGAGCGCGATTGGGTCTGCATCAGGATGAAGGCCGCCGGCAGGATGATCGGCAGCCAGAGCCAGCGCTTCCGCGAGGCGGACAGGGCCAGGCCGACGCCGGCCAGGATAAGGACGACGACGGCGTAGCGGCCGACGCCGTTGGCCCGGACCTCGCCCAGACCGAAGGGCATCAGGTAGACTTCATAACGGGTGGCCCGGCCGAAACCGAAGCGGTAGGCCTCGGGCAGGAGGACCAGCAGTAGCCCGGTGATGACCGCGCCGTTCAGCCGCAGGATCGTACGCAGGACCGGCAGCGGCTCCGGCCGCTCGATGACGAACCAGGTCGCGAGCAGGGGCGCCAGGTAGGCCGAGCCCCAGTAAAGGGCCGTCGACGGCTCGGGCGAATAGAACATCGAGGCGATGAGCCCGAACGCGCCGTAGAAGGTGAAGCAGCCGAGCGTGGTCAGGCCGAAGCGGAACCGGGCCCGCGTGGCCAGGGCCCAGAGGATGCAGAAATAGGCGGCGACCAGGGGCAGGAAGGCCCGGACGGCCTGTAAGAGGGCCAGCCGGTCGTGCCACGAAGGCCAGGGGCTGAAATTGTAGGGGCCGGTGAACATGCCGCCCCAGACGAGGCCCCAGAGGACGAGCCCGAGGATCACGGCCGCTCCTCCTCCGGCCGCCGCCCCGGCAAGACCTCACGGTATATGCCGGCCAGCCGGTCGCCGAGCTTGTCCCAGAGATAGAACGATTCGACCCGCTCCCGGCCGGCCCGCCCCAGCCGCTCGCGGAGCGCCGGGTCGGCGGCCAGGCGCGTCAGGGCGGCGGCCAGGCCGGCGACGACCGAATCCGGATCGCCGGGGGGGACCTTGACGCCCCACTCCTCCCGGACATGGAAGGCCGGGCCGCCGGTCGCCAGGCAGATGACCGGCTTGCCGCAGGCCATGGCCTCGACGACGACCGCCCCTCCCCCGTCGCGGAAGCTCGGGAAGAGGAGGACGTCCGAGCGCCGCAGGCGCCGCATCAGCTCCGGGCGGGAGAGCCAGGGAGTGAAAAGGACGCGGTCGGACAGCTCCAGGCGCCCGACGAGCTCCCGGACCTCGGCTCCGGCCTCGCCGGAGCCGACGATCTCGAACGTGGCGCCGGGGTTCGTCCGGCCGAACGCGGCGAAAGCCCGCACGCCCAGCTTGAGTCCCTTGATCGGATCGAGGCGGCCGGCGAAGACGACCCGGAAGCCCGGCTCCCGTTCTTCGCCCGCGGGCGCCGCCGGCGGCAGCTCGGCCGGGTCGATGCCGTTGACCGGGAAGAACCTCAGCCGCGGGCCGGCGGCGGCCAGGGCCGTCTCGGTCTCGCGATTGCACACCAGGATGGCCGCGGCCCGCTTCAGGCCGCGCCGCCGCAGCGGCGTGGCCCGCCAGACGTCCTTGAGGGCCTCGCGGATCATTTCCTTGCGCCGGAACTTCGGCCCGAGCTCGGCCAGCAGGGCCGGCGGGGTCCGGTGGGCGCCGCCGAGCGGCCCCCAGATGAAGGGCATATCGAGGCAGGCGCCGATGAAGCTCGGCATCCAGTCGTTGGCGAAGGTCACCTGGTGGAAGACGTCGAACCGGCCGCGGCGCAGGAGCCGCCGGGCCAGGCCGTAGGCCCGCATCTGCCAGAAGAGGTAATAGAGCGAGAAGCCGAGATAGTGCTTGAGGAGCGGCGCGAAGAACCGGGGCAGCGAGGGGTAGAAGCAGACGGCCTCGAGGCCGTTCTCTCTCAGGCCGCGCTCCAGGGCCTCCCTATTGTACGGCCGGGTCAGGACGGTGACGTCGTGGTAGCGGGCCAGCTGCCGGACGATGTTCCAGCCGAGGATGGCCTCGCCGGGGAACGATCCCTCGGTCGCCAGGGGGTGGCAGGCGTAGGCCGAGACCAGCACCTTGAGCCGGCTCATGACGCCGCCTCCCCGGCGAGCAGCCGGGCCAGGATGTCGCAAACGCGCCTTTCGTACGCGGCCGGCGTGAACTCCCGCTCGTAGCGCGACCGGCCGGCCCGCCCCATGGCCGACCGCAGCTCCGCGTCCCGGGCCAGTTCGAGCAGGCGCCGGGCCAGCGCCGCGGGATCGTCGGGCGGCACGAGGAAACCGGTCACGCCGTCCTCGACGGCCTCGGCCATGGCCCCGACGCCGGTCGTGACGACCGGCAGCCCGGCCCGCATGGCCTCGAGCACGGCCAGGCTCATGGCCTCGCGCCGCGAGGGCAGGACGAAGATGTCGTGTTCGGCCATGATCCTCGTCTTGGCCTCGCCGTAGGCTTCCCCGGCCAGGACGACCGAACGGCCCAGGCCGTGGGCCGCCAGGAACCCTTCGACCTCGCGGCGGATGGCCCGGTCCCGCCACGGCCCGGCGATCGAGAACGTGACGCCGGGCGCTTCGGCCAGGACGAGGAGCGCCGCCCGCAACAGGGTCATGACGCCCTTCGATTCCTCGATGTTCGAGAGGAACAGGATCCTGGCCTGGCCGCCCGGCCGCGCCGCGCCGTCCGGACCGGCCGGGTCGGCGACGCAGTTCGGCAGGACGAAGACGCGCCCCGGCCGCTCGGCGGCCATCTCGTCGCGGAAGACGCGCCCGAGGACGAAGCAGGCCGCGGCCGAGCGGAAGGCGGCGAGGAGGACCGGCCGCAGCGGGAAGGGCGCGGCCGCGAGGCGCCGGTGGACGTCCGTGTGGAGATAGAGGACATAGGGGACGCGGTAAAGCCGGCAGAGGCCGACGACGACGGATTCGGCCGCCAGGCCGACATAAGTTGACGACGAGAAGATGACAGCCAGGTCGGGACGGGCGCGCCGCAGCCGGGAGGCGAACCGGCCCCAGGTGGCGAGGAGGCGGAAGGCCTTGGCCGGGCGGATGCGGTTGACGTCGGCCACGTCCCCGGACAGGGATTTACGGCTCAGGACGGCCTGGTAGCCGCCGGCCCGAAGGGCCTCCAGGAACTGCCGGGTCATGACGTTGGATCCGATGTAGGGCGGCGGGACCTGGCCATAGACGACGATCGCCGCCGGATCGCCCCGGCCGGCCAGGCCGGGCTCGAGGAACGAGCGGACCAGGCCCACGGCGTTCCCCCCAGCCCGCAGCAGGTGGTCGGGCTCGCCCTTGCCGATCCCGGCGGCGACGCTCATCAGCATCCGGGCCGCCAGGGCGGCGCGGCAGCGGGCGAGGGACAGGTCGGGATCTTTGCGCACGAAATGGACGCGGTTGAGGACCTCGCGGAGGCCGAACTCGAAGCCGCCGCCGCGGCCGCCGGCCGCGGGCAGGTGGCGGTAGCGGGCCGCGGCCACGACGGCCAGCCGCCCGGTCTTGCCGGCGCGGTAGCTGAAGTCGAGGTCCTCGAGGTAGCTGTAGCCCGCGAACCACTCGTCGAAGCGCTGGCGGGCGAAAACGGCCCGGCGCCAGACCGAGGCCCCGCTCGGCAGCCAGTCGGTCCAGGCGTCGGACGAGACGGTCCCGATCATCGTCTGGAAGCCCGAGGCCGTCACCGCTCCGCCGCGGCGGGCGTAAAGGCCCAGGCTCTCGACGAGCGGCGTCCGCTTGAGGCGCGGAAGAGCGAGAGGCGGATGGTTGGCCATGTTGAAGGCGGCCCCGGCGACCTCGGGACCGGCCTGGCTCCAGAAGCCGAGCATGGCCTCGATCGCGCCGGGCTCGAGCACGGCGTCGTCGTCGAGGAAGCCGACGAGATCGACGTCCGGCCCGACGGCGTCCAGGCCGAGGTTGCGCTGGCGCGAGGCCGAGGCGACCGCGGAGCGGACGAAGCGCAGGACGGGCCGGCCGCCGCCGGTTTCGGGAAGCGGCGAGGGGCGGGCGCTCGCGTCCACGATGACGACCTCGTCGGGCGGGCGGCTCTGGGCAAGCAGGCTGGCCCAGAGCCGGCGGAGCTCGTCCGGCCGGTCCTTGGTCGCGACGACGAAGGCGATCCTAGGCGCCATGGCGGCTGCCGTCCTCCAGGAAATCGCGAACGATGCGGCGCACGCCGCCGACAAAGCTCTCCGGCGCGAAATCGCCGGCCCGGCGCTCGAGCCGGGCCCGCAGCTCGGCCTCCAGGCCGGGGTCGTCCAGGACGGCCAGGACGCGGCGGGCGGCGTCGTCGGGCCCGGCGTAGATGAGCCGCGGGTCGGCGACGATCTCGGTCTGGCCGCCGCGGTCGGGGACCCAGACGATCTGGCCGGCCCGGACCATCTCGGCGGCGGCGATGCCGAACGGCTCGGCCCGGCGGCCGGAGATGCCATACTTGTGACGGGCCAGGAAGGCGTCCTTCTCGCGGCCGTACATCTCGCCTTCGAGCTGGACCCAATCGGCGTTGCGCCGGGCCAGGTCCTCTATCTCGCGGGCGTAGGCGGTCCCAACCCGGCGGCCGATGATGTGCAGGTGGACGGGCCGCCGCTCGCGGACACGCTTGAGGATGTCGATGACCAGGCCAATGCCCTTTTCCGGGACCAGCCGGCCCATGACGACGAATCCGGCCTCGCGCTCGCTCCAGGGAACGAGGGGCCAGTTCCCGGCGACGGGGGGATAGACGACCTCGGAGGCCAGGCCGAAGCGGTCGCGCAGGACCGCGGCGGTCCATTCGGAGTTGGCCGCGGTGAGGTTCCGTTTCCAGGCGTCCTTCCGGTCCCCGGCCAGGGCCCGGGCCAGGCCGAGATAAGCCGATCTCCAGGCCGAGGCCCGATAGAGCGGGCTGGCGGCGGCCAGCGCGCCTTCGGCCGGATCGAGCTCGCGGCGCAGGTCCTCGTCGAAGGAAAAATCGGCGATCCTCTGGATGCCGGGGACGCCGAAATCCATGGCGTTGTAGGCCGAGATCATGACATCGAACTCATGGGCATGGCGGCGGCAGTAGCGGGCCAGGGGGAAAGCCCGCAGGGCGTCGAACCGGGTCCGCGTGCCGGGCGGCAGGGCCAGGCCGCGGATCTCGACGCGGTCCGGGTCGAGGCCAGCGCCGTATTTCGCGTCGAGGGCCGCCAGGTCGGGCCGGCCCATGGTCACAAGCGTCACCCGGTAATCGTCCTGGAGGCCCCGGATCATCCACAGGGCGCAGGCTTCCGAGCCGCCGCCGGCGACGAGCCAGGGATGGACGACGGCGACGCGCGGAGTCATCCGCGTTCCTCCGTTCCGGCCGGCTCGGCCGGGGCCCGGCGCAGCCGCAGGGCCCGGGCGATGAAGCCGCGCTCCTCGTCGTCGAGGAGAAGGAAATAGGCGGCCGCGGCGTAGCCGGCCGACGCGGCCCCGGCGCCCCACAGGCCGAGGCCCAGGGCCCGGCTCACGGCCAGGCCGGCGGCGAAAAGGGCCAGGGCGGCCAGGGCCCGGCCCAGGCCGTTCTTCCAGACATGATCGAAGCGGATGCGGCCGGAAGAGAACGACACGGCCATCAAAAAGATCGAGAAGGCGGCCAGGCGCAGGGCCGAGGCGGCGGCCACGCCGCCGATGCCGCCGAGCTTGGCCCCGGCCCAGATGAGGGCGGTGAAGACGACCAGCTCGACGGCCTGGTACTTCGGCGCGACATCCACCCGGCCGATGCCGATAAGGTAATTGTTGGGCACGGCGACGACGGTGTTGACCAGGAAGCCGGCCGCCAGGGCCTGGACGACGAAGGCGCTCTGGGCGGCGAAGTCGGGCCCCAGCCAGAGCCGCAGGCCGTCGCGGGCGAAGAACATCAGCAGCACGAAGATGGGTCCGGTCGAGACGAGCAGGAACTTGACGGACCGGGCGAAGAGCGACTCGACCTGCTCCGAGCGGCGTCCGGCGTCGAGGGCGCTGAAGGCCGGGAACAGGACCATCGACAGGCTGCCGGGGACGACGCCGACGCGGTTGATGGCCTCGTAGGGGGCGCTGTAGTAGGCCACGGCTTCGACGGTCAGCAGGGAGCCGATGACCAGCCGGTCGATCGAGGTGGTCACGGCGTAGAGGATGCCGGAGAGCCCCAGCCAGCCGCTGAACGAGAAGAGCGGCCGGACGAGGTCGCGGCGCAGGGCCGGCCGGGTCCGGAGGACGGGCAGGACGCGCAGGTCCATCGCCGCCCAGACGGCCAGGGCCGCGATCCGGGACAGGATCAGCAGGATGACGATCCCCGGCAGCGAATAGCCCAGGGCCACGCCGAGAAGCGGCAGTAGATAGAACATGACGTTCAGGGGGACCTTGACGGCGTTGACCAGGTCGAAACGCTGGGCGGCCTCGAGGGCGCCGCGGCAGGAGGCGCTGACGAACATGACCGGCAGCGACCAGCCGACCAGGCGCAGGGTCAGGAGGGTCTCGGCCTCGAAGCCGGCCGGGATATTGAGGAAGCGCCGGACGATGAGCGGGGCGGAGACCTGCAGCAGGACGGCGGCGGCCAGGCCGATCGCCGTCTGGAGCAGGACGGTCGTCCAGAAATAGGCCGGGATCCTGGCGCTTTCGCCGCGTCCCAGGCTGTCGGCGACGTAGCGGGTCGTCGTCCGGCCCAGGCCGAGGTCGAACAGGCCGAAGTAGCCGAAGACGACCCAGACCAGGGCCAGGATGCCGAACCGCTCCGTCCCCAGGGCCCGGACGACCATGGGGATGGTGACGAAGCCGACGGCCAGGGGAACGGCCAGCCCGAAGAGGTTCAGGGCCGTGTTCCGGACGATGAGCTTATGGGAGACGTCCATAGGCGTAACGATAGACTTTTCGCGGCAGGCTACCGCCGTTGGATAAAACGCCGCACCTCGCGGCAGGGTCTTCGGGCGTCTTATCGGCTATTGCGAACAGCGGGATCGTCCCATTATAGCCGAAGGCTCGGCCGGAGAAGAAGAGCGGGCGATCCGTTCCATAGCGGCCTCATCATAAGGGCGCCTCCCCTGGCGGACAATCGTCGGCCCGGATGAATCCCGGGGTGAAAAACCCCCTCCGGAGGTAACCTCCGGGGGTGAGGCCGCTCCTCCCATGGCTAGCCCGCGGTCCGGCGGTCCGATTTCTTGACAGTCCAGGGGGCCTCCTCTATACTTTGGTTTCCGCTCGCCGGCCGCGTCCGGACAACCATGACACAATTCGAAAAAGCCAAGAAAGGCATCCTCAGCCCGGCCTTGAAGAAGGTCGCCGGGGACGAGTCCGTCGCCCCGGAAAAGCTGGCCGAGCTCGTCGCCGCCGGCCTGGTCGTCATCCCCTTCAACCCGGCCCACGCCCCGGCCCGGCCGGCAGGCATCGGCCGCGGCCTGAGGACCAAGGTCAACGTCAACCTGGGCACCTCCCGCGACTTCCCGCTCCTGGCCGACGAGCTGCGCAAGGTCCGCATCAGCCTGGCCTGCGGGGCCGACGCCCTGATGGACCTGAGCACCGGCGGCAACCTCGTCCGGATCCGCAAGGCCATCCTGGCCCGGACGCCCATCCCGCTGGGGACGGTGCCCATCTACCAGGCCGCGGTCAAGACCCTGGATCAGCGCCGATCCATCGTCGACATGACGGAAGAGGACCTGTTCGAGGCCGTCGAGGCCCAGGCCCGCGAGGGCGTCGACTTCATGACCGTCCACAGCGGCCTGACCCTGAAGGCCATTGACCGGCTGAAGAAGCAGGGCCGCGTCGCCGACGTCGTCTCCCGGGGCGGCGCTTTCCTGCTGGCCTGGATGCTCCACAACGGCAAGGAGAACCCCTTCTACGCCCGCTTCGACCGCCTCCTGGCGATCGCCCGGCGCCACGACGTCACGCTCAGCCTGGGCGACGGGCTGAGGCCCGGCTCGGTCCTCGACGCGACCGACCGGCCCCAGATCGAGGAGCTGCTGACGCTCGGCGAGCTCGTCGACCTGGCCCGGGCGGCCGGCGTCCAGGTCATGGTCGAAGGGCCGGGCCATGTCCCGCTCGACCAGGTCGAGATGAACATGCGCCTGGAGAAGCGGGTCTGCCACGGGGCGCCGTTCTACGTCCTCGGGCCCCTCGTCACCGACATCGCCCCGGGCTACGACCACATCGTCTCGGCCATCGGCGGGGCCGTGGCCGCGGCCGCGGGCGCCGATTTCCTGTGCTACGTCACCCCGGCCGAGCATCTCGGCCTGCCCACGGACGACGACGTCCGCGAAGGGCTCATCGCCTCCAAGATCGCCGCCCACGCGGCCGATATCGTCAAGGGCGTTCCCGGGGCGCTTCTCCGCGACCGCGAGCTGGCCCGGGCCCGCAAGCGGCTCGACTGGGAGACGCAGCGGCGCTTGGCCATCGACCCGGTCAAGTTCGCGGCCGTGCGCAAGCGGCGCCGGTCGAAGAGCCGGGCCTGCTCGATGTGCGGGGAGTTCTGCGCCATGCGCATCGTCGGCGAATTCCTCGGCGCTAAAGGGACCGCCGATGGCGGATGCGCCTAGGGGCCTTCACTTCGGCACGGCCGGCGTTCCTTTCTCCGCGGCCGACGACTCGAGCGTCGCCGGCATCGAGCGCATCCGGGCCCTGGGGCTCGATGCCATGGAGATCGAGTTCGTCAACGGCGTCAAGATGGGCCTCGACACGGCCGCCAAGGTCAAGGAGACTGCCGGCCGGCTGGGCGTCCGGCTGAGCGTCCACGCCCCCTACCACATCAACTTCAACTCCGAGAACCCCGGCATCCGGCTGCAGAGCCGCGAGCGCCTGCTCAAGACGGCCCGCGTGGCCGCGGCCTGCGGCGCGCCGAGCGTCGTCTTCCACGCCGCCTTCTACGGCCAGGACCCGGCCGAGAAGGCCTACGACGCCGTGCGGCGGGAGCTGGCCGACGTCCAGTCGGTCGTCCGGACCGAGCGGCTGCCGGTCTCGCTCCGCGTCGAAACCATGGGCAAGCGGGCCCAATTCGGCACGCTCGACGAGGTCCTGGCCCTCTGCCGGGACGTCGACGGCTTGCAGCCGTGCCTCGACTTCTCGCACCTCTACGCCCGCGAGGGCAAGGTCAACTCGTACGGCGAGTTCGAGCGGGTGCTGACCAAGGTGGCCCGCAAGCTCGGCCCGCGGTCGCTGCGCAACGCCCACATCCACATCGCCGGCATCCAGTTCGGCGACAAGGGCGAGATCAAGCACCTCAACCTCGAGGAGACCGAGTTCCGCTACGACGAGTGGCTCCAGGCCCTGCGCGACCTCGGCGTCGAGGGCCTGGTCATCTGCGAGAGCCCCAACCTCGAGGCCGACGCGGTCCTGCTGAAGAAGCTCTACGCCGCCCAGGCCTCCCGCTGAAGCCGGTTCTCAAAAAATTGACAACCCGCCGGGCCTGACTTACACTCCGGCCGGGGACCCATCCATGACCGGCAGCCGCCTTCCGGAAGCGCCGCCAGCCGCGGCCCGTCCGCGGGCCCGGACGGCGCTTTTCCGGCTCGCCTCCGCGGCCGTACTCATCCTGACTGTCGTCGTCATCGTCGTCGCCATCCCGGCCAACCTGAAGCGGCAGCGCACCGTCTCCCTCGGCGGCGTCGAAGGCCGGATGGACAGCTCCGGAGAGGTCGTCTTCACCCGGGTCGCGCCCGGCACCGCCGCGGCCAAGGCCGGGATCCTCCAGGGCGACGTGCTCGTCGCCGTCGAGGGCCAGGCCCTCAAGGGCAATCCGGCCGCGGCCCAGATCCTCGGCCGGCTCGACGGCCGGGCGGGAACGGCCGTGACCCTGACCGTCCGCAGCGGCGACTCCCCGCCCCGCACCGTCTCCGTCCTGCGCTCCCCCGAGCCGGGCAGCATCGCCGAGCGATTGGGCTCCATCGGCATCGGGATGAACGTCATCATCGGCTACCTGATTCTCCTGGACATCGTCGTCCTGCTGGTCTATCTCGGCGTAGCCGCCGTGCTGATCCTGCATCGCCGCGGCACCCCGCTGATCTATTTCGGCTCGGTCGCGCTGGCCCTTTTCGGCGCCGCGGCCACGACGAGCGTCCAGGTCCTGGCTTACGAACCAGGCGGCTGGGGGCGGCTGGCGGCCGGGCTCGTCCCGACGGGATTCGCCGCGGCCTTCACCTTCATGGGATTTCTCTACCCGAACGGCCGCTGGGTGCCCCGCGGCGGCCGCATCCTGGCCGGCGTCGTCTGGCTCTGGACGGCCGTTCAATGGCTCTGGCCGCCGGCGCGTCCCGGCAACTGGAATTCGATCCCCGCCCTGATCGTCTACCTGGCTATGATCGCGGCCATGTTCGCCGCCCAGCTCCGCCGCTACCGCAGGGTGGCCACGCCCGCGGAGCGCGAGCAGATCAAGTGGTTCGTCGCGGCGCTGGCCTCGGTCGTCGTCGGCTACGCCGTGTCCCAGGCCGCGGCCCTGGCCATCGGCGAGCTGGCCCGGCGCCCGGCCGGCGTCTCGGGGGTGGTCGTCTTCGTCCTCTGGCAGATCAGCACGCTCGGCTACCAGATCCCCTATGCCCTCCTGGCCGTGGCCATCGGCCGGGCCCTGCTGAAGCACCGGCTCTGGGACATCGACGTCGTCATAAACCGCTCCCTTGTCTACAGCTCCGTGACCACGCTTCTGACACTACTGAGCGCCGTCCTCCTGCCCCTCGTGAACCGGCTGATCGGCCGGCTGGCCGGCAGGGTCTCGCCGGCGCTGGCCCTGCTTATCACCGCCGCCTTTCCCATCCTGGCCTTCAATCCCCTGCGGGCCCGCGTCCAGCGCTTCGTCGACCGGCGCATGAAGCCCGAGGACGTCACCTTCGACGAGACGAGCGATCTCCTCGGCCTCGAGCTCCAGGCCTGGCTCGGTCCGGGCGAGCTGATGGGCACGCTGGTCGGCAGCGTGGCCGGGCAGCTGAACCTGGCCTCAGCCGCGGCCTACGCTGTCGAGGGCGGGGGCGGTCGTCTCGTCCTGGCCAGGGAAACGCCCGCCGGCTCCGGATCGCCCGCCGAGCTCGCGCTCGGGGACGAGGAACGGACGACGCTCCGCCGGGGAGGGCTGGTGACGCCTCCGGAGGGCTCGGCCTTCTCGTTCCTCGTGCCGCTCGCCGCGGCCAGGACCCCCGGCGCGGAGATCAGCGGCGTGCTGGCCCTCGGCGCCCGCCGGAACGGACGGGGCTACACGACGCCGCTCGAGCGGGGCCTGCGGGCCCTGGGCGTCGAGGCCGGCAAGGCGATCTACGTGGCCCGGCTGCGGGAGTCCGGCCGCTCAGACATCGAGGACCGGCTCGAAAGGATCGAGCGCCGGATCGCCGCCCTCAAGCCCTAGCGCGTCCCGAAGCGTTCCCGCCGGGCCCGGGCGATGCCGCAAAGATAGGGCACGGGCTCCGTCAGCGTGCCGGTTTCCAGCAGCGACCAGGCCGGGCATCGCCCGCAGAAAGCCCGCGCCCCGCAATCCCCGCAGACCGGCGAAGCCGGCGGCGCGGCGTCAACGAAAGCGCAGACGCTCCGCCAGGCCGCGGCGAAGCCGCTCTCGAGCGGCCGGGCCGCCGGCCGGGGCAGGAGCGAGCAGGCGTTCATCCGTCCCGCCGCGTCGATGACGAAAGCCGCCCGGCCGGCCCGGCAATAGAAGTTCCCCTGGGCGGGGGCCGCGGCGTCCTTTAGGGCGGCCTCGATCCATTCGTCGGCCGAGGCCCGGTCCGCGGCCTCGAGCCCGACCCCCTCGTCCGCCGGCAGGCGGCAGTCGTCCGCCCCCGGGGAGGGCGCGCCGTCGGGCCGGCGGGAGAGGAGCCAGCTCGCGGAGAACGGCAGACCCCGGTCCCGAGCCATCCGGCGCATGGCCTCGAGCTCGCCGGCGTTGCGGCGGGTCAGCGTCGTCTTGAGCCCGAGCGGCAGGCCGCGCTCGAGCAGGGCCTCGATGCCTCTAAGGCAGGCGGCCTGACTGCCCGGCACGCCCGTGACCGCTTCGGCCGTATGCGCGGTGGCGCCGTAGAGGGTGATCTCGATCCGGCTGGGCGGCGCCTGGGCCAGGCGGGCGGCGACGTCCCGGGTGACCAGGGTGCCGTTGGTGTAGAGGGCCAGGACCAGGCCCAGACGCGTCAGGGGCTCGTAGATCTCGAAGAAGTCGCGGCGGGCCAGTATCTCGCCGCCGGTGACGAGCAGGAAGACCATGCCCCCGTCGACCGCCTGCCGGGCCAGGTCGAGCCAGGCCGCGGCCGGGATCTCCGCCTCAGCCTCCCGGCCCGGGCCTGCCGGGGCCCGGCGGATATAGCACATGCGGCAGGCCAGGTTGCAACGGGCCGTCAGCTCGAACGTGCCGTGGGCCGGCTGGCGGTCCTCGGCCGCGCGCCGCAGCAGGGCCCGGACGAGCGACGAGTAGTCCAGGGCCGGGGCGGTCACTTTTCGAGCAGCCCCTTGCGGCCGAGCTCGTCGAGGAAGGCCCGGACGTCGGCCCGGGCACGCTCGGGGTCGACGGCGAACCGGCCGGCGACCGCGGCGGCGATCTCGTCGGGCGAGCGCTCTTCCGCCAGGAGCTCCCAGACGCAGCGGCCGGCGGCGTTGAGCACGACCAGGGCGTTCATCTCCAGGACCTTCGCCCCGAGCGGCACGAGCAGGTCCCGGCCTCCGACGCGCTGCAACTTAAAATCCCTGCTCCGCTTCATGCGCCTCGCGCCATCCCCGGGCAGGCGGGCGCCGCGACGGAAGACGACGGGCTTCTCCACGCGGCCGCGGCGCCGTTCCCGGCCGCCAGGCCCGGAGAACGGTCCCGGCCTAGAGCTCGGTCAGACCGCAGACCTGGACGGTGGAAAAATTGCAGCCGCCCAGCTTCGGCTGGAGATCGACGGGGACGACGGTCGCTTCCGGCGGCTCGTAGGCCTCTTTGCGCTCCTCGTCCGCGTCACGGCTCATGATGAGGTCCCGATCATCCATGGAACTCTCCCTTCCCCCAGGGGTCGTGTGATGAATGGCCCGACTATAAGCGACCGGCGGGACGCTTGTCAAGACGCCGCGCGACACGGACGCGAGTCACAAGGACCCGCCTCCCGGGGAGGGCCCGTTTGACCCGATCCACACGGCGACCTATAATAGGCCTTCAACTGAGACCGTCAACTGTCAAGGAGAGGCTCATGGTCGAAATTCGTTTCCACGGCCGCGGCGGCCAGGGGACCGTCGTCGCCTCCAAGATCCTGGCCGATGCCATCGCCAAAGAGGGCAAATGGGTCCAGGCCTACCCCGAATTCGGGGTCGAGCGGCGGGGCTCGCCCGTCGTCGCCTTCATCCGCATCGACGACAAGCCCATCTACGACAAGAGCCGCATCTACACGCCCGACCATGTCGTCGTCGTCGATCCGACCCTGGTCGAGGCCGTCGACGTCACGGTGGGGCTCAAGCCCGGCGGCACGATCATCATCAATTCCGACCGCCAGTCCGGGGACTTCGCCTTCAACGGCAAGTTCAACGTCCGGACGATCGACGCCACCAAGATCGCCGTCGCCCACAGGCTCGGCAACATGGCCACGCCGATCGTCAACACGGCCATCGCCGGGGCGGTCATCAAGATCCTCGGGCTGACCAAGCCCGAGTTCCTGGCCGCGGCCATCCGCGAGGGCATCGGCATCAAGCCCGAGGACAATGTCCTGGCGGCCCAGGATGCCTACGACATGGCCTGAGGAGAGGGACGCGATGAGACCGAAGAAAGCCCCCAAGATCGTCTTCAAGTCGCCCGACGACATGCCGACCATGATCTGCTCGGTCGGCCACCAGACCCACAACCTGACCGGGGCCTGGCGGAACATCCGGCCGGAGGTCGACCGGGCCAAGTGCCTGAAGTGCGGCATGTGCTGGAAATTCTGCCCCGAGCCGGCCATCGAGGTCATCGACGAGTGGCCGGTCGTGGATTACGACTACTGCAAGGGCTGCGGCATCTGCGCCGTCGAATGCCCGTCCAAGTGCATCGTCATGGTGGAGGAGCGTCGATGAAAAAAGTCATGATGGGCAACCACGCGCTGTCGTACGGCGCGATGCTGGCCCGGGCCCAGGTCGTCTCGGCCTACCCGATCACGCCGCAGACGCAGGTCGTCGAGCTCCTTTCGGAGATGTGCGCCGACGGGACGCTCGAGGCCCAGTTCATCAAGGTCGAGTCCGAGCACTCGGCCATGGCCTCCTGCATCGGCGCCTCGGTGGCCGGGGCGCGGGCCTTCACCGCCACCTCCTCCCAGGGGCTGGCCCTGATGCACGAGATGCTCCACTGGGCCGGCGGCGGCCGGCATCCCATCGTCATGGGCGAGGTCAACCGGGCCATGGCCCCGGGCTGGTCGATCTGGACGGACCAGAACGACAGCCTGTCGCAGCGGGACACGGGCTGGATGCAGTTCTACTGCTCCTCCAACCAGGAGGTCGTGGACACCGTCATCCAGGCGTTCAAGGTCGCCGAGACGCTGATGATCCCGGCCATGGTCATCCTGGACGCCTTCGCCCTGTCCCACACCTACGAGGTCGTCGACGTCCCGGAGCAGGCGCTGGTCGACAAGTACCTGCCGCCGTTCAAGCCGGCCATCCGGCTGAACCCGGCTGACCCGCGGGCCTTCGGCGGCCTGACCGGGTCCGAGCACTACATGGAGCTCCGCTACAAGCTCGAGAAGGACATGGAGAAGGCGCCGGCCCTCATCGAGGAGACGGGCCGCGAGTACGAGAAGCTCTTCGGCCGCCGCCTCGGCCTCATCGACGCCTACAGGTGCGACGACGCCGACTTCGTCTTCGTCACCTCGGGCACGGCCGGCTACACGGCCCGGGTGGCCGTCGACGAGCTGCGGGCCTCCGGCGTCAAGGCCGGGAACCTGCGCATCAAGGTCTTCCGTCCTTTCCCCTACCGGCAGGTCCGCGAGGTCCTCGGCCGGGTCAAGAAAGCGGCCGTCCTCGACCGCAACTGCTCCTACGGCGCCGGCGGCATCTTCTACCAGGAGGTCAAGTCGGCGGTCTACAGCTCGCCGGGCATGCCGCCGATCTTCGGCTATATCGCCGGCCTCGGCGGGCGCGACATCATGACCGATTCGTTCAAGGAGATCGCGGCCCACGCCGCCTCCCGGGACCGGGCCGACGAGGAGATCGTCTGGATCGGAGTCAAGAAATGACCCAAGAAGCCAAGAAAGAGAAGAAATTCACGATGACCCTCCCGGCCGACGAGCTGATGGCCTGCGGCCACCTGGCCTGCCAGGGCTGCGGCGCGACGCTGGCCATGCGCTACATGCTCAAGGCCCTCGGGCAGAAGACCGTGCTGTGCATCCCGGCCTGCTGCTGGGCGGTCATCGACGGGCCCTACCCCTACTCGTCCATGGACGTGCCCGTCTACCACTGCGCCTTCGAGACGGCGGCCTCGACCGCGACGGGCGTCAAGGCCGGGCTGGAGATGACCGGCGACGCCGAGACGACGGTCGTGGCCTGGGGCGGCGACGGCGGCACGTTCGACATCGGCATCCAGGCCCTGTCCGGGGCGGCCGAGCGGAACGAGGACATCATCTACGTCTGCTACGACAACGAGGCCTACATGAACACGGGCATCCAGCGCTCCTCGGCGACGCCCTACGGCGCCTGGACGACGACGACGCCCGTCAAGCACTTCAAGAACAGGCCGAAGAAGGACATCGTGGCCATCATGGCCGCCCACCGCATCCCCTACCTGGCCACGGCCAGCGTCGCCTACCCGGAGGACTTCGTCAAGAAGATGAACAAGGCCAAAGGGATCCGGGGGACGCGCTTCTTCCATGTCTACGCGCCCTGCCCGACGGGCTGGAAGAGCCGGCCCGAGGACACGATCAAGTTGGCCCGCATGGCCGTCCAGAACGGCTACTTCCCGCTCATCGAGATCGAGAACGGCGAGAAGACGACCGTCAACATGCTGATCAAGCAGAGGAAGCCGGTCGACGAGTACCTGCGTCTCCAGGGCCGGTTCCGGCACCTGCAGCCGGAGCAGGTCGCGGCCATCCAGGCCGAGATCGAGACCCGCTGGGAGCGGCTGCTGAAGGCGGCCGCCTGAGCGCGACGGGAAACGGCCCGGACCCTCGCTTGAGGACAGGAGACTAGAATGGCCAAGCCGGCGAAGATGGCGGCCTTGGCGCTCGCGGCCGTCATGGCCCTGGCGGGCGCGGCCGCCTGCGCCCCGCAGAAGCAGGATTCCGCCGCCCCGGACTTCAAAATCCAGGACCTCCAGGGACGGACCCTGAGCCTGGCGGATTACAAGGGCAAGGTCCTGTTCATCAACTTCTGGGCGACCTGGTGCCCGCCCTGCCGCAAGGAGATCCCTGATTTCATCGCCGCCTACGGCGAGCTCCGGGAGCGGGGCCTGGAGATCCTCGGCCTGTCGGTCGACGACATGTCCGGAGCGGCCCTGCTCGATTGGGTCAAGGCCAGGAACATCAACTACCCTGTGGGCCTGGCCGCGCCCGAGATCGTCGCCGCCTACGAGCCGGGAGACTTCATCCCGGCCACGATCGTCGTCGACCGCAAGGGCGTCATCCGCTTCCGCCAGGCCGGGGCCATGGACAAGGACACGCTGATCAAGCTCTTCGAAAAGTTCAAATAAAACAAGAGGGGGTCAAACCTACCTTTTGCCCAAAAATGGGTAAAAGGTAGGTTTGACCCCTTCTAGGTTTAACCCCTTCTGTGCCATAATCGACAGGTGGACGCGAACTTCCAGACCCCGGCTCAGGCCGCCGCGGCCGCCGAAGGGCTCCCCTTCTGGCTGCTCTGGCTGCTCCTCTGCGTCATCCTCCTTCTCATCGTCTTCATCTTCCTGCGCGACAAGGACCTGCGCCGCCGCATCAGCGCCTTCCTCTCGGGCGCCCGCCGGCACATGACCCGGCTCCGGATCCAGGCGCGGCTGAGAAGGGAGGAGGAAAAGAAAGCCGCCCTCTGGCGCGAGCTGGGCAAGAAAGCCTGGGACCTGGACATCCAGGCCTCCTGCATCGACGAGGAATGCGCCAAGCTGGCCGTCCTCGACGAAGAGATCGGCCGCCATCAGAAGACCTGGCACGACGTCTACTCGCGGATCGAGGTCCTCGGCCGCGAGCACGACGTCGCGGTCAAGCGGTTCCGCGAGCTCGTCGCCGAGCAGGAGGAAGCCCGGCGGCCCCACCACGAGGAGCTGACCGCCCTGGCCGGCAAGAAGCAGGCCCTTCTCGAGGCCTGCGAGTCGTCCCAGCGGGAGGCCGAGACCGCGGAAGCCCAGCTGGCCGCGGCCGGGAAGGATGTCCGCCAGATCGAGGAGAACCCCCGCCTGTCGGCCGCGGACCGTCAGGCCCGCCTGGCCCGGCTCCGGGACAAGGCCGCCGGCCTGGAGGCCCTCGTCCGCGGCCTGCGGGACAAGGCCCCGCTTCTCCGGGAAGAGCGGGCCCGCCTGGATCGCCGTTTCGAGGAGGTGGAGGCCCGGGTGCGCGTCTGCAACGCCGCCATCGAGCGCATCGAGGAGGAATGCCGCAGCCGGCTCCAGGTCCGCGAAAAGGAGATCCGGGAATGGCAAAAGGCCAAAGCCCGGATCCAGGACAAGATCGTCGACGTCAAGCGGCTCATGGAGCCCCTGTTCGAGAACGTCGGCCGGATCCTGGACGCCGACCGGGTCGAGCACGAGGAGCTGGCCGTCCTCTATTTCCAGATCGACGAGGTCGACCGGGCCGTGGCCGAGCTCAAGGCGCGCCTGGAGAACCTGAAGTAGGCCCATGACCAAGCCGCGCCTGCTTGTCCACGTCTGCTGCGCTCCCGACGCCCTCTACGTCTTCGGCCTTCTCGCGCCCGACTACGACGTGACCGGATTCTTCTCCAACTCCAATATCCAGCCCCGCGAGGAATACGAGCTGCGGCTCGACGAGGCCCGCCGGGTCGCCCGCCGGGCCGGCCTCCCCCTGCTCGAGGACGACTACGACCCCGACGGCTGGACGGCCCTGACCGCCGGGTTCAAGGCCGAGCCGGAAAAGGGCCGGCGCTGCGACGTCTGCTACGCCTCGCGCCTGTCCCGCACGGCGGTCCGGGCCGCCCGCGACGGCTTCGACGCCTTCACCACGGTCATGAGCCTCAGCCCCTGGAAGAAGGCCGCCGTCCTGAACCGGATGGGCCGCCAGTTCGCCGCCCGGCACGGCCTGACCTACCTCGAAGCGGACTTCAAGAAGAAGGACGGCTTCAAGAAGAGCTGCGAGCTCAGCCGGGCCGCCGGCCTCTACCGGCAGGACTACTGCGGCTGCGTCTACAGCCGCGAGGCCGCCCGCGAACGCGAGGCCGCCCGTCTGGCCCGGGAGCGGGCCCGGGAGGGCGAGTGACCGCCGCCCGGGCTTCCGCTCCGGCCGGGCCCGGCGGCCGGCGCGCCGCCTCGCGCCTGACCGTGTTCGGCGTCGTCCAGGGCGTCGGCTTCCGCCCCTCCGTCTACCGTCTGGCCCGCCGGCTGGGCCTCGATGGCTGGGTCCGGAACGCCGGCTCCGGCGTCGAGATCCATATCGAGGGCCCGGGGTCCGCCGTCCGCGGCTTCCCCGCCGCCCTGCGCTCCGGCCTGCCGCCGTTGGCCTCGATCGAGCGCCTCGACGTCCGGCCGGCCCGCCCGGAAGGCCGCCGCGGCTTCGACATCCTTTCGACCCGGGAGGCGGCCGGTTTCGTCTTCATCTCCCCCGACATCGCCACCTGCCCCGACTGCCTCGAGGAGATCGGGACGCCCGGCGCCCGCCGATTCCATTACGCCTTCACCAACTGCACCAACTGCGGCCCGCGCTACACCATCGTCCGCGACCTGCCCTATGACCGGCCGCGGACGACCATGGCCGGCTTTCCCCTGTGCCCGGACTGCCGCCGCGAGTACGAGGACCCGCTCGACCGCCGCCATCACGCCCAGCCTATCGCCTGCCCGGTCTGCGGGCCGCGGCTGACCCTGCTCGACGCCCGCACGGGCCGGCGGCTCCCGGGCGGCATCCCCGAGGCCGCGGACCTCATCCGGGACGGCCGGATCCTGGCCGTCAAGGGGCTCGGCGGCTTCCATCTCGTCTGCGACCCCTTCAACGGCCGGGCCGTGGCCCGCCTGCGCCGGATCAAACAGCGGCGCTCCAAGCCCCTGGCCCTGATGGCCCGCGACCTGGCCGTCGTCCGCCGCTACGCCGTCGTCTCGCCGGCCGAGCGCGACCTGCTCCTTTCGCCGCGCCGGCCCATCGTCCTCCTCCGGAAGAAGGCCGACATCCCGCTCATCGCGCCCGGCCTCGACGAGATCGGCTTCATGCTGCCCTACACGCCCCTTCATCACCTGCTGCTCGAGCCCCTCGGGCTCATCGTGGCCACCAGCTCCAACGCCAAGGACGCCCCGATCGCCAAGGACGAGACCGAGGGCGTCCGCGGCCTCTGCCAGACCGTCCTGACCCACGATCGCCCGATCGCCATGCGGGCCGACGATTCGGTGGTCAAGTCCGTCCGCGGCCGGCCCCTGTTCGTCCGCCGGGCCCGGGGCTATGTCCCCGCCCCCCAGCCGGTGCCGGCGGCCCTGCGGTCCGACCTCGTCCTGATCGCCCTAGGCGGCGAGCTCAAGGACACCGTCTCCCTCTACAAGAACGGCTACGTCGTCACCAGCCAGTTCCTCGGCGACCTCGACGATTACCGCAACTTCGGCTACTTCGAGGAGACCCTGGCCCATCTCCTGCGGCTCTTCGACGCCCGGCCCGCGGCCGTCGTCTCCGACCTTCACCCGGATTTCCGGACGACGCGCCACGCCGCCCGCATGGGCCTGCCCCACTACCGGGTCCAGCACCACTTCGCCCACGTCCTGGCCCCCCTGCTCGAGCATGGCCATGCGCCCGGGCGCCGCGTCCTCGGCGTGGCCCTCGACGGCTACGGCTACGGCGAGGACGGAGCGGCCTGGGGCGGCGAGTTCCTGCTGGCCGACTACGACGGCTACGAGCGCTTCGCCAGCTTCGAGACCGTCCCGCTTCCCGGCGGCGATCTGGCCGCCCGGGAACCCTGGCGCATGGCCCTGGCCTGGCTCGACCGGGCCTTCGACGGCGACGTGCCCGACCTCCCGGCTCTCCGGCGCGTCGACCGCCGCCGCCGGCAGGCCGTATTGGGGATGATCCGCAGCGGCCTGCGGAGCCCGCAGGCCTCGAGCTGCGGCCGGCTGTTCGACGCCGTGGCCTTCATCGCCGGCGCCGCGCCGGAGCGCCTGGAGTTCGAGGCCGAGGCGGCCATGCGGCTGGAGACCGCCGCCGGCCGGGCCTCCGTCCGCGGCCTCTACCCGGTGGGCATCGAGGACCGGGGAGCCGGCCGGCCGCTCGAGATCGCGTTCGGGGGCCTCATCCGGGGCGCGGCGGACGACGTCCGGGCGGGCGCCGGCGCCGCCGAAGTGTCGGCCCGCTTCCATGCCTCGCTGGCGCGCCTAGTCGTCCGCGTCGCCGAGAGGGCCCGGGAGGCCCGCGGCGTCTCGGAGGTCTCGCTGGCCGGGGGGGTCTTCCTGAACAGGCGGCTCCTGACGGCCGTTGAGGCGGGCCTCGAGGCCCGGGGCTTCAGGGTCTTCCGGCCGCTGGCCTACTCCCCGAGCGACGAGTCCATCTCTCTGGGACAGATCGCCTGGGGACTGGCGCGGCTCAGGAACGGCGGAACCTGACGCCGCCGACGAGCGACAGGATCCCGTTGGCGACCAGGGCCGCCAGCGCCCCTCCCGCCGCGCCGAAGACGAAGCCGAGGAGGCCTCCGCAGAACGAGCCGGCCAGGCCGCCGAAGAGGTCGCCGCGGTGCTCGACGAAGAAGGCCGGCAGGCGGTCGACGAAAGAGGCGAAGAGACCCGTCACGCCGCCCAGCAGCCCGAGGACGAGGCCGGCGAAGAGCCCCAGGACGCCGAAAAACCACAGGAACGAGAGGATATCGACCGAGCGGACCGTGACCGGCGTCCCGGCCGGCGCCGGGCCGGCTTCGGCGGCGGCCGCGTCGGCGCCGGGACTGTCCGGCGGGACCAGGCCGTCGGGCGGGGCGTCGTCGGGCCGGCGGCCGCAGCGGGCGCAGAATTCGGCCTCGAGATCGTTCTCGAAGCCGCAGGCGATGCAGATGGCCTTCTTTTCCGCGAGCGACGGCGGCCGGCGCTCGATCCATTCGCCGTTCTCGTAGGCGTACCACTTGCCGCTTTCGGCGCCGATGACCCAGAACCGGCCGTCGTCGTCCTTGATGCGCAGCTGGCGCAGGGAATCGGCGAACTCCTGCGCCGTGATCTCCTGGGCCTGGAATCTCTGGCGCAGCCCGGCGAACGTCGCTTCGGCGTCGCGGAACTGGTCGGGCATGACGTCTCCTTCGTTCTTCGGCTATCTTAACGCCACAACGTCTGTCTTTTCAACGAGTTATTAAATCATTGAAAAGACAAAAAATGCGGCCCTGACGAATATTTGTGCAATCCGCGCTATCTTCATGCAAGACCGGGTCTTGGCGGGGCGGAAGCGGCCGTTTTCCACAGCATTTCCACAGAAGCTGTGCAAAAATCGAGGCCGCCCGGCGCCCCCCGAAGCTCATCGCCCGACCCCCGGCGCGCCCTTGATGAGATCCAGCAGTCCGACGCCCCGGACGGGGTCCGGCACGAAGGACAGCGCGAAAATTACGGCCAAAACGACGGCCAGAACGGTCCTTTTGAGTCCGAGCGGCGCGCCTTCGTCGAGGACCGGCGGGTGACGGAGCCGCATCTTCGATCGCAGCTCGAACACCAGGATGAAAATGGCCAGAATGAGCCAGGTCAGGTGGAAAAAGACCCCCATGACGACGAGGAACGCGGCCATGGCGTACGACAGGAGCCGCGCCCGCCGGCCCAGCAGGGCGTAGGCGACATGGCCGCCGTCGAGCTGGCCGATGGGGATGAGGTTGAGGGCCGTGACCAGGAGCCCGACCCAGCCGGCGAAGCCGACGGGATGGAGGATGAGCGAGGCGCCCTCGGGCAGGCCGCCGAAGAACAGGCCGGCCAGGAGCCTGAACAGCAGAGGCTCGCCGAAGACGATGGCGTCGGGGGTCAGGGGCTCAAGCCCGACTTTCGAGCAGGCCAGGCCCGCGGCCAGGGCCGGGACGGCCAGGACGAACCCGGCCAGGGGGCCGTTGGCCCCGACGTCGAAGATCTGACGCTTGAAGGGGACCGGCGCCTTGATGCGGATAAAGGCCCCGAACGTGCCCAGGAACGGCGGGCCGGGGATAAAATAAGGCAGGGTGGCCGGGACGCCGTAACGGCGGCAGGTCAGGTAGTGGCCGAGCTCATGGCCGACCAGGATGACGAGCAGCGCCAGGGCATAGAGGAAGCCCGTCCCGACGACCCGCGCGTCGAAAAGGCCGGGCGCGGGGCCGGAGGGCGCGGCCAGGAAGGACGAGGCGAATATCAGGCCGGCGAACCAGGCGGTCAGCACGGTCAGGCCGAAGAGCAGCGCGTTCGGCCAGGTCGGGGCGTGTCCGCTCGGCGTGTCGTTCATAGGGGCGCGAAAAAAAAGAGGAGTGAAACGGGTTCACTCCTCTTTCGGGATCGGTCCGGTCGGCGCGGGGTCACTTCCCGGTGAGCTTGTGGAACTTGGCCAGCAGGTCTTCCTTGCTCTCTTTGTTGTCCGGGTCGGCGACGCAAGCGTCCACGGGGCAGACGGAGGCGCACTGCTGCGTGTCGAAGTGGCCGACGCACTCGGTGCACTTGGCCGGGTCGATGACGTAGCGCTCTTCGCCGGCGCTGATGGCCTGGTTGGGGCACTCGGGCTCGCAGGCGCCGCAGTTGATGCACTCTTCGGTAATGTGGAAAGCCATGGAGTCCTCCTTGATGGTTTAGGGGATATTATATCGCTTTAAAGGAAAATGGCAACGCCCCTCCGCCCTACCTTCGGGTGGCCAGCTTGGCGGCCTTGAGGGAGGCCTCGTAGCCGAAATAGGACTGGGGGTAGTCGGTCTGGAGCTTCTTGTAGAGATCGATGGCCGCGGCCACGTCGCCCTTGAGCTCATGCGTCTCGGCCAGGCGGAACAGGGCCGCGTCCAGGGGGTAGTCCCGGGGCTTTTCGTCGACGGTCTTCTTGTAGATGGCGATGGCCTTGTCGAAGTCCTTGCGGCCGACGGCCACCTGGCCTTTGAGGTCCTCGGCCTGGTAGTAGAGAAGATCCTTGGGCGAGGAAGGGATCCGGGCCAGGCAGGACTCGGCCTTGGTCCAATCTCCCCGTTCGGCCCCGAGCCTGGCCAGCTCCAGGTTGGCCAGGCGGGACGTCCGGCCCTTGGCGGCCAGCTTCTCCAGCTCGGCCATCTTGGCCGGATCGGCCGCCGCCTGGGCCGCCAGGCTGCCGACCTGGCCGATGGCCGCGCTCCGGACGTTCCGGCTGTGAGCGCGGAGGCCGAGGAGGGCGGCGAAGACCAGGGCGGCCAGGACGATCGCCCCGGCGACGAAGAAGATCTCGCGGCGGTACTTGCCGTAGAAATCGACGAGCCAGTTGACGCCTTCCGCCACTTCGTCTTCTTTGAGGTGATGCCTCTCCGTTCTCTTCATGGTTCTCTCCAGCGGGCCGAATCGAACCTCTCTTTTAGCATAATAAAAAGAAGGGGTCAAACCTGAACCTTTTAGCTGTTAGGAACGGGAGCCCGCCAAAAAGTTAAAAGGTCTAGGTTTGACCCCATTGGGGATCGTCGCCGGCCGCGTCGACGAGCTCGGCGACCGTCGTCACGGCCAGGCCGACGGCCGTGTCGGCCGCGCCGTAATAGACCCGGACCGGGCTCGAGGGCAGGGCGTACCCTTCGGCGTCGAACTCCTCGACGACCAGCCCCGACGGGAAGACGACGTTCGGCACCTGGCCGCAGAGCTCGTAGGGCTCCCGGGGCTCGAGGATGTTGCCCCGCGACCGGCCCAGGACCTTCGTCGGGTCCCGCAGGTCGAGCAGGACGACGCCGGCCTGATAGATGCTGGCGCTGCCGAAGTGCGTCGCCACGCCATGATAGACGTGGAGCCAGCCCCGGCGCGTCCGGACCGGCGGCGGCCCGGAGCCGATATACTCGTCCCAGTAGTGGAACCGCCCGCCCATGACCGGGCCGATCCGCCGCCAGGCCAGGAGGTCGTCCGAGCCGGCCAGCCAGATCTCCGAGCCGGTCGTCGGGCCGCCCTCTGGGCGGGCCCGGTTGGGCCGCTCCAGCCGCAGGTACAGGCCGCCGATCTTCTCCGGGAAAAGCACCCCGTTGCGGACGTCGTCCGTCGACGTGAGGCCCAGGAAGCGGAACTCCCGAAGGTCGTCAGTCCGGGCCAGTCCCAGCCCGCAGCCGCCTTCCATGTCCATGGCGGACATGACGTAATAGGCCCCCTCGAGCGGCGTGATGCGGGCGTCGTAGACGTGGTAGACGCGCTCCCGAAGGCTCCCGATCCCGCGTAGATCGACGATCTCCGGCCGGACGGCGAAAAGGAAGCCGTCCGCGCTCTCGGCCATGACCAGGAACGTCTCCCGCGACCGGGCCTGGACCCGGAGCATCAGATAGGTCAGGCCGCCGGCCTTGACCGCCCCCGGGTTGAAGACCGAGGTCGCGTCGACGAGCCGCGGCGGGATGTCGGGCAGGTCGGACCTGGTCAGGATCGGGTTGCCGGGCGCCCGGCGCAGCGCGCCGCCCCCTTCCCTCTTCATGCGCTCCTCCCCAGCCGCACGGCTACGCGGCAGACGGTCCCGGCCGGCCGCGGCGCGATGACCGTCCCCTCGACCGGCCGCCCGTCGATCGTGATCGCCGCGACGCCCCGTTCGACGCCGTCGGGATTGACCGCCTCGACGACGTAGCGGGCGCCGCGGAAGACGCGTTCGGCCCGGAAGCCCGGCCAATCGGCCGGGATGACCGGGTCGATGACCAGCCCGTCGTAGGCCGGCCGCAGACCCAGGATATGGTCGTAGGCCACCCGGTACATCCAGGCCGCCGTGCCGGTCTGCCACGAATGGCTGGCCCGGCCGGCCGTCTCGTGCTCGTCGCTGGTGATGTACTGCGAATAGACGTACGGCTCGGCGCAGAACGTCGCCTGGTCGATCCGGTCCGGGAGCAGCCGGCGGAATTCCTCGAAGGCCCGGCCGCCCCGGCCGAGCAGGCACCAGGCCTGGACGACCCAGGCCGCTGGATGGCAGAAGACCGCCCCGTTCTCCTTCTTGCCCGGGACGCACCGGGTGATGAGCCCGACGGTCGGGTCGATCTCGCGGAAGGCCGGGGCGCAGATCTTCGGCCCGAATGGCGTGCCCAACCGTTCGGCCAGGCTGTCCATGGCCCGGACGAGCCGGGCCCGGTCGGGCAGCCCGGCGATGACGGCCCAGCTCTGGGTGTTGATGAAGATCTGCCCGTAGCGGTCGGCCTTCGAGCCGATCCTGCGCTCGCCTTCGCCGAAGGCCCGGATGTACCAGTCGCCGTCCCAGGCGTGCGCTTCGACGGCCGCCGCCAGCCGGTCCCGCGTGGCCCGGATCTGCGGATGCTCGCCGGCACGCTTCAGGACGGCCAGCAGCTCCAGGAGCCGGTCGAGCATGGCCGCGTAGAACATGCCGCCCCAGACGCTCTCGCCGCCTTCCCGGCCGCCGATGTAGTCGAGGGTGTCGTTCCAATCGCCGCGGCCGAACTTGGGCAGGCCGTGCCGCCCCGGGTCGGCCCCGGCGAAGCGGGCCACGGCCAGCAGGTGCTCGAGGATCGTGCCCTCGCCCCCGTCGAGGAAGGGCTCCCGGGCCTCGAGCAGGGCCAGGTCGCCCGTTTCCTTCAGGTATTCGGTCACGGCCAGGATGAACCAGAGCGGATCGTCGCAATGCTCGGTGAATTCGCCCTGGCCGTCGCCGTAGAAATGATGGTAGACCTTGCCGTCCCGCCGCATCTGCCGGGCCAGCAGGCCGATCCGCGCCCGGGCCGCGGCCGGGTCGGCGATGACGATGGCGATGACGTCCTGGGCCGTGTCCCGGTAGCCGAAGCCGCGGCCGATGCCCCAATAATAGAAGCTGGCCACCCGTCCGACGTTGAAAGCCACTTTGGCCTGGTACGGGATCCAATAGTTCAGGAAGACGTCGGCCCCGGGGTCGGGCGTCGCGGCCCGGGTGTGGCCGAGGAAGCGGTCCCACCCGGCCCGGACGCGGGCCAGGGCCGCGGCGACGGCGGCGGCCTCGCGGTAGCGGCCGACGGCCGCGGCTTTCTCCGCCTCGAAACGCTCCTTGGCGATGACGCCGAGCGAGAAGATGACGTCCCGCGACTCCCCCGGCCCGAGCTCCAGGTCGACCTCGAGGGCGGCCACGGCGTTGCCGCAGTCCATGTCCGCGGAGCTCAGCCCCGTCTCGAGCCCCAGCGGATCGGACTCGCTGCGGAACGGCCCGATGAACCGCTCCCGCGCGGTCTCGTAGGCCGCCACGGGCCGGTTGACGGTGAAGTAGGCCCAGCGGTCCCACTCCTTGTTCTCCTGCCGCTGGGTGCCGCGCGTCTCCGTCACCCAGTAGGTCTTGGTGGCGAAGATGGCGCCCAGCTCCCGGTCGAAGCGGACCCGGTTGAAGTGCTGGTCGTCGCACTGGTTGATGAGGTCGACCAGGGCGTGGCCGAGGGCCAGCTCGACGTAGCCGACGACGGCCAGCCGGCGCGGCCGGCCGGAACGGTTGGTCAGGACGGCCCGCCAGATCTCCCGGTCGTCGTCGACCGGGACGAAGAAAACGGTTGACGAGGCGATGCCCGCGACCTCGGCCTCGGCCTGGGTGTAGCCGAAGCCGTGGGCGACCCGGTAATCCGAGGCCGGCTCGTGCCCGACGGGCTGCCAGGTCAGGCTCCAGAGCTCGCCGCTGTCGCGGTCCTTGACATAGATGTACTTGCCCGGCCGGTCGGGCGGGACGTCGTTGATGCGGTAGCGGGTGATGCGGCCGTGGAGCGGGCTGCGGTCGTAGGAGATGCCGCCGCCGTTGGCGGAGATGGTGGCGAAATAGCGGCCGTTCTCGAGGTAGTTGATCCAGGGGCTGGGCGTCCTGACGTCGGTGACAAGGAACTCGCGGCCGTCGTCCGAGAAACGACCGAAGCGGCCCATGGCCCTAGTCCCGGCCCCTCTCGACGAACCCGGTGTCGGCGTGGTCGCGCTTCATCACCCGGAGCGTTCCGATCATGTCCTTGAGGTTGATGAGGCCGCCGGCCGAGAACCAGACGATGACGACGACGGAGACGGCCAGCATGATCTGCGTGTAGGTCCGCCAGAACCTCATCCAGGCCGGGTCGGCGACCCGGCCGGTCAGGTTGAGGATCGTGCCGACGGCGAAGACGGCCACCCAGGCCGCCGTCCAGACGTAGGTCGCGATGTAGAGGACCCGGTCGAAGCGGGTGAACTCGCGGCCCATGCCCAGGACCTTCCAGCCCCGGACCGGGGCGGCATTGACGACGGCGTACTCCTCCGTCACCAGGTAGGCGCCGCGGTGCAGCATCTTGTCCATGTCGAAGACGCGGCCGCGCCCGCCGAGCAGGGAGACGGCGACGTAGACGAGGCTCGATGCGGCCATGGCCAGGCCCCAGAACATCTGGCCGTTGACGGGGAAACCCGGCACGAGCTGCTGGACGACGATGCCGCCGACGGCCGTGACGGCGCCGACGATCATGGCCGACCAGGCGGCCGCGGTCGTGCCGCGCTTCCAGTACAGCCCCCCGATGATGACCGCGCCGCTGCCGCCGGCGAAGATGGCCCCGGTGATGGCGAAGAACAGGAAGATGTATTCGCTCTGCTGGAAGAGGAGGCTGAAGACGAAGCTGAACGCCGCCACCGCGAGGATGGACCATTTCAGGGCCCTGATGTGCCGGTCCGGGGCGAAGGGCTTCCGGCGGATGGGCATGACCACGTCCTGGATGAAGATGCTGCCCCAGGAGTGGAGGTAGGTCTCGTTGCAGCCGACGGCCGCGGCCAGCATGACCGCGGCGAAGGCGCCCATCAGGCCGACGGGCAGAAGCCTGGTCAGGGCCAGGGGCACGGTCAGCTGGCTCCGCAGGGCCTCCGAGCCGAGGCCGTCGAGGACCGGCCGGACCGAGGCCGCCGCGGCCGCGAACCGGGGGCCGTGCCAGAACGTGTAGGCGACGATGGGCACGAAGACGAGAAAGAGGCCCCACTGCGGGATGCCCCGCCAGTTGGCCAGGACGTCGCCCATCTTGGCCTCGTGGGCGCTCTTGGCCGAGGCGTTGTAGGCCTGGGTCCCCTGCCAGGAGAGCTTGCCGTAGATGACCCCGATCATGCCGATGAAGAAGTACCAGAAGTTGTAGTCCTTGGTCGAGCCCGTGTGGAACGGGTTGACCAGCGAGGCGTCGGCCGGGGCCAGCGACAGGGCCTGGAAGATCTGGCCCCAGTCGACCGTGATCATCAGGTAGGCGACGATGACGATGAAGACGGCGTTGACGAAGATGCCCTGGAGGAAGTCGGTGATCATGACCGCTATCTGGCCGCCCGAGAAGACGAAGTATAGGGGGATCCAGAGGAGGACGATCATGACCAGGGCGAAGGTCGGGATCTCCAGGCCGGCCAGGGAGAGCGTTTTCGGCAGGCCGCAGAAATAGATGAAAAATCGGGCGCTGACGGCCGGGAAGATGCCGAAGTTGATGATGCCCGAGACGAAAGCCAGGGCCCCGGCGAAGACGCGGAACGAGCGGTTGTAGCGGATCTCGAAGAACTGGGCCATGGTCAGGCAGCGGGTCTGGCGGAAGCGGTAGAGGACCCAGCCGGAGACGCTGATGCCGACGACCACGACGGCCATGACCATCTCCCACCAGCGCATGTTGAAGCCGGCGATGTAGTTCATCTCCAGCATGCCGACGATGGTGATGGCCCCGAGCGAGGCCGTGCCCTGGGAGAGCGAGATGAGGTAGCGCCCGCCGGTGCGGCCGGCGGCCAGGAAGTCGGAGACGCTCCGCATCAGGGGCTTGACGACGGCCACGGCCGCGAAGACGAAGGCGAGCACAACGGCCACGATGGCCCAGTCGATCCAGGTCAGGTTCAAGGATCTCCTCCGGTCCGGCGGAAGGGGAATTCTACCTAAATCGGGGACACAATACTAATTTCCGAATTTCCGGCGGGAGAGAGGGCGGAAAGAGCGGGCGGGGGCGAGGCCGGCGGGACGGGGACAAACGGCGGACCGGGTCAGGGAGAGGGCCGGCAGGGATTTCAGCCGGGATCCGGGAAATCGGAAATGAGTATTGTGTCCCCGATCTAAATATCGAAGGCGACGAGGCCGGTCTTGAGCCGGATCTGCTCGCGGAGGGCGTCCTTGGTGACGCGGTTCTCCTTCTCGGCCTTGATGGCCCGGAACAGCTCGTACGACGTCAGGAGCCCGTTGCCGTCCTTCTGGGCCTCCTCGACCTGGGCGGCGGAGAACGGGCTCGGCCGGCTCTTGGGGTCGGCCTCCGAATAATAGTTGCCGACCAGGACGGCCTTCATGCGGGTGTTGTCGAACTCCTGCATCCGGCGGCCCTTGAACTTCTGGAGCAGGGCGCATTCGTCGTCGGCGGCCCAGTTCCGGCCGCCGCGGACCAGGACGAGGATCAGGTCGCCCTTGCGCAGCCCGGCCTCGACGGCCGCCTCGGCGGGCTCGATGATCCAGACGTCCTCCTCCTTGTCCCGGATGGTGTTCTTCCAGTACATGTCGACGTCCACGACCCGGCCCCAGCCGAGATAACGGAAGGCGGCGACGACGGCCTTCTTCAGGGCCTCGCCTTCGCCGTCGAGGAGCCGCAGGAAATCCTCCTGGCCGCCGCTCTTCATCTCCTTGATCTGGCGGTCATAATCGGCCAGGATCTCCGCGAACCTCTTCTTCTCTTCCTCCCGCCGCGTCACCAGGGCCCGCAGCTCGGGGAAGACGTAGTCTTCGCCGGCCAGCCAGTCCGTGCCGGCCTCGGCCGGGACTTCGGCCGCGAGCGGCAGCCGGTCCTTGAGGAGATAAGCGGCGATCTCGACGTTCTTCGGGCCGAACGAGGGCAGGAACATGAGATAGCCCTTGCCCCGCCGGACGATCATGGCCACCGGGGCGCCGTCGCCGGTCTTGGCCAGGAACTCGTAGCGGCCGTCGGCCGCCGTCTCCTTCTCCCAGACGCCGTCGCCGAACGTCTCGGCGAGCAGCCGGAAGGTCCTGGCGATATAAGGTTTGTAGCGCTCGAAGGGAGCGTGGAAGAGGGCCCGGGGGTTGAAGACCACGGCTTCGGCCCGGGCGGCCTGGACCTGGAGCCCCTCGACGGGGCCGACGATGTTCGTCAGCCGGGCCAGGTTGCCGCCGCCGACGAAGCAGATGACCCGGACTCCTTCGCGGACGCGGCCCGCGAGCGCCTCGTTAGTCCCGGCATGGAAGTCCGCCTCCGCGGCCGCGGCGCCGTTCTCGACCTGGTAGAATATGACCTCGCTCGAACCCGGCAGGACGAGCGGCTCCTCCCGGCCCGAAGTCCAGCCGGTCGACTTGAGCTCGACGTCGTACTTCTCGGCGGCCAGGCGGTCCCGGTCCGCGGGGGCGAAATCGAGGAGAGTTATCTTGGCCATGGGCCGACTCCTTGCGTCATGTCCCGACCATCGTCGGGCTAGCCGTTCTCCCCGTCAATCACCCCTACGGGTGAACCCCGGGAGGATTAACGCCCCTTATCCCTGCCCTTGCCCTTGCTGGGGGCCGGCTTGCCGCTCCGCCCTTTCCCAGGGACGGCCGGCTTCGCCTTGGCCCGCCCGAACTCATCGTGGATGACGACGAAGGTCCGGCCCCGGCCGCGCCGGGCGATGATCTCCTCGGGCGGGACGCCATGGTATTCGGACATGAAGCGCATGTTGACCAGGTCGACGATCTCCCGGTCCTGCAGGACGGCCTGCCCCCAGCTCCCGCCCCGTCCGTGCTTCCGGTAGTAGCCATAGGCGTTCCCGTAGGGCGGCCCGATCCTCTCCAGCCCGACGGGGACGAAGAAGATCTCCGGGGACAGCCCGAAGTGCAGAGCGATCTGGAACCAGGACTGTTTCCGCAGCCGCAGGTCTATGACGGCCTGGGGCGCGACCTGGGCCCGCGCGGCCAGGAAGAAGACGACGGGCAGCTCGTCGTCGGCCAGCCGATAGCGGCTCCGGTAGTCCACGACCAGGCGCGGGGCCACGCGGTAATGATCCCCCACGGCGATATAGAAGCTCCGCAGGCGGCCGTCGCTGATCGAAATGCCCAGGTCGACCTGTCCGGCCCGGGCCGGCGGCACGCCGGCCAGGACGGCCAGGAAGACCGCCGCGGCGGCCGCAGTAAAGGCGCGATTTCGCATGATGATCACCTCGAGTCTTTCATAGAGTTAGTCGCGCGAGCCGGGCTCGTCTTGGAAAACGGCGCCCCCGGTCCGGGGAAGAAAGGGCCGTCCGGACCGTCTAAAAGCACGTCCGTGTTATACTGACCGCTTCCAGGAGTGCCCCTGATGATCCATCGCCGCCGCCCCGTCTGCATCCCCGCCCTCGCGGTTCTTGCCGTCCTGGCCGTCCAGGCCTCGCCGGCCGCCGCCCAGGAGCCCCTCAAGATCCTCGACGTCGGGCCGGTCGCGCCGGCGCCGCCGAGGATCGACGGCGTCATCGACGACGCCTGCTGGAAGGCGGTCCGGCCGGCCGGCGATTTCTATCAGTACGACCCGGTCAACGGCGCCAGGGCCTCCGAGGAAACCCAGGTCTGGGCCGCGTTCGACCAGGATTATCTCTATTTCGCTTTTTTAATGAAAGACTCCCAGCCCGGCCGGATCTGGGCCGAGCTGACGCCCCGGAACGAGTTCGAGGAGAACGACTCGATCAAGGTCATCCTCGACGCCTACAACGACAAGAGGACCAGCCTCGAGTTCGAGGTCAACCCCAAGGGGGTGCAGAAGAACTCCGTCGAGACGATCTGGAAGTCGGAGGCCGTCCGGAGGCCTGACGGCTGGAGCGCCGAGATGGCCATCCCCTTCAAGTCCCTCCGCTTCTCGGCCGGACGCCTGGCCGTCTGGGGCGTCAACTTCGAGCGCTACATCCACCGCCTCGACGAGACGGACTTCTGGACCGACGTCAAGCGGGACCTGCCCGAGCTCCAGCAGTCGGGGGAGCTCCGCGGCCTGGCCGGGCTCCGGCCCGGCTACAACCTCGAGTTCTTCCCCTACGCCGGCGTCCGCACGACCGAGTGGGAGGGGGAAAAGGACACCCAGGCGGCCGTCGGCCTCGACGCCAAGTGGGGCATCAAGCCCAACCTCTATCTCGACGTCACGGCCAGCCCGGATTTCAGCGAGGTCGAGTCCGATCCTTTCATCTACCAGCTCTCGCCCTACGAGAACTATCTCCAGGAACACCGGCCCTTCTTCACCGAGGGCAGCCAGTATTTCAGCCTGGGCGGGGGCGGCGGCGACTACCACAACGGCGGCGTCAGCCTGTTCTACTCCCGCCGCATCCGCGATCCCCGGGGCGCGATCAAGCTGTCCGGCAAGACCGGCGGCTTCGGCTTCGGCATCCTCGGCGCCGTCAACAAGGTCCAGGTCGAGGCCGGCGAGGACTCCCGGGACTCCTATTTCGGCGTCTTCCGCGTCCAGAAGGACATCCTCAAGAACTCCCAGGTCGGCTTCTACTACGCCGGCGTTCGCGACGGCGACGTCCGCAACCAGAACGCCGCCCTGGATTTCAGCTTCAATTTCTCCGATTTCTACTACATCCGGGGCCTGGGCGCCCTGACCTACAACCGGGGCGCGGCCAGGTCCCGCAACGGCATCTACCAGCTCGACTTCCAGCGCGAGCCCGACGCCGGCCTGCAGCTCTCGGCGGGATTCCAGCGGGTCGAGGACAACGTCGACGTCAGCACCGGGTACATCGACCAGAAGGACATCCAGTCCTTCACGGGCATGGTCGGCCACGCCTGGCGCTACAGCAAGGGCCTGTTCAAGCGCTTCAGCTTCGACTTCAGCGGCGCCGTCCGCCAGGATTCCCACGGCAACCCGGCCGGGCAGGAAGGCGAGTTCTTCTTCTGGTCCGATCTCTTCAACCGCATGGATATCCACGGCGGCTTCAGCGTCGGCCGCAGCAAGTACCAGGTCCTGGACTCCGGCGGAGAGCTGGCCTGGACCCCGGACTACATCCAAACGCGCGGCGGCAACATCGATATCGGCTGGGAACGGGGCGGCTTCCTCAAGGAGGTCAGCCTGGAGGGCAGCTGGGAGAAGCGCGGCGTCTACAACGAGGACTGGACGGCCGTCGTGCCCGGCGCCGAGACGAACATCGAGGGCCAGATCGTCCTGCGGCCGCGCTCCAACCTGGAGTGGTCGGTCGAGGGCGGCTGGGTCCGCCAGACCGTGGACAGCACCGGGGCCGAGGCCTTCGACGGCCTGGCCTACCAGACGGCCCTCCACTATCAGCTGACCCGCAGCCTGTTCCTCAACGCCCGCTATTTCGGCGAGACGCGGGAGAGCCAGTACAGTCTCGACTTGCTGTTCGGCTGTTACTTCGGGGCCGGCAACGTCGTCCAGCTGGCCCTCAAGAAGAGCGAGCGCAACGGCCTGCTCGGCCGCGAGGACGGCTACTCGATCACCCTCAAGGTCTCCTATCTGCTCCGCCTTTGACCCTCACCCCGGGCGATGAGGCGGATCGGCCCGAATATCACCCCCCAATCCCTTTCCCGGGGGGATGGCCCAGCCGGGACGGCCCGGCCATAATTGCGCCCGAGGATATGATGCGAATCTTCGGCCGCGGCTCCACGACAGAGGCGGCGCCGTTCGCGCCGGCGCCGCATCCCGTTCTCTCCCCCGGAATGCCGGCCTTGCCCGAGGCGTCGGACCTCTTCGGCCTGCCGGCGGAGCGCCGCCACCGCAAGATCCCCTACATCACCGAGCGCAAGAAATTCGACCTCCTGATCGCCGCCTCCGGCCAGGCCGTCTACGATTACGACATCGAGACCGGGGAGATCCATTGGAGCGGCAGCGTCGAGCAGGTCTTCGGCTACGCGCCCGAGGAGATGGGAGGATTCGACGCCTGGAGCGAGCGCATCCATCCCGAGGACCGCGACATGGCCCTGCGGCTTCTCGACCTGGCCGAGAAGCACCGGGACATCTATGACGTCGACTACCGCGTCCGCCACAAGAACGGCAGCTACCGCTGGATCCACGACCGCGGCTTCTTCCTGATCGAGGACGACCGGGACCTGCGCCGGATGTTCGGCATGATGCAGGACATCCATGACCGCAAGCAGGGCGAGCTGCTCCAGAGCGCCGTCTACAAGATCGCCCAGGCCGCCGAAGCGTCGGCCGGGCTGGACGACCTGTACCGGTCGGTCCACGGCATCATCGGCACCGTCATGCCGGCCTCGAACTTCTACATCGCCCTTTACGACGAGGGCCGGAACCTCATCCGCTTCCCCTATTTCGTGGACGAGGCCGATCCGACGCCGGACCCGGTCAAGCCCGCCAAGGGCCTGACCGAGTACGTCATCCGGACGGGCCGCTCCCTCCTGTGCGACGAGGAGACCGACCGGGCCCTGCGCAGCCGCGGCGAGGTCGAGATCGTCGGCGCGCCTTCCTCGGTCTGGCTCGGCGTCCCGCTCATCGTCGACGGCAAGACGACGGGGGCCATGGTCGTCCAGCATTACACCAACCCGAACGCCTACGGGGCGGCCGAGCAGCGCATGCTCGAGTTCGTCTCCTCCCAGGTGGCCCGGTCGATCGAGCGCAAGACGGGCGAAGAGGCCCTGCGCCGCAACGAGGAGCGGCTGTCCCTCCACATCCGCAACACGCCGCTGGCGGTCATCGAGTGGGGCACCGATTTCCGGGTCCTCCAGTGGAACGCCGCGGCCGAGCAGATCTTCGGCTACACGGCGGCGGAGGCGATCGGGCGGCACTCGTCGTTCATCTTCGGGGAGGGCGTCCGGGGGCACGCCGACCGCGTCTGGGGCGCCCTGATGGCCAAGGCCGGCGGCGAGCGGGCGACCATCGAGAACGTCACCAAGGACGGCCGGATCATCTCCTGCGAATGGTACAACACGGCCCTGGTCGACGGCGAAGGCCGGGTCATCGGCGTGGCCTCCCAGGCCCAGGACATCACCAAGCGCAAGCGGGCCGAGCGGGCCCTGCGCGACAGCGAGGAGCTCCACCGCCGGCTCGTGGCGGCCATCCCCGACCTGATCGTCCGGACCGACCTCGAGGGCAACATCGTCTACGCCAACAAGCGGGCCGAGCGGCTGAGCGGCACGGCCAGCGGCGGCCTCGTCGGAGGCAACATCTTCTCTTACGTCGCGCCGGAGGATCTCGAGAAGGCCAGGTACGGCGCCGAGGCCATCTTCAAGGAGCGGCGGCAGCCGCAGGAGATCGGCCTGGTCTTCGACGGAAAGCCGGCCATCAAGTTCGAGGTCGACGGCGCCATCCTGCGCGGCCCCGACGGCACGCCTTACGGCGTCGTCTATCTCTGCCGGGACATCTCCCAGCGCAAGCAGGCCGAGGAGGACCTCCGCAGCGGCCTGGTCAAGCTCCGGACGACCCTGAAGGCGGCCATCGATTCGCTGGCTTCGGCCATCGAGATGCGGGACCCCTACACGGCCGGCCACCAGGAGCGCACGACCCGGCTGGCCCGGGCCATCGCCGTCGAGATGGGCCTGGACGCGGAGCGGATCGAGGGCATCGAGATCGCCGGCGTCATCCACGACATCGGCAAGCTCTACGTCCCGGCCGAGATCCTGAGCAAGCCGACCAAGCTGACCGAGCTCGAGTACGCCCTGATCAAGATGCACGCCCAGGCCGGCTACACCATCCTGAGCAAGATCGATTTCCCCTGGCCCATCGCCCAGATCGTCCACCAGCACCACGAGTTCATCAACGGCTCCGGCTACCCGCAGGGGATTTCGGGCAAGGACATCCTGCTCGAGGCCCGCATCCTCTGCGTCGCCGACGTCGTCGAGGCCATGTCCTCGCACCGCCCCTACCGCCCGGCCCTGGGCGTCGCCCTGGCCCTCGACGAGATCACCCAGAAACGGGGCATCCTCTACGACCGCGAGGTCGTCGACGCCTGCCTGCGCCTGTTCCGGGAAAAGGGCTTCAAGTTCGATTGACCGGACCGGCCCTTTGGGCTACGATGGCCGGGTGATGTTCCCCCCCGACGGCCTCCTGGCGAAAACGGCCCTCCTCCTGGCGCTGGCGCTGCCCCTGGCCGCCGCCGGGACCGCCGCCAAGCCGCAGAAGCTGGCAGACGCCCTCCTGGACCGCCTGGCCAAGCCGCGCCAGCCCGGCGCCGGGGTCATCGTCCTCCGGAACGGCCGGGTCGTCTATGTCGGCGCCCGGGGCGTGGCCGACCTGCAGAGCATGCGGCCCATCGACGGCCGGACGGACTTCCGCCTGGCCTCGGTCACGAAGCAGTTCACGGCCATGGCCGTCATGCTGCTCGTCCGCGACGGCAAGCTCGGCTACGAGGACGCGCTCACCAGCCTCTTGCCCGGCTTCCCCGAGTACGGCCGCGGCATCACCGTGCGCCACCTGCTCCAGCACACCTCGGGGCTGCCCGACTACGAGGGCCTGATGCCGCCCGCCGACCCGGCCGGCCCGGTCGAGCCGGCCCAGATCGACGACGCCGGCGTCCTCGGGCTGCTGCAGGCCCAGAAGGCGGGCTGGTTCGTGCCCGGAACGCTCTGGCGCTACAGCAACTCGGGCTACGTCCTGCTGGGCCTCATCGTCGAGAAGGTTTCGGGCCGGTCCTTCCCGACCTTCCTGCGCGAGCGCATCTTCGCCCCTCTCAAGATGGACAACACGCTGGCCTTCGTCCGGGGCCGGAACGCGGTCCCCGACCGGGCCTTCGGCTACACCAGGGAAGGGAACGGCTGGCGCTTTACTGACCAGAGCCCGACTTCGGCCACCCTCGGCGACGGCGGGGTCTATTCCTCCCTGTACGATCTCACGCTCTGGGACGAAGCCCTGCGCAGCCATCGCCTCCTCTCCGAGGACGAGATGAGGCCGGCCCTGACGCCTGTGCGGGTCCCGGGCAAGGGCCCGGTCGGACCCGACGGCCGGCCGGCCGATTACGGCTTCGGCTGGTTCCTCAACGGCTGGGAGGGGCATCCCCGGATGTGGCACTACGGCGAGACGTCCGGGTTCCGGACGGCCATCCAGCGCTTCACCTTCGACGGGCTGACGGTGATCGTCCTGGCCAACCGCACAGACATCGACGCCGGAGAGACGGCGCTCAAGGTGGCGGAGTTCTTCCTCAAGGACGAGTAGCCCGGCGGCGGAACGGACCGCCTACGAGACGATCGTCGGGATGCCCTCGTTCCGGCCGTAAAGATGGCGGATCAGGGCCAGCACGGTCTGGGACGTCAGCCTCCGGAACTCAACCCCGATCTCGAACAGGCCCTCGCCCGCCCCGGGCCTCGTCCAGCGGACGTCCCCTTCGAGGGCGACGACCTGGCCCAGGCCGTCCAGGCGGAGGTGGATCCGCAGGGCCGTGCCCACGGGGTAGGCCTTCGAGGCGACGATCCGCGCTCCGCCCGTGGACAGGTCATAGGTGTGGGCGGCCAGGCCCGCGCCCTGGTAGCGGTCCACGGCGGTCCGCACGAGGACGTCGTTCCGCTCGACGAACCGATGTCTCTTGCGTCTGTCGAACATGTTCGGCCCCCTGACGGCCTCATTGTCGGACGGGCGGCGGCGGACGGGAATCACCCCGCCGGGTGATTCGGCCGGTGATTTCCCGCCCCCGGCCGGGTACGTTGACGCTCCCCCGCCCCGGTGCTATCCTGGGGGCGCTCCTCATGAAAGCCGCAAAAACCTGGGCCCTTGTCCTCATGGGCGGCGGCGCCCGGGGCTTGGCCCACGTCGGCGTCATCCGCGTCCTCGAGCGGATCGGTCTCACCCCGGACATCGTCGCCGGCACGTCCATGGGCGGGCTCGTCGGCGGGCTCTACGCGGCCGGCTTTTCCGCGACCCGGATGACGGAGATGATCAGCGGCCTGGACCTCGAGGCCGCCATGGGCGGGCCCGGGCGGCCGCTGCTCCGGAAGCCGCGGAACCTCTTCGAGTACATCCTGCTGGCGGACACGAAGAACCGGCTCTTCACCAGGATCGGCATCGACAAGGAGGACGCCGTCGAGGCCTACCTGCGGAGCTGCGTCGGGGAAGTCAACATCGAGGACCTGCCCGTCCGGTTCCTCTGCAACGCCGTCGACCTGGTCTCCGGCCGTGAGATCGTGTTCACCACGGGCAAGCTCTACCGGGCGCTGCGGGCGACCATGTCCCTGCCCGTAGTCTTCGAGCCCGTGCGCCGGGGCCGGATGGTCCTGATGGACGGCGGCATCCTGAACAGCGCGCCGGTCGAGGCGGCCCGGACGGCCGGAGCCGAGGTCACCGTCCTTGTCGACATCCATCGGCCGCTCAAGCGGATGCCGCGGGAGAAGCTCAAGAGCACCTTCCAGCTGGTCCAGAGGACGGTCGAGGTGGCCACGGCGGCCTCCTTCACGGAACGGGGCCGCCACGCCGATTTCGTCCTCCGCGTCCCGGTCGACCAGGGCGTCCTCCAGTTCTCCAAGCCCCGGCCCATCGTGGCCAGGGGCGAGCGGGCTGCCGAGGCCGGTCTCGAGGACCTGCAGAAGGCCGTCGGCGCCCGCTGACAAGAGGACCGCCGGCCCGGGCCGCGGCCCGTCATTCCGTCATTCCCAGTCGCAGAGGATGAACCCGGCGCCGATCCGGCGGATGTGGTGGTCGTAATCGAGCAGGCTCTCGCCGTAGCCCTGGAAATACTGGACATGTCCGTGGATGTGGGGGAACATGGGGAAGCTCCACTCGAGCTGGACGGCGCCGCGGTTCTCGCGAAAGTTCAGGTTGTCGCGGAGCATGACCGTGATCCTGTGCCTCTTCAGGAAATAGTAGGCCCAGAACTCGCCGCAGCCGAGGTAATGGACGATGCCGGGATTGTCGTCGTCCACGGCGCGTTCGCCCAACCGGACCCAGCCTTTCAGCAGGAGCGAGAGGCGGCCGCGCTCGAGCCCGACGTTGGCCACGATCCTGTTCCAGCTGCGGGAGAGCGGCTCGGACTGGCCGTTCGACTGGTGGTTGAAGCCGAACTGGACGAAGCGGGCCCGCAGGCCGAGAACGTCGACGCGGGTGCGGACGTTGAACAGGACCTCCGGCTCGTAGTCGGTCTCCCGGAAGGGCGAGCTGTCGTCGAAGTTGTAGAGCTGCCAGAACGAGCGCTGGGTATAGCCGACCCACAGGTCGACCGGCCGGCCGAGGATATCCTGCCAGAGCTTGGCCTTGAAGCTCAGTTGGAACGCGATCTCGGGCTTGACCAGGGTCTTGGCCGGATCGGCCTGCTGCAGGGGCGCAAGGTTGGGAGAGGTGTTGTAGGAGAAAACGAGGGCGTAGTTGGGCCGGTGGAACGTGATCCAGGACTTGCCGGCGCGCGACGCTTCGTCGAGGAACCAGAGGGTCGTGAAATAGGACGGCTTCTCTTTGCCGGCGCCCCCTTCCGCTGCCACGCCGGGGAGGCCTTGGGGCGCCGCGGCCAGCCCGCCGGCCAGGACCGCCGCGAACGCGGCCAGGACAAGGGCCGATCGAGCAGTTGATCGGGAGGACTTGGCCATCGGTCACCGCCTTTCCGCCTTGAGGGATGCTTACGGACTTTATAGGGCCCGGCGGCAAGGGTTGTCAAGCGCTCGCGGCGGCGCGATCGGTAGGACCGGGCGTGTCGCGGCCGGGCAGGGATATCCCCGGCGCTATTTAACGGTCAGCGTCACGTTATTCGTTACGGTCAGGTTCCCCGATCTCGCCTTGATGGTGACCGTGTACGTCCCCTTGGGCGTTCCGGGAATTGTGCGATCCAGGCTCGTGCTGCAGGCGGCGATCAGGACCGCCAGGACAAGCACGGCGGCGGCCGCAGCCAGCCAACGTGCCGGGCGGCCCCCATGAACGGCCCTGACCGCGGAGGCCCCGAGCATAGCCAGCAGGAGGATGAGCAGCCAGGCCGGGGCGAGGGGCGCCGGGCCGGACGATCCGAAGGCCGTCCCCGCCGCAGAGGTCGACGGGGCCGTCGTTTTCAAGGTCAGGTTTGTCGCCGCTCCGGCGGCCCCCGGGGTGACGGTCGCCGGCGAGAAGGACGCCGTGCACTTGTCAGGCAGACCTGTGCAATCGAATGTCACGGGGGAGTCGAACGATCCGAACTGGGGGGTCAGCTGGATCGCGCAAGTCGCGGATTGCCCGGCGGTCACGGCCATGGTCGACGGGGACGGGACCATCGTGAAGTTCGAGACAGGGAAGACGAGGGCGTTGGAGTCGCCCGCGTTCGTTCCTGAGTCTTTCACGAGGACCTGGATCTCGCCGCCGTGCGCAATATCGCTGGCCTCGATACTCAGCTGCAGCTCGTTATAGCTCACGTAGGTCGAACCCTTGCTTACCCCATTCCAGAGGACAGGCTGGCCGCAAAAGCCATAGCCCGTCGAGGCGGTGGGGACAAAGCCCGATCCGGACAGCGTGAGAACGAAGCCGGGCCCGCCCACCTGCGCTTTCGCCGGAGTCAGGGAGGTCAAGACCAGGGGTCCAGGGCGGACGGAAAAATCGAGAGTGCCGGAACACTCATGATCCGGATTCTCGACGCTGACATAAACATTCAAAGGTAAGAAGATGCCGGAAAGGTCTTCGGCAGCGACCGCCGCCTCGAGCTCCTTATCGTTGACATACGTCGTCGGAAGCTTCTTCCCCGTCCAGCGGACCCGGGCACCTTCCAGGAAATCGGAGCCGGAGACCGTCAGCGCGAATCCGGGGTCTCCGAAGGTCGCGCTCGTGCGCGAGAGCGCCGCCAGCGCCGGCGCCTTCATATGGATCCGGGCGATGAAGGCGTCGAAGGCGCCGCCGTTATACGTAAGATCCGGGCCATCGGTCGCCGGAAAGGTCGTTTCCGGAGAATCTGTCGATCCCGCGATCAGAACGTCTTGGGTGTCCGGGATCAGGGCCATGCCCCCGGCCAGGTCCGCGCCGCCGCCTCCAAGATAGCCGCGGGAGCCGATCTCTTTCCCATCGGAAGTCAGCTTGGCCAGGAAAATATCGGAAGCCCCGCCGTTGTACGTCAGATCCGATCCGAAAGCCGCCGGAAACGTGTCTTCGGCGGACGACGTATTGCCCGCGACGCAGAGACCGCCGCGGCTCCCGTCGATACACGTTCCTTCGTCCGCGCCGGCGCCGCCGATATAGCCGCAATAGACCCACGACGGCGGCGGTAGGAATTCATCACAGAGCAGGGCGACAAATGCGTCGGTCTCACCGCCGTTGTACGTCAGATCAGGACCCACAGCCAGCGGGAAGCTGGATTCCGTCGATGACGTGCATCCCGTGAGAAAGATATACGTCCAGACAACACCCGGGAAGATATTACCGTCATAATAGGTGTCGGCCACCATGTCCGTCACGGCGTCCAGGCCGGCCCCGCCGATATAGCCGCAGAAGGAGAGCCCCGTCCAATCAGAATTTACCTTGGCCACGAAGCCATCCGACTCGCCGCCGTTGTAGGTCAGGTCCGGACCGAAGGCCACTGGGAAGCTCGATTCCGTCGATGATGTCCGGCCCACGACAAAAAGGACCGCATCGAATATCACGGGGCATGCCGAAAGCGCGGCAGCCTCGTCCTTGTCCGCGCCGCCGACATAACCGCAATAGACAAGCGTCGCGCCGTCCGCGTTCAGCTTGGCCACGAAGGCGTCCGACTCGCCGCCGTTATAAGTCAGGTCCGGGCCGACGGCCACCGGAAACGTGGCTTCCGTCGACGACGTCGATCCCGCGATATAGATGTCCGATGTTAGGGGATTCATGAAGCCGCCTTCCTGTCCCCAAGCGATCCCGGAGGCCATATCTCTGCCGGAGCCGCCGATGTAGCCGCAATAGACGAGCGCCGTGCCCTCTGCGTTCAGCTTGGCGACGAAGGCGTCCGACTCGCCGCCGTTGTAGGTCAGGTCCGGGCCGGTCTGCACCGGGAAGGTGGCCTCCGTGGAATCCGTGGTTCCGGCGACATAGACACATCCCTCCAGGTCTACGCCCAACCCCGCGGCGGCGTCCTTGCCGGCCCCGCCGATATAGCCGCAATAAAGGAGCGCGGTCCCTTCCGGGTTCAGCTTGGCGACGAAGGCATCCGACTCGCCGCCATTGCAGGTCAGGTCAGGGCCGACGAGATCCGGGACGCTCAGGTCCGTGGACGACGTCTCGCCTGCGATATAGGCGTTCCCGGAGGCATCGACCGCGACGGCGTGCGCAGCGTCGGCGCCCGATCCGCCGATATAGCCGCAGTGGACGAGCACGGCCGGGTCCAGGACCAGGGTCCGGCCGCGATCATATTCGCCGATCCGGAAGCCGTAGGAGACAGCCGTTCCCCCCGCCGGGGCGGAATCTTCGAGGGCATACGCGACGGGGACGGCGACGCTCTCCCCCTCGATCTCCTGACAGGCGGCCGGGACATCGTCCTGAAAGCCGCCGGCCGGCGTCTCGACCTCGAGCCGGCCTTCCGGGCTCAGCCGGATGCATTGCGCCCCCCGGTAGGCCAGTTTGATCCGCTCCGGGTCCGCCCCGGGGCGGACGACGAACTCGTACTTCATCCGGTCTAAGGTGCCGGAATAGACGAGATCGATGCCCGGCCACAGGTCGCGATAAGCGATCCGGGAATACGCGGCCAGCCCGGTCTTCCAATCGGCGGGCCGGCCCTTGAAGTAGGAGATGACCGATCACGATTTTTCCAGACCGACGGGGCGGACGCTCTCGTTCGGGTCCAGGAAATCGAGCTTGACCACCCAATATCCGCGCGGACGGCGGGCGGAGATCCACCGGTTTCCGCCCGGAGGATCTCCCTTTGTCTCGCGCCGTCCGGCCGGCTCGGCGGGCGGGTTCAGGACGAAGGTCAGGCCTTCCGGAGCGAAATAGAGGGTCTTGTCCCGTCCCTGGACATAGAAATCGGCCGGGCCTCCGGCCTGACCCGTGTTCGGTATGAACTGCAGGGGGAGGCGTCCGTAGCCGGCGGCCGCCCGCGGCGCCGACGCCGACGGAACGGCCTGCGCCGGCGAACCCAGGCGGAGGGGGAAAGGCCGCAGGGTTTCGGCCGATCCGGCCGGCCTCCCGCCGGACCCGGGAACGGCGACGAGATCGATCAGAATGACCGCCGTAAGAATCATCGCTTTTTTCATCATTGCCCCTCCTCCGGCCGCTCGACTCGCCGCTCCGCAAGAAGCGGCCATCGCGTTCCTTCTTTCCATCGGTCGGGAAGGGATGCTCGTCAAGGGATCGGGCCGGCACGTCGCGCTATGTGTCACAATGACACACTCTGTCGCATTCCCGAAGGCCCGCCGACCGGCCGGATCGGGGCCGTTCAGCGCCGGCCGCGGGGCCCCGATCTTAAATTGACATCGGCCGAGATTAGGGATTACGATGAGATTTCAAAGGGGGACGGAATGCCGGAGGGGCCGCAGGAACTCCTTTCGTCCTGGAAAGAGATCGCCGCTTACCTGAAGCGCACCGTCAGGACCTGCCAGAGGCTCGAGGCCGCGATGGGATTGCCCATCCACCGGCTCGACGGTTCGCCGAAAGCGCACGTTTTCGCCTACCCGCCCGAGCTCGACGCCTGGCTCTCGAAGATGGTCCACGAGCGGAAGCGGAAGAGACTGCGGTTCCTGCCGGTTCTCCTGGCCGCGGCGGCGGCCGTCTCCGCCGTCGCGATGATCTTCATCTTCGGCATCCCCGGCAGCCGGAAGCCGGCCGTGCTTTCCGTCGCCGTGCTGCCTTTCGACGACCTGAGCCCGGATAAAGGCTATGAATATCTGGCCAGGGGGATCCCCGAAACCGTCAGCAACACCCTGAGCCTCCTCCGGGGCCTTCGCGTGACCGGCCGAACCTCCGCGGCGGCCGTCAAAGCCCGCAACATCGACGTCCGCGAGATCGGCCGCATCCTGAGCGTCCGCTACCTCGTCGAGGGGAGCGTGCAGGTCATGGACGGGCGTCTCCGGGTCGCGTCCCGCCTCATCGACACCGGGAGCGGATACGAGTTCGGCGAAACCGGCTACGATCGGGCGATGGGGGACATCTTCGACATCCAGGACGGGATCGGAAGGTCCATCGTGGACAACCTCGGCGTCACCCTGCTGGCCGGGGAAGAATCGGCCCTCCGCAAGCGGCCCACCCTCGATGACGAAGTCTATGCCCTTTACCTGCAGGGCGGCCTTCGCCTCGGCCGGGGGAAGCTCGGGGCGGCCCGGGAAGCCTTGCCCTTTTTCGAGGAGGCCCTGAAGCGGAACCCGAGGTTCGCCCTGGCGTATGCGGGGATCGCTTTTGCCTATATCAACATGCAATGGCATTTCGAGAAGCCTCCGGCCGAAGTGTTCCCCCTGGCCGAGGAAGCCGTCAGAAAGGCGCTGGCCCTCGATCCGGACCTGCCCGAGGGCCTCACCTTCGACGGCTGGGTGAAGTTCCAGTACAGATGGGACTGGGACGCGGCGGGGAAAAGCTTCGAGCGGGCCCTCGAGCTCAAGCCGGGCGACTCCCTGACCCGGGGGATGTACGCCTTCTATCTCTTGTCGAGGAGACGGTTCGAGGAGGCCCGGGCGGAGATCAAGCTGGCCATCGCCCTCGATCCCCTCATGCCCCTCCTCTCCGCGTATTCCATGTGGATCCACATGTCGTCCGGCCGGCCCGAAGATACCCTGAAAGAATTCGCCCGGTTCCAGCGGATCGAAACCGGTCTCGAGTTCACCTACACCGGAGCCGGATTCGCGAATCTCGCCCTGGGGCGGATCGACGAGGCCGTGGCGATGTTCGAAATAGCGCGCCGGCTGCCCTGGAATTCGGGCCGGGCCGAAGCGGGGCTCGTGATGTGCCGCCTCAAAAAAGGGGACCGCCAGGCCGCCGAGGCCCTTTACGGCGAGATGCTCGGGAAGCGGGAAAAAGTCCTCGTCTCCCCGGTCATGCTGGCCGGCGCCGCAGTTTCCCTGGGCCGGACCGACCAGGCCATCGAATGGCTGGAAGAGGCGGTCCGGCGGATCGATCCTCAGCTGCCGACGGTCCATGTCTACGCGGCGGCGTACCAGCCCGACTTCGCCCGGGATCCGCGCTTCCTGGCGATCCTCGACCGGCTCCGTCTGCCGCATTGACCCCGGCCGGGCCGCGGCCCCTCAGAACTTCAGCGAAAACCTCAGCTGGACCCAGCGCGGCAGCTGCCGCGCCCAGACCCGGCCGAAGAGAGGATTGGCGCTCCCGTCCGCGTTCTCGCCGTTCTTGAAAAAAGACACAGGCCGCTGGCTGTTCAACACGTTGTAGACGTTGATCCCAAGGCCGAGCGTCGGGGCCCTGCGGAACCGGATCTCCTTCTCGACCAGGAGGTCAACATACGCATGGGCCGGCGTCGTCCGCGCCCCGCGCCCCTCAGGGAAGGTGGCGCAGAAGGTCACGGCGGGAGACCAGCCTTTCATCTCCCAATGGTAGCCGGAGAGATATTCGACGGCGGCCGAAACGTTGACTCCGTACGGGGCCAGCCAGGTCGTGAAGGCCTTGATCACGTGGTCCACGCTATAGGGAAGAGTACCGTACCAGCCTTCGTCCCCGATCCCCCGTCCTCCCAATCCCCGGAAGAGGCCTTCATAGATCGGATGATAGGGGGAATCGTCCGGCGTCCAGGGATGGTAGCCGAACAGGCTGGAGTCGTAAAACCCGCCGAAATAAAGGTCCCAGCTGACGGCCTCGAAGATGTCGCCCGAGGTCGTCCCTTTGGCCCGGGACCAGGTCCAGGAAGCGTTCAGTGCGAGGCGGCCGGGGACCTTTCCGTTAAGCTCGATCTCCAGGGCCCGATAGTTCCTCCGCTTCAGCTCGAAATTCGTCAGAAGCCTCCTCATGCCCATGGGCGCGGCCGGGTCGTAGATGGAGATGGGGTTGATCAGGTTATGGGCGTTCGAATGGATGCCCCGGACCTTGACGGCCCAGTTCCTCCCGATCTGCCGGTCGTACTCCAGCAGGAACCTGTTCGTTTTGTCCGGCTTCAGCCCGGGATCGACGTCCCGGGGCGCCGTTTGCTCCAGCGTCAGCCGCCAGTTGGCGCTGTCGGCCAGCTGGGCCTCCGTCGGATCCGCGGGACCGATCCATCTGAAGATGCGCCGGGCGAAGAGAGGAGCGGTGTTGACGAACGGCAGGAAGTCCGTCGAAACGGGCATGGCATACAGGCCGTAGCCGAATTTCAGGACGTTCCGGCCGTTCCCCCCCAGGTCCCAGGCCAGGGAGGCCCTCGGCTGCAGGAAGTCCCCGACGCCCCAGCTCCAGACCCTGACGCCGGCGTCGTTGAAGACCTGCTGGGTGTCGGTCCTCAGGCCGATCATGAGGGACAGGCGGCCCAGGACAACGTTGTCTTCGAAATAGAACCCGAATCCGCGCGTCGTATTCTTCGCCTCGCCGGGGGCGCTTTCCCATTCGGAATTGGGATGGCCGGGGCTCATCCAGGATATGCCGGCGCCGTTGTCGAACCCGTCCCCGGGCCACAGGTCGGCGTCGAGGCCCGTCCAATGATAGGACTCGACGTCGCTCGCGCCGTAGTGGCTCGCGCCCGCCTTGAGCTCGTGGTCCCCCCAGGACCCAAGACTGAGGTACCGGACGAGACCGACCGCCAGGTCCGTCCGCTTCTGCCGCGTCTCCTGGCCGAAGCTGGCATTGTTCGTCTGCTGGCCGATGTCCTGCCAAGCATAGGGGGGAGGGCCGAAGTCGCCGCTCAGAGGCTGGATCCCGAACGAGTTCCTGTTCTGTCCCCAGGCGGCGGTCAGGAACGCGTTCGGCGACAGGATCGCCCGATAATTGAGACGGTACGAATGGCGGGAATAGTCCGGCCGGGTATAGGTCTCCGGAACGCCGATCCCCCCCGACTGGTCCAGGAACTCGTCAATTGTTCCGCTCAGGGACACCGTCTGACCCTGGCGCGGCGTCAGGGTGATCTTCCCGAGGAGGTTGTTCGTGGAGGCGCGCCGTTTCCCATCCGGGACCGTCAGCCAGACGAGGGTCTGCTCGCGGGTCCTGTCGGTGTTGGCGAAGAAGTCGTCGGAGACGAAGAACCAGAGCTTGTCCTTGACGATCGGGCCGCCCAGGTTCGCGTAGTACTGTCCCCGCGACGCCTCCGGGACGGAGACGGCCGACATCTGCTCTTTTCGGCGGGCCCGCAGGCCCGCCCCCTGGATGAGCCCGCCGAGCTCGCCGTGGAAGGCGTTGCCGCCCGATCTCGTGACGATGTTGATGAAGCCGCCGACGCCCTGCCCCCAGAGGGGCGAGAACCCGTCGGAGACGATCTGAACTTCGTCCCAGGCGTCGAAGTTGAGACGGACGCCCGGGTCGCCGTAGGCCACCCCTTTCGTCGACAGGCCGTCCACGAACCAGTTGTTCGCCCCGTTGCCCGCGCCCCGGAAACCGGGCAGCCCGGATTCCGCCGTCAAGTCCGTGATCCAGTTCTGATCGGCCCCTCCGGTGACGGTGTTCGTTCTCACCCCGGTGACGCCGGGGGTCAGATCGACGATCTCGGCGATCGTCCGGGCCTGGGTCGGCGCGAGGGCCAGGTCGCCGCTGTTCAGCCGCTGGCTCACATCGGCCAGGGTCGCGTCGATGAGCGGATTCGAGGCCACGACCGTGACCTCCTCGCGGACCGTCGAGGGCCTGAGAACGACGGTCAGGCTGAGCGCGAGTCCCAGGCGGACGCTATTCCCTGTCATCGTCAGCTTCTCGAACCCCGCCAGCTCGAACGTCAGGGCGTAGGCGCCCACGGGCAGCAACGGCAGCCGGAAGCTCCCGCTCTTGTCGGACAGGGCCGTCCGCGCGCCCTGAAGGCTCGGGCTCCTGGCCGTGATCGAGACGCCCGGCAGGGCTTCCCCGGCCTCGTCGGCGACCTTGCCCCGGATCTCGCCCGTCTGCTGGGCGGACAAGGCCCCGAAGAACAATAAAAGGATCAGGGAGGAGACGAGGATTCTCGTCGAGCTCTTCATGTCGGACCTCCGTCGCCGGAAAGGCAATGGGAGCGGCACCCGGTCCGTGGTTCCCTATGTGCTTGTGATCGGGAAGATAGCGCGAAACGGAGGACAAAGTCAAAAGGCGGGGCCCCGGCCGGAAAAGGGGCGATCGTCCCCGCGGCGGCGTCAGGAACCGGTTATCGGATCGGCCCGGGGCCGGGAGCCGCGGGGCTCCCGGTCCCGGCCGGCGGATCAGCGGCGTTTGCGGGGTCCGGGCTTCTTGACCAGGGGGATCTCTGCGACGTCGAGGATGCGATTCGACCCCCACCCGGCGAGCTTGCCGCGCTGGGCGATGTAGGAGCACGCGGCGCTGAACGCGAAATCGGGCAGCGTCCGGACGTCCTGCACCGTCATCCCCAGCACATAGACCAGGGCCAGGTAGATCTGCTCCGTGACGGTCACGCTGTAGAGCTGGTCCGTGACTATCCTAGACCGGCCCACGTGTACGGTATCGGGGAGGATCCTGTGCAGCGGCGGCGCGGTCGAGTCGTAGCAGAAGCGCATGCCGGAGACCTGGGGAAAGTAGTCGCCGCCCATGTAGATCGTCTTCTCGAGCGCGCCCAGGATCTCGCTTCCGGCCGCGAGGAACGTGACCAGCCGCCAGGGCCGGATGTAGGGCTGCCCGGACGGCCTGGTCTTGAGGTTGCCGTAGCTCATCGCCCGGAAGACGTCGGCCCCGACGATCCAGCCCTTCGGCAGCGGATCGCCCATATAGGCGAACGGCTCGATGGCGATGTCGGTGTCCGTCCAGGCCCGGTACGCGTCGGTGAACAGGTCGCCGAGCGGGGTGTCGCGCCGGGCGCAGCGGAGGTTCCAATCCATCCCGATTTCATGCTGCGTCCAAGCCAGCGCCTGGTGATAGACGTCGCCGTAGATCGCGGCGATCCCCGCCTTCAAGCTCTCGATCGGGGCCTGGAACGCGGGGGCCGGCGGCGTCATCGCGTCCGCGCTGAGGAGGTCGTAGCCGGCCAGGCCGACCTGGCCGCCGGAGACCGACAGCCGCAGGCGGCCGACCCAGCGATAGAAGTTGCCCGCCGAAACGATGAGCGTCGTCCCGCCGTCCGGCCGCAGGACGGGTTCCGGCTGCTTCAGCACCGCGTTGTCGTGGCCGTTGACGATGACGTCGATGCCCGGGACGCTCCCGGCCAGCCCGCGCGCGGCGTCCATGCCGAAATGGGAGACGCAGATCACGACCCGGGCTCCCCCTCCCCGGAGCGTCTCGACGGCCGCCTGGGCGACGGCCGGGAGATCGGAAAGGATCACGACCGGGGCGGGATTCGCCATAGCGCCGTCCGGCACCGTCAGGCCGAACAACCCCACCTTCACGCCGTTGACCTCCTTGACCAGGGTGGAGCTGACCCAGGGCAAGAGCGGGTTATCCGCCGGGATCTCGAGGTTCGTCCCGAGGATGGGCACGCCCCCGCCCGGCCAGGCATTCTGGAGGACGGTCGCCAGGGACCCCGGCCCGAACCGGAGATCATGGTTGCCGAGGACGAGGGCGTCGAGCCCCAGCGACTGCAGCATCTGGAGCTCGGGCACGCCCAGGTACTCGTTGAAAAAGAGGTCGCCCTCCGTGAAATCTCCCGCGAGGACGAAGATCGCGTTCGGATCCAGGGCCTTGGCCTCGGTCACCAGGGTGGCCGCCTTGGCCAGCCCGCCCAGGGTCCCGTTCAGGGACGGATCCTTGGGCCCCCAGGGCTCGAGATGCGAGTGCGTGTCGTTGACATGCAGCAGGGTGATCTGGAGCGGCTGAGCGGGCGCCTTCGGAGCCGCCGCCAGGAACGCGGCGACGACGGCGAACGCGACCGGGATCAGCCGGGCCAGGCCCCGCACCCTTCGCCTTTTCCCTCCGCCAATGGACATCGTTCCTCCTTGATGGATTCTGAATAACTGGTCGGCCGGCGCTTCGAGCGCCCCGACAGCCAATGAATAGGGCCCGGAGGGGCCGGGTGTCCATGGCGAAAACATTGATTATTTCTTACTTTTTTCGGCGGCCTGTGGTCCTTGCCGCCTGATGTCGGATGTTTCGCACCGCGCTCCCTGGCCCGGCCGCGCAGGATGGACCTCGGGTCTTGAACCGCTATTAACTAATATTTTAGTTGACAAACTAACAAATTAGTTCTATATTGAAATCGCCATGAAAGAACTCACCCGAGCCGAGGAACAGATCATGCACGTCCTATGGGCCCTGCAGAAGGCTTACGTCAGGGACATCATCGAACGCCTGCCCTCCCCCAAGCCCGCCTACAACACGGTCTCGACGATCGTGCGCATCCTGGAGAAGAAAGGGTTCGTCGACCACGAGGCCTTCGGCAAGACCCATCTCTACCGGCCGATCATCGCCAAGGAAGACTATACACAGGCGTTTCTCAGGCATTTCGTCAGGGACTACTTCGACGACTCCTACCAGGAGCTGGTGTCCTTCTTCGCCCGGGACAGGAGCCTGACCGTATCCGAGCTCGAGGAGATCCTGACCGCGCTCCGCGAGGAGATCAAAAAACAGAAGGCGTAAAAAGATGGCCGACCCTTCCCTCTATCTCATCCGATCGGGGATCTGCCTGGCCCTTTTCTATGCGTTCTACTGGCTGGTCCTGAGGAGGGAGACGTTCTTCGCCCTCAACCGGGCCTTCCTACTCGCGGCGGCGGCCCTTTCGCTGACCTTGCCCCTCCTCCGGGTGCCGTCGCCGTTCCTAACAACGATCGTCGCCGCCCCGGCCCTGCCTCTTCCCGCCGCTCCGGCGGCCGTCGCCGCCGCGCCGCGGGCGGGCGGCGCCGCGGACGGCCTGCTCGTCGCCTACGCCGCGGGGGCCGGGCTGCTGCTCATCGTCTTCATCGTCCGCCTGGGCCGGCTCGCCCTGCTCGTCGGCCGCTGCGGCTGCGTGCGCCAGCGCGGCCTGCGGATCGTCCTTTGCGGCCATCCGGGCGAATCCTTCTCGTTCTTCAACTTCGTCTTCCTCAACAAGTCGAGGCTCCCGGAGGGGGACGTCGACCGGGTCCTGGCCCACGAGCTGGCCCACGTCCGCCAGCTCCACTCCGTCGACATCATCTTTTCGGAGCTTCTGACCGTCATCCAGTGGTGCAATCCTTTTGTATGGCCATACAGAAGATCGCTGCGCGAAACCCACGAATACCTGGCGGACCGAGCAGTCGTAGCGCAGGGCTGCAGTCTCGCCCGGTATCAGCTGCTTATCGTCGAGCAGCACGTGGGCGGAGAGCTGCTCGAACTCGCGAGCGGCTTCCGGACATCCCAGATCAAAAGGAGGATCGTCATGCTTTCGAGGCACGAGACAAAAGGATTGGCGCGGTGGAAGCCCCTGCTCGCCCTGCCGCTGGCCGCGGCCCTCGTCCTGGTTTTCGCCGAGGCCCGGACGGTCGTCAAGGGGGGGCCGGCCGTGACCGCGGCCCGGCCGGCTGCGGTACCGTCCTCCCAGGATCCGTCCGAGGAGGAGATGGCCAAGGCCCTCAAGGAGAAGTTCCTCAAGCTCGAGCAGATGAAGCAGCAGAACCAGGAGGCCATCGCCCGGCTCAAGGCCAAGCTCGAGGAGGCGCCGGACGCCGCGGCGAAGGAACAGATCCTGGCCAAGCTGAAGGAGCAGAAGGTCATGTCGCTCGAGCTGGCCCGGAAAGAGCGGATGCTCATGATGAAGAAGATCGAGTTCGCTCTGAAGAAGGAGAGCGACGCGGCGAAAAGGGCCGATCTCGAAAAGAAGCTCGAGCAGGTCAAGGCCGAGGTCGAGGAATACGGGAAGAAGGTCGAGACCTTCCGCAAGGCCGAGCCCGGGCTGGAAAAGGAGAAGGCGGCGGCCGAGAAGAAGGTCGAGAAGAAGTAGCCGGATAAGAACGCCCAAGCGGAGCGGGGCCCGGAGGCGGCGGCGCGCCGGGCCCCGCTCCCTCGCTCCCTCCCGCTGCCGGAAGCCCGGATCCCCGGGGCCGCCTCAGTGCCGGCTCTGGGGATTTTTTTGCCCCGATGCGAAAAACGGGCCCGGGTTTGTGTCTTTATCATCGGGAGAGAATTATGCCAAGAACCCTGCCCGCCCGCTTTTCCGCCCGCCCGATGGAGGCCGCCCGATGAAGGCCTCGAAGCTCTACAAGGACCTCGTCGAGGAATCCGGCGTCGCCATCTCGGTCGACGACCAGGAAGGCAGGATCCGGTTCTGCAACCGGAAATTCGCCGCGACCTTCGGCTACGCCCCGGCCGAGATGGCGGAACAATCCCTGCAGACGCTCATCCACCCGGATGACGCGGAGATGGTCCGTAGATACCACCGGGACCGGATCTCCGGCCTCGACGCCCCGCCGCGGTACGAGGTCCGGGGGATGCGCAAGGACGGGACCGTCCTCTTCCTGGAAGTCGCGGCCGCTCCGTTCAGGGACGACGGCCTCGAGGGCACGAAGGTCTACCTCTGGGACGTCTCGGGGCGCCGGCTGCTCGAGAACAGGCTGAACAACACCCTCAAGGCCTTGCGCAAGACCACGGGCACGATGGTCCAGGTGATCGAGCGGATGCTCGAGATCCGGGACCCCTATACGGTCAATCATCAGCAGCGCGTCGCCGACCTGGCCCGGGCGATCGCCATGGAGATGGGATTCTCGGCGGACCGGATCGACGGGCTGCGGTTGGCCGGGCTCATCCACGACATCGGCAAGATCGCCATCCCGGCGGAGATCCTGACCAAGCCGACCAGGCTGTCCGACGTGGAGATCCAGCTGATCAGGGCCCACCCCAGGATCGGCTACGATCTGATCAAGTCGATCGACATGCCCTGGCCCGTGGCCATGACCGTCCTGCAGCACCACGAGCGGCTCGACGGGTCCGGCTATCCCCTAGGCATATCGGGCAACGAGATCCTGCCCGAGGCCAAGATCGTCGGGGTGGCCGACGTCATCGAAGCCATGGCCTCCCACCGGCCCTACCGGCCGGCCCTGGGGATCACCAAAGCCCTGGAGGAGATCTCGCAGAAGAGCGGCGTCCTCTACGACAAGGACGTCGTCGAAGCCTGCGTCAAGGCGCTCCAGCAGAGCCGCTTCGATTTCCGGTTGGAGGGCGCCCCGTCGCCGAACCCGGAGACCGCCGGGGAGGATCCCCAGCCTCCGGAGAAGAGGAAAAGCGGAATGCCCCTGGCCTGACTCGAACAGGCGACAAACAGATTAGGAATCTGCTGCTCTATCCATACTGAGCTACAGGGGCACCAAGAACGGAGCGCCCTTACTATAGCCGAATCGTCCCGCCTTTTCAATGCGGTCGAGGACCGCGCCGGACCGCCTTCCGGACGTTTCCGGGACCGTTAAAGGGCTGATATCTCAACGCTTCCGGCCTCGCGGCCGGGGCTGGCACTTCGGGCAGAAGTGGCTCGAGCGGCCGCCGACGCGGCTCATCCTGACGGACGCGCCGCAGACGGGGCAGGGCTTCCCCGTCCGGCCGTAGACCCGGTGGTCGGACTGGAAGCCGCCGGACTGGCCGTCCGCGTCGCGATAATCGCGGATGGTCGAACCGCCGGCCGCGATGGCCGATTCGAGGATCCTGCGCATGGACCCATGGAGCCGCTCGACGGCGCCGGGCCCGATCGACGAGGCCGGCTTCTCCGGATGGATGCCGGCGGCGAAGAGCATCTCGTCGGCGTAGATGTTGCCGATGCCGGCCAGCCGCCGCTGGTCGAGGAGGACGCTCTTGATGCGGCCCTTCCGCCCTTTGAGGATGGCGGCGAACTCGGCCGGGCCGACGGCCAGCGGCTCGGGCCCGAGACCGGCCAGCTCGCCGCAGGCGGACTCGGGAGGGCCGGCGAGGCAGAGCAGGAACCCGAACCTGCGGACGTCGCGGAAGCGGAGCTCGTCCCGGCCGTCGGCGAAACGGACGGCCAGGCGGACGTGCTTGTCGCGCGGCGTCCCCTCCCCGGCGAACAGGATCTGGCCGGTCATCTTCAGGTGGAAGACGAGCGTCCGGCCGCCGTCGAGCTCGACCAGGAGCATCTTGCCGCGGCGCCGGACGCCGAGGACGCGGCGGCCGCGCAGGGCCTCGAGGCCGCGCCGCCCGCCGGTCCTGAGGAGCGTCCGGTCGAGGAGGTCGAGGCCGGTGATCGTCCGGCCGACGATCCGGGGCCGGAGCGACCGGGCGACGGTCTCGACCTCGGGGAGCTCGGGCATGGCGCTATTCTACCAAATCCGGGATCCGGCTGCCGGATTCCAACTTGATTTGACGGATGGATTTCATTAAGATGCCTTCTAATGAGAATCAAGGGCATCCTGGCTCTGGTCCTGGGGTGGGCCGTTCCCGGCTTGGGCCACGCCGTCCAGAAGAAGTACGGCCGGGCCGCGCTGTTCTTCGTCTCCATCTTCGCCATGACCGGCCTGGGCCTGGCCATGGGCGGCCGCGTCTATCCCTTCCAGACCGACAACCCCCTGACCATCCTGGCCTTCTTCGCCGATATCGGCAACGGCCTTTTCTACGTCCTGTCCCGCCTGCTTCACTGGGGCGGCGGCGACCTGGCCAGGGCCACCTTCGAGTTCGGCACGGCTTACGTCGCCGGGGCGGGCCTGCTCAACTTCCTCGTGGCCATCGACGCCTACGACATCGGCGCGGGGAAGAAGTCATGATCTTCGAGAGCCACCTCCTGTCGATGGCCGTCTACGCCGTTTTCGTCTCGCTCGTCCTGGCACTCATCCGCCGGCCGGACCTCAAGAGCCGCCTCCGTTACGGCCTGGTCATGTTCGCCGTGATGACGGCCGGCGCCCTGGCCTTCGGCTGGCTGATGTTCCTGTTCATCAAGAAATAGCCGGACGCCCCGCGGCGGGCCGGCCGGCGGGGACGCCACGACCATGATCGAGCTCTTTCACATCTGGAAGCAATATCAGAAGCCGTACTGGGCCCTCTCGGACGTCTCCCTCCAGATCAACGACGGCAGCTTCTACTTCATCACCGGGCCGAGCGGCTCGGGCAAGACGACGCTCCTCAAGACGATCTTCCGGGAGATCCTGCCGACCGAGGGCCAGATCCTCATCAACGGCGTCAACATCCTCAAGGTTCCCGACCACCGCATCTACACCCTGCGCCGGAGCATGGGCATCGTCTTCCAGGACTTCCGGCTGATGTTCCACAAGACCGTCTTCGACAACGTCGCCGTGCCCCTCCAGGTGCTGGGCGTCGGCCGCAAGGAGATCCGGCGGCGCGTCTTCGCCACGCTCCAGAAGGTCAACCTGCACCAGAAGATGTGGGAGCTGCCGGGCCGCCTGTCCTACGGCGAACAGCAGCGGGTGGCCATCGCCCGCGCCATCGTCAACAACCCCGAGATCATCCTGGCCGACGAGCCGACCGGCAACCTCGATCCCGAGCTGGCCTTCGAGATCGTCAGCCTCTTCAAGCAGATCAACAAGCAGGGGGCCACGGTCATCATCGGCAGCCACGACCGGGAGCTCATCCGCCACTTCGGCGACAACATCCTCTTCCTCCAGAAGGGCAAGATCGTCGGCAAGGAAGCCCACGCGTGATCGAGAAGCTGAAGTTCTTCCTGGGCGTCACCCGCAACAACCTCTGGCAGTTCCGGACCAGGAACCTGTTCTCGGTGACCATCATCTGCCTGTCCTTCCTGACGGTCGGCATCTTCCTGTCGCTGGTCAACAACCTGCGGGCCACGGCCCGCGGCCTGGCGGCCAACATGAGCATCGTCTTCTACCTCGACAGGGACCTGGCGCCGGAGGCCGTGGAGGCCATCCGCCAGGAGATCTCGCGGCCCGCCTTCGTCGAGCAAGTCGGCCTGGTCTCGCCCGAGCAGGCCCTGGAGAGGTTCCGGACGAACTTCCCCGACCTGGCCGACGTCGTCGCCGGGCTCAAGGGCAATCCCTTCCCGCCGTCGCTCGAGCTGCGGGTCAACGCCAGGGCCTCGGCCTCGCAGGAGGTCGCGGCCTTCGTCGAAGGCCTGAAGAAACGGCCGGGCGTCACCGACGTCCTCTTCAACCGCGACTGGGTCGAGAAGATGCAGGGCTTCAGCCGGCTGGCCGGGGCCGTCGGGGCCTTCCTCGGCGGCATCCTCATCCTGACCTCCTTTTTCATCATCTCCAACGTCGTCAAGCTCAACGTCTTCGCCCGCAAGAACGAGATCGAGATCCTGCGCATGGTCGGGGGGACGAACCTGTTCATCCGCATCCCCTTCTGGCTCGAAGGCATCACCCTGGGCCTGCTGGGCAGCCTGCTGTCCCTGGCCCTGCTGTTCGTCGTCATCCGCCTTTTCCCCGTCTACCTGGGAGCTTCCCTGGGCGCGCTGCAGGAGCTGCTCCGGTTCCGATACCCGGACCCGGGCCAGGTGCTGGCTCTGCTCGGCGGCGGCGCGGCGACGGGTTTTATCGGCAGCGCCACCTCGGTCTCGAAGTTCCTGAAGGTCTAAGAAGGGGTCAAACCTACCTTTTACCCAAAAACGGGTAAAAGGTAGGTTTGACCCCTTCTTCTTTTTATCTTAAAATCGGGGCAAATGGCGTCGCTGGGTCAGGCCCTCAAGGATCAGCGCGAGTCGCGCAATATCTCCCTCGAGGAGATCGCGGCCGCCACCAAGATCGTCCCCCGCTATCTCGAGGCCCTCGAGACCGATCGCCTGAGCGCCATGCCCAGCGGTTTCTTCATCAAGGGCATCATCCGCAGCTACGCCAAGGCCGTCGGGCTCGATCCGGACGAGGTCCTGGACCGCTACCGGGCCGCCGGCCTGCTGGGCGAGCCCGAACACGTCCGCGCCGCCATGAGCCGGCGGACCGGCCGGACCGGGCCGGCCTCCGCCCCGGTGACCCTGGACCTCTTCCCCGCCGAGACGGCGCCGCCGGCCGCCGGGGGAACGGACGAGCCTCTCGTCATCGAGGCCGCCCCGCGGCGCCGCCGCTCGCCCGCCGCCCGGAGGCGGCTCTTCGCCGCCAGCTGGCGGCTCCTGGCCCTCCTGGCCGTCCTTGCCGTCCTCATCGTCATCTGGTCCAACCGGGCCCCCCGCCATCCCCAGTCCGTGCCGGGCAATGTCCCGATCCAGGTCATCCTGCCCCCGCCGCAGACGTCCGCGCCGGGGACCATCGCCCGGGAGGCCGCGGCCCAGCCCGGCGCCCAGGCCGACGCCGCCCTGACCCCCTCGGCCGTCACGGCGGTCGCCGCCGCCCCGGCCGGCGCTGCCGCGCCGCCGGCGGCCGACCAGGCCGGCCAAGCAGGTCAGGGCATCACGATCGAGATCACGTTCGACGCCGAGACCTGGATCCACGTCCAGACGGACGGCCAGCCCAAGATCGACGGCATATTCCCGGCCGGGGCCACGGCCACGGCCCAGGCCGGCCGCGCGCTCCTCATACATACGGGCAACGCCGGGGGGTTCACCTTCCGCCTGAACGGCCAGCCGGCCAAGCGTCTGGGCCGGTCGGGCCAGGTTCTGACGGACATCAAGATCACGCCGGAGAACATCCGGGATTTCCTCGAAGCGCCGTCCGCCGGACCGCCGACGGCCTGATTCCAGGCGTCCCACCCGCGAGCCTCTGAGCCATGCCCACCGACCAGGCGGAAGCCATCGTCCTGCGGACCTCGGCGATCGGCGACCAGGACAAGCTGGCCGTCTTCTTCTGCCGCGAGAAAGGCATCGTCCGCGGCGCGGCCAAGGGCGCCCGCAAGTTCGGCAACCGCTTCGGCAGCAGCCTCGAGCCCCTGTCCTACGTCCGCGTCTTCTATTACGAAAAGGAGCGGCGCGAGCTGGTCACGGTATCCGGCTGCGACCTGCTGGAGTCGTTCTTCGAGGTCCAGGCCGAGCCGGCGACGGCCTTCCTGCTGACGTATTTCGCCGAGCTCGTCGAGGAGTTCGCCCCGGCCCGGGCCCGCGAGGACGTCCTCTTCCGGCTCCTGCTGTCCGTTCTCCGCGGCCTCAAGGCCGGCGGCGACCGCGAGCTGGCCGGGGCCTACTTCGAGGCCTGGTTCCTCCAGGCCAACGGCCTGCTCCCCGACCTGGCCGCCTGCCGCCGCTGCGGCAAGGCATTGGCCGGGGGCGGCTGGCTGGCGCCGGCGAAGGACGGCGCCTGCTGTCCCGACTGCGCCACGGTCCAGAAGGAGAAGGTCCCGGCCGGCATCCAGGAGTTCCTCCGCTGGGTCCGCAAGAACCCGCCCCCCGGCTCCGGCCCGGCGCCCTTCCCGCCCGACCTGACCGCCGCCGTGCGCCGCGCCCTCCAGGCCTTGATCGTTTACCACATGGAGCGCGAGCCGCGCAGCCTGCATTTCCTCAAGACGAAGTGAACCCGATTTGTTATAATGAGTGGAACCAAAACGACAACAAGACGGTTTTCATGAGTGCGGTCCCGGACCGACGTAGGAGGCGTCATTGAAAAAAATTGCGGTAATCCTGCCCCTATTCGCGCTGGCGCTCTCCCTCCCGGCCCAGGAACGGACAGGCGTTCTCCAGGGCCGGGCCGTCAACAAGGACGGCGCGCCGCTGGCCGGGGTCAAGGTCACCCTGTCGAGGCCCCTGAACGCCGACCAGCGCTTCACCACCGGGGCCGCGGGCACTTTCCGCTTCCCGGCCGTCTTTCCCGCCTCCGACTACGCCCTCAAGGCCGAGCTGGAGGGTTTCAAGACCACAGTCCGGTCGGGTATCGTCATCGGGGCCGGCGGGCGCCTGTCGCTCGACCTCGTGCTCCAGCCCGGCAAGCCCGAAGAGACGGTCGCCGTGACCGCTCCCGTCCCGGCCGTCGATCCGGCCCGGTTCACCCAGGACGCCTCTTTCGACGCCCCGCTCCTCCAGATCCTGCCCACGGCCCGCGACGCGTCGGCCGTCCTGGCGCTCGTCCCCGGGATACTCCTCGACCGCGAGAACGTCGGCGGCAACGAATCGGGGCAGCAGGCCCGCGCCCTGGCCAAGGGCGACCGGTCGAACGGCCAGGCCAACACCTGGACGATCGACGGCGTCGACGTCACCGACCCGGTCGACCTGGGCGCCTCGGCCATTCACTACGATTTCGACGCCATCGACACGATCCAGGTCACGACCGGCGGCGCGGCCGACGTCGCCCAGCAAACGGGCGGGGTGGCCGTCAACATCCTGACCCGCCGGGCCGACAACAAGCTCTCCGGCGCGGTACGCTTCTTCCTGACCGGCGACGCCCTGCAGTCCAGCAACCTGACATCCGACCTCCGTTCGTCGGGGATCTACGACACCAACAAGATCCAGCAGCTCCGGGACTACGGCGCCAGCGCCGGCGGGCCCGTCATCAAGAACCGGCTCTGGATCTGGGGCGGCTTCGGCGTCCAGGACCTCTTCGCCTACACGATCTACGACACGCCGGACCGGGTCCAGTTCCACGATTACAGTCTCAAGCTCAACGCCGAGATCTTCACCGGCAACCGGCTCGAGATCCTGCTGACCACGAGCCAGGAGGAGCGCTTCGGCGTCAACGCCGACGCGGCCAAGCCGGAAGGCGACCACCAGAGGGGCCGCTTCCAACTGGGCAGCCCCATCTTCAAGATCCAGGACGAGCAGGTCCTGGGCAAGGACCTCTACCTCTCCGCCAAGCTCAGCTGGCTGGGCGCGGGCACGGTGGTCAAGCCGATCGTCGACGAGGCCATGACCAATCCCGTCGTCTGGGACGTCACGAACGGCCTCTACGTCCCCTTCTCCTCCGATTACGGCCGGTCCTGGGACTACAGCTCGGCCACGCGGTCCCGCAAGGACGCCCAGATCGACGTCCGGCTGTACAAGGACGATTGGCTCGGCCTGAGCCATGAGTTCAAGGTCGGGTTCGCCTTCACCGACAAGAAGTCGGCCAGCGTTTCGGGGTATCCGCAGAACTACGAGCTCTTCAGGAACTTCAACGAGCCGCTCATCGACCTCGGCGAGGGCCTGGTCGTGCCGCCCTCGGAATGGCAACGGTTCGTCATCAACCGCGAGAACCGCCAGACCGACCTCCTCGGGCAGACCACGGTCTACCTGCAGGACACCCTGACCAAGGGACGGTTCACCGTGCAGCTGGGCCTGCGCTACGACTACCAGAACCCGTCCCTGGGCGCCACCGGCATCTCCTCGGTCGTCTCGAGCTGGACGAACATCTTCGACCAGGACCTGATGACCGGCCTGACCAATTACCTGCCGGCCCTGACGGTCAACGCCGTCGATCCGAAGTACGAATGGAGCACCTGGTCGCCCCGGATCGGGCTGAGCTGGGATCTCAAGGGCGACGGCAAGACCGTCCTCCGGCTCTCCCTGGCCCAGTACGGCGACCTCCTGACCCCGGGCGCCAACGTTCCCCGGCCCTTGGGCCTGACCGGCGGCCTGGGCTTCTGGTGGAAGGACGCGGACTCCGACTCCCTGGTCGACCCGGAGGAGGCCTACTGGAAGTATTCCTCGGCCCACGCCGAGACCCCGAACCAGCTCTATGCCATCTTCGACGACGACGGCGCCCTGACCGACGCGGCCGCCGACGCGCTCGAGAACGGCTTCACGGGCGACGCCTATCTCGGCGGCAACTATTGGGGCTACGACTGGAGCGACAACGACGCCATCAACTACGACGACCTGACGACCTTCTATCGCAGCGACGTCGATCCCGACGCCAAGAACGTCAAGACCTCTCCCCGGACGCGGGAGGTCATGCTCAGCCTCGAAAAGGAGCTGGGCCCGAACTGGGCCGCCTCGATCACGGCCACCTACCGGCGCTACGACAACTTCGACTGGGCCAAGCTCTACTACCCGGCCGACATCTATCCGGAAACGCCGGACCTGGTCGTCGACAACGCCGGGACCTGGTACGCCGCCGCCGGCACGATCCCGGCCACGATCGAGGTCGACGACGAAACGACCATCGACATGGGCGACGCCGCGGGCCGGAGCTGGTACCTGCCGATCGCCTCGTTCCCGGGCTCGACGCCCTACCGGATGGTCGACAAGAGCACGGCCCGGCGGGACTACTTCGGCCTGGACCTGGCGATGACCAAGAGGCTGTCCAATAACTGGTTCATGAACGCCTCGCTGACCCTGCAGGACCAGCGCGCCCACTGGGGCGACTCCTACCTCGATCCGACCAACCAGTGGGCCGTCGACGGCCAGCCCTACGGCAACTGGTCCGGCGCCTTCAACGACAAGATCTCCGCCCAGATGTACGCCCGCTGGATCTTCAAGGCCAGCGCCCTCTACCAGCTGCCCCTGGGCATCGACGTTTCGGCCACCCTGGTCGCCCGCGAGGGCTGGAAGATCCCCCACTACATCACCTTCGCCTACGAGAACAGCGAGAACTGGCCGGGGCTCTACCGGGCCAACACGATCTACATCCAGGCTGCGACCAAGGACAGCCTGCCGTCCATGATCAACCTCGGCTTCCGGCTGGAAAAGAAGCTGACCGTCGGCTCCACCCGGATGTGGCTCATGGCCGACGTCTTCAACCTGCTCAACCGGGCCACGGTCAACCGGGCCACCGACGCGAACTACGGCGTCTATTACGTCGACACGGGAACCTACGCGGCCAGCCCGTACAACCGCGTCTACAACGAGATCCTCAACCCGCGGACCATCCGGCTCGGGGTGCGCTTCGAGTTCTAGGACGGGCCCGCCCGGGGCCGGCCGGCATCCCGGCGCGGCGGCCGGCGCCGCCTACTTCTTGATGGTCGAGATGAATTCCTCGACCTCGGGGATGCCGCCCTGGAAGATGAGGTAGCCGTTCTCCGGCTCGCGCTCCGTGATCTCCCCGGCGACGGGCGAGAGCATGATCCGGCGGACCTCCTCGACGTCCGTCGTCTTCCCCAGGGCCCAGGCCAGCTTGACGTAGGCGACCTCGGGCAGCATGTTGGCCGCCGGGACGACGCCCAGCTCCATCATGTCGCGGCCGGTGTCGTAGACGTACATCTGGACGTAGCCCCAGAGCGTCTGGACGGTCATGAAGACGGCCACGCCCTTGTCGCGGGCCCGTTTGAGGGCCGGGTAGAGCGGCTTGTTGACGTGGCCCAGGCCGGTCCCGGCGATGACGATGCCGCGGTAGCCGTTGTCGACGAGCGAGTCGATGATGTCCGGCTTCATGTTCGGGTAGTAGTAGACGATGGACACCCGCTCGTCGAACGATGTGTCGATGCGGACTTTCCGGTCGGCCCGGCGGCGCTTGTAGTCGTGCCGCAGGGGCGTGATCTTCTCCCGGCTGACCATGGCGATGGGGATGTCGCCGATCGTCCGGAAGGTCGAACGATAGCTCGAATGCATCTTGCGGACCCGCGTCCCGCGGTGCAGCAGCCCGTACATGTCCGAGGTCGGCCCGAACATGCAGACCATGACCTCGGCGATGTCGCTCTCGGCCGCCGTCTTGACGCTGTGCATCAGGTTGAGCGCGGCGTCGGACGAGGGCCGGTCCGAGGAGCGCTGGGACCCGACCATGACGATGGGCACCGGCGAATCCTGGACCATGAACGACAGGATGGCGGCCGTGTGGTGCATGGTGTCCGTGCCGTGGCCGATGACTATGCCCTGGACGCCCTTTTCGATCTCCCGGCCGATGGCCCGGGCCGTGGCGATGTACTGCTCGGGGCCCATGTTCTCGCTGAAGACGCCGAAGAGCTTCTCGGTCTCGAGGTTGCAGATGTCGGCCAGCTCGGGCACCGAGCCGTAGAGCTCGCCCGGCGAGAAGGCCGGGATGACCGCGCCGGTCCGGTAGTCGAGCCGGCTGGCGATCGTGCCGCCGGTGCCGAGGAGCTTGACCTTGGGCTTGGCCGGGTCGAAGGGGAATTCCTTCTCGGGGATCTTGTAGTGGGCTTCCTTGCGGCCGCTGATCGTGATGGCCTCGATCGAGCGGGCCGCCAGGCCGATGTTGTAGCCCGAGCGGAGCTTGATGACGATGTGGTTCGGGTCGGCCGTCTCGGAGCGGGGCAGGATGATGCCGGTGTAGGCGCCGCGGGAGGTCCTGATCTCGACGTCGCTCCAGACCAGGGCGCCGAAGTTCTTCAGCGTGTCCAGGGCCTCGCCCCGGTAGCCCTTGTAGTCGTCGTTGGCGGCCATCAGCATGTCCCTTCGGCGGCGGCCGTGACCCGCTCCAGGACGGCCGCGCCCTCGACGCGCCCGCGCAGGGCGGTCATGACCAGGCCCATGAGGACGTGGGCCTTCCTGTCGGGGTTATGGACCTTCATCGCCCGCAGGGCGGCGTTGGCGTCCGCGACCCGGGCGTAAATCTCCTCTTCGGTGGCCGGCCGGACCTCGCCCGGCCCGGGCAGGCCCTGGCCGCGGACGGACCGCTCCATCAGGGCCCGGACGCCGTCGCGGGAGATGCGGCGGTCCCGGAACAGGGCGAAGATGCGGCGCAGGTCGTCCTCGGCCAGCCGCGACGGGTCGAGGCCGCGGCGGGCCAGGCTCTTGGGGAACTGGACCAGGGCGACGGCCGCGGCGGTCGGATCGATCCCCCACTCCTTGACCATCATCTCGAACAGGCCGGCCCAGCGGGACATGGCCAGGGGCTCGACGACGTCGGCGGGCAGGCCGATCTCCCGGTACCAGGCCTCGCGGGTCCAGATGGGCACCGGCAGGCCCCGGCGGATGCGCTCCAGCCGCTCCTCGGTGACCACCTTCGGCGGCAGGTCCGTATCCGGGTACATCCGGTCGGGGCCGGGCAGGATGCGCTCGAAGCCGTTGGTGCCGTCGCGCAGGGCCTGGCGCGTCTCGGAGGGAACGCCGATCGCGGCCTCGCGGGCCCGGGCGGCGATCTCCTCGACGGCGGTCTTGACGTCGCCGGCCGGGCCCCAGACGACCACGACCGTGTCGTCGTCCGCGGCCCGGACGGCCTTGCGGACCTGGTCCCAGCGGGAGCTCGAAAGCGTTTCGGACAGGCTGTCGGAGTGGATGATGTTGGGCAGCTTGGTCAGGCAGGCGACGACCCGGACCCGGTCGGAGATCTCGCGGGAGAAGCGGGTGTTCGTCTGGGTCTGCCAGCTCAGGAGGTCGCGGAAGCCGCGCAGGGCCACGGCCGCGGCCGTCGCGCCGCCGGCCAGGGCCTCGCGGATGGGCTGGTAGCTCGTCTTCACCAGGACCCGGGTGACGTCCTCGGACGCGGAGCGGAAGGTCTCGGCGGTGATGCCGCGCCGGCGGAGCTCCTCGCGCAGGCGCAGGAGGTTCCACTGGCGCATGGCCTCGTGGTAGGTCAGGAGAGGGATGCGCGGGATGCGGGGCACGCCCTTGATCTCGATGCGCGTGCCGCCGCGGACGCTGACGTTGACGTCCTCGCGGGCGGCGCCGATGCCGGTCCGGACCCGGCCGGTGCTGCGGACGAGGCGGCGCAGGATCTGGGCCACCTCGGCCGCCTCCCGGGGCGTGCGCATGTCGGGGCCGGTGACGGTCTCGATGAGCGGCATGCCCAGGCGGTCGGTCAGGTAGACGCGGCGGTGGCCGACGTCGCTGACCTCGCGGCAGGCGTCCTCCTCGAGGCCCAGCTGGACGATGGAGACGCTGCGGTCCTTGTAGGGCACGGAGCCGGTGACGCCGACGATGGTCGTCCGCTGGAAGCCCGTCGGGATGCTGCCGTCGAGGTACTGCTTGCGGGCGATGTGGAGCTCGTCGACCAGGTTCAGGCGGTAGAGCATGGCGATGCCGAGGGCAATGTCGAGGGCCTGCTCGTCGATCATGAACGGCGGCGTGTCGTCCATCTCATAGGTGCAGACCGTCTCCCGGTTGATCCGGTAGATGATCTCCTTTTTGGTCTTGAACTCCATCAGGGCCGTGCCGTCGTACTCGCCGAGCTCGGACAGGGTCGGCCGCATGTGGCGCAGGATCTCGGCATCGTAGGCATCGCTGTAGCGGCCGGCCGGGCAGCGGCAGAAGAGCTTCTTCTCGGTCAGCAGCTGCTGGTGGATCTCCAGGCCGGAGCGGAAGCCGATCTCGGCGTAGTCGGCCTCGGTCATCTCGGGGAAGGGCTTGAATTGGAATCGGTAATCGCTCATGGGTCCATCCGGCGGGGGCCGGAAGGCGCATTATAGCACAAAAGCGGGGCCGATCCGGGCCGATCCGGGGTTGATTTTCGGCCGGACTTGTGTAAGATTAACTGTTTTAGGGGCATCCCTGAGCCGGCCCGACGGGCCTTGGGGACCCAGTATTCCGCGTCATCGAGGAGACCCGCATGAATCTCTTGGGGCTCGCCCGCCACGGGCTGAATTCATTCGAACAGATCGCCATCTGCGGCGTCATGCTGACGGCTTTCGTCAGCCTCTGGTACGCCTGGATGCTGCGCAAGGTCGTGCTCAGGAAGGACAAGGGCTCGGCCAAGATGCAGGAGGTCTGGAACGCCATCCGCATCGGCGCCAACAGCTACCTGAAGACGCAGCTGCGCAAGATCCTGCCGCTCATCGGCGTCCTGACGGTGGCCCTGTTCCTCAGCGTCTATGTCGTCCCGGCCAGCGTCGAGGCGGTCGAGGAGTTCGGCGCCGGCAAGGCCCGGATCATCATCGCCTTCGGGCGGACGATCGCCTTCATCATGGGCGCGACGTTCTCCCTGCTCGTCGGCCAGCTGGGCATGCGCATGGCCATCCAGGCCAACGTCCGGGCGGCCTCGGCGGCCCGGCGGGGCTTCAACGAGTCCCTGTCGATCGCCTACTACGCCGGGACGATCACCGGCATGCTGACGGACGGCCTGGGCCTGTTCGGCGGCACCCTGATCTTCATGGTCTTCGGCAAGGCCGCCCCCGACGCCCTGCTCGGCTTCGGCTTCGGCGGCACGCTGCTGGCCCTGTTCATGCGGGTCGGCGGCGGCATCTACACCAAGGCCGCCGACGTCGGCGCCGACCTCGTCGGCAAGGTCGAGAAGGACATCCCCGAGGACGATCCCCGGAACGCGGCCGTCGTGGCCGATCTCGTCGGCGACAACGTCGGCGACTGCGCCGGCATGGCCGCCGACATCTTCGAGTCCTACGAGGTGACCATCGTCTCGGGGCTGATCCTGGGGCTGGCCCTGATGGCCATCGACCCGACCCACTCCCTGAAGTGGATCGTCTATCCCCTGATCATCCGGGCCATCGGCGTCATCTCCTCGATCCTGGGGACGTTCACGGTCCCGATCTGGGAGCGCTTCCCGCTCAAGTTCCTGCGGGCCAAGGACGCCGAAGAGGCCATGTTCCGGTCCTACGAGGTCTCGAGCGTCAACACCATCCTGTGGTCGTTCCTCGTGGCCATCAACTACGCCGGCGACTGGCGGCTGGCCATGCTGACCACGGTCGGCGTCGGGCTGGCCGTGGCCTTCAACCCGCTGACCTCGTACTTCACGTCGACCCGCAAGCCCCCGGTCAAGGAGATCGTCAAGTCGACCAAGACCGGTCCGGCGACGACCATCCTGTCGGGCTTGGCCGTGGGCATGGAATCGAGCGTCTGGGCCGTGGTCATCATCTGCGTCAGCTTCATCGTCGCCCTGGTCCTCTACAGCGGGGCGGGGAACCCGCTGTACGTCCTCTACGGCGTGGCCATGGTCGGCATCGGCATGCTGAGCCACACCGGCAACAACGTGGCCATGGACTCCTACGGGCCGATCTCCGACAACGCCAACGGCATCGCCGAGATGTCCTGGCAGGGCCAGACCGACGAAGAGACGGTCAAGGCCCGCCAGATCATGGCCGACCTCGACGCCGTCGGCAACACGACCAAGGCCATCACCAAGGGCGTGGCCATCGCCTCGGCGGTCATCGCGGCCGTCAGCCTCTTCGCGTCCTACATGACGGACGTCGGGCGGGTCCAGGCCCAGCTCGGCCAGAAGATCATGGAGGCCATCCGGGTCTCGGACACCAAGGTCTTCATCGGCCTGCTGCTGGGCGGGGCGTTCCCCTGGCTCTTCAGCTCGCTGTCGTTGAAGGCCGTCACCCGGGCGGCCGGGCTCATCGTCGAGGAGGTCCGGCGCCAGTTCAAGATCCCCGGCCTGATGGAAGGCAAGGTCAAGCCGGATTACGCCCGGGTCGTTTCCATCTCGACGGTCGCGGCCCAGAAGGAGCTCGTGCCCCTGGCCCTGATCTCGGTCTTCCTGCCCCTCATCGTCGGCCTGGTCCTCCAGGTCGAGGCCCTGGGCGGCTTCCTGGCCGGGATCATCCTCAGCGGCCAGCTCCTGGCCGTGTTCATGGCCAACTCCGGCGGCGCCTGGGACAACGCCAAGAAGAGCATCGAGGACGAGCCCAAGGACGCCGTCGCCTGCACCGGCAAGGGCTCGGAACGGCACAAGGCCGGCGTCGTCGGCGACACCGTCGGCGACCCGCTCAAGGACACGGCCGGACCGGCCCTCAACCCGATGATCAAGGTGACCAACATGGTCAGCCTGCTCGCGGCGCCCATCATCGTCAAGTACAACAAGATGACGCCGGGGCTGGCCGTGATCGTGGCCGTGCTGCTGGCGGCCACCGTCTGGGCTATCTGGAAGAGCAAGCGCGAGGCCCCGTCCCTGTTCGTCGAGGATCCGTCCGCCAAGAAGTGATCAATCGGGGACACAATACCCATTTCCGATTTTAAAATCGGAAATGGGTATTGTGTCCCCATTTTTTTGTCCCCGTTTCTTTCCCTTTTTATTCCCCTCTTCGCCGGCTTGACAAGTCGCGTTCGCCCCGGTATCGTCCCCTGGACCATGTCGCGACACAAACTCCTTTCCCTTCTCCGTCATTCCGCTCTGGCGGCGACGCTGGCCCCCGGCCTTCTCTTCCCGGCTCCGGCCGTGGCGGCGGACTGGGACCCCGAATCGGGGCTCGGCGGCCACCGGGTCGTCGTCCGCGTCGAGGCGGCGGCGGTCCAGCCCCCGCCCCGGATCGCCCGGGTCACGATCGACTGGCGCCGCCGCGACGCCGACCCCGAGAAAAAGAACGTCCTGGTCTTCGACGCCGCGACCGGCCGGCGCGTCGTCAAGGTCCTGCCGGTGCGGCTCGGGCGCGAGGCTGCGGAGTTCCTTTTCGAGCCCCCGACCGTGCCGGGCGACTATTTCTTCTACTATCTGCCCTACAAGTCCGAGGGCCGCAGGAACTACCCCAACGTCAGGTACGATCCTCCCGCCTGGTCGGCGGATCCCGCCCTGGCCGCCAGGGCCGACGCCCTGCGCTCGAGCGACGCCGGCGCGGCGGCCCGGGCCGCGGCGGATCTGCTGCGGGCCGAGGCGGTCGCCTTCGAGTCGGCCGATGACTTCGGCGCTTTCACGCCGATGGAGCGGATCGCGACGGCCGCGGAGACGCGGGCCCTCCTGGCCGCCCACCCCGGCTCGCCCTACCTTCTCTTCCCCGAGGACCGGGCCCTGCCGATTCGCATGACCGGCGATCTGCCGAAGCGCTGGGTCGAGGCCGGCCCGTTAGGCGCGATCCGGGGCCGGGCGGCCCGGGGCGAGTATTTTACCTTCCAGGTCGGCCTCTGGGCCGCGCGGCAGGCCATCGCCGATCTCGAAGTCCGCTTCTCTGACCTTGTCCGGACGCCGGCGACGGCCGACGACGGCTCGCCCGTCGCCCCCTCCGTCATCCCCGGCCGGGACCTGACCTGCTTCAACAAGGGCGGCGTCGGCTGGGACGGCGCGCCGTTCGTCAAGGCCGTGCCGGTCGACGAGGGCCGCGTCCAGGCCCTCTGGTGCGGCGTCCCCGTCCCGCCCGGGATCCGGTCGGGCAAGTTCCGGGGCACGGTCACGGTCGCCCCGAAGGGGATGCCGGCGACCGCCCTGGCCGTCGAGCTGACGGTCACGGACGAAACCCTGGCCGACTCCGGCGACGGCGATCCCTCCCGCCTGACGCGGCTGCGCTGGCTCGACTCGACCCTGGCCCAGGACGACGGCATCGTCCCGCCCTTCACGGCCCTGACGGTCGATCGCTTCACCGTCGGCTGTCTCGGGCGCGCCCTGACCATCGGCCGCGACGGCTTCCCCTCGCGGATCCGGAGCTACTTCGCGCCGGAGATGACCCGCCTCCAAGCCAAGCCCGTCGACATCACCGCCGGCCCGATCCGCCTGCGCGTCCTTGACGAGGACGGCCGCGAACATGCCTGGAAGCCGAGCCTAACCGGCCCGCGGCTGTCCCGGCGCGGCCCCGGGGCCGTCGTCTGGGAGGCCGACAACTGCAACGGCGACTTCGTCCTGCGGATCGAGGCCCGAATGGAGTTCGATGGCTTCGTCGCCTCCAAGGTCTCGCTCACGGCGCGCCGCGACGTCGCCGTGTCGGACATCCGGCTCGAGGTGCCGTGGCGGGAGGCGAGCGCCGCCTACATGATGGGGCTCGGCTTCCCGGGCGGCCGCCGCCCGGCCAGCTTCGACTGGGCCTGGGACCAGAAGAAAAACCAGGACGCCCTGTGGATCGGGACGGTCAATGCCGGGATGCAGGTCGGGTTGCGGGCCGAGAACTACTCGCGGCCGCTGAACACGAATTTCTACCTGTCCAAGCCCCTCCAGATGCCGCCATCGTGGTGGAACGAGGGGCGGGGCACGGTCACCGTCCGGAGCGGGGGAAGCGGGGGCCGCGGCGGCTTCCGGCCGGGAACGGTGGTCCTGGCCGCCGCGTCCGGGCCGCGACGGCTGCGCGTCGGCGAGACGCTCCATTTCGACTTCACCCTGCTCATAACCCCGTTCAAGCCGCTCGACCCGGCGGCCCATTTCCGGCAGCGCTACTACCACGCCTTCGAGCCCCTCGACAAGGTCGCCGCGGCCGGGGCCAACGTCGTCAACGTCCACCACGCCACCGCCGTCAACCCCTATATCAACTACCCGTTCCTGCGCGTGCCGGAGATGAAGGCCTATGTCGACGACGCCCACCGGCGCGGCTTCAAGGTCAAGATCTACGACACCGTGCGCGAGCTGTCGAACCGGGCGCCCGAGCTCTTCGCCCTGCGCAGCCTGGGCCACGAGATCTTCTCCCCCGGGCCGGGCGGCGGCTACGCCTGGCTCCAGGAGCACCTCGGCGGCGACTACATCGCGGCCTGGTTCGTGCCCGACCTCAAGGACGCGGCCATAATCAACAGCGGCCTGTCGCGCTGGCACAACTATTATGTCGAGGGCCTCGATTGGCTGGCCCGCAACGTCGGGATCGACGGCCTCTACCTGGACGACGTCGCCTTCGACCGGACGACGATGAAGCGCGTCCGCAAGGTCCTGGCCCGCAACCGGCCCGGGGCGCTCATCGATCTCCACAGCGCCAACCAGTACAACGTCCGCGACGGCTTCGCCTCGAGCGCCAACCTCTACCTCGAGCACTTCCCTTATCTCGACCGGCTCTGGTTCGGCGAGTACTTCGACTACAACGGCAGCGGCCCGGACTACTGGCTGGTCGAGCTGTCGGGCCTCCCCTTCGGGCTGATGGGCGAGATGCTCCAGGACGGCGGAAATCCCTGGCGGGGGATGGTCTTCGGCATGACCGCCCGGCTGCCCTGGGCCGGCGACCCGCGGCCGCTCTGGAAGGTCTGGGACGAGTTCGGGATCACGAAGAGCGAGATGGCCGGATGGTGGACGGCGTCCAACCCGGTCCGGACCGGGACGCCGGACGTCCTGGCGACGTGTTACGTCCGGAAGGGCGATGGAAAGGGCGGCCGTCCTTCGGCGCTCGTCGCCCTGGCCAGCTGGGCCAAGGCGCCCGTCGACGTCCGCCTGGCGGTCGACTGGAAGAAGCTCGGCCTTGACCCGAAGAAAGCCTCCCTCCGCGCCCCGGCCATCGACAAGTTCCAGGAAGGGGGGGAATTCGAGCCCGGCGACCCGATCCGGATCGAGCCCGGCAAGGGCCTTTTGCTGATCCTTCGCTAAATCGGGGACACAATACTCATTTCCGAATTTATCCCCAGGCTGCGAGGGGAGCGGAAATCGGAAATGAGTATTGTGTCCCCTTATTTCCGGAGCCGGGCGAGGAGCGCCTGGAAGGCCGCCGTGCCCCGGACCGGATCCAGGTCCTTGTCCGTCTCGAGAACGCGGAGATCGGCGAACCCTTTTTCCACCGCCGCGGCGAGATGCCGCAGGGCCAGCTTCTTGTCGCCGGCCCGCGCGGCCACGCACGCCCGGTTGAAATAGAGCCAGGTCTCCAGGGACAGCCCCTCTTCGCAGGCGGCGATGGCCAGGTCGAAATAGGCTCCGCTCCAGAGCATATTGCCCTGGCCGTAAAGCTCCGAGGCCCTGCCCCTCGCCGCATAGCAGAAATCGAACAGGAGCCGGGAGGCCAGGGCGCGGTCCTCGAGCGCGCCCTTCCCTCTCGCCTCTTTCTTCAGGAAGGAGATCCCCGCCGCCTGCAGAATCTGCGGCACCGCCGCCGAGCCGCCCCCATCGGGGTTTTCGACGGCGCTCAGGGCGCGGATGGATCTCTGCCGGAACTCGAGCGTCTTTCTGTCCCGCTTCTTTTCGGCTTCGAGGAACAGGCCGTATTCCTTCCGAGCCTTGAGCTCCGCGATGCGGCCGTCCAGCCCCTCCAGTGCCGGGAGGCTCAGACCCATCCCTTCAGCCAATCCGGCCGCGGCTTCAAAACGGCCGACGGCCCAATAGGCCCGGCCCGCGGCCTCGAGCGCCAGGCCTTCCTCGATGTCCCGGCGGACCGTGGCATCCGCGGCCTCCCGGTCGGCCGGTCGAAGCCCTTGTTTCATCGCCAGGACATCCAGCCAGGCGACGGCCAGCGCGCACGACTCGGCATCCGGCCAGGCGTGCGGTCCTTCAAAATAATGGAATCGATGCGTCGGACCCGCGGGATCGAGGGCGCGGTCGAGCTCTTTCATCTCGCCGTAGTTGAAGTCCCTCAAGCCCGCGATCCCGAAGTAGGCCGAGGCCCCCAGGGTCTCGGGCCCGACTCCGGCGGCCAGGCCGGCGCCGCACCCGATGATCCCGGCGATCGGCCGGCCGATGAAGCGGGAGAAGGCCGACGCGACGCGGGCCCCGCCGGAGAATCCGGCGGCGTAGATCCTTTTCGCGTCGACCGGCAGCCTGGCCCTCAGATCGGCCCAGAGGGCCATGGCCGCCAGCCCGCTATCCCTGAACGGGCCGTTTCGCGAATCGTTTGAGGCTGCGAGGACCCAGCCGCGGGCCTCGGCGGCGGCCCGGAAAGCCTCGATCGCGACCGCGCCGCGCGCCCCGGGATCGAAAAGGACGAGGACGGGCCAGGTCTTGCCGGGATCGAAGGAGGACGGCAGATACAGCGCGTAGCTGCGTTCGGGATCGGCCAGACAGGCGACGCGGTCGACCGTCCGTCCCGCCGGGAATCCCTGACCGCGGGCGAGGAGAGGCAGCAGGGTTGCGGCGACAGCCGCGGCCCCGGCCGCGGCGAGAGACGCCGCGAAACGCAGGAGGCGCTGCGGGAATGGCATGCTGGCCCTCCCTGCTATCTTAGAGCAAGCGCGGCCCGCCGTCCACCCGGCGGATCGCGGTCCCGCGCCCGCGCCGCCCCCGGTCCGGCGGCGAGCCCGGCCTCCCCTAGCCTTCGGGCGGCGCCGGGACGATCCTGAACCGTTTGACGACGAGGAACTCGTCCGCCTGCCGGATTATGGCGTAGGCCAGGTCGCCGTGGACGAGATACGGGGCTTCCGGCAGTCGGACCTGCTTCAGGTAGATCCCCTCGGGCGAGAAGACGTCGAAGGCGTGATCCGCGACGCCCTCTTCCTGGTACTGCTCCAGCCACAGGTTGCCCAGATCGTCGAAGAACGTCCTTCGGTCGGAGAACGCCGGGTAGAACTCCGGGTGGGGACCGTTCGCCTTGTAGCCGGGATGCCGGACCGGCGTGAATTCCCGGCCGAAGCGAAAGAGCGGCTTCCAGTCGGGGTCATAGACGGTCAGCAGGTAATCCCGGCTGTAGCCGATATAGATCCGGTCGCCGGGGCCGACGAGCCAGACGGTCGTGCAGGACTCCCGCGAGGACAGGCTCGTGCTCACGGCGTGCGCGCCCGCGCCCTGGACCCTTCTCAGCATGGTGTCGCCCGGGTAATCGCCCAGACGCCTTGTCTCCCGCCCGGACTCGTCCGTTCTCAAGAGGGCCAGCCAGTTCTGGACGAGCCGGTACTCCTGGCCGGCTCCCTCCGCGGGTACAAGCACCTGGCTGTAATAGATCCTGTTGCGCCGATCCACTCCCAGGCGGTCGCAGAAGCCGTCCAGCCGGAAGCTCGAGAGGTATTTCCCCGCGCCGTCGAGAGCGATCATCATGTGCTGCCGCCCGGAGAGGAGGAAGATCCGGCCGTCGGCGGCCAGGTCGAAGCTGACCGGGATGTCGAATTCCCCGGGCCCCTGCCCCTTCTTGCCGCAGGTCCGGAGAAGGCGGCCGTCCGGGGCGAAGACCTTGATCTCCACATCGCCCCAATCCAGGACGTAGATGTCGCCCCGGGCGTCAACCCGGAGATCGAAAGGCCGGTTCAGGACGGATTCCGCTCCGCCGGCCTCCCCGCCGAGCGTCAGCTCTTCCCGGAGGGCGCAACGGACGACGCCCTCCTTCGGGAAGGCGGGATTGAGGAAGGTCTTGACGCCCGCGACGGTCTCGATCCGGACGGGATAGGCGGCCCCGGCCGGGCGCTCCCCGGTCCTGCAGGCCGGCAGGGCGCAGACGGCGGCGGCCAGGGCGACGGCGACTCTCTTCATGACAAAACCTCCAACACGAGAGAACCGGGGCGAACGGCGTGAGAGAATACGCCCCGGCCGGCGGAAACGTTCACCCGGCCGGCCCTTCGTCGCGGGCGGCGAGGCCCCGTTCAACGGGCCAGGCGATCGGTCTCCTCGAGCTTCAGCCGGACGCTCATGATGTAGGGCGGTTCGCCGGCCGTCCAGTGCCCGTAGGTCGTGGCCACGAAGGTGCCGTCCGGCAGGACCTCGACCCCGGGATAGGCGCAATCCTCATCCTTCGTGTTGTCCATGAGGCGGACGCGGTATTGACCCTCACGGCCCTTGACGATGTCGTCGAACGTGCCCACCCAGGCCACCCAGTCGCCCCGGGTCGGGCTCTCGAGAGTCGTGTCGCGGAACGAGATGAGCAGCCGGCCGTCCGGGGCGTATTTCCCGGCGTGACGGTCCCCGGTGAGGGCGCCCGGCAGCTGGCGCGGCGCGCTCCACGTCTCCCCCTCGTCGGTCGAGAAGATGACATGCGAGTTGCGCCTCCGGCTGTTCTCGCGCAGCAGCGCGGCCAGGGTCCGGCCGTCCGGCGAGCGGACGATCCCCGGTTCGCAGAGATGGACCTGGGACGAGGCGTAAACCGCCTTCGGGAAGGACCAGGTCAGCCCGCCGTCATCGGAGAACGTCGCGTAGAGCGTGAAGACGGCCGGGTCCAGTCTACGGGGCTCCCGGGCGAAGAACCGCCCGTCGTCGTGGAACATGGCCAGGTAGCGGCCGCGCCCGAATGGCTGCCGCTCGGCCAGGGCCGACATGACGACGATCCCGCCCCAGTCCCCGGCCGGGGCGAGCGGCGTCCACGTCGCGCCGTCGTCGCCCGATACCGAGAGCCGCGCCGGATAGAGCCCGGACCAGACGATGAGCCTTTTGACCCCGTCCGGACCGACGACGCGATGGATGGTCGGCGTTTCTAGCGACGTCGCCCAGTTCTCCGGCACGGGCAGGCGGGCGCTCCAGGTCCGGCCGCCGTCGGCGCTGCGCTTCATGATGATGGCGCCGCGGCCGTGCCCCTTGGGATAGACGGCGACGATCGTCCGGCCGTCCTCGAGCAGGACGGTGGTCGGGTGTCCCAGGTACTGGCCGGCCTCGCGGTCGACCGTGACCTGAAGGTCCGCCCGGCCGGCCAGGTCGACGAGCGGGATGGAGTAGCCGCGCGAGACGGCGGCCGGAGGCGCCGCGCTCTTCGCGCAAGCCGGCAGCCCGGCCGCGGCCGCGGCGGCGAGCCCGACGGCGGCGAGACCGGCGAGCGCGACGGCCGGCCCGCTGGTGCGGGGTCTGTTTCCCCCGGTCATGCCGGTCTTCATGGCCGTCCTCCTCGTCGTTTAGATTCCCGCCGGGCAGGGGGGCCCGGCCGGCCTGCGGCCGCTCAATCAAAGAGCTTTATCAGCCAACGATGGAGCGGCGCCATTGGGGCGAACCGCTCGAAGCAGTAGTCGACAAATTCCGGCCCGAAGAACTCCGGCGGCACCCGGGTCTCGAAGCCGGCGTAGAGCCCGCGGTGCCTGAGCAGCCCGGCGTTCCGGTGGGCGGGATCGAAACCGGCCGGAACGCGCTTGTAGTGTTCTCCCTCGATGGCACAGCCCGGGATGGCCCGCAGCGCCTCCACGATCCCGGCGATCTCCGCTCCCCGCCGCGGATCGACCAGGGCCTTCCTGTAGCGGCCGAGCAGGGAGTCGGGAATGACGTACATCCCGCCGCCGAGCATGATATCTGGCGGCTCGAGGCCGACATAGAAGCCCGCCGACTCCATTCGGCCGCGGGCCCTGTCCCAGAAGTAGATCCCGAGGTTCGTCTTGTAGGGCGCCGGATCGAGGCTGAAGCGCGTGTCGCGGCGGATGCGGAAGATGGACTTGTCGACCGCGGGAACAGCCACGATCCCCGGGACGATCGCCTGCAGCCGGGCCCCCAGGGCCGTGACGAAGAGCCTGGCCGGGTCCAGGACGCGCCGCTCGTAGGCCTCCCGATGAGCGTCGAACCAGGGCTTGGCGTTGTTCCGGCGGAGCTCCGTGAAAAAGCGCACGGTCTCCCGGCTGAATCCGGCGAAGGCGGCGCTGTTGCTCATGTCGTCCTCACGGCGCGTATTCTACCAAATTGCCGGGGGCGAAGTCTCTGTGGTATAGAGAAGGCCGAGGAGCCGACATGAGCCGAAACGATTGGGTCGAAGGATTCCCGGCCGCGGTCACGGTCTGCGACGCCGAAGGCCGGATCATCGAGATGAACGCCGGGTCGCGGCAGGTCTTCGCGGCCGACGGCGGGGACAAGCTCATCGGGACGAGCGTCCTCGACTGCCACCCCGAGCCCGCCCGGTCGAAGCTGGCCGGGATGATGGCCGGGCAAAAGGCGAACGTTTACACCATCCTGAAGAACGGCCGGAAGAAGCTCATCTTCCAGGCGCCCTGGTACAAGGACGGGGCCTATGCCGGTTTCGTCGAGCTCTCGCTCGAGATCCCCGGGGAGATGCCCCACTTCGACCGGGACGCGGGTCAAACATAAACCCTACAATTTTTTCGCCAGCCGCGAAGGCCGTTCAAATCAAAAATGGCCGAAATACGACTTTATTAAAACTAGGTCAACAGGTTAGGAGGCTTCAGAAAACCAACAACCAGACAGGCCTGGGTTTGACCCCTTCTTAAAGCAGCGCGGTGGTCAGGAACGGCACGTAGGTGATCAGCAGGACGGCGGCCAGCTCGATCGCCAGGAAGACCAGCACGTCCCGATAGACGCGGCCGATCGGCTCCTCGAAGCGGTAGCAGGCCAGGTAGAGGTTCAGTCCGACCGGCGGGGTCAGGTAGCCCAGCTCCAGGTTGGCCAGGAAGATGATGCCGAGATGGACGGGGTGGATACGGAAGAGGATCCCCAGCGGGATGATGAGCGGCACGACGACGAGGATGGCCGAGTAGATGTCCATGAAGCAGCCGACGACGAGCAGGGCCAGGTTCAGCAGGAGCAGGAAGACGACGGGCGAGGAGATCGTGGCCGCGACCTTGTCGCTCAGCCGCTGCGGGATCTGGGCGTCGATGATGTAGTAGGACAGGCCGTTGGCCAGGGCCATGATTATGAGCACGCCGCCGATTATGGGCGCCGCCTTGAGCAGGATGCGGGGCAGGTCGCGGACCCGCAGGTCCTTCTTGATGAACGTCTCCACGATCCAGACATAGAGCAGGGCGATCGCGGCGCTCTCCTGAAGGCTGGCCAGGCCGCCGAAATAGAGGCCGAAGACGAGGAACGGCAGGAGGAGCTCCCAGAACGACCCGCGCAGGGCCGTCAGGGCCTCGCGGACCCGCAGCGGGTGGCGCGGCAGGCCGTGCTTCCAGGAATAGACGATGCCGACGGCGATGACGGACACGACCAGGAACGCGCCCGGCAGCAGGCCGCCCACGAACATGTCCCTGATGCTGGCCTGCGCGGTCACGCCGTAGATGATGACCGGCAGGCTGGGCGGCAGGAGCAGCCCGATGCTGCCCGAGGCCGTCAGGAGGCCGACCGTGAATCGTTTGGGATAGCCGGCCTTCTCGAGGATGACGCCCAGCAGGCCCCCTAATGCCAGGATGGTCACGCCCGAGGCGCCGGTGAAGGTCGTGAAGAAGGCGCAGACGATGACCGCCATCACGGTCAGCCCGCCCGGGAACCAGCCGAACGCGGCCTGGAAGAAGCGGACCATCCTCTCCCCCGCCCGGCTCTCGGACAGGAAGAAGCCGACCGCGGCGAAAAGGGGGATGGCCGGAATGGCGCCGCCCGTCAGCACCCCGTAGGCCTGGTTGGGGACGATCTCGAGGGGCAGGCCGCCCCGGACGAAGAGGAGAACGCCGATGCCGCCGAGAACAGCGAAGATGGGCAGGCCGAAGAACGCCGCGACGACGAGGACGGCGATGAGAGGGCCGGCCGCCCCGGCGGCCAGCGGCTTGAGGAACGCGGCCGCCGCGGCCAGCCCCGGCATGGCCTTGGCCCCGCCCGCGGTCAGCAGTCCGACGAGCGGCTCGAAGCCGAGGAAGAGCCCCAGGGCGGCGGCCCCGGCCGCCGCGACGGCGCGGGCGCGCCTCCTGCCGATCCCGGCGACGAAGCGGGCGCTCATGGCCAGGAAGCCGGCGGCCATGACCAGGACCACCAGCCGCTTGGGAAGGAAGCCGACCCGCTCGGTCGCGGCGAAGGCGTTCCGGGCGAACGACAGGGAGCACAGGCCGAAGGTCAGGGTCAGGGCCGCGGCCAGGGCGGCGGTGACCGTGTCGGCGATCCGCCGGGTCCGCTCCGGCAGGAACATCCCCGAGGCCAGGGCCAGATGCCTCTTCTCCCGCGAGGCAACGGCCGCGGCGGCGAAGGCGGCCACGAGCACCAGGTGCTCGATATAGACCCCGGAGTTCCGGATCCCGGTGTTGAAGACCTTGCGGGCCGCGGCCTCGGCGATCAGCAGGACGGCCAGGGCGAAGACGGCCAGGAAGACCAGGGCGTCCTCGGTCCGCCGGACGCCGCGGGCGAGCCTATTGGCCATGGCTCCTGCGGTAGTCCCGGACGCGCCCGACGACCTGGTCGTAGACCTCCTTGGAGAAGACCGGGCCGAGGAGCCCCTGGATGGCCCGGTCGGCGGCCTCCCGCCACTTGGCCATGGCCTCGGCCGAGGGTTCGTGCACGACCAGGCCGTTGTCGCGCATCATCTTCAGGGCGTCGGCCTCGAGCCGCATGGTCTCGTCGTAGAGGCCTCGCGCCGCCCGGCTGACGGCATCCTCGAAGGTCTGGCGCAGCTCGGCCGGGACGGAGGCCCAGGCCTTGTCGCTGAGGACCAAGCCGCCGACGAGCGGGGCCAGGGAGGGAGCGAGCATATGCGGGGCCAGGGCGAAGTACTGGCCCGAACCGGCGAGAAGCGCGGGAAGATAGAGGGCCGTCACGGCGCCGCTCTGGAGCTCGATCATGAGGTCGCTGTTCTCGCCGGCCACGGCTTCGTAGCCCATCCTCTTCCAGACCTGCTCGATCTCCGGGAAATCGGCCGTCACGTTGATCTTGAGCTTCTTCAGGTCGTCGGGCTCGAGGACCGGCGTCTTGGAGAAGAAATTGACCCAGCCGGCCAGGGTCCAGAGCATCATCTTGAAGCCCTGCCGCTCGATGGACGCCTCGAACGACGGCTTCATGTCGTCGAAGACGGCGTTGAACTCCTCCCGGGCATGGAAGAGGAAGGGGAGGCAGAGCACCATGACCGAGTGCTCGATCTTGGCCAGCCCCATCGAGGACAGGACGCCGCCCTGGAGGACGCCCAGGCGCATCTTGCGGATCATGTCCTGTTCGCTGCCGGCGATGCCGCCGGGGTAGATCTTGACCTGGACGGTTCCGTTGGAGAGCCGCTCCCAGTCGTTGGCCACCTGCTGCAGGGCCTTGTCCCAGGGTGAGCGGCTGGGGGCGACGCTGCCGATCTTGAGGACCAGGGCGCCGGCCGCGGCGGGCCGGGAGGGCGCGGCGGCCGCCCCCGGCAGGGCCGGGACCGCCAGGGCCAGGGCTAAAGCCAGGGCCAGGGCTAAAGCCAGGGCCGCGGACAGGGGCTTGATCATGGCCGTTCCACCTCGATGAAGAAATCGTCGATGTGGGCCAGGAGCCAGCGGGCCTTGCGCCGGTTGAGGGTGTTGGACAGGCGGTTGGCCGGGCTGGTCTCGGGGTCGAAGGCCAGGACCCGCCCGACCAGGGCTTTGAATTCGGCCGCGTTCTGCTCCTTGACGCAGACCGTCGTGGCCAGGGCCAGAAGGGACGAGGTGTCGCTACCGCCGGCCAGGGCTTGCGCTCGGGCAAAATGCTCGCGGGCCTTGGCCAAGTCGCCGCCGAGGTAGCCGGGCAGCGAGCCGTAATAGGTGATGTAGAAGGAATCGAGGGAGCCGCCGCCGTAGCCCGGCTCGAGCTCGGCGACGCGCTCGATCATGGCCCGGGTCTGGGGCACGGTCTGGCCCAGGGTCATGTCGAAGGGGTCCACGGCGAAGGCCGCCAGCCAGCCGAGCGCCGTCCAGTAGAGGAGCGTCGCGTCGCCGCGGCCGAAGGGGGCCATGGCCTCCTTGTACTTCCGCTCCTTGAGCTGGGCCCGCAGGGCCGGATTCTTCTTTTCCAGGTCGATGAAGAGGATGTCCCGGCCGCGGAGGTAGAGGTTCTTGGCCCGGGCCAGGAGGTACTCCTTCGTCTCGATGTCGCTGCGCGGCGTCATGTCGGCCGGCGACTCGACGAAGGCGTTGGCGTACATGATATACAGGCTGCCGGTGCGCAGCCGCAGCCCGGCGTGGTTCGGGAGCGACGCCAGGAGCGATTCGTAGAGCTTGATGGCGAAGGGCAGGGCCTGGCCGACGAGGTCGGGATCGTTGTCCGAGGCGAAAACGTCGGAGGAGGAGGAGCTGGAGAGCATGCCGGCCACCTTCTTCAGGGCCAGCTTCTCGATGGAGCAGGCGCCGAGGCCGACGGCCAGGATCAGGGCGAAGGCCGCGGCCGCTGGGGTCGCCGCCTGCCCCGCGTCAGAAGCCCGCCGCCCGCCGGTTCGCATGCACGGCACCTCGAACCGCTCCGCCTGATGAACCACCCCGTTTCCAGCAAAACAACAATAGACCCAGGACGGCTTTTAGTCAAATGGGGGCCGGGCGGCGGGCTCAGGCCCGCGGGCGCGAGGCCCGGCGGAATAGGAAGTAGATGGGGACGCCGGCCAGGGCCGTGGCGATGGCCACGAGGGACTCGGCCGGCTGGCGTAGGAAGGACAGGACGAGGATGGCCGCGCCGATGACGAGATAGACGGCCGGGGCCACGGGATAACCCGGCAGCTTCACCACGCTCCGGCCGGAGCGCCGGAGCTTGAAGACGCCGAAAACGGCCAGCAGCGGGAAGAGGCCCAGCGAGAACCCCATGTAGGTCAGGAGCTGCTCGAACGTGCCGAACAGGACCATGACGGCGGCGATGCCGCCCTGCAGGAGGATCGACCGGGTCGGGACGCCGCAGCGGGGGTCGACGAAGGCGATGGACTTGAAGAAGATGCCGTCCCGGGCCATCGAGTAATAGACGCGCGGCCCCAGGATGAGATAGGCGCTGAGCGACGAGAACAGGGCGAAGGAGATCAGGGCCGACAGGACCGTCCCGGCCGACGGGCCGAAGAGGTTGCCGGCGGCCAGGCCGGCGATCGAGATGACGCCCTCCATCTGGGCCGGCGGCACGGCGAAGACGTAGAAGAGGTTGAGAGCGGCGTAGAGGAGCATGACGATCGCCGTGCCCAGGAGCAGCGAGCGGGGCAGGTTGCGGGACGGGTCGCGGACCTCCGAGCCGACATAGGCCGAGGCGTTCCAGCCGCTGTAGGCGAACATGATCCACATCAGGGACAGGCCCAGCGTCTTGATGCCGGCGAAATCGAAGCGGAAGGGCGCCGCGGCGGTGAGATGGGTCAGGCTCCCCTTCCCGAAGATGAAGCCGGCGCCGACGAGGCCGACGATGAGCAGGATCTTCAGCCCGGTCAGGCCGTTCTGGACCCGCGCCCCGGCCTTGAGGCCGCGGGTGTGGATGAAGGTGAAGACGGCGATGATCAGGATGGCGTAGATCTTCTTCATGACCGCCGCTTCCCCCGGGCCGGGAAAGAGGCCGGGGGCGAGCAGGGCCGGGAAGGCCCGGGTCAGGTACTCGGAGAAGCCGATGGCCGAGGCGGCGATGGGGGCCGAGAAGCCGACGAAGAACGAAACCCAGCCGGCCAGGAAGCCCAGGAGCGGGTGATAGAGGCGCGAGAGGAAGGCGTACTCGCCGCCGGCGTGGGGGAAGGCCGCGCCGAGCTCACCGTAGCTCAGGGCGCCGCACAGGGCCACCAGGCCGCCGACGAGCCACAGGGCCAGCATCACCAGCGGGTTGTGGAGGTCGCCCATGAGCAAGCCCGAGGTCGTGAAGATGCCGGCCCCGATCATGTTGGCCACGACGATGTTGGTCAGCGAAAAGAGGCCGAGCTTGCGTTCGAGGCCGTTGGCGCCGGGCGGGGGGCACGTCGGTTCGTTGGTCATGGTCTTGGCATCCGGCCTCGGGCCGAGGCCGAGGCTCTACTCTATCCGCGCCCGTCCGCCCTGTCAAACAGAATGGGGTCAAACCTGAACCTTTTTACTTTTTCGGCGGCTGACCTGGGGTTCGCGGGAAAAAAGTTGAAACGTTTAGGTTTGACCCCTTCTTTCAGCAGCGTCCGCCCGCGTCCCTCTTGACAATCGGCGGTCCCGACCTCATGCTGGGGCGATGAGACGGAGCAAGCGGTCCCGCAAGTTCGTTCGGGCCGCGGCCCTGGTCCTGGTCCTCGCCGTCGCCGGGCTCCCCGCGCCGCAGGACCCGGTGCCCGTGTCGCCCCGCGGCCAGGCGCCGGCGAAGCCCCTTCAATACGAGCTGGCCGTCGTGCTCAAGCTCATCCCCGTCCACGTCGCGGACAAGAAGGGGAATCCCGTCCTCGACCTGACGCGCGACGACTTCTCGGTGACCGACAACGGCCGGCCGGTGACGATCACGGATTTCGAGCGTCACGCCGTCTCCGGCGCCGCCGTCGCCCCGGCCGACCGCGCCGGGGCCGCGGCCGAGCCGGCCGCCGCCACCCAGGCCATCCGCCCGGCCGCGCGCAAGTTCTTCCTTTTCTTCGATTTCGCCTACAACAACGTCCGCGGCATCCTGAAGTCCCGGACCGCCGCCCTCCATTTCCTGGACACGGCCCTCGGCCCGGAGGACGAAGTGGCCGTCCTTACCTACTCGGCCGTGGGCGGCCTGGCCTTCCATGAGTACCTGACCGCGGACCACGCCAAGGTTCGCCGGGTCGTGGAGAAGATCGGCCATTCCGACGTCAAGGGCCGGGCGACAGAGATCGAGGACCAGTATTGGCGCCTGGTCCAGGAATCGCCCGGCGGCGGGGCCGGGGCCGCCATCGGGCTGAGCTTCCGGGCCGAGGCCGAGGGCAACCGCCAGGAATCGCGAAGCATGGCCATGAAGTACATGGACAAGATGACCGCCCTGGCCCGGGCCCTGCGCCTGGTCGACGGTGAGAAGAACTTCGTCCTCTTCTCGACCGGCATCCCGAACTCCCTGATCTACGGCTACGCCTCGGGGAATGTCACCAACCGGGCCGACGTCGCCCGGGCCTCCGGGGACGACGTCCTGCGGCGGCGGAACGAAGCCATGTACAAGGAGTTCGGCGCCGCCAACTGCTCCTTCTACGCCTTCGACACGCGGGAATCGGCCATCGCCACGTCCCTGTTCGCGTACGACGAGCAGACAATGGCCATGGGCAGCCGGGCCATGTCCACGGCCATCGAGCCGACCAGCGTCTTCCAGGACGGCAAATCGACCGGCCTCAACTCGCTCAAGCGCTTCACCGACCTGACCGGCGGGAAGTACTACTCGAACATCAATATGTACCAGAAGAACGTCGGCCAGCTCGGCGCCCTGACCGGGACCTATTACGTCCTCGGCTACTCCGTCAATGAGCGCTGGGACGGCCAGTTCCACGAGGTCAAGGTCGAGGTCGGGCGCCGGGACTGCACGGTCCGGGCCCTGACGGGCTATTTCAATCCCAAGCCCTTCGCCGAATACTCCGACGTCGAGAAGCAGATCCATCTCTTCGACCTGGCCCTCAACGAGCGGGCCGTCTCGCGCCTGCCGATCAAAATGCCGATGGGGATGCTGGCCGCGTCCGCGGCGGGCGCCTCGCGCCTGGCCCTAGTGGCCCTGGTGCCCGGCGAGGTGACGACACGGTTCGCCGGCCGGCGGGTCGAGTTCGTGGCCCTGTTCTTCGACGCCGCCGGCGACGTCGCGGCGATCGTCCGCGAGGAGCGCGACATCGCGCCGCAGCGGGGGCGCGACATGGCCTTCGCCGCCGGGACGGCCCTGGCGCCCGGCGACTACGGCTGCCGGCTGGTCATCCGGGACCTGGAATCGGGCCTCAGCGCAGTGGCCTCGGCCAGGGCCACGGCGGGCCGGCCGCAGCCGGCCGGCCTGAGCCTGGGGACGCCGCTCGTCCTCGAGCCCCGATCCGGCTGCCTGTTCGTGTGCGCCGCCGACCGGAAGGGCGGTAAGGCGTTCGCCTGGGCCGACCTCTACGGCTACGACAGCTCGATCTACGCGCCCGTCCCGCCGAACGGTACGGCGGCCGCCGCGGCCGGCCTGAAGGTTGTCGTCCCCTGCGCCGCGCCTGGCGGCGGGCCGGCGGCCGACCTGGGCCTGACGGCCTCCCTCGTCGACGCGGCGACCGGACGCCGTATCCCCGTGACCGTGGCCATCGCCGGGCGGGTCGCCCGGGGGCCGGCCGAGGTCCTGACCCTGGACCTGGCGGCGGCCGGCGCCGTCCCGCCCGGCGCCTACTATCTTCACCTCTACGCCGGTGACCGGGCCTCGGGCGCGCTGGGCCATGCCACGACGGCGCTCTCCCTCCGCTAGCTTAAAAAGAGATTTGGAGAGGGTCAAACCTACCTTTTACCCATTTTCGGGCAAAAGGTAGGTTTGACCCCATCGTTCTCCCGATCCGGACAGCCCTATCGCGGCGGCAACGGGCCGGCAGGGAGCGGAGTCATCGAAGCGCCCATCAGAAGCATGGCGGAGCGGCTCCCCAGAGTCCGCTCCGCGCCGGCCCTGAGCAAAGCCGAAGAGAGGGACTCCCCGGAACCGGGAAAAGAACCTCCAGAAGGAGGGCGTTTCTTTCGATTGAAATCTCTTCCGGTTTTTCCCATAATGTAACGGCCTTGAAAACATTGCCCCGTCCTTTCGTGACCGCCGCGCCGGCCGAGGAGCGCTCCGCCGTTGCCTGAGTTCCTCGAGTTCCGCGGGGTGGCCAAGCGCTTCGGGGCCATCCAGGCCGTCGACGACGTCTCCCTCGAGATCCGGAAGGGCGAGTTCTTCTCGCTCCTCGGACCGAGCGGCTGCGGCAAGACGACCATGCTGCGCCTGGCCGCCGGCTTCGAGCAGCCGGACGCCGGACGCGTCTTCCTCGACGGCCGCGACATCACCGGCCTGCCGCCGGACAAGCGCAAGGTCAACACCATCTTCCAGAGCTACGCCCTCTTCCCCCACATGACCGTGCGCGACAACATCGGCTTCGGCCCGGCCATCGCCCGGCGGCCGAAAGCGGAGATCCGGACCGAGGTCGACCGGATGCTCGAGCTCATCCGCATGGCCGACCAGGCCGACAAGAAGCCCGGCCAGCTGTCCGGCGGCCAGAAGCAGCGCGTGGCCGTGGCCCGGGCCCTGGTCAACAAGCCCGACGTCCTGCTCCTCGACGAGCCGCTGGCCGCCCTGGACCTCAAGCTCCGGCAGAAGATGCTCATCGAGCTCGACCTCATCCACGACCAGGTCGGCATCACCTTCCTGTACGTCACCCACGACCAGGCCGAGGCCATGAGCCTGAGCGACCGGATCGCGGTCATGAACGGCGGCCGCATCGAGCAGGTCGGCGCGCCGGCCGAGATCTACGAATCGCCGCGGACGAGCTTCGTGGCGGCCTTCATCGGCGACACCAACTTCCTCGAGGGCCGGGTCCGCTCCTGCCTCGAGGCCGACTACTGCCGGCTGGCCATCGACGGCCTGCCGGAGGTCGTGTCGTTCAACGACAAGGGGTTGCGGCCGGACCAGCCCATCTATCTCAGCGTCCGGCCGGAAAAGATCCACATCTCGCACGACCGGCCCGAGGACAAGCCGAAGCGGAACTTCGTCCCCGGCGTGGTCGAGGACGTCATCTACCTCGGCTCGAACACCAAGTACTGGGTCCGGGCCGGCGGCCGGCGCATCCAGGCCCTGCGCCAGCATGACCGCTACTTCCTCGACGAGAAGCCCATCCGCTGGCAGGACGAATGCTGGATCTGGTGGCACGCCGACGACGGCTTCATGCTCGACCACTTCCGCAGGGACGACGAGGCCCTGCTGGCCGCGCCGCCGCAGCGCGTCGGCGATTGAGAAGGGGTCAAACCTAAACCTTTCAACTTTTCGGGCATGGCACATGACGACGCGACCGATCCGGGAAAAGCTTAAAAGGTTCGGGTTTGGCCCTGTCTCGAGGCGCCGAACCGAATGGCTGGTCAGCCTGCCGACGGTCGTCTGGCTGAGCCTGTTCGTCGTCGTGCCCACGCTGCTCGTGTTCGTCGTCGCCTTCCGGCCGGCCAATCCCTACGGCGGCATCGGCCGAGGCTGGACCCTGGAGACGCTGCGGGGCTTGGCGGCGCCGGGCCTGCTGACGATCGCCTGGCGGACGCTGTGGATGAGCCTGCTGACGACCGTTATCTCGCTTCTCCTGGCCCTGCCGGCCGGCTACACCATCGCCCGGGCTCCGGCCCGCTGGCGCAACCGCCTCCTGCTTCTGGTCATCATCCCCTTTTGGACGAGCTTCCTGGTCCGCGTTTTCGCCTGGAAGGCGCTCCTCCATCCGGAGGGGCCGGTCAAGCGCGCCCTGGCCGCCCTGGGCTTGGTCGGGCCGCAGGCGACCCTGCTCTACCATCCGGCGGCCGTCGTCCTGGTCATGGTCTATACCTTCCTGCCGTTCACCATCCTGCCGATCTACGCGGCGGCCGAGAAGTTCGATTTCCGGCTGATCGAGGCGGCCCGCGACCTCGGGGCCAGCCCCTTCCGGGCCTTCCGCAAGGTCTTCCTGCCCGGCATCCGCGCCGGCGTGGTGACCGCCGTGCTGGTCGTCTTCGTCCCGTCCCTGGGCTCCTACATCATCCCCGACCTCGTCGGCGGCCCGTCCGGCGAGATGATCGGCAACAAGATCGCCCAGCGGGTCTTCACCGACCGCAACCTGCCCCTGGCCAGCGCCCTCTCGGCCGTCCTCGTCCTGGCCGTGCTGGCCCCGCTGGCGGCCATCCTGGCGCTCCAGCGCAAGGGCAAGAAGTCCGGCATCGTCATCGGGGAGGCCCCGTGAAGCGGAGCCGCTTCCCCATCGTCGTCACCGTCCTGGTCCTGGCCTTCCTCTACCTGCCGATCCTCATCCTGGTCGTCAACTCCTTCAATCCGGCCCGCTTCTCCGGCCGCTGGGAGGGCTTCTCGCTGGTCTGGTACGCCCGGCTCTTCCAGTCGCCCGAGATCTGGCAGGCCGTGCGGAACACGCTGATCATCGCCGTGTCGGTCACGGCGGTCTCCATCGTCCTGGGCACAATGGCCGCGTACGCCCTCCACCGCTGGGCCGCGAGCCGCCTCCAGCACGTCCACTACACGATGATCTATCAGCCCCTGGTCGTGCCCGAGATCCTGATGGGCATCAGCCTGCTGATGGCCTTCGTGGCCGTCGGCCTGCCGCTCGGCCTGTTCACGATCTTCCTGGCCCACGTCACGTTCTGCGTCAGCTACGTGGCCATGACCGTGCTCGGCCGGCTCCAGGATTTCGATTTCTCGGTCATCGAGGCGGCCCGCGACCTCGGGGCCAGCCCCTGGCAGAGCACGCGCCGGATCCTGCTGCCCATGCTCATGCCCGGCATCGTCTCCGGGGCCCTCCTGGCGTTCACCCTGTCGGTCGACGATTTCGTCATCACCTTCTTCGTCGCCGGGCCCGGCTCGACGACCCTGCCGCTGCGCATCTACAGCATGATCAAGTACGGCGCGCCGCCGCTGATCAACGCCTTGTCGACGCTGCTCCTGGCGGTGACGCTGACGGCCGTTCTCCTGAGCCAGCGCCTGGCCAACAAAAAGGGCCAGGAATCTTAGAACCGGAAACGTCCCCGTTTTCGGAACGTCCCGTTTCCCCGCCGGCGGGCAGGCAGGCGAGGTTCTGGACCGGGATCAGGAGCAGGGCCGATCTTTCTCCGTTCCGATTGTTGAAATGTCGGGCCATCTGGATTATAAGGGGACTCTCGAGAGAGACCCATGGAGAACGGGAACCGGATCGTCAGGGGCGCGGCGTTCGCCCTCCTGGCCGGGCTTTTTTTCGGCGCCGCCTGCGGCCGGAGCCGGCCCGTGCTCAGCGTCTACACCTGGTCCGATTTCATCAAGCCCGAGATCGTCGCCCGCTTCGAGCGCGAGCAGGGCTGCCGGGTCGTCATCGACACGTTCGAGTCGAACGAGGCCATGTACGCCAAGCTCAGGGCCGGGGCCTCGGGCTATGACCTGCTCATGCCCTCGAGCTACATGGTCAGCCTGATGCAGGCCCAGGGGCTGCTGGCCCGCCTCGACCATGCCCTCCTGCCGAACCTGGTCCACGTCGACCCCGAATACCTGGCCATGGCCGTCGACGGGGCCATGGACCACTCCGTGCCCTACATGATCACCAACACGGGCATCGCCTACCTCGACGGCCGGGTGTCCGACGTCGCGCCTTCCTGGCGCATGTTCGGGCGGACCGACCTGCGGGGCCGCATGACCATGTTCAACGACATGCGGGAAACGATCGGCGCGGCCCTCAAGCTCCTGGGGCACAGCATCAATTCGACCGATCCGGCCGAGCTGGCCGAAGCCGAGGCCGTCCTCCTCGAGTGGAAGAAGAACCTGGCCAAGTTTGACAACGAGCAGTACAAGCTCGGCCTGGCCTCGGGCGAGTTCCTGCTCGTCCACGCCTGGAGCGGCGACATCTTCCAGGTCCGGCGCGAGAATCCCGCCGTCCGCTTCTTCATCCCCGAGGAAGGCACGGTCATCTCCTGCGATGACCTGGTCGTCCCAACCGACGCCCGCGAGGTCCGCCTGGCCCACGCTTTCATCAACTACCTCCACGATCCGGCGGTGGCCGCCGAGAACACGGCCTTCATCTACTTCCTCTGCCCGAACAAGGACTCCTACCCCCTCCTGCCGGCGGAGATCCGCGACAATCCCGGCATCTTCATGGACCCGAAGCTCCGGGCCAGGAGCGAGATCATCGGTGACATCGGCGCGGCCAACGCGCTCTACGTCGCCGTCTGGGACCGCCTCAAGGCCGCCCGCTAAATAGGGGACACAATACTCATTTCCGAATTAATAAATCGGAAATGAGTATTGTGTCCCCGATTTAATGTGCCCCCTATTTAATGAGGGCGCGGCGGATGACGACGGGCTCGAGGGGCCGGTGCATGGCCATCTTCCGGTCCGGGCCCTCCCATCGCTCCTCGACCGCGACCGCGGCGATGCGCTCCAGGACGTCGAAGCCCTCGATCGTCCGGCCGAAGACCGTGTAGCGGCCGTTGAGGTGGGGCCGCGGCGCGACGCAGACGTAGATCTCCGAGTCGCCGCTCCATTCGTCGCCGACCCGGCCGAGCCCCAGCGTCCCGACCAGGTGGGGCCGGGTGTTGAATTCCGGCGGAAGCGGCGGCGCGTCCCCTCCTCCCGCCTGGATGACGTGGCCGCGGACGACCCGGTAGAAGTCCTTGCCGTCGTAAAAGCCCTTCCGGACGAGGGCCTCGAACTGGGTCACGGTCTTGGGCGCGTCCTCCGCGTAGAGCTCGAAAGCCATGGTCCCGAGCGAGGTTTCCAGGACGCACACCCGGGGAGGCCGGCGCTCCGTATCGTGGCCGTAGCGGGCCTGGAGCGCGGCCGGGTCGACGACGGCGTGGCGGATCCGCCGCCGCTTCCACGTGTAGGTCACATGGATGAGGCCGTCGGCCGTCTCGATGACCGCCGGGTAGGAGAATTCCGCGCCCTTTTCCTCTTCCAGGGTCAGGGCCCGCGTCCAGTTCCGGCCGTCGTCCGAAACGGCCAGGGCCAGGACGCCCCGGCCCTCGGTGACGGGGTTGTAGGCCAGCACGTGGCGGCCGTCCCGGAGGGTCACGGCGTCGATCCCCGCGTTCGGGTTGGGGAAAACGGTCGGTTCCGGCGCCGACCAGGTCGCCCCTCCGTCCCGGCTGCGGCTCTCGTAGATCCGGCCCGCGTCGCTCCGCATCAACGCGACGAGGCCGCCGGCGGCGGTCCGCAGCAGCGCCGGCTGGATGAGCCCCGGTTTCCCGCCCACGTTGAGGGGCAGGGTCGCGGTCCAGGATCGGCCGCCGTCGCGCGTCGCCTCGAAGCGGACCCGCCAGCCCCCGTCCTCGGTCGAGCTGCCGCAGAGGATGACGCCGCCCTCGAGCTCGATGGGATGGTTCTTGGCCGGTCCCAGGAACCCGTCGGGCAGGGCCTCAGGGCCGCCCCAGGTCCGCCCGTCGTCCGCCGAGCGCACGACCAGGCCCCGCCAGTTCGCCGGCGAGGGCCCGACCTTATAGAAAAGCAGGAGCGGTCCCGCGCTCGGCCGGAACAGGACCGGGTTCCAGCAGGGCCCGGCCGCGCCGCCCGCGGCGGCGCCCCGGGCCGCCTCGACCGGCGCCGTCCAGCGTCCGGCCTCCCGGCGCGAGAGCCAGATCCCGACGTCGGCCTGCCCTTCGGCCGTCCCCCCGAACCAGGCCGCCACCAGCCCCGACGGGGTCTCGGCGACGGTCGAGGCGTGGCACTGGGCGAAGGGCGCGTCCTCGAAGATATCCTCGCGCAGGAGGCGCGGCGAGCCACCCCGGCACGCCGCCAAGCACGCCAGGGAAACGGTCAGGGCGCCGAAGGCGATCCGTCTCATGGGCGATGCCCTCCCCGCCGTGATCCTATTTGAGCGTGGCGATGTAATTGCCCGCCCCGACCACGACCGTCGACAGGATGAGGACGGCGATCCCGGCCACGACCAGCCGGCGCGTCGGGCGGTCCGTCCCCCGCCACTCGTGGAAGAAGATGCCCCACAGGCTGCTGAAGGTGATGATGAAGGCCATGTGGATAGTCCAGCTCGAGAAATCGTACCGGCCCATCTGGGTCGTGCCCATGCCGTAGAAGAAGAACTGGAAATACCAAGTCGTCCCGGCCAGGGCGGCCCAGACGTAGTTGGCGAGGAGCGAGGGCTTCGGCTTCGCCGGCGCGGCGGACGCGCCCGGGCCCGCCGCCGCCGGCTCGGCCTCACGGACCCGGCGGTAGTCGCGCCATGACCTGTTCTTGAAGCTCAGGGCGGCGCACCAGACGAAGTTCGTCGTGAACCCGCCGAGCAGGGCGATGATCATGACCGGGAAATTCTGGAAGATCGGCCGCGTCCCGTTCTGGACCGCGGCCTCGGCGATGGGCTTGCCGGCGGCGAAGGCGAAGGCCATGCACGAGCTCATGACCCCCGAGAAGGCCGCCACCCAGGCGCCTTTGGGGAAATCGAACTCGGCGATGGAGGCTTTCTTCTCGGCCTCCGAAAGCCGCTTCTCCTTCTTCATCCCCGCGGCGCCGCACATGGCGATGCCGGAGAGGCAGACGAGGATGCCGAGGATGACGACCCGTCCGGATGTCGAGGCGACGAGCCCGGCGATCCGGCCCTCGAAAACGGGCGGCACGAGCGTCCCGAAGACGGCGCAGAAGCCGAGCGACAGGGCCATGCCCAGCGACAGGCCGAGATAGCGCATGCTCAGGCCAAAGGTCAGGCCGCCGATGCCCCAGAGCACCCCGAAGAGATAGGTCCAGAGGATCGTTTTGCCGCTCCCCGACCGCAGGACGCTCAACAGGCCGGGGCAGGTCAGGGCGCCCACGACCCAGGGGACGACGATCCAGCTGAAGACCCCGCCGACGAGCCAGTAGACCTCCCAGGCCCAGCCGCGGACGTTCTTGTACGGAATGTAGAAGCTCCCGGCGGCGAAACCGCCGAGGGCGTGCAGGAAAACGCCGAGAAAGGGATTCGGGTTCATCGGGCCTCCATGAGGGCGAGACTATATCGCCGCCCCGTCCTCCGAGTCAACCGGCCGCGACCCCGCGTCCCGATCATCCGAGGGGCGATGGGTTCCGGACAAGAAAAAGGGGGGACGGGTACCATCTCCCCCGTTTTGTGTTAGCATAACCGGGAAAGGCGGCGGCATGCTCAAGAACCATCCCCGCGTCCTGGGCTATATCTTCTTCACCGAGATGTGGGAGCGGGTCGGCTTCTACACGCTCATGGCCGTCCTCGTCCTCTACATGGACAAGGTCCTGGGCTGGTCCGACGGCCGCAAGGGCGACTCGTACGGGCTCTTCCTGGCCCTCTGCTATTTCGTGCCGCTCCTCGGTGGCTGGCTCGGCGACAAGGTCATCGGCCGGATCCGGACGGTCCGGGCCGGGGCGTTCCTCATGGTCTTCGGCTACATCGGCCTGGCCGTCTCCGGCCCCGGCCGCGTCCTCACGTTCTATCTGGGGCTCTTCCTCATCGGCCTGGGGACGGGCATCTTCAAGGTCAACATGGCCGTCCTGGTCGGCAGCCTCTATGAGGGAAGGCCCGAGCTCAAGGACGCCGGGTACAACATCTTCTACATGGGCGTCAACCTCGGGGCGATGATCGCCCCGCTCCTGGCCACCTTCATCAGCGTCAGGTTCCACAGCTACAACCTGTCGTTCGCCATCGCCGCCGCCGGCATGGTCGTGGCCCTGATCATCTGGCGCGCCGGCGAGCCCCGGCTGCGGCCCTATGACTGCCGGCCCGCCCCAGGCGCCGCCGCCCCGGGCGCGGCCTCGCCCGCTTCGCCCCTCCAGCCCGGCCTCTCCCCGGCCGGCTGCCCCGCCGTCGACCGGCGCGAGGAACGCCAGCGCATCGCCACCCTGGCCACCCTCTTCCTCATCGTCATCTTCTTCTGGGTCGCCTTCTACCAGAACTTCTTCGGCCTGACCCTCTTCGCCGAGCGCTCGACCGTCGTCCTCAAGTGGCTCCGGCCGGAGACGTACCAGTTCTTCGAGCCGTTCTTCATCCTGACCCTGACGCCGCTCCTGCTGGCCCTCTTCGGCCGCCTGAACCGGCGCGGCCGGGAGCCCTCGACGCCGGTCAAGATCCTCGTCGGCATGGCCGTCATGAGCCTGGCCATGATGCTCATGGCTGGCGCTTCGCTGGCCGGCGGCAACCGTGACCAGAACATCATGTCCCCGGCCTGGCTCGTCGGGACCTACTTCCTCGTCACCGTGGCCGAGATCCTCATCTCGCCGATGGGCCAGTCTTTCGTTTCCAAGGTCGCCCCGCCGCGGATCGCCGGGCTGATGATGGGCGGCTGGTTCGCGGCCACGGCCGTCGGCAGCTACGGCAGCGGCCTGCTGGGCAAGTCCTACAGCGCCCTGGCCCATCATCTGTATTTCCTCATCCTCGCGGCCCTCCTGGTCCTGGCCGCCGTCCTGGTCGCCGTCTTCCTCAGGAAGCTCCGGCGCTTCGCCGCCTGATAACCGGAGGACACCCATGACCCTCATCCAGGAAAAGGTCAAACAGGCCGCCGGGCTCATCGACGAGTTCGGCGTCGATTGCTGGATCACCTTTACCCGCGAGAGCCAGATCTGCGGCGATCCGACCCTGGTCTTCCTGGCGCCCGGCCCCGTCACCTGGCACTCGGCCTTCATCGTCTCGGCCGGCGGCCGGACGCGGGCCATCGTCGGGCTCTACGACCAGAAGGCCGTCGAGGAGACCGGCGCCTACGACAAGGTTGTCGGCTACGTCACCGGCATCAAGGAGCCGCTCCTCGAATGCCTGAAGGAGCTCGACCCGCGGACGATCGCCGTCAACTACTCCGAAGGGAGCGAGATCTGCGACGGCCTGACCCACGGCATGTACCTGACGCTCCATCGCTTCCTGGCCGAGATCGGGATGGCCGATCGCCTGGTCCCGGCCGAGCGGATCGTCTCGGCCCTACGCGAGCGGAAATCCGCGGCCGAGATCGGCTGGATGAGGCAAGCGGTCCGTGTGACCGAGGAGATCTACGACCTGGCCGGCCGGTTCATCGCCCCGGGCCGGACCGAGATCGAGATCGCCGCCTTCATCCTGGCCGAGGTCGACCGCCGCGGGCTCGAGACGGCCTGGACCCGGGCCGCCTGCCCGGCCGTCTTCACCGGCCCCGACACGGCCCAGGCCCATTACGCGCCCACGGCCCGGGTCGTCGAGCCCGGCCACATCCTGAACATGGACTTCGGCGTCAAGATCGAGGGCTACTGCTCGGACATGCAGCGGACGTTCTACATCCCCGCCCCGGGCGAGACGGCCGCGCCCGACGACGTCATGACAGGATTCCGGACGATCGTCCGGGCGGTCGAGGAATCGAAACGGGCCATGAGGCCGGGCGTCGAGGGCCGGACGGTCGACGCCGTCGCCCGCTCGATCATCACCGGCGCCGGCTACGCCGAATTCCCCCACGGCCTCGGCCACCAGGTCGGCCGCTACGCCCACGATGGCACGGCCCTGCTCGGCCCGGCCTGGGAAAAATACGCCCAGAAGCCCTTCCGCCGGCTCGAGGAGGGCATGGTCTTCACCATCGAGCCGCGCCTGACCGTGCCCGGCCGCGGCGTCGTCACCATCGAGGAGATGGTCGTCGTCACCGGCGACGGGGCCGAGTGGCTGGGCCGGCCGCAGAAGGACCTGGTCCTGGCGGGATAGGATGCGGCAGCGCTCGCCCGGTCTCCGCCGGCTGGCGCGGCTCGTCCTGCCGGCCGCCCTGGTCGCCCTCGCCGCCTCGCTTTTCCTGGGCCGCCGGCTGCCCGGCCGGGACCTGATCCTGGAGCCGCTCGGCCGGAGTCCCGTCCAGACCGAAGAAGGGGTGCCGGAGCCGTTCGAGGTCGCGCGCCGGGGCTTCACCTACACGGTGACGCCTCTCTACAGCTACGAGCTCTGGGGCCTCGTCGTCTCCTATCATCACTCCTCGTCGTTCCTGGACATCTCCCACAAGAAGTGGAACGACTATCTCAACACCAAGGACATCTGCGTCATCTGGGGCCGCAACGTCGAAACCGGGGTTTACCGGCGGATGACCTTCCGCAACCGCGACTTCACCTGCTACTATCGCTATCCCGACCGGGAGACCGGCCAGCTGTTCACCGAGAACGCCCTGTCGAACAACCATCTCCTGCCGGCCGACGAGCTCGTGGCCGAGGCCGTGCGCCGGGCCCGGACCGGCGACCAGGTCCATTTCAAGGGCTGGCTCGTCTCCTACGGCCTCAAGGGCGCCCCATACAGCCGCGGCTCCAGCACGGTCCGCACCGACCGCGGCAACGGCGCCTGCGAAGTCGTCTACGTCACCGAGTTCGAGATCCTGCGCCCGGCCAACACGGCTTGGCGCGCCGCCCGGAAGATCTCTCTCGTTCTGGCCGGTCTGGCCCTCGGCGTTCTGATCTTCGTTTGACGCCGGGCCGGCCTTTGGTCTAGATTGCCGATGATGACCGACAGGCGATCGCCAGGGTCCCGGCGGCGGCAGCGGCGGAACCTCCTCCGGGAGCCGGCGGCGGTCGTCGCCCTGGCGTTCGGCCTCTGGGCCGCGGCGGCCTGCGCCCGGGGACCAGCCGCCGCGCGCCCGGCCGTAGCGAGCCAATGCGACCGGGCTTTCGTCTTCGTCGACCGCGGCCGGCCGGCGGCCCGGATCGAGATCCCCGGGAACGCGGGCGAGGCCGAACGGCGGGCCGCGGACATCCTCCAGACCTCCGTCTTCAGGATGACGGGCGTCGATCTGCCCGTCCTGGCCGTGGCGGCGCCCGACCGGCCCGGCGCCGCGGCCATCGGTTTTCCCCTCGACGACCTGCCGCCCGCCGCGGCGGCCGCGCTTCCCTCCCTGCGGGCGGACGGCTTCGCCCTGGTGACTTCGGCCGGCAACCTCTACGTCGTCTCGGGCGGCGGGCCGGGCCTGGTCCGGGGCGTCGTTCATGTGCTCGAGAAATATTTCGGCTGCCGCCTCGACGCCGCCGCCCCCTTCTTCCCCCGCCGCGACGACCTGGCCCTCGGCTGCCTCTTCGAGGTCAACAACCCCGAGAGCTAGGCCCCGCCGTCAACGGCGGATTAGCCCCGGCGGCCTCGACGGGATGCGCCGGCCGGCCTCAGGGACGTTAAGCGGCCCCGGGCCTCAGGCGATGTAGGGGATGGTCTGCGGGCCCTCCGGCATGACGCAGATCGAAGCGCCGCGGCCGTAGCGGCCCAGGAGGGCCTCGACGGTGTCCTCGACGCGGCGGCAGGGCCGGAGCAGGGCGGAGCGGATCTGGTCGTCCGTCAGACCGTCGGAGCGGACATAGACCTCCGCCTTCTGCTGGACGAGGGCCTGGATGTGGGCCTGCCACTGGTCCTGCTCCAGGAAGCCGGGAGCCGTGATCCGATCGAGCAGCTCGCGCGGCGACTTCGACCGGCGCAGCAGGGCGCCGTAGAGCCCGTGCTCGGGGATGCCGTCCCAGCAGCTCGTGGCGATGATGACGGCCCCGCCCGGCCGGACGATCGGCTCGGCGGCCCGCAGGCCCTTGATCGACTGGTAGAGATTGAGATCGAGCGGGTAGCCCGAATTGGTCGTGACGACGATGTCGAACGGGCGCGGCACGGCGACCATGGCCGAACGCCTGACGAAGGCGCAGCCCTCGGCGTGGGCCCGGTCGAGGTCGCCGGCGAACACGCCGGTCACGGCCTTGTCGCGGTTGAGGGTGACGTTGAGCAGGAACAGGCGGCCGGCCTGGCCGGCCACCTCGCGCACCTCTTCCCAGACGGGATTGCCGCGGGTGACGCCCCAGATGGCCTGCGGGTTCCCGATCATGCCGGCGTCATGGTTGCCGAGGACGGTGCGCTGGCCGGCCATGCCCGGCAGGATGGCCTTGCCGCCGCCCGAGAACCCGGCGAAGAGATGGGGCTCGATGAAGCCTGTCAGGACCTTGAGGTCGCAGCGCATCAGCTCGGCGTTGAGCCAGGCCTCGTGACCCCGGGAGGTCAGGCCGACCCGGACCTGGGTGGCCGGATCGAAGGCGTCGTTCTGGACGATGCGGCGGCGCTCGAAGACGGCGTCGCCCAGCATGCCGCGCAGCTCCGCCTCCGTATTCGGCCGGTGCGTGCCCAGGGCGTTGAACAGGGTCGCCTCGACGCCGGGGACCGAGTCCAGGACCTCGAGGACGGCCCCGAGCAGGAGCGGGTTCGGCGCCGGGCGGGTGATGTCGCTGAAGACGACGCCGACGCGCAGGCCGGGGCGGAGGAGGCTGCGGAGCGGCGGCGAGCCCAGGGGCGCCTCGAGGGCGGCCCGGACCGCCGCGGCCGGATCGGGCAGGGCCGGAACGAACGAGGGCTCGACCACGGTGATGTCGAGCGAATCGTCGAGCTCGATCGGCAGCCCCGTCTTGCCGTAGGCCAGGTTCAGTCGCATGCCGCAGCTATTGTGTCCCCGATTTAATTCTTGTTGAAGACGGTCCAGTTGGGGTTTTGACGGAGCGTTTCCAGGCGGAACGCGGTCGGCCAGGCGACGAGCCATTGGCTCACGGCGAACGGCTGGAGCCAGCGGGTGTGCAGGAAGCCCTCGTCCTGGCTGCCATAAGGCCGCTTCTTGCCCATGACGACGAGGTCGCCGCCGGAGACGCCGATCGTCCCGTTGGCCCAGGCCGCGACCGCCCTCTCCTTCCAGACGGGCCGGCCCGTGAGCTGGGCCAGCTTGAGCCAGTCGTTGACTAGGCTGAGAGCGTACGGGTCCTGGTGGTGGTGCTGGGTCGAGACGGCCGTGCCGCCGTAGGTGTCGTACCCCAGCTGGCGCAGCACCGTTCCCTCCTCGAAGGGCACCGTGTAATGCCACTGCCAGGTCGCCAGGTAGTAGGAGACGTCCTCGGCCGCCTTGAGGTACTGGGCCTTGCCCGTGACATCGTGGAGCTCCAGCCCGGCCCGGAGCAGCGGCGAGGCCGATTCCTTGTCGATGCAATAGGTGTCGAGGGCCCCGGCCGTGCTGAAGCCGTTCCTGCCGAACTCGCCGAAGTAGAAGGCGAAGGCCCTCTCCGCGGCCTCCAGGTAAGCCGCCTTGTGGGTGGCCCGGAAGGCCGTGACCAGCGGCGGGATGAGGAAGGCGCCGGTCGTGCCGTCGGGGTCGACGGCCTGGCCGTTGTTCTTCCAGGTCTTGCCGATGCGGCCGTCGGCCCGCATGGCCTTGACGGCGAAATCGCAGACGGCCAGCGCCGCCGCCCTGTACTCCGGCTTCCGCAGGCCGCACCGCGCCGCCAGGTCGAAGGCCTCGAAATACCCCTGGGCCGCCTGGCCGAGGTTGCAGGCGTCCTGGACCTCGCCCTTGGGGTCCTCGAGCCCGATGACGTAGTCGTAGTGGCAGCGGAAGAGGCCGTTCGGCAGCCGGGCGTTCTTGAGCCAGGTGTCCAGGCATTGGATGCCCCGGTCCAGGGACCGCCGCTCGTTCGACAGGACATAGTCCCGGAGCATCGAGTTGGCCAGCGAGACGTTCTGCCCGGCCCAGCCGATCTCGTATTTCCAGACCTGCCGCTGGACCCAGCCCTGCTCCTGCGGGTCCCAGGTCAGGCCGATCGAGAAGCCCCGGAAGCCCTTCTCTTCGGCCCAGAGGCTGTCCAGGGCGTACTGGACGCCCATCTCCCAGAGCTCCTCGGGCTCGAGCCGCGGCTTGGCCGGCCGGGCGTTGAGGGCCCAGGCGGCATCGACCAGGGCGTGCCAGCCGTGGCGCGGGGAGGCCACGGCGCCGACAACGATCCAGGCCTTGAGCGCGATCTCCTGGCCGCGCGAGACGCGCAGATCGCCGCGGTAAGCCGGCTGGTAGGCGTCGCGCATGGCGTAGACCTGGGGCGTTTCCTCCTCCGGCCAGATCAGCCGGTGGACGGTCTTGTCCGCCAGGGGCTCGAGCGAGCAGGAGAAGCCGCCCGGGATCTGGCCGGGCGCGCTGAAGAGCCCGACCGACCAGGCCTCCGATTCCGAATAGGTCGCGCCGGGGATGGATGTCCGGTGATAGGCGAAGGTCCAGGGCTGTCCGTCCTTGATGAAGCCCTTGGGCTCGCCGCCCCGGCCCCAGGCGTTGCCGTCGTACATCACGGCCGGGATAAGGCTGTAGCGCGAGGCGTACAGGGCCTCGACCTCCATGGCCAAGCGGACGGGCCGGACATGATCCTGGCCCAGGTAGCGGAAGGTCCGGGTCCATTCGTAGAGGCCGGGGCCGATCTCGCGGACGGCGTCCTCGGCGGCGAAGTCCTTCTCCGCGAAAGGCGCGAGCCGGGCGACCGGCCGGCCTCCGGCGGCGAACGACACGGACGCCCCGTCCCGGCGCAGCTCGATGCGGGCCTGCTGGGCGGCGCCGGGAACGGCGGCGACGACGACGGCGATCAAGAGACAGACGGCGAGAACGGTCGGACGCTTGGTCATGCGGGGCTTCCCTCGATCCGGAGTTTCGGGCACACGGTCGTTTCGGGTTATAACAGAGGCCCGGCGAAAAGACAAGGCCGCCGACTTTGAAAAGAGCCCGTCCTTGGATTATGATAAGGAGGCTCCTAGCATTTCCCAGGAGGTTCGACCATGCCCGTTTCCTACAAAGATCTGGGTTTGTCCAACACCCGCGACATGTTCCGGCGGGCCTTCGCCGGGCGCTACGCGGTTCCGGCCTATAATTTCAACAACATGGAGCAGCTCCAGGCCATCATCACGGCCTGCGTCGAGACCCGCTCGCCGGTCATCCTCCAGGTCTCGAGCGGAGCCCGCAAGTACGCCAACCAGACACTCCTCCGCTACATGGCCGAGGGCGCGGTCCGCATGGCCCGCGAGATGGAGAAAGCCAAGAACGTGTCCACGCCGGTCCCGATCACCCTGCACCTCGACCACGGCGACTCCTTCGAGCTGGCCAAGTCCTGCATCGAGAACGGCTTCTCGTCGGTCATGATCGACGGCTCGCACCTGCCCTACGAGGAGAACATCGCCCTGACCCGCCAGGTCGTCGATTACGCCCGGCCGCTCGACGTCTCGGTCGAGGGCGAGCTCGGCCGCCTGGCCGGCATCGAGGACGAGGTCCGGGCCGAGCACTCGAGCTACACCGATCCCAAGCAGGTCGTCGATTTCGTCAAGCGCACGAACGTCGACTCGCTGGCCATCTCCATCGGCACCTCCCACGGCGCCCACAAGTTCAAGCCCGAGCAGTGCACCCGCGACGCCCGCGGCGTTCTCGTGCCGCCGCCGCTGCGGTTCGACATCCTGGCCGAGATCGAGAAGCAGATCCCCGGCTTCCCCATCGTCCTCCACGGCGCGTCGTCGGTCATCCAGGACGCCGTGGCGGCCATCAACAAGTACGGCGGCCAGATGAAGGACGCCATCGGCGTGCCCGAGGACCAGTTGCGGCAGGCGGCCCGCTCGGCCGTCTGCAAGATCAACATCGACACCGACGGCCGGATGGTCATGACGGCGACGATCCGGAAGGTCTTCACCGAGCAGCCGGGCGAGTTCGACCCCCGCAAGTACCTCGGGCCGGCCCGGACGGCCCTGGTCGAGATGTACAAGCGCAAGAACCGCGAGGTCCTCGGCTCGGCCGCCCGCTACGGCGACGAGATCTGAGAGCCCCGGCCGCGGGATATCTTCCGGCCCCCGGCTTCCGTATAATGAGAAGGACGGGAGGTGCGCAATGAGAGATCACATCAAAATCATCGGCATTCTGTGGATCGTTTTCGGGGTCTTCTATCTCTGCCTGGCCCTGTTCGCCTTCCTGGTCTTCTTCGGGGTGGCCCAGATCCCCAACCTGGACATCGAGCCGGGGCTGCTGCGGCTCATCGGCATCATCGCCAGCACGTTCCTGGGCCTCATCGCCCTGCCGCAGATCTTCGGCGGCCTGGGCCTCGTCCAGCATAAGGAATGGGCCCGCATTCTGATGCTGGTCGTCTCGTTCCTCAGCCTGTTCCACGTCCCGTTCGGAACGGCGCTCGGCATCTATTCGCTGGTCATCCTGTTCAATCCCGAGACGGTCCGGCTGTTCCAGGGATCGGCGCCGACCCCGGCGCCGCCCGCCCCCCCGAAATAGCGGCCGGGCTAGATGACGAGCTTGCCGATCCCGACGAGGAAGATCAGCGCCCCGGCGGCCAGGACGTACATGTAGGGAACGGCCAGCCCTTCCTTGACGCGGACGATCCAGACGTCGCGCTCGTAGCTGGCGCCCGTCTCGCCCCGGTACTTCTCCTTGATCGTTTCGACGATCCTCTGGACCGTGTCGAGCCCGGCCTTGCGGGCCTGGATGGCCGCCCGGATCTCCTGCTGTTCGGCCGAGGTCAGCGTCCGCTCGAAGACCATCTCCTTCGACGAGAACCTGACCGCGCCGTCCACCTGGATGAAGAAGACGATGAGCGGCAGGCCGATCCCCAGGAGCATCAGGGTCAGGCCCTGGTTCCGTCCCCTCCCGCGGGAGCGCCGCTCCGGGGCGGGTATGGTCCGCGCGTCCCACTCGTCGCGCCTGGCGTCCTTTCTGGTCAGCATGGCTTTCCTCCCATAGAGGTTTGTCGGGCCAGGCCCGGCGCGGGGCCGGATTATCTTCCGGCCCCGGGGGGGCCGGCGGGTCAGATCACTTCGGCTCGGCCATCCTCCCCAGGAACAGGATGGTTCCTGTGCGGAGATCACGGATCAGGAAGAGGAAGGGGTGGTCGGCCTTGAAGACGGGGTTCAGCATGACGGATTTCGTCGCTATGACCACGGCCGTGGCCGCGGCCGCCTCGGTCCCCTCTTCGTTGACGTCGACGAAGGCCTTGTGGATGACCTTGGCGATGTGGAGATCCCTGACGCCGTCGGACCGCATGCCCGAGAAATCGGCGGCCGCTTCGGAGAAGGCGTCCTCCATCCCCAGGGCGGCGAGAGGCTCGTTCAGGATGAAATCCTGTTCCAGCTTGAAGCGCGGCAGGAAGACCTCGACCTTCTCCCGGGACAGGCCGGCGAGCCAGCCGTCGAGCTTATGCGGCAGGGCCGCTTCGACAGCTCCGAGCCCGGCCGGGGACTCCGGCAGCAGGACGACCATGGCGAGCTCGTCACCGGCGTAGCGCATCTCCAGCGCCTGGAGGCCGGCGTCCTCGAGGTAGCCGAACTCGGCCTTCTGGCGCATCATCGGGACCTCGACCTGGCGAGCCTCCGAGACGGTGAAGGGCATGGGCCTGGTATTCTCCGCCTTGAACTGGCGGGCCCAATTCCCCTTGAAGTAGATGGCGTTCGTCAGGACGAGCCGGCTCAGCGGGGTCAGGATGTTCGGCTTGATCAGGTCCTTGATCTTCTTCGCCGTGTGGTCCTCGGTCCAGGCATTGATCTCCTGCCGCGCCTTCTCCCGGCTCGCGTCTCCGGTGTAATCCACTTCCCGGAAGCCGCCGCCGAAATACTTGTCGATCGTCCCGAGGAAGTCGGGGGCGAAAGGATAGCGGACCTGGCCCCAGAGGGCGTTGGCGACGTAGAGCTCGTAGGGCTTGCCCTTGGCGTTGAAGCCGGCCATGAGCGTCGCCAGGGCCGGGTCGAGCTTGTCCGGCGGCAGGGAGAAGCCGAGGACGGCGGCCATCTGGCCGGCCGTCCGGCCGCGGGCGCCGGCGTAGGTCATGGCCAGGGCCGAGGAGATGCTGTACGGGGAGAAGAACAGGTTCCCCTCCTCCTTGGCCAGCTCGCCGTAGAGCCGGCCGGCGAAAGCGTTCGAGGCCTTGGCCACCGCCTGGACGTCGTCCGGGACCTGGGCCGGCGCCGGGACGACAGCCGCCAACGCGAGGATCGCGGTCGCGAGGGCCGCGGCCCTTCCGGGGATCTTCTTCATCATAGGTCGCTCCTTTTCTGTTCTGCCCGCTATCCTTCGACGAGCGGGCGGTTCTTCGGGTGGGTGATCCGGAACTTCAGGCTGATGACCTTCTTCTCCTGCGGCCCGAGCGTGACCGGCCAGGCCAGGATGCCGCTCCGGGCCTCGTCCTCGTCCAGGACCGTCTTAACCGGCTCGGGGACGGCCTGGAGGATGTCGACGGTCACGTCCTTGCTCGTCGTCACCGGCACCTGGTCCTTGACCAGCACGGTCCGGGGCGAGCGCGTCAGGTTCTCCAGCGAGATGGCGATCTCGTAGGTCAGCTGGACCTTCTTGCCGACGAGCCCCGTCTCGGTCCGCGTCTTGCTCACCTGCCGCCAGCGGACCTTGACGCCGGGCACGTCGCCGACGGCCAGGGTGAAGTGGTCGTTGGAGGCGACAAGCGGCACATCGGCCGTGGAGATGTAGTCGTTGTCGTAGAAAAGGCCGGCCGGACCGGGCAGCAGGAGGAACTCCGCCGCGTTGGTGATCCGGGCGTTCAGGGAGATCGTTTCGGCCAGCTTGGGCACGGTCAGGAACTCCTTCTCCACGGGCAGGGCCTCCACGGCGATGGTCACCTTCTTCCTCTCCCGGGAGCTCGGCACGTTTTGCCGCTGCTTGATCTCGAAGACCGTGGCCATGGTCCGGTCGGCCGCCTCGGCCGTCTCGACCGCGGCCTCTTCCTCAGGCGCCGGAGCCTCCTCCGCGACGGCGGCGAGCTCGTCATAGCTGACCTTGGCTGCCACGGTGACCTCTTCTTCGAGCGAGGCCTGCTCGAGAACGAGATCGAGTCCGGCGCGACGGCCCGGACGGACCTCCAGGCCCTCACGCACGACCACTTTGAAGCCCGGGAGCTGCGCCCGGAGGCTATAGGTCCCCGGCTTGAGATTGACGAGGAGGACCCGGCCGTGCACGTCGCTTGTCAGACTCCTGCGGAAGGCGCCGCCCATCAGGATCACGGTCGCGCCGGCGAGCGGAGTGCCCTGGGAGTCGGTGACGAAGCAGGAGACGGCGCCCCTTTCCCCGCTCGCGGTGTCGACCCGCCAGGCCTCCAGCCGCCGCGGCCGGCTCTGAAGAGCCGGCTCGGCCGTGGACAGGAAGAGCTGGACGTTGTTCCAATCCTCACCCGTCGTCTGGCTGACCAGGGCCTGATAGGTCAGCGTCGCCTCGTCCTTCTGGGAATCGATCCGGATATCGTAGGACGGCGACCAGGTGACGCCCGGGACGACATAGGAGAGCGAGAGCTTCTCCGTGCCCGCCTTGGTCACGTCGACATCGACGAGGACGGCCTTCCGCTGCCGGACGAGCAGGCTGGCCTGCTGGTCGAGGTCGTGCTGAACCACGCCCCGTTTCTTCTCCAGCGCGTTCTTTTCGGCGTTCAGCCGGCGCGTCTGCTCCAGGATCTTCGGCAGCTGGCTCTCGATAAAATCCAGCCGCCGCTGCCAATCAGCCGCGTTCCCGGCCTGGCCGGCCGCGGCGGACTTGTCGTCGCCGGGCTTCAGGACGCTCACGCCCTTGACGAGCTCGGCCTCCTTGGCCAGGACGTCCAGGCGATCGGCGACCTCCAGCAGCTGGGCCGTCAGGTCGTCCCTTTTCTTCTCCAGCTCCTTGATCGACGCCTGGGAGCTCTCCGAGCCGAGCGCCTGCTGGATCCGGATGTCGATGATCCGGGCCCCGGCCGTGCCCCGGCCGGAGACGCGCACGGACTCCTCCAGCAACTGGATGGGGAGGTCCCGGAATTCCCAGGTATGGAGGCCGGGGACGACGTCCCCGGTCAGGGTGCGGGTGATCATGCACCTGTTCTGATAGATCGTCACCGATTCGATCGTCGAGGCGCCGGAAACGTCAGCGGCCGCCTGTCCGGCTCCGGACGCCGCTGGGGCCGCCAACGCCAGGCCCAAGCCCACGATCAGCAGGGTCTTTTTCATGTGCGCTCCTTCCCTCTAGGCGATGCCGCCAGCATGGCTCCATTATAGGAAGCAGCGGTCCCGGATGGCAAGTGCGCGGCCGGTCGGGCGCCGGCGCCCTGGGGTTCCTTGACAGGGCCGTGGAGCCGAGGCTATCATCGCCAAGGTCGCAAAAGCGAGGAGATGCCCTATGCTCAAGGAATTGTGGAAACGTCGGGGGCTGGCGCTTGTCGGGTGCCTGACCTTGTCCGCCGCGTGCAACGGGACCTCCGGCCCTCCGGCGCCGCAGGCCCCGCGGCTGCGGCCTCTGACCGTCGCCGACGGGTCCTACGCCGTCGGCATCCCGGAAGGCTGGACCACGACGTTCACGAAGTCGCCGGGTTGGCGTTCGCCCTCCGAGCTCGAGATCGCAGCGCCCGGCGAGGAGTGGCCGGCCTACGTCACCATCGCCGTTTTCCATTACGCCGAACCGCAGATGACGCCCGAGAAGTATCTTTTCGACCTGCGGGGGCCGTCCGGCGGCGCCGAGACGATCGCCGTGGCCGGGCGGACGGCCCGGGCCTTTGAAGAGAAGGCCGAACGCCGGCCGCCCCTGGGCCTGAGCGGCGAGACCGTCCCGAGCCTCGTCCGTCATGTCGTCGTGCCGGCCGGCAGCGGCTTTTCGGTCCTCAAGCTCGACACGCCCGAAAGCGCCGCCGGGAAGTACCGGCCGGTCTACGAGGCCGTGGTCGCCTCCTTCAGCCCGGCCGACAAGGACAAGCCGATCCCTTCGGACCCCATTCCGGCCGGGGAGTACGAGGTCTACGCCGCCCTCTTCCGGTCGAAGGCGCCGGGCGGCCTCGACTCGCCCCAGTTCTTCGAGGCCGTCCCGGAAGGCCGTCTCGTCTACGGGACGACAATCGCCCTCGAGAAGCCGGACGAGCCGGTCTGGCCGGTCGAAGGCTTCGGCCCCGCCGATGAAGCCCTGGTCGAGGACTACAGGACGAAAAACGCCGGGCCGTGGCCGCTGACGGACCGGATCATGATCAAGGACCTCGAGGTGATCTCGCCCGAAGAGGCCGAATCGCGCCTGTCGGCCTCACTGGAAGGTCCGGACCGGAGCGAGGACGGGTTCGTCGCCCTGCGGGGCGGCTTCGTCTCCCTGAGCCGGGTCGGGTTCGACCGGACTGGAAGCCGGGCGCTGCTCAGCGCCGCCCACACCTCGCCCGGCGCCATGCGGGCACAATACCTCGTGCTCATGAAGAAGGGAGCGTCGGGCTGGACGCTGGACAAGGTCGTCATGGAGCATCTGCTCTATCATTGATGATCAGGGAGAATGTCGTGAGAGAACGAACGCTCGGCCGCGCGGCGGGACTCGCCGCGATCATCCTGGTCCTGGCCGCTCACCCGGCCCCGGCCGTCCCGACGGCCGCCGGCCAGGCGGTCGAATACAAGCCTTACGTGATGGACCACGATTACTTCTCGTGCGAGGTGCCGGCGGCCTGGGACCTCGAGCGCGACGCCGAGGAGGACGAAGAGTACCGGATCTTCGAGTTCTACGTCCACGCGCCCGCGCCCCGGACGAGCATCAACGTGCGCTATCTTCTCAAGGACAACGAGGATTTCGCCGGCTATCAGAACTTCCTCGACCGCAACTCCAAGAACGTCCTGGGCGAGACGAAGAACAGCCGGGAGAGCTACGGCCCGGTCGAGAAGGTCGCTCTGGCCGGCCTCCCCGCCTTCCGGCTGCGCCGGGACCGGATGGTCTTCCTCCACCCGGAATCGAAGTCCGACGAGAGCGCCAGCCTCAAGGAATTGCTCTACGTCGTGCCGATCAGCGACGGGTCGTTCTACGTCCTCGAATATTCGGCCGACGCGTCGGCCTATGAGACGTATCTCCCCGTCTTCGAGCACGTCGCCGCCAGCCTTAAGCCGGGGATAAAATAGGAATGCACTGAGCCAAACCGGAGAGAGGGATTCTCCCGGAATCGGGAGAAGAACCATAAAATAGCGGCGGGCGCCCGTCCCGGGCCTAGCGGGGCTTCTTAAGGAAGATCTCGCAGGTCTCGAAGTCGATCTCCCAGTGGGCGCCGGCCTCGCCTTTCCACTTGTATTGCCGGCTCTTCTCGTCCCACCACTTCTGGAACCTGGTCGCGGTCTCGCCCATGTCCTGGACCAGGCGGTCGTAGAGCGGGTGCTCCGGGCCCGGGACGCTCTTGAAGAGCTCCGCGAGGCCGTTCTTGCGCTCGAACAGGCGCTTGATCTCGTCCCGCTCCGCCTCGGTGACCTTGCCCACGGGCCGGCCTTTCGGGTTCTTCATCGGGACTCCCTCCTCGTCAGAGCTTCTTGAAATCGGCGATGGACATCTTCTTCTCGACGGCGGCGTCGAACGGATCCTGGTAGGCGATCTCCGGGATGTCGGCCAGGCCTTCACCGGCGCCGGACTCCCGGAGCCGCCCGAGATACAGCCGGGAGGCCTCCCGTTCGACGTGGGCCAGCCGGCACTGCTCGGCCGAGGGCGTATTGAGCTCGAGCGTCAGGGCCCGGTTCAGGAAAACGCAGCGCCTGCACTGATAGGCGTCGCAGATCCGGCAGATCGGGGCGTATTTAAGCTCGAGGAGGCGGCGGTTGCCGATGGCGATCTCGCCGCCGATCTCGCCCAGGCTCTGCCGCGGATCGGCGTAAAAGAAGGCCGGGCAGAGATAGAGCCGGCCGTTCGGCCCCACTGTCAGGTGGGCCAGGCCGGCCTCGCAGTTGTTCATCCGGCCGAGGGCCGGCCGGTCGGTCAGGACGTTCAGCTCCGGCGGGTCGGGCCGGGCCGAGAGCTTCAGGACCTCGGGCATGATCTTCTCGAGCTGGCGCCGGTATTCGGCGTATTCGGCCTCGCCGCAGCCGGCCACGTCGGCCAGGACCACGTTGACCCGCTTGGCCCGGGGCAGGAGCCGCTTGAGGGCCGCGGCCAGGAGCGGCAGGTCGGCCCGCCGCAGCCGGAGGATGAAGTTCTCTCCGCGGAGGCCGGCCAAGTCGGCGGCGCCGGGGACCGCGGAGGACTCGACGACCAGGATGGCCCCCGGATGGCTCGACCTGGCCGCGAAGGGCGCGATCTTGACGTGATCGACGCTCTCGACGAGCTTGTCGTAGGCCCGCCCCAGCCTGCGGCCGGGATAGAGGAAATTGACCTTGAGGTTGTTCTTCAGGGCGAAGAGGACGGCCGCCTCGAGCCGATCCAGGGGTATGAGGTCCGCGCCGCCGCGCCGGCGGCCGCCGGCTTCGTAGTGGCAGAACGAGGTCGCGTCCCGGGCCAGGACGACCAGGAGGTACTTCAGCACGGGCCCGCTCCCTCGCCGCCCTGGGGCTCGGCCCGCAGGTCCCGGCCGAGCTTGCGGCCGAGCTTGTTCCAGAAATAATTGTTGGCCCGGACCCGGGCTTTGTGCATCCGGCAGATGGCGACCGACCTCTGGAAGATCGTCCGCGTCTCGGCGAAGTCGTAGTTGGCGCCCTGGCACCAGGCGCACCCGGCGGCGACGTCGCAGTCGACGCACTCCTCCGGGCTCTGGGTGACCATGTCCAGGGTCAGGAAGGGCCGGAGCCGGTTGCGGTCGAGGCCGTCGAAGCAGTTGCCGACCGTCAGGGCCGGGCGCTTCTGGAGCGAGAAGCCGAGGAAGCGGACGCAGGGATAGAAGTTACCCCGGTGATCGACGGCCAGCATGCGGCCGGCCCCGCACCAGTTGTTGTTGTCGGCGTACGGAAGCCCGATGGTCTTGGAGAAGAAGGAGCAGGACCGGGTCTCGTAGAGTCGGCGGTCGATCGTCTCGTCGGCCAGGGCCACAAGCTGCGCCTCGAAGCGCTCGTCGTCGCCGGGCTTCCAGACGTCCTCGAAGACGACGTTGATGTTGACCTCTTTGATGCCCAGGCCCCAGAGGTGCAGGACGCTCTCCTTGATGCGGGGGATGTCGTCGCTCGAGACGGTGACCTTGGTCGAGGACTTGGGGAACTGCTCCAGCCAGCGGGGGATGTTCCGGGCGACGTCGTCGTAGGAGCCCCGGCCGTCGGGATAGACCCGCTGGAGATCATGCTTGGCCCGGGTGCCGTCCACTGTGATCTGGACGCTCAGGTGGGACGAGTTCTTGGCGATGTAGCGCTGAACCCGCGCGTCGTTGTAGAGGAGGCCGTTGGTCGAGAAGCTGAACCGGTAGCGATCGAACCAGGGATGATCGAGCTCGTAGGCCCGGAGCTTGAAATAATCGCAGATGCGGTCGATGAGCTCGACCTCGAGGAAGGGCTCGCCGCCGATGAAGTCCCAGACGACCGAGGGCTCGGTGACGAGGTCCCGGGCCCCGAGCAGGTAGTCGATGGCCCGCCGGGCGACGTCGAACTTGAGCCGGCCGGCCTTGTTCTTGCCGACCATGTAGCAGTAGCGGCAGCGGAGCTGGCAGTCCTCGGTGACGACGAAGGTGACGTTCTTGGAGCGGCCGGCCTCCCAGGACCGGTCCGTTTCGATCTTGACCGGATCGTTCTTGGCGCTGGACACTAGTACTGGTTCTGGCCTTTGCAGAAGCCCTCGCAATTATTGTTGCACGTCGTGGCGCAGTTGTTCTTGCAGCCGCCGGTGCAATTGCTGTTGCAGCCCCTGGCGCAGGCGTTCTTGCAGCCGCCCGTGCAGTCGGCTTCGCAGGTGTCCTTGCAGACCCGGCGGCAGCTGCCGACGCAGGTCTGGCCGCAGTCCTGGGGCGCCCGGGAAGAGCCGGGGACGGCGTCCTGGGCCGAAAGACGGGAGGCCCGGCCCCCCAGGCCGAGGACGGCGATGGTCGGCAGCGCGGCGCCCGAAACGGTCCGCAGGAAGGCCCTGCGGCCGATCTTCCCACCGTTCTTCGCGTCGTTCGCCATCGGGATCACCAGGCCTGGCCGGAGCAGCCCTTATCGCAGCTCCCCTTGCAGGTCCCTTCGCACGTGCCGTTGCAGCCGCCCTCGCAGGTGTACTTGCAGGAGCCTTCGCACGTCAGGAAGCAGGCGTCCTTGCAGGTGCCCAGGCATTCGCCTTCGCAGCCGCGGCAGCCGTTCTCGCAGGTGACGATGCAGTCGTTCGGGCCCTTGGAGAAGCCCTTGTCGAGGTCCCCGCCTTTCGCGGCCGGCTTGGCCGACAGGCGGCCCGGACGGGTCAGGGCCAGGACGGCGATCGTCGGGATGGCCGCCTTGGCCATGGCGCCGACGAAATCGCGGCGCTTCATCGTCTTTTCCCCGGCGGGCTTGACGTCCGTTTCGGCCTTCGATGAGGGGCTGTCATTGCGCTTGGACATGCTTGGCAAACTCCTTCGCTCGACCGGAATTCACTGATCCGCGACCATCTTGACGCGAACCGGGCGGCCGGTCAATCACCCCCAGGGGTGATATGCAAGGGTGACGGGATGGAGGGCCCGTCGCGCGTTCTTCTCGTCAGCGGCCGCGAATCGTGCTATATTCAATGAAAATTTCGGCCGGAAGTCAAGCCAGGAGGCTGCCATGAACGACGCGCCGCACGACAAGACGTCCCAGAAGTCCCCATTCCGTTCGCTCGTCTGGCTGGTGGTTGCCGTTCTCCTGATGGTCGTCGGGTTCGTCGTCCTGAGCCTAGGAGCCGGCGACGAGCTCTCGGGCGGCCAGAAGGCCCTCAAGATCGTCTTCGGGATCGTCTGGTTCACCTACTGCGTCGGGATGATGATCTACAACGTCCTGAACTACGGCGCCCGCAAGCGGGCGAAGCGGGAAACCAAGGCCGGATAAGGCCGGCTCGATCTACCACTCTTTCTTCATGATCTCGGCTCTTTTCGCCTGATATTCCTCGTCCGTGAGGAGGCCGTCCTTCTTCAGGGCCTCGAGCTTGCGCAGCTTGGCGTCGAAGTCCGGAGCGGACTCGCCGGCGGACGGCGGGGCGTCTGTCTCGGTCTCGATATCGGCGACGGTCCTGCGGGTCGCGAGCATGTAGACGAGGTAGCCTATCAGGACCAGGATGATCAGGATCCAGAAGGCAATGAAGCCGACGCCTACCCAGGACCGCTCCTTGGCCAGCACGATCATAAAGACGATGCCGAAGATAAGGAACGCCGAAGTGACGACGAGCCCCATCACGAGCGACGGGCGGTTCGGCCGGACATTGATCTTCTGAGTCATGGGAGCCTCCTTGGATGTCACGGCCTCATTGTTCCTCATTCCGCCGGCCAAATCAATCCCGGCCGCGAGAGGGCCGGGGCTGAGGTCCGGCACGGCGGGGGCTTGAGCCTGGGCCCGTAATGGGTACAATACGGGGCGGAGGCGCGACGCCATGCTGAAGGCAGTTCCGGTGAGCTTTTTCTCGTGGGACTTCCGCGTCTTCGAAGGGGACCGGGAGGTGGCCGCGATGGACCTCGCGTTGTGGCGCGAGAAAGCAGCCCTGACGGTCGAGGGCCTTCCCTACCGGGTTTCCCGCGAAGGCCTGGCCCACGGGGCCTTCCTGCTCGAGGATGGAGCCGGCCGTGTCGTGGCCAGGGCCGAGAAGCCCAACGCCCTGCGCCGCAGCTTCGTCGTCGAACACGGCGGCCGGCGGTTCCGGCTCGAGGCCTGGACGCCGTTCGGAAGGGCCTTCGTCCTACGCGACGATCGGAACGTCGTCGGGACGGTCAAACCCGACAACTTCATCACCCGTCGGTCCACGGCTGAACTGCCCGAAGACCTTCCCCTGGCCGTCCGGGCGTTCCTTCTCTGGCTGGTGTTCATCCTCTGGCGCCGGGATGCGGCGACCGACGCCGGCGGTGGAGCCTCGGCGGCCTAGCCGCCGGGGACCGTGGGCTTGAGAGCCAGGCTACTTTTCCCATTCTCAGCCTGGGCCGGGATTAAGGCTTGGCGGATCGGGGTTCTTTTAAATGGTATTCGGCGATATGATCCTTAATAATCGATATATAGCTATCTCTGGTCTTTGCTGGATCCAGATCCATCACTGTCTGCACGTTTCCGGGAATTGCCCGGGATAATTCCTGCCTTATTAGCCAAGAATGGACAACTGGCGTGCAAAGTCCCCTTTTGGGGACGAGGCCAGAAGGATTGATCTAGCGTTCTAATGGGTGAAGATTGATATTTTTTAGTCCATTCCTGGCTGCGATGTAGGCATCCCTTATCTCGCCCCAGGGATTGTTGTTCTTTCCGAAGCCCTCGACTCTCTGCATGAAGTTTTGATCAATTGTTTCAGGCTCATTTAAAAACGACGAAATAAGGTCCCTTGCGGCAGCGATGTAATCGAGCATTGATTGACAATATTGGGTTGCTTGTTTGAAGAACGGTTGGAGCTTTCCCCAGTCTTGTTCAGAAAGCTCCGTGATCAAATGCCCTTGGTCTTCTCCGAAACGCTCTTTCCATCGATTCGCATAGTCAAGCAGCACGTTTATCTCGGGAAGCAACAGCGCGGCATTCTTTTCCTTGAGAGTCTTGGCGACCATCTGCCAGCCCATTATTACGATCCGTTCATCTTCGAAAAAGCGTAGTCTTTTCCCGAGATATGTGCTCCCGGGAATCGCCTTCCTCGCTGCCAGGGCTTGATCTTGATACTCAGTCTCGCTCACTCTGATCGAATGGAACTCCTCAACGACGATCTCCTCAAGGGTTGAAGTCCCTGCAGCTCGGATCTCTCGTTTGTAGCGGGCTACACCGCCAGGAATGTCATCAGCATACCAGATGGTGATGGTGGTCGTGACCTGAGGATAATGGAAGGTAAGAGTATAACTAACCGCATTGACCGATTGGCCGCCTATATCCAGAGAATCTTGGCCAACTGATATCCCATCGGCGTCCAGGAAGAGTTTGGTATCCGAGAAATTCAAACTAAGATAACCGTCAAATAGGTCGTTCGATTCCCAGGGAGGAGTGTCTGCGTTGAGGATCATCGTCGAATTATCACCCTGGACATACTCGACATCGGAAGAAAGGGTTTTATCGATATCGAAAGCTCCCTTTACGAAAATTGATACTTTCTCAGAAGTAAGTCCTTTGACTTCGAATCTCTTCCTCGATAATGTCCTTTTCCCTCCCACTTCAGAGAGGATCTTGAACGTTACGGTACTCCCAGGCTTGAACCAGCGCCAATACTCGTATGGATTATAGCTTCCTCTCACGAGGAAGATATTTGGAAGAAGGTTTCCAATTTGCAGGAATTTCGATCCTTCGCTTTGCCCAGACGCGCCAACGACCACTCGATTCGCCTTAATCCCCGGAGCTTTCTCGGATCCACGCTGATCGTCGATCTTGAAAGAGACATGCCAGTGGAAAACCGGAAGCTTATGAGGAGGGAATTCCAGGCTCGTAGCTGACCCCTTAAAACAGCTCGAAAGGGGATTGACCGGCCAAACAAAAGATTCGCGAATTCGGCCATCCGGCTCAATTATGAATATTGCGTCAATATTGCCGATAGCGGAATCCTCTTCTTCATATGACAGGCATTCCGAAAAAAGCTCTCCCAGATCTTTGGCCTGGTCAGACGTAAGCTTGCCCTCATAAATCCTGCCTTCCTCGGTATTCTTATCCAGCTCCGCTCTCTCGACATAATCCCTGAACATCTTCTCATCATAACCCGGGGCATCTTCCTGGAAGGCGTTCTTATAGGACTTCAGGATCTCATAGAACTTATCAATGTAGTCGTCAAAGGCCTTTTTGTGGCGGCAATTAAAAACAAGGAAATTGATGGTTTTTTTCTCGAGAATGTAGCCGACGGCCTCGAAATTCCCCCATCGATCACCACAAAAAAAATAGATCTCTGCCGTTTTCCCTCCGGGCAATGAGATCGTTTTTTCCTTCCGACCCGTATAGTTGACGCTCCCATCGTCTCTGAAATCCTTGATCGTTGATCGAACCTGGTCGTCAACCGTCTTGATCTTTCCCATTAACGAAGAGGATTGTCCATAGGCGAAGACCGGACTGTTTTGATAAGTAAAACCGACCGGGTAAAAGGCCATATGAACGCCCTGGCCAACGCCGCTCTTGTTATCGAGCACCCAACCCGAAGGAGCAGTAAAGTAGAAGGCATGGTCTTCCCCGAACAGCATCCCCGTTTGGGAATAGAGTTGGGCGCAAAGAGTGAGGGCTAGTGCTGCGATGCCACAGAAGCTTTTCAAGCAGCTGAACAAAGACCGTTTTACGGCATGAGTGACTTCGTCCGGATAACGTCCCCCAATAAGTTGCACCGAAAACCCCATGGTCCGGAATCTTGGACGTATTATAACAACTGCTTAAGTGCCACACAATCACTCAACGATATTCAAAAATGGAGGCTCCCCGGAGCCCGGCGTTGCCCTGATTCGCCGTAAGCGAACATCAGGACCCCGGGCCGTTACTCAGGGACTCGATTACGGACCTCTCCCCTGGCACCGTGTGGACACGGCGTGGACAAAACCCCTAAGAATGGCCCAGTTTTAGTGAATCAGGCTGAAAAGCAAAAATGATAAAACTTTTAAATTATCAGGGGAAATCGGGGTTATTTCGGTGGTGGAGCTGACCAGGATCGAACTGGCGACCTCTTGAATGCCATTCAAGCGCTCTCCCAACTGAGCTACAGCCCCACCGGGGAGTTCGATAATATTACAGGAAGACGGCCTGCGGGTCAAGACGCTTGTCGGTCCGATCGGCGGGTCGGAGTCATCAGGCCCGGCCCTGGGCGCATCCCGAAACCCGGCGCATCCAGTGGAGCCCGTTTGACCCTCCCGCCGCCGCTGTGATAAGTAGAAAGAATCGCCGCAAAGGAGATCGTCCATGATGTCGCTTCCCCGCCGTCGCGATCCCAGAAAACTCTCTAATTTCGGTTTTGCGGCCCTGGCCGTTATCGCCGTCCTGACGACCGTTCCCGCGGTGTCGGCGGCGGAGATCGCCGGGCCCTCGGCCCCGGTGTCGCTCCGCTGCGAGTACCTGGCGAACCCCATGGGGGTCGATACGGCCAGGCCGCGCTTCTTCTGGGTCGTCGATCACGCCGAGCGCGGCCAGGTCCAGTCGGCCTACCAGATCGTCGTCTCGACGGATCCCAAGTCGGCGGCCGGCGACGTCTGGGACAGCGGCAAGGTCGCCTCCCCCAGGTCCGCGCAGATCGCCTTCGCCGGGAAGGCCCTGGCGAGCGGCGCGTCCTATTTCTGGAAGGTCCGGGCCTGGGACCGCGACGGCCGCGAGAGCCCCTGGAGCGAGACGGCCCGCTTCGACATGGGGCTCCTCGACCGAAGCGACTGGCAGGGCGTCTGGATCGGCGCCAGGAACCAGCTCCGCAGGGAGTTCACCCTGAAGGGACGGGTCAAGAGGGCCCGGGCCTATATCGCCGGCCTCGGCTATTACGAGCTTCGCCTCAACGGCCGCAAGGCCGGCAACCATGTCCTCGACCCGGCCTGGACGACCTATGACAAGCGCGTCCTCTATGTCGCCTACGACGTGACGGGTCTCCTGCGCCAAGGCCCCAACGCCGTCGCGGTCATGCTGGGCAACGGCTGGCACAAGTCGCGGGCCCTCCTCTTCCAGCTCAACGTCGAGATGGAGGACGGCACGACCGCAAGCGTCGCGAGCGACGCGTCCTGGAAGGCCGCCGACGGCCCCATCTTCGAGGACAGCGTCTACAACGGCGAATCGTACGACGCCCGCCGCGAGACGCCGGGCTGGGACAGGCCCGGATTCGACGACGCGGGCTGGCCCGCCGCCGAGGCGGTCAAGGGCCCGGCCGGCGTTCTTTCGGCCCAGCTGATGCCGGCCATCCAGGTCGTCGATACGATCGTGCCCTTCAAGATGACCAGCCCGCTCCCCGGCGCCTACGTCTTCGACATGGGCCAGAACTTCAGCGGCTGGGCCCGGCTGCGCGTCCGGGGGCCGCGGGGCACGGACGTCCGGCTCCGCTTCGCCGAGCTCCTCTTCGACAACGGCACGCTGAACCAGGACAACCTGCGCACGGCCCAGGCCGAGGACCACTACATCCTCAAGGGCGAGGGCGAGGAGGTCTGGGAGCCGCGCTTCACCTATCACGGCTTCCGCTACGTCGAGGTCACCGGGTTCCCCGGGACGCCCACGCTCGAGTCGATCCGCGGCCGGGTCGTCCACTCGGCGGTCGAGCCCGTCGGCAGCTTCGCCGCGTCCAAGGACGTCCTCAACGGCATCCAGCGCCTCGTCACCTGGGGCCAGAAGACGAACCTCCACGGCATCCCGACCGACTGCGACCAGCGCGACGAGCGCATGGGCTGGCTGGGCGACGCCCAGATCACGGCCGAGGAAGCCATCATGAATTTCGACATGGCCGCCTTCTACACGAACTTCATGCGCGACATACGCGACGTCCAGGACGCCAGGGGGCGCCTGGCCGACACCATCCCCTACATCTGGGGCGGAGAGAACGCCGACCCGGCCTGGGCCACCGCCTATCCCCTGATCTGCTGGTACATGTACCAGTACTACGGCGACACGCGCGTCCTCGAGGACCACTACGACGCGCTGAAGAAGTACGTCGAGTTCCTGCGGAGCAAGGCCGAGAACGGCCTGGTTAAGTTCAGCTCGTACGGCGACTGGGTGGCCATCGAGAAGTGCTCCAACGCCATCGTCTCGTCCTTCTATTATCTCTACGACGTCCGCATCCTGGCCGACGCCGCCCGCGTCCTCGGGAAGACTGCTGACGCGGCGCTCTACGACAAGCTGGCGGCCGAGATCCGGGCGGCCTTCAACCGGGAATACTACAACCCGAAGACCGGCGATTACGCCGAGGGCACGCAGACGGCCAACGCCCTGCCGCTCTTCCTCGACATCCCGACGGAGAAGCAGTGGGGCACCTGGGGCCGGCTCTTCGACAACATCGTCTACGGGCGCAACGCCCACCTGACCACGGGCATCATCGGCACGAAGTACGTCATGGAGGTCCTGAGCCGGACCGGGGCGGCCGACCTGGCCTACGACATCGCCTGCAAGACCGATTTCCCGAGCTGGGGCTACATGATCCAGAGCGGCGCAACGACCCTCTGGGAGCTGTGGCAGAACCGCGAGGGCTCGGCCATGAACTCGCACAACCACCCGATGTTCGGCAGCGTCGGGTCCTGGTTCTACAAGACCCTGGCCGGTATCAACCTGGCGCCCGGCGCGACAGGATTCGAGAAGGTCCTCATCCAGCCGCAGATGGTCCGGGACCTGACCCACGCCTCGGGCTCGACGATGACCGTCCGGGGCCAGGTCGCCTGCGCCTGGTCGCGGACGGAACGGACGGTCCGGGTCGAGGTGACGATCCCGTTCGGCTCCGAGGCCGAGGTCGTCATCCCCAAGCTCGGCATCCGCAACGTCAAGGTCAGCGAGGGCGGACGGACGGTCTGGGCGGGCGGGCGGTACGCCGCTGGAGCGCCGGGGATCGCCGGGGCGGAGGACAAGGACGGCGCCATCCGCTTCAAGACCGGCGGCGGCCGCTACGCCTTCGTCCTCGAAGGGAACTAGCTGGGGAAAAGATGGGGGACACAATACCCTGTCCCTACTTATCCAGGCAGGAAGAAGTCGGGACATGATGCCCTCTTCTTCAGGGGAAAAAGTAGGGACAGGGTATTGTGTCCCCCATTTTGGGAGGTGAGAAATGAGCTTCCAGGAACTCGCCAAAGCCCGGTACAGCGTTCGGGCCTACAGGCCTGACCCGGTCGAGGACGATAAGCTGGCCCGGGTGCTCGAGGCGGCCCGCCTCGCTCCCTCGGCGGCCAACCGCCAGGCCTTCCGCATCGTCGTCGTCTCCACCGCCGCCGAAAAGGATGGCCTGAGGCGGATCTACGGACGCGATTGGTTCGTCCAGGCGCCGCTCGTCCTCTGCGTTTGCGCCGTGCCGTCCGAGGCCTGGGTCCGCAAGGCCGATGGCTGGAACGCGGCCGAGGTCGATGCCACGATCGCCATGACCCACGTCGTCCTGGCCGCGGCCGCAGAGGGCCTGGGCACGTGCTGGATCGCCGCCTTCGATCCGGCCGCGGCCCGCGAGGTCCTCAAGCTCCCCCCGGACCTCGTCCCGTCGGCCTTCACCCCGCTCGGCTACGCGGCCGACGCGCCCGGGCCGAAGAAGCGCCGGCCGCTCGACGAGATCGTCCGCCGCGCCAGCGCGAAGTAGACTTCCGGCCCGCGCCGCCGTTCGTAAAATCGTTGAAGCGCCCTCCCCCGCTGGAGTAGACTGGGCCGGAATGCCGCGCCGAAAATCCTGAACGGAGAAGATAATGAGCCGCAAGTTCGCCGCCCCGACCGCCCTGACCATCCTGACCGTCGCCTTCCTTTCCCTGCCGGCTCGCCCGCAGATGACCCCCTGGCTGCAGTGGAGCTTCCTGCCCGCCGCGCAGATGGACGAGATCATCGGCGAATCCTCGGGCGAAACGGCCCTCCGCCACGTCATGGCCATGTGCGGCCTGCCGCGCGACCGCAAGCCGGCCGAGTACGCCGGCACGTTCGCCGAGGCCCAGTACGTCTTCGACCGCCTCAAGGACTACGGCTTCGCCGACGCGGCCCTCGAGCGCTTCGGCAGCGCCTCGACCTGGGACGGCATCAAGGGCGAGCTCTGGGAGGTCAGCCCGCAGCGCCAGAAGCTCGCCTCCTACACCGACCTGACGGCCATGCTGGCCTTCGCCAGCCAGCCGGCCGACGTCACGGCCGATCTCGTCTGGGTCGGGGACGGCGAAGAGAAGGACTTCGCCGGCCTCGACGTCAAGGACAAGATCCTGGTCACGTCCGGGCCGGCCGGGGCGGTCCACGCGCTCGGCTGCGGGAAGAAGGGCGCCGCCGGGGTCATCTCGTTCAACTCGCCGCGGCCCTACTTCAACTCGTTGCTCCTGCCCTGGGCCCGCCTGTCCGGCGACGCGCGCCCCTACCGCTTCGCCTTCGTCCTGCCGCCTCGCGAGGGCTCGGTCCTGCGCGACCGCCTGCGGCGCGGCGAGAAGATCACCGTCCACGCCGTCGTCGACGCCAAGCTCGAGCCCTACCAGAGCCAGATGATCATAACCTCGATCCCCGGCACGGACAAGGACGCCCAGGAGATCATCCTGACCGCCCATCTCTTCGAGGGCTTCGTCATGTTCGGGGCCAGCGACAATTCCTCCGGCTCCTCGGCCCTGCTCGAGACCGCCCGGACCCTGAAGGCCCTCATCGACGAAGGACGCCTGCCGCGGCCGAAGCGGACCGTCCGCTTCCTCTGGGGCCCCGAGTTCGGCGCGACCTCGGTCTACACCGCGGTCGACGGCAAGGACCGGCTGCCGCGGACGCTCTGCAACATCAACCTGGACATGGTCGGCCTGGCCCTGGCCGAGAACCGGTCGTTCTTCACCGTTATGCGCACGACCTACGGCAATCCCCACTACATCAACGACGTCGTCGAGAGCTCCCTGCGCTATGTCGGAGAGGCGACCAAGGCCTACGTCGTCAACAACATGAACGGGGACCCGAACCGGCGCATCGTCGCCCCGACCGGCAACGAGGACCCGATGTACTACTACGTCGGGACGCACATGGGGTCCTCGGACCACGAGGTCTTCAACGATTGGGCCATCGGGATTCCCGGCGTCATCCTCAATACCTGGCCCGACATGTGGATGCACACCTCCGAGGACCGGCCCGACAAACTCGATCCGACCCAGCTGAAGCGGGCGGTCATCGTCACCGCGGCGTCGGCGTACACCGTCGCCTCGGCCGGCGACCGGTCGGCGGCCCGGATCGCCGCCGAGATCGTGGCCAACGCCTCGGGCAGGATCGGCCACCAGGCCGCCCGAGGCCTCGAGGAGATGGGACGCGCGGCCGCGGCCGCCTTCCCCGGCGCCTACAAGAAGGCCCGCGGCTCCGTCGAGGCCTCGGCCCGGAACGAGCGCGAAACGCTCGACACGGTCCTCGAGCTCGCGGCCGGCAAGCCCGGCTTCGCCGCCTATCTGGCCGAGCTGCGGCGGTCGGTCGACGGCCTCGAAGCGGCCCAGTTGAGGACGCTCGACCAGGCCATGCGCCTTCAGACCGCCGGCCTCGGTCTGAAGCCGGTCGGGCTCAGGCTGTCGGCGGCCGAAAAGAGAGCCGCCGCCATCGTCCCGCGGACCGATCCCCAGGTGAAGGACGGCGGCTACGGCCGCTACAGGGAGGTCCTCGACCAGGAATACGAGCGCCTGGGCGACAAGGCGCCGTCCCGGGCCTTCTCCCGCGTCGCCGCCGAGATCCAGCTTCTCTGCGACGGCCGCCATAGCGCCCTGGATATCAAGAAGATGGTCGACGCCCAGTTCCGCGAGGAAACGCCCCTCGAGGCCGTCGTGGCCCACCTCGAGCTCCTCAAGCGCGTCGGCCTGGTAGCTTTTTAAAGAATCTTCTCCGGATTCCGGGAAGTCCCTCTCTCGAGTTTTAGCTCGGGGATGTCCTCTAGCTCCCCGGCCCCCCTGGGAACCAGTTCGCACGGTTCCCCCCCGCTCCGCGGGTCCCCCTCTCCAGCAACGGGGAACTGCGAGGACAATCCCCTCGCCGCCTCGAGAGGGAATCCCGGAAATAGGAGAAGAATCTTTATAGAGGGCTTCGCCAGATTCCGGGAAGTCCCTCTCTCGGGCCGGCGCGTAGCGGATTCTTGGGAGCGGAGGTCAGGATCACGGCCGAGCGCTCGAGGCCGGGATCCTGAGAAATGTCTTAAGAAAGCGCTTTCTCCCGATATCTCCCAGAAGCATGGCTCCGCGCCGGACCTGAGCCAAGCCGGAGAGAGGGATTCTCCCGGAATCGGAAGATGAACCAGAAATATTTTCGCCGCCCTATTGACTCTGACGTTACGTCATGGTTCACAATGGGTACGTGGACAAGGCCATGAAAAAGAACGGCTACCTCGTCAGGGAGTTCGCCAAGCTGACCCGGGTGACGGTCCGGACGCTCCACTACTACGACCAGATCGGCCTGCTCAAGCCGAGTTTCGAGCGGCCGAACGGCTATCGGGTCTACACCGACGCCGACCTGCTCAGGCTGCAGCAGATCGTCACCCTGAAGTTCATGGGCTTCTCGCTTGACGAGATCTGCCGCCTCCTCGCGAGCAAAGGCTACCAGGCCCTCAAGTCCCTCAAGGTCCAGGCCGAGGCCGTCAGGGACGAGATCGCGCGTCTTCGCGAGGCCTCGCGGGCGATCGACCAGGTCCTGGTCCGGCTGGAGAAGGACGGCCGCATCCACAAGGAAAAACTCATCAAGATCATGGAGGTCATTCAAATGGGCGAAGACGTCAAGAAAGGCTGGCACGAAAAGTTCTTCACCGAGGCCGAGATGAAGGAGTTCGCCGAGATCGGCAAGAAGTACACCCCCGAGGACATGGCCGCTTACGAGAACCGCTGGACGGCGCTCATCGCCGAGGTCAAGGCCAACCTCGGTCTCGACCCGGCCGGCGACAAGGCCCAGGACATCGGGCGGCGTTGGCAGACGCTCCTGGACGAGGCCTACGGCGGCCACCCCGAGCTCAAGGCCCGGATCGGCCAGGCCTATAGCTCCGGCGCCATCGACAAGGAACACAAATTGATCGCCCCCGAGGTCTGGGCCTTCATCAAAAAGGTCCACGCCGCGGCCGGCGCCAAGAAGCGCTGACCGTCCCTCCGCGGGGAGGCCGGTCCGGAGCGCCGGCTCGGCCTCCCCGCGCTTTACTTAGGCCCGGCCCGGTCCTATGATATTAAGGATGCCGTGAGGGCGCGATAGCAGGCCGCGCCAGACCGTTCAGGGGGCTCACTCGACCGATCGGACCCCCCTGCCGCGCCTTTCGCCGGAGGCCGCGTGAAAAGAGCCGGACCGATCTTGGTTCTGACCTTCCTGCCGCTCCTCTTTCTCTCCGCCGCGCCGGACCGGCCGTTCGCCCGCCAAGCATCGCCCCAAGCCGCGCCGCCGGCCTGGGATTGGCCGGTCTCGACCCCCGGCGAGCAAGGGCTGGACGGCCAGAAGCTCGCGGACCTGGTCGGAGAGATCCAGCGCGGCGAGGTCCTTCCTCGCATCCATTATCTTGTCATCGTCCGTCACGGCCGTCTCGTGCTCGAAGAGAATTTCCGCGGCTGGGGCCCGGCCCGGATGCACACGCTCCAGTCGGTCTCCAAGAGCTTTACCTCGGCCCTCATCGGCATCGCCATCGGCCGGGGCGAGCTCAAGGGCGTCGACGAGAAGGTCCTCGACTTCTTCCCCGACATGAAGGACATCGCCAACCAGGACGAGCGCAAGGCCGCCCTGCGTCTCGAGGACATCCTGACCATGCGGACCGGGACCGATTACAACGAGAACGGCGCAGGCTCGCCGCACGAGCAACTGAACCGACGGGCCACGGGCTGGGACAAGTTCTACCTCGACCGGCCGATGGTCCGGGCGCCGGGCACGGGATTCCAGTACGACAGCGGCGGCGTCATCCTGCTTTCGGCCATTCTCAAGCGTCGGACGGGGCTCCATGCCGCCGATTACGCGAGGGAGCATCTCTTCAAACCGCTCGGCATCGAGAAGTACTTCTGGGCCCGGAACGCCGAAGGGCACACGCACGCGGGGGGCGGCCTCAACCTCTCCGGCCGAGATGCCGCCAAGCTCGGCCAGCTCTATCTGAACAAGGGACGCTGGGGGGACGTCCAGGTCGTGCCGGAGGACTGGGTCCGCGAGTCGTTCAAGATGCGCGTCGATCTGACCGTTCCCGGCCAGCCGCCGTCGGGTTACGGGTACCTCTGGTGGATCCTGGCCCCCGACCCGCGCGGCGACGGCCGTCAGTTCATCTACGCGGCCCGGGGGCGGTTCGGACAGTATATCTTCGTTGTCCCCGAGGACGACATGGTCGTGGTCGTTCTCGGCGACGCCAAGGACCGCCCCGAGATGAACAAGCCGATCAGCGTCTTCTACGACCGGATCCTGCCGGCGGTCCGGCGCTGAACCTTGCAGAGAGACATAGCGATCTCCAAGGACCGGCCGCGGCCCGGCCGGCCCGCCCGGCTTTACATTGACCCCCGCTCCGGCTTATGATCGCTCCAGGGTGACAACAGGGTGCGGCACGCCTGTCGACGGGGACGAACCCGATCATGCTAAAATCGTATTAGTAAGCAACAGGAGGTCCATCCCATGAAAAAGAACGCGTTCGCCCGCCGGTCCGCCCTGGCCGCCGCCGCCGGCGTCGTCCTCGTCCTGGCCGGCTGCGCCGTCAAGACCGAGCCGGCCCGGAACATCCTCGAGTACCGGATGCCGGCTGGCCGGGTCCTGACCTACGAGGCCAAGGCGGAACAATCGCAGGTGATGGATATCATGGGCCAGTCGAACGACACCCGGACGTCCAGCACCAGCGTTTTCACCGTCAAGTCGAAGAGCCTGAAGGATAAGAACTTCCTGCTCGGCGTGACCATCGACAGCACCGCCGTGACCGTCGCCAACAGCCTCCAGGGCGATATGTCGCCGGACATGAGCGCGGTCAAGGGCAAGTCCTTCGACATGGTCCTCTCGCCGCTCGGTTCCGAGGTGGACGTGGCCGGGGCCGAGGCCATCACCTACACCATCTCCGGTGAAACCCACACCATGGCCTCGGGATTCAAGACGTTCTTCCCCGACGTTTCCGGCAAGCCGGCCCTGGTCGGCGAGACCTGGCCGTCGAGCGCCACGGTCGAAGAGACCGCGGGCCCGATCAAGATCAAGGTCGAGGTCCAGAACGTCAACACGCTCGAGGGGTTCGAGACCGTCGAGGGGATGAACTGCGCCCGGATCGCCACCCAGGTGACCGGCACCCTCACGGGGTCCGGCAGCCAGATGGGCATGGACCTGAGCTTCACGGGCGTCATCAAGGGCCGCGACGTCTGGTACTTCGCCGTCAAGGAAGGGATCTACGTCCAGGCGACCTCCGAGACGACGACCCAGATGTCGATCGACGTCCCGGCCGCCGGCATGACCATCCCCGCGACCCAGACGAGCAAAAGCGAGACCAGGCTGACCGGCAGGAAGTGACCGCCGCGCCGTTCCCGCCGCGGAAAGCGGCACAACGGCTCCATCCGTGGTAGAATCGTCCGAATGTTCCGAGGAGGTTTATCGATGAATGCCAGAATCGGACCGATCGCGCGGCCGGCCCTGGCCGCCGCCATCTTCGCCCTGGCGGCGTCCGCCGGGCCGTTGGACGCCGCCGGGCCCCAGGCCAAGCCCGGCCGGGCCGTCGTTCTCGAATACAAGATGCCGGCCGGCCGCAGCCTGACCTACCAGTACAGCCAGGAGATGACCCAGGCGATGGAGGCCCAGGGACAGGCCGTCGACAGCCAGGTCTCCGTGGCCAGCGCCATGACCTTCCGGGCCAAGGGCCCGAAGGGCCGGGATCTGCTCGTGGGCGCGACCATCGATGACATGCGGATGACGGTCAGCACGAACATGACCGGCGACATGTCCCCCGACATGTCCGAGGCCAAGGGCAAGTCGTTCGACATGGTGCTCTCGCCGCTCGGCGCGGAGATCGACTCCGCCGGCGCCGAGGCCGTCACCTACAGCGTGGCCGGCGAGGCCCAGAACGTGTCCGCCTACTTCAAGGCCTTCTTCCCCGACCTGCTCGGGAAGCCGGTCAAGGTCGGCGACACCTGGCCGTCGAGCGACAAGATCGACCAGGGCTCCGCCGCGATGAAGATGCATGTCGAGAACCAGTATGTCCACACGCTCGAGGGCTTCGAGACCGTCGACGGCCTGGAATGCGCCCGGATCTCGGCGCAGGTCACGGGAACGGTTTCCGGCTCGGGCAGCCAGGGCGGCATGGACATGACCATGTCCGGGGCCAACAAGGGCCAGACCGTCTGGTTTTTCGCGGTCAAGGAAGGGATCTTCGTCAAGGCCGTCAACGAGACGACCGCCGACGTCGCCGTCGACCTTGCCGCCGCAGGCCTGACCATCCCGGTGACGGAAAAGATCAAGACCGAGATCAAGCTGACCGGGAGATCCTGACCCGTCCCCCGCCGGCCGCTTCTCCGACTAAATCATACTGGGCGGCCGGCGGCCGCCCGCCGGCGGCCCGACGGCGCCGTTGGATCCCGGAAACAGGAGAGGCCATGGCCGCGAAGACGCCCAAACGGATCGAAGATTTCCGCGGGAAGGACGACCTCCTCGTCGTCACCGGGGCCGGAGGCTTTATCGCCGGCTCGCTCGTCCGCTACTTCCACGACAAGGGCTTCGCCCGCATCCGGGCCGTCGACAAAAAGCCCCTGGCCGAATGGTACCAGCGGACGCCCGGGGTCGAGAACCTCGTCCTCGACGTCAGCTCTCCCGAGAATTGCGCCCAGGCCTGCGACGGGGCGGTCGAGGTCTACAACCTGGCCGCCGACATGGGCGGCATGGGCTTCATCGAGCGCTTTCGCATCGAATGCCTGCGCAGCGTCCTCATCAACACCCACATGATCGAGGCCGCCCAGAAAGCCGGGGCCGACCGCTACTTCTTCTCCTCCTCGGCCTGCGCCTACAACGTCGACCTCCAGAAGGACGCCCGTTCGCGGGCCCTCAAGGAGTCCGACGCCTACCCGGCCAATGCCGAGCGCGGCTACGGCTGGGAGAAGCTCTTCTCCGAGATGGTCTGCCAGGAGTACTGGGCCGAGCGCGGCCTCAAGACGGCCATCGCCCGCTTCCACAACGTCTACGGCCCCCACGGCACTTGGGACGGCGGCCGCGAGAAGGCCCCGGCGGCGCTCTCGCGCAAGGTCGTCGAGGCCCGGGACAACGGCACTTACGCGGTCGAGATCTGGGGCGACGGCACCCGGACCCGCAGCTTCATGTGGATCGGAGACTGCGTCAACGGCATCGACATGATCATGCATTGCGACGAGCTCATCGCCACGCCCATCAACCTGGGTTCGTGCGAGCTCGTCTCGGTCAACGACCTGCTCGGCCTCATCGAGGACATCGCCGGCTGCAAGGTCGAGCGCCGCTACGACCTGACGCAGCCGCTCGGCGTCGGCGGGCGGAACTCCGACAACACGATGATCCGCCGGGTCCTGGGCTGGGAGCCATCGACGCCGCTGCGCGACGGGCTGGCCCGGACCTACGCCTGGATCGCGGAGCAATACGCGCTCCGCAAGGCGGGGCGGAAAGTCGTTCTCTGACCGGCCTTTACTTCTTTTCCAGGTCGGCGGCGATCTTCCGGATGGCGGCCTGGTCGCCGTTCACCTTCAGCGAGGCCTGGTAGGCCGCCAGGGCCCGGTCTTTCTGTCCCAGCTTCAGGAAGCCCGTACCCAGGGCGTTGAGCACGGACGTGTCGCTGTCGTAGATCTTGTTGGCCTCGAGCAGGTCGGTCACGGCGGCGTCATAGCGCGCCAGTCCGAGCAGGGCCAGTCCCCGGACCAGGTGGTAGTCGAAGCGGCCCTTCTCCACCCCGGCCAGCCCCTCGACCACGGTCAGGGCCCGGTCGAACCCGCCCGCCTTGACCAGGAACCTGGCATAATCGCTGACGCCTTCCTTGTAGCCCGGGTTCCTGGCCAGGCCTTTGGCGAAAAAGGCGTCCGCCTTGTCGAAGACGCCGAGCTTGTCGTACTGGCGGGCCAGCTGGTAGTAGATGTAGAACTCGTTGGCCAGGGAAAAGCCGCGCGAGTTGGCGATCGGGTGGGCCAGCGCCGGCACGGACGACAGGACGAACGGGGCCGTCTTCTCGTCGAGGACGCTCTTCTCCGGCCCGAGCAGGCGGACGGTCAGCTCATAATAGTCCGGCGGCAAGCCCGCCGTGGACAGGTTCGGGGTCAGGCTGACGACCGGATGATAGGGCTGGTCGGCCAGCCGCAGCGACACGGTCCGCAGGGCCTGGGCGCCGGACTGGCCTTTCAGGCTCAGCTCGACCGTCCCGGTCTGCCAGAGGTCCCGCGGGAGATCCGTGACCGAGACGAGGACGTCGAGCTCGTCGGACGAGCCGTAGCTCATCTTGGGATCGACGACGAGCTTGCGCTCGCCGGTCTTGAAGGGGATCAGGACGTCGGCCGGGAAGGCCTTCAGCTGGTAGCCGAGGAACGGGCCGTTGAGGGCCGGCGCGCCGCCGGCCCGGGGCACCGTGATCGTGCGCTCCAGGACCGTGAACTCCTTGGCCACGGAATTCTGGACGAGCACGGTCAGCTTGTACGTCCCCTCGCAGACCGGGAAGGCGTCCTCCAGGGCGACGCCGTTCTGGCGGACGCGCTCCATGTCGGCGGCGGCGAAATAGAGGGCGTACTCCTTGGAGTTCTGGAAGACGATGGCCTCGTCGCGGCGCAGGCTGACGTCGACCTTGAAGTTGGCGAAGTACTGGTCCTTGGGCTCGTAGTAGTCGACCGACAGCTTCAGCGGCACGACGCTGAAATGGACGAAGGGCAGGTCCAGGCCGGGGTCGCGGATGACCGCGGCCAGCCCCTCGTTCTCGACGTAGTTGGTCATGTACTCGGTGCTGACCAGCCCCTTGAAATCGAAGAAATGCGTGGCATAGGTCGGGTTGAGCCCCTTGTAGGCGTATTCGGTTATGCTGGCCAGGAGCTCCGTGTTCCGGGCCGTGGGCTGGAAGCCGTAGCTGTACTCGCCGGGGATCAGCGAGATGGCCATCGCGGCCAGGGTCGGGGCGAAGTCCCGGATGGTCTTGTAGATCTCCTCGTAGTCGTCCCGGTCGATGTTCCGCAGGCTGGCCAGGGGTTCCAGCAGCGACTTCGGCCCATCGACGAACGGGTCGTAGAGCTTCATCTCGCCGAAGCCCCTCTTCTGGAAGAAGATCAGCCCGAAGTGCGTCGGCAGGTCCTTCGTCCCGTCGGTGTAATAATACCAGACCTCGCAGGGGATGATGCCCGTCGTCCCCGGGAAACGGTCGTAGCTCCGGGGCTCCCCCAGGATCATCCAGACCCGGCCGCGGTCGGTCATCCAGCCGGGGCGGCCGGCGCCGAAATACTTGTTGACGTGGGCGAACCGCTTCTCGATCTCGTCCTTGTACTCGTTCTCCGGCGTGCCCGGGGTGGGGTCGCGGATCTTCCAGAAATCGGCGATGAAGATGTCCCGGTCGCGGTTGTCCGGCAGCTGGCCGAAGACCTCCCGCTCCTTGGGACTGATGACGTAGGCCGTGAGCTTGAGGAACTCCTGGTAGATCGGGTCGAGGTCCCGGCCGTCTCTCGCCGGCCGGGCCTTCTCGGCCTTGGGACGGGGCGGCTCCTGGCGGGCCGCGGCCGGCGCCGGCACGGCCCGAGCCAATCCCAGGGCCAGGGCCAGGATCGGAACCAGCATGGGGATGCGTTTGCTCATGGCCTCGAATCCGCTATTTCTTGAGATAATCCAGGTAACTCCGGACCTGCGCGGACCGTTCCGAGTCGGGGTCGGCCTGGAGATATTTCTCGAACGTGGCGATGGCCTTGGCCTTCTCCTGCAGGGCCGTGTAGGTGATGCCGAGCTGATAGAGCGCGTCGGTCTGGCTCCCGTCGAGCCCGACCGCCTTCTCGAAACAGGCCGCGGCCTCGGCCAGCTTCTGCGTCTTGAAATAGGTCAGGCCGACGGAATAAAGGAGGTTGGCGTCGTTGATCTTGTCCAGGGAAACCTTGCCGTACCATTCCAGGGCCCCGTCGGTGTCGCCGCTGTTGGAGCGGCAGTTGCCGATGCTGATCGCGGCCTCGGCGTCGTTCGGGTCCCTGGCCAGGACCTCCTTATAGGCCGTCTCGGCCTCGTCGTACTTCTCCTGGACGAAGTAGCTGTTGCCGATATTCCGCCAGACGAAGTAGGCGTCGGGGAACTTGGCCAGGAAGGCCTTGTAGGCCTCGATGGCCGCGGCGTAATCTTTCTTGTCGTAGAGATCGTTGGCGGCCGTGAGGTCCTTCTTCATGTCGTCGTTGACGACCAGGCCCTCGATCTTGCGCATGACCACCGTCATCTCCTTGTACTTCTCGAACTGGTTCATCTGCAGCGATTTATGAACGGGTGAATAGCCGATCTTGTCGAAATCGATGTTCCACAGCCCGCTGCGCATCCAGGCGCCGAGCCATTTGCCGTCCTTGCCCGTCTTCGTCTCGAAGCCCCCCTCGAACTTCGGGCAGAAGAGCTTGACCCGGACCCCCTCGACGGGCTGGCCCTGTTCGTCGACGACGATGCCGGGGATCCGTCCCTGCCCCTTCCATTCCTGGGCGGGCAGGGCCATGGCGGCCGTGAGGATGCAGAGGGCGATCATGAGGGCTTTTTTCATATCGGTCCTCCGGATGACGCGCTGTCGCGATATCTTAGCATAGGGATCGACGCGTGTTAAAGTCCTACCGGCACCGCTCCATCAGGGCGTCCAGGGCGGCCTTGTCCTTGTCCGGCAGGGTCTTGCCGTAGCGCTCCTTGTACTCGGCGAGCCGGGCCAGGGCCCCGGCCTTGTCGCCCTTGTCTAAGCAGGCCGTGCCCAGGTTGTAAAGGGCCTGCATGTGCCCGGGCTCGAGGGCCAGGGCCTGCTCGAAGCACGAGATGGCGGCCTCCACGTCCCCCAGCAGGCGGTAGGCGGCGCCCAGTCCATTGTAGGCGGAGGCGTCCCGCGGATCGGCCTCGAGGGCCCGCTTGAAGGAGTCCATGGCCCGGCGGAGCAGGGCCGCGTCCTTGGTCCGCATGGACAGCGCCGCCTGGGCCGTGCCCAGGTTGGAGAGCACGGCGGCATAACGGGGGTCGAGCGCCAGGGCCCGCTCGTAGGCCTCCATGGCCCGGTCGAGGTCCCCCTTGTTCCAATAGGCCACGCCCAGGTAGTTCCAGAGCTCCGGGTCCCAATCGATGATGGCCGCGGCCCGGTCGAGCACGGCCACGGCCTCGTCGTTCCGCCCCATCTCCGCCAGGACGATGCCGCGCTCGATGGCCAGCTTGTAGTTGCGGGGATTGGCCGCGGCGCCCTTTTTCAAGATGGCCTCCGCCTCGGCCAGCCGGCCCGCCTTCTCGTAGACGGTCACAAGGAAGAGATAGGGATTGTCGAAATCGGGGCGGTCCCGGACGAGCTCGCGGAGGAGCGAGATGCTCGGCTCGACCTGGCCGCGGAAGTAGAGGTCCTGGGCCTGCTCGAACTTCCTGTTGAACGGGAGGAGCGTCTTGAGGTCGTCCTCCGGCCCGAAGTCGACCTTGGCCGGCGGCCGGTAGCCGCCGACATAGCCCAGGCTCTGGAGCTTTTCCCGGGCGGCCGCGCCCAGCTGGGGCTTAGCGGCGGCCTCCGTCCCGGCCCCGGCCGCGACCAGGCGCGCCAGCCTGGCCCGCTCCGCGGCCGCGTCCGGGCCGGCCAGGTTCCTGGCCTCGGCGAAATCCTCTCCGATGTCGTAGACCTCCGGCAAGGGCAGATCGATGAACTTCCGCCGGCCCTCGATGAAGCCCCGCAGCGGCGCCCAGCCGCGCCGGTAGTAGGCGTAGAGCGATTCGAAGTAGATCGGCCGGGCCGCCAGGGCCGCCGCCTCCCGGCCCTGCATCGCCGGGCGGAGCGAGAGGCCCTGGAGAAAGGACGGCCGGGGCAGGCCGAGGAGGTCGCACACGGTCGGGAAGATATCGATGTGACAGACGTTCGCTTCGACGCGGCCCGGCCTGACGCCCGGCCCGGCGATGATGAGCGGCACCCAGAGCGTCGCGTTGTAGGCGAAATAGCCGTGGGTCGTCTCGCCGTGCTCGCCGAGCGACTGGCCGTGGTCGCCGGTCAGGACGACGACGGTCGAGGCGGCCTGCCGCGAGTCGTCGAGGAAAGCGAAGAGCCCGGCCAGCGAAGCGTCGACGTAGGCCACCTCGCCGCTGTACGGATCGTCCTTGTGCCTGTCCGCGAACGGCGCGGGCGGGGCGTAGGGCTGGTGGGGGTCGAAGACATGGATCCAGGCGAACCAGGGCCCGGCCCGCCCCTCGAGCCAGGCCAGGGCGGCGGCCACCACGGCCTCGGCCCGGCGTTCGACGAACTGGAAATCCAGGCCGGTGCCGGACCCATAGCTCTGGTCGTAGACGTCGAAGCCGCGGTCCAGGCCGAAGCGGGCGTCCAGCGGGAAGGCGCCGATGAAGGCGCCCGTCGCGTAGCCCCGGTCCTTCAGATGCCCGGCCAGTCCGGGGAGTCCGTCGGGGACCCGGAAGTTGCCGTTGTCATGGACGCCGTGGGAAAGCGGGGTCGTCCCCAGGAGGATCGAGGCGTGGGACGGGAGCGTCAGCGGGGCGTGGGCGAAGGCCCGGGCGAAGAGAACGCCGGAGGCGGCCAGCCGGTCGATGGCCGGGGTCTGGAGATGGGACGAGCCGTAGCAGCCCAGCCGGTCCGGCCGCAGCGTATCGACGGTGACGAGGAGCAGGTTCGGCCGGGCCGGGGCCGCGGCCAGCTGCAGGAACGCGGCCAGCGCCAGACCGGCGGCCAGGGCCGGCCGGGCCGGGCCGCGGCTCCCCGGACGACTCATGGGCCGCTCGCTCCTCGGGGCATCGCCGTTCATTCTATCACTTTCCGGGAGAGAAAAGCCCCTCCCCCGCGGGGGGGGAGGGGCTTTGAGCATCTGCTTCTGCGCGAACTCCGCTTAGAACTGGAACCGGATGCCGAGCCGCATGATGCGGGGGTTCAGCAACTCGTTCACCCTGTAGTTGTTGGCGTAAGCGGAGAAGGTGGTGCTGCTGTCGGCGTTGATGTAGTAGTCGCCCTCACGCCGGTCGTAGCGCCGGTTGATGATGGAGCTGTTGAACACGTTGAAGATGTCCGCCATGAGGTAGATCTTGCCCGTGTCGCCGAGCTTGATCAGCTTCTCGACGCGGAAGTTCAGCTGGTAGAAGTTCGGGAGCTTCTCGGTGCCGAAGGTGTCCAGGTAGACGCTGGTGCTGCGGCCGTAGGGGTTGGTCCACTGGCGGTTGACGAAGCTGTTGATGTAGTGGGGGATGAGATGGCCGGCCCGGGCGTTGAAGGTGAAGGACACGTTGAAGTCCATGGGCAGCTGGTACAGGCCTTCGAGCTTGAGCATCCAGTGGGAGAAGATGTACTGGTTGATCTTGCCCGAGGCGCCGCCGACGTTGGGGGCATAGACCTTGCCGTCGAGGGCCCAGAGGTTGGTCGGGTTCTGGTAGCCGTTGCCGTAATGGTATTTCTGGTCCATGTAGGAGATCGAGCCGTCCATCATCCACTTGTTGGACAGCCGCTTGTTGAAGACCAGGTCGACGCCCCAGAACGTCTCGTAGTTCGTGTTGAGCATGTGGCGCTGGTAGGGGGTGTAGCCGTAGCCGGGGCTCCGCAGGTAGTAGCTCTTCCCGCCGGCCTCGCCCGTGCTGATGGTCGTTTCGTCCGGGAGCTCGATCGTGGTCGGGATCGTCCCGGCGACCTCGTAGGCGTTGTAATCCAGGATGACGCTCTGACCATCGATCCGATAATCCCCGTAAGCGCCGTCCGTGTAGTAGGCGGGATCCCAGCTGAAGTGATTGTACTTCCTGTAGGTGGCGTTCAAGCCGACGCTGAAGTCCGCCAGGAGCTCGTGGTCGATCGTGAACAGGGCTTCATAGGTCCGGCTGGACGTGGCGTTCGAATCCACGGTGAAGTTCGTGGCGCCGGGCGTCGAGCTGTAAGGGGTGAAGCCCCACCAATTGGAGCCGTTGAAAGCGCCGTAGGGGTCGGCGATGGCCGGATTGACGGCGCCGTCCACGAACAGGGGCGTGTAACCGTAGGTCGATGGATCGGGAACCATCATCTCGCCCATCTGCTGCCGGCCGTCCCTCGCGCCGATGATGGGGGTGTTCCCGTCCCAGCCCTCGAAACCGTCCAGCCAGTACCAGCCCATGTAGGCCCAGTACACGCCGTAACCGGTGAAGAGATAGGACGAGGAGCCCGTGCCCATGAAGTCGCCGTACATCGAGCCGCTCAGCTTGAGGATGGTCTTGCCGGTGCCGAAGAGGTCGTAGGTGATGCCCAGGCGGGGCGAGAAGACGTTCCAGCGGTAGTCGGGCTTGGTGTAGGGCTGGACGGTCCCGGGCATGAAGCTCTTCAGGGCCGCGGCCGTGTCGGAGGCGAAGTAGGTCGTCCAGTTCGGGTGGTCGGTGACGGTGGCCGAAATGGCCTCGTTGACGATGGGCACCTGGTGGTCGTAGCGCGCGCCCAGCATGATATTGAAGCGGCCGGCCGTGATCGTATCCTGGAGGAAGGCCGTCATCTGCTTGACGCTGTAGTCCAGGTTGTACTGGGAATAGATGTACCAGTGTTCCATGTCCGGCGTGAACTGCGGGTTGCCCTCGCCGGCCGGGTCGACATCCGCCCAGTTCAGGTTGTACTCCCGGGTGATGTTCCCCGGGGCGGTGGAGTCGGTCGTGACCCGCCGGGTCGAGTACTCGACGCCCAGCTTGATCTCGTGGCTGACGCCGAACAGCTTGTCGTTGTAGTACTGCACGGCCAGGTTGTAGTCGTACATCGGCCGGCCAGTGATGTAGTAGCGATTGTCGTAGGTGATGTCGTTGGTCGCGTCATACTGCATGAGCTTCGTCTGGTCGGGATCGCTGTGCGGGATCAGCTGGAACGACGCGTCCATCCAGGCGAACTTGCCCGAGATCAGCAGGTCGTTGCCGATCATCTGCTCGTCCTGGAGCTTGAGGACCGGGTCGCCGAAGTGGTAGGGGCTGTCCTGGTCGTAGCCTTCGGGGAACGACTGGGAGATGGACCGCCCGATGAACTGCTTGGCCCCGGCGATGTACAGCGCCTCGAAGCGGTTCGAGGGGATGACCTGCAGGTTCAGTTTGAAGTTATAGTCGGTGATGATCGGCTTGACCGGGGCGCCGGTGATGGCCAGGGAGTTGATGTCCTGGACGCCGTAGGAGCCCCAGAGCCAGGCCTTGTCCTTGATGACAGGGCCGCCGACGTTGAAGCCGAAATCCTTGATCTGATTGATCTTGTTGTAGCCGGAGACGCCCTTTTCCGCCAGCTTCTCGGCGGAATATTTCGCCTGGAACTGGCCGTCGGTGAGATAGAAGCGGCCTCCGAAGCTGACCTTGTTGCCGCCGCGGCGGGTGACCATGTTCAGGGCGATGCCGCCCGTCTGCACGGTGACGTCCGCGCCGCCGGTGATGACATTCATTTCCTCGAACGAGTCGAAGTCCCAGTAGATCGGGGAAGCGCCGATGGCCGCCGGGTCGGTGACGACGACGCCGTCGACCGACCAGACGTTGTTCCCGCCGGCGCTCGAGTCGCCCTTGGCCACGTAGCTGGCCTGCTGGCCGGACTCGCTGCCGCCGACGTTCTCGCGGTCCATGATGATGGAAGGCGCCATCTGCATGACGTTCCAGGGATCACGGGACGTTGGCAGCCCCTGCAGGATCTCCTGGGTGACGTTCTTGCTGACCGCGGTCTTCTTGGCGTCGACCGTCGGCGTAACGGCGACGACGGTCACCTGTTCCTCGAGCGTGCCCTGTTCCATGACCAGGTCGATCTTCGACTGCTGGCCGAGGACGACGACGATACCCGTCCTTTCCTGCTTCTTGAATCCCTGAAGCTCGGCCGTCAGGACGTACGAGGAGCTCGGCACCAGGGCCGGGAACCTGTACTTGCCCAGATCGTCGGTGACCATGGTGAACGGCGCGCCGTAGGACGATGTCAGGGTCACGGCGACGCCGGGCAAAGGCGAGCCCTGGGCGTCGGTGACCGTGCCGTAGATGGTGCCGGTGCGCACCTGGGCCATGGCGGCCACGGAAAGGAAAAGAACGGAAAGCAATACCAGACTCTTCTTCAATTTCCCTCCTAGATTTGTTGGGTGCTTTCCTAACCCTGGAGTGGCGGCCCACTCCTGCCTGTACCGATTTTTAGGAGAGAATTCCCCTTCATTCTCACCTCTTTTCTGCTTGAGTTGCCACCGGTTGGTGCAATAAGCATGCCAGGGAGGCGGAAGGCTGCCGTCATCGGGCTAAAATATGGAATATCTGTCGATTGCCTGCGTTGACGAACACGCAAGTTTGGAGAACAATATTCAAAATTATGGATTTTCTACGAATAATTGAATATATCGGCGGGACGGCGGAGGGGCGGCTTAGCGGGCGAAATAGCCCTGGCCGCACGAGATCCTGAAGGGCTTCCCCTTGATCGCCACGGCGATCCTCCTGAACGACCCGGCCTTCGCGGCCGGGCCCGGCGTATAGGCGAGCAGGTAGCAGGCTTCCATCGCCTCGACCGCGCCCTTGAGCTCGGCCTGCGGGTTCTGCGTGGTCCCGGCGAAGCCGCCCGTGGCCTCGGCGATGCGGAAGAAGAGCTTGAAAACGTCCTCGGATTCCTCCCGCATGGTCACCCCGCCGAACTTCTCCGGGGTCCGCCTCATGAAGAGGAAGCCGACGTCGGCCCCGGAGTCGCAATACGCCTGGGCGATCCTATCCACGTCCATCGGGATGGCCCGGTGATGGACCTGGAAGAGCTCATGGAGGTCGGCCAGGATGCTCTGGTTGTCCTGGTTGTTGTCGATGAGGGTGTTGAGCTCCCGGGGGTTGAGCTCGGGCCGGTACTCCTGCTGGTAGAAGAGGATGAGGACCTTCCTTCCCGGCTGCTTCTTCATCGCCTGCGCGAACCCGACGATCTTGTCCGGGTCCAGCCTCTGCAGGGCCTCCAGCTTGGCCAGGGAGTCCCGGTACTGGTCCATGATCTGCTCCATGGAGAAGGCGGAGACCATGCCCCCCTCGGCGTCGTCGCCGGGAACGATCATCGGATTCGAGCGCTGGATGCCCTGGACGAGGCGGCGAAGGTCCTTGAGCAGGCCCTTGTAGACGAAGTTGCCCTTGTTGATGTCCTTGCGGACCAGGTCCTTGGTCTCCCTGGCCAGCACGTCTTTCGGCTTCCGGGCGAAGGCCTGGGCCGTCAGCTGGTAGCTGTTCACGGGCGTGTAGATCTCCAGGGAATCCCCGGGCAGGAGGACGCTGCTGAAGAAATAGTCCAGGGCCTGGGAGATCTTGGGATCGTAGTCGTACATCTGGAAGAGCAGGTGGAACCGCCGGGCCACGGCGGGGCGGACGGCGGCCGCCTCCCCTTCCTCCCGGACGATCGCGTTCTTGTCGACCTGGTAGAGGGCCTGGAGCCGCTGGGGGACGCCGTCCTCGGAGATCTCGAAATCCGACAGGGTCAGGCCGGCGACGAACCGCCCGGCGTCGCGGACGCGGACGGCGACGGTCACGGGCGAAGGGACGGCGTCCTGGGGCCCGGCCGAGGCCGCAAGACCGAGTATCGAGAGCGTCAGGGCCGCGAACATCGCGGAGAAACGAAGGCGCTGGACGTCCATGCAAGACCTCCCCCGGGCCTAGGCCCCTCGCACCGGACGAATAATTCAACGATATTCGATATTTTGCGCTTTTTCCACCCGTATTCCAAGCCCTCGTTTTTCCTGCCTCGGACGGACCGGCCTTGCGTCCTGCTCCGACGACATGGAGCTTATCGTCAATTCCCCGGGACGGAGGCCGGAACGGGAGCCGCCTCCTGCCTCATGACGATGGGCACATACCCGACTTCCAGCCCTTCGGGCGGCGTCACGAGCAGGGCCGGATCGAGCGTGGCCAGCTTGCCGAAGCGGAGCGGCGCCATGTAATCCCTGTCGATCGTCCAGGCCGCATGGATCTTCTCGACGAAAGCCTGCAGCTTCGCCTTCTTTTCCTCGCTCCAGGCATATTGCTGGAAGGACGGCTGGTCGACGAAGCGATACCAGGAGTAGGTCACGAGCGATCCGTCGGACAGCTTGACCCGGAAGGGTCCCCTGGCCGGGCCCGGCTTGCCCCAGGCTCCTCCGGCCGGAGACGTGTACGGCGGTCCTGGCTCGGCCAGCCCGAACTCCTGGCTCCGGAGGCGCGTTTCGGCGGGCACGTTCGCGGCAGCGACAACTTCCCGCTCCTCGCCGACATGCCGGAAGTATGCGGGGAAATGGCCCATGGCGCTCTTCGTCCCGTCGAACCATTCGAGACCCCAGACGTTGCCTTCGAAGATCCTGGTGTCGAATATCTTTTCCACGCCCCTGATCTTCTTGCCCGCCTGATCGAAGCGAGTCGTCCTGGTCGTCAGGGTGGACTTCCAGGCGCCTTTCCGGTCGAACGCGCCGGAGCAGGCCGGCCCGCCGTCGCGCCAGGCTTTGAAGGCGTCATAGAGGGCCGCCTTGGAATAGTAAGTCACGTCCTGAACGAGCAGGGTCCGGCCCTTCTCGTCGACCGGGAACCGGATATCCGGCAGCTTCGAATAGATGTTGCCCGCGGCGTCCTTCGACTGGAAACAGGGGACGGTATTGATCTCCATGGCCCCGCCGCCCATGATCCCCGGCCGGGAATCGAGCCCCCGGCCGTAGATGAAGGGATAATTGAACAGCTTGCCGATCTTGCTCCAGGTTTCGGGAATGTAATAGGCGATCGGCCCTTTGAAATTGGCCGCGCTCAGGAAGCACGTCCAGGCCTGATCGCCGGTGGGCGGCTCGCCGGCAACCGGTTCGGTGAACGGCAGAGCCATGTACGAGTAGCCCAGGAACTCGCCGTTGGGATTCCCCTGGAAAGGCAGGGCGTCCGGCGGGATGAGCAGCCTGTTGCTGAGCTGGGCGATGCCCAGCCGCTCGTCCGGCAGAGCCTCATTGTCATAGAAAAAGGACCAGCCCGGCGATCCGACCTCATAGTCATAGCACTGCGGCGTCGCGTTCATGCTGAACTTGGGCGGGCCGTACCGGAAGTGGTTGCCGGCCCAATACCCCAGCCCGCCTTCGACCGTCTGAAAAACGGATCCATAGGTCGGCCCGCGATCGGGCCAATGGTCCCGGGCCAGGGTCCCCACGGGAGCGAGCGGCGTCTCCTTGTTGTCGGAGTTGTCCGGCGTGATCCAGGCGCTCGGCAGGCCGATCTGGAACTGGGCGAGAGGCTCGCCGACGAGCGGCCAGACCGCCGCATAAAAGCCCATGCCCGCGCTGTACGCGGACCGGGCGGGCGGCCGGGTCGCATCGAAGCTGATGTAGCCATGCAAGCCTTGGTCGCCGAGAACGACCTGGCCCGGCCGGGATTCCTGGGGGCCGCTCGCCGGCAGGCTCAGCCCGGCCAGCAGGAGGGACAGAAGGGCGGGGATGATGAGGGTCGGCTTTGAGATCTTCATCGTTCTCCTTTTCCCGGGGCAAGGCTGCGGTCGGCTCAGGCCCAGGCACTTTAGAATACTATATTATTAAGATTTGATTATTCCTCCAGAGACATCGAATTGTCAATTAATTTAATAATTAAACTCCACTTTAGCAGGGGTCAGGGGGGAACGAATTAGCCATTGAATAAGGGCCGTGTTCATGGTACTTTGGTTTCCTATGTAATTAATGGAGGAAAGATGCGGAAATACGCGATCCTTATCCTGTGCGCCCTTCTCGCGGGGACCGCCTACCCGGCGGAGCGGCAGCCGGTCGCATCCTGGCCGTTCAACCGGGACGCGGCAGCCGACGAGATCCGTGGCTTTCATAAGTTCGTCGCCGGCGCGGAAGGCGACGGTCTCCGTTTCGACGGCCAGACCACGGTCCTGATCCGGGCCGCGGGGAGAGGGCCGCGCCTCGGCGGCGCCTTTTCGGTTGAAGCCTGGGTCGCCCTCCAAACCTATCCCTGGACCTGGTGCGCCGTCGTCAATCAGGAGAAGGCCCGCCAAGCCGGATACTTTTTCGGGATCGACCCGGAGGGGCGGTTCGGGCTTCATGTCGCCGTCGACGGCCACTGGCAGGAATGCCGTTCGGATGCCCGTCTCCCCCTTTACTCCTGGAACCATCTGCTCGGCACGTTCGACCCGGCCGTCGGCTTCAGGCTTTATCTCAACGGAAAGCTCGTCGGCGGGAAAGCGACGGCCGGATCGCCGCAGTTCTCCCCAGAAGCCGATGTTTGGATCGGCCGCAACCAAACGCCCCTGGGGCTCAGCGAGGAGGTCCGCGTCGTCGCCCCGGTGGCCTTTTCCTTCGACGGGATCATCGATGAGCTCCGGATCTACGACACCGCCCTCAGCCAGGCCGAGGCCGGGGCGGCATCGTCACGCCTGAGGCCGTCCGGGCCGCCGCCCCTCAGGCCTCCGGCCCTGCCCGCCGGGCCAAAAGGCCCGGGCCGGTTCGGGGCCTACTACGCCCGGCTCCGCTACGCCGAGGAATGGGAGAATCCATGGCGCGTCGGTGACGCCGCCGACGTGGTGGTCCGCTTCGACGAGAGCCCCAACCGGCTCGTCTTCTGGCGCGGCACAAGCTACATTCCCGCCTGGGTCACGGAGAACGGCATCTGGTACACCAACGAGTTCTACGAAATGCAGACGCCGGATATGCCGACGAGCACGGAGCCCATGGCCGACAAACAGGCCAGGTACTCGCACGCCCGGATCCTGGAAAGCAGCCAGGCCCGGGTCGTCGTTCTCTGGCGTTACGCCCCGGTCAGCGTCAACTACGACCTCGTCAACATCGACCCGCTGACGGGCTGGGGGGACTGGGTCGAGGAGACCTACACCGTCTACCCCGACGGCTCCTGCGTCCGCAAGATCAAGGTCTGGTCGTCCAAGCCGCGCCTCGATCCGGCCGAAGGCCGGGAATGGAATAACTTCCGGCAGTACCATGAGGCCATCATCATCAACCCCCCCGGCACGCGCCCCGAGGACAACATCCGGACCGAGGCCCTGACGCTGGCCAACATGAAAGGCGAGGCCCACACCTACTCCTGGGCCGACGGGCCGCCCGGCGGCAAGGCCGGTTTCGACGCAGAAACGCTGGCCGTGCTCCATCGGATCAGCGACCTGGATACCGGCGGCCATCGCTGGCTCGCCCAGCCGCCCGGCGGCAACATCCTCAGGGTCAACCTGAAGGCCAGATACAGCCCCTATGTCATCGTCGACCCAAGGAACGTGGCCATTGACTGCTACGCCGGAGAGATCATCCGGGAACGATCGATCTTCCCGTGGTGGAACCATTGGCCCGTCTCGCAGCAGATCCGTTCGAACGGCCGCTGGGCCCTTGCTCCCGACCGGGTTTCCCACAGCTCCCTGGCCCACATCCAATCCTGGCGGCCCTACCAGGAGACGGCGGACGGCGTGACCATGCTCATGCTGAACGGCCTGACCGACAAGCCGGCCGAAGCCCTCGTCCCCCTGGCCAAGTCCTGGCTGTCGCCGCCCCGCCTGGACGTTGACGGCGAGGGCTTCCGCGGCGAAGGATTCGATCCCGCCGAACGGGCCTTCGTCCTGGCCCGGACCGGGCCGGCCGGCCCGGACCGGATCACGGTCACGCTCAAAGCGTCCGCGGAGTCGCCCGTCGTCAATCCGGTCCTCCGGGTCCGGCGCTGGGACGAGGCCATCCCCCGCGTCGAGATCGGGGGACGGACCGCCGCGGCCGGCAAGGACGTCCGGGCCGGCTTGATCCCCGGGCTTGAAGGCGACGACCTGGTCCTCTGGATCCGGGGCGAATGGACGTCGCCTGTCCGCATCTCTATCGCTCCGGCCGACGGGACCGGGAAAGCGGCGTCCCGATGAAACGGCGGCGGCTGCTATTAGCCGGTTGGGCGGCCGGTTGGCTGGCGCTGGCCGGCCCCCTGACGGCCGGGCTGACCTTCGAGGCCGGCGAGTACGCCGCCCGGCGCGCCCGATTCATGGAGAAGATCCCCGACGGCGCGGCCGTCATCCTGGGCGCCTCGGCGCCCGCCTCGGACGCCGCCTTCCGGCAGGGCCACGATTTCGCGTATCTCGCCGGGGCCCCCGTCCCGAACGCCTGTCTCGTCGTCGACGCTCTCAGGAAGGAGAGCGTCCTGTTCTTCACGATGACGGAAAAGGACGCCGAGGCCGAGGGCATCCCCCGCGATTTCGTCCGGGACCCCAAGGCCTTCACCGGGGTCGAGCGGGTCCTCCCGGCCGACCAGCTCGGGCCCTTTCTGGCCGGCCTTTGCCAGCGCACCAAGACCCTCTACACCATGTTCAGGCCCGAGGAGCTCGGCCCCGAAAACTCCAACGAGAAGTTCAACTCCCTCCAGCGAACGATGACCCTGAACGCCTGGGACGGGCGTCTGACCCGCGAGCTCCAGTTCGTGCGGCAGCTCCGCGACCGCTTTCCCCAGGTCGAGGTCAAGGATTGCTCGGCCCTGGTCTGGGAGTTGCGCAAGATCAAGTCGGCCGCGGAGATCGGAGTCCTCCGCCGGGCCGCCGCCGCCGGCGTCAAGGCCCACCGGGCCCTGATCCGATCGACGCGGCCCGGCGTGACGGAGAAGTCGCTGGCCGCCGTGTTCGAGTTCGCCTGCGGCCTCGAGGGCGCGGCGGGCCAGGCCTACAGCCCGATCATCATGTCGGGGAAGAACCACGCCTACGGTCACTACCACGCCTACGACCGCGTCCTGAAGTCGGGCGATTTCGTCATCCTCGACGCCGGCCCCGATCTTGCCGATTATCACGTCGACATCTCGACCTCGTTCCCGGCCTCCGGGACTTTCTCCGCCCGCCAGAAAGAGCTTTATGAGATCGCCCTGGCCGTTCATGGCGCCTGCCTGAAGAGCTACCGCCCGGGGATCTCGTTCAAGCAGGTCGGCGAGAAGGTCGCGGCGGCGATTAAAAAGAAGGGCCTGGACGCTTATGCCAGGGATTTCGCCGGGATCGTCCGCTACGGCGGCTACAACCACATGATCGGCCTGGCCACCCACGACGTCACCGGCCGGTTCGCCGGCCCGGACGAGGTCCTGGCGCCGGGGATGGTCTTCGCCTGCGACATCCAGCTGTTCCGCCTGGAAGAGGAGATCGGGATCCGGATCGAGGACACGATCGCCGTCACCGAGAGCGGCTTCGAGAACCTGTCCTCCGGGCTCCCCCGGACGGCCGCCGAGATCGAAGCCCTGATGAAGGAGGAAGGGATCCTCCAAACCCTCCGGAAAAAAGCGCTTATCTAAGGAGAGAACGGACATGAGAAGAACGCTCGCAGCCATCGCCGTCGTCAGCCTCGCGCTCGTCCAGGCCTTGCCCGGCCAGACGGTCGACTTTTCCAAGAAACCGCTCCAGTCCGAACGCAGCCGGAGCTACGACGCGCTCCACTACCTGGTCAAGATCGGGCTCGACCTCGATCGGAAATCGTTCGCGGGGGCGGCCACCATCACCGCGTCCTCGTTCGTGGAGGGCCTCGAGAGCTGCGTCCTCGATGCCGAGGAGTTCGCGGTCACTTCGGTCATCGACGAATATGGGACGCCCCTGAGGTTCGAGCAGTCGGACAAGGAGCTGAAGGTCTTCCTCGCCCGGCCGGCGAAGTTCGGCGAGATCCTGACCTTCACCTGCGGGTACAGCGGCCGGGAGCCGCAGAAAGGTCTCAGGTTCGTCGACCGGTCCCCCGACAATCCCCTGATGGTCTGGTCGGACTCCTGGCCCGACAACGTCCACCATTGGTTCCCCTGCTTCGACTATCCGAACGACAAGGCCACCAGCGAGATCGTGGCCACGGTCAAGTCCGGTCTCAAGGTCGCGTCCAACGGCCGGCTCGTCGGCGTCTTCGAGGACGCCGCGGCGGGGACGGTCACCTACCACTGGTCCCAGGAACTCCCCCACTCGACCTACCTCATCTTCCTGGCCGCCGCCCCCTACGTCGTCGTTCGGGACTCCTACCGGAACATGCCTGTGAACTATTGGGTCTATCCGGGGGACGAGGCCAAGGCCCGCCCGACCTACGGGAAGACCTCCGAGATGATCGCCTTCTTCAGCAAAATCTTCGATTTCGATTACCCCTGGCAGAAGTACGACCAGATCTCGGTTCCCCTCGGCGGCGGCGCCGAGAGCACGTCGGCGACGGCCATGACCTCGCGGATCATGGTCTCGGAGGAGGACGAGCCCGATTTCCCGGCGATCGGCATCGTCTCCCACGAGCTGGCCCACCAGTGGTGGGGCGATCTCATCACTCTCCGCAGCTGGGGCCAGGCCTGGGTGAACGAGAGTTTCGGCACCTACTCGGACTACCTGTATTTTCGCCACGCCAGGGGCGACGACGAGGCGGCGGTCAACCTCCAGAACAAGCTGGCCGCGTACCTGCGGGAGGCGCACACCCGCTACATCCGCCCGATCGTCTCCGACCGCTATGACAAGCCGGGGGACATGTTCGACTCGCACAGCTATCCCAAGGGCGCCATCGTCCTGCACATGCTCAGGTCGATCCTCGGCGACGAGATCTTTTTCAAGACCCTCAGCCACTTCCTCCACAGCTGCGCCTTCGACTCGGCCGACACCGCCGATTTCATCCGTTCGGTCAAGACGGTCACCGGCCGCAACCTCGACTGGTTTTTCGACCAGTGGCTGTTCAAGCCCGGCCACCCGGTCTTCGATCTCCGGAGCGAATGGGACGCGGCCGGCAAGGTCGTCCGGCTCAAGGTCGCCCAGGTCCAGGACTTGGCCAAGGGCGTGCCCGTCTTCCGCGTCCCTGTCACGGTCAAGGTCGTCACGGCCGGCCGGTCGAAGAGCCACAGGGTCTGGATCCGGGAGCGGGAGGAGACCTTTGAATTCCCGGCCGAGACCAAGCCCCTGCTGGTCAGGTTCGACGCGGCGAACGAGCTGATCAAGGAGATGACGTTTCCCAAGGAGACCGCCGAGCTCCTTTACCAGCTGAAGAACGACGACGTCATCGGCCGGATGACCGCCGCCGGGGAGCTGGCGGCCGTCCAGGAACGGGCCGGCGTTGTCGCGGCGCTGTCCTGGAGCGCCCGGAGCGATCCTTTCTGGGCGGTCCGACGTTCCGCCGTCGAAGCGCTGGCGAAGCGGCCGGCGGCCGATGTCCAGGCCATCTTGAAAACGGCCTGCCGGGACCCGCATTCCTCGGTCCGGGCCGCGGCCGTCCAGGCCCTCGGCGCCGGCAAGGACGGGCGCCTGGCGGCCTTCTACAAGGACCTCTTTCAGAAGGACCGCAGCGTCCTCGTCCGGGCCGAGGCCCTCCGCGCCCTGGGCCGGACCGGCGACGCCTCGCTCGTCCCGTTCCTCCGCTCGTCCGCCGCAATCACGTCCCACCAGAACCTGATCAAGCGGGCGGCCGAGGAGGCCATCAAGCAGCTTGGTAAATAGGGCCGCGGCGGTGAAGGATCGAAGACATAGCTGAGATCGAATTGAAGTGAGCCGTGTGAAAAAAGCAAGATCCCTCTTCTTGATCCTGTCCCTCGTGCCCTTCGTTGCGTCCTGCGCCGCTGAACAGCCATCCGGGCGGGCGGCGCCGGCGAAAAGGGAATGGGCGGCGATGAAGGCCCGGCTTTCCAGGGGCTGGAATACCTGGGACACCCGGAGCGTTCTGTCGCATGTCCTGTTGCCCGAGGGGTTCTCGGTCAGCCTCCGATTGGTCAACCATCGGACGGGCGATACGCTGAAGGAGGCTTTGCCGGCCAGAGGCGAAGACGGCGCGGAGCGGGTCGTCCCCGGCCCTCATGCCTGGGACGGTTCCTATACCGAGGTCGTGGTCGAATGGCAGGGCATCCGCATCGGCGTCCGGAGCGCCGCCGTCGACAACGGGTTCTTCCTGCAGATCATCCCCCACCGGCGATCGCCCGGCGACGCCCTTTTAATGGACCCTCAGATGCTATGGGGCAGGCCGGGGAAGATCATGATAAAGAGCGGGACGATCCGTGCCGACACGCCCTCCGGCCAGACGGAGTTGGCCGTCGCCGCGGGCCGGTACCTGGCGACGGACCAACATCTGGAGTTCTCGTTGGCTGAGCCTATCGCGGTCACGACCGATCGCTCCAAGACGGCGGCCGAGATCGGGGAGATCATCGACAGGGCCGAGGCTCAATGTGCGGAGAGCAAGTCCAAGTACCCCGAGGCGCCCGACGCTTACGAGGCCCTGCGAACGGTGCTGGCCTGGAACACGATCTACGATCCCGGCAACGACCGGGTCATATCGCCGGTCAGCCGCGCCTGGAGCACCGGCGGTTGGGTCTTGTTCGAGTGGGACACCTATTTCGCGGCCTACATGCTTTCGGTGGACTGCAAAGAACTGGCCTACTCCAACGCCATCGCCATCACCAGCGAGATCACGGACAGGGGATTTGTCCCGAACAACAGCCAGCCGGGGATCAAGAGTCTGGACCGCTCACAGCCTCCGGTGGGCGCTTTCGTGATCAGGGAAATCTACCGAAGATATCCGGACCGATGGTTCCTCGACGAGGTCTTCGACAGCCTGTTGAGATGGAACCGGTGGTGGGCCGCCGATCGCGATATCGACGGCTATCTTTCCTATGGCTCCGATCCATATGATCACGGAAAGGCCTCTCCCCCTCCGGACCGGGGCATCGGGAACCTCCAGGGGGCCAAGTGGGAGTCGGGGCTGGATAATTCCCCGATGTACGACGAGGCCGTCTACGACCGGGTCGCCCATCAGATGCTGCTGGCCGATGTCGGCCTCATCAGCCTCTACATCAACGACTGCCGGAGCCTGTCCGAGATCGCCGCGGTCCTGGGAAGAACGGAGGCGGTCCGGGAGCTGAATGAGCGGGCCGCGGAGTACTCCAGGATGCTTGGAACGCTCTGGGATGCTGGAGCCGGCCTTTATTTAAACAGGGACCTCCTGACGGGAGAACCCAGCCGACGGCTTTCGCCGACTCTTTTCTACCCCCTGCTGGCCAAGGTTCCGGATCAGAAACAGGCCGAGAGGATGATCAAAGAGCATTTTTACAACCCGCGGGAATTCTGGGGCGAATTCATCATGCCTTCCATCGCCCGGAACGACCCGGCCTTCAAGGACAATCATTATTGGAGAGGGAGGATCTGGGCGCCGATGAACTTCCTGGTTTACCTGGGGCTCAGGAACTACGAACTGCCCCGGGCCCGGAAAGACCTGGCCGAGAGGTCTGAAACGCTCCTTTTAAGATCCTGGCTCGGCGAACGCCATGTTTATGAAAACTACAATGCCGAAACCGGGCGGGGAGACGACGCCGGGAGCTGGAGCGACGAATTCTACCATTGGGGAGCCCTGCTGGGCTTCATCCGCCTGATGGACAAGGGGTATGTGCCGTCTCCGGAGCTTCCGCTTCAAGCTAATCCCCGGGAGCCCTGAGCGGCCAGCCCGCCTCGCCGAAGATGTCCGGCTCGTATTTCTTCAAGAGCGCCGTCGCAAGTTCCAGCGGATCGCCGACCGGAGCGGCCGGATAGATCTCCCGGCCCCGCGACCAGGTCTGCTCCCAGACGCACGTCTCCCGGACGTAGCCGGCCCGCTCGAAGGGACGGCCGCTCTGGAGACAGCTTTCCAGGGTTTCGAGGAAAGCCTTCCACCGGGGGAGGTCATAGCCCCTGAACAGCCCGGACCATTGCTTCTGGGCGTAGCCGTTGAGGTCGTCGAACATTCCTTCCGTGCCTTGAGTCCCCCAGAGCGTGATGAGGTTGCGGGCGTTCCATTCGAGAAGCCGGCTTTCGGCCTCGTCGGCCGCCCAGCGCTTCGCGTCGGCGAGCCATCGTCCGAGCAGGAACTCCTGCCGCGTGCCGAGGAGCGCGTCGAGGTCCTCGATCAGCCCCAGCAGCCTTTGGCCCGCGGCCCGCAGTCCTTCGAGATCGCCTCTCCTGTAGGCGCCGTCGACGTTCTTGACGAGGGAGTTCGATGCGTTGCTGAGGACCTGGCGGGTCAGGTTCACCGCGTCCAGGCGGTAGGTATCGACTTTTTCGAGCCGGCCGGCGAGCGACAGGAACTTGCGGCAGGCTCCGGCGAGGACCCGCGGGTCATAGGGAACGGTCGGTTCGCTCCGGTAGGCCCGTTTCGGATCGTAGAGGCCGGGACGGTCGCGGACGAGTGAGCCGCTCTGGACGGGCGTCTTGTAGACAGTGTCGAGGAGCGTCGCCCAGACTTCGGCGATCGCGGGGTCGTCGCTGCCGTAGCGGCGACGGGCGAAATCCCGGATCCAGGGACCGAGCGGGGGGACTTCCGGCCGCCAGACCATGTCCATGATGAGCTCCTGGACGACGGGATTGTCGCCAAAGCCTTCCATCATCATGCCGATGCCGGAGAACCGGCCCCGCTCGGGGCTCCCGATCGCGGCGGCGAGGTTGGCGGCCATTTTCGGGAGATCGCCGTTGAGGCTGGTTTTGCCTCCGAAATTGTGGACGACGTTCCAGATCCACGGCTTACCGTAAAAAGCCTGGAACTTGTCCCAAATGGGGTGCTGGTCGCCGAACAGGTCCAGGACGATCATCCGGTCGTCCGGGACCGCGCCGAGGAAGGCCCGGCTTCTGGCCTCGGTCCAGAACTTGGCCGGCGAGTAATAGAGGAACCAGCCCTGGAGGACCCAAACGGCCCGGGGGTCGGCCTCGGCCATCGCTCCGTAGATCGCGGCGCTGACGCTCCGGAGGAAGTCCGGGTCGCCCGATGGCGGATCCATCTCGTTGAAGGTGTCGGCGGCGTAGAGGTGGTCCGTGCCGAAGAGGGCCGTCTGTTTCTCGATGAAGAGCCGGCCGATCCGGCGGAACATGGGGTCCGTGGGATCGAGGAAGTACGTCCCGGAGAATCCCGCCGACCAGTCGCCCGTCCTCCTGATGCGGGCCTCCGGGTAACGGTTCTTCAGGGCCGGCGGGACATGTCCCGTGAATCCCTGGAGCACGGGCGTCATGCCCAGCTCCCGTTCCCGGGCCAGGATCTTCCGCTCGAGCTCCGCGTGGCTCCGGATCCAGGACTCGGGCAGCGGCCCGCCCAGGCCGTCGATATTCCCCATCCAGCCCCAGGGCAGATAGGCGGGGCCGACCAGGAAGTCGCCGATCTCGCCGGCGTCGAAACCAAGATCCCTCAGGACCTCGACCCAGACGGCTTCCTGGCCGGTCACGGCCAGCGGCATGTTGACGCCGTTCAGAGCGAGCCAGTCGATCAGGCGCTCCCAACGGGGCCAATCCCACCAGGCCATCGTGTAGGAAAAGGTGCAGTAGTTGAAGAAGTAGCGGTCCTCGTAGGGCGTCCGGACGCGGACTTTCGCGCGGACCGGAGGCAGGGGGGTCGGAACGGCGAGCTGCTCGCCGGCCACGGAAACTAGGCACCGGCACACGTTCTTGAGGTACCAGTTCAAGCCCGAGGCCATGGCCACGCCGTTGGAGCCCCGGACGACGATCCGGCCGCCCCGGCCCTCGACCTCGAAGACATCTAGGCCGTCCTGGGGAGCGATCTCCTCGAAGACGAAGCTCTCCGCGTGGTCCGGCAGGAGGCGCCCGGCCAAGGCCTGTGCGGCCGCCTCGGCCGGCGTGCGCGGCTCCGGCGGCGCTTGATCGGGAGCGCAGGCCGCCCCAAGAACCGCAAGGACGAGGACGAACCAAAGTGTTCTGTTCATGGTGGTCATCTCCTTCCCCTCGCGCCGGCGGCGGCGCCGGGAGCGGCGCGGCGCAGGGTCACGGGTCCGAACAGGCCGGACGGGATGAGGTCCCGCTGCTGCAGGGCCATGTTGGTCCGGGCGAACGGTCTATGGCCCGGATCGAGAAAGTCGCCCGCGAGACGATTGTTCCAAAGGTTGGTGACCTTGACCTCAAGGATGTTCCGGCCCGCCCGCAGGGCGCCCGTGACGTCCGTCCGAAAAGGCTCCTTCCAAAGGATGCCGAGGTTCCGGCCGTTGAGGGTCGCTTCAGCGACTTCCCGCAGGGAGCCGAGGTCGAGAAGCAGGCTCCGGCCCGCGCCGAGGAGCGCCTCGTCGACCTCGAATTCCGCGGTATAGGTCGCCGTCCCGGAAAAATACCGGATGCCGGGATCCTGCGATCCAGTCCAGCTGCCCAGGTCGTTCCAGGGGACGGCCGCCGGCGCGCCCCAGCCCGGCGGGAAGCGCAGCGTCCAGGGGCCGCTGACGGTGACCACCGCCCGGTCCTCGGGCTCCGGGGGCTCGGGAGCGAGTAAGGCCGCCTTCGTCGGCCTCTCGCGGAAGACGACGAACACGGAGCCGTAGGCCGGCAGATCCAGCGCCAGACGGCAGCCGCCTCCAACCCGGGCGTACGACCGGCACGGGACGATCCTTCCCGTGTCGGGATGCCAGAGCTCGGGCGTCCGGCCCTCCCCCGCCCGGAAGACGGCCTCGAAGGTCTCCCGGGCCTTGGCGCTGTTGGAGACGAAGTAGATGTCGTCGCGGGCGGTGGCGCGATGGATGAAGTCGATATGCTGATCGGCGTTGGGGACGCCGAGCGGCCGGAAGTCGGGCCCGAGCCCCTTCCGGCTCAGGAGATCGTTCAGCGGGATGCCCCAGACGATCCGGCCTTGCCCGTAGGCGCGCTCCTTGACCGCGGCGCCGTCGCAGGCCCCCCATATCCTGTCGGCCAGGGCCTTGACCTCCCCGTCGCACGCCGGATATCCGGCCAGGCCGGGGGCCCGGGCGGGCTTGGGGCCGACGACCGTCGCCCCCGCCTTAGCCAGCTCGCCGATCTTCGTCAGTACGGCAAGGGGCATGTCGTCGCGGTCCGGAAGGACCAGGAGGGCATAGCTCAGACCGTCGGGCAGCACGATCCGTCCACCCGAGACCCGCAGCCTCTCCAGGATCGCTTCGGAGTTGATGTAGTCGTAATCATACCCTTTGTCCAGCGAGGAGGTCTGGATCGGCCGGGGCTGGCCGCAGTGCGGGCAGGCCGTGTCCGGATAGACTGGCTGGATGTCGGGATCGATCCGCCGCGAGGGCACGAGGTTCGGCGCCTGGTCGCCGTAATAGAAGGCGACGTCGGCTGCGAACAAACCTTGCTGGAGGAGGTAGTCGCACCGGGCCATGTACTCGACGAGCGGCCCGGCCTGGTCCCACCAGGTGGCGTTGACGTTGAAATGCTCGCCGGCGTGGTAGACGAAGCCAGGCCGGCCCGCGGCCGGCGGATTGTGGGTGAAGGTGTGGAACGTGGGATGATTCAGCCCGGCGCAAAGGGCGATGTCGAACCGACGCTTATATTCAGCCGGCCCCTCCTGCCAGTTCCGCCAACCCGTCAAGGCCTCGGCGTCGACGATGCGCCGGCCGTAGATGTGGGCGGCGCTGGCGGCCTCCTTGACCACCCAGAACCGCTGGTGGTTCCAGAACTCCCCCATCGGGATGTCGGCCGAGCCCAGCGCTTTCAAGGCGTCCACGCGGGCCGAGCCGCCGTGACCCGCTTCGGCCAGTAGGCGGACGCCGGACATGGCCAGCACGTCACGGACCGTGCGGAAATGGTTCTCGATGATCAGGTCGCTGACTGTCTTACGGTAATCGTAGAGAAAGCGCCCGGCCAGCCCGGCGTCCAGGGCGGCCGGGTCGAACAGCGCGGGCAGGTAGGGCACCGGATCGTAGCCGTGCCGGGCCCGGAAAGCGTCGATGAAGCCGTCCGTCCAATCGACCGCTTCCCGGACCTCATAGCTGTCGAGCATGAAGGTCTTCAGCGCGCCGAGGCTTGGCCGGACGCTCAAGAGCCTGTCGAGGATATAGGTCATGTCGACCGCGGCGGCCTCGCGGCTCAAGTGGTCGATGATCAGGCCGTCGGAGTTCGGGCTCGGGCATTCGAGGGTCTGCCCGGTATTGGCGGCGACGAAACGCATGATCCGCGACGGGCCGGGCGGGGCCTCCCAGTCCAGGCGGCCCTGGGAGTCCATGCGCTCCGAGATATCGACGGCGGCGCCGCCCGCCGGGACCGCCAGGACCGCGACGTCCCGCCAATAGGCGGTCGCGCCGTCCGGGAGAGGGACCGTCGTCCGCACGCGGCCCGGTCCCCGGACCTCGACCTGGCGGCAGAGCAGCTGCCGGCTGGCGTTCTCGGGCTTGATCCACGCGCCGCCCGCGTTCCAGCTGCTCGAGGCGAACAGGCCGAGCTCGAGGCCGAGGCGGTCCGCCTGGTCGATGGCGTGGGAAATGCTGGCCACGGATTCCGGTCCGAGGAAGGCGGGCCCGGCCGGGATGATCTTGTTCGGATCGGCCAGGCTGCCCACGTCCCAGATGATGGCCCCGCCGAAGCCCTTGGCCTTCAGCTCCTCCAGTTCGCGGGTCAGCTCATTGCGGTCGACGAAGCCGTTGAGCCACGGCCAGAGGACGCCCGGCCGGGCGGCGGGGGGAGGATCGAAGAAGAAGCGCTCGGAAATCGCGCCGCCGTCGGGGCCAGGCCGGGACCCGAACGACGCCCCCGGCCCGCAGGCCCCGATCGCCAGGATGGCCGCGCCGAGGACCAGGGGGGAGATTTTCCGTGATGGGCTCATCTTCAATCTCCTCGTCTCTCCATCCGTATCCGCCGGAGCGTTCCGGGCTCAGGCCCGGCCGTGGCACTTCTTGAACTTCAGGCCGCTGCCGCAGGGACAGGGATCGTTCCTTCCGGGTCTCTCGCCGCCCGGCGCCGGCGACCGGCGGCCTTCCTCGCCGGAGACGACCCTCATGATGTCCGCGGCCGGCCGGCCCCGGCCGATCAGGCCGGCCATGAGCCGCATGGGCCGCTCCGTGTGGGCGAAGAACGCCTTCAGGCCCTCGCAGAGCCAATTCAACCCGGGTTCGCCGCGGCGCGTCTCGAGGATCCTGTTCTTGGGGCACTCGCCGTGACAGGTGAAGAGGAACCGGCATTCGCGGCAGTCGCTCGGCAGGGTCGCCGACTTGGCCAGTCCGAAGGCCCTTTGTCTCTCCGAAGACAGCAGCTCTCCGAGGGGCGTCTCCAGGATATTCCCCAGGAGATGGGCCGGGTCGACAAAATGGTCGCAGGCATAGAGGTCGCCGTTGTGTTCCAGGGCCAGGGCCTGGCCGCAAGCCGGGCGCAGGGCGCAGAGGGTGGACTCCCCGTAGAGATACGACGCCAGCACGGCGTCGAAAAAGGGGACGAACACGACCCCCACGTCCCGCCTGACCCACTCATCGAAGATCGTCGCCAGGAAGAGCCCGAAATCCGGCCCGCCCACGGAGCGGCCGCTCACCCCGGGACCCTTGCGGCCGGCGGCTCCCGCTGCCGGCTCGACGATCGGAATGAACTGGATATAGCGGGCCCCGATCTCGTCCCGGAAGAACGTGTAGACCTCCAGCGCCTGATGAGCGTTGGCCGCGTTGACGGTGCAGAGGATATTGAATTCGACCTCATGCGCCTGCATCAGGCGCGCCGCCCGGACGACCTTAGCGAAGACCGGATCGCCTCCCCTGTCACGACGGAAGGCGTCGTGGAGCGTTCGCGGGCCGTCGAGGCTCAGGCCTACGAGGAACCCGTGCTCGTGGAGGAACCGGCACCAGGCTTCGTCGAGGAGCACCCCGTTCGTCTGGATGGAGTGGGCCGCCCGCTGGCCGGGCCGGGCATGTCTTCGTCCCGCCTCGACCGCCCTCCGGAAGAAGTCGAGGCCCATGAGCGTGGGCTCTCCGCCCTGCCAGGCGATCGGGACCTCGGCGTCGGGATGGATGGACAGGGTTTGGCGGATGTAGGATTCCATGACCCGGTCCGGCATCCGGAAGCTCGAACCGGGGTAAAGCCGTTCCTTCGCCAGGTAAAAGCAGTAGTCGCAGCGGCAATTGCACTGAGCCCCCGCGGGCTTGGCCATGATGTGGAAGGCGGGTCCGGGTGTCACTTCTTGAGGTCGGCCTTGACGAAATGGAGGGCCAGCTCCTCGGAGTCCCCGTAGAGCTTCTGGAGCCTGAGGAGCTCGCTCGCGAGGTCGCGCCGGACGCCGGTATAGGCCGGGTCGGCGTAGACGTTCCGGAGCTCCCGCGGATCCCGCTCGAGGTCATAAAGCTCCCAGGCGTCGATGTCATAGTAGAAGCGGATGAGCTTGTAGCGCTCGGTGCGGACGCCATAGTGGCGCTTGACCATGTGTTCGGCCGGGTATTCGCAATAGTGGTAGAAGATCGACCTGGGCCATCCGGAGACCGGCCGGGCCTCGGCCAGCGGCAGGAACGACCTGCCCTGCATGGCGGCCGGCCGCTTTATTCCGGCGGCATCGAGGCAGGTGGGCGCGAGATCCACGTTGGTGAGCATCTCGTCCCTCACGGAACCGGCCGGGATGCGGCCGGGCAGGCGCATGACCAGCGGCATCCGGAGCGCTTCCTCGTACATGAAGCGCTTGTCGAACCAGCCGTGTTCTCCCAGGAAGAACCCCTGATCGGAGGTGTATATGACAAGAGTCCTCGAGGCAAGGCCGGTCCGGTCGAGCCCGTCTAGGACCCGGCCGACGCTTTCGTCGACCGCGGCCACGCAGCCGAGATAGTCCTGAAGGTAGCGCCGGTATTTCCACCGGACGAGCGCGTCTCCCGAGAGCCCGGCCTTGCGGAACGCCTCGCGCTTCGGGCCGTAGACCGCCTCCCATGCCTTTTTCTGGTCCTCGTCCATCCGCCCCGGCGGCGGCCCGAGCTTGAGGTCGGATTCGAGGGTCATGTGGTCCCGGATGGTCATTTCCTGTTCCGCGGCGGCCCGGGATCGTGTCGCGTAATCGTCGAACAGCGTCGGCGGTTCGGGGATCTCCGCGTCGTCATAGAGGGCCATGTGACGAATGGCCGGTTGCCAGTTCCGGTGCGGGGCCTTGTGATGGAGCATCAACAGGAACGGCCGTGGCGAGCTTTTTCGCGCTTCGATAAAATCGACAGCCAGGTCCGTCAGGATATCCGTGACATAGCCGGGGCGACGCGTTTTCGCGCCCATCTCGATCAGGTCCGGATTATAGTAATCACCCTGGCCGGGAAGGACGCACCAATGGTCGAAACCCGTCGGATCGCTCTCCAGATGCCACTTGCCCAAGAGGGCCGTCTCGTATCCCGCCGCCTGAAGGAGCTTGGGGAAGGTCGCCTGCGATCCGTCGAAAACGCGGGCATTGTCGCGGACCCCGTTGAGATGGCCGTATCTTCCCGTGAGGATGGCGGCCCGGCTGGGCGCGCATATCCCGTTGGTGCAGAAGCATCTGTCGAACCGCGCCCCCTCCCGGGCGATCCGGTCGATGTGCGGGGTCCGGTTGAGGCGGCCGCCATAACAGCCGACGGCCTGCGAGGCGTGGTCGTCCGCCATGATGAAAACGATGTTGGGCGGGGGGGACGAAGGGGTCTTCCCGAGCAGGGACCGATACCGGCCGAGGGGACCGGCCAGCGAGGCCAAGCCGACGGATCTGACGAACTCCCGCCTCTTCATCAGCGACTTCCCTCGGGCTTATAGCACAGGGCCCGCGAGCCGGTCAAACCCGGGATCCGGCCGCGATCGAGAAGCGTAAAAGAAGGCATCTGGATCTCCCTTCCCTGGTCAACGCCGATACCCGTCGGCCCGGAATCCAAGGCGCGTCCGGCACGGAGCGTCAGGGGAACGAACGCCGGTTTCGGCGTCACGAGGCGGAGCTCGGCCCTCGCCCCCTCGGCGCCTTCGCCGAACATCATGATCCGGAATTCCACGGTCTTGCCCGTCCAGGCCCCGTCGATCGGCAGCCGGAAGGTCAGGCCGGCGAGCTTCGGCGCCCCCGAGTTCCATTCGTAGTTGTGATAGGGATAGCTCGGGACCCGATGCCGCGGGACGACGGGGCGGCCGTCGACGAGGGCCACGACGTAGACGCCGTCGACCGGATCGAACTTCGCCGGACCGGCCGTGACGGCGACGGCGTACTCGCGCCCGGGGGTTGCGTCGGCCGGGACGTGGACCGCGGACAGGACGCGGCGCGGGAGGGCCGTCTCTCCCAGGAAGTTGGTGGCCCGCCAGCCGCTCCGGTCCAGGGGCCGCCCCGCCCGGTCGTAGCCCAGGATCTCCGAGACGCCGAAGTTGCGGCCCCTGATCCGGACGTAGCGGCAAGGGCCGCCCGGAAGCGGGACGGCGATCGCGGCGGGCCTCATGTCGCCCGCGTCGACATCGAAGATCCTGATCGTTCGGCCGCGCTGTATGAGCGAAGCGGCGGCCGGGATGCTCTCGGCCGCGGCCAGGCTCAGGCCGTCGGCCCTCCGCCAGGTCCTCAGATCGGGGGATGTTTCGACGGCCTCGAGAAAGGCCGCGTCCGTCCGGCGGACGACGCGCAACTCGATCTTCGCCAGATCGGTCAGCCGGCCAAGGTCGATGCGCCAGAGGGACGTCTCGCTCCGATAGGCGGCCGGGCTGCCCGTGAACGGGCTGCGGCGCGGAAATCCGTCGCTCCAGCGCGTCGCGGGATCGCCGTCGAAGGCGTTGAGAAAGGTCCCCTCGGCGGCCGCGACCTTGTTCCACATATAGGCCCGGCAGGCCTCGATCTCGGGCAGCTTCGACGGCTCCCTCTTCAATCGGGCCATCTCCCGGATCTCGAGAGCGTCGTCGTCGATGCCGAACTTGGCCAGCTCCGCCAGCCGGGCCCCGTCCGAGGCCGCGGCGGGATCGTCCCGGAAATCGCCCAGCCGGGCGAAGGACGGTCCGGCCGGCGGTGTCCCGGGGAAGGCGATCCGCCAGGGCCTGTCCCCGGCCGGAACCGGCTTGCCGGAGCCCGTCCGCACGGTGCGGTCCCCGAAATCGAGGAATGACACCTCGGCTTTTTGCCCCGGCGTTCCGAGAAGCTTGATGCCGAAGCTCCGGGCGTCGGGCCCGGGCACGATCTCGTAGGGGATTCCGGCCACGAGCGGCTCGGCCGGGGGCGCCGTATCGACCTGGATGAGCTTCAGACTGAAGGGGTCCAGCTCGACCTGGAGCATCCCGCCGGCGACGGCCCCCTCACCCGCCCGCTTCATCACCATCTCCCAGGGATGGCGCTGCCGCACGGTCAGCGGCGCGCCGGGCGCGGCCGCAAGGCCGATCGAGGCGTCGAGGGGGATCGACTTCAGCACCGGCTCCCAGGTCATGTTGCGGACGAGCACGAGGGACGACGAACCGTCGGCGTGGGCGATGTCCCCGCCCGGCAGCGGGTAAGCGTTCCTGAGCAGCGGTTCGAGCTGCTCGTGGAGCTGGATCAGGCGGGCCAGGCGCGGATAGTCCTCGTCGGCGAGGAAGAAGAACGTCCCGTACATCTCGGGCGAGAGCACCGAGGCGCGGCCGAAGGCCTGGGCCGCCAGGTCGTCCTCCCACTTCTCGAGGCAGCTGTTGAAGCAGATGCCGTGGTCCTCGAACTGCCGGAAGGGCGTCCCGAAGAACTCTGAGCTCAGCTCGCGGCCGATGGAGCAGTCGCGGTTGTAAAGGCTGGCCGTCTCGTTGCCGATGTGGACGTCGATATAGGTCTCCTCGCCGCGCCAGAGAAGACAGTCCGTGATGGTCAGCATATAGGGCGAGTTGTTGATGCGGTGATTGATCGCGATGAATCCGGGGTCGATGCGCCGGGCCTCGGCCAGGGCGTCGGCCAGGCTCTGGTACTTCTTCTCAAGGACATACTTGTCCGGGTGGGCGATCTCCGAGACGACGGTATCAAGCTTGAACAGGCCGACATTGAAGTCCCGGACCCAGGACAGGAGCTGCTCCCGGCGGGCGGCCATCTCCTCGGGCCTCTCGCCGAAGCCGTCCGGACCGAGCCAGAGGCCGAGCCGCATCCCGAGCGCCTTCGACCCCTCGGCCAGGGGCTTCATTCCGGCCGGGAACCGAGACAGGAAGTTGGCCTTGAACTGCGGATAATAGGTCCCCTGGGACTCGACCAGGCCGGCGTCGGAATTGTAGATGTCGAACCGCAGGCCGTAGAGCTCCTTGAGCCGCCGCAGGGCCGCGAAGTTGGCCGACACTTCGGACTCCCGGGGTCCGGAGTTGTCGTGACAGAGCCAGTCGAAATAGAACGTGGTGAAGTCCGCGCGGTTGGCCCGGATGTCCTGGATATACCGGCCGAAGGCCTCTTCAACGCGCCCCGGCGCGGAGACGCCGAAGCCGCTGGTCTTGCTCGTCCAGGTCCCGCGGGGCGGAACCTCCGCCGCGGGGAAATGGCCGAGAGCGAAGCGCCCGTCTCGCACGCCGGCTTCGGCGATCGGCCACTCCAGCCCCCAGAAGAGCTGGCCGTCCAGGAAGACCGGATTCTCCGGCTCTTTGGGCAGGGGGACGTCCTTGATCCGTATGGCGTCGACGGTGGCGTCCCGGACGATGATCGGAACGGTCCGGCCGTTGAGGACCCTGAGGAGCTTGCGGACATACCAACTCCGGGGCGCCAAACGGTAATCCGCTTCGACGGCCAGCCCCGCGAGATCCCCCTGTCCATCGAAACGGATTCGCAGGAGGTCCGCGGAGGGCCTGTGAACGGAGGACCGGACGAAATCGCCCGAGACGGCGGAAAGCGTCCGCCCCCCGATCTCGAAAAGGAACTCGAACGGGGCGGCGAGAACATCATAGGACCGGCCGCTGAGCTTGTTGGTCAGCAGTAAGCGGTCCGATCCGGCCATGACCAGGGCCAGCGCATCGTTCTCTAAAGACGGGCAAGCGCCGGCCGCGGCGGCCCTCGGCGAAACGGCTCCACCCCTTGAAAGGGAGACGATCAGGAGAACCGCGACCAGGACTCGCAAGGAAAAAGCCTTCATTTCTTGCCTTAAATAAGAAATGATTATAGAATAAATCCCAGGGAAACTCCAGGGAATGATATCCGCATGAGCGCGCCGCCTCTCGTCGTCGGCATCGGGGAGATACTCTGGGACCTCCTTCCGGACGGCCGGCAGATGGGCGGGGCCCCGGCCAATTTCGCCGTCCACGCCCGGGCGCTGGGCGCGTCGGGCGTGATCGTCAGCGCCGTCGGCGACGACCGGCCCGGGCGGGAGATCCTTGAAGAGCTCGGCCGCCGCGGGCTCGACAGGAGCGGCATCGCGGTCCTGAGCGGTGTCCCGACCGGAACGGTCACGGTCGCGCTGGATGCCGCCGGGATCCCTCGGTACACCATCCACGAAGGGGTGGCCTGGGACGTCATCCCCTGGACGGCGGAGATCGCCGGGCTCGCGGCCCGGGCCGACGCCGTCTGCTTCGGTTCGCTGGCCCAACGGTCCCCGGTCAGCCGGGCCGTGATCGGAGCCTTCCTGGACGCGACAAGGCCGGACTGCCTGCGGGTCCTCGACCTCAACTTGAGGCAATCGTATTTCAGCCGGGAGGTCGTGCGCAGCCTTCTCGAACGAGCCACCGTGCTGAAGCTGAACGACGAGGAGCTCACGACGGTCGGCGGGATGCTGTCGCTTCCAGGCCCCGAAGACCGTGTCCTCGCCGGACTGCTCGAGGCTTATCCCCTCACCCTGATCGCAGTCACGAAGGGCCCCTCGGGAAGCCGCCTTTTCGGCCGCGGCGTCGATCTCAGCACGCCCGGCCGTCCCGTCGAGACGGCCGACACGGTCGGAGCGGGCGACGCCTTCACGGCGGCCCTGGTCATGGGGATGTTGAGGCATCGGGGCTGGGCGGAGATCGGCGAACGGGCCAACCGGGTCGCCGCCTTCGTCTGTTCCCGCAAAGGGGCCTGGCCGGAGCTGCCGGCCGAGATGGCCGATCGGGCCCAACCATGAGCGGCTCGCAGAGAAACGACAGGTCCAGGCTGGCCCGCCGGATCGGGCGGATCTTGCTCGCGGCGATCATGCTGCAAAGCGGAGACTGGCCGTTCAGGGGGCTCGCCTCAGCCGTCCCCTCCGCGAGGGGCCTCTCCGGCGAGCTTCAAAGGCCGGCCCGGAGCGAAGACCGGCTCTCGCCCTCCGTGTTCGCCGATCCGCCGGTTGAAGTCCGGCCCGGGTGCTTTTGGGCTTGGCTCAACGGATCGATCACGAAGGAGCAGATCACCCGCGACCTGGAGGCGATGGCCCGGAGCGGCATGCGCGGCGGCGAGATCTGGGACGTGGCGGCGGCCGCCGACCCCGACGGACGGGTGCCTGCCGGCCCCGCGTTCCTCGGCCCGGAATCCGCACGTCTGATCGCCCATGCGATCCGCGAGGCGGACCGGCTCGGATTGCGGGTCGGCCTGGTGGCTTCGAGCGGCTGGAACGCGGGCGGGAGCTGGATCCCGCCGGAACACGCAGGGAAAGGCCTCTACCACTCCGCGACCACCGTCACGGGGCCAAAGCGCTTTTATGAGGGATTACCGCTCCCCGAGCTGCCGGAGCTTTGTCCTCGCGATGAACACGGCAGGCCCGTCTATCTGAGAGAAGTGGCCGTGCTGGCGGTGCCGCAGGACGGATCGAGGACCATCGCCGATCCGGGCCGGGTCGTCGACCTCTCGAACAGGGTCGACGCCGCCGGCCGGGTACGCTGGGACGTCCCCGCCGGCAAATGGACGATCCTCCGTTTCGTCTGCGCGAACCACGGGCAGCAGCTGATCGTGCCCAGCCCGAATTCGGGCGGCCCCATGATCGACTTCTTCGATCCCCGGGCCACCGAATTCCATCTTCGTCATATCGTCACCGTCATCTTGAAGGAGCTGGGGCGGGACTCGTTCGAGGGCACCAGCTTCCGGACGATGGAGTTCGACAGCATGGAACTCGACGGGTTCACGCCCTGGAGCGAATCCATGGCCGGCGAATTCGAGCGCCGGACGGGCTATCCGGTGGTCCGGTTCCTGCCGCTTCTGGCGGGCTGGAAGCTCGCCGATCAAGGCGCCCAGGAACGGTTCCTGTACGATTGGCGCAAGACGGTCAGCGACCGGCTGATCGAATCTCATTACGAGACCGGCCGGAGGCTCCTCCATTCCTACGGAGTGGAGCTGATCGCCGAAGCCGGCGGGCCGGGGCCTCCGATCTGGGATTCCAATCCGGTGGACGGGATCACGGCCCTCGGGGCCGTCGATATCCCCCGCGGGGAGTTCTGGATCCGGCACCGCGGCATCTTCCTGGTCAAGGAGATCGCTTCGGCCGCGCATGTTTACGACAAGCGTCTGGTCGACGCGGAGTCCTTCACGACCTGGCGCCGTTGGATCGACGGCCCCCTGGCTCACAAGGAGATCGCCGACCGGGCGCTCTGCGAGGGCCTGAATTCCTTCTCCCTGCACGCGTTCGCGAGCTCGCCGCCGGAGGCGGGGCTTCCGGGATGGGCCTACCACGCCGGCACGGATATCAATCCCGCGGCGACCTGGTGGCCGATGGCCCGCGGCCTGATGGACTACCTGGCGCGGTGCTCCTACATGCTGCGCCAGGGCTGGTTCGTCGCCGACGTGTGCTATTTCTACGGCGATCAGGCGCCGAACTTCCATCCTCCGCTGTGCGATGTGCCCGAGAAACCGCGATTGGAGGGCCTCGGACCGTCGAACGATTACGACGTGTGTTCGTCGGACGTGATCCTGCGCCGCATGCAGGTGGAAGAGGGGCGGATCGTGCTGCCTGACGGGACGAGCTACGCGGCCCTCGTGCTTCCGGAGCAGGACCATATCCCTTCTGAGGTCTTGAAAAAGATCCAAGAGCTGGTCGTCAACGGGGCCACGGTCATCGGCCGCCGAAGGCCGGCACGCTGCCCGGGCCTGCAGGGCCGGGAAGAGAAGGACCGGGTGATCCGGCGATTGGCCGACGGGCTCTGGGGGGAAGGCGAAACGTCGGACCGGCCGGACGGCTCGGAGGTCCGGATCCGGCCCATCGGCCGGGGACGGTTCGTCGTCGCCGGCGACAGGAGCGCTGCGCTCCGGGCGGTCGGAGTCGGTCCCGACCTCGAGATCGCCGGGCGCCCCGAAGGGGACCTGGGCCCGCTGGACTTCGTCCATCGGAGGACCAAGGATGCGGAGATCTACTTCCTCCGCAACGCCACGAGGCAGCCGCAGGGTCTGACCTGTCGGTTCAGGGTCGCCGCGGAGGCCCAAGGGCTGGCTCCCGAATTCTGGCGGCCGGATTCCGGGCGACGGAGCGCCTGCCGCGGCTGGACGACCGTCGCGGGGGGCAGGACCGAACTTCGCGTGGAGCTGGGGCCCCTGGGATCGGTTTTCGTCGTATTCCGGAAGGCTGAGCCGTCCGACCGAACGAAGCTTGATCCGTTGTCCCGGGACACGTTCCCGCCGTCGGCCGATCCCGCGGCCCTGACCATCAACGGGCCCTGGAAGGTCGAGTTCCCCGAAGGCTGGGGGGCGCCGAGAACCGCGACATTCGAGCGGCTTGAGAGCTGGACCGAGTCGAGCGACGCGGGGATCCGGGCCTTCTCGGGGATCGCGACGTATCGGACGACGTTCGAACTGCCGTCCGCCATGGCCTCGGGGGGCCGACTGTTCCTCCAGCTGGGCGACCTGGCCGAGATCGCCGAGGTGGCCGTCAACGGGAAGCGCCTCGGGGTGGTCTGGCTGCCGCCCTATCGGGTCGAGATCTCCGGAGCCGTTCGGAGCGGCTCGAACCGGCTGGAGATACGGGTTGCCAATCTCTGGGCCAACCGGCTGAATGCCGATTCGCTGAGGCCCGGATCGGAACGATTCACCCGAAGCAACCTCGACCGGATCCAGACGGACCCGACATCGGACAGCTCCTACGGCCGGGTCCCGCTCGGGAAGACGCGTCCCGTCTACACGGAGATGCCGCCCTTGATGAGATCGGGCCTGTTCGGGCCGGTCCGGATCATCACGCCCCCGGTGCGCCTCGATCCGGCCCTGAGATCCCAGGCTGAAACGGACGGTTCGCCTTGACCCCATCCATCAAGGGCCCAAGGGAGGCCGGCCCGTCATGCTGACCCGCCGGGAATTCCTCGGCGCATCCGCCGCCGGGCTGGGAGCCCTGGCGCTCGGCCGCGGCTGCGGGCCCGGGACGGGAGCGCCGGCCCGGCCGAACTTCCTCTTGGTAGTGACCGACGACCAGAGGTTCGATACGCTCGGCTGCGCCGGCAATCGGATCATCCGGACGCCGAACGTCGACCGGCTCGCGGCCGAAGGGATCCGTTTCGACCGGGCTTTCGTGACGACGCCGATCTGCGCCGCCAGCCGGGCCAGCATCCTGACCGGAACGTACGAGCGGACCCACGCTTACACGTTCACCAAGCCGCCGCTCGGCCGGGCATTCATCGACATCAGCTTCCCGGTGCGGCTCCGGCGAGCGGGGTACCGGACGGGTTTCGTCGGCAAATTCGGCGTGGCCGTGGACAAGGATGTCCCCGCCGGGATGTTCGACGTCAAGCATTTGGACGGCCTCCCGCACGTCCAGACGATCGGCGGGGTCGAACGCCACATGACCGAGGTCGAAGGCGATCAGGTCATCGATTTCCTCCGCGGCGTCGAACCTGGCAAGCCCTTCTGCCTGGTCTGGTGCCCCTGGGCTCCGCACGCCGACGACGGAGATCCCAGGCAATATTTCTGGCCGCCGGCCGTTGACGGCCTGTATCGGGACGTCGATATCCCCGTCCCCGGGATGGCGGCGCCGGAATACTACGAAGCCCAGCCCGCTTTCCTGAAGAACACGATGAGCCGGACGCGCTGGAGCTGGCGGTTCGACACGCCGGAAAAATTCCAGGCCATGGTCAAGGGCTACTACCGGATGATCAGCGGCGTTGACATGGTCCTCGGCCGGATCCGGGACGAGCTCGTCCGCCTCGGCCTCGACGGGAACACCGTCATCGTCTACACGTCGGACAACGGCTATTTCCTCGGGGAGCGGGGCTACGCCGACAAATGGCTGATGTACGAACCGTCGATCAGGGTTCCCCTCGTCGTGTTTGATCCGCGGGCACCTCGCGAAAGCCGCGGACTGGTCAAGCGGGACCTTGTCCTGAACATCGACCTCGGGCCGACCCTCATGGACCTGGCCGGGGTCCCCTTCCCCTCCCAGGCGCAGGGCCGCAGCCTGAAACCCATTCTCGGAAGGAGAACGCCGCCCTGGCGTTCGGAGATCTTCTGCGAGGAGCTCTGGGACCATCCGGAGATCCCGCGGAGCGAATGCGTCCGGACCGAGCGCTGGAAATACATCCAGTATCCCGCCCACCCCGAGTATGTCGAGCTATTCGATCTGGCGGCCGATCCGGACGAGAAAAGGAACTTGGCCGCCGATCCCGGCCAGGCCCGGGTGCTGGCCGAGCTGCGGGAGCGCTGCGGCCGGACGATCAAGGCCCTGCTCGACGGCCAGGCCAAGTTCAAGTAGCCCCGAAACGCCTGTAAGGCGGCCTGAAGGAGGGTTTATGATGACGGCTCATAAGGGCTCCCGGCCGGTCTCCGGCGCCGAAGAATGGACGAGCTACCGGCGGCTGGACGCGGCACTGCATCATCGGGAGCCGGACCGTGTTCCGTTCGACCTCGGCGGCTCTATGGTCACCGGCATCAACGTCCGCGCCCTGACGGCGCTGCGCCAGGTGCTCGGCCTGCCCGGCCAAGCCCGGGTCCTCGATCGGGTCACGCAGATGGCCGAGACCGGGTACGACGTGCGCGATCGGCTCAGGGTGGATGTGCGAAGCGTCCGGCCGAACGCCCCGGGCCGGGCCGGGCTGGCCCGGGACCTCGGCCGGGTCGGCGATCACGACCGCTTGATCGACGAGTTCGGCATAGGCTGGCAAATGCCCAGGCAGGGGGGGCATTACTATGACCTCTACTTCAGCCCCCTGGCGGACTGCCGGACCGTGGCTGACATCGAGCGCTACCCCTGGCCCGACGCGCTCGATCCTTCCCGTTTCGAAGGCCTCAGGCAGCGCGTCGATCAGGTCGTCGAACAGGAGCGCCGCGGCGTGGTCGTCGAGCGGATGCATGCGGGCATGTGGGAGCATGCCATGTGGATGCGGGGGTATGAGCAGTTTTTCATGGATATGGTCGCGGATCCCGCGGTCGTCCACGCCATCATGTCGAAGGAGCTCGAGGTCAAGACGGCCTATTGGGGCCGGGTGCTCGACCTGCTCGACGGGCACACCCTGGTCCTCTCGACCGCCGACGATCTGGGCACCCAGTCCGGCCCCCTGGTCTCCGTGGCGATGTACAAGGACTTGATCTGGCCGTACCACCGCCGGCTCTTCCAATTCCTCAAGAGCCGGGCCCGGACCAAGATATTCATCTTCTTCCACTGCGACGGAGCGATCCGGGAGTTCGTGCCGCTCCTGATCGAGGCCGGCGTTGACATCCTCAATCCCTGGCAGGTCAATTGCAGGGGGATGGACGACACGAAACGTTTCAAGCGCGAGTTCGGGAAAGACCTGACCATCTGGGGCGGAAGCTGCGATACCCAGAACGTTTTACCGTTCGGAACGCCCCGGCAAGTTCGCGACGAAACGCGCCGCCGCATCGAAGACCTGGCCCCCGGCGGCGGATTCGTCTTCGCGCCGATCCACGTGATCCAGGAGGGCGTCCCGCCGGAGAATATCATTGCCTGGTGGGAGACCCTGATGGAATACGGCCGCTATCATGAGACATGAGCCGCGATCCCCGCGTCGCCTGGGCCAGCCGCTGTCACCCGCCGGAGATGACAAAGCTGGATTAACTGCATGAACGACGAGGTTGCCCATATTTAGTTGACAACATATGCCCGCATAAGGTGAAAGCTATGGATCGACGGGATTTTTTAAAATCTCTCGGCCTTGGCGCGCCAGCTCTGGCCTTCCCTTTAGCGAACAATGCCAGGGGAGAGCTTGCGCCGCCGGAAAAGCTGCCGAATATCGTCATCATCATGGCCGACGACATGGGACTCGGCGATCCCGGATGCTATAACCCCGCATCCCTGATCCCGACACCTCATATGGATCGGGTTTCGGCCGAAGGCAAGATGTTCACGGACGCGCACTCCCCCGCGTCGCTGTGCTCGCCGGCGCGCTACGGCCTCCTCACGGGGCGATATCCATGGAGGACCCGGCTTAAAAAGGGCGTCCTGATGCCATACCGTCAGCCACTGATCGAACCCTCCCGCCTGACCCTCGCCTCGCTCCTCCGGAGCCGCGGCTACGGGACGGCGTACATCGGGAAATGGCACCTAGGGCTCGAATGGAAGACAAAAGACGGAAGCAAGGCCGAAGATTATTATGACCAGGACAAGGTTTTCCAAACTGATGAGACGCTTCAATGGGGCATCGATTTCGGCCAACCGGTCGGCGGCGGGCCGACCCGTCTCGGTTTCGATTATTTCTACGGAAATGCCGGCTGCCCCAGCAATGATCCGCCGTACGTCTTCATCCAAAACGATCGGTTGGTCGCGGTGCCGACCAAAATGAGCAGGGAAAAATGGCGGGGACTCCCGGGATTCCTGCCGGGGCCGATGGCCGACGATTGGTCGGAGGAAGACATCGATGTCATCCTTGCCGGCAAGGCCCAGGCGGCCATCGACCGCCATCTTCGGCACAGGCCGAACGATCCCTTCTTTCTCATAGTTTCGCCCAATTCCCCCCATATCCCGTGGCTCGTACCGGAATTCATGAAGGGCAAGAGCAAGGAAGGCCCGCGCGGAGACCTCGTCGCTTTGTTCGACTGGGTGGTCGGGGAGGTCGATGCCCACCTCAAGAAGCGCGGGATCTCGGATCAGACGCTCCTCATCATTACGAGCGACAACGGCGGCCAGAAAGGCGCGAACGGGCATAGATCCGCGCTGGATTTCCGCGGATATAAGAGCGATATTTGGGAGGGCGGCCACCGGGTGCCGTTTATCGTCCGCTGGCCGGGGAAGGTCAAGCCGGGAGCGGTCTCGGGCGAGCTCGTCAGCTTGGGCGACATGTGTGCGACGTTTGCCGACCTGGTCGGCGCGCCCCTTCCGGATGATGCCGCCGAGGACAGTTGGAGCGTCCTCCCGGCGTTCCTCGGAAAGTCACAGGGCAGGCCCCTTCATGAAGCGCTCGTCTTCCAAGCAGGGAACGGCGACCTGGCGATACGCCAGGGACGGTGGAAATATATCGGCCCGAATCAAGAGGGGGCGAAAGGCCGGCTCTATGATTTGGACGCGGATCCGGGAGAGGCGCGGGACCTCGCCGCCGGGAATCGCCCGATCGTGGCAGCGCTGTCGGCCCTGTTGTTTAAATACCAAAGCCAGGGCTTCAGCCGGCCGATGGGCCGCTTTTAGTTCCCGGCGCATCTCCCGTCCCGGCCGCTCAGCGGGCGCGGCCTCCCGGCGGCAGGTTGGCATTGAGGAACCGCGTGAAGAGGCTGTAGAGGTGGAGAGTCGTGCCCTTCCCTTCATAGATGCCGTGAGAGCGATTGGGATAGGACATCATCGTGAAAACCTTGTTGTTGGCCACGAGCTCGTCGACCAGCATCTCGAATCCCTGGTAGTGGCAATTGTCGTCGCCGCTGCCGTGAACGATGAGCAGGTTTCCCTTGAGGTCTTTTGCGAACGTGATGGGCGAGCCGTTCTTATAGCCTTCCGCGTTGTCCTCGGGGAGGCCCATGTAGCGCTCCTGGTAGATCGTGTCGTAGATCCGCTGGTTGGAGATCGAAGCGACGGAGATCCCGGTCTTGTAGAGATCGGGATGGCGGAACATGGCGTTCAGGGTCATCGAGCCCCCGCCGCTCCACCCCCAGACCCCGACGCGTTCGGCGTCGATATACGGCCAGGCGGCGATGGCGGCCCGCACCGCCGCGGCCTGGTCCCTAGAGGCCAGGATGCCGATCTGGCGATAGATGCTCTTGCGCCAGGCCCGGCCGCGGGGCGCGGGCGTGCCGCGGTTGTCGAAGCTGGCGACAACATAGCCCTGCTGGGCCAGCATGAGGTGCCAGAGGTAGCCGGTGCCACCCCAGTTGTCCTGGACGGTCTGGCCGGCCGGCTCGCCGTAGACATAGACGAAGAGCGGGTATTTTTTAGCCGGGTCGAAATCTGGGGGCAGGATGCGCCAGCCGTCGACCTGGATGCCGTCGCCGAGATCGAGCTTGAAGAACTCGGTCTTCTTCCGGGACAGGCCTTCGACCCGGTTCCTCAGCTCCTTGTTGGCCGCCAGCGTCCGGACGGCCTTCCCCTCGGGCAGCCGGACGAGCTCGGTCGTCGGCGGGGTATCGATGGTCCCGCAGGTGTGGAAAGCCCAGCGGGCCGAAGGGGAGATGTCGTAGCTATGCACGCCGGTCTGGCCGGCCGGGCCAACGAGCGACGGGGCGCTCTTGCCGTCCGCGCGGACGCGGAAGAGGAACCGCTTTGTAGCGTCCTTCGGTGAAGTCGTGACGTAGAGCCAGTTGCCGCGCTCGTCCACGGCGTCGACGCTGACGACGTCGTAATCTCCCGGCGTCAACAGCTTGACCTCGCGGCCGTCGCGGGACACGCGGTAGGCATGTCGCCAGCCGTCGCGCTCGCTCAGCCAGAGCAGGCTCCGGCCGCCCTCGAGCCAGACGAAGTCGTCCATGATCTCCACCCAGGTCTCATCCTTGTCGACGAAAAGGCTCCGGGCTTCGCCTGTCTCCGCGTCGCCGAGGAAAACGGTGAGCGTGTTCTGCAGCCGGTTGAGGTGCTGGAGGATGACCTGGCGCGGATTGCCGGCCCATTCGAGCCTGGCGATGTAGGTGTTGCTCGGGTCGCCGGGCGTCTTGATCCAGACGGGCGCTCCGCCCGAGACGGGGACGACCCCGGCCCTGACGGCGGAATTCGTCTGCCCCGTCTTGGGGTACTTGAAGGTCACGACCTTGGGATAGAACGAGCCGGTGTTGTCTATCATCGTGAAGACCGGCACGTCGCGCGTATTGAATTGCCAGAAGGCGATGGAGGCGCTGTCGGGCGACCAGCGGAAACCGTCCCGGATCGAGAACTCCTCTTCGTTGACCCAGTCGGCCGTCCCGTTGACGATATCTTCGCTTCCGTCGAAGGTCAGCTGCGTCGTCCGGCCGGAGGCCAGGTCCTCGGCATAGATGTTGTTCCTGACGACATAGGCGGCCTTGAGGCCGTCAGGCGAGAGCTTGGCGAACATCAGGCTGGAGGGCTCAAACCCGGCCCCGAGCCGTCGCAGGCGGCCGGACTGGAGCTCATACGTCCAGTAATCGCCCCGGGTGTTCTGCCGCCAGACCCGTTTCGAGTTGGTAAAAACGATCAGGACCTTGCCGTCTGGCGACCAGGCGTAGTTCTCGATCGACAAAGGCCGATCCGAGCCGGGCGGGACGAGCTTGGTCGCCGCGACCAGGACTTCCCGCCTGCCCGTGGCGGCCCGATAGAGGATGAGGTCGCGGCCGGACTTGGCCTCGGCGCTCGGCTCCAGGGTCGTGTATGATTCGCCATCGCTCATCCAACGCGCCGGGCCGAACCGTTCCTGGGAAAATTCGCGTGAGGCGAATATGCGTTCCAGGGTCAGCAGCCCGCCTCCGGAAGAGGTCTCCTGGGCGGGCAGGACCGAGATCAGGGCCAGGACCGAGATCAAGGCGATCATGGGGCGGAGGGCCGTTCTTTTGAGCATCTGTTCTCTCCTTGTTCCTGTCAGGATAACATAACGGTCTCTCTAGTCCTTGAAGACCGCGAACTCGGCCAATCCGGCGTTGGATGTCTCCGGGGACACCGTGTCCGCCGCGAACACGACCCAGGAAACCCTCTTGGCCGGGAAGACGATCTCCCGGGCCGAGCGGGCATCGTTCGGCAGCTCCCCGACCTTGACGGAGCTGCCGTCGCTGAACAGCAGCGCGCCCGAGGTGATGTGGTCTTTCGCGTTCGGCCGGTCGAAGAGCCAGACCCGCCGGACCTCCTGGGGCGAATCCCAGCTGAGGCGGATCATCGCCGTCTGCCGTTCGCCGCGGCTGACCCACTCGCGGCGGTTGACGTTCTCGTCAAGATCGACGACGCCGTCGACGGCCCCTTCCCCGAAGTACTCTATGAGCTCGGTGAAAGGCTTGTTCTTTTTGTGGACCGACGAGACGTTGACCCTGGCCCGGAGGGCGATGTTGGCCTCGCTCTTGAGCCGGTCCTCCGGCGCCCGGCTCGCGGCCTCGGTCAGCCCGGCCAGCCCCGCCGCGTCGAGCAGGCGGACCTCCTGCAGCGTCCAGGCGTAGCGGCCGCCCATGGGATCGGCCACGGTCCGGTTGCCGAAGTACTTTTTGTGGAAGTTGGCCGAATAGCTGAGCCAGGCGCTCCGGCCGTCGGCCCCGATGAACTTCGACGGGAAGTTCAGGAAATAGCCCTGACGCCCGAATTTTTCCATGAAGGCGATCAGGCGATAGGGGCCGGTGATCTCGTCGGCCTCAAGGAGGTAGGAGTTCATGTCCTCGACGCCCGGCCAGCCGTCCGTGACGCACATCAGGTACTTGCGAAGGGGCGCGTCATAGGCGATGGTCGTGCATCCCATGCGGTTGTTCCATGAGGCCAGGGGCCGGATGGCCGCGAAGTCCTTCGACCAGACGGGGCGCCCGTCCTGCCCGCGGCCGGCGTAGAACTCGTAGCTCGCGGGATCGTTGATCGTCTCCGGGCTCGGCGTCACCCGGGCCAGATAAACGGCGTCGCCGGCGATCCAGCTGTTCCCGGCGATCCGCGGCGCCGGATCGCCGTCGAGGGCGCCGTGCCCGACGAGGTAGGCCTTCCCGTCCGGGGAATTCTCCATGTTCCGTCCGAAATCGACGAAATGCGGCGTCCCCATCTTGACCTGCCGGCCGCCCTTGCCCGATTCCGGAAAAAGAGGCTTTTCGGGCGAGAGCGGGCTCGGGGTCCAGGTCCTGCCGTAATCCCTGGAAATGCGGAAGCCCGGCAGGGGGCCGCAGATGGCCCAGCTGTACAGATCCGGGTATTCCGGCTTCGTGAAGTCGAAATCGACCGCGTAGGTCCCGTAGTACCAGATCCCGTTATGGACGAGGTTGGCGCTGGGGTAGCGGCCGCCGTACGGTTCGGCCGAGGCGGCTTCCGTGCCCAGGGACGTGACGGTGAGGTTCAGGGGATCGGCGCCCTCGATCCGGGCGTTGCCGGTCCTGGCGTTCCGCCCGTTCGAATGGCAGCCTTCCTCGCCGATCTCCCCGTCCGTCCAGCCGCTGTACATGTTCCCGTCCTGGGCCCAGGAGGGATACCAGGTGTCGGCGTCGGTGTAGGCGACCGAATTGCGGGTGAAGGCCACGGCCACGATGTCCTTCGAGCGCTCGAACGGGCAATCGGGCGGCGTCTCGGAGGCCCAGACGCGGGCCGGCCAGGGCTGCGGCGCGTAGGGGGAGGTGCCCTGCCGGGCGCCGGGCCCGCAGGAGACGAGCGCCGAGGCGAGCAAGCTCGCGGTCAAGGCGATGGTCAGGTTCTTCATAACAACTCCTTCAGGTCTTCAGCTCGGGGAACCATTTCAGGATCAGCGCCCGCTCGTCGTCGGCGAGGGACCCGAAGGGAACGGGTTCATCCTGGGGCCGCGTTCGCTTCTGGTTGATCCGGCCCATCAGGCTCCAGCTCCTGGTCATGTCCTGAGGCTCGCGGGCGGGCCGGTCATAGCGGGTGAAATCGATGATCCGCTCCGGCCCCTTTTCCCTCCAGCTCCGCAACAGGGCCAGTCGGAACTCCCGACACATGAACCAGCGGATCTCAAGCGGGACCTCGGACCCGCCGATCCCGGTCCCCCTCTGGACGAAGCGGTACCGCAGATTCGTGTTGTCGGCGTAGCGGGCCCGGAAGGCGGCCCCGAAATCGCCCAGGGTCAAGCACTCGGCGGAGGGCCAGCGCTCGCGGATGCGGCGGGTCCAGCGAGTCAGGACCTCGAGATGTCCGATCTGAGGGACAAGCGAGATCTCCCAGCAGTTCGTAACCCAGGCCCAACCGTTAAGGGCGAAACCCGTGTCGAAGTGGGTCGCCGTCGTCTGGACGATCTGGGCCAGGCCGACCTCGGGGCCGAACCACTCGATCGTCTCGATTGGCCCGACGCCCATGCGGCTGCGCTGCGAGGCGGCCCAATCCTGTCCCTGCCGCCGGGCGGCCAGGAAATCGCAGGTCCAGCCGTCCAGGTTGACGCAGTCGATGAAGTCCTTCGGGCCTTGGGCCGGCTTGCAGAAATGCTCGGTCGACGGATAGTAGGGATAGCAGATAGAGCCCTCGCCGTCCTGGTTGTCGACGGCGTACTGGCTCCAGATGTTCCCCTGGCAAACGTGGATCCCCTCTTTCTCGGCCAGGTTCTTCTGGTTGGCCGAGGCCAGGAAGCCGGCGATCACGCTCTTGGGCCGGAAGCCGCCGCCCACGATCTCGGAGACGCGGGCCAGGCCCTCGTGAAGATCGCGATCGACCTGGTCCCTGGTGTTGTAGGCGTTGGCAAAGTACGCCCCGGGGATGAACGTGACGTCGTCGCCGTATTCCCGGTGGTAAGCCGCGACGAGCCGGCGGATCTCGCGATAGTTCTCCCGCTCGTCGAACAGGGCCCGCCAGCTGAAGGCCCAGGTCATAGGCGCGCCAGGCCAGCCCGCAGCGAACGCTTCGCGGAGAGCCCGGACGTTCTCCGGTGTGTGGCGGTCGGCCTCGTCGAAGCCCTCGTTGCGGGTCCGCGTGACTTCGATCTGGTTGACGCGAATGACGGAGTTGAAGGTCAGGATCCTCCGTCCGTCGAGGGATTTCGCGGCGGCCGCTGCGGGCCGGACGGACCAGCGGGGTCCCGCAAGGGGCAGGGCCCCGGCGGCAAGCGCCCCCACCCCGGCCTTATTCATGAACTCGCGCCTGTCCATCGGCTTCACCGGGCCGTCGCCGTCAGCTCATAGGCGGCGCCCGCCTCGGTCTTGAACTCGACGAGGCCCGGTTCGGGCCGGCGAACGTGCACGGACCGGCCGCGGGCCGTCACCTTGAGGGGGACCGCGCAACGGACCCGGCAGGCGCGGCCGTTCTTCGACAGGACCGTCGCGGCAGCAAACCGCCCCTCCTTCCAGCTCAGGCCGACCTCGAATCCGCCGCGAGCGACAAGGCCGCGGACCTCTCCGTCCGTCCACGAGCCCGGAAGGGCCGGCAGGAGCGCCAGCTCGCCCTCGTGGGACTGGAGCAGCATCTCGGCCACGGCCGCGGACATGCCGAAGGCCCCGTCGACCTGCATGGCCCGGGAGCAGATCGAGAACAGGCTGTTGGTGGTGTACTGGTGCATGGCGTAGGTGAAGTTCTCCAGGGCCTTGGCGCCGTCGCCGAGCCGGGCCCAGCAGGCCGCCTTCCAGGCCGAGGACCAGCCGTTCCCGGAGAGGCCGCGCTGGTTGAGAACGACCTTGGCGCCTTCGGCGAACTTCGGCGTCTTTCGGGCGGATACCTGATGCCCGGGGAACAGGCCCCAGAGCCCGGAGATGTGCCGGTGGCTCGCTTCCGTCTCGTCCCAATCCTCCAGCCATTCCTGCAGGTTGCCCTTCCGTCCGATCTGCATGGGCGCCAGCTTGGCCTTGGCCGCCAGGACCCGGTCCCTCAAGTCCCGGTCGACGCCGAGGGCGTCGGCCGCCTGGGCGACGGCGCCGAACAGGTCATTCAGGATGGCCATGTCAATGGTCGAGCCGGCGCAAATGGACGTCGTCGTCTTGAACGTCGTGATCTCGTCGAAGAACCGCGTCTGGCCGGGGACGGCCGGGAAGTTCTCAGGCGACGTCGAAGGGTTCGTCACCAGCCAGCCGGAGCGGGGGTGAGGGACCAGGAAGTCCAGGAAGAACTCGGCGCTGCCCTTGAGGACGGGGTAGTATTCGGCCAGGAACGCCTTGTCGCCGGTGAACAGGTAATGCTCCCACAGGTGGGTCGCCAACCAGGCCCCGCCCGTCGTGAACGTCCCCCAGCTCGGTCCGTCCATGGGCGCGGCCACCCGCCAGAGGTCCGTGTTCTGATGGAAGACCCAGCCGCCCGCGCCGTAGTTCTCCCGGGCCACTTGGGCGCCCTGGTCCATGAGCTCGCGGATCATGCGGAAGAGCGGCTCGGCGCACTCGGCCAGGTTCCCGACCTCGGCCGGCCAATAGTTCATCTCGGTATTGATGTTCGTCGTGTACTTCGAATCCCACATGGGATTCATGTCCTTGTTCCAGATGCCCTGCAGATTTGCCGGCTGGGTGCCCGGCCGTGAGGCGGTGATGAGGAGGTAGCGGCCGAACTGGAAGACGAGCGCGCCGAGGGCCGGATCGTTCGTCCCGTCGAAGCCCTTGAGGCGCTCGTCGGTCGGCAGAAGTGAATTCGGGGTCCCCGGGAAGGTCATGGTCGCGCGGCGGAACAGGCGCCGGTGCTCCTCGAGGTGTGCGGCCTTGAGGGTTCTGTAGGGCTTCGGTGAAGAGGCCGCCAGGGCCGCCTCGACGCGGGCCCGCGGATCGCCGCTCACATCCTTATAATTCACGAAGTTCGTGGCCGCGGCGACGAGCAGGGTCACGGCGTCGGCCCCCGTCACGCTGAGCTCGTCCCAGTCCAGGCCTATCGAACCGCCTTCGGGAAGGGCCCTGAGCCGGCTTTCGTAGCGGAGCGCGCCCGTGACCCCCATGTAGTCCGCCGATTTTCCCCGTACGACGAGGCCGTCGGGCGGAAGGCCGTCCATCCGGAAGTAGTCGGTCGCATAGTTGGAGTGGGCCTCGTTGCGCTCGCCCCGGAGCTGGGCCTTGAAGGTGATCCGTCCCGGACGGTCGGCCGTGAACCGGACTACGATGACCTGGTCGACGGGGCTGGCGAAGACCTCCCGCGTGTAGCGCACGCCGCCCTGGACGTAGATCGTCCGGGCGACCGCGGCGTCCAGGTCCAGCTCGTGCCGGTATTCCGTGACCGGGTCCTTCGACGGGAAGCGGACGACCAGCCGGCCGAGCGACTGGTATTTCATCTGCTCGACCGGGTAGCCCATCAGGCTCCGGCCGAAGAGGATGTGGGCCATTTTATAGTCGCCGTCGAAGACGAGCTTACGAATCCCGGGCAGGGCCTTGGATCCGCCTTTGACAATCGTCGAATAAGGGCCGCCGGACCAGTAGGTGTCCTCGTTGAGCTGGATCTCTTCCTCGTCGGTCCTGCCAAAGACCATGGCCCCGAGCCGGCCGTTGCCGACGGGCAGGGCGTTCTCCCACTTGTCGGCGGGATGGGCGTACCAGAGGATCGTCGAGGGGTCGAAGGAAAGCCTGTCCGTCCCCCCGGCGGGGACGGCCAGCGTGCCGGCGAGAAGCAGGACCGCCGCGGCGGCTGAACCGCAGATCTTTTTTCCGCTGGTCTTCATAGGGAATTCCTTTCAGAGATATACTCTTCCGGCCGCGGGAGTCGTTCTCCGGCGGCTTTTGTCTCCATCTTGCCCGCGGGGCGGCATCCTCCCCTTCCCATCTTACACCCTCGGCCGCGCCGGGCAATGGGCCGTCCCGGACGACCCGGCCGCCGGTCCCGACCGGAGAAGGGCGCGGCTGCGGAGCGCCTGGAGGACACCGTCATTTCAAGCCGATCTCGACCTTGACCTCCCGGCCGGCCGGAAGCGACAGCCGGCGGCTGCGGGCGTTCCCGGCGCTCCGGACGGAGGCCCCGCCTCCGCGAACGGCCAGGAAGGCGATGTCCCCGGGCGCAATAAGCGTGATCTCCTGGGCCCGGCCGCTTTCGAGCGCGACCTCGATAGTCTTGCCGTTCCAGGTCAGCCGCCGGGCTTCGACCCGGCCGCGGCAGAGAACGCCCTCGATCGTCCCGGACGGCCAGGCCGCGGGACAGGCCGGCAGCAATCGTATCACCCCCGGGTCGGAGGAGACGAGCATCTTGATGAGCACGGCGGGCAGGCCCCCGCTGATGTCCATATTGAACAGCTGCTTGGCGTTGTGCATGGACGCCAGGTTGTGGAGCCAGTAGCGGTTGACGAGCGGCACCAGGCAGCGGTAGGCCAGCTCGGCCTGGCCCAGGCTGGCCGAGGCCTGTCCGAGCTGGACCAAGCCGAAGGACATGAACCCGCCCTGTTTCCGCCAGTTCGACCAGTGGCGATCGAGCTTGATCTCGATGAGCCTCTTGAAAGCGGCCTGAAGGCCGGGGTCCTTGGCGATCTCTCCGGGCATCCCGTCATAAAGGGCGTAGAGCTGGGAGCTATGCCGGTGGTTGTAGTTGTCGGCCAGGAGGGGCGTCAGCCACTCCTTGACCGCGCCGTCCTCGTTGACGAGATAGGGCGGCATCTTGGCCAGCATCGTCTCCCAGACCGGTATCCTGTCCCGGTTGACGCCGAGCGTCCGGGACGCGGCTATGGTGTTCGAGAGCAGCTCCTTGGCCGCGGCCACGTCCATGGCGGCGTTGAAAGACATTTGGGACCGGGTGTTGGACGGCGCGTTCTCGGGCGACTGGGTCGGACTGAACACGTAGCGCCCGTTCTGGTCCTCGTAGAGGAAATCCTCGAAGAACAGCGCCGCCTTCTCCATGAACGGCAGGGCGTGGCGGGCCAGGAACTCCCGGTCGCCGGTGTAGAGCCAGTAATCGTAGAAGAAATGGGCCGCCCAGGCCGCGCCGGCGACCCAGAACTGGCCGGGAAAATCCGCCTCGAAGGCGTTGTTGTAGCCGTTGGTCGTCGACCGCGAGGGCAGGACGATCCCCCGCGCCCCGAAGATCATCCCGGCGTTGACCTCGAGATAGGGGACCAGCTCCTCCATATAGGAGGTGTAGGCCGGCATGAGCTCCGGCATGTTTCCCATGAGCAGCGAGGCGATGGCTGAAGGGACATTCCCGTTGTGGGTGAAATCGCTGGCCCAGGGCGGGCTGTAGGTCCCGGCCCAGACGCCCTGGAGGGTGGGCGGCAGGTCGCTGACGCTGGAGAGGATGTTGTACCGGCCGGCGTCGAAAACCTTCTCGATGAGGGCCCGGGAGGGCTCCTCGTCCGTCGTCCTGGCCAGCAGCTCCTCGGAGGTCAGGCCGCGGTCGGCCCCGCCGCCGAGGTCGAGACGCATGCGGCCGAAGATCCCGCCGTGGATCCCCGCGTGCGGGGCCAGCAGCGCGGAGTAGTCGGCGGGCAGGCCCGCCAGGTCCTTTTTGGTCCCTTCGATCAGGGACTTCTCGAAGTCGTCGAGCACCTTGATATCGACGAACACCAGGACCTCGTCCGCGCCTTTGACGGCAAGGCCCTGTCCGTCCGCGGACGTCGCGGCGCCGCGGGCCACCACCCGGGCCACGCCTTCCAGTCCCTGGATGCTGCCGGCGTAAGCGTGAACAAAGCCGTGACGGAAGGTCAGAGTGGATGGGTCGGCCGTGACGGCGAGGTTGTTGACATCGGCACGGAAACGCCGGTTGCCGGGCTCCCGGGGCGAGAGCTCCAGGCGGCAGTTTATGGCGCCGGGGACCGGCCCCGAGATCTTCAGGACGGCGATCCCATGGGCCCGGGAGACAAAGAGCCGCCGCTCGAACGGGCCCCGGCCGTCGGCCCAATGGACGATCGTTTCGCCGGTCGCGAAATCGGTCGCGCGGCCGTAGCCGGAGATGTCGCCCTCCGCCTCCATCCTGATCCGCAGATCGAACGCCGGCATGAGCGCATCGGGATAAAGGAACTCCTTCTGGATCGAGGCGTCGACGGCCAGCTGGCCGGCCTGGGCGTAGAGGCCGCGGTCGATGAGGCGGCGGATTTCAAAAAGGCGTGTCGCGGTCGCCGGCGGCAGGAGCGGATCGCGCTCGGGCACGAACATCCTTTTGTGGCTGAAGACGACGATCTCGTCGAGGGGACGGCCGAGGACGCTGGCCCCGATCGTCCCGTTGCCGCTGAGGAGCCCCTGTTCCCACGTTGCCCCGGGTTCGGAACTGACGAACCCCCGCGCGGGCGGAACCAGGTCCCGCGAGACCCCGGCGGCGGACGGCGACGATGGCCCCGGCGCTGCGGCCGGGCCCGGGACGGTATCGGCCAAGACGGCAGTTAGGACCAGTGCGGCCGGGAAGACGGCGCGGCGGATCCTGATCATCTTGTCATCCTCCTTTGCGGGCGGGGGGATCGCCAGCCCGGCATGGGGCGATCGACGGCCCGGCCGGAGCTCAATAGCTCCGGCCGAGGATCGCGGAGATGTCGGACAGCGTGGCCAGGCGCGGGTGGTTCTTGTAATCGGGCAAGACCATGGACTGGTGGGCCAGCGCCTCTATCTCCCCTTCCGGAATGTCGAAATCGCGCAGCCTGACGTCCATCCCTATCTTCTTGATGAACCGCTTGATGGCGGCGCAGGCGCCTTCGGCGGCCTTGATTCCCTTCTCCCCTGCCAGGCGGGGTTCGAGGATCCGGCCGACCGCGGCGAACTTGCCCGGCACGGTCTTAAGGGTGTAATCGAGGATGGCCGGATAAACGACGGCCAGGGCCTGGCCGTGGGCCACATGCGGATATATGCCGCCGATGGCCATGCCGATGCCATGTGGCATTGTCACCCCGGCATTGGCTATGCAAAGCCCGGCCAGGGTGTCGGCCCAAGCCATGCGCTCCCGGGCCGCGAGGTCGTTGCCGTCCTTGAGGACCGCCGGCAGGGACTTGGCCACGAGGCCGATAGCCTCCAGGGCCATCATATCGGTATAGGGAGACCCGCCGGGATTGATGAAGCTCTCGAAGGCGTGGGCGAAGACATCGAATCCCGTGGACGCCGTGACCTTCTTGGGAAGCGAGGCCATGAGTTCTGGATCGACCAGGGAAACGCGGGGGTAAAGGAGCGGATGGAAGAGGGCCGACTTATTCTTCTCGGCCGGATTCGTCACCACGGCGACCTGGGTCACGTGCGAGCCCGTTCCCGACGTCGTCGTCACGGCGATCACGGGCAGGGTTTTGGCCGTAGGCTGTTTTTCCCGGAAATAGAGATAGTCCCAGGCGGTGCCCCGATGGGCGGCCTCCACGGCGATGGCCTTGGCCGTATCGATGGACGATCCCCCGCCGACGGCGACGACGACGTCCGCTTTGAACTCGCGGGCCATTTTGGCGCCCCTAGTCACGACCTCGGTGGTCGGATTGGGGACCACCTCGGCAAAGCGGGCCACGGCCATTCCGGCTTTGGCCAGCAGGTCCCCGGTCCGCGCGAACAACCCCTTGAAACAGGGCTCGTCAGGAACGGTGACGAGGACGGCGCGGCTGCCGAAACGGGACGCGGCCTGGCCGACCTCGGAAAGGCGCCCGCGGCCGAAACGGATCTCCGTGGGCTGAAAATAGAGGAATTCCTTCATGACGCGTACTACTCCTTCATCTGGTTGGGATCAAGATCGACGAAGATCTTCATCGACCTCTCCCCTTCCCGGTCGATGTAATCGTAGGCTTTTCGATACTCCTCGAAGGGGAAGTGACGAGTATCGAGAGGCTTGGTGACCAGCCCGCCCGACCGGATGAGGCGGACCGCCTTGATGAAGTCCCGGCGCCGGTACATGAGCGTGCCGGTCAGGGTCAGCTCCCGGTCCTGGACCAGGCCCATGTCGACGCGCGGCCGGTCGCCGTACACGCCGACGGCGACGATCGTTCCGCCCTTTTGGATGGCGCCGATCGCGCCGTTCATCGCGGCCTCGGCCGCGGCGCATTCAAAGGCCTTCTCAAAGCCCCTGGCGCCGAAGACCCGGGCCGAGGCTTCCTTCAGGCTCTCGCGCCCGGCCGGGGAAACGTGTTTCAGGCCGCACGCCCGGGCGATCTCCAGCCGGTATTCGCTGACGTCGGTGATGAGGACCTTGGCGCCCGCGGCCCGGGCCGCCTGCCCGACAAGGTTGCCGATGGGCCCGGCCCCAAGCACCGCGACGTTGGCTCCGGCCAGCCTCCCGGCCCGGGAAACGGCATGGACGCCGACGGCCGCCGGCTCGACCAGCGCGCCCTTCTCGAAGGTGAAGGAGGCCGGAAGAGGGACGATCCGTTCCTCGGGGACCAGGAAGAGCTCCTGGGCGCAGCCGGGGGCCTGGAATCCCTGGACCCGGAGCACATCGCAGATGTGATAGTCCCCGCGCCGGCAGGGGGCGCAGCGGCCGCAGACGAGCTGGGGCGTCGCCGTGACCTTCCGCCCCGGCCGCACGCTCGTGACGCGCCGGCCGACGGCCTCGACGATCCCGGAAAACTCATGCCCCTGCACGACCGGAAAGGACGTGAAGGGATGGCGCCCGTGGCGGACATGTATGTCGGAGCCGCAGATGCCGATCATCCGGATGCGGACCAGCACGTCGTTCGGCCCGGGCTTCGGCACCGGGACGTCGCGGAACTCGATCACGCCCGGACTGGTCATGACGGCTTGCTTCATGCGTCAACTCCTTGGCCGCGCGGCGGGCGGCTTCAGCGGAAGATGTAATAGAGGACGACCAGCAGCGCCAGGAGTCCTCCGGCCAGGACCCGCGGATCGCTCCAGCCCTGGATCCGGCCCCGGGCCAGGACGGCCTTCGGGCTGCTCCAGGTCAGCTCGGCGATCTTTTCGCGGTCCGGAGCGGGCGTCAAGAGGCTGACGGCCACGAAGGTCGCGCTGCAGATGCAGAACATCCACCAGGCCTGCATCATGAAGGGGATGCCCAAGCCCTGGGTGATGACCTTCTCGGCGCCGAAGACGGGGAAATCGATCAGGAACGAGGCGAGCCCGAGGAGGAAGCCCCCGATCAGGGTCGTCAGAGCGGCCTGTTTCGTGCCGCGTTTCCAAAAAACGCCCCAGAGGAAGACCGCCGTGATCGGCGGAGCCAGGTAGCTGCCGATGGTGTTGATGGCCTCGAAGATGCTCGAATAGCGTCCGCCCTGCGTCGACCAGGCCATGGCCAGCAACATGACGGCCACCGTGCAGATCCGGCCGATCCGGACCTGGGTCCTGTCCGAGGATTCCGGCCTGAGCCTCTTGACGATGTCGACAGCGACGAGCGTAGCCGTGCTGTTGAGGGCGGCGGCGATCGTGCTCATCAAGGCCGCCAGGAGGCCGGCGGCGATGACGCCCTTGAGCCCCGTCGGAATGAGCTTGACCAGGAGGACCGGCAGGGTCTGGTTGGCGTCCGACCCGATGATGTCGCGGAAGAGGACGTAGCCGACGACTCCGGGGAAGACGAGGATGAAGACGGGCAGGATCTTGAGCAGGCCGGCGAAAAGCGCCCCGTGCTGGGCATCCTTCTCCGTCCGGGAGCCGAGGACGCGCTGGACGATCGTCTGGTCGGTGCACCAGTACCAGATGCCGAGGATTGGGTAACCGAGAAAGACGGCGTACCAGTTCAATCCGGCTGAGCTGTGGGTCTGCAGCATGCTGAGCTGGCCGGGCTTGACCGCGGCCTTGAACGCGGCCAGGGAGGCGATGCCGTGCGAGGGAAGCGCCAGCACGGCGAAGATCGTGACCAGGGCCGCGCCGAGTATCAGGATAACCGACTGGATCGATTCCGTGACCACGACCGCCTTGAGCCCGCCGAGGAGCGTGTAAATGCCGGTCACGATCGAGATCAGGACGATCGACGTGACGACGTCAATGCCGAAGAACTGGCGGAAAACGGCCGCGCCCGCATACAGGCTCATGCCGATATGGATGAACAAGGCGGCCAGGATGGCCATGAAGGCCAGCATGATCCTGGAACCCGGGCCGAACCGCTTTTCGAGGAACTCGGGCAGCGTGGAGATGCGGCTCCGGAAATAGAACGGGGCAAAGACCAGGCAGAGGAGGATGAGGCTGAAAGCCGCCATCCACTCGAAATTGCCCCAGACAAGACCTTCGGAATAGCCCGAGGCGGCCAGACCCACCAGGTGGATGGTCGAGATGTTGGCGGCGAACATGGCCGAGCCGACGACACCCCAGCGAAGCGACCTGTCGGCCAGGAAGTAGCCGCTGGCGGTCCGCTTGATGCCGCGGGCCGAGAGCACGCCTATGGCGAGAATGCCCAGCATGTAGACGACGATGATTACGAGGTCAAGCACGGGTATCCCGAGGGTCGCTTGAGTCATGCGTCTCTCCTGTTCAGGGCCTCACGGCGCCGGACGCTCCGGGATGCTTAAGGCCTTTCTCCGGCGGACGGCGCAAGAGCCGTTAGGAGCAGGTCTGAATGCCGCAACATGATTATCGCCGGGAAGGCCGAGGGAGAGCCCGATGGGCTCTCCCTCGGCTCCGTTTGACATGCGTTTTCCGGTTCTAGAACTTATAGGACAGAGAGAACCGGAATTGACGGGAACCGGAGAAGCCGCGGAGGCCGGTCGAGCCGACCGTGTACGTCCCGTCAGTCGTGTTCTCGTCAGCCGGGCGCCAGGTCCCGCCGGGATTCTTGGCGACCGTCAGGGTGTACGTGCCGAGAAGGTTGAAAATATTCACATAGGCTCCGAGTGATCCGGGGCCGAGGCGCAGATCCTTCCCGATCCTGAGGTCGATGTTGTCGTTCGCTTCGTTCCAATAGGTGCCGGGGGCGTTGACATAGATCGAATAGCCCGTCCGGCTGACATTATTATCCGCGGCCCAGGCGGCCGGAGGCTGGACGCTGACCGTCCGTCCCCAGGGAGAGCCGTCGGAATGGGTATAGAAGAAGGAGAACATGAAATCGTAAGGAAGAACGAAGGTGCCATAGAGCTTGATCACGAGGGGCCGGCCGTAGGGCATGTCGCCGTACGAGTTGACAAAGGCGTTAGCGCTGGAGAAGACGCCCTGCGAGCCCCAGGAAGCATAGCTCATGGGATAGTTCCCCTTGCTCTTCGAGAAGTTGACCGAGCCGCCGAGCTGCCAGTTCTGGGCCAGTCTCTTGTCGAAGCTGATCTCTACTGTATCATACTTGAAGACGGCTTCGGGGACATTGGTCAGGCGGCGGAACTGGTCCGGCGCGTCGTTGGACAGGAAATACATCGTGATATCCTGGGCCGGATAGGAGCCGGTGGCCGGAACGGTCGTCGTGAAGGGGACCCACCATTCGGGCGCCAGGTCATAGCTGTACCAGTACCGGTCGGAAGCCTTGTCCCAGAGGACGCTGCCCAGGATGTTCTGGCGGTTCTTGTGGATATAACGGGCGCTGACTCGCAGGTTCTTGACCAGCTCATGTTCGAGGCCGACCGTGATCTCGTCGACGAAAGGCACCTTGACATCGGGATCGATGGCGTCCAGGTAGGCCGTAGAGACCATGGCCAGGGGCGTGTCGCCCCAGGCTTCCTGATACTCATCGACGCCGGGGAGATCAGGCGTGCCGTTGTGGTTGTTGTCCCACCAGTTCCAGCTGAAGGAGCGCCAGGTCAGGGGATACATGGAAGAGAACGTTCCTGTGGGGAAGCTCTCGGGCTGGCGGGAGAACGAGGCCTTCAGGGCAGTCTTGCCCTTGCCGAAAAGGTCATAGGTCAGGCCGATGCGGGGGGACAGGAACCAGCCATAGGGGAAGGCGTTGTCCCATGACGCATAAGAGACTTCGTCATAAGGGTTCATGCCGTAGATCGGCTCGAAGTAGGTCTGCCCGATAGCCAAGGCTACCGGATCCGTGGTGGCTCCCTTGGACCGGCCCGGGCTCCAGGCCTTCATGTGGTCGGCGCGCAGGCCGACGTTGACGGTCAGACGCTTCACTGAGAAGGAGTCCTGGATGAAGCCGCCGATCCGGGAGGTGATGCCGATCTCGGCGCCGGAACCTTCCGTCCCGCCCATGACGGCATATTCGAGCAGGCCGTCCCCGTAGACAGGGTCCGTCTCGCCGCCGTTCTGGGCCGCCCAATAATAGGGGCTTCCGTCGTAGTACGTCCAGAAGAGGGGCTGCTTCATATAGAAGCCCCATTCGCCGCGGTTCCGTTCCCATTCCAGGCCGGCCTTGATCTCATGCGTGCCGCCGAGAACGTTATCCATGAACTTTGTGGCCGTCAGCGAAACGTTGGTCTTCGGCTTGAAGGTATATTCCGTGGCGCCGGTGTTGCCCCAGCTGTAGCCCGTGAAGTCATCATAGAAATGGGGTCCGTCCGGATTGGCCTCGACCGTGTTGTTGCCATTCCACTTGAAATAGAGGCCGCCGGCCCGGAGGTCGAGGATGGTGCTGCTGTTGACCGTCCAGGAAATCGTCGCGGCGTAATTGAAGCGGACCGGCTTGTTGTTCTTGTTGGCCTCGTTGGTGAGGCCCCAGCCGCTGTAATAATAGGGAACATCCTGCACGGAAAAGTGGCCCATAGCCGAGGCGCGGACGTTCTTGGACAGCTGGGCCGAGAGCTTCAGGAATCCGACATAGTTCGGGAAGGTGCGGTCATAGTTGTCATAGGCCTTCCCGTTGATGACCGTGGGACGGAAATCGCCGGTGTACTTGCTGTTCAGCATCCGGAACTCGGTCATGAACCAGACCTTGTCCTTGATGACCGGACCGCCGAGAGCGAATGATCCGTCCAGCGAGTAGACCGGAATGGAGGGTTTGGCCAGGTTGAGGGCCTGGAGGTCCGCCTCGGGGATGTGGATCTGGGACAGGTTGTCGTCCGTGTAATAAACGGACGCCTCGCCCGAGAACTTGTTTCCGCCCGACTTCATGAGGACGTTGGTCAGGCCGCTGGTGCTGTTGAAATATTGGGCGGTGGCCCCGGCCGTCACGACCTCGGCTTCCTCCACCATGTCCCAGGCGATCCCGACGTCGCCGCCGAGGGCTACGCCGCCTACGTCAGGCTCCGTCATCTGGATGCCGTCCATGACGGCTCCGACCTCTCCCCGTCCGTCGCCATGGACGCTGCCGCCGACGGACCCCGGGGCCATGGCGATGACCGCGCCGATGGAACGCGACAGGGGCAGCGACGCCAGGACGTCGCTGGTGATGGTCTGCGACGTCGAGGATTTCACGACATCGACCGTGGGCGTCGCCGCCGTGATCGTCACTTCCTGCTGAATGGTCGAGGGTTTCATCGTGATCTCGATCGTGATCGTCTTGTTAAGGTTGACGATGACCCCCGTCTGAACAGTCGTTTCAAAGCCGCTCAATTCGGCCTTGATCTCGTATCCGCTACCCGGCGTCACGCTGGGAGCCCTGAACATCCCGTCCGCGTTGGTCACGGCCGTGACCTTGCCGATCAGCGCGGGTCCGGAGATCGTGATGGAAACGCCCGGCAAAGCCTGGCCGGTGTCATCCACGATCCGGCCCCGGATCGAGCCTGACTGCAATTCCTGGGCCGCGGCGAGCGACGCCAGGAAAAGAAGCGAGAAGACGAGCGCTAGAATCTTTGTCCGCTTCATGCCGATTTCTCCTTTCTTGTCCTTTGCCTTGATCGCCCTGGTTCCCAAAATAATCATTATAATCTATTCCTGTATCACCTCCAAATGTATCCCTGTTAAAGGGGACATTATATGCTTACTGACATTAAGAAACTAACTTTTTCAAAACTCCGAAACATCTGATCAGCCTCTCATTTATTGGTAAAATCAGTCCGTCGACGGCTTAACGCCGTCCTGATCATCGCGAATTCTGGTGATTGATTTGCTCATGATCTTGGTTGACGATCCCGCTGAGGATCAGGGAAACGGCTCCCATGACCGCCGACTTCGTGCCGAACGTCGCCGGCAGGATGGCGACGTTTCCGGAGGACTTGGTCAGGGCCCGGGCGTGAACGGTCTTGCGGACTTTGTCGAACAGGATGTCACCGGCCTGGGCGACGCCTCCGCCGATGAAGACGGCTTCGGGATTGAACAGGTTGATGAGCCCCGCGATCCCGATCCCGAGGTACTCCGCCGCCCGGTCGAAAATCTTCCAGGCCGTCGCATCGCCCCGCTTGGCGTAGTCAGCCACGATCTCGGCCGTCAGCCGCGAGGGGTCCCCGCCGCAGCCTTCGAGGAGCTCGGATGCGGCCCCCCGCTCGACCTCTTTCCTCGCGGCCTTGGCGATCGCGTTTCCGGATGCGAGGGCTTCGAGGCAGCCGTAATTCCCGCATTCACACTGGATATCGGAATCCTTGTCCAGGGTAAAATGGCCGACCTCGCCCGCCATTCCCTTCTGTCCATAAAGCGGGGCGCCGCGGATGATGATGCCGCCGCCTATGCCGTAGCCGATATTGACCATGACGAAGTTCTTATATTGCCGTCCGGCGCCGTACCAGATCTCACCCAGGGCCATGACCCTTGTGACGTTATCGAAGATGACCGGGATCTCGTGGCCCCTCTGCAGGGCGGCTCTCACATCGACGTTATGCCAATGGAAATCGGGCGAGAACTCGACGATCTCCTTGTCCCGGTTGATGAGGCCGGCGATGGCAATGCCGATCCCGCAGATCCTGCTCTTCCGGCTGCCGAGGTGGCCGCGCAGCTCGCCGACGACCTCCGAGGTCCGCTCCATGACCCGGGCGAATCCTCCCTCGACGCGGGTCGGCGTCTTGATCTCGGCCACGACGTTGGCGTCGAGGTCGGTCAGAACGCCGTGGATGTTCGTCGTGCCGAGGTCGATGCCGATGATGAAGCTGTCCACGCCCGAGAAACGGAGCAGGGTCGGCTTGCGGCCGCCCTTGGAAATGCCGGCGCCGACCTCGATGACCAGGCCGTCGCTGATGAGGCCGTCAATGATCCGGGAAATGGTCGGGGCGCTCAGGCCGCTGCTCTTGGCCAGGTCGGCCCGCGAAATGCCGTCACTGTCCCTGACCAGATTGGTGATCTTGACCTTGTTGAGCTCACAGACGAGCTTCGCGTTCCCGGCCCTGGTCTCGGACTTGCGATGGGTGATCTCGCTGTTCTTCATATGAGAATCACACTCAGCATAATTTCATGAAATAATAAACTAGTCCATCGAAATAAAAAAAGCAAGCGTTATTTTTTACCGGACAGGGATCCCCGATCCCAAGGGTCGATCGTCTCGAAAATTGGCTCCATATTCTCATCCGGACCGGTTATCTGATAGAATGCCGTTTGAAGGTGATTTATGAACACGCCAACTTCCACAAGATACTTTACTAACGAAGAAACAAAGCAGGCATTGAGGATGCCGGAGGCTGTCGAGGCCGTTCGAAAGGCCTTCATCCAGCTGTCGTCCGGCCGGGCCCTGGTCCCCCCCAGGACCAGCCTCGAGATCCCCGGATACCGGACGACGGTCCTGGCCATGCCGGCCTATCTGCCGGATTCCGGGCGGGCCGGTCTCAAGCTTATTTCCCTCTGCGACGATAATCCGGCCAAGGGACTGCCGTTGGCTCACGCGGTGACCGTCATCATGGACGCCGGGACCGGCGTCCCCCTGGCCGTCATGGACGCGGGATATCCCACGGCCGTCCGCACCGGCGCCGCGGCGGGCGCGGCCACGGCGGCCCTGGCCCGCCGGGACGCCCGGGTGGCCGCTGTCTTCGGCGCCGGCGTCCAGGGCCGGACCCAGCTCGAGGCCCTGGCCGCCGTCCGGCCGCTCCGCAAGGCCCTGATTTTCGACATCAACGCGCAGGCGGCCGCCGCCTTCGCCGCGGAGATGGGCCGGAAGCTCTCGATCGAAGTCGAGCCGGCGCCGGCGCCCGAGTCCCTTCGCGAGGCGGACATCATTTCGACCGCGACGACCTCGAGCACGCCGGTCTTCCGGGACGGGGATCTCAAGCCGGGCGTTCACATCAACGCCTTCGGTTCGTACAAACCCCATGTCCGGGAGATCCCCGGCGAAACGATGGCTCGTGCCGGGATCTTCGTCGATGACCGGACGGCCTGCCTGGCCGAGACCGGCGATCTGCTCATCCCGATCCGCGAGGGCCTCATCACCGAGGCCGCCATCCGCGCCGAGATCGGCGAGGTCCTGGCCGGGCTCAAGCCGGGCCGGCGCTCCGAAGACGAGATCACCGTCTTCAAGTCCGTGGGATCGGCCGTCCAGGATCTGGCCGTCGCCGACCTGGTCATCGGTTGAGGGCTGAAAATGGAATTCATCAGCGTCCTGAACGATGTGCTCGGACCGGTCATGCGCGGCCCATCGAGCTCTCACACGGCCGGCTCCTATCATATCGGCCGGCTTGTCCGCTCGCTGCTCGGCGACGAGCCGGCCCGGGCGGAGTTCACCTTCGACCCGGACGGTTCCTATGCCCGGACCTACCGGCAGCAGGGCGTCGACCTGGCCCTCGTCGCCGGGCTGCTCGGCTGGCCGATCACCGATCCCCGCTTCTCCCGCGCCCTGGCGGCCGCGCCCCGCTCGGGCTTCCGGCCCAGGTTCCATGTCGCGCCGATCGCCGGAGCGGATCACCCGAACACGGTGGTCATCGACCTCGTTTCTAAGGGGCGGGAAAGGCTCCGTGTCACGGCCCGATCGGTCGGCGGCGGCATGATCGCCGTCACCGAGGTCGACGGCTGGCCTGTCGATCTCGACGGGAAAAGCCATGCGGTCCTGGCCTGGACGACGGCGAACCGGGCCAGGAGCGTCGAGCGGCTCCTCCTGGAAGACGCTCCGCCTTCCGGGACGCCGGAGAGGGCCAGGCGGGACGGGACGGTTCTGCTGACCTTCAGGCGCCGGGAGCCCCTCGCGGCGGAGGTCGCGTCCCGGCTGGCCGCGCTGGACGGCGTTCTGAGGGTCCGGACGGTCGCTCCCCTCTTCTTCATCCAAAAGGGCGCGCCGCTGTTCCTGACCGGAAAACAGATGGTATCGCTGGCCCGGCGGCGCGGTTGGTCGCTCGGCCGGACGGCCCTGGAATACGAGAGCCGGCTCCTCGGCCTTTCGCCAACGGACGTCCTGGCGGAGATCGAACGGCGATACGGGATCATGAAGGATTCCGTCGCTCGCGGCCTGGACGGCCGAGGCCTGCGCATGCAGTTGCTTGCGCCCTCGGCCGGGAAGGTCCTTCGCGCGGAGGCCGGGAAAAAGCTCGCCGCGGGCGGCCCGCACGCGCGGGCGGCGGCCAGGGCCATGGCCGCCCTCCATGTCTCCAACAGCATGGGCATCGTCTGCGCCGCCCCTACGGGAGGCTCGGCCGGCGTTCTGCCCGGAGTGGCCGTCACCCTGGTCGAAGAGAAGGCGCTCGACGGCGAAAAAACGGCCCTGGCCCTCCTGGCCGCGTCGGCGGTCGGGGTCCTCGTCGCCAGGCGGGCGACGTTCGCCGCGGAAGTCGCCGGCTGCCAGGTCGAGATCGGGGTCGCCGGGGCAATGGCCGCCGCGGCGGTCGTTGAAGCCGCCGGCGGAAGCGCCGCCCAGGCAGCCGATGCCGCGGCCGTGGCCCTGCAAAACACGATGGGGTCCGTCTGCGACCTGGTCCAGGGCATCTGCGAGATCCCTTGCCACACCCGCAACGCCGCGGCCGCCGCGTCGGCATTCGTCTGCGCCGACCTCGTCCTCGGCGGGTACGGCAATCCGATCCCTCTCGACGAGACGATCGACGCGTCCTACGCCTCGGGAAGGATGCTCCCCGCCGAGCTGCGCTGCACGGCCTTGGGCGGGATCGCGGCCACGTCTTCCGGTCGTTCCCTCCGCCGGCGGAATTGACGCTGACCATCATCCGGCCGCCGGAAAGACGATATTTCCGGCGCTTTATTACATTTATTAATAAATTGTGATACATATATTCTCTTATATTTAGAAGATATAGTTGGCATACACATACTTAACTTCATTCTTTTCCTTATTTATTAGCGTGATACGAGATAAAAAGCCAACCGTGACAGCCGGCGGGCCAGGCCGGTCCGCGAAGGGCCGGCCCGCCGCTCGTCACCCGGACGCCGGAGAGGCGGCCGCGGAATCCAATTAAGCGAGGAACATCGTCATGAAGAAATCCGGCCTCATCAACCGGGAGATCGACTCGGCCCTGAACCGTCAGGGACACACGGACTGGTTCATGGTGGTCGACGCCGGCTTCCCCTGCCCGGACGACGTGGAACTGATCGACATCGCCCTGGCCCCCGGAAAGCCTTCCGTTCTGGAGGTGTTGACCGAGATCGCGGCCGTTCATTCGGTGGAGAAGATCGTCGTCGCCCGCGAGACCCAGGAGCACAATCCTTCCCATGTCCGCAAAGCCGCGGCGGCCTTCGGCGAGGGCGTCGATCTCGAAGTGATCCCTCACGCCGAGCTGAAATCGCGCAGCCATTCGGTCAAAACGATCGTCCGCACGGGCGATTTCACGTCCTGGGGCAACGTCCTCCTGGTTTCCGGCTCCGGCGAAGGCTGGAAAACGGAGAAGTGACGGGCGCGGCGACGGGCCAAGACCGCGGACGGCGCCCTTATCGACGAACCCGCGGCGGGACGCTCCGGCCGTCCCGGCGGCATCTTTCGAGCAGAGACGCCAGCTCGGCGACGATTTCTGGACGCTCGGCCCACATGTCTCGCGTCTCCCCGGGATCGCCGGCGAGATCGTAGAGCTGGCCGGGAGTTCCCGGCGCCGGCGGCGTCCCCTCGGGGACCATCCAGCCCCCTGATGTCTTGTTGTCTAGAATCAGCTTCCAGGGGCCGCGCCGGACGGCGAAGGTGCCGTCTTCGGAATGGGAGATGATCGCCTCTCGCAGGGGCGGCCGGTCCGGGCCGCCGCGGCGGACGAGCGCCGGCGAGATATCGACGCTGTCCGGGCCCGCTTCGGGCGGCAGTTCCGCGCCCGCGACGGCGGCGAACGTGGCCATCAGGTCGGTCAGGCAGATGGGCTCCTCGATCACCGCCCCCGCTCCGGTCCGTCCCGGCCAGCGGGCGATGAAGGGCACCCGGTGCCCGCCTTCCCATATGTGCGACTTGAGTCCCCGCAGCGCTCCCGCCGACGCATGGCCGTTGGTCCCGGGGTGAGGTCCGTTGTCGCTCATGAAAACAAGGAGAGTGTCCCCGGCCGCTCCCGACCGGTCCAAGGTCTCCATGATCCGGCCGACGCAGAGGTCGGCCAGCGCGACCAGGTCGCCCCGGGGGCCGTCGCCGCTCCGTCCCCGGACCAGGTCTGGGACGAGCCAGGGAGTGTGCGGGGACGAGAGCGCCAGCTCGACGAAGACGGGACGGCGGGGAGCGGCCGCGAGGCTCCTCTCCAGGAACCGGACGGCCCGCTCGGTGAAGTGGAGATCCACGTCTTCCAGCCGGAAGCCGGGGGCGATCCAGCCGGGCCGCGGACTTCCCTCTTCTCCGCCGGTCATGTCATAGAACTCGGAGACCTGACGGTCGGGGATCACTGTCACCCGGTCGTTCTCGATGAAAGTGAAAGGCCCGTCGATGGTCGAACAGGCCGCGGTGAAGAAGGCCTCGTCGAAACCGAGCGCCGCCGGGCCGCCGTGCACCGGCTTGGTGAAATCGACGTTGAGCCCGGTCGAAGGCGCCGGGTCCTGCCAGGAGCCGCGGAACATCCGCTCGGCGTCTTTCCACCCCGGCACGAATCCGTTGGCGCGGGTCCAGCCGAGGCCGAGATGCCATTTGCCGAAAAAGCCCGTCCGATAGCCGTGCGACCCGAGGACCGAGGCGATCGTCGGCCGGGCCGGCTCGATGAGCGGCGGCGTATAGCCGCCGATCACCCCCCGCCGGAGCCACGTCCGCCAGGCATAGCGGCCGGTCAGGAGGCCGTAGCGGGTCGGGGTACAGACGGAGGACGGAGAATGGGCGTCGGTGAAGCGGGCGCCCTCCGAGGCCAGCCGGTCGATATGGGGAGTGGGGATGAGAGAAGCGGGATTGTAGCAGCCCGCATCGCCAAAGCCCATGTCGTCCGCCATGATGACGACGATGTTCGGCCGGCGGGAGCCGCGGCACGATGGAAGGCCGCCGCACCAGGCCGCGGCTGCTCCCAGCCCCGCGGCCCGAATGAACTGCCTCCGGTTGATGCTCATTTCAACGACCTTTCCCGAATTCCAGGTTCAGCGAGGGAACTCAAGACCTGAGAAAGAGACATCCTATTTCTTTCTTAATGTTAATAAATTAGAATAGGACGGAAATGATGTCAATCCACTGTGAGCAGCGATGGAAATCACCGGCATTCTGAGGATCGTGCTCGGCGCCCTGACCTTGCCTTTCGGGCTCTACTTCCTGACCGACGCCTGCAGGAACAGGAAAGCCTTCTCCTCGACCTCGTGGGCCTGGCTCGCCGGGACGGGATTCGTGACCAACATGCTGGACACCCTGGGTGTCGGGAGCTTCGCCCAGCAGACGGCCGTCTTCAAGTTCTTCAAGCTGGTGGACGACCGGGTCATCCCGGGCACGATGAACGTCGGCAACACGATACCGACGGCGGCCCAGGCCTTCATCTTCATGTCCGTCGTCCCGGTCGACCCCCTGACCCTGGGCGCGATGGCCGTCGCCGCGCCGGCCGGGGCGGTCCTCGGCGCCGGCTTCGTATCCGGGATGAGCCGTCGGAAGATCCAGCGGAGCATGGGCTTCGGCCTGCTGGCCGTCGCCTTCATCATGCTCGCCGACCGCCTCGGCTGGCTGCCCGTCGGCGGCGAGGCCATCGGCCTGGCGGGCTGGAAGCTCGCCGCGGCCGCGGCTGTCAGCTTCGTCTGCGGCGCCCTCCAGACGATCGGCGTCGGCTTCTACGCGCCCTGCATGGCCACGGTTTTTGCCCTCGGCATGCACCCGAAGACCGCTTTCCCCATCATGATGACGGCCACGGCCATGCTGATGGCCGCCGGGAGCGCCCGCTTCGTCAAGGAGAAGGCCTACGACGCGAAGGCCGCCCTGGGACTGACGCTGTTCGGCGTCCTCGGAGTTTTTCTGGCCGCCTTTGTCGTGAGGTCCCTGCCCCTCGACGCCATGAAATGGGTCGTGCTGGGCGTCGTGCTTTACACTTCGACCGTGATGTTCCTGTCGGCCCGCCGGTCCGGGAAGGCCCCCGACCCGGAGAGAACATGATCTATGGACCAAGGACTACGCGCATGAGCAAGAAACTCGCGGTGATCATACTGGCTGTCTGCGCCGCCAGGGCCGCGGCCCAGGAGCCCAGGGTCTCTTGGAGCTTCGAGACCCTGGACGGCGCCAGGACGACGGAGTCCGTCCGCAAGGCCGCGGACACCCTGGAAGGCAACGTCGAGAAGGCGCCGGGCGTCCGGGGCTTGGGCCTTCGCTTGGACGGGTTCACGACCTGTCTGAGGGCGCCGGGTTCGGATCGGGTCGTCACGGGGGATGAGATCACGGTCGAGGCCTGGGTCGCCCTCGGCGAATATCCCTGGAACTGGTGCCCGATCCTGACCTCCGAATCGGACGAGGTGAAAGGCTACCGGCTGATGATCGGTCCTCTCGGACAGGCCTCGCTGGAGTGCGCCGTCGGCGGCCAGTGGCTGGCCTGCACCAGCGAGAGGGGCTCGATCCCGCTGCGGACCTGGATGCATGTCGTCGGCGTCTACCGGGCCAGGTCCGAGATGTCCCTTTATATCAACGGGACGCTGGCCGCGTCGAACAAGATCTCCGGGGCCATTACCCAATCCCGGGCCGGCTACATCCTGGGGATGGTCGCCCGGCCGGCCAAGCCCTCCGACATCCACCGGGTCCGGGGCACGGTGGCGGCCAATTTCGGCCTGGACGGCATCCTGGACGAGGTCCGCGTCTACGACCGCGCCCTGACGGCCGCCGCCATCAAAGAACGGGCCGCGCTGGGCAACGGCCTGAAGCCGGATATCGCCCCCCGGCGCCTGCCCACGATCGAGAGGAATCCCGGCCGCTTCGGCGCATACTACACCAAGCTGAAATACTACCCCGCCTGGGACCGTCTCTGGCCCGTCGACCAGGACCCTGATATCGTCGTCTGCTTCCCCGGGTCCGCGGTCAGGCTGGTCTTCTGGCGAGGCATCCGCTACGGAGCCTCCTGGGTCTCCGAGAACGAGAGCTGGATGTCCGATCAGAGCGTGGAGGCCTGGGAGAGCGCCGCGGCCCGCGACCCCGAGGGCTGCTACGAGCACATGCAGGACCGGCACTGCCGCTTCTCCCACGTCCGGATCATCGAGAACACCGAGGCCCGCGTCGTCATCCACTGGCGCTACGCCCCGGTCAGCGCCTACGACCACACCTGGAACGCCGATCCCAAGACCGGCTGGGAGTGCTGGATCGACGAATACTACACCATCTATCCGGACCGCGGCGCCGTCCGCAAAGTCTCCTGGAAGACGGGGACGCTCGGCGATCTCAGGCAGTTCCAGGAAACCCTGGCCCTGCTCCACCCCGGCCAGATCGTATCCGATCTGCTGGAAAAGGACTTCGCGGTCGTCGCCGACTATGCCGGAAAGACGGCCAAGCTGTCGTACGTCGACGATCCCGACGTTCCGCCGTACGGCCCGTTCAGCTGGGACGTCTCCCAACCGTACACGGTTCAACAGTACCAGTTCAAGTCCCTGAACAAGCCGTTCATCTGCTTCGAGCCGGGAAACAGAATGTTCCTCCGCTTCGAGAACCTGGCGTCATACGGCCGGGCGAGCGGCTGCAACCACTTCCCGGTGGGCCAGGCCCGCTGCGACGGGCGGACGACCATGACGTCGGACCGGCCGTCGCATTGTTCGAGCTTCCCGATCTCCGACCCCGTCATTCACGAAAAGGACGGCCGGGAGTACTGGGCCGGCCTCTACGGCATGACGGACTGGACCGTCCCCGAGGTGGTCGCCTTCGGCCGGTCCTGGGCCTACCCGGCCGAGCTCGTCCTCAAGGATCCCGACGTCCGGTCCGAAGGCTATGACCGCGGCCAGCGCTGCTATCAACTCGTCAACGCGACGGGCCGGCCCCAGGCCTTCGAGCTCCGCCTGATGGCCGGGGCCTCGGCGCCGGCGGTCCATCCCGTCTTTCGCGTTCAGGGCTGGAATGGAGAGAGGCCCCGGATCCTGGTGGACGGGCGGGAATGCCCGGAGGCCCGCGTCGGGCTGGACCGGCGGCTCGAAGGCGATCAGTTGATCGTCTTCCTGCCGATCGAGGCTAAGTCCCCGGTCACAGTCCGGATCGTTCCCGACTGACGGGCAACGAGGGCCGGGCCGGCCGCCGGGCGGAACGCGGCTCAGCCCCGGCCGACCGCCGCCTCGATCTCTTCGACGGTCAGCGGCTTCCTGCGCCCCAGAACGCGATGGCCGCCGTCGGTGATGACCACGTCCTCTTCGTTGCGGATGCCGCCGAAATCCTTGTAGGCTTCGATGCGGTCGTAGGCCAGGAAATCCGGGAAACGCTTCTCGGCCCGCCACTGGTCAATGAGCTGGGGGATGAAATATACGCCCGGCTCGACGGTCACCACGAACCCGGGCCGGAGGGGCCGGGCCAGGCGCAGCGATTTCAGGCCGAACTGCGTGCTCTTGGGCCGTCCCTCATAGCCGACAAAGACCTCGCCGAGGTCCTCCATGTCGTGGACGTCGAGCCCCATCATGTGGCCCTCGCCGCAGGGGAAGAACAAGGCGTGGGCCCCCTGGCGCACGGCTTCGTCGAGATCCCCCTTCATGAGGCCGAGGTCCTTGAGCCCCTCGGCGATCCTGCGGCAGGCCGCCAGGTGGACGTCCAGATGAGGGACGCCGGGCTTCAGGGCCGCCTTGGCCGTTTCGTGGGCGGCCAGGACGACGCGGAAGACGTCCTTCTGGCGTTCGGTGAACGCGGGATCGACGGGCATCGTGGTCGAGAGGTCGCCGGCATAATGGAGGGCCGTCTCGGCCCCGGCGTCGAGAAGGAACAGCCTCCCGCTGCCAAGGGTATCGACCTGGGCGTGCTGGTGCAGGACCTCGCCGTGGACCGTGGCGATGGTAGGGAATGAAAGATCCCCGCCGGCGGCCAGGGCGACCTCGCGGACGGCCGCGGCGATCCGCGCTTCGGCGACGCCGGGCCTGGCCAGGCGCATGGCCGCGAGGTGCATGTCGAGGGACACGTTGACGGCCTTTTCAATCTCCGCGATCTCTTCGGGGCTTTTGACCGAACGCTGCTCGACCACGGCGTGGATGAACGGGACCGAGGCCTCGTCCTTGGCCCGTTCGGGCGGGACCCCGAGCCAGGCCAGCAGCTTCAGCTTGTTCTCCGGACGATACGGAGGCAGGAAATGGACCTTGCGCCCGGCGGACCTGGCCGCGGCCAGCGCATCTCCAAGCCGGGACGACGCCGCCGTGCGCTCCACCCCCGCCCCGGCGGCCCGCTCCCGCAGGGACGGCAGAGGCCCGGTCCAGACGAAGTCCTCTATCGTCGGGTCGTCGCCGAAAACCGTCTCGGTGCCTTCGTCGAGGTCGATGACCGCGGCGAGGCCGGGAGTATCCAGGCCGAAATAGTAGAGGAACGAGCTGTCCTGGCGGAAGCGGTAGGCGTTGTCCGCATAGTTCATCGGGCATTCGTCGTTCCCCAGGAAGAGGGCGAGGCCCTGTCCCAGCAGCATCCTCAGCCGGGCCCTTCGCGAGCAATACACGTCCCGATCGAACATCTCAGTCCTCCTCCGGGGCCGGCAGGCGCTTCCCGCCCCTGGTCTTCTCGATCGCCGCCACGGCCGCCGCGACATTCGCCGCCTCGGGATTGCCGGGATCGAGCTCAAGGAATTTATTGAGGTTCTCCGCGGCCTTGTCAAGGTCGCCTTTGTTCAGATAGGCCAGGCCCAGCCGGTGATAGATCTTCGGCCAGTCTTTCTTGATCCTGGCCGCCTGCTCGAAATACGTGATGGCCTCGTCGATCCTCTGGTTCGAAAAGAAGATCTCGGCGACATTATAGGCCGCCGCCTGGTCCTCCGGGGAGATCTCCAGGATCCTGCGGAAGTGTTCCTGGGCCGCCGCGAGATCCCCGCGTTCCAAGGCCGCTTCTCCCAGTCCCGACAGGGCTCGGAGGGCCGTCTCCTTGTGCGCCTTCAGGCCTTCCGGCGACCCGGCGTCCTTGTCAAGGACGACGCGGAATTCGGCTTCCGCCTTGTCCAGTTCCCCGCGGCCGGCATAGACGGCCCCGATGTTGAGCCGGACGGCGTACAGGTCAGGGTATTTCCGGGCGAATTCCTCGAAAGCCGCCAGGGCTTCGTCGTAACGCTTCGCTTTGAGCATCTCGCCGCCGCGCTCGAGAAGCTCGCGGCCGGCGTCGTCCGCCTTCAGGGCGTCAAGCCCCGATGCGCTCTTGAGCGTCAAGGCTACCGGAGGATTGGTCTTGATCTGGCTGACCTGTATCTCGGCGCCGGCGGCGATGAAACCGTCCTTGGAGGCGGTGACGCGCCAGGCCCCTGTGCCCAGGCCCATGAGGGCGAAATGGCCCTTCTTGTCGGTCTTGCCGTCGATGCGGGTGCCGCCGCCTGAGCTTTCGGCGACCACGGCGGCGCCCTGGACCGCGGCTCCGGTTTCATCGACGACGCTCCCGCTGATCCGGCCCCGTCCGCGGTCGTCTTGGGCCGAAAGGGCCAGGGCCAGTCCCAATAAGGTCAGGATAACGGTCCGGCAGGGTCTCATCGTCATCTCCATACGGGCTTATTTCCGTGTCTTGAGCTCGTCGATCCTCGAACGGACCTCGGGCTGTTCGGGACTGAGCTCGAGCGACTTTTTAAAGGCCGCCAGCGCCTCCGTGATCTTGCCCAGGTCCGCCCAGCATTCCCCCAGCATGTTCATGAGAACGGCGTTGACGCCGTAGCTTTCGATGGCCCGATCCGCGACCTCGATGGCCTGGCCGGGCTGTCCGCCGCGGCGGAGGGCCTGAGAGGCCAGGACGCAGGTCTCATATCTGGGCTTTCTGCCGGGTTGGACGAAGGGAACGAGCGTCCGGGCCGCTGCCGGAGCGCGGTCGAGGGCCATATAGGCCCGGGCCAGGGAATACGCGGCGTCCTCCGACTCCGGCAGCCGGGCGAAGGCCCGCTCGAACAGAGCCAGGGCCTCTTCGTACCGGCCGAGGTTGAAGAGCTGGATCCCCAGGATCCCCGGATAGGCGGGATCCCCGGCGTCGGGAAGGATGCGCGAGTACGCCCACGGCCGCGGCAGCCTCTCGGCGAAGGTCACGTCGAACTCCTCCTCGGCCGAGACGATCTCAGCGCCGCCCGACCAGGCCGAGGTCCGGAGAGCATAATGGGCGGGGGGGAAATCCGACAGGGGGATCTCCTCGAGGATATCGGGCAGATCCGGATATTCGGAGGGCTTCCTGACGATCGTCCGGAAAGGTTGGCCGTCCTTGCGGAACTCGAGCCGGATCTCGGCCGCGGCGGCGAGGTCCAGGTTCAGGTTATGGACTTGAAAGGCGACGGCCAGCGTTTCCGGGCGGGCGAACGTCCTGTCCGGCTGGCAGAGGACCTGGCAGGCGCCGATCCGGAAGGCCTTCATCCGCCGCGCGCCGGGCTCGAGCCGGACGGCCTTGTATCCGAGGAGGGGCTGGGTCATCTGGACGGCCGGGCCCGCCGGGGGAATTCGCAAGCCTTGCTCTACGGACGTAAATTCCTTGGAGATCTCGTTCTTGATCAGGACAGACAGGCTGTAATCGCCGCCGACCAGGGGAAAGAGGTCCTGGAAGTCGAACGGGACCCGGTTCGCCTCGTCCATCTGTTCCTCGTTCAGGTTCAGGGCGACGGTCTTGTCGAACTGATGAACGAGCCGTCCGTCGGCCGCGGACACCCGGCCGATCACCTTGAGGTTCGTCAAATAGGCATTTCCCCGCTGGTGGAAGGACAGCCGCCTGGGCTGGACGGCGTAGTGGACGAAGTACGGGCCCGACGGGTCGCGGAAGACCTTGACCAGACTGTCGTTGTCGATGTAATTGGCCGTATACTCGACTTCGACGATGTCCTTGTACGAAAGGAACTTCTGGGCGTACCGGACCTCGACGCTCCGGGCCGCGGCCGTCTCGACGCGCTGGATGAGCAGGTCCGAGGCGAGCGACGGCCGGCCGTAGACCGTCCCCGCTTCACCGGGCACGAGGCACAACGACACCTCGGCCAGGGTCGGCTCGACATCCTGGAGCTTCTCATAGGCCGCCGCGTAATCCTGGCCCCCGTAATAGCCCGTCAGGAGAGCTTGGGGCCCGTCGGCGATCGGGCTGTAAAGCCTGGGCTCGCCGCTCCCGGCCTCCTTGAAGAAGACCAGGTTGAACGCCGGCGGCAGGCCCAGGTCCGTCTTGCCCTGGTAGAACCAGACCTCGGTATCATAGGTCCAGGTCTTGCCCTCGAACCTCTGCGTATCCTGCGGCTCGCCCAAAATGATATAGATGCGGCCGCGGTCCGTCTGCCACCCCGGACGGGACGAGCCCCGGCCGAGATAACGGTTGGCGTAGGTGATGCGGCGATAGTGCTCGGTCTTGGCTTCGTTCTCGGGCGTTCCCGGCGTCGGATCGCGCTGCTTCCAGAAGGCTTCAATGAAGAGTTCCCGCTCTCGATCGGAGCGAAGGCTCAGGAAGACCTCGCGCTCCGTTCGGGTGCTGATATAGCCGACCTCCTCCTCGAGCCATTTCCGGTATGTCTCGGGAAGCTTGGGCTTGGGGGCCTTCTGGTCCGACTGGAGGGGAGCGACAGGGAAGGATAAGGCCAGCAGGAGGGACCAGGCGATGGCCAAGACCCGGCGGGCTATCATCTTTCCCAACCTAGCCTCCAACTTCCGTCATAGACATAGTAACATAATATAACAAAGTCTCGCGGGCTTGTCCAGAATCGCCCGGTCCCCGACATCTTGAAGCGTGATCCCCCGGAAATCCTATGATCCGGAAGGGCCGACCCTCGGCAAGTGCGGCTTTCGTTATGCGCTGCCGGCTTCGTTTGGGCTATAATCCCGGAGGAGGGTTTCATGAAAGCCAAAGACATCGCCGAGGTTCGGGCGGCGGCCGCGGCCCTGCTCCGCCGGGCCCGCATCGCCGTGACCCGCGGCGAGCTCGAGAGCATGGAAGTCGCCGATCTCGGTCTCGGCGACATCCGGCGGGTCGGGCTCGAGGTCATCGTCTACGAGAACAACGACCGCTACTGCGCCAAGGAGCTGGTCCTCCTGCCCCGCCAGCTCTGCCCGGAGCACCGCCACCCGCGCGTCAACGGCCGGAACCCGGGGAAGAAGGAGACCTTCCGCTGCCGCCACGGAGAGATCTACTTCTACGTCGCCGGCGAGCGGACGCCGCGGCCGAAGGCCCGGGTGCCGCGGACGTACAAGCCCTTCCTGACCGTCTGGCGCGAGATCGTGTTGCGGCCCGGCGACCAGTACACCCTGCCGCCAGACTCCCTCCATTGGTTCCAGGCCGGCGACAAGGGAGCGGTCGTCTCGGAGTTCTCCTCGACCAGCACGGACCAGAGCGACGTTTTTTCCGATCCCCGGGTCCGCCGCGTCGCTTCGTCCTGACCCCGCCGGCGTCCGGCCGGGCCCCGGCCGCGGGCCGGAAAGGACGAAGAGCGGCGATTCCCCTACCGCGGCGGGGCGAATCGTGCTAAAATGGCCCCTCAAAAGGACGGAGTATTATGCCTAAGACGCCCAATAGACCGACGCGCAGCCTGCTCTTCTGGATCGCCGCGGGGATCCTCCTGATCGTCGCCTGGAGCCTGCTCCAGTCCCCGGCCATGGCCAAGAAGGAGATCACCTTCTCCCAGTTCATGACCGAGGCCGAGCAAGGCAAGGTCGAGGAAGTGACCATCCAGGACAACCAGCTGCGCGGCAAGTTCACCGACGGCCAGACCTTCAAGACGGTCCTGCCGGCCGGCTACAATGATCTCATCAAGATCCTCCGCGACGCCAAGGTCAACATCGTCGTCAAGGACACCAGCCGCAGCCCCTTCCTCGCCATCCTCATGAGCTGGTTCCCGCTGCTGCTGCTCATCGTCTTCTGGATTTTCTTCATGCGCCAGATGCAGTCGGGCGGCAACAAGGCCATGGCCTTCGGCAAGAGCCGGGCCAAGCTCTTCTCCGGCCAGCAGAAAAAAGTCACCTTCAAGGACGTCGCCGGCGTCGAGGAGGCCGAGTACGAGCTCGGCGAGATCATCGACTTCCTCAAGGAGCCGCGCAAGTTCCAGCGCCTCGGCGGACGCATCCCCAAGGGCGTCCTGCTGGTCGGCGCGCCCGGCACCGGCAAGACCCTGCTGGCCCGGGCCGTGGCCGGCGAGGCCGACGTGCCCTTCTTCTCGATCAGCGGCTCGGACTTCGTCGAGATGTTCGTCGGCGTCGGCGCCTCGCGCGTCCGCGACCTCTTCGACCAGGGCAAGAAGCACGCCCCCTGCCTCATCTTCATCGACGAGATCGACGCCGTCGGCCGCCAGCGCGGGGCCGGCCTCGGCGGCGGCCACGACGAGCGCGAGCAGACCCTCAACCAGCTCCTCGTCGAGATGGACGGCTTCGACTCCAACGAGGGCATCATCCTCATCGCCGCGACCAACCGGCCGGACATCCTCGACAGCGCCCTGCTCCGGCCCGGCCGCTTCGACCGCCGCATCGTCGTCAACATGCCCGACGCCAAGGGCCGCGAGGACATCCTCAAGGTCCACGTCCGCAAGGTCCCCCTGGCCCCCGACGTCGACCTCAAGGTCCTGGCCCGCTCGACCCCCGGCTTCAGCGGGGCCGACCTGGCCAACCTGGTCAACGAGGCCGCCCTGCTCGGGGCCCGCCAGGGCCAGGACAAGGTCGTCATGAAGGACCTCGAGGCGGCCAAGGACAAGGTCCTCATGGGCGTCGAGCGCAAGAGCATGATCATCAGCGACGAGGAGAAGAAGAACACGGCCTACCATGAGGCCGGCCACGCCCTGACGGCCGTCCTCATCCCCGAGGCCGATCCCATCCACAAGGTCACCATCATCCCCCGCGGCCTGGCCCTGGGGCTGACCCAGCAGCTGCCGTTCGACGACCGCTACACCTACACCAAGGAATACCTCGAGGCCCAGCTCTCGGTCCTCATGGCCGGGCGCGTGGCCGAGAACATGTTCCTCAACAAGACGACCACGGGCTCGGCCAACGACTTCGAAAAGGCCACCGAGATCGCCCGCAAGATGGTCTGCCAGTGGGGCATGTCCGAGCTCGGGCCGCTGACCTTCGGCGAGCGCGACGACCTCATCTTCCTCGGCCGCGACCTGGCCGTGAACAAGAACTTCAGCGAGAAGACCTCCGAGCGGATCGACGACGAGGTCAAGAAGATCGTCATGCGCTGCGTCAACCGCACCCGGGAGCTGCTCGAAGCCCACCGGGAGGATCTCGTCCGGATCGCCGAGATGCTCCTCGAGAAGGAGGCCATCGGCTCCGAGGAGATCAACGCCATCCTCGGCCTTCCGAAGAGAGCCGCCGGGCCGGCCGCCTCCGCTCCCGTCCCCGCCGCGGCCGAGGCCGGCGAGGCCCCGGAGAAGAGCTGAGGCGGGACCGGCAGGGACCATGAGCCGAGCCGCGCTTTCCCTGAGTCTCCGGGGACAGCGTTACGGCCTCGGCGGCCGGACCTGGCTCATGGGCATCCTCAACGTCACCCCGGACTCGTTCGCCGACGGCGGCCTGTACCTCGATCCGGCCCGGGCCGTCGACCACGGCCTGGAGCTGGCCTTCGAGGGGGCGGACATCCTCGATGTCGGCGGCGAGAGCACCCGCCCCGGCTCGCGGCCCGTCCCCGAGGCCGAGGAGCTCGGCCGGGTCCTGCCCGTCATCCGGGCCCTGCGCAAGAAGACGGGGGCCTTCATCTCCGTAGACACGACCAAGGCGGCCGTGGCCCGGGCCGCCCTCGACGCCGGGGCCGACCTGGTCAACGACACCAGCGCCTTCCGGGCCGATCCGGACATGGCCGGGGTGGTGGCCCGGGCCGGCGCCGCCGCCGTCCTGATGCACATGCAGGGCACGCCGCTGACCATGCAGGAGGCCCCCCGCTACGACGACCTCGTCGGCGAGGTCCGCGGCTTCCTGGCCGAACGGCTCCGGGCCGCCGAGGCCGCCGGCATTCCCCCGGAACGGCTGATCGTCGACCCCGGCATCGGCTTCGGCAAGACCGTCGAGCACAACCTCGAGCTCCTGCGGCGGCAGGACGAGTTCCTGGCCCTGGGCCGGCCGCTGCTCCTGGGGTTCTCGCGCAAGGCCTTCCTGGGCGTCATCCTCGACCGGCCGCCGGCCGGGCGCCTGGAAGGCACGATCGCCGCGGCGGTCCTGTCGGTCGAGCGCGGCGCGCACATCCTACGCGTCCACGACGTCGGCGCGGTGGCCCGGGCCGTGCGCTCGGCCGAGGCCATCCTGGGACTCGACGACGCCGGCGGAGGCGGGCCCGAAAGGCCGGCAGTCCAGGCGGCGGAGGCCGGGCATGTTCGTTAAGGCCTGGGCCCTCCTGGCCCACATCACCCTGCTCGACGTCCTGGACATCCTGCTCATCGCCTTCATGATCTATTATGTCCTGCTGCTCATCCGGGACACCAAGGCCTACCAGGCCGCGGCCGGCCTGGCCCTGATCGGCGCCCTCTACCTCCTGACCGTGTGGGGCCGCCTCGGGGTCTCCAACCGCATCATCCGCTCCTTCGTCAACTACCTCATCATCGGCATCATCGTCCTCTTCCAGGCCGAGATCCGCCGCTTCCTGACCGAGATCGGTTCGCGGACCTTCCGCAAGCCGCTGGCCCTGCGCTCGTTCCAGGAGAAGATCGACGATCTCTTCCAGGCCATCGACTTCCTGTCGCAGAAAAGGATCGGAGCCCTGATCGCCATCGAGAAGGAGATCTCGCTGTCGACCTACGCCGACCGCGGCGCGGAGGTCGACGCCGTCCTGTCCAAGAACCTGCTGGTCTCGATCTTCTTTCCCCACTCGCCGCTCCACGACGGGGCGGCCATCGTCAAGGGCGACCGGATCGTCGCGGCCGGCTGCCTCCTGCCCCTGCCGGCCGCCCACCGGCTGCGGAGCCCGTTCCAGACCCGGACCCGCCACCTGGCCGCCATCGGGCTGTCCGGCGAGACCGACGCCGCGGTCATCGTCATCTCCGAGGAGACCGGGACCGTTTCGCTGGCCATCAAGGGCCAGCTCGACCGCTACGACGACAACGACGTCCTGAAGAAACGCCTTCTCGGCTACCTGAGGGACCGATGAGACGCCCCTTCGCCCGCCGCCTGACCCGGGAATGGCCGCTGAAGCTCGTCTCGCTCGTCCTGGCCCTCGGCGTCTGGCTCCTCCTCGTCCCCTACGAGAAGGTCTCGTCCGAGAAGTCGCTGACCATCCCGCTCGAGACGCGAAACGTTCCCGCCGGCCTGGAGATCGTCGAGAGGCCGCCGGCGACCGTCGACATCACGCTCCGGGCGGCCAACCGCCTCCTCGACGAGATCGGCCCGTCGGCGCTCGTGGCCCGCCTCGACCTCGACCGGGCCTCCGTTCCCCAGCAGGAATATCCGCTCAGGACCTCCATGATCGCCGTGCCGCCGGGCGCGGAAGTGATCAAGATCTCGCCCTCGAAGGTGACCATCAAGCTCGAGCGCACGGTCGCGGCGGCCCTCGAGGTCCGGGCCACCGTTCAGGGCAAGCCGGCCAAGGGCTTCCACGTCGAGGACGTCGAGGTCGAGCCGTCGAGCGTCGCCGTCCAGGGTCCGGAAAGCCGCATCCGGGCCAAGCTCGCGGCCACGACCGCCCCCGTCGACATCAGCGGCCTGGCCCAGCCGACCGTCTTCGAAGCCGACATCATCCTGCCGCGGCCGGAGCTGCGCTTCGTCTCGCTCCAGACGAGCGCCCGGATCGCGGTCCGCATCGTGCCCGACAAGGCGCCGGCCCGGACGGCGTCCCGGCGGGTGTCCTAGGGCCCATGAAGAAAAAGCTCTTTGGCACCGACGGGGTCCGGGGGGTCGCCGGGCGCTTCCCGCTCGATCCGCCGACCATCTCGCGGCTGGGCCAGACCCTGGTCGAGCTGCTCGCGGCCAAGGGGCTGGGCGCCGGAGTCCTGATCGGTCGCGACACCCGGGAGTCGGGCCCCTGGATGGAGCGGGCCCTGGCCCGGGGCATCCGGGCGGCCGGCGGGGAGGCCGTCTCGGCCGGCGTCATCCCGACCTCGGCCGTTTCCTACCTGACCCAGACGCACGGCTACGCGGCCGGGGCGGTCATCTCGGCCTCCCACAATCCTTTCGAGGACAACGGCATCAAGATCTTCTCGCCCCGCGGCGTCAAGATCCCCGACGAGTGGGAGCTCGAGATCGAGGCCGCCGTGCTGGAGGGGCGCGGCCGCCTGCCCGGGCAGGAGGCGGACGTCGACGTGGACGGCGGGCTGGCCGGCGATTACGCCGCCTACCTCGCCGGCCGGGTCCGGCCCGGAGCGGGAGCGGCCGGCCTGCGGGTCGTCGTCGACTGCGCCAACGGGGCCAGCTTCGTCCTGGCGCCCCGGGTTTTGCGGGGCCTGGGATTCGAGGTCGAGGCCCTCAATGCCGCGCCGGACGGCCGGAACATCAACGCCAGCTGCGGCTCGCTCCATCCCGAGGGCCTGGCGGCGCGGGTGCGCCAGGCCGGGGCTGACTTGGGCATCGCCTACGACGGCGACGCCGACCGGGCCCTGTGGGTGGACGGATCGGGACGGCTGCTCAACGGCGACCACACGCTCTTCGTCCAAGCCCTGCACATGAAGGAGACGGGCCGGCTGCGGACGAGCGACGTCGTGGCCACGACCATGAGCAACATGGGCCTCGAGCGGGCCCTCGAGGCGCACGGCCTGGGGCTGGTGCGGACCAAGGTCGGCGACAAGTACGTCCACGAGGAGATGGTGGCCCGCGGCGCCAACCTCGGCGGCGAGCAGTCGGGCCACACGATCTTCCTCGACGACCTGCCCACGGGCGACGGGCTGCTGACCTCTCTGCGCATGCTCGAGGTCCTGGCCGGGAGCGGCGGCTCGCTGGCGGCGCTGGCCGAAGGCCTGACCGAGTTCCCGCAGACACTGGTCAACGTCCGGGTCCGGCAGAAGCCCGATCTGGCCGATCTGCCGGAAGTCCAGGCCGCGCTCGATGTCGTCCGCCGGAGCGTCGGCCGGGACGGCCGGATCGATCTGCGCTACTCGGGGACCGAGCCGCTGGCCCGGATCATGGTCGAGGCCCGCGACCGGGCCACGGTCGAATCCTGCGCCAGGCTGGTGGCCGAGGCCGTCCGCAAGCACATCGGGGAGAAGTGACATGAGACTCGCCGTCAACATCGACCATTTCGCCACCCTGCGGGAGGCCCGCCGGGCGGCCGAGCCCGAGCCGGCCCTGGCGGCGCTGCTGGCCGAGCAGGCGGGGGCCCGGGGCATCGTCTGCCACATCCGCGGCGACCGGCGGCATATCACCGAGCGGGACCTGCGGGTCCTGCGGCAGGTCGTCAAGACCAAGCTCAACGTCGAGATGGCCGCGACCGGGGAGATGAAGGCGGTCGCTCTCGAGATCCGGCCCGATGTCGTCTCCCTCGTGCCCGAGCGGCCCGAGGAATTGACGACCGAGGGCGGGCTGAAGGTCGTCGCCAACCGGAAGGTCCTCGGCCCCCACGTCGAGGCCCTGCGGCAGGCGGGCATCCGGACGAGCATCTTCATCGACACCTCCCTCGACGAGATCAAGGCGGCCCGGGAGATCGGCGTCGACCTCATCGAGATCAATACCGGCCTCTACGCCGACCTCAAGGAAGGGGCCGAGCGGCAGAAGGCCCTCGAGGCCGTCCGGGCCGCGGCCGAGTTCGGCCACACGATCGGCCTCGAGGTCCACGGCGGCCACGGCCTCGACTACCGCAACGTCGGGCCGATCGTGGCCATCCCCGAGATGGCCGAGCTCAGCATCGGCTTCGCCATCGTCGCCCGGGCGGCGGTGGTCGGCATCGAGCGGGCCGTCCTGGACATGCTGGCTTTATTGGCCTGAAATCGGGGACACTGAAATGGGGGACACAATACTGTGTCCCTCATTTCGGAGGGACACAGTATTGTGTCCCCTATTTTTCGTGTCCCCCATTTTTCCGGAGAGGACATGAGCATCCGCGTTAATATGCCGCGCCTCAAGCACGACCTCGAGGAGCTCGGGCGCATCGGGCGGGACGAGCGCGGCGGTATCAGCCGGCCGTCCTTCAGCGCCGCCGACCTGGAGGCCCGGGCCTGGCTCAGGAAAAAGATCGAAGAGGCCGGCCTGGGCTATCGCCAGGACGGCGCCGGCAACCAGTTCGGCCGTCTCGAAGGCCCCGGCCGGACCGTCGTGGCCGGCTCGCATATCGACACCGTCATCAACGGCGGCATGTTCGACGGCGCTGTCGGCGTGCTGGCGGCCCTCGAGGCGGCGCGCCGCATCATCGAAGAGAAGGCGCCGCTCACCCGGGCGTTCGAGGTGGCCTCCTTCACCGACGAGGAAGGCAACCTGGTCGGCGACTTCCTGGGCAGCCGGGCCTACATGGGCCGCCTCGACGAGAGCGAGATCCGCGACGGCCGGACGACCTTCGGCCGGCCCTTGGCCGAGATCCTGAAACGGGCCGGCTTCACGCCCGACGGCGTCCTCGGCGCCCACAAGGACCGGCCAGAGCTCGAGGCCTACGTCGAGCTTCACATCGAGCAGGGGCCCGTCCTCGAGGACGAGGGCTTGCCCATCGGGATCGTCGAACGCATCGCCGGCAAGCACGACCGCCAGTGCGCCTACGTTGGGGAAGCGGGCCACGCCGGGACGACTCCGCTCGAGCTGCGCCACGACGCCTTCCTCGGCCTGGCCGATTTCGCCCTCCGGGCCACACGGCTGGTGGCCGCCAGCCACTACGGCGGCGTGCTGACGGTCGGCCGGGCGAGCCTTCTCCCGGGCCAGTTCAGCGTCATCCCCGGCCGGGCCGACTTCACCCTGGATTTCCGCAGCGCTTCGCCCGAATCCCTGGTCGCGATCGAGCGGGACGTCCTGGCCCTGGCCGAGGACATCGCCGCGACGCGCGGCCTGACCTTCCTCTCGAGGATCGTGGACCGAACGACCCCGGTCGCCGTCGCCCCCCGCATCACGGCGGCCATCGAGGAAGAATGCCGGGCTCTAGGCTATCCCTCGATGCGGCTGACGAGCGGCGCCGGCCATGACGCCCAGATCGTCGCCGGCGGATGTGACGCCGGCATGATCTTCATCCCGTCGCCCGACGGCGCCAGTCACGTCCCGGCCGAGAGCGTCGACTGGGGCGACCTGGAGAAAGGCGCCAACCTCCTCCTGGCGACGATCCTCCGCCTGTCCTCAGAAAAATAAAGAGAGGGTCAAACCTACCTTTCACCCGTTTTCGGGTAAAAGGTAGGTTTGACCCTCTACTAAATCCGCTCAGGACGGTCAGCGGATGCCGTAGCCGTAGATCACGACCGTCTTTTCGCCGATGAGCGGCCAGCCGTTCTTCCAGTCGTACTCCTCGTAGCCCTCGGGCATGGGATTGACCCGGATGACGCAGGCGCCCCGGACGCAGGCCCCGGCGTTGTGGTCGAACTTGGCCCCGAAATCCCAGCCGTCGCCGTAGGTCCCGGCCTTCTGGGCCCGGTCGGGCCGGCCCGGCTGCCGCTGGGGCTTGATCAGCCGGTAGGGGCCCTCGCCCGAAAGCCGGCCGGTGCCCTTCTCGTAGGCCGAGGGATCGAGGGGCCGGCCGTTCCGCTCGTAGGCCAGCAGGAGCCAGGGCGGGCCGGGGAGCTTGCGCCCGTTCCGCACGCCGTCCGGCAGCTCCGGCGGATACTTGACGAAAGCCGATTCGCCCGCCAGGGAGCGCGGGCCGTCGTAGAACCGGCCGCGCGGGAACGGTCCCCGGATGTCTTCGAGGGTATAGTCGACGCTGTAGCCATCCGGGGCGAAGACGGTGATGCCGGTTACCCCGACCAGGTAGACCTTGGCCGCCGAGAGCAGGTCGAGGACCCGGACGCCCTTGAATGTCACGTAGTCGTCGGTCGGCTCCTTGGTCGTGTTCATCAGCAGGAACTGGCTGTGCACGGGAAGCCGGCGGATCTCGTCCCAGCCGAGGGTGACCGTCGCGGCCTGGGGCAGGCCGGGCCGGCTGGCCGGATCGCCGGGATTGCGCAGGTCGGCCACCTCGGCCCCGTTCGCGGCGCCGTCGCCGTCGGAATCCTGGCCGTCGATGGCCGCGAACGCCCCGGGGTTCCGTCCGGCGTTCTTGTAGGCCGCGCCGTAGGCGTTGAGAGTGTCGGCCGCCGTCTTGGGGACGCCGGTCCGGTAGCGCGGGTTAGGAAAGACCATCAGGTGGCAGTAGCTGCAGGGGCTGTACTCGCGCTCCGTGTCGGTCCCCTTGACGCCGCCCCTGTGGCAGGTCTGGCAGTCGTCGAGGCGCGTCCCGGCCGCCGCCGGATACCGCCCGATGAAGCCCTGCATGTCTGCGTCGCTCTCATGGCCGACATAGGCCCGCGACTTCACGGCCTGCCGGCCTCCGACGGCGCCGGCGAGCAGGGCCGCCGAGCCCGTGATCGCCGCCGCCAGCATCATGATCCCGATCGATTTTACGTTGATCTTCATACAATCCTCCGGAAAGCGCATCTTAAAGGAACTCGGCCGCGCGGGCAAGGGAAAGTCCCCCCGGCCGGAGCATTTCCCCGTTTTCGGGCATGAGGCCGCCGCGCCTGGCGGCGTTATGGTAAAATCGTGGCGAAGCCCATGTCCATCCGGTCCGCCTCGCCGTCCCGTCCCGAACCCCGCCGCGCCGCGTCCCGGACCTCCGGGACGGCCTAGATGGCCCTCCGGATCGGCGCGGTGCCCATCGGCTTCGAGGTCGGCCTCGGCGCCCTGGCGGGCTACAGCGACCTGCCCTACCGGCTGATCTGCCGCTCCCTCGGCGCGCCCTACTGCCTGACCGAGGCCATGCTCGACCGCCAGGTCCTGCTCGAAGGCAAAATGCGCAAGCGCCTGGTCCGGCTCGACCCGGCCGACCATCCCGTCGCCGGCCAGATCATGGGCGTCGAGCCGGAGACCATGGCCGAGGCCGCCGCCGCCCTCGACCGCATGGGCTTCGACATCGTCGACCTCAACTTCGCCTGCCCGGTCCGGAAGGTCGTGGCCCACAAGCGCGGCGGGGCGCTCATGAACGATCCCGCCCGCGCCCTGGCTACGGTCCGGGCCGTCGTCGCGGCGGTGCCGGGCCGCCCCGTGACTCTCAAGCTGCGCAGCTCCTTTCGGAGCGCCGACGCCTGCCGCGAATCCTTCTGGACGATCGCCCGGGGCGCCTTCGAGGCCGGCGCGGCGGCCATCGCCGTCCACGCCCGGAGCGTCGAGCAGAAATACGCCGGCCGGGCCGACTGGGCCTTCCTGGCCGAGGTCAAGCGGGCCTTCCCCGACCGGACCGTCCTCGGCTCCGGCGACGTCACCTCCCCGGCCGAGGCCCTGCGCCTGATCGCCGAGACGGGCGTCGACGGCGTCCTGGCCGCCCGCGGGGCCATCGGCAATCCCTGGTTCTTCGCCCAGGCCCGCGACCTGGCGGCCGGCCGCGAGCCCCGGCGCCCGGCCCTGGCCGAGCAGCGCGAGGTCATCTACCGGCATTACCGTCTGGCCTGCGAGGCCTACGACCCGCGGCGCGGCCTCAAGATCCTGCGCCACTTCAGCCTCCAGTACGCCAAGATGCACCCCCGCCGGACCGATCTCCGCAACGCCCTCGTCCCGGTGCGCACCGAGGCCGAGTGGCGGGCCGTCATCGACGCCTTCTACGGGACCTGAAGAAGGGGGACCAAGGCCCGCGCCCGCCGTCCCGCCCGGCTTTACACTCCGGCCGGGTTGTGCTATCAAATCGGTGCTCCGAGCCGGAGGCGCTAAAGCCCGGTCGCCAGGCGCCCAGGCCGAAAGGGAGAGGCGGGAAACGGCCTCTCCTTCCCTGATCGAAAAGGAGATAGCGTGGCTCCCGTCATCCGTCCCCCGAGAATGGCCTTCCCCTGGCTGGCGCTGGCGTTCCTGGGCCTGCTGGCCGGGCCCTCGTATCCGGCCCCGGCCCCTTCCGCCGCCGCCCCGGCCCCGGCGCGGACCCTGATGCTGGCCACTACGACGAGCGTCGACGCCACGGGGCTGCTCGACGTCCTGGCCGACGCCTTCAAGGCCGAGTCGGGCATCACCCTCAAGTGGGTCGCCGTCGGCACGGGCGCGGCCCTCAAGCAGGCCCGCGACGGCAACGCCGACGTCGTCATCGTCCACGCCCGCCGGCTCGAGGAAGAGTTCCTCCGCGACGGCTGGGGTGTCAACCGCCGCGTCTTCGCCCGGAACTACTTCATGATCATCGGCCCGCCGGACGACCCGGCCGGGATAGCCGGCGCCTCGTCCGCCGCCGAGGCCTTCGGCCGCCTCCGCCGGAGCGGCGCGGCTTTCGCCTCGCGAGGCGACAAGTCCGGCACCCACACCCGTGAGCTCGAGCTCTGGGCCCTGGCCGGAGGCCGGCCCGGCTCGAACTACCTCGAGACCGGCCAGGGCATGGCCGAGACCCTGCGCGTCGCCGCCGAGCGCCGGGCCTACACCCTGACCGACACAGCGACCTTCCAGGCCTCGAAGGGCCTGGAGGGGCTGCGGCCCCTGTTCGAGAACGCCCCCGAGCTCGAGAACATCTACTCCGTGATCGCCGTCAACCCGGCCCGCGTCCCGGCGGCCCGCTACGGCCAGGCCATGGCCTTCATCGCCTTCCTGACCTCGCCCGGCGGCCAGAAGCTCGTCGGCGGGTTCCTGGGCCGCGCCGGCCGCCCCCTATTCGAGCCGCTGGCCGGCGTCCCCGGGGTGGACCTGGTCAAATGATCGCCCGCGAGCTGGCCCTGGCCGTCTGGATCTCGCTCAAGACGAGCGGGCTGGCGGCCCTGGTCGCCAGCGCCCTGGCCGTGCCGGCCGCGCTCTTCCTGGCCGGCCGCGATTTCCGCGGCAAGAAACTCATCCTGGTCGTCAACCAGACCTGGATGGCCGCGCCCACGGTCGTCATCGGCCTGCTCTTCTATTCTCTCCTCAGCCGCAGCGGACCGTTGGGCGGGCTGGGCCTGCTCTACACCCAGACAGCCATGACCGTCGGCCAGGTGTTCCTCGTCCTGCCGCTCATCGTCGGCTTTTCCTACACCGCCCTGCGGCAGGTCGACCGGCGGGCCCGCCTGACGGCGCTGACCCTCGGCGCCAGCCGACGCCAGGCCGGCTGGATCGTCCTGCGCGAGGCCCGCTTCCCGCTGCTGGTGGCCGTGCTGGCCGGCTTCGCCCGGGCCATCTCCGAGGTCGGCATCGCCATGATGCTCGGCGGCAACATCCGCAACGCCACCCGCAACATCACGACCTCGATCGCCCTGGAGACGGCCAAGGGCGAGTTCCGCAACGGCGTCATCCTCGGCGTCCTGCTCCTGGTCGTCACCCTGGGGATCAACGTCCTGGTCCAGACGGGCCTGCGCGGCCGCGACGAGGAGCCGTGACATGGGCGCGCCTCTCTACCGGCTCGAGAACCTGGCCTATGCCTATCCTGGCCGGCCGGCCGCCTCGCCGTTCTCGCTCGAGCTCGACGAGCTCGCCATCCCCGAGGGCGAGATCCTGGCCCTGGTCGGGCCGAACGGCGCCGGCAAGACGACGCTGCTGATGCTCCTGGCTTTTCTCCTCCGCCCGGCCCGCGGCCGGCTCGAGTTCCGGGGCCTGGACCCCTGGGCGGCGGCCGACGGCGCCGCCGCGGCCCGGCTGGGCGCGGTCCTGCTGACCCACCATCCCTACCTGTTCAAGGGCACGGTGGCCGACAACGTGGCTTTCGGCCTGCGCCTGCGCCGGCTGCCCGAAGCCGAGATCGCCGCCCGGCGGAGCGAGGCCCTGGCCCTGGTCGAGCTCGAGGGCTGGGAGCACAAGCCCGTTTCCGCGCTCAGCGCCGGCCAGGCCCAACGGGTGGCCATGGCCCGGGCCCTGGCCCTGCGGCCGCGGGCGCTGCTGCTCGACGAGCCGACGGCCAACCTCGACGCCCCGCTCGGCCTGCGCATGGAAGCGGTCCTGCGCGACGCCGGCCGGGCCTGGGGAACGACCGTCGTGCTTTCCACCCACAACTTCTCCCAGGCCTCCCGGCTGGCCGGCCGCATCCTCTACCTTTCGGGCGGCAAGCAGGTCGAGTTCGGCCACGAGAACTGCTTCAGCGGCCCGGCCGAGACCGACGGCCGGACGAGTTGGATCGAGATCGGGCCCGGCCTGCGGCTGGTCTTCGCCGGCCGGGTCAAGGGCCGGGTGACCTGCGTCATCGACCCCTCGGCGATCCGGGTGACGGCCGCCGACGGGCCGGCCGCCCCGGGGGCCGGTCCGAACGCCTTCCGCGGCCGGGTCAGCCGCATGGAGATGACCGAGGCCGCCACGGCCCTGGTCCGCGTCGTCGGGGAGGCGGTCTTCCGGGCCTCCGTCCCGCTGGCCGAGATCGAGCGCGGCGGCATTTCGCTTTCCCGGGAGGTTCTGGTAACATTTGATCCGGCCTCCGTCCGGATCGTCGGTGAACGGTCCGGGGAGTCCGGGGAACACCAATGATCGAATTTGCCGAGGCGCGCGCCCTGGTCCTGGCCGCGGCCAGGCGCCTGCCCGCGGAGACCGTGCCGCTGGCCGAGACGCTGGGCCGGACCCTGGCCCGCGACGTCAAGGCCCGCGAGGCGGTGCCGCCGTTCACCAAGTCGGCCATGGACGGCTACGCCGTCCGGTCCGCCGATACGCGGCCGGGCGAAGCCGGGGCCGGCCTGCCCCCCGCCGCCGTGCTCGAGGTCATCGAGGACCTGCCGGCCGGCCGGACCTCGCGGAAAGAGGTCGGGCCGGGACAGGCCGTGCGCATCATGACCGGGGCGCCTCTGCCCCGCGGCGCGGACGCCGTGGTCATGGTCGAGGACACCGAGGCCGCCGGACGGATGGTCCGGGTGCGGCGCGCGGTCAAGGCCGGCGACAACATCGGCCTGGCCGGCGAGGACCTGGAGAAGGGCGAAACCGCGCTCGTCGGCGGGGCGCTCCTCGGTCCGGCCGAGATCGGCCTGCTGGCCGCCGCCGGCTGGGCCCGCGTCCCGGTCGCCCGCCGGCCCCGGCTGGCGGTCATCGCCACCGGCGACGAGATCGTCGAGCCCGGCGAGCGGCTGGGCCGGGGCCGGATCCGCAACGCCAACGGTCCGGCCCTGACGGCAATGGCCCGTCAGGCCGGCGCCGACGCCGCCTACCTCGGCATCGCCCGTGACAAGAACGCCTCGCTGGCGGCCCGGCTGGCCCGGACCAGGGGCGCGGACGTCGTCGTCCTGTCGGGCGGCGTCTCGGTCGGCGACTACGACCTGGTCAAGGCCGAGCTCGAGGCCTCCGGTGTCAAGCCGGTCTTCTGGAAGGTCCGCATCAAGCCGGGCAAGCCCGTCTTCTTCGGCGTCCGGGGCCGGCAGATGGTCTTCGGCCTGCCGGGCAACCCGACGAGCTCGCTGGTGACTTTCTGGCTCTTCGTCCGGCCGGCCATCGACCGCCTGCTGGGGCGGGCGGCCGTCGGACCGGAAGCGGGCACGGCCGTCCTCGACACGGCGATCGCCGTCAAGCCCGGCCGGATGCAGTTCCTGCGGGGCCGGATCGTCGGCCGCGGGCCCGTCCTCAAGGTCGTGCCCTACGAGGACCAGCGCAGCGGGGTGCTGCGGTCCATGGTCCACAGCCGCGTGCTCATCGTCCTGCCGGCCGACGCCTCCCGGCTCGAGGCCGGCCGGGAGGTCGAGATCCTCTACACGGACGGGCGCTAGCCATGGCCGGGCTCAGTCACGTCGACCGCCGCGGCAAGGCCCGAATGGTGGACGTCGGGGCCAAGGCCGTGACCCGGCGCGAGGCCGAGGCTTCGGCCTTCATCAAGCTCGGTCCGGAAACGCTCCGGCTGGTGCGGGCCAACCGGCTGGCCAAGGGCGACGTTCTCAACACGGCCCGGCTGGCCGGCATCCAGGCGGCCAAGCGGACCTTCGAGCTCATCCCCCTGACCCACCCCCTGCCGCTCGACAGCGTGGCCGTCGACATGGACGTCGAGAAGACCGGCATCCGGGTCCGCTGCCGCGTCGCGGTCGAGGCCAGGACCGGGGCCGAGATGGAGGCCCTGACCGGGGCCGCCGTGGCCGCCCTGACCGTCTACGACATGGTCAAGGCCGTCGAGCGCGGAGCCGAGGTCGTCCGGCTGCGCCTCGACTACAAGAGCGGCGGCAAGAGCGGCGTCTTCCGGAGACGGTCATGAGCCCGGCCGCCGGCGGGACGGCGGGCACGGTCGTCTCCGTCAATGCCAGCCTCAAAAAGGGCCAGATCAAGCGCCCGGTCGCGGCGGCGGTCGCTCAGGCCGGCCGCGGCCTCGAGGGCGACGCCCACCGGGATTTCGGGCATCGCCAGGTCTCGCTCCTGGCCATCGAAGACATCGAAGCCCAGAAGGAACGGGCCGGAGCCGGGGCCGGGGCGGCGGCCGGCGTCGAGATCGGTCCCGGCGCCTTCGCCGAGAACCTGACCACGCGCGGCCTCGACCTGGCGGCCCTCCGCGTCGGCGACGAGCTCGTCGTGGCCGGCACGGTCCGGCTGCGGGTCAGCCAGATCGGCAAGGACTGCCACACCCATTGCGCCGTCTATCACCTCATTGGCGACTGCATCATGCCCGCCCGCGGCATCTTCTGCGAGGTCCTGAGCGGCGGCACGATCCGCCCCGGAGACGCGATTGAGCGGGCCTAAGGTCCTGCGCATCTCGGTCACGGACCGCTGCGACCTGCGCTGCGTCTACTGCATGCCCGAGAGCGGCGTGACGCTCGTCCCGATGGACGACATGCTGACCTACGAGGAGATCGCCCTCGTCGCCCGGGGGGCCATGGCGGCCGGGGTGCGGCGCTTCCGCCTGACCGGCGGCGAGCCGCTGGCCCGGCGGGGTGTCGCCGAGCTGGTGCGGCTCCTGGCCGGGCTCGGCCCCGACGACCTGGCCCTGACGACCAACGGCCTGCACCTGGCCGAGCACGCGGCCGGGCTGCGGGCGGCCGGGCTGCGGCGGGTCACGGTCAGCCTGGACACGCTCCGGCCCGAGCGCTTCGCGGCCATCACCCGGCGGGCGGGTCTCGACCGCATCCTGGCCGGGATCGAGGCGGCCCGGGCGGCCGGGCTGGCGCCGGTCAAGGTCAACACGGTCGTCATCCGCGGCGTCAACGACGATGAGATCCCCGATTTCGTCCGCTTCGCCGCCCGGCAGGGCCTGGAGCTGCGCTTCATCGAGCTCATGCCGACGAGCGGCCTGACGGCCGAGTGCAAGGAGCTCGGCGCCTGGCGGCCGGACCTCTTCGTCAAGGGCGAGGAGGTCCGGGCCCGGATCGAGGCGGCCTTCGGCCCCCTGGAGCGTCTGCCGGGCGAGGCCGGCGTCGCGGCCATGGCGCGCCTCGGCGACGGGACGCGCCTGGGCTTCATCACGCCGGTCTCGGAGCCGTTCTGCCGCGGCTGCGAACGGCTGCGGCTGGGCCCGGACGGCCGGCTGCGGATCTGCCTCTTCGACCGCGGCGGCCTCGATCTGCGGCAGGCCCTGCGCCGGGACAAGGCCGGCCAGGCGGAGATCGCGGCCGCCTTCCGGGCGGCCTTCGGGGCCAAGGCGACCTGGGAGCGGGGGGCCATCGAGAGCCTGTCGAACGACATGTTCAGGATCGGAGGCTGACGATGAAAGTCGGCATTCTCACCGTGAGCGACAAGGGCGCGCGGGGCGAGCGCGAGGACAAGAGCGGCCCGGCCATCCGCGGGATGATCGAGGCCGCGGGCGGCGAGGTGGCGCGGACAAGGATCGTGCCCGACGAGCCGGACGATATCCGGGCCGTCCTCGTCGCCTGGTCGGACGAGGGACTGGACCTCATCCTGACGACGGGCGGCACGGGCTTTGGGCCGCGCGACAGGACGCCGGAGGCGACCAGGAGCGTCATCGAGCGCGAGACGCCGGGCCTGCCGGAGGCCATGCGCCGGGCCGGGGCGGAGAAGACGCCGACGGCCATCCTCAGCCGGGCGGCGGCCGGCATCCGCGGCCGGACGCTCATCGTCAACCTGCCGGGGAGCGAGAAGGCCGTGCGCGAGAGCCTGGCCGCGATCCTTCCGGCCCTGCCCCACGGCCTCGACGTTCTCAAGGGCGCGGCCGCGGAGTGCGGGGCGCGGCACGGTCATTAGGCCGCCGGCGGGCGGCGGTCTCCGGCCGCGGGGGGGGGGGGTCGGAGGCGCGGGCCTCAGTCGCCGGCCAGGTCAGGCTTGAAACCGCGGTCCTTCTTCTTTTCGGCGACGCGGCGCTTGTCGGCCAGCATCTTCTCCTTGGCCCGCTTGGAGCGCTTCCTCTTCTGGCGGCGGATCTTGGCGATCCGCTGCTCCTCCTCGCTCTCCTTCCCGAGCAGGGCCGTCTCGATCTTGTCGGCCAGGATGCGGCGGGCCAGGTACCTGTTCAGGGACTGGAACCGCTCCTGCTGGCACTTGACCTCGGTGCCTGTCGGCAGGTGCTTGAGGTAGACGCAGGTCGCGACCTTGTTGACGTTCTGGCCGCCGTGGCCGCCCGAGCGGATGAACTTTTCGACGATGTCCTCTTCGCGGATGCCGAGCCGTTCCATCCGCTCCGCCAAGGCCTGCTCCTTTTCAGGACCGACGCCGTATGTCGCCATATTCCTATCCTACCCAAGCCAAATCGGGGACACAATACTATTTTCCGAATTTCATATCTCCGGCCGGGCGTCAGGAGTTTCTCTCAGCTTCTTTCGGCACCAGGACCGGACGGCTATCCACACGGGCACAGCCAGGACCGCCAAGGAGAGGAAAACGACTCGAGCTAAGCCACTTGAGTCGAACCCAAACAACGATCCTATGCGTGGTTTGGAGAGAACCCTTTCCTCGTTCTCGTCCAGGTAGACCACGTAACGAAACGCATGGGTGGCGAAAGAAAAGGCTTCATCATAATAATACTCGACGAGCTCTTTATGCTCGGCCTTGAACTTCTCTTCTTCTTTGGGATTCTCGCTTAGAAGCCAATAGCCCTTGTTGGACGCGATCCTATCTTTCAATTGTGGTTCGCCCAGAATCCTAATAAGCTCGCCTCTTGTCATCCCCGGCTTGACCTGAGCCAGTTTGGCTTTCCAACGTTCGGTCTGGTTGTGATGGATCGCCCCGGCGATGGCCAGGAATGCAATGATCGCCAGGGCCCAGACGAGGAAAACGAGGATCAATGTGGCCAGAGGCCGATAACGGGTACAGAACGGAATCCGCCAATCCTTGGCCATGAAGTCGATCCCTTTCAGGCGGCTCAATCCACCGAGCCAGATGTTAAGGCCGGTCCGGGCACAAAATCAACTCGGTCGGGAAATTCGGAAAATGGTATTGTGTCCCCGATTTAAGTGGAATAAACTCGGCGCCTGTTCGTCGAAAGCATGGAGGCTCTTATGAAGAAGACCGCCCGGACCCTCGGCGCCATCGCTTTTCTCGCCGCCATCCCGTTCCTGGGCGCGCTCGCCGCGCCTTGCCAGACCCCCCCGGCCAAGCCGCAGGCGCCTCCCGCCGGCGCCCCCGGCCCGCAGGGCCAGCCCCTGCCGCTGCCGAAGCTCGCCCCCGTCCCGCCGCCGCCCGCCGCGCCGGCTTCGGGTCCCAGGACGACGGCCGAGGCGACCGACTACGCCGCGACCTCCACCTGCGCCGACGTCACGGCCTTCATCCGCGACCTCCAGAAGCTTTCGCCCCTCGTCCGGGTCGAGACGATCGCCACCTCGACCGAGGGCCGCGACATCCCGCTCCTGGTCGTCGGCCAGCCCGTGCCCCGCGATCCCCTGGCCCTGCGCTACGATAAGCGCGTCGTCGTCTACATCCAGGCCAACATCCACGCCGGCGAGGTCGAGGGCAAGGAATCGGCCCTGATGCTCGTCCGCGACATCGTCCTCGATCCCAAGCGGCCCTACCTCGACCGCCTCGTCCTCGTCGTGGCCCCGATCTTCAACGCCGACGGCAACGACAAGATGGACCCCCGCAACCGCTACGGCCAGGTCGGCCCCGAGAAGGGCTCGGGCGTCCGGCACAACGGCCAGAACCTGGACCTCAACCGCGACGCCATGAAGCTCGAGAGCCCGGAGCTGCGGGGCCTGGTCCGCAACGTTCTGGGGTGCTGGGACCCGCTCCTGTTCGTCGACTGCCATACGACCGACGGCTCGTTCCACCAGGAGCCGGTGACCTATTCCTGGCCGCTCTGCCCCAACGGCGACGCCGTCATCCTCAAGTACGCCCGCGACAAGATGCTGCCGGCCGTCGACGCCGTCCTGGAAAAGAAGTACGGCACCCTGGGCCTGCCCTACGGCGACCCCATGGATTTCCGGGATATGGGCAAGGGCTGGCGGACCTTCGGTCACGAGCCCCGCTACATGACGAACTACATCGGCCTCCGCAACCGCCTCGCGGTCCTCATCGAGAACTACAACTACGCCGACTTCAGGACCCGCGTCGCCGGCAACTACCACATGCTCCAGGCCCTGCTCGATTACTGCTGGACGAACGCCGCCGAGCTCCAGACGCTGGTGGCCGACGCCGATGCCCGGACGGTCCAGGCCGGCCTGGCCCCGGCCGGGGCCGACACCTTCGGGCTGGACATCGACGTCCGGCCCCTGCCCGCCCCGATCTCCGTCCTCGGCTACGAGATGGAAGCCCCGCCGGCGTCCGCCGAGGGCGCGGCCCGCGGCCCCTTCCCGCGGCTGCGGCCGACAAACAGGTCCAAGACCTACACCATGCCCTACCACGCCGACTTCTTCGCCAAGCGGACCGTCCGTCTGCCCTTCGCCTACCTGATCGCGGCCGCCGGGCAGGACATCCCGGCCAAGCTCCGCCAGCACGGCGTCGTCGTCGAGCGCCTGACCGAGCCGGCCGTTATCGAGGCCGAAGCGTTCCGCATCCAGGAGGTCAAGGGCGCCGAACGCCTCTACCAGGGACACCGGACCAACACGGTCAAGGGCCAGTACGCCCTCGAGAAGAAGGACTTCCCCGCCGGGACCCTGCTCGTCCGGACGGCCCAGCCCCTGGGCCGCCTGGCCGCCTACCTTCTCGAGGCGGAAAGCGACGACGGCCTGCTCGTTTGGAATTTCTTCGACCGGGATATCGTCGCCCAATGGGGCCGGGCCGCGCAGACCTACCCCGTGTACAAAATCTACGGGCCGGCGAATCTGGCCGCGGAAGCGATCGACTAGGCCCCGGGCGGGGCCCTACTTCTTTTTCTTCTTCGCCGAGACCAGGTACTTGCCGCAGTTCTCGCAGACGTAGATGTCGTTGGACTCTTCCATGGCCGAGTACATCTGCGTCGAGATGTTGATGTTGCAGCTCTGGCAGACCCCTTCGACGGCGTCGGCCACGGCGAAGCCGTAGCGCTCCATCAGCCGGTCGAAGCGGGAGAGGACGTCCTTGTCGAACTCCTCCCGGATCATGGCCGCCTGCTTCTGGAGCTCCTTCTGCTGCTCCTTGGAAGCTTTCTTCCTTTTGAGCTCGATCTCCTGGAGCTTCTTGAGCAGGCGGGCCCGGCTGACGATCTTCTCCTCGTGGATGAAGCGGAACTCGATGCCGGAGAGGATCTCATAGAGCTCGGTCTTGTCCTTGGCCGCCATGATGCGGCCGCGGTTCTCGGGCTTGATGAGGAAGCGGGCCAGGCCGGCGAAGAGGTGGTTGAAAAGGCCGGGCAGGGTCGGGTTCCAGACAACAAGGATGATCAGGTGGACCTTCTGGCCGTCATGGGCGTCGAAGTCGATGCCCTTGTCCGACCGGCCGACCGCCACGGCGATCTGGTCCTCGGAGTCCACGCGGGCGTGCGGCAGGGCGACGCCGTAGCCGATGGCCGTGGTCACGAGGCTCTCGCGGTCGATGATGCGGGTCAGGATGAGCTTCTTGTTGACGATGAGCTTCTGCTTGGCCAGCACGTCGAGCAGCTCTTCGATGGCCTCGACCTTGTCCTTGCTTTTCAGGTCGAAAACGACCTGGTTGGGTTTAAGATAATCGGAAAATAGGGAGATATGAAGCGCAGGTTTATCCATGCTCGTTAAATTTTATCACAGCCGGCCGGAAAAAGACAATGACCCGCTCCCCGCCCCCCGGAAGGCCCCCGGGGTGCCCGGGGGAGCGTCGGGACGCCAGCCGGCCGGGGCGCCTCCCCCGGCGGATCACTTGCCGGGTTGGCGCTTGAACGGGCTCGTTGGCCCGAACTGCGGCAGGGCTTCGCGGTCCTGGAGCAGGCCTACGATCTCCTGGGCCCAGCCGACTATCTGGAGCGCGCCCCGGAAGTCCCAGTCGGGCTGGATCTCATCGCTCACCTTGTGGTACTTGGCCGCCCGGTAGTCCTCGAACTTCCTCTGGACCAGGCCCGGGTCCGGCCCCCGGGCCACGATCCCCTGGCTGAGCCAGACCCCGGGGATGCCGGCCCGGGCGAAGCTGAGCTGGTCGGAACGATAAAAGAAGCCGAGCTCCCGGTTCCGTTCGGGGATGTAGCGGAGGCCCAGCTTCCCGGCGGCCTCGCGGCAGACGAAGTCGAGGTCGGACTGGTCAGCCCCGATGGCGAAGACGTCTTCGGTCTCGCCCCAGACGTTGACCATCTCGAGATTGATGTCGGCGACGACGCTATTCGGGTCGACCGGCAGGTGGCGGGCGAAGTAGTCCGAGCCCAGGAGGAGCTGCTCCTCGGCCGTCACGGCGACGAAGCAGAGGTCGTTCTTGAGCTTATCCGGCCGCTGGGCGAAATAGCCGGCCAGGGCCAGCAGGGCGGCCGAGGCCGAGCAGTTGTCGACGGCCCCGTTGTAGATCTGGTCGCCGGCCAGGGTCCTGTCCCGGCCGAAATGATCGTAATGGGCCGAGAGGACGATCGTCCGCTTCGCCGCGGCCGGGGCCTTGGCCCGGATGATGCCGGCCACGTTGACGCCGTCGACCGAGCGAAAAGGCTGGCGCTCGCGGACTTTGGCCGTCAGCCCCAGGGGCACGGGCGCGAAGTCCGGCGTCTCGGCTTTCTCGCGAAGGGCCCGGCGGTCGAGCTTGGCCGCGGCCAGTATCCGGTCGGCCGCCGGGCCGGAGACCCAGCCCTCGAACAGGAGGCCCGGCCGGCGGTCCGGCAGGAAGAAGTTCTCGCTGCCCCAGGAGGCCCGGAGCACGTCCCAGCCGTAGGCCGCGCCCTTGTCGTCGTGGATGATGAGGACGCCGGCGGCGCCGAGCTCGTCGGCCTTCTGGAATTTATAGGGCCAGCGGCCGTAATAGGTCATGGCCTCGCCGTCGAAGACGCCGCCGGGCCGGTTGCCCGGCTCGTTGACCTCGACGAGCAGGACCTTGCCCGCCAGGTCCATCCCCTTGATGTCGTCCCAATCCCGCTCGGGGGCCTGGACGAGATAGCCGCCGTAGACGAGCTCCCCCGCGGCCTCGGGCGGGGCGTCCTGGCGCTCGGTCAGGACGACGAACTCGTCCCGGGGGGCGGGCAAAAGGCTCACTGACGGGCCGGCGATCTCAAGGGAAGCCTGAGGGTCGGGCGTCGTGCCGACGAGCGGGAACGATTGCCGGTAGCTCCCGGCGAACGGGGGCTCCAGTCCCATGGACCGGAAGTAGTCCTCGTGGTACCGGGCCGCGAGCTCGATGCCGTTCGTCCCGACGGCCCGGCCCTCGAGCTGGTCGCTCGAGAGGTAGCGGATGTGGGCGGCCAGCTCGTCGGCCGTGACCGGCTCCATCCGGCTCCGGGACCCCTGGCAGGACGCGAGCGACGCGACAAGGACCGCCGCCGCCCCGGCCAGAACGCTCTTTCGGATCGTCTCTCTGTTCATCGTTCCTCCGGCAACAGGTCTTCCGGCGGGACTATATCACAAAACGGGCCGGCGCAGGTTGACCGGGGATGCGCTTTGTCCTAACATGGGTTTTCGCGGCCGCCGAGGCCGGAGAAAGGAGCCTGCCATGACGAGATTCCATAGATCCGCCGCGGTTTTAGCCGCCGCCGGCCTCGTTGCCCTCATCCTGCCCCAGGACCTGCCGGCCCAGACGGCCGCGGCCAAGGCCGAGCTGCCCGTCCTGGTCACGTCCTGCGGGCAGAGCAACGCCCCGACGACGATCAAGATCGTCCTGCAGCGGCTGAAGATGGCCTACGACATCGACGCCCTGGCCACCCCCGAGACGCTCAAGGCCAAGCCCTACAAGACCATCATTATCACCATGGGGGCGAGCCTCAAGGGCATGGGCGCGGCCGGCATCCAGATCGAGGACGAGCTGGCCCGGGCGGCGGCCCTGATCGCCGAGGCCCGGAAGCAGGGCATCAAGATCATCGGCGCCCATATCGAGGGCATGAAGCGGCGCTCCCAGGGCGCGGCGGCCGGCGACACGACCGACGAGCAGTCGATCGACGCCGTGGCCCCGAACTCCGCCATCCTGCTCGTCTACAAGGAAGGGAACGGCGACGGCCGCTTCTCGACCATTGCCGGGGCCAAGGGGATCCCGCTCATCGAGTTCGAGAAGACGATGGACCTGATCCCGACGCTCGAAAAGCTTTTCGCCAAGTAGCCCGATGGGCCGCCGGGACGGCCCCTATTTCTTCCTGATCGTTACCAGCCCCAGCTTCTCCTGGATCCCGACCCATTTCTCGACCTCGAGGAGGTCGAGGGGCTCGAACTCGGCCGAGGCGGCGTCGCGGATGTCGAGGATCGAGCGCTCGCCGTCGACGAAGTTCCTGAGCTCCCTCTCGGCTTTCATGATGGACGGCGACGGCCGGTAATCGAGCTTGCGGATCTCGTCGCGGAGCTCCCACAGGGCCATCATGCCGCCCGGCTTGTCGGTGCGGACGGGAACGAGTCCGGCCAGCCGCGCTTCGTCCGCGGTCGGGGCCGCCTTTCCGGTCTTGACGCCGAGCGCCCGGCACCGGGCCGCGCAGAGGTCGTCGATATCCTTGAGATAAGAGGCCAGGACGGCATCGAGGCGGGCCAGCCGGCCGGCCAGCACGGCTTCCGCCGCGGCGTCGCCGTGGAGGAAGAAGCCGACGGAAGCCAGGGTCTTCTTCTCCCGCACCACGCCCTGGGTGGCGAGAACGCGGGCCTCCCTGGCCGCCTGGCGGATCGACTTGGCGTCGGCCGCCAGGAGCAGCCGCTCGGCCCGGGCCCGGTCGTCGCCCAGCCGGCCGCCCTGCCGGGCCGAGATCTCGGCCATGATCCGCGACGCCTCGGCCGGGCCGGCGTTGGCCAGGAACTCGCCCGCGGCGGCCGAGATGGCGACCACCCGCTTGAACTGGGTGGCGTCGGACTTGTCCGGCGTATCGGCGCTGGTGTGGTACCACTGGTCCGGCCAGACGATCATCAGCACGGCGGGGATGCGGATGCCTCCGTCGACGAAGACGTCGTGGTCGCTGCCGCCCGAATAGCGCTCGACGAGGAAGTAGAACGGGTCCCGCGAGCCGGTCGGGGCCAGGACGCCGCCCGTCGCCCAGTTGGCCTCCTGGGCGTCCCGCTGGGAATCGCCCATCCACTCGATATAGGAAGCCATGACGTCGTTGAGGTAGGTCGGCAGGGACCAGGGCGTCTGGTTGAGGCGGAAGTAGCTCCGGTTCATGATCAGGCCCTCGCCGACCATGTCCAGGTTGATGTCGGCGAAGATGCGCTTGCGGATATCGGGGTTCAGCCGCAGGTAGGCCGCGGTCCCGGAGATCTCAGGGACGAAGAGGAAGCGCACCGACCGCTTGAGCGGCGGGATGCGGCCCTCGGTCGTGAGCTTCTTCAGGACGCGGGCCGTCTCCAGGATGGCCGCCGCGCCGGAGGCGTTGTCGTTGGCCCCCTGCTTGGCCCAACCCTCGTAGAGATGGGCCGTGAAGACGAGCTCCTCGTCCGGGCGCTCCGTGCCCTTGATCAGGCCGACCGTCAGCTGGTCCTTGTAGCCCTCGACAAGCTGGGCCCTGGCCACGGCCCGCAGGACGACGCGCTCGCCCCGCTCCAGGCTGTCGCGGAGATCCTGGCCCTGCCGCTCGGAGATCATGAAGCCGAAGGTGGCCCGGTCCTTTTCGGCCGGCCGCAGGCCGCTCCAGCCGACCTCGTCGCGGTCGAACTCGGGATGGCTCGAGGACCAGCCCACGAGCCCGGCGGCGCCGTGCTTCAGGACCCCGATCCGGCGGGCCATCTCGGGGGAGCCGTTGACCAGCAGTATCTTGCCTTCGACGTCTTTGTTCTTGTAGAACTCCTCGCGGTTGCCCGGCCCGACGTAGACGAGCTCGGCCGTCGTGTCCGTCGATTCGCTCCCCGAACAGAGGCAGGCGGGGACCGAGTCGAGGTCGGTGATCTTGCGCAGCTCGGGTTCGACCATCCAGAGCTCGGCCGCTTCGGCGTCCCAGGTCGTCCGGCCCTGCACCGGCAGGTCGACGGTGTAGGCCTCGTCCAGGCCGTACTCCCGCAACTTGGCCAGGACGTAAGCGGATTCAAAATAGCCGGTCCGGTATTCTTCGGCTTTGCGGTTCCGGACGAACCCGGCAAGCGAGATCTCGCTCTGGAGCGCCAGCTCGCCGGAAGCCTCGTTGACGATGGCTTGAAGGACCTGCGGCGCGCTCGGGGCGGGGCGCGGCGGGGTGTCCTGGGCGGCGACGGCCCCTAGAAGGACGAGGCCGGCGGCGACGGCCATGACGGCGGCGGACGGGATGCGTTTCATGCGGACCTCCGGAACCGGGATTCGAGCGGACATTCTAACGGACGGGGGGCGGAAAGCCAAGGCGGCGCCGGATCGCGCCTGATCGCCCGGCCGTCACGGAACCCTAAAAAGGGGTTCCCCGGCGGGGACCGACTGTGCTACAATCCCGCCGGGACGGGGAGGACGAGGGGGCCGAAGGAGGTCCGGTCCATGGTCGCAACGGAAACCGCCAAGACGGTCATCCTTATCCTGCTGGGGCTCGCCATCCTCTGGATCGTCATCCTCATCGTCAAGAACGACATGCAGACGATCCTCCGGGCTATTATCGTGGCCGCCGTGTTCGGGCTGGCGTTCTACTACGTCGATCACACCAAGCTCGAGAAGCTGTCCTTCCAGGCCATCAAGGAGGAGCTCTTCCCGGTCCGGTCCCGGGCCTACACCTTCGACCGGCGGGAGGGCACCATCGCCGGCCGGCCGATCACCACCTTCGTCTTCCAGGACCCCGGGCCGCCCCTCTCCCTGGTCATGATGAGCGGCGGCAAGTACATGGCCGTCAAGGACATCCGGTCGGTCAACGTCGTCCTCGAATACATCGGCCTGCCGCCCGTCAGCGAGGGCGTGGCCGAGCTGGCCTCGATCACCGGCCGGACGATGGACGCGGACAAGTTCCGCTGGGACGATTACGAGCCGGGCGTGCTCCTGCTCGAGCGGGGCATCTGCCGGGACATGGGCTCGGCCGAGACGTTCACCTGCATCGCCCGGATCACGGTGACGGGCCGATGAGGGCCTCATGAGCGCGACGACCGCCGCCGCCCTGATCCTGGCCGTCATGGTCGCGGCCTTCGTCGCGGCCAAGCTGCTCAAGGTCTCGACCGAACTGGCCCTCTTCGCCGCCGCCCTGGCCGGGGCCCTGGCCGGGGGCCAGGGCCTGCCGGCCCGGGCCATCGTCGAGGGGGCCTTCACCTACTTCGACATCGTCCTCATCTTCGTCACGGCCACGCTGTTCATGAACCTGCTCAAGGAGTCGGGCGCCGTGGCCTTCGTCGTCCGGGCCATCCTGCGCCGCTTCCACCGCCGCAAGGCCTGGCTCTTCATCCTGCTGGCCCTGCTGCTGCTCGTGCCCGGCGCCCTGACCGGGGCCGGCAGCGTCACCGTCCTGATCATGGGGGGCATGGCCGCCACGGTCCTCGGCACCATGGACATACCCGCTCCCAAGGTCGCGGCCATCATCTTCGTCATCGCCGGCCTGAGCGCGGCCGCGCCGCCGGTCAACCTCTGGGCCATGCTGACGGCGGCCGGGGTCAACATGCCCTACGTCGGCTTCTTCCTGCCGCTGCTCGTGCCCTGCGTCCTGCTGGCCCTCGTGACCATCTTCATCCTCGGGGCCGGGGCCAAGCCCGTCGACCTGGCCAAGGCCCTGGCCGAGCTGCCCGAGGCCCCGGCCCGGATGAACTGGGCCCGGGTGGGGACGCCGTTCCTGATCTTTTTCGCCCTGGTCGTGGCCGGGCGCGCCCTGCCCTTCAGCCTGCCGGTCCTCGGCCTGCCGCTGATGTTCGCCGCGGCGGCCGCCGCCGCGGTCCTGCTCTCGCCGGTCCGCATCGACGTCCTCCGGACCTCGCGCGAAACGGTCCATCAGCTCCTGCCGCTCATCGGGATGCTGACCTGCGCCGGCATCCTGGTCGAGATCATGGCCCTGACCGGGGTCCGCGGCCTGATCGCCATCACCGTCGTCACCCTGCCCGTTTTCGTGGTCATCCTGACCCTGGCCCTGACGCTGCCGGTGTCCGAGGCGGTGCTGATGTGGGGCGCGGCGCCCGTCCTGGGCGTGCCGCTGGTCCTTCTCTTCAACACCATCGGCCTCAACCCGGTCGTGGCCCTGGCCGGCATGAGCGTCCTCTGGCCGCTGGGCGACGCCATCCCGCCGACGGCCATCATCGGCCGGCTGACGACGGCGACCATCGGCATGAAGGAGCCCTACGGGAGATTCCTGAGGTATTGCCTCGTGCCGGGACTGATCATCGCCGTTGTCGGCACGCTGATGGTCGTCTTCAGCAAGAAACTCGCCTTCCTGACGGTGTTTTAACATGAATACGATCGTGACCGTCCTCTACTACGTCCTGACGGCCTACATCGCCGTCCTCATCGTCTGGAACTTCCTTAAGCGCAAGAGCTGGCAGGAGGAGCTCCTCTACGTCATCGTCCTTATCCCCTTCGTCCTGCGACTGTTGAGGCTCAAATGATGCGCAAGCTCGTCTCCGCCGCCATCGGGACGGCCCTGGCCGTTTTCGCCGGGATCAGCTTCCACCACAGCCGGCACCTGCGCGAGCCGGTCGTGCCCGGGCCGGCCGTCTCCCGGGTAGCCACGCTGGGCGATTATTTCGCGCCGCTCAAGGGCACGATCAACGACGCCAATATCTACATCCTCGAAGGGAAGGAGCCGGGCGGGACGGTCTTGCTCCTCGGCGGCACTCACCCGGAGGAGCCCGCCGGCCGGCTGGCGGCCTGGATCTTCGCCGAGAACGCCGAGCTGCGGCAGGGCCGCATCCTGCTCGTTCTGTCGGCCAACCGGAGCGGCACCACGGCCACCCGGATCGGCGGCGCCTATCCCGCCGACTTCACCATCCCGACGGCCTGGGGCGGCCAGACGTTCCGCATGGGCGACCGCTGGTCGAACCCCCTCGACCAGTGGCCCGACCCCGAGGTCTACCTCCACTACCCGTCGCGCCAGCAGCTGGCCTACGTCGATATCCGCAACCTCAACCGCTGCTTCCCCGGCCGGCCGGACGGCCTGCTGACCGAGCGGACCTGCTACGCCATCTGCGAGCTCATCCGCCGGGAAAAGGTCGACATCGAGATCGACTTCCACGAAGCCGAGCTGCAGTACCCGGTCATCAGCACGATCGTGGCCCACGAGAGGGGCGCCGACCTGGCGGCGGCGGCCTCGATGTTCATCAGCAGCTTGGAGGGCTTCGCCATCGGCGTCGAGAACTCCCCCAAGGCCCTGCGCGGCCTGTCGCACCGCGAGATCGGCGACGCGACCGGCGCCATCTCGCTCCTGCTCGAGGCGCCGGAGCCCTTCCTGGACGCCACGCGCGGCCGGACCGACCGCCGGCTCCTGCTCACCGGCCGGGACCCGTTCGTCGTCCGGGCCGGCCGGCGCGGGCTGCTGTTCGAGAAGATCGACGAGAAGGGCTGGCCGATCGACGTCCGCGTCGGCCGGCACACCTCGACCGTCCTCCAGGTGCTGGAGATCTGGTCGGGCGACCACCCGGACCGGGCCGTGGTCGTGGCGGGCGTGCCCCGCTACGCCGAGGTCGTCGAGAAAGGCACGGGGGCCTTCCTCAAGGACCCGAAGTCGGTCGACCCGGGCCGGCTCTCCTTCGAGTAGCCGACCGCGGGCCGGGGACGCGTCAGGCCGCCGTCTTCTTGCCCCGGGCGAACCCGACGACGGCCAGGATGACGGCCAGCGCCAGCAAGAGACCCAGGATCAAGGTGACGGACTTCTTGGCCGAGACCGTCTTGTCCAGCGTGGCCTGAAGGCCGGTCTTGTCGGCGTTCAGGGCGGCCATGGCCTTGGATTGCTCGTCGGCCGCCGTCTTGAGCGCGGCCACGTTCTGCTGGAGCGAGGCGATCTCGCCGTCCTTGGCCGCGATCGCGGCTTCCATCTCGGCCGCCTTCTTCTTCAGCCCGGCGATCAGGCCGTTGAGGCCGCGGACCTTCTTCGTCAGCGTCGCCTCGGTTTCCTTGCCGGCGGCAAGGGCCTTGTCCAGCTCGGCCTTCTGGGTTTCCAGGGCCGCGACCTGCTCCTTGAGGGAGGCCACGCCGGCGGCCAGCTGCTTGTTCTGGTCCTGGGCCCCGGCCAGGGCGGCCTGGACATCGTTCAGGCTCTTGTCCAGGGCGCCGTTCTTCTGCTGCAGATCGTCGATCTTGCCGTTGGCCTCGGCCATCTGGGAATTGTGCTGATCCTCGAGCGTTTTATAGCGCTTCTTGGAAACGCATCCGACGGACGAGACCAGGAAGACGGCGGCGACGATCAGGGTCAGAGCGGCGAGTGTTTTCTTGGACATGACTCTCCCTCCTCGAAGATTTATCCTTTAACCAAGGATTGTGCCGAATCCGGGAGCACCGAGACGTTCGCGGGGATATCTTCGGCCGGGACGCGGCGCTTGTCAACAGAAAAAAAAGGCTCTTCTCCCATCTCCGGGAGAATGCCTCTCTTCGGCTAGGCTCATGGCCGGCACGGAGCGGACTCTGGGGAGCGGAGGTCAGGATCACGGCCGAGCACTCGAGGCCGGGATACTGGGAAATATCTTCGGAAAGCGCTTTCTTCCGATATCTCCCAGAAGCATGGCTCCGAGTCGCTCCGCCATGCTTCTGATGGTCGCTTCGATGACTCCGCTCCCTGCCGGTCCCCCTCTCCAGCAACGGGGATCTTCGAGGCAACGCCAATCGCAGCCGCGAGAGGGAATCCCGGAGATGGGAAAAGAGCCGGAAGAACGGGGCCCGTCAGAGGCCGGGCCGGCGCCGGCCGAGGAGGGCCAGCAGGACGGCCAGGCCCGCCAGATAGCCGGCCGTGAGAAGCGTCCGGACCGGGGAGCCCGAGGGCAGGCCGACGCGGCCTTGGCCGGGCTCGGGCAGGGGCCGGGGATCCCAGGGCAGGCCGTAGCGCTCGCAGAGGCCCCTGACGTTCAGGAGGTGGATGACGGGCACGCCGGCGGCGGCCATGGCCTGGAGCACGCCGCGGCGGGGCGGCGGCGGGATGGCGATCCGTCCGGCCAGGCCCGGCGCGACCGTCAGGACCTCGGCGTCCGTGCCCAGGTTGGCCCAGCTGCCGCCGATATTGACGAAGGCCCTGATCGGCCGGCCGGCCGCGGCCTCACGGTAGAGAGCCAGGCGCCGGGCGACGTTGCGCTCGAGGTCCGGCTCCTCGAGGAAGGCGGGGCCGGCGTCGGCCCGGATGCGGGCGGCGAGAAGATCGCGCCCCTCCAGGCTCAGGTCCCGTCCGACGTCGCCCTCGCCGCCGACGGCCCGGGCGATCGGCCGGACGTCGAAAAGGCCCTTCTCCCGCAGGCACTCCTCCATGTCCAGCCAGGAGAACGCGGGAAGGTTGCCGCCCCACTCCGAGGCTCCGAGCGACGAGACGATCAGGGGTACGGCGCCCAGGGCCCGGGCCGCGGCCAGCGTGGCCACGATCAGGGCCGGGAACGAGCTCGAGGCGCCGACGGCCACGACATCGCCCCGCCGGACCCCGGCTTGGTCCAGGAGCGAGACGAGGAGCCCGGCGAAGGCCGGGTTGGTCGTCGTCCTTTTCGCCTCGAGCCGGCCGGTCGAGGTCGTGATCTCGGAGGTCTCGACCCCGATCAGGCCCGTGCCGTTGGGGTCGGCGGCCGGGTCGACGGGGATGCCGCGGACGGCCCGGCACTCCCGCAGGGCCGTTTCCGCCGCGGCCATGAGCCGCGAGGCCTCGAGGGCCGCGGCCCGGACGGCCGGCGGCGGGGGCGGGGGCGGCAGAAAGCGGAGGGTCAGTAGATAGGCCAGGCTCAGGGCCGCCGCGGCGTAGACCGCCGCCGGCCCGGATCTCCCCTCCCCGGATTTCATAGCAGAGCCGCCAGCGAGGCCGCCGCGTAAGTCAGGGTCGTGACCGCGACGAGCGAGGCCAGGACCGGCAGGGGCTTCTGCCGGGACAGGCTCGAGGCCAGGATGCCGGGCACGATCAGGCCGATGGCCCGCAGCCCGGCCGGCGCGCCGAAGAGCGACGGCAGGAGTACGGCCCAGGCCTGGGCCAGGACGGCGCCGACAAGGACGGCCAGCACGAAGCGGCGGCGGCCGAAGAGTATGAGCCGGCGGGCCAGCAGGCCGACCGCGGCCCAGGCCAGGAGGGCCACCCCGACCGTGGCGGCGATCCGCAGCGGCTGGCCGACGTAGAGGGCGAAGTAGCCCGGAACGATGAGGCCGCCGGGAGACACATCGGTCAACTCGGCCCAGAGGATGGCCAGGAGGAGCCCGACGACGAGCGTCTCAACCGGCATGGGCGGCCCCCGTTCGGTCCCAGAAGCGGACCAGGTCCTCCCCCGGGCCGACGAAATTGCCGAGCCCGACGATCACGGGCTCGGCCGGCGCCAGGGCCATGACCCGGTCCATGATCACCTCTGGACAGGCCGCCTCGACCAGGGCGACGGTCGGGCCGTCCTCGCCGGCGGCCCGGCGGAAGCGGCCGAGGGCGGCCGGCGCGCCCGGGCCGATCAGGGCCACGGCCGCGAAGCCGCGGAAGAAGCCTTGACGGGCCGCGCCGATCCATTGGAGCGTCCGGTCGCCGCGGTCCTGACGCAGGCTCAGGACGCCGACCAGGGGGCGGCCGGCGAACGGGCAGGCCTCCTCGACCGCGCGGAGCGAGGCGGCCGACGAGTCCGGCTCGTTGGCGGCAAAGAGGTTGAGGCACACGGCCGGGCGGGGCGGCCGGCCGAAGCCGCCGCGCCAGAGGCGCAGGGCCCCCGGATCGGGCGCGGCCGCGGCCATCCCGGACTCGGCGGTCCGGGGGTCGACGCCGAGGGAGGCCAGGACGGCCCGGGCCAGCCTCAGGTTGGGCTCGAACCCGCCGAGCGGCGGCCGGTCCGACCCCTCCGCGCCGCGGGCCACGGGGCGAACCGTCGCCCGGCGCCGGGCCGCGGCCGCGGCGAACGCCGGATCGGCTTCCTCGGCCGGGATGAAGACCTCGGCCCGCGGCGGGACGGCCGAAGCCAGGGTCCGGGCGATGGAAGCCCGGTCCCGTCCCATCGCGTCCAGGTGGTCGAGCCGGACGTTCGTCACCACCAGCGTTCCCGGGCGCAGGATGGATCGGGACTCAGCGGCCAGGCATTCGCCGCCGATGCTCATCATCTCGGCGACAAGGGTGTCGGCTCCGATCGAGGCGGCCAGGGCCGCCAGGCGGATCTGCTCGCGGATCGAGGCCGGCCCGGTCCGCGCGATCTCCCGCTCCGTGCCGTCGGGGAAGATGAGGACCGGCTTGGAGCCCGTTGTCTTGGCCAGGACCCGGGCCCCGGAAGCCCGCAGGCCGGCCGCGACGAGCCGGGTCACGCCGGACTTGCCCCGCGTTCCCGTGACGGCGACCCGGCGCGGGACCCGGCCGAGGGCCCGGTCCAGCCGGACCCGCTCGGCGCCGAGATAGAGAAGGAAGGCTGCCAGACAGAGGATCAGGACAAAGAGCTCGCGCAGGGCCGCTGTCTCCGCTCGTTACCCGCCGGAACTACTTCTTTCTTCGTTCCAGCCCGTCCAGGGCCTGCCTGTAGGCCGCCTCGTCGACGACGCCGAAGGTCACCTTCCTGTTGAAGGTCTCGAGCTCGCCCATATAGCGATTGCCCGAGGTCTGGGTGATCTTCCATTGGCTGGGCTGAACGAAGGCGAAGGTATACTTGATGAAGAACTGGTCGTAGGGATAGATCCAGATCTCGGCCCGGTTGGCTCCCAGGTCTTCGCCGCTGCGGCTGGCCTGGTCGGAGCTCTGGCCGGGCATCATCAACTGGGCGTTGAAGCTGACGTTCTGGTCGTAGTCGACCGAGGCCGGGGCGCCGTTGAGGATATAGACCCGGCCGCGGTCGGTGTTCCACGGCTGGTTCCGGTTCTCCGGCTTGAAGTTCTTCATGATGTAGTCCATGCGGGCCGTGAACTTGCCCCGGGCTTCGGCCGTCCGGTGGGCCCAGAAAAGCTCCTGGAAGCCCAGGCGGCCCGCGTCGGAGAGGTCACGGTAGAGCTTGCGCTCGAACTCCTGCATGATCATGTAGTGCTGGGTGTACCAGGCATCCTTCTTCGGGATGGCGGCGGAAACGAAGGCGCCGCCCGCCGCGGACGCCATGAAAAGCGCCGCCACGAAGCCGATGAGACAACGGGACCGATCGTTCGTCATGGCCGACCTCCGGGGGGACATCGCGGTTCCGGACCAAGTATAAGCCGCCGCGCCCATGGCGTCAACCGGACATTCCGGCCGCGGCCCGGACGGCCGTCCGGCCCGGCGCATATTCCGGAATAATCCAATTAATTGGATTCGTCCAAATTTACGGATGGACCGCGGGCCATGTTGGCGCGCATCTGACTGTCATTAAACGCTTTAGAAACAACCGCATCTTGGCATGATACTTGCTTAAATGGGGCCTTACGAAGATGATGAATTTTAGATCCAACTTGAACGAGGAGGTGATAGCCGGAGTAGGCCCAGGCATGAGGTTTAGGGAAGGGGCAGGAACTCGGAGCTCTTGCCTCGGGGCCCCCGCGGCCGCGGACGGTCAACCGGCCGGCGCGCGGCGGGCGGCCTTTGGGACTGAGGTTTTCGACATCTAGGAGGATTTATTTTAATGACTAAAAAGCTGATTGTTGCGGTCCTCGCCATCTTCATGGCCGGCACCGCCTTCGCCCAGCTCGTCCCGACCTCCAAAATGGAAGGTAAGGTCCTGGACGCGACGGGCGCTCCGCTTCCCGGCGTTTCGGTCGAAGCGACGAGCCCCCGGCTGGTCGGCAAGGCCACCGCGGTCACGGACGGCGACGGATCCTATCGTCTGTTCTCTCTGCCTTCCGGCGTCTACGAGATCGTCTTCACGCTGCAGGGCTTCAAGACCCTGATCCGGAAGGACATCGTCGTTCAGCTGTCCCAGACGCTGACGATGAACGTCACGCTCGAACAGGCCGCCCTCGAAGAGCAGGTCACGGTCATCGGGCAGAGCCCGCTGATCGACGTCAAGAGCACGGTCAAGGGCCAGACCATGACCAAGGACGTGTTCATGAGCCTGCCCCGCAACCGGAGCTTCGACGGCCTGATCAGCACCGTCCCCGGCGTCCAGTATGACCAACGCACGGGCGGCCTCTCGGTCGACGGCGCCACCGGCACCGAGAACATGTGGTACATGGACGGCGCCGACATCACCCAGGTCCACACCGGCGTCAGCTCCCAGGGCGCGGTCATGGAGCTCGTTGACGAGGTCAAGGTTACCGCTTCGGGGTACAACGCCGAGTACGGCGGCTCCATGGGCGGCGTCGTCAACGTCATCACCCGGTCCGGCGGCAACGCCTATCACGGGGATGTCAGCTTCTATTACAACGACAACACCCAGCTGATGCAGGGCAAGTCCCGCACCTACTTCCGCTGGAGCCCGACCGACAGCAACGTCCCCGAGTACGTCAACGACGACGACCTGTATTGGCAGGGCGGTCGCGGCCGCGACGACTACAAGCGCTACGAGGCCGTTTTCACCCTCGGCGGCTACATCCTCAAGGACAAGCTGTGGTTCTTCACGTCGTTCAACCCGGTCTATTCCCGGACCTGGGGCCAGCGCTATTTCGCCAGCGACGACGACCCCGCAATTTCCGGGAACCAGGCTCCCTGGAACTGGTTCTTCAACAAGAACAAGGCGTTCAACGGCCAGATCAAGCTGACCGCCGCCCCGATGAGGGGCCTCCGCGTGTCGGCCAGTTTCGTCAACAACTGGTCCAACTACCGCGGCGCCCTGCCCAGCATCCTGGGCTCCAGCTCCAAGAGTTATGCCTGGGGCAACCAGGGCTATGACTATCCTAACTGGTCCGCCGCCTTCCTGGCCGACTACAGCGCCAGCAACAACCTCCTGATCAGCCTGCGCGGCGGCTACCACCTCACGAACACGAATCATCAGCAGATCGCGAACCGGTTCACGACCTACTACTTCGAAGAACCGAACACGATGTTCGCGAGCGATCCGTTCTACGTCTCCAACCCGAGCCTGGTCCACATCGCCGGCGCCGTCAACTACGGCGGATCGCGTTCGGTCCAGGACCGGTACAAGCTCGAAAAGCTGTCCGGCAACGCCGACCTGTCCTACTTCGTCAGCCTGGCCGGCGAGCACGCCTGGAAGGCCGGCTTCCAGATCATCCGCGACATGGAAGACGTCCTCAACGGCCCCGTCAGCCCGATGGTCAACCTCGTGTGGGATCAGCCCTGCACGGCCCTCGAAGGCTACGGCGTGCCGTCGACCCAGGGCACCTACGGCTTCTACAACATCCGCGGCTCCTGGCGGCAGCCCTACGGCTACGCCTGGAACATCGCCCGCAACACCTATGCCATCTACCTCCAGGATTCCTGGACGATCAATGGCAGGCTGACCGTCAACGCCGGCCTCCGGACGGAGAGCGAGTACATCCCGACGTTCAACCCGGACGTCCCGGACCAGTACAAAAAGCCCATCAAGTTCGGATTCGAAGACAAGCTGGCTCCCCGCTTCGGCGTCGTCTATGACGTCTTCGGCGATTCCACCCTGAAGATCTTCGGCAGCTTCGGCATCTACTACGACGTCATGAAGCTGTACATGGCCGAGGGCGCGTTCGGCGGCTTCAAGTGGCAGACCGACTACTACACCCTCGACAACCCCGACTACCGGCTGATCGCGGCCAACGGCCTGGTCGGCAACACCAGCGGTTCGGGCGAAACCGGCGACGCGGCCCTCAGCCAGGCCGCCGGCGGCACCTACCTGGGCACCATCGACTGGCGCATCCCCTCGTTCGACACGCTCCAGCCCGACATGAAGCCCGTCGCCCAGCGCGAGATCTCCCTCGGCGCCGAAAAGAAGATCACGGAAGATCTCTCGTTCTCGGCCCGCGGCGTCTGGAAGCACCTGATCCGGACGATCGAAGACATCGGCATCGTCACCCCCGAGGGCGAGATGTACTACTCGGGCAACCCCGGCAGCGACTGGATCGTCAACCTTTTCCAGACCCTGCAGGAAGAGCCCTCCGGACTGGATTACTGGGACCAGCGGCCCGCCATCCGCAACTACTACGGCCTGAATGTGTCCCTCGAGAAGCGCTTCAGCCACAATTGGCAGGGCGCCATCAACTACACCATCAGCCTGACCAAGGGCAACTACGGCGGCCTGTCCTCCACCGACGAGTTCGGCCGCAACTCCCCGAACGTCGAGCGCTCGTACGATCTGTGGTTCATGATGTACGAGATGGACGGCACGGCCATCAACGGCCGGCTGCCCCAGGACCGTACTCACTACATCAAGGCTTACGGCTCCTACACCTTCCCGATCGGCCTGACCCTCGGCTTCGCCGCCTACGGCCGCAGCGGGAACCCGATCTCCACGCGGCTGCCCTTCAACAACGCCTACATCTACCCCTACGGGTACGGTGACCTCGGCAACCTCCCCTTCGCCGTGTGGGCCGACGTGTACGCCGAGTGGGCCCTCAAGGTCGCCAGCAAGTACACGCTTTCCTTCAACGTCCAGGTCAGCAACATCACCAACACCAACACCTGGCAGCAGGCCCGTTACCAGCCGACCCGGAACACGATGGCCATCCCCGACGAGCTCCTGCTCAACGGCGAAGCCATCAACCCGAGCACCACGGAAGTGGACTCCCTGGGTCGGACATACTACTGGGTCGACCGGATGCAGTACTATCGGCCGGACGTTTCCTACATCGGCTTCGAGTCCTCCCAGTCGCTCGCCGGCAAGGGCTATGGCGCCACCGATGCCGCCAGCAGCCAGCTCGGCACCTGGTCCGCCCGCGTCGGCGTCCGGTTCACGTTCTAAGCAGTTCGCCGCAGAAGTAGAAGCAGAAGCAGTACACGCAGAAGCTCAAAGCCCGCCCCCCAGCCGGGGGGCGGGCTTTTTTTATTCTTCTCCAGATCCCGGGAAGTCCCTCTCCCGGACTTTAGCCCGGGGATGTCCTCCGGCTCCCCCGCCGGCGCGTAGCGGACTCTTGGGAGCAGAGGTCAGGATCACGGCCGAGCGCTCGAGGCCGGGATTCAGAGAAATATCTCAGTAGAGCGCTTTCTTCGGATATTCCCCGGAAGCATGGTTCCGAGTCGCTCCGCCATGCTTCCGATGGTCGCTTCGGTGACCGGCGCGCAGCGGACTCCTGGGAGCGGAGGTCAGGATCACGGCCGAGCACTCGAGGCCGGGATCCTGAGAAATATCTTGGGAAAGCGCTTTTTCCCGATATCTCCCGTCACCGCCGCGAGAGGGAATCCTGGAATCGAGAGACAGGACCGGCGCGGAGCGGACTCCGGGAAGCGGAGGCCAGGATCACCCTGCCGGTCCCCGGTTAGCGCAATGAGCCGGCCGGGCTGCGTTCGGGCGCGGGGCCTGAGGAACGGGGGTCCGAGGGGGCGGTTGGGGGGGCGGACAAAAAAGAGCCCCGGCTCCCGGGCCGCCGGGAACCGGGGTCCGGAAGAGCGTTACTTCTTGATGGCGTTGAGCATGCCCTTGGCCTGCTCCGTCCGGGCCGTCTCCGGCTCGAGCTGGATGAACTTCTCCAGGTTCTCGATGGCCTTGGCCATGTCGCCCTTGTTCAGGTAGGCATAGGCCACGCGCAGGTAGGGATCGGGCCAGTCGGCCTTGATCTGGATGGCCATCTCGAAATACTTGATGGCGTCGTCGATCTGGGAGTTGGAGAAATAGATCTCGGCGACGTTGTAAGGCAGGGTCTCGTCCTGCGGGGCCATCTCGATGGATTTCTTGAAATAGTCCTGGGCCTGGGCCATGTCGTCCTTCTTCAGGTAGCAGAGGCCGATCGCCGCCAGCCCCTTGGCGCCCATGTTCTTGCCCATGGTGGCGTCGGCGGCGGCCTGCTCGATCAGCTTGTTGTAGGTCTCGATGGCCTTGTCGAACTCGCCCTTCTCGCGGTAGCAGTCGCCGATGTTCAGGAGGACCTGATAGGCGCCCGGGTTCTTGCCCATGAATTCCTCGTACATCAGCAGGGCGGTGTCGTACTTACCCTCCTTGAAGAAGGTGTTGCCCTCCTCGAGGGTCTGGAAGGCGGCCTCGTCCTGGACGATCCCCGTTCCCTCGGACTTCTTCTCCAGCTTGATGGTGTACTTGGGGTTCTTGTTGAGCTGGGAGGTGTAAACGCGCTGGGTCACGGGCAGGTAGCCCTGGGCCTCGACGGTGACGTCCCAGTTGCCGGTCCCGATGCCCATGAACGTGAACTCGCCCTTCTTGTCGGTCTTCGTCTCGAAGGTGCTGCCGCCGGACTGGGTGTAGACGGCCGTCACCTTGGCCCCGACGACGGGTTTGCCCGCCGGGTCCTGGACCGTGCCGTTCATCCGGCCCGTGCCCCGCCCGGCCTGGGCCAGGGCGAGTCCGGAGACGAGGAATAGGATCGCGGCTCCGGCCGCGAGCTTGGTTGAGAGCCTGTTATCCATCAATGCCTCCTCTGGCGGGCCGCCGGTCGTCCGCGCCCGGCTTGGCGCGGTCCCGGGACGGCCGGAAATAGCGTGCCTTTCTATTATGGGGGTTCGCCTGGAGTTTTTCAAGGCCAGGGGGGGGAAAGGGCCGGGGGTGAAGGGCGCGGCTCACAGCCGCCAGAGGTAGGAAGCCTTGATGAACAGTCCTCTCTTCATCTCCAGGAAGCGGTCGGCGTCCCGGTATTCGCCGTCGATCCAGGCGGTCCGGTCGTAGAGCGCTCCATAACCGAGCTGAAGCACGGTGCCGGGGACATAGACGAACGAGGCCAGGAAGTCGGTCAGCAGCTCCCGGCGGAAGGCGTTGTATTCGACGACGGCCCGGAACTGGAGATAGCGGTTGGGCTGATATCCGAGACGCCCCCGCCAGATCGCGTAATCGTACTCCCTGGCCCCAGTCGATCGCCGGGTGAAATCGGCGTAGGTCAGGTTGGCCGCGAGGTCGAACTTCTCCGAGGGCTTGAAGGTCACCTGGCCCGAGGCCCGGCTGCCGGAACCGGCATAGGGCTCGGCGACATAGCGGATGAGGTTGGACCGCGAGTACTGGGCGCGGAGCGAAAAGGCCTTGGTCACCTGGCTCGTGACCAGGAGGCCGCCGCCGCTCGTGTCGAAGCGCCGGCCGAGGAAAACCTCGGTCGAATACCGGCCCTGCAGCAGGACCGTCGTATTGCCGGGCAGCAGGGCCGTGGCGCCAAGCACGTCGTTGGTTTCGACAAGACCGCTCGGCAGGTCCTTGATGGCGGCCACGTTCAGGAAGGGCACGATCTTGCGGAGGAACCGGCTCTTGGGGTAGAAGCGGGGCTGGACGGAGGCGTGGAGCCCGGCCACGCCGGGGCGCGTCAGGTAGCCCGTGGCCGTCTCGAAGTCTCCGCTAATATCGTAGAATGTGATATTTAGGCCGAGGTCGCGGGTGTCATAATAATAGTCGGCGCCCAGGGCCAGCCCTCCGGCGGCGGGGTCGCCGGACCCGGTCCGCGTCCACGAGCCGAAGCCGTGGAAGCTCAACTGGCTCGACCTCGACAGGCGGACCTGGCCGTCCGCGCCGCCGACCTCGTTGAACCCGCCGCCATAGGTCCGGCCGGCCGAGAAGAGGCCGAGGTAGCCGTCGCCGGCCAGGGCCCTTTTGTAGCGTAGGATGCCGAAGCCGGCATACCGGTCGTCGCCGGGCGCCCAGAGCGGGTCGCTGGCCGGAGATTCGTCCAGGGCCAGTATTGAGGCGATCGTGTCCTTCGCGCCGATCTTGCCCGAGAGCTTGAACCCGAGCCGCGGGTCGATGATGGTCCGGGTGTAGACGACCGCTTCGAGGGGGTCGAGGCCCGAGGTCCCGGCCAGCTGGAACATCTCGCTGCCCTCGAGGAAGAACGGCCGCTTCTCCGGAAAGTAGAGATCGGTGCGGAGGTTGACGTCGACCTGGCCGGCGTCGGCCTCGATCTGGCTGAAGTCGGGATTGTAGGTCGCGTCGAGGATGAGCTGGGAGGTCAGGCCGAGCTTGCCGGTCAGGTGGCCGTCGTGGACCCCGGCCGCGCCGGCGAGCGAGCCCGCGACCCGCTCCGCGCCGTCCCGGTAGGTGTAGGCCGGCAGGACCTCGACGAGCGTGTAGCGCTTGATGTCCTCGAGCTCGAGGGGCATCATCTGGGTCAGGAAGGCGTTGCCCTGGGCCGGGTCGAGGGCCGGGTAGGAGCAGTGCTCGGCCCGCCGCGAGACCCGGCGCTCGAAGAAGATGGACATCTCGACCTTCCGCTTCCCGGCATAGCGGATGCTCTTGAACGGCACGGCCATCTCGACGCTGTAGCCGTCGGGGTCGATCCGTCCGGCGCTCGTCCAGACGAAGTCGACGCTGAAGTCCTCGGTCCCGCCGGCGTAGCGGCTGTCGGCCTGGATGCCCAGCGGATTGACGTAGAAGGCGTAGAGCGACTGCTGGTCGTTGAAGCTGTCGAGGTTGATGCAGATGAAGTCGTCGGAAGTGATCGTATCGCGGCCGGCCACGGCGGCTTTGATCTTGTCGGGCTCCCGGTCATAGCATTTGAAGGCGAAATAGAGGTTCTCGGCGTCGTAGGCCATCCGGGCGACCGTCCGCTCGCTGGCCTGTCGCCCGAAATCGGGGCTGAAGGTCATGTCCAAGTTGACCGCCGGGGCCTCCCGCCAGACGGCTTCGTCGAGACGCCCGTCGATCGCCGGCGGCGAGCCGGTCCTCATCGGCCGGAAGAAAGACTCTGCCCCGCCCGAGGCCGGAGCGGCCCCCGCCGCCGGGCCGAAGGCCAGGGCCAGAACGAAGAGGCAGGCTCCGGCCAGGATCGTCCTCTGCGCTGTCATCGAAGCCCTACTCTATGGTTTTCCCGGGTCGCCGTCAACGCCGGAGGCGGCGGCCCGGCGTCTTTCGCCGCCCCGCCATGAATCTGATATAATGAGCGAGCCATGAGACGAACGAGCGCGGCGGCCCTCCTGGCGGCGCTCGCCCTGGCCGCCGCCTGCTCCACGGCCAAGGGCCCGGCCGACGCCAAGGGCCTCAACCTCCTGGTCATCACCCTGGACACGACCCGGGCCGACGCCGTCGGCCTGTACGGCAACCCGCGCGGCGTCACGCCGCGGATCGACGAGCTAGGCCGAACCGGGATCGTCTTCGAGAACTGCTACACGCCCGTTCCCCTGACCCTGCCGGCCCACTGCTCGCTCTTCACCGGCCGCACCCCGCTCGGCCACCAGGTCCGCAACAACGGCACCTACGTGCTGCCGGCCTCCGAGACGACGCTGGCCGCCGTTTTCAGGGAGCGGGGCTACGACACGGCCGCCTTTGTCGCCTCCTTCACCCTCAGCGCCAAGTTCGGCCTGGCCCGGGGCTTCGACGCCTACGACGAGGATTTCGAGACCGGCCAGCCCATCGTCAACTACACGGCCGAGATCCCGGCCGACCGGGTTTACGCCAAGTTCGCCCGCTGGCTCGACGGCCGGGCCGGGCGCAGGTTCTTCGCCTGGGTCCACTTCTACGATCCCCATGCCCCCTATCTCCCCCATCCGGACGGCTCCCCCGGCGACGGCTCGGCATGGAGCCTTTACGAGGGCGAGGTCCGCTACGTCGACGCCCATGTCGGCCGGATCGTCCAGGCCCTCAAGGACAAAGGGCTCTACGAGAGCACGGTCCTCGTCCTCGTCGGCGACCACGGCGAGGCCTTCGGGGAGCACAAGGAGCACGGCCACGGCATCTTCTGCTACGAAGAAAGCCTGCGCGTGCCCCTCGTCCTCCACAACCCGCGGCTTTTCCAGCCGCCCCGGACCGTGGCCGGGCGCGTCAGCCTGATCGACGTCATGCCCGGACTGCTGGAGCTCTTCCGGGCGCCCGTTCCGGACGCCGTCCAGGGCCGGAGCTTCTGGCCGCTCGTCGAGGGCCGGGAGAGCGGGCGACGCGAGATCTATTTCGAGAGCCTCTACGGCCCGGAGGAGTTCCATTGGGCTCCCCTGACCGGCCTCCTCGACGGGCCCCACAAGTACATCTCCCTGCCCCAGCCCGAGCTCTACGACATCGACGCCGATCCGGGCGAAAAGGACAACCTCGCCCCGGGCCGCCTCGAGACGGCCCGGGCCATCGACGGCAAGCTGGCGGCCTTCGTCCGGACCGCGGCCGCGGCCGCCGGCCCCTCCCGGCGAGGGCTCTCGGCGAGCGACGTCAAGGCCCTGACCTCGCTCGGCTACGTCTCGAGCTTCGGGGCCGGGTCGGGCGACCGGACCGACCCGAAGACGGGCATCGTCCTCTACGCCGACGTCATGGGCCTCAAGGACCTGGTGGCCGCGAAAGACTACGAGGCGGCCGGGAAGCGGCTGGCCGAGCTCGAGTCCCGCAATCCGGGCGTCGAGCTGGCGGACCTGGAGGACGCCCGCTACCAGCTGCTCAAGGCCCGGGGCCGGGCCGACGAGGCCCTGGCCGTCCTGCGCCGGGCCGTCGAGCGGTTCCCGGAGCGGGAATCGTTCAAGGTCCGCCTGGGCGTGGACCTGATCGAGAGCGGACGGACGGCCGAGGCCGGGGATTACTGCCGCCGCTTCGCGGCCGAAAGCCCCGAGGCGGCCGCGGCCCACGTCCTGCTCGGCGACGCCGAAGACCTCCTCGGCCGGCCGGACGAGGCCCTGTCGAGCTACGAGCGGGCGGCCGCCCTCGAGCCCCGGAACCCGGCCCTGCGCTCCAAGATCGCCGCCGTCTGGATCGAGAAGGGCGACCTGGCCAAGGCCCAGGCGATCCTGGCCGGGCTCGAGTCCAGTCAGGCCGTTGTCGATTCGACGGACTTCCAGGAGGCCATGTCGGGCCTCGGCCACGCCTTCCTGGCCGCGGGACGGACCGACGAGGGGCTCGGCGTCTTCCGGAAAGCGACCGTCCTGAGCCCCCGGAGCCCGGCCGTCTGGCTCAACCTCGGCGGCGCCTGTTTCGCCCTCGGGGACTACGCCGCGGCCCTGGAGAACTTCGAGAAGTCCGTGGCCCTCGACCCGGGTTTCGCTCTCGGCTGGAGCAACATCGGCCAAGTCCATCTGGCCGGACTGGTGGCCGGGAACGGGCCTGGCGAGGCCGAAGCCGCGCTGGCGAATTTCGAAAAGGCCATAGGCCTCGAGCCCCGGCTGGCCGTGGCCTGGAACGGCCGGGCCTCGGTCCGTTTGGCCCAGGGCCGGCCGGCCGAGGCCGTTCGCGACTATGAGCAGGCCCTGCGGCTCGACCCCGGCTTGCTCGACGCCTACATCAACGTCAGCATCGCCCTGCGGGAGCTGGGCCGGAACGCCGAGGCCCGGCGCTACCTCGAGACCTGCCGGGACCGGCTCGGCCCCCGGCTCTCCCCCGCCGACCGCGACGAGATCGGGCGGCTGATCGCCGAGCTCACCTGAGGTCCGACATGAGACAACGATCCGCCGTCCTCTGGCCGGCCCTGGTCCTCCTCCTCGCCGCCGCGCCGGCGTGCGCCCGGCGCCAGGCCGATGCGCCGGCCGCCCCCGCGGCCGGGGCCGAGAGCCTGCGGCCCAGGGAGACGACGGTCCGGAACGTCACCGCCCATCCCATCGGCTACCGCATCTACCCCGCCGGACGGCCCGAGGCCGTGGAGACCCGGGAGATCGCGCCCGGCGCCGTCGACCGGTTCCCGACGGCCGTGGCCCTGGAGGTCGAGTTCAACACCGGCCGGAAGGACGCCACCTATGCCCTCGATCCGGGCAGCCCCTATTCCTTCCGCTACGACGAGGGCGAGACGATCGACCTCTTCCTCGGCTCCCATGGCCGGGCCGACGCCGTCGACCTGGCCCCCTGGGTGCCGACGCCCCAGGCGGTCGTCGACCGCATGCTCGAGCTGGCCGGGGTGACGGACAAGGACGTCCTCTACGACATCGGCTGCGGCGACGGCCGCATCGTCATCACCGCCGCCCGGCGCTACGGGGCCCGGGGGGTCGGGATCGACATCGACAAGAGCCAGATCGAGGCTTCGGAACGCAACGCGGCGGCCGCCGGCGTCGAGCGGCAGGTCAAGTTCGTCGACATGGACGCCACCAAGGCCGATATCTCCGAGGCCACGGTGGTCACCCTCTATCTGCTGCCGGAATCCAACGCCCTGATGCGGCCCCTGCTCGAGGCCCAGCTCCGGCCCGGGAGCCGGGTCGTCTGCCACAACTACGTCATCCCCGGCTGGGAGGCCAAACAGGCCCAGGCCGAGACGATGGACGCCGACGACGGCGACAAGCACCACATCTATCTCTATATCCGCTGACGGCTTCGTTCCGGCGGCGTCGCTCCATTTTCCCGGGTTCGGGGAATACCCCGGGGCGGCAAGAAGGCCCTCCCCTAAAAAAAAGTTCTTCTCCGGATTCCGGGAGAGCCCCTCTCTTTGGCTTGGCTCAGGACCGGCGCCGCCTCGAGAGGGGATCCCGAGAATGGGAGTAGAACCAAGAAAAGGGCGGCGCCGCGGAGCGGAAGCGCCGGTGAGAAGCTCGTCAGGACCGGCGGGGCTAGAAAGCGAGGCCGAGGCTCGCCGTCCAGACGCCGTTCTTGTAATCCGGCGCGGTATCCCCTTCGATCGTGGACAGGACCTTCTGCAGGCCCAGGCTGTAGCGAACATCGAACATGATGTTGCGGCCGAGGTTCAGGCCGGCGCCGAAGATGGCGCCGTAATCGTTGTTTTTCAGGAGCTTATCGGCCAGGGGGACTTCCTCGCCGTTCGACGTCAGCTTTTCGTTGAGCTTGAAGCCGACGGACGGCCCGGCGAAAACGAAGGGCTGGATGCCGGGCGTGGGGATACGGAACTTCAACAGCAGGGGGATCTCGACATAATCGGCATAGAGCTTGTCGGTGAAGGAATCGTCCAGGGCCACGTAGGTGGCGCCCTTCATCGTATAGAGGACTTCCCACTGGATGGTCACTACCCGGCCGAAGTTGAGGGCCAGGAAAAGGCCGCCCTGGAAGCCGACCTTGTTCTTCAGTGTGGCCGTGGGGTCCTGGGCATCGGCGCCGGTCGGCCGGGCCATGCTGCCGCCGGCTTTGAGGCCGAACTGGACGTCGGCGGCGGCGGTCTGCGGCAGGGCCAGGAGGCCGGCGAAAACCGCGATCACGAGACCGGACAGAAGCTTTTTCATCGTTCCTCCTCGAGCAGCGCGGCAACCGCGCCCTCTGCGGCCAGTGTAAACGCCGCCGCACCGCCCGCCATCCCCGCAAGAGAGGAATCAGCCGGGGTTTCGCCTCCCCCCGAAAGGGGGTTTTCGGAGGGCTTTTTCACCGCCCGGACGGCCGTTCAGAGGCCGATCAGCTTGAACTTGGCCTTGTCCTTGAGCCCCTTGACGTAGTCCGCGACGACTGTCCCCTCCTTGCCCTGCTTGAGCCTGGACTCGATCTCGGCCCGGGCCTCTTCGAAGGGGCGGGCCTCCTTCTTGCGGCCGACGACCTTCAGGATATGGTAGCCGTACTCGGTCTCGATGACCCCGCTGAGCTCGCCGACCGGAACGGAGAAGGCGGCATCCTCGAAGGGCTTGACCATCTGGCCGCGGGGGAAATCCTCGTACAGGCCGCCGTTCGCCTTGGAGCCGGGGTCCTCGGAGTGGGTCTTGGCCAGCTCGGCGAAATCGGCGCCGGCCTTGGCCTGGGCCAGCAGGTCCTCGATCCTGGCCTTGGCCGCGGCCTTCTCCTGCTCGGTCTTGCCCTGGGTCATCAGCAGGATGTGCCGGACCGAGGCGGTCTTGTCGGCGGTCGACTCCTGGGCGTAGGCCTGCCGCAGCTCGTCCTCGGTCACGGCGACGCCCTTCTCGGCTATCCCGGTGAGGAATTTGTTGATGATCAGGGACTCCCGGATGCTCGCCTTGACATGGTCGATCGAGACGCCGGCCTTGGTCACGGCGTCGAGGAAAGCCTGTTCGCCGCCGGCCTGGGCGTACTGGGACTGCAGGGTCTGCTGGAGCTCGTCGGGCGTGACGATCGTCTTGGCGGCCTCGGCCGCGGCCAGGATGAGCTTGCGCTCGGCCAGGGAGCCGGCGTTCTGGTCGAAGATCTGTTTCAGCTGCCCGGCGTCAAAGCTCTTGAGCTGGTCGGCCCGCGTCCCCATCAGGTCCCGGGCCGACTGGACGACCTCGGCGGCCGTGATCTTGAAGCCCTTGGTCTCGACGAGCACAGTCGTCTTGTCGGGGCCCAGGGCCGGGCTGATCTTGGCCAGCTCGACGGCCAGGTCGTAGGCGGGAGTGCCCTGCTTGAGGGCGAACGTTTCGGCCTTCCGGCCGCACCCGGACAGGGCCAGCACGGAAGCCAGAATAACGGTCAAGGCGTTCTTCATGAGATTCTCCTTGTTTGCGCGGGGAACATCCGACTAGTTAACCACAAACCCCCCGCCGGCGCAAACGGGGGGGGCGTCAGGCCGGAACGAGGCGGTGGACCTTCTTCTTGCCGGCCTTGAGCAGCAGGCCGCCGTCCGGGCGGAGATCGGCCAGGGTGATGAGGCGATCGACCGAATCGATGCGCTCGTCGTTGACGTAGAGGCCGCCCTGCTCGATCATCCGCTTGGCTTCCTTGCGCGAGGGGGTCAGCCCGATCTCGGCGAACAGGCCGGCCGGGGCGATGCCGGCCTCGAGGCGCGAGCGGGGGACGGCCGTGGTCGGCAGGGCGTCGAGTCCGCCCGCCCCGCCGCCGGCGTCGCGGTCCGGCCCGCCCCCGAAGGCGGCGGCCGCCGCCTGACGGGCCTTCTCGGCCTCGAGCTCGCCGTGGGTGATCTTGGTCGCCTCGAAGGCCAGGATGCGCTTGGCCTCGTTGAGGCCGCTGTTCTCGAGGGCCTCGAGCCGCCGGATCTCGTCGAGCGGCAGCAGCGTGAACAGGCGCAGGAAGCGCCCGACGTCGCGGTCGTCGCAGTTGACCCAGTACTGGTAGAAGTCATAGGGGCTGAAGAGGGCCCCGTCCAGCCAGACGGCGCCCTGGGCAGTCTTGCCCATCTTGGCGCCGGTGGCAGTGGTCAGGAGGGGGAAGGTCAGGGCCTGGGCCGTCCCGCCCTCGACGCGGCGGATGAGGTCGACCCCGGCCAGGATGTTCCCCCATTGGTCGTCGCCGCCCATCTGCAGGCTGCAGCCGTACTTGCGGAAGAGGGTCAGGTAGTCGTAGGCCTGCAGGATCTGGTAGTTGAACTCGATGAAGGACAGGCCCCGCTCCAGGCGGAGCTTGTAGGCCTCGGCGGCCAGCATCCGGTTGACGCTGAAGTGCCGGCCGATGTCCCGGAGGAAGGGGACGTAGTGGAGCGGCAGGAGCCAATCCGCGTTGTCAACGGCGATGGCGTTCTGGCCGTCGAAATGGAGATAGCGGGCCAGCTGGAGATGGATGGCCTGGCCCTGGGCCCGGATCGTCGCTTCCTCGAGCATGGGGCGCATCTCGGTCTTGCCGCTGGGGTCGCCGACCATGGTCGTCCCGCTGCCGACGACGGCGATGACCCTGTGCCCGGCCCGCCGGAGGTGGGACATGGCCATGATCGGGACAAGGCTGCCGGCGTGGAGGCTGGTCGCCGTGCTGTCGAACCCGACGTAAAAGGTGATCTGCTCCCCGCCCAGGGCTTTGCGGACGGCTTCCTCGTCGGAAACCTGGGCGACGAAGCCCCGCTCCTTGATCTCGTCGTAGACGTTGCCGCTCATGGTCTTTCCTCGCCTGGGAGTTATACCACGGGGCGGCGGACTTGTCCAAGCCCGGCGCGGCGGAGGACAGGCTTGTGCCGGGCCTATTTCTTCAGGGTCAGCTCGATGGACCCGGAGTTCCCGTCCGGATCGAACCAGTCGCCCTTCATCGTTCCGGCCTCGACGGCGAGCTCGATCTTGAGCAACATCGGGCCCGAGCCGCTTTCCAGCTCGAGCTCGAAGGTGAGCTTGTTATCTTTGAGAACGATCTGCCGCAGCTCCGTCTCCGGAACGAAGCCGCTGGCGTCGCTGATCTTGCCGCTGAAGCCGGCCTCGGACTCGGCCAGGACCAGGGTGATCTCGAGCAGCTCGCCGCCGCCGCCGTTGGCGGTGCCGGTCCAGGTCCCGACGATCGCGGGCTTCGCCGGGGCCTGGGCCCGGGCGGCGATGGTCAGGACGAGCGGGGCGGCCAGGGCGATGGCCAGGACAAGCGCGGATTTCCTCATGACGGGGCTCCTTTCTCCCTCTGCCTCGGGATCAATGTAGCCGAAGCAGGCTTCCGGTGTCTATATCCTTCATGACGTTGGAACCCCTCGACAGGTTCCCGGCCGAAGGCTCCCGGTCCCGGAAGGCCCGGAAAAGGGCTTCTCCCCCGGCGCCGGGAGGGCTAAAATGGAGCCATCGATCCTGACGGGAGAGGAAGCGCTGAACGAATCCGCCGGCCCGGGCGAAATCTGGAATGCGGAGGTGAGCGCATGACAGTCATCCGGAGGGCCGGGCTCGTCGCCTGCGCCGCGATTTTGGCCGCCGCCTGCGTCCCGGCCCGCCGGGCCGGGGTCGCATCGTCGCCGCCGCCCGCCGGCTGGGCCGGCAGGCTGGAGGCCGCCGACGCGCTCTGCGCGACCGGCCGCTACACAGCGCTGGTCGAGGCCCGCCGCATCTACGCCGAGGCCCTGGCCCGGCCGGACAGGCGGGCCGACACGGCCGAACGATATGTCCGGACCTCGATCGCCATCGGGCTGCGGGAAAAAAGCCTGGGCATTCTCCGGCCGGACCCGGCCGCCGATCCCGGCCTGCCGGCCGCGGCCAAGCCGGCCCTGGACGGCCTGGCGACCTGGCTCGAGCTCCTGGGCGGGCTCCCCTGCAGGATCAAGGGCACGCCGGGCCTCGACCGGATCGGCGGACGGTCGCTCGACGGCCAGCTCGACTGGATCCGCGGCCGCGTGCCAGACATCGACCTGGAGCTCGGCCGCGCGGCCGGAGGCGACGATCTCGCCGCCGCGCTGCGCCTGGCCCTGCGCCGGGAGTTCGGCTTCAAGTTCGCCGACAAGCTCGATCCCGCGGCCGTCCGGGCCCTTCACCCGGGTTCGCGGCTCCTGGCCTTCGAGGCCGCCGCCGGCGAGCCGGTCCGCGTCGCGGATCTCGAGGCCCTGCTGGCCGCCGACCCCGGCTTCGCGGAGATCCACTACTTTCTCGGCGACGACGACCTGAACGCCGGCCGGCTGCTCTCGGCCGAGACGCACTACCTCGCCGCCCTGGAGAAGATCCCGGACTCGCTCTCGGTCCTCATCTCCCTGGCCAAGACCGCCTTCCAGATGGAGGAGCTCGAGGCCTGTCTGGGGTGGAACGACCGGGCCTTGGCCCTCCTCCCGACCTACCGCGACGCGCTGCTCGGCCGGAGCCTGGCCCTTGGCTATATCGGCCGGTCCGAGGAGGCGCTCGAGACCCTCGGCCGCCTTCTCGAGCTCGGGACATACTCCATGGGCGAAGGGCAATACTGGACGGCCTGGAACCTGCACCGGCTCGGCCGCTTCGAAGAGGCCCGCCGGGCGATCGAGGCGGCCCGCGTCTTCCTCGTCGGCGTGGCCGGCGTCGAGACCCTGTCCGGCCTGATCGCCTATGCCCAGGGCCGGTTCAACGAGTCCGGGAAGGACTTCCGCCGGGCCCTCGACCTCGACCCTGCGGAGAGCGACGCGGCCTATCACCTGGGCCGCCTCTGCGCCGACCGCGGGGACTGGCTCGATTCCGGCGTCTATTTCGCCGGGGCGGCCATGACCCTGGAGGGCAAGGAAAGGGGCCTGGCGGCCGGGATCGCCGAGATCGGGGCCTCGGGGATGGCCCCCGAGCGGAAAGCCCGCCTGACCGCGAGGAAGGAAGCCCAGTTGGCCGCGGTCCGGGCGACCAAGGCGACCTGCCAGTACAATGGCGCCGCCGGCTATCACAACGCCGGGTCTTTGGACCGGGCCCTCGACCTGGCCCGGCAGTCCGCCGCCCATCCCGCCTTCGCCGAAAGAGCCGCGGCGCTCATCCGGCTCATCCGGGACGGCCAGGCCCGGTCCGCGCCGGGCGGGTCCCGTATCCCCCATAAAGGTGTATAATAGCGTTCCGCGAGGAGCCATCAATGCCCGAACGCCAGATCGCCACGCTCAGCCGGCTCTTCCTCGATTCCTGCCGGACGTACGTCAAGCCCAACCGGATGCTGGTCAAGCGGGACAAGGCCTGGACCAGGATCTCGACGGCCGAGATCGAAACGACCGTCCGACGGCTGTCGCTCGGTTTCATGGAGCTCGGGCTGAAGCCCGGCGACCGGGTGGCCCTGCTCTCCGAGAACAGGCCGGAATGGGTCCAGACCGATTTCGCCGTCCTTTGCGCCGGCGGGGTGACGGTTCCGATATACACCTCGTTGCTGCCCGACCAGGTCCGCTATATCATCGGCGACGCGGCGGCCAGGATCGCCGTCTGCTCGGACCTGGAGATGTGGCGCAAGATCCAGGCCGGCCGGGATAAGCTCCCCGCCCTCGAGAGGATCATCGTCATGGACGGCGATCCGCCGGCCGGGACGCTGGCCCTGTCGGACGTCGAGGAGATGGGCCGGCGGCTGGAGGGCGAGAACCCGGGCCGCTTCGAGCAGGCCGCCGCGGCGGTCCGGCCCGGGGACCTGGCCTCCATCATCTATACCTCGGGAACGACCGGCGCGCCAAAGCGCGTCATGCTCAGCCACGCCAATTTCGTCGCCAACATCGATTCGCTGGCCGAGGTCATCGATTTCCGCGAATCGGACACGGCCCTGTCCTTCCTGCCGCTGTCCCACGTCTTCGAACGGACGGCGACCTTCATCTTCTACGACGTCGGGGCGACCATCGCCTACGCCGAGAGCGTCGAGGCCGTGGCCTCGAACATGCCCGAGGTCCGGCCGACCGTCCTGATCAGCGTGCCCCGGTTCTTCGAGAAGATCTACGCCCGGGTCATGGACCAGGTCATGGCCGGCTCCCGGATCAAGCGGGCGATCTTCGTCTGGGCCCTGGCCACCGGCCGGAAGCACGCCGCCCGGATGATCGCCGGCCAGCCGATCCCGATGCACCTGTCCTTCAAGCGCGCCGTCGCCAAGAGGCTCGTCTTTTCCAAGATCACGGCCAGGACCGGCGGCCGCATCCGCTACATGATCTGCGGCGGGGCGGCCCTGTCGCAGGACATCACCGCGTTCTTCCTGGCCATCGGCCTGCTGGTCCTGCCGGGCTACGGCCTGACCGAGAGCGCGCCGGTCCTGACCGGCAACACGCCGGGCCGGGTCCGCCTGGGGACCTCAGGCAAGGCCATCCCGAGGGTCGAGCTGCGCATCGCCGAGGATGGCGAGATCCTGGCCCGCGGCCCGAACATCATGATGGGCTACTACCGGAACGAGGCCGACACCCGGGAGGTCCTGAAGGACGGCTGGCTACACACCGGCGACATCGGCCGTCTCGACGAGGACGGCTATCTCATCATCACCGACCGCAAGAAGGACATCATCGTCACCTCGGGCGGAAAGAACGTCGCCCCGCAGCCCATCGAGAGCCTCATCCTGGCCAGCCCCTTCATCGCCAGCGCCGTCGTAGTCGGCAGCAGCCGCAAGTTCGTCTCGGCCCTCGTCGTCCCGAATTTCGAGAAGCTCGAAGCCTGGGCCCGCAAGGCCGGCATCGCCGTGGCGGACCGGGCCGGTCTGTCCCGCCTCCCCGCGGTCGCCGCCTTCCTTCTCGGCGAGATCAACCGCATGACGCCGGGGCTGGCCTCCTACGAGCGGATCAAGAAGATCGCCGTCCTCGACCGCGATTTCGAGCTCGATCTCGGCGAGGTGACGCCGACCCTCAAGGTGCGGCGGAACTTCGTCGAGCGGAAGTACGCCGACCTCATCGAATCGCTCTACCAGGGCTGACCCGCCGCCTCCGGACGATCCGCATCCTCTCCCACGCGGCCATGAGCCGGAATCCGATCCTCCGCGTGTGGATGAACCATCCCTCCGAAGGGCTTGACCGAGCTGCGCCGGCGGAACCTCATCACCACGACCGACTGAAGACGAAAGGAGCGGGCCAGGTGTCAGGAGCGGAGGAGCTCGCGCAGGAACTTGCGAGCGGCGCGGGAACGGCCGGCCGCGCCGGCGGCCGGCTCCCAGCCGTACCGCTCGAGGTCGACCCGGCCGCCGGGCCCGACCGTGACCCCCTCGGCGGTCAACCGTTCCCTCTGCTCCTCGAAGCCCCTCCCCCGGGGCAGGGAGATGGCGCCCCGGCCGCCGATGACCCGGTGCCAGGGCAGGCCGGCCGCCTCCGAGGACGAATGCAGGATCCAGGCCACGCCCCGGGCCGCCCCGTCGCGGCCGGCCAGGGCGGCGATCTGCCCGTAGGTCGCCACCCGGCCGCCGGGGATGGCGCGGATGACCGCCTTGACCTCGCGGGTGAAGGGTGTCTCGGAACGCTTGTCCATGGCCGGCGCCGGCTATTTTATGACGAGCCGGGGAGAAATGACAGAGGCCCGGCCGGCCCCCTCTCCGGGAACGGGTAGCCGCGAGGACAATCCCCTCGCCGCCTCGGGAGGGAACCGCGGAAATGGGAGAAGAAGCAAAAGAAAGGGCCGGGGAAGGTCCCCGGCCCCCGAGCAGAGGAGCGTAAAAACGGTAAGCAGACTACCGGGTCAAGCTGATCGAGCCGTTGGTCGTGTGCAGGGAGATCTCGGGCCCGCCCTGGCCGATCCGCCCCTCGATGCGGCGCTTCGATTGGCGCAGGCTCTGGATGGTGACGGGGAAATCGACGCTGACGTGGCCGTTGGTCGTCTCGGCCCGCAAGTCGGCGTTGAGCGTCTCGGGCGAAACGAGGGCCAGGGTGATGCCGCCGTTGGTCGTCTCGGCCGAGAGGCCGCCCTTGACGGTCAGGCCCTCGAGCCGGATCTGGCCGTTGGTCGTCCCGGCCGAAAGCCGGCCCTCGAACCGGGAGACGTGGATCGACCCGTTGGTCGTGCCGGCCTCGAGCTCGCCGGCCGCGTCTTCGACCGTTATCGAGCCGTTGGTCGTCCCGACCTCGGCTTGGCTGTAGCGTCCCCGCACGGTGACGCCGCCGTTGACCGTCTCGACCCCGTCGAGGCCGACGCCTTCGGGGACCATGACGGTGAAGTCGACGCTGACGTTGACGCGCCGGGGGAACTTGGGCCAGACGGCCTCCACCGAGACCCGGCCGGCGCCCTCGTTGACCCGGATCTCGACCTTGGCCAGATCCTCTTCGCGGCCCCGGGCGGTCTTGACGGCCTTGATCTCGACCCGGTTCTCCGGCCAGGTGGCGATGACCACCCCGCCGTTGACGTTCTCGAGCGAGAACCGGTCGCCCGCCTTCAGGGGCAGGGTCTTGGAGAAGTCTTCCTTATACTGCTCCCCGGCGACGATGCAGGATACGCAAAAGAAAAGGACGGCCAGGCAGACGGCGATGAGGACCTTGACTTTGGACACGGGAACCTCCTGGAGATCGACGTTCAAAAGGAGAGACGCAGGACAGGCCGAAAAGGTTCCCTTAAAGGAGGCCCATGAGCTTCTTGGCCCCGTCCAGGGTTTCCCGGGCCACGGCCCGGGCCTTGCGGGCCCCGTCGTTCAGGGCGTCCCGGACGTCGTCCGGGCGCAGGGCCAGCTCGCGCCGGCGCTCGCGGATGGGGTCGAGGACCTTCATCAGGTTGCGGTGGAAGATCTTCTTGCAGTCGATGCAGCCGATGGTCGCGCCGCGGCAGCCGGCGGCGATCCCGGCCAGCTCGGCCTCGGGCGTGACCAGCTTGTGATAGCTGTAGATGTTGCAGCGGCCGGGCTCGCCCGGATCGCTGCGGCGCTTGCGGGCCTCGTCGGTCTTGGCCGGACGGAGCTTCTCCCAGACGGCCTCGGGCTCTTCGCCGATGCCTATGATGTTGTCCATGGACTTGCTCATCTTGGCGGCGCCGTCCAGCCCCATGACCCGGGCGCCGCGGCCAATGAGGGCGGCCGGCTCGGGGAAATAGTCCCCGAAGCGGCCGTTGAAGCGGCGGGCCAGCTCGCGGGAGAACTCGAGATGCTGGACCTGGTCCTCGCCGACGGGCACGGCGTCGGCCCGGTAAACGAGGATGTCGGCGGCCATGAGGATGGGGTAGCACAGGAGCCCGGCCTTGACGTTCTCCCCTTCCCGCGACGACTTCTCCTTGAACTGGGTCATCCGGTAGAGCTCGCCGAGGGGCGTGACGCAGGTCAGGAGCCAGCAGAGCTCGGTGTGCTCGGGAACATGGCTCTGGATGAAGATCGTGCACTTGGCCGGGTCGAGGCCGGCGGCCATGTTGTCCAGGGCGGCGTCCCAGACCCGCTGCGGCAGCCGCCGGGGGTCGTAGTCGACGGTCAGGGCATGGAGGTCGACGATCATGAAGAAGCAGTCGTAGTCCTTGGTCAGGCGGACCCAGTTCTCGACGGCCCCGAAGTAGTTGCCGATATGGATCGTGCCGCTCGGCTGGATGCCGCTGAGGATGCGCTGGCGTGGGCTCATGACCGGACCTCTCTGTCGTTTCGCGGCTATTGTAGCAGAAGGGCCAGGAATTCGGCCAGTACCATGGCCGTGGCCCCCCAGATCTTGTGGCCGTCGAGCTCGTAGAACGGGACGACGTGGTCCAGGCCGCCGTAGCGCCAAGTCTCGCGGCCGATGATCGCCGGGTCGGCCAGACGGTCGACGGGCGCCTCGATGACCTCGGCCACCTCGTCGGGCTGGGGCCGGAACTCGAGCGGCCCGGGGAGGCAGGCGACCGTCGGGTAGATGCAGTAGTTGCTCGGCGGGATGTAGAGCGGGGTCAGCCGGCCCAGGACGCGGACCCGCCCCAGGTCCAGGCCGAGCTCCTCCCGGGTCTCGCGCAGGGCCGCGGCCTCCATGGATTCGCCGCGTTGCCGCGCCCCGCCGGGCAGGGAGATCTGCCCGCGGTGATGATCGACGCTCTCCGTGCGCCTGGTCAGCGGCAGCCGCAGCCGGCCGTCGCGGACGTAGAGCAGGACGAGGACGCCGGCCTTGCGGCAGCTGTCCTCGACCTCGAAATAGGCCCTCTGGCCGGAGCGCGGCTCGGGGGCCATGGCCAGCTGGGCCGGGATGCCCGGGAGCGGGGCCCTCAGGGACAGCTCGAGGCGGGCCAGGAGGTCCTCGGGCGCCCCGGTCATGGGCGGCCTAGCGGCCCCGGCCGGCCAGGAGCTTTTCGATCTCGGCGATCTCCTTGGGCACGCCCGCGGTCAGGACCTCGCAGCCGTCGGCGGTGATGAGAACGGTGTCCTCGATCCGGACGCCGAAGCCCTTCTTCTCGTCGTAGAGCCCGGGCTCGATGGCGAAGACCATACCCTGCTTGAGGACGCCGCCGAGCGGCACGTCGTGGACCGAAAGGCCGACGCCGTGGCCGAAGCCGCCGGCCAGGCCCCGCGGGGCGATGCCCTTGGCCTTCAGGACGGCGGAGACATGCTCGCGGACGTCCTTGGTGGTGGCCCCCGGCTTGTAGGCCTCGATGCAGGCCTTCTGGACTTCGAGGACCGTCCGGTAGACCTCCTTCTCCTCGTCCGTGAAGCGTCCCGAGGCCGGCCAGGTCCGGGTGATGTCCATGGCCAGGTGGCCGTAATCGGCCCCGAAATCCATGAGGACGGCGTCGCCGGCCTCGACCTTTCGGTCGTTCCGGTCGTAGTGCAGGATGCAGGAGTTGGGCCCCGAGCCGACGATGGGCGCGTAGGCGGCCCCGGCGGCCCCGCCCTTGAGGACGACGGCCAGGGCCGCGGCCTCGATCTCGTATTCGTAGACGCCCGGGCGGCCGGCCGCCATAGCCTGCTTGACGGCCTCGGCCGTCAGCCGGCCGTTGCGGCGCAGGAGATCGATCTCGGCCGGCGTCTTGACGGCCCGCATCTCGTCGATGACCGGAGCGACGTCCCGGAGCTCCATCTGGGGGTAGCGTTCCCGGATCTTGGCGATGCGGTCGAGGTCGGCCGAGATCTGGTCGTGGTAACGGGTCCGGGCCCGGCGGGCCTCGTAGAGCGCGACCTCGTAACGGGCCTGGTCAAGGGCGTCGCGTGGCGACAGCCGGAGATGGAACCGGCCCCCGGCCCGGAAAAGGCCGCGGGCCATGAACTCGTCGAACGAGGTCGAGGGCAGGACCTGGGTGAAGCCGGCCTTGGCCCGGCCGTCCGGGTCGTCGAGGAGGTTGCCGCCGTCGTACAGCTTCTCCCGGTCCGTGAGCTGCGGCAGGAAGAGGAAGGACGCCCGGGACTCGGGCAGGAGGACCAGGATAGCCCCGAGGTCCTCGTTCCCGGTGAAGTAATAGAAGTCGTTGTCCTGGCGGAAATGGGCGCCGGCCGGGGCGGCGGCGTCGCCGAAGAGGATGACCGCCCCGTCCTTGAGGCGCTCCATCAGAGCGGCCCGGCGGGCGGCGAACTCCTCCGGCGGCAGGCCGGGGCGCTGGGCCCGGAGCGGCGGGACGGCGGCCAGGAGGCCGAGGGCGATGAGCGCGGCGAACGCGGCTTTCCGGCGGATTGCCGTCATGATGAGCTTCCTTTCCCGGACCGGGGCCCGGCTCAAGCCTTGCCCAGCACCATGGCCAGCAGGGCCATGCGGACGTAGAGGCCGTACTCCATCTGCCGGAAATAGGCGGCCCGGGGATCGTCGTCCAGGTCGGTGCTGATCTCCGTGACGCGCGGCAGGGGGTGCATGACGATCATCTTGTCCTTGGCCCCGGCCATGACGCTCTTGTCGAGGGTGTAAGCGTCCTTGACCGAGTTGTAGATCTCCTCGCTCTCGAAGCGCTCGCGCTGGACCCGGGTGACGTAGAGGACATCGGTCTCGGCCAGCGGCGCGTCGAGGGTGCGGTGCTCGGTCTGGCGCATGCCCTTGGCCTCGAGCTCGGCGACGATCTCCGGCGGCATGCGCAGGACCTCGGGCGAGACGTAGTGCAGGCGGGCGTTGTAGAGAGACAGGAGCCGCGACAGGGAATGGACGGTCCGGCCGTACTTGAGGTCGCCGAGCATGGTCACGGTCAGGTCGTCCATGCGGCCCAGTTCCTCGCGGATGGTGAAGGCGTCGAGCAGGGCCTGGGTCGGGTGCTCGCCGACGCCGTCCCCGGCGTTGATGACCGGCTTGCGGGCCGCCTCGGCCGCTTTGGCCGCCGAGCCGAGCTCGGGATGCCGGATGACGATGACGTCGGCGTAGCACTCGAGCGTCCGGATCGTGTCCGGCAGGCTTTCGCCCTTGGCCACCGAGGAGAAGCGGACCTCGTTGATGTTGATGACGTTGCCGCCCAGCCTCTCCATGGCCGCGATGAAGGACGAGGACGTCCGGGTCGAGGGCTCGAAGAAGATACTGGCCAGGATCTTGCCCTTGAGCAGGTCGAACGTCCCGACCCGTTCGACCATGACCCTCATCTCGTGGGCCACGCCGAAGATGTACTCGAGGTCGGTCCGGGAGAATTGCTTGACCGAGATTATGTCCTTGCCGTACCAGGGGGCCGAACGCTGATCGCCAAAGGGCAGGTGGGGATTCTTGGTCGGGCTGGGCATGAGCTCTCTCCTTCCAGTCGGGCCTCATGCTACACCAGCAGCGGAGACGGAGTCAACGAAGGAGAGGCTGCCGCTGCGGCCGTCGGGCGGGGCAAAATAACAGGTTCTTCTCCCATCTCCGGGAGGATCCCTCTCTCCGGCTTGGCTCAGTGCATTGCCTCTTGCTCCCCGGCCCCCCTGGGAACCAGTTTGCACGGTTCCCCCCCGCTTCGCGGGTCCCCCTCTCCAGCAACGGGGATCATCGAGGCAACGCGCATCGCCGCCGTGAGAGGGAATCCCGGAGATGGGAGAAGAACTAAAAAAAGGAGAGCGAGGGGCGCCGGCCTCGGCCCCCCTCGCTCCGGAACAAAAGAAGGAGGGTTATGGAAGGGTATCTGGAACCAACCCTCTGAATTGCGGATTCCGTGCCAAGCGGCCTCCCCTGTAGCCGGAGCCGGCAAGCCCGTAAAATGTAAAGAAAAGAGGGGGTCAAACCTAAACCTTTTAACTTGTCCGGCGGGATAGATCCCCCAGAGACCAGGATAAGTTAAAAGGTTTAGGTTTGACCCCTTCTTGCTTATCCGGCAGGATCGATCGCCCGGAGGGACCGGATAGGTAGAAAGGTTTAGGTTTGACCCCTTCTTAAGCGGAGGTCTCGAGGGGGTTCGGCTGGAGCAGCCGGTCGATCGACAGGTTGAGAACGTTCAGGTCGAGCGGCTTGACGAAGAAATGGCTGATGGAGAACCGGCCCAGGTCCTCGATCCGGATGTCGTCCGGGTGGGCCGTGATGAGCATGGCCTCGCCCTCGAAGCCGTTCTCGCGCAGCCGCTTGATGAGCTCCAGGCCGTTGAAGTACGGCAGCCGGTAATCGGCGATGATCAGGTCGGCGGGCGAGGCCTTGACCTTGGCCAGGGCTTGCCGGGGGTCCTTCAGGGACTCGACCCTGTATTTCTTGGCAAGCAACAGGGTGAACGTCTTGCGGACGGTTTCGTCGTCGTCGACGAGAATGATCTTCTTGGTCGTCATAAGGGGCCTCTTCCTTGCGGCCACCTTCCTTATTAGCACGTTTTGTGCCAATCCCCGGGCCAACCGTCAGGGGAAAGGAGGGATTCCCGGAGAGCCCTTTCGGACAGGTTCTTTACAGCCCCGCCGAGGCGTTTACAGCCGGCCGTTCAGGGCGTGTCGCCCAGGTCCAGGCCGTATTCCTTGATCTTTTTGTCCAGGGTCGGCCGGCTGATCCCCAGGACCTGGCTGGCCCGGGTCTTGCTGCCCTTGACCGCGTCCAGCACGTGCTGGACGTAGCGCTTTTCGACCTCCTCGAGCGACACCAGCTCGTCGGGGAAGGTCCGGCCCTCGTCCGGCTCGACGGGCAGGTTCTCCTTGAGGACGACGTCCCCTTTGGCCAGGATCACGGCCCGGGTCAGGGCGTTCTCGAGCTCCCGGACGTTGCCGCGCCAGGGCATCTCCGACAGGGTCTTCATGACCTCGGGCGGGACCTTGCGGACGTTGCGGCGGAGCTCGCGGTTGATCTTCTCCAGGAGATAGGCCACCAGGTCGGGGATGTCCTCGCGCCGCTCCCGCAGCGCCGGCAGGGCGATCTCGACGACCTTGAGCCGGTAGAACAGGTCCTCGCGGAAGCGGCCCTTCTCGATCAGGGCCTTGAGGCTCTGGTTGGTGGCGGCGATGATGCGGGCCTCGGTCTTGAGGATCCTCTCGCCGCCGACCTTCATGAAATCCCGCGACTCGAGGACCCGCAGCAGCTTGCTCTGGAGGTTGGGCGAGACGTCGCCGATCTCGTCCAGGAACAGGGTGCCCTTGCCGGCGATCTCGAACTTGCCCTTGGTCTCGCTGACGGCGTCGGTGAAGGCGCCCTTGACGTGGCCGAAAAGCTCGCTCTCGAGCAGGGTGTCCTGGATGGCCGAGCAGTTGATGACGATGAACGGCTCGTCGCGGTAGGGGCTGTTGTAGTGGATGGCCTTGGCCACCAGCTCCTTGCCCGTCCCGCTCTCGCCCTGGATGAGGACGTTGGCCCGGGTGTTGGCCACCGAGCCAATGAGCTTGAAGACCGTGCGCATGGCCGGCGAGTGGCCGATTATGTTGTCGATCGTGTAGCCCTTCTGCCGCTCCTCGACAAGGTAGCTGACCCGCTCCTCGAGGGCCCGGACCTGGAAGGCTTTCTCGATGGCCAGGTCGAGCTCGGTCATGTTGAGCGGCTTGACCAGGTACTCGAAGGCGCCGAGCTTGACGGCCTCGACCGTCGTCTTCATGTCGTCGAAGGCGGTCATGACCAGGATGACGGCCCGCCGGTCGCGGTCCTTGATCCGGCGCAGCACCTCCAGCCCGTCGATGTCGGGCAGGCGGACGTCGAGCAAAACCAGGTCGGGCGAGCCTTCGGCGAAGGCCTCGACCCCGTCCTCCCCCGTCTCGGCGGCGGCGATCTCGAAGCCCTTCTTGGCCAGCTGGGAAGCCAGGGTCTTGCGGACGAGCGGATCGTCCTCGACGATCAGGATGGATCTCATGCGGCCTCCTCGGCGGCGGGGATGAGGATGACGAACTCGCAGCCCGGCCCGCCCGTCTCGCCGACGGCGATGGAGCCGCGGTGCTGCTCGACGATCTTGCGGGCGTTGGCCAGGCCGAGCCCGAAGCCCGAGGGCTTGGTCGTGTAGAAAGGCTCGAAGATGTTAGGCCGGTCCTTCTCCGGGATGCCCGGGCCGTCGTCGGCGATCCGCACCCGGACCATGGTACGCCCCTCGCCGGCGACCGCGTCGCAGGCTATGCGGATCGTGCCGCCGGGTTCCAGGGCCTCGTGGGCGTTGCGGAGGACGTTGAGGAAGACCTGGCGGAGCTTGTCGGCGTCGGCCAGGATGGCCGGCAGCCCGGGGGGGCAGGAACGCTCGACGGCGATGTCCTTCTGGGCCAGGGTGTCCCGGACGACCTTGAGGGACTCGTCGACGATCTGCTCGACCGGCCAGCGCTCCAGGCTGAGCTCCTGGACCCGGGTGAAGTTGAGCAGCTCCTTGATGAACCGCTCGATCTGGTCGATGCCCTCGAGAGACAGGTCGATGTGGGCCCGGACCGTCTCGGCGAAGGCCTCCTCCTCGGCCACCTTCTGGATGTTCAGCTTGACCGAGGTCAGGGGATTGCGGATCTCGTGGGCGATGGTGGCCGCCATGCGCCCGATCGAGGCCAGCTTCTCGTGCTGGACGAGGCGGCGGTTGGCGTCGTCCATGCGCTCCCGGGTCTGGACCAGCTGGCCGGTCATCTCGTTGAAGCTGCGGGCCAGGTCGCCGATCTCGTCCCGGGAGGTGTCGACGATGGGCTGTGAAAAATCCCCCTGGGCGATGCGGACCGTGCCCTCGACAAGGCGGTGCAGCGGCCGGGTGATGCGCCGGGCCAGGAAGGCCGCCGCACCGATGCCGAAGAGGAAGCCGGCCAGGCCGATGAGCAGGAGGACCTTTTGGATGTCGCGCAGCCGGTCGTACATGGGCTCGAGGGACCAGCCGACCTTGACCGAGCCCCAGCGCCCGGCGGCCTGCGAATAGGCGAAGACCTCGACCTCGCGGACCCGGACCGGGGCTTCGCGCAGCGTCAGCCGGCGGATCACGGACTCTTTCACGTCGGGCGCCATGTCGTCCGAGAGCAGGCTCTCGAAGACGATCTCGCGGTGGTCGCGGACGAGGTCGTTCCAGACCGCCGGCTGCCCCGTCCGGTCGTAAACGACGATGTAGTTCAGGTCGCCGGAGATGTGCTCGTCGACGTACTTCTGGACGGCCTGCCAGTCCTGCAGGGAGAGCGACAGCAGGTTGGCGTCGGCGATATACCGGGCCTGGAGCATCACCCGGGCCTCGGTCTCGTCCTGCAGGATCCGGGCCTCGCGGATCTGGATGACGAAGAGGATCGCGCCGAAGAGCAGGACGATGAGCAGGGCGATCCAGAAGACCAGGCGGGTGTAGATCGAGATCTTCAGCTTCACCGCCGCCCCTCCGTTCCCAGCCAGATGCGCCTGGCGTCGAGGAAGATGAAGCCCATGGCCGGCAGCTCGATGCCGCGGACCTGCGGCTGGACGGCGATGCGGATCCTCTCGGTGAAGAGGGGGACGGCCGGCGCCTCCTCGAGCAAAATCTTCTCCATGGTCCGGAAGAGGTCCGTCCGCCGCTCCCAGCTCGTCTCGGCCGCGGAGCGCTCGAGGAGATCGTCCAGGCGGGGATCGTCGTAGCGCGAGCTCATGGCGTTGGCCGGCGAGCCCGAGTAGAACAGGGGCAGGAGGATGTTCTCCGGGTCCGGAAAGTCCATGTCGTAGGCCAGGAACCGGAGGTAGGGTTGGCGGACGGCCCGGGCGTCCTCCGGCCGGCGGAGGGAGCGGACGTCGAGCCCGATCCCCAGCGCCTCCAGCTGGCGCCCCAGCTCCCGGGCGAAGCCGGACGTTTCGTCGGTCTTCGGCCCGTCGTAGAGGAGCGTCAGCTTCAGCGCCTTGCGGCCGCCGACCGGCAGGAGCCGGTCGAGGAGAAGCCTGGCCGCGTCGACGTCGGTGAACGGCTCGGCGGCCCGGGGGAAGAACCCGGGCAGGTAGGGCGGGATGAAGTTGTCCAGGACCTGGTGGAGCGTCCCCGGCTGGTCGCTGGCGGCGGCCAGGCGGGCCTTGTCCAGGCCCAGGGCCAGGGCCCGGCGGACCTCGGGCCGGTCGAGGGGCGGGATGTCGCAGCTGAAGGCCAGGAAGTAGGACTTGAGGGTGCCGTTCTCCAGGACGCGGAAGCCGCCGCGGAGCAACCGCTCCGAGGTCACCGAGACCAGGTGGATGTCGCCGGACAGGAACTGCTCGTCGGTGAAATGGGGGCTGTACTCGAGGGCGGCCAGGAACGGCGGCCCGTCATGGTAATCCTGGTTCCGCTCCAGTCGGACGCCCAGGATCTCCAGCTGGGGGCCCCGGAGCCACTCGGCGAACTTGAAGGGGCCGGTGCCCACCGGCCGGTAAAAGAAGCTCCGGCCCTGGCCCTCGACGAGGTCGCGCGGCAGGATCTTACAGGCGTACATGCCCAGGAGGTAGAGCCCGGCCACGTACGGCCTCAGCCAGCGGATCTCGAAGGTCGCGGGATCGAGAACCCGGAAGCCGTCGACCTCGGCGGCCTGGCCGGCCCGGTACTCCTCGGCGCCGACGACCTTGCCGGCGAACAGCCGGGCCAAGGAGTTGTCCGGCCGGTCCTTGACCAGGCGCTCGAGCGAGAACTTGACGTCGTCGGCCGCGAGCTCGCGGCCGTTGTGGAAGCGGACGCCGCGGCGGAGGTGGAAGACGATGCGGGTCCCGCCGTCGGTGATCGTCCAGTACTCGGCCAGGGCGGGCATCGGATGGAAGCGGCCGTCGAACTTGACCAGCCCGTCGAAAAGCTGCTCGGTGATGAAATGGTGGGCCGGGCCGGCCGGGTCGAAGATCTGGTTGAACGGGGCGGAAAAGCCCTTGATCCGGAAGGTCCCGCCGTAGCGCGGCAGCTCCTTGACGTCCTGGGAGCGCGGCCGGACCGGGCCGGCCGAGAGAAGCGAGGCCGCAAGAAGGAAGGACAGCCCGGCGGGCAGGACGCGGGCTCGGCCGGCGATGATCATGGGAGCGCCCTCATGATAGCGAAATCGGCCGGAAAATGCACATTTCGCTTCCCCCCCATGGCCGGAGCAAGGATCATGCCACCGGACGTCACGCGTATCCTGCAGATAATAAAAGAACAGCTGGCGCGACGGCGGCCCGGGTGTAAAACGGCTTTACATCCGGGACGGACCGGGAGAGCCGGCTACTTGCCGGCCTGGGCGATGACCTTCTCGAAGACCCTGAAAAAATTGCCGCCCCAGATCTTCGCGATCTCCCGGTCGGTGTAGCCGCGGCGCAGAAGCTCCTCGGTCACATGGATCATGCCGCTCACGTCGTTGCAGCCGAGGACGCCGCCGCCGCCGTCGAAATCGGTCCCGATGCCGACATAGTCGATGCCGACGATCCTCTTGACGTGGTCGATGTGGTCGACGAGGTCCCGAACGGTCGGCTGGGCCTGGGGGTACTGCCGGTTGATGGCGTCACGCTCGGCCATGGCCTTCTGGCGCAGCGATTCGTCCTTGAGGTCGCGCAGCGGACCGTACTTGGCCTCCATCTCTTTGACGGCCTTCTCGCGTTCGGGGATGACCGGCGGGGTCTTGACGTAGGCGCCGAGGAAGCAGATCTGGATGACGCCGCCGCGCCGGGCCAGGGCCCGGATCTGGTCGTCGCTCAGGTTCCGGGGATTGTCGCAGACGGCCCGGCAGCTCGAGTGCGAGGCGATGATCGGGGCCTGGGACGCGGCCAGGACGTCGTAGAAGGACCGGTCCGAGGCGTGCGAGATGTCGACGATCATGCCCAGGCGGTTGCACTCGGCCACCACCTGGCGGCCGAATTCGCTCAGCCCCTTGTCTTCGGGATCGCGACGGTCGGTCGAGGAATCGCAGATGTCGTTGTCGGACGAGTGGCACAGGGTGATGTAGCGGACGCCCTGGTCATAGAAGGCCTTGACCAGCGAAAGGTCGCGCCCGATGGGATAGCCGTTCTCCAGGCCGATAAAAGCCGTGAGCCGGCCGGCCGCCTTGAGGCGCCGGGCGCCGGCCGGGTCGACGGCCAGGCCGATCGTCGAGGCGTACTCCTCGGTCATCCGGCGCACGGCCTCGACGGCCCGCAGGGCGCTCATCTTGGCCTTTTCGTAGCCCTCGGCGGTGCGCGGCCCCTGGCCGACGAAGGCGGCGAAGAACTCGGCGTCGAGGCCGCCGTCCTTCATCCGCGGCAGGTCGATCTTGCCGCTGGCCCGCAGGGCCGGATCGTGGCGTTCGCCAATCTTCCAGTCCGACCGCAGCAATCCGAAGGCCGTGTCGCAATGGGTGTCGACGGTCAGGATCTCCCGGTGCAGGGCCCGGGCCCTCTCTTCGACGCCCCGCGGCGCCGGGGAGACGGCGCAGGCGGCCAGCGCCAAGCCGAGAATGGGTCCGAAGACGGCGAGATGGCGATAAGGCTTCATGTCTTCTCCTTCGTTCCCCCGGGGACGGCTCTCCCCTTTTGCCTGGCGCGATCGGTCGCGGCGCACATAAGAGCCGCATTATAGCAGAAAGCGGGCCCGGGGAACGGAGGCCGCCTTGCCGTTCCGGAGGACGGGGGGATGCGGGGGCGGTCCCGGCTAATCGTGGCGCAGGGCGACGACGGGATCGACGCGGGCGGCCCGCCGGGCCGGATAGATGCCGGAGGCCAGGCTGACCAGGACGGCGAAGGCGACGGCGCCGAGGAAGATCCAGGCCGGGAAGGAGAAATAGGCCACGTGGGGCATGCCCTGGCGGGACAGGTAGAGATCGATCAACCGGTTGATGAGCAGGCTCGTCGCCCAGCCCAGGACGCAGCCGGCCGCCCCGCCGGCCAGGCCGATGGCACCCGACTCGAAGAAGAAGATGCGCTTGATGTCGCCGTCCGAGGCCCCGACGGCCTTCATGACGCCGATCTCCCGGTAGCGCTCGAGGATGGACATTATCATGGTGTTGACGATGCCGAGCGCCGCGACGACGATGGCGATCATGCCCACGGCGGCCAGGGCCATGTCCATGAAACGGAAGGCCCTGGTCACCTCCTCGAGCTGGTCGGCCAGGGCGAAGGTGCCAAAGCCCAGGTCCTGGACCTTGGACCGGACGCGATCCAGGTCGCGGAGCGAAGCCAGCCTGACGGTCGCGGCCGAATAGCCGATCCGGCCGTCCCGGATGCGGAAGAGATCCCAGACGCTGGAGAAGGGCAGCCGTTTGATCCGTCCCGCCGGTCCGGGCGGGATCATCACGGCGCTTTCGGCCAGGCCGCCCTCGCCCCCGAAAGCCATGACTTCGGTCACGCCGACGATGGGGAACTCGGCGGTTTCCTGGGAGACGGGGGAGCTCGCGCCGGAGAAGATCGAAGCCAGGTTGAGCGTGGCCAACCGGGCCAGATCGATCGAGACGGTCGTGATCCGGATCGTCCGGCCGACGGCCGCTGCCGGCTCGGTCTCCCCCAGCTGGCGCAGGACGGTCCGGTTGACGACAACGCCGTTCTCGTCGTCCGAGCCATAAGCCCGGCCCCACCGGATCCGCAGGGCGCTCGAATTGACCGCGGCCGCGGGCACAACCTGGACCAGCCGGAATTCCCGGCGGTCGCCCAGGCCGACCAGGGCAGGGAAGCTGACGTCCGGGTAGGCCATGGCTACGCCGGGGAGGCGCGCCAGCGCGGCGACGGCCGCGTCGTCGAGCAGGGCGTCGGCGCGGCCGGGAGCTTTGGCCCGGGGCTTCCCGTCGGGATCGCCGCCGGGCTTCTCCGCCCCGCCCGGCAGGACCGTGACCGTCGTGAACAGGTCCGAGGCCTCGAAGGCCCGGGTGACGTTCTTCTGCAGGCCCTTGCCGAACGAGATCATCGAGACCAGGGCGCCGATGCCGATCATGACGCCCGAGGCGGTCAGGAAGGTCCGCAGGCGCCGCTGGCGCAGGCTGGCCAGGGCGAAATCGACGGCGTCGGCGGGTCTCATGCCGCGTCTCCCCCGTCGACGATCCGGCCGTCCCGCAGGCGGACGATCCGGCGGGCGAATTCGCGGACCAGGCTCTCCTCGTGGGAGACCATGACGACGGTCAGCCGCCGCTCGCGGTTGAGCCCGTCCAGGAGCCCGACGATCTCCCGCGCCGTCCGGGAATCGAGGTTGCCCGTGGGCTCGTCCGCCAGCAGGATCCGCGGCCCATTGATCAGGGCCCGGGCGACGGCCACGCGCTGCTGCTCCCCGCCGGACAGCTCGGCCGGCCTGTGCCCGGTCCGGCCGCCGAGGCCGACCCGGTCGAGGAACTCGGCCGCCCGGCGCTTACGCTCCTTCTTGTCCACGCCGGCGAAGACCAGCGGCAGCTCGACGTTCTCCAGGGCCGTGCGGGAGGGGACGAGGTTGAAGGACTGGAAGATCATGCCGACGACGGACCTCCGGTAGCGGGCCAGGGCCTCGCGGTCCAGGCCCGAGACCAGGGCCCCGTCGACCTCGATAGTCCCGGCGCTGGGGGTGTCCAGCCCGCCGAGGAGGTTGAGCAGCGTCGATTTGCCGGAGCCCGAGGCCCCGGTGACGGCGGTGAAGCTCCCGGCGGCGACGTCGAGGTCGACGCCGGCCAGGGCCGCGACGGGGACGCCCCCGATGACGTAGGTCCTGGCCAGGGCCCTGACCCGGACGAGAGGCGCGTCGGTCATGCCCGGCGTCCCGCCGGGTCGCTGCGCGCCAGGACGTAGCGGTTGACCGGATCGCCAGGGCCGGCTTTGAGGAAATCGACGACCCTGTAGCCCCGGGCGAAGAGCGATTGGAAGGCCTGCCGCGTCGCCAGCCGCCAGTCCACGGCGACGCGCCGGACGGCCGGGTCGTCGACGTCGGTCTCCTGAAGCAGGCGGTAGAAATCAAGCGGGATGGGCGCCAGCAGGACGTCGCCGCCGGCGTCGAGGTCGAGGCCCTCGACGACCTCTAACTCCGCCTCCCCGCTCCGGCCGGCCAGGCGCCGCCGCCCGGTCCGGATGACGGGCCGGCCGGAACCCGCCGCCGCCGGGTCGCGGCCCGGCGGCGGACCGGTCCTCTCCAGGTCCCAGGACATGAGGAAGCGGTCGGTCGGCACGTCGGCCCGGTTGAGCAGGCCGCCGTAGGCGCCCCATGTCGCCACCAGGTAATCGAGGACATCCATGCCGAAATGGTGGATGTTGCGCTGGGCGTTGACCCCCGTGAGCGGATCGTAGGTGCAGATGATGGTCCCGACGCCGAGCCGGCCGAGGACCATCTCGCGCTGGAACTCCTTGAGCAGGAGGCCCAGCCCGTAGCTCTGCCAGGCCTTGCGGACGCCGGCGAACTGGGCGTAGAAGCGCAGGTTCCGGGGATCGCGGTAGCCGGCCTCCTTGTCGCGGACGCCGACGAAGCCGTAGCAGAAGCCAACCAGGTGGCGCCCGTCGGTCTCGAACCCGCCCCCCTCCGCCTCGACGAAGGCCCCGATGAACAGGCTCCCCCCGTCGCAGAAGAAGTTTTCGGACATCATGTTCCGGGTGCTGGCCAGGTGGTCCTCGGGAAAGCTCCAGATCTCCTCGCGCAGGTCCTCGTACTTCTGGTAATCGTCGCAATCGGCCGAGGTCTCGACCCGGAGGAGGAACCGGCGGTCCCGGACGGTGACGGTCTTTTCGAGTGGTTCCATGCCGCTACGCGCGTCATTCTAGACCAACGCGGCCGGCCGTTCAACGTTGAACTTGGCCGGGGGGAGGCCGGATTCTTTGACGGGTCCCGGGACATGCGCTAGAATAAGGCCGAACATCCGCCCGACGACGGACGCGACGATATCATGACCGAACCAACCCCCAGCCCCCGGACGGCCTGCCTGGTCAACCCCCGGGCGGCCAATTCCCGTTGGACGCGGCGCAAGCTCTTGCGCCTCTACCTCGAGAAGCGGCTGCCCGGCGAGATCTACGACGACCTCGGCGACATGCGGACAACGGTGGAGAAAGTGGCCGCCGCCGTCCGTAGCTGCGACATCGTGGTGGCCATGGGCGGGGACGGCACGGTCGCCGACACCCTCCAGGGCCTGTTCGAGGCCGGAGCCCAGGACCGGGTGGCCTTCGGCGTCATACCCTTCGGCAGCGGCAACGCCTTTCGCAAGACCTTCGACATCCCGGTCAATCCCCTGCGGGCCATCGACCGCTTGGCCGAGGGCGAGGCCCGGCCGATCGACCTCATGGAGGTCGAGGGCCGGCTGGCCGCCTTTTCCAGCATCGGCGCCACGGCCCTGGTCACCGGCGAGAAGCTCCAGGGCCGCATCCAGGGATTGTGGGGCCACGTCCTGGCCGGCCGACGGCTGTTCAATTCGCCCCGGGACGAGAAGGTCCTGGAGCTCTATGACGGCCGCGACGACGACGGGCCCTTCGACGCCAGGACCGTGACCTCGAACTTCTTCGACTGCACGGTCATGAAGACCAACTATTTCGGCTACGGCTGGCGCATCGCGCCCCGGGCCGTGGTCGACGACGGCTATCTCGACATCACCCTGTTCGAGATGGGACCGCTCAAGTATTCGTTCCTCTTCCCCCTCATCTACCTGGGCCTGTGGCAGCGGCGCATGCGCCACTTCAAGGCCCGCCGGGTCGTCATCAGCGGCCATGCCCTGCCGCTCCAGTTCAACGGCGAGTACCTCGGCGAGCGGGACCGCCTCGAGTTCCGCGTCCTGCCGCGGGCCGTCCGGATGGTCACGCCAGCCACCCGGCGGGGCCGGAAATATTTCCTGAAGCCGACGGCCTGAGGAGGCCCCATGAAGAAAGCCGTCCTGGGAACGGCGTTCCTGGCCCTGGCCCTGGCCGCCTGTTCGCCTCAGATCCGGATCGACCTGCTGGGCGAGGACAAGCTCCAGGAGGTCGTCCTCATGCCGGGCCCGGCCGCCGACAAGGTCCTGATGATCGACGTCGACGGGACCATCTCGGCCGCCCTCGAGACGAGCTTCCTGGCCCGCGAGAAGAGCGTCGTGGCCCGGGTTTTCGAGCGCCTGGAGAGGGCCGCCGCGGACCCGCGGGTCAAGGCCGTCCTCCTCCGCCTGGACACGCCGGGCGGCGAGGTGACGGCCAGCGACATGGTCTACCACGAGATCCTGCGCTTCAAGGAGCGCACGGGCAAGCCGGTCGTCGGGCTGATGATGAGCGTCGCCGCCTCCGGCGGCTACTACATCGCCTCGGCCTGCGACCTCATCATCGCCCATCCCACCACGCTGACCGGCTCGATCGGCGTCATCTCCGTCTTCCCCAGCGTCGAGGGCCTGATGACCAAGGTCGGGGTCAAGGTCGAGATCGTCAAGTCCGGACCGGCCAAGGACGCTGGCTCCCCCTTCCGGACGATGACCGAGAACGAAAAGAAGCTCTACCAGGGGATCATCGACGAGTACTTCCAGGCGTTCCTGGACGTCGTGGCCCGGGGCCGCAAGGGCAAGGTCGCCGCCGGGGAGCTTCGGACGATCGCCGACGGCCGGGTCTACACGGCCACCCAGGCCCTGGGACTGGGCCTCATCGACGGCGTCGGCTACTTCGAAGACGCCTTCGGCAAGGCCCGGGACCTGGCCGGCCTCGACCGGGCCCGCCTCGTGTCCTACACGTATTTCCCCAAGACGAAATCGAACATCTACGCCGGCCGTCCGGCCGGCGCCGGGCTGCTCGACGCCCGGGTCCTGGAATCGATCGCCGCGTCCCTGAAGACGGGCTTCTACTACCTCTGGCTGCCCCAGGCGCCCTGACGCCGCCGGCCGTCAGGGCCGGACGACGATCTCGAACTGGGGCGGCCGCAGGATATGGCTCTTGACCGTGCAGTGGTCGATGGCCTTGGTCAGGGCGAAGCGGTACTTCTCGGGAAAGCCCCGCGGCAGGTCGACGGTGAAGACGATCCGGTCGATCATCTTGGAGACCTCGCCCCGCTCGGCCGTCATGGTCAGGCCCAGGCCCTCCGTCTGGAGCTGGCGCTCCTGGCAGAAGGCCAGGGCGTAGTAGCCGGCGCAGGCCGCCAGCGAAGAGAGGAAAAGATCGAAGGGCGAAGGCGCCGAGCCGTCGCCGCCGTCGCCCACGGGCTGGCCGGTCCTGATGGTGAAGCCCTTGAAAGCGACGTCGATCCTGTAGTTGTCGCCGAAGGCGACTTTCAGCTCATGGGGGGTCATGATCGCTCCTTCCCGGGCCCGGCGGCCTCCCGGGGCCGGCCGGGCCGATGCTGCCGCGGGCCCTCGAGGGCCCTGCGGAACAGGGCCAGGATGACGTCCCGGTCCTTGGCCGTCAGGGCCATGCGGAAAAAAATGTCCTCGACCTTTTCGGCGATGAATTCCCGGTTGGTGTCGTGCATGAAGCCCAGCCGCTCGAGCATCTCCCGGAAGCGGCGGCCGGCCTCGGCCTGGGCGGCATGGTCGAGCGGCGGGTGCCGGCGCAGGGCCGGAGGCGGCCCGGGCCGGAAGGCGATGGCGTGCAGGGTCAGGGTGACGGCGACCCCGAGGTTGTACGAAGGCTGGCGGCCCGCCTGGGGTATGTGGAAGCGGAGGTTGGCCAATCCCAGCTCGCCCTGCGTCAGGCCGGTCCGCTCGTTGCCGAAGACGAGCCCGACCCGGACGGTCTCGGGGTACTCGGCCAGCCTGGCCACCGCTCCGTCGAGCGGGACCAGGGGAAAGTCGTGACGGACCCGGGCCGTCGAGCCGAGGACAAGCTCCCGGTCGGCCACGGCCTCCGCCAGGGAGGGGTAAAAGCGGGCCCGCTCGATGATTGATTCCGCGTGGATGGCCGTGCGCCAGGCCGGCGCCTCGAGCCGATCGAGCCCGACCAGGCGGAGGTCGCCGAATCCGGCATTGGCCATGCCCCGGGCGGCCAGGCCGATGTTCTCGTGGCTGTCCGGCCGGACCAGCACGACGGCGAAACGGGCGGGATCGCTCACGGGAGGATTATAGCGGAGGCGGCCCGGACAGGCCAGCCCGGGCGCTCGTTGACAGGGCCACGGGGGGATGCTATAAACCGGGCGCGGGCCGCGCGGACGGCCGGGAGGTTCCAACATGCCCAGGAAGAGAGAGAGGTCCTTGCAGGCGCCGCGGCGCGGCCGCCCGGGCCGGGCCGAGCTCGCGCAGCTGTTCGCCGCCCGCGGCTTCGCCGATGTCCGCTGGATCGACCCCGCCGACATCGTGACCGCCGAATGGGTCCGGATGAAGTGCGTCTACGGCTGCGGCGAATACGGCCGCAACGCCTGTTGCCCGCCCAACGCCCCCCCGGTGGACGCCTGCGCGCGCTTCCTCCGCGAGTACAAGCGCTGCGCCGTCTTCCATTTCGCCAAGACGGTGGAGAAGCCCGAGGACCGCCGCGCCTGGGGCCGCAAGCTTAACCTGGAATTGGTCCGGCTCGAACAGGAGCTGTTCAAGTCCGGCTTCGAGAAGGCCTTTCTGCTGCCCTTCGACAGCTGCGGCATCTGCCTCGAATGCCCGGGGTCCCGGGCCGACTGCAAGGAGCCGAAGCTGGCCCGGCCGTCGCCGGAAGCCCTGGCCATCGACGTCTTCGCCACGGTCAGGAGAATCGGCTGCCCGATCGAGGTGCTGTCGGACTACGACCAGGAGATGAACCGCTACGCCTTCCTGCTCGTCGACTAGGAGGCGGAAAGGAGCCCGAGATGTGGTGGGACGGCAAGATCCAGAGGACGTTCCGGTGCCGGCTGGAGCAGAAGCCGGGGGCGCTCGGCCGGCTGCTCACGGCCGTCGGCGAACAGGGCGGGCTGCTGGGCGAGATCCGCACGGTCCGCATGGGCGGCTCGGCCGTCGACCGGGACATCACCGTCTTCGCCGACGATCTCCGGCACCTCGACCGTATCGTCCGGACCGTCGAGACCATCGAGGGCGTCCTGCTGCTCGAGGTCCGCGACGAGGTCCTGGAGCTCCACCAGGGAGGCAAGATCGCCATCCGCAGCCGCTACGCGATCGACTCGCTGAGCACGCTGCGCAAGGTCTACACGCCGGGCGTGGCCGAGGTCAGCTTGAAGATCCGCGACGACCCATCCCTGGCCCGGCGCTTCACCTCCATCCGCCACCTCGTCGCCATCGTCACGGACGGCACGGCGGTCCTGGGCCTGGGCGACATCGGCCCCAAGGCGGCCATGCCCGTCATGGAGGGCAAGGCCAGCCTCCTCGAGACCCTGACCGGGCTCTCCGGCATGCCCATCCTGCTCGACACCAAGGACCCGGACGAGATCGTCGAGACGGTCGTCCACATGGCCCCGACCTTCGCCGCCATCCAGCTCGAGGACATCTCGGCCCCGCGCTGCTTCGGCATCGAGGAGAGGATCCAGGCCCGCCTCGACATCCCGGTCATGCACGACGACCAGCACGGCACGGCCGTCGTGGTCATGGCAACGCTGCTCAACGCGGCCAAAGCGTCCGGCCGGGACCTGGCCTCGAGCCGCATCGGCGTCGTCGGCCTGGGCGCGGCCGGCCTGGCCCTGGCCCGGATGCTGATGTTCCGCTTCGGCCGCCCGGTCCTGGGCGCCGACATCCTCCCCGACGCCCTCGACCGGCTGAAGGCGGCCGGCGGCGAGCCCTCCGACCTGGCCGGGGTCATGGCCGGCTGCGACGTCGTCATCGCCACGACCGGGAAGCCGGGGCTGATCAAGCCGAGCCTCGTCCGCCCGGGCCAGATCATACTGGCCCTGTCCAACCCCGTCCCCGAGATCGAGCCCGAGAAGGCCCTGGCCGCCGGAGCGGCCTTCGCCGCCGACGGGAAATCGGTCAACAACGTCCTCGGCTTCCCCGGCATCTTCCGCGGCGCCGTGGACGCGGACGTGCCGCGCATCACCCGGGAGATGCTCATTGCCGCGGCCGAGGCCATCGCCGCCTTCGCCAAGCCGGGCCAGATCGTCCCCGATCCCCTGGACAGGGCCCTGCACCGGTCGGTCGCCAGGGCCGTGGCCCGGGTCGCTCTCGAGCAGGGGCTCAACCGCGACGACCTGACCGGCTACTTCGATTGACAACGGCCGGCCGGCCGCTCATATTGGAGACGTCGGGACAAAGGGACCGCTGTCGAAAAAGGGGGGAAGCATGATCACCGTCAAAGACATCCTCGACCAGAAGGGCCATGCGGCCTGGACGATCGGGCCGGGGGCCAAGGTCTACGAGGCCCTCGAGCTCATGGCCCGGGAGGAGCTGGGGGCGCTCATCGTCGTCGAAAAGGACGAGATCGTCGGCATCATCTCCGAACGGGACTACGCCCGCAAGATCATCCTCATGGGCCGGCAGTCCCAGGACACTCCGGTCCGCGAGATCATGACCAAGGAGGTCTACGGGGTCCGCTACGAGACGACCGCGGATGAATGCATGGCCCTGATGACGGACAAGCGCATCCGCCACCTGCCCGTCTGCCGGGAGGGCAGGCTGGCTGGGGTCGTCTCCATCGGCGACGTGGTCAAGGCCGTCATGACCGACCAGCAGGTCAAGATCGAGAACCTCGAGAACTACATCATGGGGAAGTATCAATAGGGCCGGCGGGGAGCTGCCCCGGGCAGCGGACCTCAGAATCATGGCCGAGCGCTCGAGGCCGGGATTCTGAGAAATATCTTAGAAAAGCGCTTTCCTCGGATATTCCCCAGCCCCGTCCCTCCAAGTCGCTCCGGGACGGCGCTGATGGTCGCTCCGAGGACTTCGCTCTCAGCCGCCCCCTCCGCTACGGGGGTCGTCGGGGCAGCATCTTTCAGCGCCCTTCCCGCCCGGGCGGGCGGAAGGGTCTTAGAAGGTCATAAGGCGCATCTCGCGGAGGGCGAGATAGGCCGCGCCGAGGACGCCGGCCGAGTCGCCCAGGACCGCCTTCAGGACCGGGACCGTCCGGCCGGGGGTGCCGAACAGCGCCCCGGCCAGGAGCGGCGGGACCCGCTCGTACCACAGGGGGAGGTTGGAGACGCCGCCGCCGAGGACGACGGCCTCGAGATCGAGGGCGTTGACGCAGTTGGCGAAGAGCTCGGCCATGATCCGGACCGAATCGTCGAAGACGCGGAGGGCGCTCGGCTCCCCGGCCTCGTATCGGGCGTAGATCCGGTCCGGCGTCAAGGTCTCGCCGGCGAGCTCGGCGTAGCGGCGGCCCAGGCTCGGCCCGGAGAGATAGGCCTCGCCGCAGCCGTGGCGGCCGCACTCGCAGGGGCGGCCGTCGATGGCGATCGAGGTATGGCCGATCTCGCCGGCGTTGCCGTGCGGTCCCCGATGGAGCCGGTTATCCAGGATGAGTCCCGCGCCCATGCCCGTGCCCAGGATGACGGCCAGGACCGAGGAGTAGCGGCCGTGGCACTGGGCGAAGAACTCGGCCAGGGCCAGGCAGTTGGCGTCGTTCTCGACGACGAGGGGGGCCGCGAGGCCGGAGCGGAGCAGGCTGACCAGCCCGGGCTTCTCGTAGAGCGGCGTATGCGGCGCGCCGTACATGATGTCGTCCGCGGCGCTGTAGGTGCCGGGCGTTCCCAGGCCGACCGCCTCGACCCGCGCCCCGCCGGCCGTCTCGGCGACGAGCCCGAGGATGTTGGCGACGACGCGCTCGCGGCCGAGCCCGGGCTCGGAGGGCCGCCGCTTGCGGGCCAGGACCCGCCGCGTTTCGTCGACGAGGCAGGCCTCGACCTTCGTCCCGCCGAGATCGATGCCGACGGCATAACGGCTCATGATATCCGCCTACCCGGCCATTCTATCCGCAATCGGGTGGCGGCGGCAATCCGGCCGTGGCGGAACGGCCGGATTCGGGTACAATAGGCCGGATGGACATCGTTCTCGCCTCGGCCTCGCCGCGGCGCCGGGAGCTCATGGCCCGGGTCGCGCCGGAGTTCCGCGTCTTCCCGACGGACGTCGACGAGTCGGCCGTCCGGGAAAAGGATCCTCTCCAGTTCGCCGTCGTCGCCGCCGCTATGAAGGCCCGCCGGGCCGCCGAGACGTTCCCGGAGGCCGTCGTCATCGGCGCCGATACGGTCGTCGCCCTGGGCCTGCGCATCCTGGGCAAGCCGGCCGACCGGGAGGACGCGCGGGCCATGCTCCGGTCCCTGTCCGGACGCCGTCACCGGGTCATCACCGGGCTGGCGTTCTACACCCGCTCGGAGGACCGCCTCCTCACCGGCTACGACCTGACCTACGTCACCTTTCGCGAGCTCACGGAGGAGATGATCGAGGGCTACCTCGACCAGGGGACGTTCCTCGACAAGGCCGGCGCCTACGCCGTTCAGGAGGTCGGCGACGCCTTCGTCGCCCGGCTGAAGGGCGACTACGACAACGTCGTCGGCTTCCCGGTGGAGAAGGTCCGGCGGCTGCTGGCCCGCTTCGCCGCGCCGGCGTTCACGGTCGGGATCGAGGACCTCGGGTTCCCCGGGAGCGACGGGCTGGCCCGTGACGGGGAGGGCCGCAGGGTGCTCGTGCCGGGGGCCGTCCCCGGCGAGCGTGTCCGGGTCCAGGTCGTCGCGGAGCGCGGCGCGGCCCGGATCGCCGAGGTCGTCCGCCTGGAGTCCCCTTCGCCGCGGCGGGCGGAGCCGCGCTGCCCGCATTTCGGGGCCTGCGGCGGCTGCCTCTTCCAGCACGTCGATTACCGCGCCCAGCTCGAGCTCAAGGAAGGCCATCTGAAACGGACCCTGGAGGAGAGCGGCCGGCCGGGCCTGGCGGCCGCCGTCCGGCCCATCACCCCCTCCCCCGACCTGTACGGCTACCGCAACAAGATGGAATTCGCCTTCGGCGAGAGGCACGGCGAGCTGGCCCTCGGCCTCCGGGAGCGGGTCACGACAAGCCGGCAGACCTACCGCCGCACGCTGCCGGTCGGGACGTGCCCGATCTTCGGCCCGGTCGTCGAGCGCGTCTTTCCCGTGGTCCTCGAGTTCGCCCGGGAGAACGGCTTCCAGGGCTTCGAGCCGGCCACCGGGAAGGGCGAGCTGCGCCACCTGGTCCTCCGGCAGGCCAAGCGGACGGGCGAGCTCATGATCGTTCTGGCCACGGCCGGGATCGGGGAAGCCGGGCTGGACGGCCTGGCCGGCCGGCTGGCGGCCGCCGCCCCGGAGATGCGAAGCTTCGTCCATGTCTCCAGCCGGCGCGGCTCGGATATCGTCGAGTACGAGCAGGTCCGCGTCGTCGCCGGCGTGCCGTTCATCGAGGAGCGGCTGGCCGGCCGGACCTTCCGCATCTACCCGCCGAGCTTTTTCCAGACGAACACGGCCGGGGCCGAGCTGCTCTACGGGCGCCTCGCCGAGGAGGCCCGGCTGACGCCGGCGAGCCGGGTCCTGGGGCTGTACTGCGGCAGCGGCGCGATCGAGCTCTCGATCGCCGGCCGGGCCGGGCGGGTGACTGGCGTCGATTCCTCGCCGGCCAACATCGCCAACGCCGTCGAGAACGCCCTGCTCAACGGCGTCACGAACGCCGACTTCGTGCCCGGAACGGTCGAGGCGCTCCTGGCCGAGCCGCGCCGCGAGCCGGTCGACGTCGTCATCGTCGACCCGCCGCGCGTCGGCCTGACGGGGCAGGCCCTGCGCCGGGCCGCCGCCCTGGGGGCCCCGGTCCTCGTCTACGTGTCCTGCAATCCACGCTCCCTCGCCCGCGACCTGCTGGGGCTCGTCGACGCCGGTTACGAGGCCGTTTCGATCGCCCCCTTCGATCTTTTCCCCCACACGCCGCACCTCGAAACGCTGGCCGTCCTGACGCGCTGAGCGCCGTCCGGGGTCAAACCTAGACCTTTTAACTTTTCGGTCGATACGACGATTCCGCCGTTCTAAGAAGGGGTCAAACCTAAACCTTTTAACTTTTTCGTCAATCCGGAGATTCCGCCGTCCCCGGGAAAAGTAAAAAGGTCTAGGTTTGACCCCGGACCGTACGGGTGGCGAGGACGTCGGCGCCAGTGCCCAAAACGTCCGCGATGAGGACCTGGCCGCGGCGGACCGGGGCCTCCGGGCGGAGCTTCCCGATCTCGGCCAGGACGGGGAAGATCATCTCGCGCGGCACGGGCGCGCTCAACCGGACCGAGACCATGCGGGCGGCCGTTCCCTTTGCCGGCACCGACGTGGCCAGGTTGCGCTTGGGCCGCAGGACCTCCTCCTCGGCGAAGGACACGCCCTTGTCGCAGCGATTGCCGGCGACCGCCACGCCGCCGGCCGCGGTCCGGGCGACCTCGAGCTCGCAGCCGACCGGGCAGAGGACGCAGGTCAGGCGGTCGACGGCCGGCCGGTCAGTCATGGAGGCCCACCTCTAGGTCCTCGTCGACGGCGGCGCGGACCCTGATCTTCTGCAGCTCGGACGGCAGGATGCGGCCGAACTTCCGGCGGGCGTAGATCCTGCCGGAGTCCCGTCCCCGGACCTCGACCCGGACGTCGCGGAGGGGCCGGACGGCCCGGAAGCTCCACTCGACGCCCGCGGCGCCGGCCCGAGCCGTCTGCGGCAGGGCGTAGCGGACCTCCGGTCCGGCCGAGACGCGCACGGTCCGCCCCGCCGGCCTCTCCCCCGCCGCGTAGCGGGCGGCCCGCTCGCCGGCCGCGAAGCCCTCGAACGAGGCCCAGTCGGCGACGTCGTGGATGTGGAGGACGTTGCCGCACGAAAAGACGCCCGGAACGGAGGTCATGAGCGTCTCGTCGACGACGGCCCCGCCGGTGAGCGGCGAGAGCTCGACCCCGGCCCGCTTCGAAAGCTCGTTCTCGGGGACGAGCCCGACCGAGAGCAGGAGGGTGTCGCAGGGGACGACGGTCTCGGTCCCGGCGACGGGGGCCAGCCGGTCGTCGACCTCGGCCGTGACGACGCTCTCGACCCGGTCCCGGCCGCGGATCTCGACCACCGTCGTCCGCAGCTCCAGGGGGATGCCGAAGTCCATCAGGCATTGCCGGATGTTGCGCTCCAGGCCGTTGGCCCAGGGCATGATCTCGAAGACGCCCTTGACCCGGACGCCCTCGAAGGTCAGGCGCCGGGCCATGATCAGGCCGATGTCGCCCGAGCCGAGGATGACGGCCTCGTTCCCGACGCGCAGGTTCTGGAGGTTGACCAGGCGCTGGGCCGAACCGGCCGTATAGATCCCCGCCGGCCTGGTCCCGGGGATGCCGATCATGTCCCGGGTCCGCTCGCGGCAGCCCATGGCCAGGACGACGGCCCCGGCCCGGACGAGCGAGTAGCCTCCCCGGGCATTGACCCGCAGGAGCCGGTCCGGCCCGAGATCGAGGACCATGGCCCCGGTCTCGACGGCCACGCCCTCCCGCAGGGCGTTCTCGGCCAGCCGCTCGGCGTATTCGGGGCCGCTGATGGTCTCTTTGTAGAGGAAGAGGCCGAAGCCGTCGTGGACGCACTGGTTGAGGATGCCGCCGAGGGTCCGGTCGCGCTCGAGGACGAGGACGCGCCCCGCCCCCGCCCGTTTCGCGCCCAGGGCGGCGGCCAGGCCGGCCGGGCCGCCGCCGATGACGGCCACGTCGACGTCGCTTGTCCGGGGCGTCTCGGCCATCGGTCAGTCCTTCAGCCGTCCGTAGAAGAGCCGCGAGCCTCCGCCGCGCTTGGTGACGCGGTCGGGCGGCAGGCCCTCCTCCTCGAGGATATCGACCAGGCGGGGCGTGCAGAAGCCGCCCTGGCAGCGGCCCATGCCGCAGCGGGTGCGACGCTTGACGGCGTCCAGGCTCCGGGCCCCGAAAGGATTGCGCAGGGCGGCCGCGACCTCGGCCCGGGGCACGTGCTCGCAGCGGCAGACCATCTCGCCCCAATCGGCGTCGGCCGCGACCAGGCGGGCTCGCTCGGCGTCGCCGAGGTCGGCGAACCGCCGCCTCTCCGGCAGGCCGGGCTCGAAATCCGTCTTCGGGCGCAGGGCCATCCCCGTGCCGATGAGGTCCGCGACCATCCGGGCGATGGCCGGCGCGGCGGTCAGCCCCGGCGACTCGATGCCGGCCAGGTCGATCCAGCCCGGCAGCCTCCCGCTCTCGGCGACGACGAAGTCGGCGAACAGGCCGCCGCTTGCGGGCGGGACGAGCTTGGGCCGCAGGCCGGTATAGGCGTGGATGAAAGGGGCCCGCTCGAGCCCGGGCACCAGCCGCCCGGCCTCGGCCTTGAGGCGCTCCGCGACCTCCCGGGTCGAGGCCAGGTCGTCCTTGGCGGCGACCGGCTCGGCGCTCGGCCCGAGCAGGATGTGGCCCTCCATGGTCGGGGTGAGGTGGATGCCGAGGCCGGGATCGTCCCGGGGCGGCACGGGATAGACGGGCATCCCCAGGCGGAAGCCGCCGTCCTTGTCGGTGATGAGGTATTCGCCGCGGTAGGGATAGACCCGGAAGTCGGCGCTCCCGGCCAGCCGGGCGACCTCGTCGGCGAAGAGGCCGGCGCTGTTGACGACGCGCCGGGCGGCGAACTTTCCCCGCGGCGTGGCCAGGCGGAACGTCCCGCCCTCGACGGCCACGGCCTCGACCGGGGCCTCGAGAGCGACCTCGGCCCCGTTGCGCCAGGCGCTCTCGGCCAGGGCGAAGACGAGCTCGTAGGGCGAGACGATGCCGGTGCGGGCCGAGTACAGGGCCCAGCGGCCGCGGGCCAGGGGCTCGAGGCGGCGGATGGCCGCCTCGTCGACGATCTCCAGGCCGGGGACGCCGCTCCTCCGGCCCTCGGCCAGGAGCTCCTCCAGGCGCGGCCGGCCCTCGTCGGACAGGGCGACGACGAGCTTGCCCGTCATGCGGTGGGGCACCCCAAGAGCGGCGGCGAGGGGATACATCAGGCCCAGGCCCTCGACGTTGGCCCGGGCCTTGAGGGAGCCGGACGGGACATTGAAGCCGGCGTGGATGACGCCGCTGTTGCCCTTGCTCACTCCCTCGGCCAGGTCCGACTGCCGTTCGAGAAGGAGGAGCCGGAGATCATAGCGGGAGAGCTCGCGCAGGACGGCGCAGCCGACGACACCGCCGCCGATGACGGCGACATCGTAGACCCCGTCCTTGGCTTCGTCCATGTCCCGACAGCACGCCATCATATCAAATCGGGCCGGGGGAAGCCACGGCCGCATTGACAAGGCGCCGCCGGCGCGCTTATAAAGGGGGCACCATGCTCATCAAAGCTATAGTTATAGGCGTTTATGCCTTGATGACCCTCACCATCGGCTGGCTCGGGCTCCGCAAGGCCCGGACCTTCACCGACTATTTCCTCGGCGGCCGGACGGTCGGGCCCTGGATGTCGGCCTTCACCTACGCGGCGGCCTATTTCTCGGCCGTCCTGTTCATCGGCTTCGCCGGAAAGATCGGCTGGGGCTTCGGCCTCTCCGGTCTCTGGATCGCCCTCGGGAACGCCCTCGTCGGGGTGCTCGGCGTCTGGGGCCTTCTCGGGGACCGGATCCGGCGGATGTCCGTCGAGCTCCAGGTCACGACCATGCCCGAATTCCTGGAAAAGCGCTACGCCAGCCCCTTTCTGAAGCTCATCGCCTCGCTGGCCGTCTTCCTCCTCCTTGTCCCCTATTCGGCGGCCGTGTTCATCGGCCTGTCCTACCTGTTCAAGGCCAATTTCGGCTTCGGCTTCGGCACGGCCCTGCTCGTCATGGGCCTGTTCACGGCTTTTTACCTGGTTCTCGGCGGCTACAAGTCGATGACCATGATCGACGTCGTCTTCGGCATGATCATGTGTCTCGGCTCGGCCGTCCTCATCGGCAGCACCATCAAGAAGATCGGAGGGCTGGGGGCCCTGACCTCGGGCCTCGCGGCCATCGATCCGAAGCTCACGGCCCCGGTCGGCCCGGGCGGCGCCTGGCCGCTCTTCGCCCTCGTCTTCCTGACGAGCATCGCGCCGTTCGCCATGCCCCAGCTCGTCCAGAAGTTCTACGCCATCAGGGACCGGCGGGCCATCCGCCGGGGCATGATCGCCTCGACCCTGTTCTCCCTCCTGATCGCCGGGGCGGCCTATTTCACGGGGGCCTCGGCCCGGCTCTTCCTCACGCCGGCGACGGCCCCGGCGGCTTTCGCCGGCGGCAAGCCCGTCTTCGATATCCTGATGCCGGAGTTCCTGGCCAAGGTCGTGCCCCCGTCCCTCTCGGTGCTGATGATGCTCCTGATCCTCTCCGCGTCCATGTCGACGCTGGCGGCGCTCGTCCTCATCTCCAGCTCTTCGGTCGTCAAGGACCTCTACGCCGGGTTCGTCAATCCGGCCGTATCCGACAAGACCTTGACCCGGATGATGCGGATCATGTCCGCCGTCTTCGTCCTTCTCTCGGTCGTCCTGGCCTACCTCCGGCCGGCGACCATCGTGGCCATCCTGTCGGTATCGTGGGGGGCCATCGGATCGTTCTTCCTCGGGCCCTTTGTCTGGGGCCTCATCAGCCGGAAGGCGACGAAGTTCGGGGCGGTCGGGTCGGCCGTGCTCGGCCTCGGGACCTGCCTGGGCCTGGCCTTGACGGGGATGCCGCCGGCCGAAGCCGGGACGATCGGCATGGTTGTTTCTTTCGCCACGACCCCCTTGCTGAGCCTGATATCCTGGAGGGAAAGCCCGGCGGCGAGGGACGCCGGAAGGCAGCGCCTCAGTAGCGAAAAATGAGCTCGAACTGGAGCCAGTTGAAGCTCGCGGCGCCGGGGAAATAGAAGCTCCCCGGCTCGAGGTGCTCCCAGATAACCCGGCCGGTCATGAACTTGCTGACCTTGTAGTTCAGCCGGGCCCGGTAGAGGGTGCCCCGGTAGAGGCCCGTCCCGCCCGGAAACTCCCCGGTCCGGGACCGGCCGGCGCCCATCGGCATGACCATGAGGTGGCCGTCCGAGCGCGGCCCCAGGTCGAACGCCAGCTGGGCGTAGAGCGCCGACAGGTTGCTCCAATAGGAAGGCCGGCTCTCCCGGGTCAGGGTATAGATATAGCTCTCGCTCCACTTCGGCCAGCGGCTGAAAACGGGGTCCCAACCCTCCATCCGGGCCGTGGCCGGGTCGTCGCCGCTGAGGAGGATGCCGCCCAGGGTGAACGCCTTGAGGAGCGGCCGGGTGCCGGCGAGGTCGTAATCGAGGTGGGCGATGGCGCCGTAGGCGGAGCGGCCCGCGTCCCCGTACCGGCCCGTCTGGAAGGCGGCCTCCGCCGTGAATGACAGAGGCTTGGCCAGCGGCATCACCGCCCGGGCCCCCAAGGTGTCCGTCCGCGCCGGCACAGGCCAGGCCTCGTTGGCGTCCGTCGTCTTGCGGACGGCGTAGGCGTCGAGCTTGGCCCGGCCGAAGGTCCCGGCGTAATAGAGGGCCAGGGCGTTCTCGGGCTGCTCGGCCAGCGACTGCTGCCGCGAGTTGATCACCGGCAGGAACCGGTCGGTCGCCTTGGTCGCGTGGGCGAAGGCGGTCAGCCTGTGGCCCGGGGCGAGGTCGGCGTCGAGGCGGACGGCGTTGAAATAATACGAGCGGGAACCGTCTCCGGGCGTGCCGTCGGCGATGACGAAGCCCTCGCCGAAGTTGAGGTCCTGGCGCCCGGCCGTAACGGTCAAGGGCGTCCGGCCGGGGATCGTCCATTTGACGTAAAGGTTGTCGAAGAAGACCTCGTGCCCGTTGAAGGCCCGGTCCTTGGGCGCGAGGTAGACCCGGAACTCGTTGGTGACCTTGCCCAGGACCTCGAGGTTCCCGGCCGCCCGCCAGTCCAGGCCGAGGGTCGTCCGGTTGCGCGTATAGGCGAAGCCGTCGGCGGCCGCGTCGTTGAGGCTGACGGCGTTGTCCCAGGCTTCGAAGCGGAACCGCTCGACGAAGATGAGCTTCAGGCGCGGCGCCGGCTTGTCCTGCGGCCGGGCCGGGACGGAGATCAGGAGGGCGGCCAGAAGCGTCGCGGCGATCGTAAAATCAAGGGGTCTGCGGCTCATGGGCGTCGTCCTTGAAAAAGCTTCGGCCCATCTTAGCACAACGACAGGGCCGCGGAGAAATGACCAGGGCGAGGCGCGCCGGGCGCCTCTCGAGGGGCGGAGCGGGCTAATAGAGGCCGGTCGAGCCGAAGCCGCCCTGGCCGCGCGAGGTGTCGTCGAGGGAATCCGCCTCGACCACGGACACGGCGGCGACGGGCTGGACGAGGAGTTGGGCGATCTTCATGCCCTTGCGGACGGCGAACGGCGCGGCGCCCAGGTTGATGAGGACGACCTGGACCTCGCCCCTGTAGCCGGCGTCTATGACGCCGGCCAGCCGGTGGACGCCCTTGAGGGAGATGCCGCTCTTGTCCCAGACCAGGCCGGCGTGGCCGGCCGGCACGGCTATCTGGATGCCCGTCGGCGCGGCGAAGACCTCGCCGGGCGCCAGGTCGCGGTCGACGACGGCGTAGAGGTCCAGGCCGGCGTCGCCGGGATGGCCGGCGGAGGGCAGCTTGGCGTCGGGGTGGATGCGCTTGACCTTCAGGTCCATGGTCTCACCTTTCGTCGATCCTGACCTCGCCGAAATACGGCTCGGCGGCGGCCGCGATCTCCGCGAGCTCGGCCCGGCCGTAGGGCTTGACCTCGAGGTAGGCGGGATCGAGGGTTGTCCGGGGCACGAACGGTTGGATGATATAGCGGTCGGCGCCCTTGAGCCATTCGCCGATCCGAGCCACGTCCTCCCGGCCGACGAGCCCGGGAACGACGGTGGTGCGGAAGGTGTGCTTGACGCCCGAGCTGCGGAGGAGGTCGGCCGCCCGGGCGATCTTCTCCGGATCGACGGTTGACCGGGTGACCTCCCGGTAGCGCTCCAGCGGCGCCTTGATGTCCAGGGCCACCCAGTCGACGAGCCCGAGGGCCAGGAGCGCCTCCAGCCGGTCCGGGAACGAGCCGTTGGTGTCGACCTTGACCAGCAGGCCCCGCTCCCTGACGATGCGGATGAGGTCCTCGAGGCCCTCGTGGAGGAAGGGCTCGCCGCCCGAGAAGCAGATGCCTTCGAGCCAGCCCCGGCGGCCGTCGAGGTAGGAGAGGAAGTAATCGGCGGCCAGGCTCGGGATCGCCTCCGGCTCGAGGACGAGCTGGGCGTTATGGCAATAGGGGCAGCGGAAGGTGCAGCCGCCGAGGAAGACCGTCGACGAGATGTGGCCGGGAAAGTCGCGGCTCGAGAACTTCTCTATCCCCTTGATCTCAGCCACCCGTCGAACTCCTCGGCCGAGTTGAGCACGGCCCGGACGATGCCCTGGGTGTGGGCGACCAGGGTCGGCAGCTTGATGGCCCCCGAATCGTCGCGCTTGATGACGTTGATGAACTCGCGGATCTTGGCCTTGCCCGGGGGCGTGGTCAGGCCGTATTCCTGGTAAGAGATCTCGGTCTCGGCCAGCCGCTTCTTCAGGGCCTCGCACTTGGCGCAGTTGGGATAGCTGAAAAGCAGATAATCCATGGAATCACCGCCTCTTTGTAAGTCCGCCGGTCTCAGCCGATCTTGTCGTAGGTCGCCCGGTCCTTGAACTCCTGCTGCTTGCCGTCGTTCCAGGTCCGGACCGGCCGCATGTAGCCGACGATGCGGCTGTAGACCTCGGTCTCATCGCCGCAGTCGGGGCAGGCGAAATGCTGGCCGCGGATATAGCCGTGGTTCATGCAGACGCTGAACGTCGGCGTGATCGAGAAATACGGCAGCTTGGTCTGGGCGATCCGCTGAACGAGCTTCTTGCAGGTCTCGCCGTCGATGGCCTCGGGCAGGAAGGCGTGGAAGATCGTCCCGCCGGTGTAGAGGGCCTGGAGCTCGCCCTGGTGCTGGATGGCCTCGAAGATGTCGCGGGTGGCGTCGACGTTGAGCTGGGTCGAGTTCGAGAGATAGGGGTGCTTCTCCGTGCCCGAGGTATAGATCCGGGGGTACTTCTGGCGGTCGAGCCGGGCCAGGCGGTAGGACGTCGATTCGGCCGGCGTGGCCTCGAGGTTGTATAGGTGGCCCGTCTCTTCCTGGAGCTCCCGCAGGACGCCGCGCATGTAGTGGAGGGTCTCGACGGCGAACTCGCGGCCCTCCGGCGTGCCGATGCCCTTGTGCAGGAAGTTCATGCAGGCCTCGTGCATGCCGCAGATGCCGATCGTCGAGAAGTGATTGTCGAAGTGGCCGAGATAGACCTTGGTGTAGGGCATCATGCCCTTCTCGAGCATGTTGTTGACGATCTCGCGCTTGGTCTCGAGAGTGCCCTTGGCGACGGTCATGAGCTCCTTGAGCTTGCCGAAGAAATCCTCCTTCGACGTGGCCTCGAAGGCGGCCCGGTTGAGGTTGATGGTCACGACGCCGATCGAGCCCGTCGAGTCGCCGGGGCCCCAGATGCTCCCCGGCCGGCGCATGAGCTCGCGCTGGTCGAGGTTGAGACGGCAGCACATGGCCCGGATGTCGCCGGGGTTCATGTTCGTGCCGATATAGTTCTGGAAGTACGGTATGCCGTACTTGGCCGTGGCATCGAAGAGGAGATTGGCCTTGGGCGAATCCCAGTCGAACTCCTTGCTCAGGTTGTAGGTGGGGATGGGGAAGGTGAAGACCCGGCCCTTGAGATCGCCCTCGATCATGATCTCGAGGAAGGCCTGGTTGATCCAGTCGACCTCCTTCTGGTAGTCGCCGTAGCAGGTCTCGAGCTCCTCGCCGCCGACGACCGCCCGCTTGGCCTTCATGTCCTCGGGGATCGTCCAGTCGAAGGTCAGGTTGGAGAAGGGCGTCTGCCAGCCCCAGCGGCAGGGCACGTTGAGGCCGAAGATGAGCTTCTGCATGTCCTGCTTGACGTCCTCGTAGGTCAGCCGGTCGTGGCGGACGAAGGGGGCGAGCAAAGTGTCGACGCTGGAGAAGGCCTGGGCCCCGGCGAACTCGGCCTGCATCGTGCCGATGTAATTGACCATGTGCAGGGTCAGGGTGTCGAGGTGCTTGGCCGGATTGGAGTGGACCTGGTTGGGGACGTGGCCGAAGCCCTTGCGGATGAGGTTCTCGAGCGACCAGCCGGCGCAGTAGCCGACGATGGGGTAGCTAAGATCGTGGATGTGGAACTCGCCCTCTTCATGGGCCTTCTTGGCCCGCTCGGTGTAGATCTGGTTGAGGGCGAAATGCGACAGGACCTCGCCGGAGACGCGGGCGTTGAGGCCGGCGAAGCTCTGGACGCCTTCGTTCGAGTTCTCGCGGATCTTCCAGTCGGAATTGTTGAGGTAGTCCTTGACCAGGCGCTCGAGGTTGAGGCCGATCTTCTTGGCCTCGCGCAGGCCCTTGTGCTTCTCGCGGTAGAGGATGTAGGACTTGGCGACCTCGTGGTAGCCCTGCTTCATGAGGACCATTTCCACGATGTCCTGGATCTGCTCGACCGAGGGGATGGTGTACCCGCCGAACTTCTCCTCGATCATGAAGCAGACGATGTCCGAGGCGGTCTTGGCGACGGCGGGATCTGTGATTCCCTCCGAGGCCATGGCCTTGCGGATGGCGCTGGTGATCTTGTCCTGGTTGAAATCGGCGACCGTTCCATCCCGCTTTTTGATCCGGCCGACAGCACTGACCATTGGAACCCTCCTCCTTCTCCCTCGTCCTGCTCCCTTTTCCGCCCGGCTCACAAGCCTGGGAATGCCCTCGCCGGTGTGCTAAAATCGGCACACTTAGAAACCATGGCAAAAGCGAAACGCTTTATGGCCTTATCCCATATCTTGTGCAACCCTCGCGAGAAAAATACTAAATGTTGTATTTTCCGAGGGAAACTTTACACCTCGAAAAATGCCTTGTCAAGGGTCTTTCCGGAGAATTTTTTAAGTTATTGAGGCGCCGATGAATAGTATCGAGATCAAGACCCGCGGGCGGGAGGATTTCGTCGACCTGACGGCCGAGATCGAGCGGCTGGTGGCCGCGTCGGGCGTCAAGAACGGCCTCTGCGTCGTGGCCGTGCCCCACACCACGGCCGGGATCGCCGTCAACGAGAACGCCGACCCGGACGTCCGGACCGACCTGGCCCTGGTCCTGCGGAAGATCGCGCCCGACGGCCTCCCCTACGCCCACAGCGAGGGGAACTCTCCGGCCCACGTCAAGGCCGCGCTCGTCGGCTCCTCGGCCACGCTCCTCGTCGAAGACGGCCGGCTGCGGCTCGGGACATGGCAGGGGATCTTTTTCTGCGAATTCGACGGGCCGCGGACGCGTCAGGCCTGGGTCCAGATCGTCGGATAGGACGGGGTCGACCCGCTCTTAGAGCCGCAGGCCCAGCTTCTTCAGCTCGGCCGCCAGGTCGGTGCCGGGCCGGTAGAGGACGGCCGACAGGCCGGCCGCCGCCGCGCCGGCGACGTTCTCCTCCATGTCATCGATGAAGGCGCACTCGGCCGGCGCGCAGCCGGCCGCCCGGGCCGCGGCCCGATAGATGGCCGGGTCGGGCTTGAGCAGCTTGAGCTCGTAGGACAGGACGAAGGCGTCGAAGAGGCCGACCTCGGGGAAGCGCCGGCGGACGAAGCCGAACCGCTCCGGGTCCGTGTTCGACAGCAGCAGCAGCTTCAGGCCGGCCGCCTTGACCCGGGCCAGGACCTCTATCGCCGCGGGATTCGGGGTGAAGATGTCGTTGTACATCCGGTAGAACTCGTCGTAGGGGACGTCCGCCCCGATCCTTGCCAGGACCTCGTCCCGGAAGCCGGCCGGCGTGACGGCCCCGGCGTCGAACCGCTGCAGCAGCCCGATGTCGCCGTGGGCGGCGGCCTTGACGTCGGCGAAAGGCCGGCCGGCCCGCTCGGCCAGCTGGCGCAGGAAGATGGCGTTGTCGAACCAGAGCACGACCTTGCCCAGGTCGGAGATGACGGCACGGATCACGGTCTTCGGCCTCCTTCGGCCACGCGGCGGGAAGGGCCTTTATAGCAGAAAAGCCAGGCCGGGGCAAACCGCCTTCGCTGGTTGACATCCCCGGAACGCTGGTTTATGCTGGGCCCAGCAGAGAACGCAGCGAGCCGTCATCCGGCCGGCGATGGGAAAGACGTCCAGTCAGCGAACCATAAAGGAGGAGTCATGCCAATGAAGAGGACCACGCACCGCAGCTCCACGGGAACCAAGCTCTACGCCGTGCGCGACAGCAAGGGGCGCTTCGTCGACATCCAGACCTACAAGCGCGCCCACGCGGCCGACATGCGGCGCAAGAGCAAGGCCGAGCTGGCCAAGAAGCCCTGACCCGCCCCGTTCCCCCGACCCGCCCGGACCGGATCGTTCCTGCCGGGACGCGAGGCGTCGGCGTCCGTCACTCCCCCCGGCTTGCCCGCCCGGCGCGCTCAGGCCTTCGCCTGCTGCGGCCTGCCCAGCACCCCGCCCTCGCGCCGGTCGGCCCGGCCGAGCAGCAGGGCGAAGGTCAGGCCGACGAGGCCCAGCCCGGCGAACATGAATTGGCTGGCGACATAGGACCCCGTCTTGTCCCGCAGCAGCCCGTTGAGGAGCGGGAAGAGGCCCAGGCCGATGTTCTGGATGGCCGTCATCAGCCCGAAGGCCGTCCCAACCCGCTCCGACCGGACGATGAGCGGCACGGACGGCCACAGGGCCGCCGGCACCAGGACGAAGGCGAAGCCGAGCAGGACCATCGGGTAGACGGGGTAGATCTTCGTCAGCCCCATGGCCAGGTGGCAGGGGATTAGGAGCAGGGCCCCGGCGATCATGAACTGGGCCCTCTTGCCGACCCGGTCGACCAGGCGTCCCGCGAACGGGGCCAGGAGCATCGAGGCGAAGATGATGATGCTGGTGATGCCGCCGGCCGTACTGAAGATATGGACGAGGTTGTTGAAGACCTGGGCCAGGAAGCCGCCGCCGGCCGCGGCCGTCCGGGCGATGCCCCACTTGGTGACGAAGAAGTCGGTCGACAGGCTTTGGAAGGGGAAGACGGCCGCATAGAAGGTGAAGCAGAGGGCCGTGATGTACCAGAAGGTCGGCCGGAACTCCTTGATGTCCTTGAAGACGATCTTGTCGCCGGCGCTCTCGTTGCGCAGGTTGAGGGCTTTTTCGCCGCGCTTGTCGAGGATGATGTAGCCGATGTTGCCCAGTAGCGACAGGCCGCAGGCCAGGACAGCGGCCAGCAGGGCGTAGCGGAAGCTGCCGAAGTAGCTGGAGAACAGTTCCCCGGTGTTGAAGGCGAAGAGCGAGCCCAGCCGGCTGACAGTCAGCTGGACGCCGAAGGCCATGGCCATCTCCTTGTTCTTGAACCAGCGGGCCAGCATGGCGCTCTGGGCGACGATGAGTGGCTCGGAGCCGGCCCCGAAGACGAAGCGGCCCAGGAAGATGAGCGGGATGCTCCGGGCCTGCCAGACGATGGCCGCTCCCGCCAGGACCAGCACGGAAAAGATGATGCTGGCCTTGCGCGTGCCCAGCCGGTCGATCAGCATGCCGCCGAACAGGACCACGAGGATGGCGGCGATGCTGTACATCGTGTTCATCGTGCCGACGGTCGCCCGGGCTGCCTTGAGCTCGTCGATGAGCGAGGGGGCGATGGCCCCGATGATGTCATAGGCGAAGTAGCTGCCGAACGACAGCGACGAGATGAACAGCAGGTTGGCGAAGCGGTAGAACGGACGGGTCGGGTGGAAAAAGCCGACGGGCGCGGCCGTCTCGGCGTTGGTCATGGGCGGGCCTCCGGGGTGACTGAGTGCGGCTCCCTCGAGTCCTCTATCTTCCGGAATCCGGAGGAAATAATCAAGGCCTTTGTCCGGCCGGCCCGGAGTTGGTATAATCCCGGCGGCCTGAAAGGGACCCTCTCATGAGCATCTCTTCCCTCGACATCCGGCCCGTCGATCTTGGGACGCTCGGACCCGCGTTCGAAGCCGCCCTGGCCGCCCTCGACCGGGACCGGGCCGTCCGACGCATCTGGGACCGGGACTGGACGGTCTGGAAAGAAGAGGACCGGGAGATCTCCAACCGCCTGGGCTGGCTGGACGCGCCCGCAACCGCCCGGGCCGACGCCCCCGACCTCCAGTCCTTCGCCGCGTCCGTCCGCGGCGTCGGGTTCCGCCGGGCCGTGGTCCTGGGCATGGGCGGCTCCAGCCTGGCCCCCGAGGTCTTCGCCCGCCTCTTCCGGACGGCCCCCGGGGCGCTGGAGATCGAGGTCCTGGACACGACCGAGCCCGGCGCGGTGGCCGCGGCCGGGGCCCGGCTCGATCCCGGGACGACCTTGTTCCTGATCTCCTCGAAATCGGGCACGACCGCCGAAGCGGCCGCCTTGCTCTCATATTTCTACGACCGGGCCCGCGCGGTCCTCGGGAGCGGCCACGCCGGCGGCCGCTTCGCCGCCGTCACCGACCCGGGAACGCCGCTCGAGGCCCTGGCCCGGGATCTCGGGTTCCGGCGCGTCTTTCACGGCCGGCCGGACATCGGCGGCCGGTTCTCGGCGCTTTCGGCCTTCGGGCTCGTCCCGGCCGCGCTCAAGGGCCTCGACATCGATCGGCTCCTGGCCCCGGCCCGGGCCATGGCCGAGGCCTGCCGCGTTCTCTCCGCCGCGGACAACCCCGGCGCCCGCCTGGGAGCCTTCCTGGGCGCGGCCGCCATGGCGGGCCGCGACAAGCTCGTCCTGGCGCTGCCGCCGCGGCTGCGGCCGCTCGGCGCCTGGCTCGAGCAGCTCGTCGCCGAGAGCACCGGCAAGGAGGGCCGGGGCATCCTCCCGGTGATCGAGGACAAGCCGGGGACCGGCGGCGGACCCGACCGCCTGCTTGTCGAGATCGGCCCGGCGGCCGGCCCGTCCCCGAGGCCGGCACGTCCAGGGAGCGACGGGCCGGCTGCGCCGTCAGTCCGCATCGCCTTCGAAGACCCCTATGACCTGGCCGGACATTTCTTCCTCTGGGAATTCGCCACGGCCGTCGCCGGCCGCCTGATGGGGATAAATCCCTTCGACCAGCCCGACGTCGAATCGACCAAGAAGAAAACGCGGGAGCTTTTGTCCCGCCCCGCCATCGCCGGGCCGTCCGGGCCAGGCCTCGGGACCGGGGCCGCCGCTCTCCGGGTCGTCCGTCCCGGCCGGGCGGACAAGCCGGAGGACGCCCTGGCCAGCTTCCTGGCCGGACGCCGCGAGGGGGATTACCTGGCCGTGCTCGCCTTCCTGCCCCAGCGGCCGTCGGTCGATGGGCTGGTCGCCGCCCTGGCCGCCGGCCTGCGCCTGAAGACCGGCCTGCCGGTCACGGTCGGGACCGGGCCTCGCTATCTCCACTCGACCGGCCAGCTCCACAAGGGCGACGGCAACCGGGGCCTGTTCCTGATCCTGGCCGCGTCGGGGCTGCCCGCGACGCCCATCCCCGCGGTGCCGGGCATCGTCCGGCCGGCGGCGGATTTCGGGGCCCTGTTCGCCGCCCAGGCCGAGGGGGACGCCCTGGCGCTCACGGAAAAGGGGCGCCGCATCCTGATGTTCGAGATCGGCGGGCCCGTCGAGCCAGCCCTGGCCGCCCTGTCCTCGATCCTGGCCTGAAACAGGTTCTTCTCCCATTTCCGGGAGAATCCCTCTCTCCAGCTTGGCTCCGCGCCGGCACATCGCCGCCGCAAGAGGGAATCCAGGAGATGGGAGTTGGGTAAAAAAAAGGGGACGACCCCGCGGGGCCGTCCCCTGTGCGACTCGGTGCGACGAAACGATCAGTACAGGCCGACGCCGATGACCGCGGCGTGGAAGATCTCCCTGTTCCGCGGCCGGGCCTTCTTGTCCACGCTGTCCTTGACGGTGAGGTAGAACCAGAACTCGTTGAACAGCCGCAGCTTCTGGATGTAGTAGTTCGAATAGGTGCTGACGGAATCGACGATGACCCGGGCCAATTCCTTGCCCTTGGCGTCCGACAGGGCGATATAGTTCACGTCGCCCTTGACCAGCTTGCCGAAGACCTTGCCCTGGGTCTTGCCTTCCCAATCCTCGGACGCGTTGATGCCCGAGATGGCCAGGGCCGGGATGGCTTCGCGATCCTTCATCTCGATGAAGTCCTCGGCCTGGAATTCCTGGCTGCGGGTATAGACGGTCTGGCCGCCGCTCTCGACGCTGTCGGCCAGGAAGACGGGCGGGTGGTCGGCCAGCAGGTTGCCCTTGACCTTGATGGTCTTGCCGGCGAGCGTGGCCGCGTCGAAGCCGGGCAGAACGATGTCGAAGCCCTGGGCGGTCGAGAGGTACATGTACCGGCCGAGCGCGGCCCGGACGACCCCCTCGAACTCGGTGACGGCCTGGACGGTCTCGGCGGCGGGCTGTTCGGCCTTCTTCTGGCAGCCCACGGTGCCGGCAAAACCGGCCATGAGGATCAGGCTAAGGGACAGCGTAGCTATTTTCTTGATGGAACTCATAGAAACTACCTCCATGTGTCGAACGGGCGCCCGGGAATATTCTTCCCGAACAGACGTTCATTTATACCATCGAGCCCCCGAAAAGTAAAGCAAAATAGTGGGCCAGGGAGGCCTGGCCCTATCGAGGAATTGGAGGTACCCGCGAGACCGGGATCAGCCCTTTTTCCTGGCCTCGCCCCCCGACCGGGACGATGAACCCGAGGACCGGGAGGACGAGCCGGAGGAACGGGACGAGCCGGAGCTCGACCGGCTCGGGGAGCCCGAGCGGCCGGAGGACGACCCGCCGGACTTGATCGAGCCCGAAGGCCGGGACGAGCCGGAGCTGGACCGGCCCGAGGAGCCGTTCGAACGGGGAGCGCTGAAAGCGCGGCCTGAGGAGGAACGGCTGGAGCTCGGCGAGCTGAAGGACCGACCGGAGGAAGAGGAGGAGGGGCGGTTCGAACGCGGGGCGCTATAGGTCCGCCCCGGCGAAGAGGGCGAATTTTTCGGAGAGCTCAGAGAACGGGACGAAGAGCGCCCGGAGCGGGACTGAACGGAGGACGGCGCGCGGGACGAGCCGGCGCGGCCGTAGGAAGAAGCCTCCGGCCTGGAGGAGCCGGACCGGGAATTCAGCCTGGATGAAGGAGCGGCGACCGTGGGGCGGGAGGAGTAGATGCGGCCTTGTGACCTCACGGACCTGGATTCGGAGGGCCGCTGGCTCTGGTAGGTCCGGACGGCCCGTCCGCCGCTCCCCGCGCCGCGGACGGCCGGGCGGGTCACGGCCGGCCGGTCAACGGAGGACCCGGCGGAGTTCCGCTCCCGCGACCGCAGGCCCGTGTTCAGGCCGCCCGGCCGGGGCGAGGCCAGGGCCCTCGAGGGAGCCACGTTCCGGATCCGCTCCCGGGCGCCGGTCCGGTCCGCCAGCGCCCGCCGGGCCTCGAGGGCCTGGGGCCGGGCGTTGTCGACGGCCGGCCGGATGCCGGGCTGCTGAGCCCGCAGCTCGACCCGTCCGATGCGATCTAGATCGGCCGCGCCGACGTGACGGCGGCCGATGTCGGGCGACTGCAGATGGTCGCGCCGGACAACGGTCATGGCCCGGTTGTGAGCCGAGGAGAAGCGATCGTCCCAGCGGTCATAGAAGCGGTCGTGGAAGAGGTAGCCGGGCCGGTTGTACCAGGTCAGCGGGCACCAGCCGACGTAATCGCGGTCGTGCCACCAGTGCACCCAGGCCGGGCCCCAGTGAGACCGAGGGATCCAGTACCAGCCGAGGCCGAAACGCCAGTTCCAGCGGCCGTAGTGATAGACCGCCCAGCCCCACGGTTCGGAGGAGACCCAGGTCCAGCCGACGACGGGGTACCACACCCAGCGGCCGTAATAGTAGGGGCGCCAATCGTCGTAGTAGGTCACGTTGGGGACCCAGACGTTGCCGTACGGCTGCTCATAGACCCAGCGGCCGTTATCGCCGAGCTCCTCTTCGTACTCCCCCATGTCGGAGGGAAGGTATTGACGCTCGCTGCGGGCCGAGAGCAGGCCGTCCCGGCCGTCGTTCCACTCGTCGAACGCGTCGCCGCGGGCATAGTCGTATTCGGGCTCGCTCACCAGCCGGCCGTCGGCGGCCGTCACGGTCTCGCCGCTCCGGATGAGGACGGAGCCCTCTTCGGCCGCGGCCTCCAGGCTGCCTTCCCGGGCGACGGCCCGGGTCTCCCGATCGAGCCGGACATCGAACCGGTACAGGCCTTCTTCCAGCACATAGAAGGACGCGTCCGGGGTGTGGACCTCGATCCCCTTTTCCAGGGCCAGCTGGCTTACCCGCAGATAGGCCTGGCCTTCGGTCAGGAAGAGCTTGATCCGGTCCTCCCCTTCCTTGGGCAGGATGGCGAACTCGACCTTGGCGGCCTGGCCGAGGCGGAGATAGTTACGCCGGCCGAAATGGATCTCGGCCTGGCCGTTCTCGGTGCCGATCTTGTCGCCCTGGACCAGGGCCAGGTTGACCTCGCCCTTCTCGTAGCCCAGGTCCGAGGTCCTCTGAACGTAGACGGGGCCGTTGACGTAGGTCAGGCGGGCGAAGCTGTAAGGGTAGAATCCTTCGTCCTGGGCGGCCAGGCCGAGGGGGATCGAAACGATGAAGGCGAGCGCCAGGAGCGCCGCTTTTTCCGTCATCTTGTTCATCGTCTGTCTCCTTTCTTTCTCCTGCCCACCCGTTAAAAAGCAACTATCGTGCCAGTCCCTTCCCCAGGGGAAAAGCGGCCCCTCGTCCTTTCCGGAGGACAGGCCCCGCCGCCGGGCGGAAAAAGGAGGGACAGTCCCTATCCAGGGACCGCGTGGAGGAGAACCTCAACGGATCCGGGCGGCCGAGGGCCGGTCCCGTCGGGGCGGTCAGCACTCTTTCCGGTGACGCAGGCGGTCGATGGCCACGGCGACGATGATGATGGCCCCGATGATGATCTCCTGGATGTAGTTGGGCCAGCCCATCATCGTGCAGCCGTTGCGAAGGAAGGACATGATCAACACGCCGATCATGGTCCCCAGGATGCTGCCTTCACCGCCGTTCAGGCTGCCTCCCCCGATGACCACGGCGGCGATGATATCGAGCTCGAGCCCGACGGCGACGGTCGGGTCGCCGACGGTCAGCCGGGAGAACTCCATGACGCCGCTCAGGCCGCAGAACAGGCCGGAGACGGCATAGACCAGGACCTTGACCCGGTCGGTCCTGATGCCGCAGAGGCGGGCCGTCGCTTCGTTCGAGCCGACGGCGAAGATGTGGCGGCCGAAGACGGTAAACTTGAGGAGGACGGCCATGGCCGCGGCGAAGAGGATGACGATCCAGATGCCCGGCGCCATGAGCAGCCACGAGGGCCGGGGGCTCTTGGCCATGAGCTCGTTGATCCAGGTCATGGGCGCGTCGATCTTCTGGTTGCCGGCGATCCACTTGGCCGCGCCCCGGGCGATGCCCATCATGCCCATGGTGACGATGAACGGAACGAGGCGCAGGCGGGTGACGAGCGCGCCGTTGGCCAGCCCGACCAGGCCGCCGGTGAGGACGCCGAAAAGAAGGGCCCAGGCCGGAGCGGCCCCGGCGTTGACGGCGTAAGCCGTGATGACGCTGGCCAGGGCGATGTTTGAGGCCGCGGAGAGGTCGATGCCGCCGCTGACTATGATCAGGGTCATGCCCAGGGCCCCCAGGGCGACGATGACCGACTGCGTGGCCACGCTCTTGAAGTTGGCCATCCGCAGGAAGCGGCCCTGGACCTCGGGGATGAGGGCGAAGAGGGCGATGACCAGGACCAGGCCGATGAAGGGCCCGAAGATGTTGAGGGCCCGGCTGAGGCCGGAGCGATTCTGACGGCTCATTCCGCGTTCCTTTGCTCGACCGGTGTCCCCCGCGGCGCCCGGCCCACCGTGGCCGCCGCCATCAGGCCGGCCGCGTCCCATGCGGCCGCCGGCCGGGACTCCACCAGGTTCCCCCGGTGGAAGACGGCGATCCGGTCGCAGATGCCGAGGAGCTCGGGGAGATAGGAGCTGACGAAGAGTATGGCCTTGCCTTCGCGGGCCAGGCCGCCGATCCATTCGTAGATCTGGCTCTTGCTGACGACGTCGATGCCCCGCGTCGGCTCGTCCAGGAGCAGGACCGAGGCTTCCTGGTGCAGGAGCCGGCCCAGGGCCACCTTTTGCTGGTTGCCGCCCGAGAGGGCCCCGACCGGCTGGCCGGGTCCCTTGGCTTTGATCTTCAGCCGGTCGATGAGCCCGGCGACGGAGCGGCGCTGGCGGGCCGGCCGCAGCAGCCCCCGGCGGCGGAAGGGGGCCAGCCGGCTCAGGGTCATGTTGTCGGCCACGGACAGGTTCAGGGCCAGGCCTTCGCCCTGGCGGTCCTCGCTGAGCAGGCCGAGGCCGCGCCCGATCCGGGCCCAGGGCCGGCGGCCGGCCAGCTCGGCGCCGGACACGACGACGGCGCCGCCCTCGACCTCGTCGAGCCCGAAGAGGGCCCGCAGCGTCTCCGTGCGGCCCGAGCCGATCAGGCCGGCCAGGCCCAGGATCTCGCCTTTCGCCAGGTCCAGGCTGACCGGGGCGGCCATGCGCCGGCCTTTCAGCCGGTCCAGGGTCAGGACCGGCCCGCCGCAGGCGTGCTCGACGCGGGGAAAGAGCTGGGTGAACTTCCGCCCGACCATGAGCTGGATGAGATCGTCGAGCGACGTCCCGGCCATGGCCCCGGAGCCGACGCTCCGGCCGTCCCGCAGGACGGTGTAGGAGTCGGCGACGCTCTGGACCTCCTCGAGGAAATGGCTGATGTAGATGACGCCGACGTCCTGGCCCCTGAGCCCGCGGATGATCTCGAACAGCCGCTGGCTGTCCTCCTGGGTCAGCGAGCTCGTCGGCTCGTCCATGACCAGGATGCGGGACTTGTTGAGCAGGGCCCGGGCGATCTCGACGAGCTGCTTGGCCCCGACGCTCAGCCGGCCGACGGGGACGTCGGGCGAGATCTCGGGATGGCGGACGAGTTCGAGGACCTCGCGGACCTGGCGCCGTATGGCCGGACGGTCGAGCCAGCCGGACCTGGCGGTCTCGCGGCCGAGCATGATGTTCTCCGCGACCGAGAGGTGCGGCGCCAGGTTGAGCTCCTGGTAGATCATGGACACCCCGCCGCGCAGGCCGTCGCCGGGGCCGGAGGGCGCGTACGGGCGCCCGTCGATCTCCATGCGCCCGGCGTCGGGGACGATGGCGCCGCTGAGGATCTTCATCATCGTGCTCTTGCCGGCGCCGTTCTCGCCGATGAGGGCGTGGACCTCGCCCCGGCCGAGCTCGAGATCGACGCCGTCGAGGGCCTGGGTGGCGCCGAAGCTCTTGCCGATCCCGGACATGCGCAGGATCGGCGGGACGGCGGGGCGGTCGCTCATCAATCGGCGATATTGGACAGGTCGGGCGAGAGCAGGCCCTTGATGTCGGGCGCGTCCATGTTGTCCCTGGTCGCCAGGACGACGCCGGTGTCGACGACCTTTTCGACCGGCTCGCCCTTGAGGTGGGCGACGACGGTCTTGACGCCGAGGTAGCCCATGCGGGCCGGGTTCTGGATGACCAGGCCCTGGATGGCGCCGTCGCGCAGGCCCTGGACGAGCTTGGGCGAGCTGTCGAAGCCGACGAAGACGATCTTGCCGGCCAGCCCGGATTCCTGGAGGGCCCGGAGCGTGCCGAAGGTGCTGGACTCGTTCGGCGTGAAGACGCCTTGGACGTCGGGGAAGCGGCTGATGAGGTTCTCGGCCAGCTGGTAGGCCGTCTCCGTCGTCGCCCCGGCGTACTGGTCCTTGACCAGGATCTCGAGGCCGGGGAATTCCTTGGCGACCGTGTCGGCGAAGCCGGCCTCCCGCTGGACGGTGCTGGCCGAGCCCTCCTGGTAGCGGATGAGGAAGATGCGGCCCCGGCCGCCGAGCAGCTCGCCCAGCCGGCGGGCCGCCAGCACGCCGCCCTTGTAGTTGTCGGTGGCGACGTAGCTGACGTAGTCGCCGCCCTGGAGCCCCGAATCGATGACGACGACCGGGATCTTCTCCCGGGCGGCGTCCCGGACCGGGCGCATGAGGGCCCGGTCGTCGAGAGGGGCCAGGACTATGCCGTCGACGCCGCGGCTGATGAAGTCCTCGACGACGGTGATCTGCTGGGCCCGGTCGTCCTCTTTCTGCGGGCCCTTCCAGATGATGTCGACGCCGAGCTCACGGCCGGCCCGGACGGCGCCGGCGTGGATGGACTTCCAGAACTCGTGGGTCGTGCCTTTGGGGATGACCGCGATCTGCAGCGTCTTCGCGCCGGCCGTGGCGGAAGGCCCAGAGGGTTCCTTGGCGCAGGCCGAAAGGGCCAGGGCCGCGCCAAGCGCGACGAGCGTTATCTTGACGGCGGGACGTTTCATGGCCTCAGTATACCCAGAAGGCCGGGAGGGGTAAAGGACCGGCAGGTAAAAAAAATGGGAGGAACCTCCTTCGGGGATGCAGCCGCGAAGAAGGTCCCCCCTCCAGGCCGGAGGAAGCGGGCCCCCGGCTCTCTGTTCCGCCGCGGGCTTATTTCTTCTTCAGGATGGGCATGCCGGTCTTGGCCGTCTCCTGGACGGTATAGCCGGCGGGAACCGCGTCCATGGCGCCGGGCCGCACGTCGCGGGCGAAGTAGTAGATCGTCTGCTTCCGGCCGCCCTTCAGCAGGACGTCCTTCGAGTGCAGATAATAGCCTACGCCCTTGGAGTTCTTGAATTCATAAGCCATGTCTATGACCTCCCTGAGGAATTATGAGCTACCTGGTCCTAACCCTTTCGCGTTCCCGGTGGAATGATATGCCTCATCTCGGCTTTGGTCAACTAATATAAGAAAATCCCTCCCGGTGTCAAGACCGTCGGCATCGGTCCGGCCTCATTGAATGAAGTCGACCGACGGCGGCAGTTCGGAGGGCACGATCGTTCCGAAGGAATCCTCGTAGCGCTTGATGTTGGCCTGCAGGGCTTCGAGGAAGCGCTTGGCGTGGGCCGGGCTGACGATGACCCGGGCCACGAGCTTGCCGTAGGGGCCGTCGGGAAAAAGGAAGGCGAAGTCGAACAGGAATTCCTCGCGCGAGTGCCGGATGGCGGCCAGGCTGGCGTACTGGCCGAGGGCGACCGCCTCGTCGACCTTGATCTCGACCTTCTTGGGATCCGTCTTCTGTTCCATGGGTCCTCCGGGTTCGTGATGTCCCCTCCATTCTGGAGAGAACCGTGCCGGAAATCAATAGATTGAGCGATTACAGGGGCAATGGCCGAAAAAAAAGAAAAAAAGGCTTTACAATGCGCAAACGAGTGCTATAATGACAGTGGCTTTCTTGCGCGGGCTGGAGAAAGCCCCCACCTTTTTGGTTCCCATCATCAACCCCCCTTTTGCTGACAACAGCCCGCACTTCCCCCCGGGACACCAGGGGTGGTGCATGACATATCAGCGCGGGTATAAAAAAGAGGAATGATCGCGGCCGACCGCGTGAGTGGCGCGGCGCCGCTCAATCGGCGTAATAGCGTATCGTCCGCAGGACCGCGGCCTCGCAGACCCGGCAGAAGGGCTTGGTCCCCTTGGTGAACATGAGGCAGTCGAGCTCCGGGCGGAAGAGGCCCTTGGCGGCGTATCCCGCGCCTTCGAAGACGCCGACCTGGCCCCAGAACTTGCTGGCCTTCAGGTAAGCGTCGACCTTCAGGGCCTGCTCGCGTGACAGCTTCTCGGACTCGTCTTCGGCCCGGGCGACGTCGGCCGCGGGGGCCCCTTCCCTCTTCATCCTGGCGATGTTCGCGTTGACCCCGCGGCGGATCTCCTGGTAACCCATGTCCATGTCGTCGAAGGCGGCCTTCTCCCAGGGCGTCGGCACCGCGATGCCGGGGCTGAGGAGGCTCTTCCACTTGGGCCGGGCCGGGTCGAGCAGGGCGGTGATATTCGGCTCCGCCGGCTCGATGCCCGCCGGGTAGAATTCGTTGTAGGCCACGTCCGAGGTGTAGTACTCGTCGGCCAGGCCGGCGAAGGAGTGGCCGAACTCGTGAAGGAAAAGGTACTCGTACCACTGGTTGTCGGTGGTGAAGGTGCAGTAGAAGTTGTAGATGCCCCCGCCGCCGTAGCGCTTGTGGTTGACCATGATGTAGAGGGCGTCGTAGGGGACGTGGGCGGCGATGTCGCGGAGGCTCTTGTTGTCCTCGGTCAGGAGGTAGCGCTCGGAGCCGAGCGAGTCGAAGGCGGCGTTGAGGACCGTCGACTTGAAGACGCCGTGGCTCGGCTCGTCGCAGCCGCTCTCGGCCGAGGGCTTGAAGACGCCGGATATGTTGAAGGCGTCCCGATGGGACTTGTAGGGCTCGATCTTGAAGAAGACGCCGACGAAACGGGCCAGGTCGGCCGCGAACTTGGCCTCCTCGGCGGCGGTGTAGCCCTCGGCGATGACGGCCACGTCTACCTTTCGGCCGGGCTCGCCGGACCTGAGGGCCTCGACCACCTTGACCCCGGGGATCAGCCGCTCGCGGATGACCGTCAGGGCGGCCGGGTCGATCGTCTGGCTGAAGACCTCGCGCGAGAAGTTCTTGCGATCCCGGGCCTCGAGGGCGAAGCGGACGGGCTTTTTCGGGTAGGGCAGCAGGGCCGATTCGTGGTAGGTCCTGGGGACGCCCCTCAGGCCGGCGTCCGAGGTCCGGTATTCGCCGAAGTAGCTGTCGAAGCCCCGGCTGTAGATGAGCGCTCCGCCGGCCTCGTCGTAGACCTTGACCTCGTAGCGGCCGAGGCCGAAGGGATCGAGGAGGCGCGTCCGCGGGCCGGCCCAGGGACCCTGGTCGTAGACCTGGTCGATGGCCACGGTCTCGGCCGCGGCACTGCCCGTGTGGAAGTAGTCGACGCGCATGGTCTTGTCGACGAACCACTCGTCGAAGGCCGGGCCCTTCTGGGCCTGGGCGCAGCCGGCGACGGCAACGGCGAGGATGGCGACGGCCAGGAAGCGCTTCATGGGTCCCTCCTCAGGCCGGACGGACGATCCGGCCGGCGGTTTCCTTGATGATCTTGAACGCCGCGGCGGCGGTGATGGCCGAAGGGTCCCGGCCGGGATTGAGCTCGACGACGTCCAGGCCGACGATGCGCCCCTTGAGCGCCTGGATGATCTGAACGGCCTGCCGGGTCGAGAGGCCGCCGGGCTCGTGGTGGGACACCCCCGGGGCGAAGGCCGGATCGAGGGCGTCCAGGTCGAAGGAGATGTAGACCGGGTTGGCGAAGCGGAGATGGAGCGGGCCGTCGATGTCCTTCATCTCGACCATGCGGACGCCGCCCTTGAGGGCCTTGGCGCGGTGGGCGGCCGTGATGGCCCGCACGCCGACCTGGACGATGCCGGCGGCCAGGCCGTCGTCGACGATGCGGGCGAAGGGGCAGGCGTGCGACAGGCGGTCGCCGTAGAGGTCGTCGTAGAGGTCGGGGTGGGCGTCGAAATGGAGGACATCGAGGGGCTTATGATGCCGGGCGAAGGCCCTGAGCACAGGATAGGTGATCGAGTGGTCGCCGCCCAGGACGATGGGCACGGCGCCCTTGTCCAGGATCCTGCCGACGCCCTTCTCGATCAGGCCGAAGGTCTTGTCCATGTCGCCGCGGGTATCAACGTCGCCGACGTCGACAAGGACGGCGTCCTCCTCGAGGTTGACCCCGAGCTCGGTCCAGCCGCAGTAACACTTGCCGGTCGAGACGGCCCGGATCGCGGCCGGCCCGGCCGCGGCGCCCCGGAGGTAGCTCGACTTCTCGTCAAAGGGGACTCCCAGGATGGCCATCGTGTAGTCGGGGTTCTCCTCGAGCGGTTTGACCGCCCCGCCGAAATCGGGCATCGTCGACCTCCTGAGATTCGGTGGCTTTGATTATAACTGAATCGCTCCCCTCACCCAAACATCCCTTAGCTATTATAAGGCTCTTCTCCCATTTTCGGGTTTCCCTCTCGCGGCTGCGATGGGCCGGCGCGGAGCGGACTTTAGAGAGCGGAGGTCAGAATCATGGCCGAGCGCTCGAGGCCGGGATTCTGAGAAATATCTTAAAAAAACTCTTTCTCCGATATCTCCCAGAAGCATGGCTCCGAGTCGCTCCGCCATGCTTCTGATGGTCGCTTCGACGACTCCGCTCCGCGCCGGCCCTGAGCCAAGCCGAAAGAGAGGGATTCACCCCGCGCAGCGGGGAGGACCCGCTTCGCTTTTCCTGGGGAAAAAAGAGGGGGAGAAGGATCCTCCTTCTCCCTTTTCACAACCTTGGCGCCGCCTCTTGCGAGGCAGCCGCGACCAGGCGGCCGCGACCGGGGCCAGAATCCCATGGCCCCCGCCGGGGGTCAATCGCCGGGTCCGATGAAAGCGGGGGTGAGAAAAGGGCCCTCCGCCCGCCGCCGGAGGCTAGCCGCGCCGCGGGCCGCCGTTGACATTGCCCCGCCGTTCCATAGAATAGGGTCGATGGCCGAGGCGATTCGAATCGAGGACCTCCGGAAGACCTTCCGGATCGGCTTTATCCCCAAGACCCGCCCGATCCTCAAGGGCATCACCTTCTCCGTCCGCGAGGGCGAGATCTTCGGCTACCTCGGCCCCAACGGCGCCGGCAAGACGACGACCATCAAGTGCCTGCTCGATCTCATCCACCCGGACGCCGGCACGATCGCCATCTTCGGCCGTCCGGCGGCCTCGCCCCGGGCCCGCGAGGTCCTCGGCTTCCTGCCGGAGAACCCCTATTTCTACGACTACCTCTCGGCCCGCGAGTTCCTGGCCTTCACCGCCGACCTGTTCGGGCTCGGCCGGGCCGAGAAGGAGGAGCGCATCGCCCGGCTGCTGAAGCTCGTCGGCCTGGCGCGGGCCGCCGACCTGCCGCTGCGCAAGTATTCCCGGGGCATGCTCCAGCGGGCCGGCCTGGCCCAGGCCCTGATCAACGAACCGAAGCTCGTCGTCCTCGACGAGCCCCTGGGCGGCATGGACCCTCTAGGCCGCAAGGAGATCCGCGACATCATCGTCCGCTTCAGGGACGAGGGCAAGACCGTCCTCTTCACCTCGCACATCCTCCAGGACATCGAGATGATTTGCGACCGCGTGGCCATCATCGTCGGCGGCCGCATCGTCAAGGAGGGCGGCCTGCGCGATCTCGTCTCGGAGAAGGTCCTGTTCACCGAGGTGACCGTTTCCGGCCTGCCGCCCCAGGCCTTCGCGGGATTCGGCGAGGGGGTGACCAGCCGGGGCGACCGGGTCTTCCTCAAGGTCTACGACGAGGCCCGGGTGGACGAGATCGTCGGCCTGGTCCGCGACCGCAAGGGCCGGCTCGTCGCCCTCAGCCCGCGGACCGAGACCCTCGAGGACATCTTCGTCGACACGGTGACGCGGACATGAAGATCGGGGCCATCGCCGGGATCACCTTCAAGGAAGCCAAGCGCGACCGCATCCTCTACCTGCTCTTCTTCTTCGCCGCGGTCGGCATCCTGGCCTCCCGGGTCCTGGCCGTCCTGACGGTCGGCGACCGGGTCAAGATCATCAAGGACGTCGGCCTGGCGTCGATCTCGATCTTCGGCGTCCTGATGGCCATCCTGATCGGCACCGGCCTCGTCTACAAGGAGATCGACAAGAAGACCATCTTCACGCTGCTGGCCAAGCCCCTCCACCGCGCCGAGTTCATCCTGGGCAAGTTCTGCGGCCTGGTCCTGACGCTCTTCGTCATGACCGCGGCCATGACCGTGATCTTCCTGGCCATCGTCTACGCCCACACGCTGAAGATCGAGGGCGGCCTCCTGGCGGCCGTGGCTTACATCTTCCTGGAGCTCATCCTCGTCACCGCCGTGGCCATCCTCTTCTCCTCTTTCTCGACGCCCATCCTGAGCTCCCTCTTCGCCCTGGCCTTCTATCTCATCGGGCACCTGTCGTGGGGCCTCGAACTCATCATCAAGAAGATGTCGCCGGGCCCGGGCCGGGCGCTCGTCCGGGCCCTCTACGCCATCCTGCCGGACCTCGAGAACTTCAACTTCAAGACGGAGGCCGTCCACGGCCTGCCCATCCCGGCCGGCATCTATCTCTCGTCGGCCCTCTATGGTCTCTGCTACACGGCCTTCATCCTGGTCCTGGCCGTGCTCATCTTCCGGCGCCGCGACTTCATCTGAGCATCCATGAAAACGTCGCCCTCTTCTTCCAGTAAGGAAACCCCTAAGGCGACGTTTTCACCCTTCGGGCGAGCCGATCAGGCCGCACCTGCTTCGTTACCAAGGGCTCGCAGTACTCCGAGTACAGCTTCACCCTTGGACGCCTCGCATCTGCAGCCTCCTCGGCCCGTGAAGGCCCGGCGGCCAGGCCTAGTGGGGTCATGAAAACGCCGACGACGAAGCGGGGCTCGGCCGCCATCGCGCTCGTCCTCCTGCTCCTGGCGGGGGCGGCCGGGATCGTCGCTCTCAAGACGGCGACGGACAAGGTCGTCCGGCGCAAGCTCCCCGGCTCGTCCATCATCTACGTCCCGTCGGGGAAATTTTTGAAATTCGCGACCTTCGGCTACCGCGGCCTGGCCGCCGACCTGGTCTACCTCTGGGCCATCCAGTATTACGCGACGCCGACGATCGACGACCGTTTCGACCACATCGACCACGTCTTCGCCATCGTCAACGAGCTCGATCCCCGCTACCAGGACCCCTACGAGGTCGGGGCCATGATCGCGGTCGACGGCCTCCGGGACATCCCCGCGATCGCCCGCCGGCTCGGCCGCGAAAAGGACATCCCGGTGATGGGCGGGGCGCTCGTCCAGTCCGCCTTCGCCATCCTCGACCGGGGCGCGGCCAATAACCCCGACCAGTGGATCTATCCCTTCGAGGCCGGCCACATCGCCCTGATGGTCCTGAAGGACTTCGCCCGGGCCGAGTCGTACTTCACCCGGTGCATGAAGATCCCGGGCGCCCCGGAGTTCGTCGAGCGGCTGCGGGCCAACGCCATCTTCAGGAAGGGCGACCTCCAGACCTCCTGGGAGACCTGGCTCGACATCTATCGGCGGGCCCCCGACGAGCGGACCCGGAAGATCGCCTCGAACCACCTCTACAACGTCAAGGCGACGATCGACGGGGCGGCCGTCGAGGAGGCCGCGGCGAAATACCGGGAGCGTTTCGGCCGGCTGCCAGCCGGCCTCGCCGACCTCGTCCGGGCCGGCCTCCTCCGCGAGGTCCCCAGGGACCTCGACGGCAAGGACTACATCTACGACCCGGCGACAGGAAAGGTGAAAACGGTGATCAGTCCATGGAGACGCTGACGCTCTTTTTCGTCTCGGTGTTCGGCCTGGTGTTCGGCAGCTTCTTCAACGTCGTCATCTACCGCCTGCCGCGCGGCCTGAACCTGTCGCGCCCGCCCTCGGCCTGCCCCGGCTGCGGCGCGCGGATCAAGCCCTACGACAACATCCCGGTCCTGTCCTACATCCTGCTCGGCGGCAAATGCCGGCGCTGCCGGCGCCCCATCTCCCCCGTCTACCCCGCAGTCGAGCTGCTGACGGCCATCGGCTTCGTCCTCGTCTATTTCCAGGCCGGGCGGAGGATCGGCCTCGACTTCTTAGCCGGCTGCCTCTTCACCGCCGCCCTCATCGTCCTCGGCTTCATCGATGCCGAGCACCAGATCCTGCCCGACGCCGTCACCATGCCGGGCCTCGTCCTGGCCCTGGCCTACTCCTTCTTCCGCGGCGACCTGACTTTCCGCGGCGCGCTCCTCGGGGCCGTCGTCGGCGGCGGGTTCCTGCTCTTCGTTTACGGCGCCTACCGGCTTATCCGCAAGAAGGAAGGGCTGGGCATGGGCGACGTGACCATGATGCTCATGGTCGGCGCCTTTCTCGGGCCGGCCCGGACGCTTCTCGTCCTCATCCTGGCGTCGCTCGCCGGGGCCCTCTTCGGCCTCTACCTCATCGCCCGGAAGGGCAAGGACTTCCAGTTCGCCCTGCCCTTCGGGACGTTCATCGCCCCGGCGGCCTTCGCGGCGATGATCTGGGGCCAGCGGATCGTCGGCTGGTACCTGAGCCGTCTCCCCCGCTAGGGGCCGGGCGGCCCGCCTTCTTCAGGACCCGGATCGAGAGCACCGAGACCGTGGAGTCCGTGACTTTGCACCGCTCCGCGACCGGCAGGCCCGGGACCCAGACGATCTCGCCGCGCGAGAGGAGGACCGGGAGGCGGTCGCGCCCGGCCGCGGCCACGCCCTTGGCCCGGAGGATCTCCTTGAGCTTTTTCCGGCCGGGCGCGCCGAGCGGCCGGTAGAGATCGCCCGGCCGCCGGCTCCGGACCGCGAGCGGAAAGGCGAGCGAATCGGCGTCGAGGTCGGCGCCGGCCCGGTCGTCCTTGCGGAGCGGCCGGCCGGGACCGCCGCTCCGTCGCAGGCGCCCCCGCAGGACCAGGCCGGCGGCGGGCAGACGGAGATCGCCGCGCCCGTCCCACGAGGTTTCGTAAGGCCTCGGCGCCCGGGCCTTTTTCTTGAGCCCGACCCGGCCGGACTCCCGCCGCAGCGTCAGGCCCTGGCGAAGCGTCAGCTCCTTGCCCTCGCCGAGGGCCAGGAGCGCGGCCACGTCGTCGAAGGAGATGTCCCGCAGCCCCCCGGCGGCCTCGCGCAGGAACTCCCGGGCGACGCGCCGGGCCAGGGCCGGCAGCAGCAGGGGCAGGGTCTTCAGGTCCAGCGACAGGTCGCGGCCGCGGCGGAGGATGAACTCGTCGGCCAGCTCGCGGACGAAGCCGTGAAGGAGCTCGTCGTCCTCGCGGACGATGCCGGCCAGGCGGGCCAGGTGCTCGACGATCCGGGGCTCATAGTCGCGGGCGACGAGCGGCAGGAGCTCGGCCCGGATGCGGTTGCGCAGGTAGCGGCGGTCGAGGTTCGTCGCGTCCTCGCGCCAGGAGAGCCCGCGGGCGGCCAGCCAGGCCCGCAGGTCGGGCCCGGCGATCGCCAGGAGCGGCCGGACGACGGGACAGGGCGGGCCGGCGACTACCGGCGCGATCCCGGCCAGTCCGGAGAGGCCCGTCCCACGCATCAGGCGCATGAGCACGGTCTCGGCCTGGTCGGTCATGGTGTGGCCGGTGGCGATCTTGGTCGCCCCGCTTTCGGCGGCGGCCCGGCGCAGGAAGCGGTAGCGCAGGTCGCGTCCGGCCTCCTCGAGGTTGAGCCGGCGACGGGCGGCGTAGGCCCGGACGTCGGCCCCGTCCACGGCCAGGGGCAGGACCCAGCGCCGGGCCAGGTCCCGGACGAAGTCCTGGTCCGCTCCGGCCTCGTCCCTCAGCCGGTGGTTGAAGTGGGCCAGGCGGACTTCGAGCGGCATCTCCTCGCGGAGCCGGAGCAGGAGCACAACGAGCGCCACGGAGTCGGGCCCGCCGGAGACGGCGGCCAGGACGCGGTCGCCGGGGACGATCATCCCGCCGCCGACGGCCGTCGCGCGGAAAGCGGCGAAAACGCGGTCCGGGGGCTTTCGGGCTGTCATCGGCACGCTCGGGTCATGGGGCGGACGATCCGGGAAAATGGCGGCGGAGGGATTTGAACCCCCGACACTGCGGATATGAGCCGCATGCTCTGACCAACTGAGCTACGCCGCCAGGGTGGAGAGATTTTAGCCGAATCGCCCCCCCAAGTCAACGCGCCGACCGGCCGGCTATTGCCAGATCGGGGCTTCGGTCTCCTTCCTGAAGGAGAACCGGCCCTCGCGGAAGAGGCGGATGCAGGCATCGACGGCCCGGGTGTCGTAGCGCAGGCCCCGGCCCTTGCGGATCTCTTCGAGGCCCTTCTCCAGGCCGAGCGCCGGCCGGTAGGGCCGGAGGGAACAGACGGCCTCGACGACGTCGGCCACGGCCAGGATGCGGGCCTCGGGCAGGATGGCGTCCCCGGCCAGACCTTCGGGGTAGCCCGAGCCGTCCAGCCGCTCATGGTGCTGGAGGATGATGTGGGCCACCGGCCAGGGCAGGGCGATGTCCTTGAGGATCTCGAACCCGACCCGGGGATGGTCCTTGACCAGTTGGAACTCGTTCCGGCTCAGGCGGTAGGGCTTGGCCCAGATCTCGGACGGTGTGGCGATCTTGCCGATGTCATGGATGATGCCGGCCAAGCGCAGGCCCTCGAGCTTCTCGTCGGGCAGGTTGATCTCCTGGGCGATGGCCACGGCCAGGTCGGCGACGCGGTGCTGATGTCCGGCCATATAGGGGTCCCGCAGCTCGAGGGTCATGGACATGGCCCGGAAGGTCCCCTCCAGGGACCGCTCCAGGCGGTCGACCGAGTTCTGCAGGCAGTCCTCCGAACGGCGCGTCTCGAGGACCTGGCCGTGCAGCTCGTCGTTGGCCCGGGCCAGCTCCGCGGTCCGCTTGTCCACCAGGTGATCGATCTCGACCCTGGCCAGCCGCAGCTCACGCTCGATGCGGACCCGCTCGGCGGCGTCCTTCTCCATCTGGGCGGCGAGCCGGTCCGCTTCGGACTCGCAGGCGCGATTGCGGGCTTCCAGGTCGCGGACGGTCCGTTCCAGGGAGTCGAGCATGCCGTTGAAGGTCCGGGCCAGCACGCCCGTCTCGTCGCGGCCGTAAACGCGGGCCCGCTGCTTGAGGTCCCCGCCGGCCAGCCGCTCGGCCGTCCGCGTCAGATGGACGATGGGCCGGGTGATCCGGCCGCTGATCAGGGCGACGAGCCCGACGCCGAGGACGAAGATGGCCAGGCCGGCGACGAGGCTCGCGCCGCGCCGGCCGTACAGGAGCTGGGACAGGGCGACGCAGGCCGCCAGGAGCAGGCCGAAGAGGAGGAGCATCAGCGTCCGGAGCTTGCGGGGCCCGAAGGCGGCCAGGCTCGTGTCCGGGGAGGTGCGGCTCATTGTGGTCGGGATCCTTGGATCGTTCGCCAACAGGATAGCCCAGCCTCCAGGGGAGGCAATGCCCTTTGGGGGTGATTTTGCCCGGTCCCCCTTCCCCCCCGGCGGGGAGAGGGGGTGAGGCCGGCCCGGGCCCCCGGCGGGGGCGCTACCAGCGCTTGGCCTTGGCCGGCTCCATGCGGCGCAGGTCCAGGCCGCGCTCGACGGCACCGATCCGGTAGTGGCAGACCTCCCGGACCGACGACGGGTGATGGAGGACCTCCGAGAGCGACTGGGCCCCGACCGCCCAGACGCCGCCGCCCCGGACCACGGCGACCTTGTAGTCGTGGAGGGCGCGGATGAGCGCGGCGGCGGTGACGCGCGGCGGCAGGACGGGGATGACGAGATAGAGGAACGAGCCCTCGGCGTCGATGGGGATGATGCGGTCGGCCGGCGTCGTCTCGCCGGGATAGGCGAAGTAGGCCGAGGCCTCGGCCTCGGCGACGTGGCAGTGCATGACCGACTGGAAGTCGCTCGCGGCGTAGATGGCCTTGTGGAGAGAGATCTCCGCGTCGTCACCCGGACCGGCGGCCAGGGGGACGCTCAGGAGCGGGCCGCCGACGTCGCGCGGCATCGAGGCCTTGGGGGCGTAGAGCATCGAGGCCACGCCGCGGACCGACATCGAGCCCGTGTGGAAGGGCGACAGCCGCGATTCGAAGATGCGATGGCCGGCCTTGACGAACTCCCGCAGGATCTCCTCCTCCTCGCGGAAGTCCGAGCGGTCGTCGCCCTCGATCTCGTAGTCCGGCGGCGGCGCGGCCAGGGTCCCGGCGGGATCGGCGGCCATGGCCCGGCGGATGGCCTCGACGTCGACGCGGATCCTCTGCAGGTTCCGGACCACGGCCCCGGCGTAATTGCCGACGCTCAGCCGGTAGAAGGCCTCGCGCAGGCTCCGGCCCTTGGCCATGGCCCCGTGGCCGAAGATGACGGTCAGCGGATGGCCGGCCAGCCGCTCGGGGATCGTCCGGGTCAGCTCGGGCGAGCCGCTGGGGACGGCGAACCAGTCGACCGGGATGGCCGGGCCGAGGATGCGGCGGGCCAGGGGATCGACCGGGACGAAGTCCGGCGGCTTCTCCGGCTTGGGGGCGTCGTCGAGCGTGGCCAGGACGAGGTCCTTGAGATGGGCGTGCATCGAGGCCCGGACGCCCGGCAGGGCCAGGATGCGGGCGTGGATGTCGGTCTCCGAGGAGGCCTTGTAGTAGCCGTAGTCGGTCTCCGTGGCCGAGAGGAAGCAGATCTGGCTGGGCTCGAGGTCGCCTTTCTGCGAGCCGGTGGCCGTGATGACGATCTCGTCCCGGCCGTCAGCGCCGGTCCGGCGGACGGCCATGTTGCCGCTGTGGCTGTCCTGGATGTCGGAGGCGAGCGAGGCCCGGCCGAGTGCCTGGAATTCCCGGAAAAGATCGTCCGCCGCCTGCCACTTGGGTCCGCTCATCGCCGGCTCTCCTCGATCCGCAGGGCCCGCAGGAGCCCGGGCGTCGGACGGCCGTCCCGGTCCCAGCCGCGGACTTCGTAATAATCCCTCTTCATCCGCTCCTGGTCGTCCCGGCTGACGCGGCGTTCCCGGCCCTCGACGACGATGGGCGAGTCGGCGAAGCGGTCCGGCAGGGCGTCGTCGGCGGCGGTCGCGCCGGCCTCGACGTTGAACTGCCGCTCCAGCGCGGCCACCCGGTTCTCGATCTCCTCGAGCCGGGCCACGGAGAAGTCGCGGCCGGTGACGCCGCTGACCATCCGGGCCCAGGGGTCGGCCGAGAAGGCGTAGCCGGTGAAGCGGCAGACGCCCAGGCTGTCCTGGAGGATGCCGAGGTTCTGCATGTTGCGGATGGCGATCGGCGACTGGAGCAGGCTGAAGCGCGGGATCTCCTTGGCCCCGCCGAAAAAGGCCAGCGACACGGCGTAGCCGCCGCGGAGATGGCAGGCCCCGGACGGCGAGGTCATGTAGCCGAGGGCCTGGGTGTAGGAGGCCCGGGGATCATAGGCCGGGAGCTCGAGCTTCTTGACGGTCATGGCCAGGTCCGGGCGGCCGCGGCCGGCGGCCAGGCGGTAGGCCCCCTCGGCCAGGGCCGCGCCGATCCCTTCGCGCCGGGCCGTCATCCCGACCAGCGCCTCGAGGGCCTCGGCGCCGCCGAACGAGAGGTCGATCCCGCCGGTCTCGCCGGGGCCGATAAGCCCGAGCCCAGCCATCTCCATGGCGCAAGCCACCGTTCCGCCGTAGCTCATGGTGTCCAGGCCGAGCTCATTGGCCCGGTAGTTGGCCCGGGTGATGGCGGCCATGTCGTAGATGCCGCAGAGCGGGCCCATGAGGACCATCGTCTCGTACTCCGGCCCCTCGCCGCGCTCCTCCTTCCCGTCGCGGCCGGCGACGCGGGTGTGCCGCTGGCAGCCGATCGGGCAGAGGTAGCAGGAGCCGGCCTTCTCGAGCAGGGTCTTGGCCAGGGTCTCCCCGGAGACGCGGTCGACGTCCTCGTCGCGGTGGGTGCAGTCCTGGAAGTTCCTGTGCGGCAGCATGGAGATGAGGTTGATCAGCTCGACCAGCCCGGCCGTTCCCAGGTCGCGCATGAGGCGCTTGGTGACCGGGGCCTGCTTAATGAGGTAGAGGGCCTGGTCCAGGCCGGACTGGAACCTCTCCTTGTCGGCGACGGCGATCTTTTCCCGTCCCCGGACGCGGACGGCCTTGAGCTTCTTGCCGCCCCAGACGGCGCCCGCCCCGCAGCGGCCGTAGACGCGGTTGGCGTCGTTGGCCACGACGGCGAAGCGGACCAGGTTCTCCCCCGCCGGCCCGATGCAGAGGACGCGGGCCGGCCGCCCAGGCTCGGAGGCCGCGGCCAGGAGGTCGTTCGTCTCGTGGACGGTCTTGCCCCACAGGTCGTCCGCCGGCCGGATCTCGGCCCGCCCCGGGGCGATATCGATCATCACCGGGGAGGCCGCGGCGCCGGTGACGACGAGGGCGTCCCAGCCGGCCGCCTTGAAGGCCGCGCCCCAGGTCCCGCCGGAATTGGACGTGCCGATGACGCCCGTGAGCGGCGACTTGAAGACCATGTGGCCCCGGCCGGCGGTCGGGGCGCTCGTGCCGACGAGCGGCGAGGAGGCGATGACGAAGGCGTTGTCCGGCCCCAGCGGCTCGCAGGCCGGGTCGATCGTGTCATAGAGGAGGCGGGTCGCCAGGCCCCGGCCGCCGAGATAGTCCAGGGCCGTGGCCGGGTCGAGGGGCTCGGTCCGGACCTCGCCGAGGCTGAGGTCGACGACGAGGACCCGGCCGAAGTAGCCGGAAATCGGATAGTCGGACATCGTCGGCGTCTACGATATCAAATCGCCGGAAAGCCCGCAAATCCGCCGGGCCCGGGCGCCACGGAGGACCCTCGCGGCGGGCCGGAACGCGCCCGCGGCTCAGCCCCCGCCGAGCAGGGGGAAGATCGCCAGGGTGTCGCCGTCGGCCAGCGGCGTCGACAGGCCGCGCCCGGGGGGCGCGCCGTTGAGCAGGAGCACGACGTGCGGCTTGAGCTCGGCCCCGGCGAAGACCTCGGCCCGGCGCTCCGGCGTGTCGGTCAGGACCTCCAGGACGCCGCCGACCGTGGCGGCCGACTCGAGGACGAGGTCCCGCTCGCGGGCGCCGAAGAGGTCGCGGAAGTAGGCGAAGAACTTGATCTTGAGGGTCATGGGATTTCCGCCGCTCCGAAGAGATGGCTTTCCAGGCGGTCCCCGGCAGCCGGGTCCCGGACGTCGACGACGGCGGGCGCCGCCGGCGCGAGGCGGGCGGCGGCGGCGTCGAGGATGGCCTCGCGGACAACGAGGAGGGAGTGGCCGGTCCGGACGGCGAGCGCGCCGCCGAGGGCCGGCCACAGGCCGCCGCCCTCGAGCTCGAGCGGGCCTACCTCGTCGACGACCAGGAGGCCGCCGGGCCGGGCTTGGCGGAGGATCGTCCGGGCCCGTTCGAGCGTCTCCGGGACGAAGACGTAGGGCCCGACGCGCTCGGCCCCGGCCTGCCCGTCCCGGCGCAGGTAGGGCCGGCGCCGCCCCGAGGCGATCTCGAGGAGGTCGTAGCCCCCGCCGGCCGCGGCCGGGCTGAGGAAGCCGTCGCAGGCCAGGCCCCGCGCCCGCCAGCCAGGCAGGACCCGGGCGAGAAAGGAGGTTTTTCCAGCGTGGACGGGCCCGGTCAGGACGAGGAGCATGGGCCTACGCCGGACCATTCACGAGCGATCTCATGAATGATCCGGGCTAGCGGATGTTTACGGTCGCCTCGCCGGTCTCCAGGACGACGGCCTGGCCCATGGGGCTCCCGGCCGAGGCGCTGGCGAATCCCAGCGAAGCCTGGCCCGGGCCGACCGACGTGAAGACGAGAACCGCCAGGACGCCGCGGCCCGTGAAGCCGCGGCCGCCCGGCGGGCTGGAGAACCCGATCGTGCAGGTCCCGCCGCTGATGCTCTTGAGGAAGGGGACGTTCTCGCCGAGCTGGCGCAGCCCGCCGCCCTCGAGGACGTCCTTGAGCTTGAGGACGCGCGGATCGAAGGTCAGGACCAGGGAGGCGTTGCCGATCTCCTGCTCGCTCGAGAGCTCGACGTTCATCCGGAACTCGCGCTCGCGCGGCGCCTCGAAGCTGGCCGGGGAGAGATAGACGCCGCTCGCGCCCGTGTCCTCGGGCTCGGCCGGCTCCTCGACGGCGGCCTGCCGGGGGTTGGGCGGGGTCACGGCGGCGCCGGCCCCGGTGACGCCGGAGAGATTGTCGGGATCGACCCACAGGGGCTTGGCGTCCTCCTCGGTCAGCTCGACGTCGCGGATGATGTGCGGCGTGATCGTCAGGACGACGTCGGTCTGCTGGACCTCCTTCTTGGTCGCGGCGAAGAGGTTCCCCAGGAGCGGGATATCCTTGAGCCAGGTGACGCCGCCGATCGAGACCCGCTCCTCGTCGCGGAGCAGGCCGGCCAGCAGGTTCGTCTCGCCGTCCTTCAGCCGGACGGTGTTCTTGACCTCCCGGTTGGCGATGATCGGGATGTCGGCCGTGCCCGTCCCGGCGAGCGAGGAGATGGCCATCTCGATCTCCAGGGTGACCTCCCCTTCCCGGTGGACCTTGGGCGTCATCTTGATGGTGATGCCGATATCGGTCATGGTGTAGCTGGTGATGGGGACGTTGGAGACGCCGCCGGCGGCGTAGGCCGCGAACTGCGAATTGACGATGGGCACCTTCTGGCCGACGATGTACTCGATCTTCTCCCCGGACAGGCCGCGGATCTTCGGCTGGGCGATGATCTTGGTGTCCGAGTCGCCGGAGATGATCTGGGCCAGCGCCGTGGGCACGGTCATCTGGTAGTTCTGGAGGTTCCCGAAATCGATCCAGCTCCCGTCGGAGCTCCGGATCGGGAAGTAGCCGTCGCTGTCGGCCGTGTCGGGCAGGAACTGGAGGCCCAGGGTGCCGTTGCTGACGTCGATGCCGAAGTTCTTCTCCCGGACCCGGTCGACCTCCATGATCTCGATGTCGATCTGGACCTCGGCCTTGGACTTGTCCCACATGCGGAGGAGCTTCTCGGCCAGGGCCACGGCCTGCGGCGTATCCCGGATGGTGACGGTATTGAGGTTCTTGTCCACCTGGATGGACGGCACCTTGTACATCGTCTTGACCATCTGGGTCAGGCGCATCTGGACGTCGCTGGCGTCGATATTGGAGAGGTAGAAGGTCTTGATGGCGTTGAGCTCGTACTGCATCCGCTTCTGGACGTTGTCGGGGACGATGATGACCGTCCGCTCGTCGATGACCCGGGAGAAGTTCTTGCTGGCGACGCAGAGGAAGCTGATGGCCTGCTGCAGGTCCTTGCCGGTCAGGTCGATGGCCAGGTTGGTGTCGCGGAAGGTGTCGTCGTAGAGGAAGTTGACGCCGGTCATGCGGCCCAGGGTCTGGAAGATCGAGCGCAGCGAGACCTCGTTGCGGAAGCTCAGCTCGAGCGGCTCGCCGGAGCCCTTGAGCCGGACCGGGCCCTCGAGCTTCTCGCCGTTCTTGGCCGCCTTCTCCGGCGGGGCCAGCAGGGCCCGCAGCTCGGACGTCGCCCGGTAGTTCCGGGGATCGAAGAACAGGGCCTTGCGGTAGCTCAGCTCGGCTTCCTTCTTCTTGTTCTGCTCGACGAGGGTCCGGGCGGCCTGGAGGTAGAAGAGGCAGGCCGCGTTCCGGGCCCGGAAGAGGGCGATGCGGTAGGTGGCGTCGTTCGGGTGCTCGAGGGCCGCCTTCTGGTATTGGCGGACGGCTTCCTCGAAGTTCTGGTTCATCTCGGCCTTGACGCCCTGACGATAATCCAGGCTGAGGGTCTGGCAGGCCCCGGCCGCGAGGACGAGGACCACGATCGGGACGAGCGCGTTTCGTTTCATGGTCAGTCTCCTTGCCTGGGGAACGTCTTGGTTTCGCCGCCGGGGCCCTGGACGACGATGGCCTCGGCCGTCAGGCTGATGACCTTGTAGCCGGGGGCGATCTCTTCGCCTTCCTTGACCGACAGGGTCTGGCCGCCGCGCAGGACGAGGGCGATCGTCTGGCCGCCGGCCTTGACGGCGCCGATGTAGCTGATGTTCAGGGCGAAGGCGGGCGCGGTCTCGCCTGCCGGCGCGCCCGGGATGGGCTTGGCCGCGGCCCGGGCCGGGCGCAGATCGGCCGCCGGGGCGGCGGCGAACTTGGGCCGGAAGATATCGCGCAGGGGCGGGGCCTGCTCGGACGGGCCGAAGACGAGCAGGTCCCTGCGGACCAGGGGTTTGGCCGCCTCCGCCTGGCCGCCAGAAGAGGCGAACGCGGCCAGGGCCAGGCCCAGGGCGCAGAGCGCGGACGCGACGCCGATCTTCCTAGATGCCATAATACCCCGCCACTGTCAGCTTGGCGTTCAGCCGCTCGCCGCCCGAGCCGGTCCGCGGGAACTCGAGCTTCTCGATGACCAGGAACTTGGGAAAGGACTCCAGGACGGCCAGGAGCTTCTTCAGCCCGGCATAGGTCCCCGAGTAGGTGAAGGTGATGAGCGTCTTGCGGACCTGCTCCTTCTCCATGTCGGAGTAGCCGTAGTCGAGGTCGGTGATGGACGTCCCGGCCTGGGCGAAGAGGCGCTCGAGGTCCTGGCGCAGGGCCTGGAAGCCGGCGCCCTCCTCGTAGAAGAAGCTGGTCCGGAGCTCGGCCAGGTCGCGGCCGGCATCCTCCCAGCGCGCCCATTCGGCCTTGGCTTTGTCGCGGGCCTGGACGGTCCGCTGGGCCGTCTCGTTCAGGCGGAACGAGTCGGCCCGCTCCTTCAGGAGGCCCCCCCGGACTCGGGCGAAGAGGACGATCAGGACGATCAGGGCCAGGACCGCGGCCAGGCCGAGCCGGATGAGCGTTCGGCGCTCCCGGTCGTCGAGCATATCAAAGAGTGCGTTCATAGGTTGCCGAGATCTCCGCGATGAGACGGCCGTCGTCGCTCCGCTGCTCGCCGCCGGCCTTGACGTCCTTGAAGCCGCCGGCCGTCAGGCCGTTGAGGAAGACCAGGAGGTCGTCCAGGCTGCGCGAGGTCACCCGCATCTGCAGGGCCACCGCCCCCTCGGGCGTGAAGCTCGGGGTCAGGGCGCTGATGTAGCTCGGCCCGGGCAGGGCCTTCTCGAGCTCGGTCAGGAGCCCGGTCCAGGAGAACATCTTGCGCCGGATGAGCCGGTTCGCGAGGTCGACGCGGTCCCGGCTGAGCTTCGTCTCCCGGTCGACGTCGGCCCGCAGGCGCTTCTCCTCACGCCCGGCCTCGGCCTGGAGACGGCGCGTCCCGGCGTTCGCGGCCTTGAGCCGGGAGGCCTCGCCGCCGGTCTTCAGGACGACGAGAACGGCCAGGACGGCCAGGACGGCGAGCAGGCCGGCGAGGGCCCGGACCGAGGTCCTGTAGAGCCGCCGGTTGCGAAGCGGCCGGCTGGCCAGGTTCAGGTTGAGAGGCGGGCTGCCGGTCATAGTATCTGTCCGATCAAAGGCGCCAGGAGGGCCTTGTGGGCGTCGGTCCAGGCTTCCGGGGCCCGGTAGTCGAGCGTTTCGACCGGCAGGCCGGTCCGCTCCCGGAGCCGCTCCCGGATGGCGCCGAACTCGGCCGCGGCGGCGCAGCGGAGCCAGAGAACCTCGACCCGGGACCGGTCCCGGTCCTCGAGGAAGCGGACGGTGTTCTCGGCCTCCCGGATGATGTTCTCCTCGCGCTCGGCCGCGGGCAGCGCGCCGGGCCGGCCGATGTCCTTCAGCCGGTAGAGCGACCAGCCGCCGTCGTCCAGGGCCAGGGCGGTCAGCGTCTCGTCCTCGATATTGAAGAGGACGCCGTTCCCCCCGCCGTTACGGCGGACCAGGTTGACCAGGGCCAGCGACGGGGAAGCCACCAGGACCGGCTTGAAGCCGGCCTTCTCGAACAGGGCTTCATACTCCCAGACGATCATCTGGCGGGCCAGAACGGCGATGACCTTTCGCGCCCCCCGTCCGGGCGTCACGGCGTAGTCCAGCCGGGCGTCCTCGGGGATGAGCGGCATCTGCCTGGCTATGCGCCAGCGGAGGAAGGCGTCGCGCTCCTTGCGGGAGGCCGGGAAGGAGTCCACGGCCAGGACGAAGACGCGCACCGACGGCTCGGGGATGAGCAGGCCGGCCGTGCCGGACGACAGCCGGAGGTTCTTCTGGCCCTGGGCGATGGCCTCCTCGAGCGCGGCCGGATCGCCGATGTTGGGCCGGTCGAACGAGGGCGCCAGCGGCCGCTCCCGGAAGGGCTGGACGAAACCGCCCTTGAGCGAGCCGTCGCTGCGGCCGACGCGGATGCCGCTGAGGTGCCCGGGGGCGATCTGGAAGACCGCGTCCGGCAGGAGCCGTTCGGTGAAATGGGCCTTGAGCCGGCCGGCGATGGTCACTCGGTCACTCCACGAACGTCACTTTGTTCAGGTCCTTGAGGCCGGTCACGCCGGCCAGGACCTTGTCCATGCCGGCCTGGCGCAGGAAGACCATGCCCTCGGCTTTGGCCCGCTTCTTGACCTCCGACAGGGGCCTTTTCTCGAGGACGAGCTCGCGGATGGGGTCGGACAGCTCCAGGATCTCGGCGATGGCCGTCCGGCCCTGGTAGCCGGTGAAGCCGCATTCGGGGCAGCCCTTGGGCTCGTAGAAGACCGTTTCGGCGCAGCGGGCCGGATCGAGGCCGGATTCGGCCAGGGCCGCCGCGCCGTAGCGGACGGGCATCTTGCAGATCGGGCAGAGGACCCGGACCAGGCGCTGGGCCAGGATGCAGTTGAGGGCGGAGATGAAGCTGTAGGGGTCGACCTGCATGTGCAGGAAGCGGCCGATGACGTCGAAGACGTTGTTGGCGTGGACGGTCGTGAAGACGAGGTGGCCGGTCAGGGCGGACTGGATGGCGATCTGGGCCGTCTCCGGGTCGCGGATCTCGCCGACCATGATCTTGTCCGGGTCGTGGCGCAGGATGGACCGCAGGCCGCGGGCGAAGGTCAGCCCCTTCTTCTCGTTGACCGGGATCTGGGTGATGCCGTCGACCTGGTACTCGACCGGGTCCTCGATGGTCACGATCTTGTCCTCGGGCGACTTGATCTCGGTCAGAGCCGCGTAGAGGGAGGTCGTCTTGCCGCTGCCGGTCGGGCCGGTGACGAGGACCATGCCGTAGGGCTGGGCGATGTACTTGCGGAACTTCTTCAGGATCTCGTCGGAGAAGCCCAGGACGTCCAGGCGCAGCTCGCGGATGGCCTGGGTGATCATCTCCTTGTCCAGGATGCGGATGACCGCGTCCTCGCCGTAGATGCAGGGCATGATGGAGACGCGGAAATCGATGGTCTTGTCCTTGATCTTCAGCCGGAAGCGGCCGTCCTGGGGCACCCGGCGCTCGGCGATGTCGAGGTCGGACATGACCTTGATGCGGGAGATGATCGGCGACTGGAACTTCTTGTCGATGGCCTCCATGGCCTCGCCCAGGACGCCGTCGACGCGGAACTTGATCTTGACGTCCTCGTCCTTGGATTCGATGTGGATGTCGCTGGCCCGCTTCTGGACGGCCGTGAAGATGATGGTGTTGACGAGCTTGATGATCGAGCCGTCCTGGTCGGCCAGCTTCTCGATGGAGATGACGTCCTCTTCCTCGCCGCTGTCGCGCTCGACGACCTGGGTGACGAAGCCCTCGGTCACGTCGCGGAGGACCTGCAGGGCCGTCTCGCTCTTGCGCAGGGCCTCGAGGATGGCCCGCCTGGAGGCGGCGAAGACCTTGACCTTCCGGCCGAGGAAGGCCTCGATGGCGTCGACTGCGGCCAGGTCCGAGGGGTCGGCGACGGCGATCTTCATGACGCCGTTCTCCTCTCCCAGGGGAACGAACGACAGGCGGTGGATGAACTCGACGGGGAAGGACTGGATGAGGTCGCGGTCCAGGCGCTCGCTCTCGAGGTCGATGTAGGGGATGCGGTAGCGCTCGGCCAGGGCCCGGACGTCCCTCTCGTTGGCCGCCTCGGCGCGTTCCTTGCTCACGGTCCTCGCCTTCCGCCCGGTCACCGGGCGATCCGTATGATGTTGAAAATGGGCACGTAAACCGACAGGAGCATCGTTGCCACAACGAGCCCCATGCCGATGATGACCACCGGTTCGATCAGCGTGACCAGCGTCTCGATTTTACCACGAACCCGGTCGTCGTAAAAATCGGCCATATCGGCCAGCATGCCCGGCAGGTTGGCCGAGCTCTCGCCGATGCGGACCATGTCCAGGGCCAGGTCGGGGAACTCCCCCGCCTGGGCCACGGAGTCGGACAGGCCCTCGCCGTTCTTGATGCGCTCGGGGACGCCGGCCAGCCGGCGGACCATCCAGGCGTTGGGGATGGCCTGGATGGCGATGCCGACCGAGGAGAGCAGCGGGATGCCGGCCTCGAGGAGCAGGCCCAGGGTCCGGCTGAACAGGCTGACACCGGACTCGCGCCAGATGACCCGGCCGAAGGGCACGCGCAGCTTGAAGCGGTCCAGCCGCTCGCGGAAATCCGGCCGGCGCCGCAGCCGGGCCACGGCCGCGACCGCCGCCAGGACCAGGGCCAGGAGGACGAACCAGGAGCGGCTCAGGCCCGTGGCCACGGCCATGATGAACTTGGTGATGCCGGGCAGCTCGGACTGGTAGCTGCGGTAAAAATCGGCGAACTTCGGGATGACGAAGTTCATCAGCAGGCCCATCAGGACGAAGGAGAAGACGATGAGAATCGTCGGATAGGTCATGGCCGACTTGATCCGGGCCCGGGTCTGGCTGACCATTTTGGTGTACTGGACGTAGCGGCCGATGGAGGCCGGCAGGTTGCCGCCCTTCTCGCCGGCCATCAGGCTGGCCGTGTAGACCGGGGAGAAGATCTTCTCGTAGGGCTGGAAGGACTCGGACAGGGCCTTGCCCCTCCGGACCTCGCCGGCAACCTCGTTCAGGATCTCGCGGAGGTGGTCGTTCTTGACCCGGTTGGCGATGGACTCGAGGCTCTTGAGAAGCGGGTAGCCGGCCTTGATCATGGCCACCAGCTCCTGGTTGAAAAGGATGATGTCCCGGTCCTTGATCTTGCGCCGGGTCAGGCCCAGGTTGCCGAGCCGGTTCCAGTCCCGCCGGACCGAGAGCACCAGCAGGCCCTGAGATTCGAAGGCCTGGCGGCACTCCTGGGACGTCATGGCCAGGACCGACCGGTTCTCGACCCGGCCGTCCTCGCCGGCTATACGGCAGAGAAAGTACGGCATCTTGGCAAAAATCCGCCCTGGACAGCTTCCATAATCTATTCCAGGGCGCAATTATTGTCAATCGAGGCCGGGGGGACGCCGGCCGGGCCCCGGGACCGCCTGGAGCGGCGCCGGCGATATTGACAAACAGGGGGAGAAAGAATAACTATGAGGCCGTGAAAGGAAGCCGATGGGTCTGGGCCGGCCTCGCGGCCGGGCTTGTCTTCTCCCTGGCCTTCGCCCCCCTGGGAACCGGGCCGGGCGCTCAGACGACAGGGCAGGAGCCGCCGCCCCGCGAGGTCCAAAAGCCCAGCTACGATTACATGAGCGGCTTCCTGTCCCGCAGCACCCATCCTCTCGGTCTCAAAGACGATCCGGCGGCCCGGCGCATGCTCGGCCAGGGACCGGTAGCCTGGGCCATCCGCTCGGGATCCCGGCACGTTCTCGACTAAGGTAATTTTTTTTATGAACCGGATTCAATTTTTTGGATGCCGATGAAGAAAACGGTCGTCTTCGTCCTCGTCCCGGCCCTGGCCATCCTGGCCCTGGGCACGCTGAACGTCCTGCGCAAGGCCGATTGGCGCGACGTCACGGACGGCGTCACCTGGCGGGCCGGCGAGAACGGCCTGCGGGCCATCCGGGTCGATCCCGAGAGCGAGGCCTTCCTGCGGGCCGGCATCCGCAGGGGCGACGTCCTCACGGCCATCAACAAGGTCCCGGTGAGGACCAAGAGCGACGTCCTCAAGGCCCTCTGGCAGGCCGCGGCCACGGACCAGAGCGTGTCCTACGACATCAACAAGGAAGGGATGCAGATATACCCGACCTTCTATCCCCAGCGGAAGGCCCCCAATCCCATCTACTATTATCTCGTCCTCGTCGGCCTGACGACGCTGGTCATCGGCTTCCTCGTCTATTTCAATTCCCGCGGCCTGCTGTCCCTCCCCTATGTCTTCTTCTACCTGCTCGTCTTCGCCTTCTCCTCCTTCATGATCTTCTCGCCGACCGGCGAGCTGACCGCCCTGGACTGCGTCTTCTACGCCCTCGATAAGATCGGCTTCCTGGCCTTTCCGCCGCTCCTCCTCCACTATTTCGCGATCTTCCCGGTGCGCAAGCGCCTGCTGAAGAGCCGGCCCGGGCTGGCCCTGGCCATCTACGCCCCGGCCGCGGCGCTCCTGCTGGTCCGTGTCCGGATGCATTCCCCCTTCCCCCGGCCCTGGAGCGAAGGGGCCGTCATCCGCGCCCAGGACGTCCTCGAGCGCCTCGAGCTGCTCCACTTCGCCGCCCTCGGCCTGATCACGCTCCTCGTCCTCGTCCACAGCACCCGCCGGGCGCCGAACATCCTGCTCAAGAAGCAGCTTCGCATCGTCGTCTACGGGCTGGGCGCGGCCATCGTGCCCTCGACGGCCTTCTACATCGTCCCCTTCGTTCTCGGCGGGCGGCCGTCCACGGGGGCCGAGCTGACGGTGCTGCTCCAGGCCCTCATCCCCCTCGTCTTCTCGTATTCCATCTCGCGCTACCGCCTGGTCGACATCGAGGTCTTCCTCAAGAAGGCGGCCGTGCTGATCTTCTCCTTCTTTGTCATCGCCAGCCTCTACTTCTTCGTCAGCGCGCGGACGCGCCTGTTCTCCGAGAACCGCCTCAACGCCATCGTCCTCGGCGCCCTGGCCATCGTCCTGAGCGCGACCCTGTTCACCCCGCTCAAACGGATGTTCCAGGCCCTCCTCGACCGGGCCATCTACAAGAGGAGCTACGAGTACCGCAAAACGCTCTTGTCGATCACCCGCGATCTCAACCGGGAGCGGGACCTGGGCAAGCTGGCCGGCTCGCTCCTCGAGGCCATCGCCAACGCCCTCAGCCTCAAGCGCCTGGCCCTCTTCCTGGCCGAGGAAGGCGACGGCCGCGCGTTCAAGGCCCTCCGGACCCGGGGCGAGGGAGCCGAGGCCGGCGGCCCGATCGTCGTCGACGAATGGCTGGCCCGGGCGCTCCGGGAGCGCGACTCCGTCGGCTTCATCGCCGCCTCCGAATCGGAGCCGGCCCGGGCGGCCATGGAGAAGCTCTCGGCCTCGGGCTTCTTCCACGTCCTGCCCCTGCGGGTCGAGGACAAGGTCGTCGGCTTCCTGGCCATGGGCCGGAAGCAGGACGGCTCCTACTTCTCGCGGGAGGACTGGGAGCTGCTGACGGCCATCTCCGCGCCGGCCGCCCTGGCCCTGGAGAACGCCGACTTCTACGGGCGCGAGACCGTGCGGGCCATGGAGATGCAGCGGCTCAAGGACTACAGCGAGAACATCATCGAGAGCCTGACCGTGGGCGTCTCGGTCATCGACGAAGCCGGGCTGGTCATCGGCTGGAACCGGGTCCTCGAGGACCAGCTGGGGCTGCGCAAGGAGGCGGCCCTGGGCCGGCGTCTCCAGGACGTCCTCGGCCCGGCCGCCTTCGGCGCCGTCTTCCCGGGCGAGGGCCAGCCGGATTTCCGCCTCATGAGCGAGATCCCGCTGGAGACGGCCGCCGGCCTCAAGGTCTTCGACATCGCCCGGACGCCGCTGCTCGACAACGCCCTGCGGGCCTACGGCACGATCATCGTCTTCGAGGACATCACCGACAAGATCCGCCTGCAGCAGCAGCTGCTGACCTCGGAGAAGCTGGCCTCGATCGGCCTGCTCTCGGCCGGCGTGGCCCACGAGATCAACACCCCCCTGACCGGCATCTCCAGCTATATCCAGATGCTCCAGAAGAAGCTGACCGACTCCCATTACGCCCAGATCCTGGAGAAGGTCGAGGCCCAGACCGACAGGGTGGCCAAGATCATCAAGAACCTCCTGGCCTTCGCCCGCAGCCCGGCCGAAGCCGCCTTCCAGCCCGTCGATCTCAAGCAGAGCCTCGGGGAGATCCTGTCACTCATCGATTACAAGCTCAAGAACATGAACATCCGCCTGGCCCTCGACCTGGCCGACGTGCCCCCCATCTACGCCCAGGGCGAGCGGCTGCAGCAGGTCTTCATCAACATCATCCTCAACGCCCTGGACGCCATGCCCGGCGGGGGCGAGCTGCGGATCGGCCTGACCCACGAGGACGGGAACAACGTCGTCCGCATCTCCGACACCGGCACGGGCATCCGGCCGGAGATCCGTTCCCGCATCTTCGATCCCTTCTTCACGACCAAGGGGGTGGGCAAGGGCACCGGGCTTGGCCTGTCCATCAGCTACGCCATCGTCAAGGAGCACAACGGCCGCATCGAAGTCGAGAGCGAGGCCGGCCGCGGCTCCACGTTCACCATCAGCCTGCCGGCCGGCGGCCCGCCGCCCGCCCCGGCCGGCCCGAGGACCGCGCCATGAGCACCAAAGGCATCATCCACATCATCGACGACGAGCCGGTCATCCGCGACGTCCTGACCCAGCTCCTGACCTCCGAGGGCTACGAGGTCGAGCTCTCGGCCTCGGGCGAGGAGGCCCTGGAAAAGTTCCCGTCGGCGTCGTTCGACGTCATCCTGCTCGACCTGCTCATGCCCGGCCTGGACGGCCTCGAGGTCCTGCGCCGGATCAAGCGGCTCGACCCCCTGGCCGCGGTCATCATCATAACGGCCTACGGCTCGGTCGAATCGGCCATCGAGGCCATGAAGATAGGCGCCCTGGACTACGTTCAGAAACCGTTCAAGCACGACGACCTCCTCCGCGTCCTGGAGAAGGCCGTGGCCCACAAGCGCCTCCAGGACGAGAACGTCCGCCTCAAGGGCGAGCTGCGTCAGCGCTTCGGCTTCGCCAACATCATCGGCAAGAGCCAGGCCATGCAGGCAGTCTTCGAGCTGGTCAAGGCGGCCGCCCCGACGCGGAGCACCATCCTCCTCCAGGGCGAGAGCGGCACCGGCAAGGAGCTGGTGGCCCGGGCCATCCACATGAACTCGAACCGGGCCGACGCGCCCTTCATCACGGTCAACAGCGGATCGCTGCCGCCGGACCTGCTGGAGAGCCACCTCTTCGGCCACGTCAAGGGCGCCTTCACCGGCGCCGTGGCCCTGAAGAAGGGCCTCTTCGAGGCCGCCGACAAGGGCACCATCTTCTTCGACGAGATCTCCTCGATCAGCCTCGAGACCCAGGCCAAGCTCCTGCGGGTCATGCAGGAGAAGGAGTTCATGCGCCTGGGCGGGACCCAGACGATCAAGGTCGATGTCCGCATCCTGGCGGCCACCAACACCGACATCGAGGAGCTCATCGCCCAGAAGACCTTCCGCCAGGACCTCTTCTACCGCCTCAACGTCATCAAGATCGAGATCCCGCCGCTGCGGGTCCGCAAGGAGGACATCCCCCTCCTGGTCAAGCACTTCGTCGAGGTCTACGCCCGGGAGAACCGCAAGGACGTCGAGGGCGTGAGCGAGGACGTCCTGGAGATCCTCGACGCCCACAGCTGGCCGGGCAACGTACGCGAGCTCGAGAACCTGGTCGAGCGGGCCGTCGTCCTGTCCCGGTCCCCGGTCATCACCCGGTCCTCCCTGCCGCCTTTCCTGCTGAAGCAGGGCGGCGTCGACGACGAGGCCCTTATCGCCGCCGAGGAATCGCTCGACCTGCGCGAACGGACCCAGGCCTTCCAGAAAAAGATCATCCTGGCCGCGCTGCACAAGACGAAGGGGATCCAGAACAAGGCCGCCAAGCTGCTCGGGGTCAAGCCGACGACCCTCAACGAGATGATCAAGCGCCTGGGGATCGACGCGACGAGCTATCCGTCCTAGTTCGAGGAGAACCTCCCCGGCACGGCCTTGTCCGGGTTGATCCGGACCTGGGTCGGCCGGACCGGCAGGACCAGGCTGGCCGTCTCGGAGGCCTCGTCCACGACGATGAGCTCCCGGCCCTTGTCCTGGCCCCGGGTCCATTCGACCCATAAGGGGAAGATGAAGCGGCCCTTGATCTGGGTCACCCGGATATCGAGGCGCGCCCCGCCTTCGACGGCGGTCGCCGTCCAGGCCGTCCGGACGTCGGGCAGCTCCCAGGAAGAGAACCAGCCCTGGAAGAAATCCTCCAGGCCGCGGCCGGAGACCGCTTCCATGGCCGCCCTGAACTCGCCCGTCCGGGCGGGCCGGAACCTGTGGGCCTCGAAGAAAGCGCGCAGCCCGGCCTCGAACTTATCCCGGCCGATGAGGTCCTCGAGCATGAACAGGACCAGGGCGGCCTTGTCGTAGACGACGGCCTGGTAGGCAGTGAAATCGAAATAGCTCAGCCGCGAGCCCATGAGGATCGGGCCGCGGGCGGACTTTTTTTCGGCCCAGCGGGCGAACTTCCGCAGGACGGCCGCGAATCCGGCCGGGCCGAGCGTTTGACGCAGATAGGAGGCCGCGGCGTACTGGGCCAGGCCCTCGCTCAGCCACTGGTCCTTGTAGGTGTCCACGGACACGCCGTGGCCCCACCACTGGTGGGCGATCTCGTGGGCCAGGAAGTAGCCGTCCCAGGCCGACAGGTCGACGGGATTGTCCGGCCGCCGGGGGAAGCCGAACTCGCCGAGCCAGGGCACGTCGTTGATGACGATGAACGAGGCCGGGCTATGGCCGCCGAGGACGGGCCAGAGGCGGAGGACCAGGCCCAGCTTGTCGTAGGGGTAAGGGCCGAAGGCCCGGCTGTAGAACTCGAGGATGCGGGCCGCCTGCCCGGCCAGGGACGGCCGCGAATCCATGACCTCCGACGAGACCGAGACCTCGATGGGCACCGGACCGCCCGGGAACGTCCGCTGGTCGAACTTGCCGACGATGAAGGACAGGTACTTAACCGGGGCCCGGGAGACGAAGCTGTAGACGGCGTCGCCGGGCCGGTCCGGGGCTTCCTCGGAGGCCTCCCGCCTCCGGGACTCCAGGTCCCCCGTGGCGACGCACTGGTAGGACGCCGGGACGCGGACCGTCAGTCGGGCCTGGAAATAATCCTCGTCCGGGGGCGCCGGGTACCAGGCGCCGGCCTGGCTGTAGAAGAACGTGTCGTAGCGCGGCCGGAAGCGGAGGCGCTCGTCGAGCCCGGCCTGGACGATGGCGTCGGTCGTCGGCGGCACCGGCCGCATCCGGCCGCGGTAGGACACCTCGAAGGTCGTCCGGCCCCCGGCCGCCGGCGGGACGGCGAGATAGACATAGAGCAGCCCGCGGAGGCGGTCGACCGTATAAAAGAGGTCGCGCCCCTCGGCGTCGGCGATGCCGACTATCTCGAAGGCCGGGCTGAAGCGCAGCTTCAGGCTGTCGAGAGCGTTGACCCGGGACAGGACCTCGACGCGGGCCCGGCCCGCCAGGTCGAAGGTGGCCGGGGACAGCCGGAGGTCGAGGGCGTAATCGGTGATGTCGTACCGCTCCTCGAACGACAGGGCCATCCGCTTCAGGGGCGGCTCATCGGTCCCCTGCGGGCTGTAGAGGCAGACGATCCGCTGCCGGGCCCGGTCATAGAGGCTGACCTCCTCCCCGGCGAACGGGGAATAGATATAGACCATCTCGCCGGCCCGGCGGGACTGGAATTCCATGGACGTCTCGTCGCCATGGGGCAGGTACGACAGCCGCTGGCCGTCGTGCGAGGTCTCGATGGTGAACGACCGCGGATAGCCGCGGTTGAAGACGGCCGCGGCCTGGCCGCGCTCCGCGGCCGACACGGCCCGGCCGGCCGGATCGGGCTGGACGGCGACGTTCGAGGCGAAGAAGTCCGAGGAGCAGCGGATGAAGAGGCTCTCTATGTCGTCCTCGATGCGATCCTTCCTGTAGAGGATCTGGAGCTGATGGCGCTCGTTGGCGTCGCTCGGCGTGAAGGCGACCCGGCCCCGGCCGACGACCACCAGGGCCGTCTCGATGCCGGGCAGGTTGTCGTAGAAGACGGCCGCGTCCTTGAAGGTGAACCGCACATCGGCGTGGGTGATCTCCACCAGGCCGGCCCGGACCTCCCGCTCGCCCGGGACGAGGACCTTGTACAGCCTAGTCGTCGATCCGCTGACGTCGAGCCCGGCCACGGACCAGGCGCCGTCCCTGTTCTCCAAGGCCAGGGTCCAGGACTCCATGACGGCCGATCGCTCGTTCTCGAAAAAGGCCTGGACGAAGACGCGGGTCGGACCGGAGGGGCCGGAGCTGACGCCGGCCGGGCGCAGGGTCACTCCGGTCATCTCCATGTCGCCGAAGAGAACTCCGATCCGGCTCTTTTCGGCGGCCCGCAGCTCGGACCGGAAGACGGCCACATAATCAGCGAAGGCCCGGGCCCGGAGCATCTCCTGGAGCCGGCCGATGAAGGCCGCGGCCGTCTCGACGGGCCCGGTTTGAGCGGCGGCCGGGCCCGGCCGGAGAAGCAACGTCAGCAGCAGGACCCCGAGGACCCCTTTTCTCACGGCTGCCTCATTATAGCATCATAGATGTCTTAACTACCTTAAAAGCCGATTTTGTGCCAAGGATAGGGCCGGGCGGACCCGGGAAGGGAGGCTGCGTCCGGCCGGACCCCTGCCTGGAAAGCGAAGGGGCGGTTTACGGAATGTTAAAAAAATTTACAGAAAGAAGCCCGCTATTTCCGCAGGGAGCGGCCCAGGACCTTTTCGACGTCCCGGACCTTGCCGGCGATCCGTCCCGAAGCCCCGGGCCGGTCGTCGATCGTGATGTGGGTGTAGACCCGGCCGGATCCTCCCGCCATGGCCTCGTGACAGCGGCGGACCAGGCCCATGACCTCGTCCCAGTCCCCCTCGACCAGGGTGCCCATGGCCGTCAGCTGGTACGGCAGCCCGCTCCGGTCGATCAGGTCCAGGATTCCGGCCACGGACTGGGCCAGCTCCTCTCCCCGGCCGATAGGCACGACGCTGAATTCGACGACCACCGCCGACCCCTCAGGCCTTGTCCTTCTCGCGGTCCTTCTTGGGCGCCGTCTTCTTCAGGTGCTCCTCCCAGGTGATGAAGCTGTGGTAGAAGACTGCGTCGCCCTCGTCGATGCCGCGGGTGATCTCAGTGATATGGGATGTCTCCGCCCCGAACTCCTCCACGGCGTAGATGACGGCCTTGTCCGGCTTGGTGTTGGCGCCGCAGGTGTAGATGTCCAGGGCGGCATAGCCCATCTCGGGCCAGGTGTGGGTCGAGATGTGGGACTCGGAGATGACGACGACCCCGCTGACGCCCGCCGGCGGGAACTTGCTGAAGGAGATGGACCAGACGTGGGCCCCGGCGATCTCGGCCGCCCGGACGAGGATCTGCTGGACCTTCTCGACGCTACCGATGATCTTCGGGTCGCAGCCGGAGGCCTCGACGATATAATGGTGACCGATCGGAGAATGGATGATTTTGACCATCGCCTGCTCCTGTCCTCTCTGGAAAAATCGATTATGGCACAACACCGGAATCTGTCAAGGACGGACGGTGCGTCACACCGGGAGGCGGCTTTCTTCCTTGACGACGTTCAGGACGATGTGGGTGACCGTCCGGTCGACGTGCGGCAGGGCCAGCAGCCCCTTGATGAAGCCATTGAGGTCCTCGCGGTCGCTGAAGCGCCCGACGATGAACGAGTCCCACTCGCCGGTGACGTCGTAGACCGCGGCGACATGGGGGTCCTGGGCGATCCTCTTCTGGGTCTCGATGAGCCGCCCCTTCGAGATGCGGACGGCCACGACGGCCGCCAGGCTGAAGCCGAAGTACTCCGGATCGACGACGGGGACGTAGCCCCCGATCGCCCCGGCCGCCTCGAGCTTCTTGACCGTGCGGATGACGGCCGTGACCGAGGTCCCGACCTCCTTGGCAACCACCCGGAAGCTCTTCCGGGCGTTGGCGTTGAGGGCCCGAACGATCTTGCGATCCAGCTCGTCGATCATGGCCGGCACCTCCAATTATCGGCCAGAATAACACCCTTCGAGCCGAATGTAAATATTTATTTAAAATATATTGACATTCGTTATGATTTTGTCTTTATTATCTGACAAAGAAATATGCCCGGCCGGCCGGGCGAGCGAGGAGACAGCATGACCGCCACAACCAGCCCCAAGACTTTCAAGGCCTTCGGAACGAGGGACGAAAAGGACGTCCTGTCCGTCATCCGCGACCCGGCCAGCGACATCCGCTTCATCCGGTTGATCTTCCCGGACATCCTGGGGCGGCAGATGGACTTCACCATCCCGGCCTCGGAGCTGGCCGCGGCCTTCAAGGAAGGCAAGGGCTTCGACGGCTCGTCGATCGCCGGCTTCGTCCGCATCGAGGAATCCGACCTGGTCATCAAGCCCGACCCGCGGACCTTCCGGGTCCTGCCCTGGACCTACGAGGGCTTCGACCCGGACATCCGCTGGCGCGAAGCGGTCATGTTCGGGGACATCCTCATGCCCGACGGGACGGTCTATGCCGGGGACAGCCGGGCCGCCCTGAAACGGGTCCTGGCCCGGACCCGCAAGGAGCTGGGGGTCGAGGACCTCAAGTGCGGGCCCGAGCTCGAGTTCTTTATCTTCCCCTCGAGCGAGGCGCCGGAGCCGACCGACGCCGGCGGCTATTTCTTCAGCGGCCGGCACGGCGAGGTCCGCAAGGAGATCCAGCTCCTCCTCCACCGCATGGGCGTCACCACGGAATACGACCACCACGAAACGGCCCCCAGCCAGCACGAGATCGATCTCCGCTATCTCGAGGCCGTGGAGGCGGCCGACACGGCCATGATCTTCCGCTACATGGTCAAGAAGGTCTGCCGCATGCACGGCCTGTACGCCACGTTCATGCCCAAGCCCGTCAACGGCCAGAACGGCAGCGGCATGCACGTCCACCAGTCGCTCTGGCGCGGCGGCCGGAACCTCTTCTTCGAAAAGAACGGGCCGTACCATCTCTCGCTACTGGCCCAGAGGTACATGGCCGGGCTGATGACCCACGCCCGGGAGATCTCGGCGGTCCTGAGCCAGTGGGTCAACTCCTACAAGCGCCTCATCGAGGGCTACGAGGCCCCCGTTTACGTCGCCTGGGGCCAGCGCAACCGGTCGGCCTACATCCGCGTCCCCGAATACCAGCCGGGCAAGGAGCAGGCGACGCGCATCGAGCTGCGGGCCGCCGATCCGGCCTGCAACATCTACCTGACCTTCGCCGTCATGCTGGCCGCCGGGGCCGAGGGCATCAGGAAGAAGTACGAGCTCGTCGATCCCGTCGAGGAAAATATCTACCGCATGAGCGGCGCCCGCCAGAGGAAGTTCGATATCCGGCTCCTGCCGAGGGACCTGGAGGAGGCCGTGCGGGTCATGGAGAAGAGCGCCGTGGTCAAGGACGCCCTGGGCGATCACATCTTCGCCAAGCTCGTGGCCAACAAGCTCAAAGAGGTCGAGGAATACGGCCGCAACGTCTCGGGCGAGTTCGACAAGCAGGTCAGCGACTTCGAGATCCGCCGCTACCTGCCGATCCTCTGACCGGAAAAAACTTTTGCCTTGCGGCCGCCCGGCGAATATAATGCCCGCATGCGGCCGCCGACGAGCGAGCTCGAGGCCCTGACGGCGAAGTATCGGGGCCGCCGGCAGGCCCTGATCCAGGTCCTTCAGGACATCCAGGACCGATTCCACTGGCTTCCGCCCGAGGCCCTCGAGCGCGTCGCGGCCGACCTCGGCGTGCCGCTCGTCCAGGTCTACGGCGTGGCCACCTTCTATAGATCCTTCAGCCTCCGGCCGCAGGGCCGGCACACCTGCGTCGTCTGCCTGGGAACGGCCTGCCACGTCCGCGGCGGCCAGGCCGTGCTCGAGGGCTTCGAGCGCCGGCTCGGCGTCGGCGCCGGCCAGACGACGCCGGATGGGGCTTACACGCTCGAACGGGTGAACTGCCTGGGAGCCTGCGCCCTGGCTCCCCTGGCGGTCGTCGACGGCCGCTACCACGCCCGGATGACCGAGGCCAAGGTCGGGGCCGTCCTGGCCGAAGCGGAGGAGGCCGGGAAGGCGTGACGACCTACCGGGCCCGTCTCCTCGTCTGCGCCGGGACGGGTTGCGTTTCCTGCGGCGCCTTCGAGGTCCGGCGGGCCCTCGAAGAGGAGATCCGCCGCCGCGGCCTGGACAAGGAATTCCTGGTCGTCCCCACGGGCTGCAGCGCCTTCTGCCAGCGCGGCCCGATCGTCATCATCCAGCCGGACGGCGTGTTCTACCAGCGCCTCAAGCCGGAGGACGCGCCCCGCCTCATCGAGGAGCACCTGATCCAGGGCCGGCCGGTCCGGGATCTGATGTACGTCCCGCCAGCCGAGGACAGGACCGTCCCGAAGATGGCGGACCTCGAGTTCTTCAAGCACCAGCGGCTGGTCGTCCTGCGCAACCGCGGCCGCATCGACCCGGAGAAGATCGAGGAGTACATCGCCTTCGACGGCTACCAGGCCCTGGCCCGGGCCCTGACCGGGATGACCCCTGCCTCCATCGTCGCCGCCGTCACGGCCTCGGGCCTGCGCGGCCGCGGCGGAGCCGGCTTTCCCACTGGGATGAAATGGGCCGCCTGCGCCGCCAGGCCGGGCTCGCCGAAGTACGTCGTCTGCAACGGCGACGAAGGCGACCCGGGCGCCTTCATGGACCGCTCCGTCCTCGAGAGCGACCCGCACGCGGTCATCGAGGGCCTGATCATCGGGGCCCGGGCGGTCGGCGCGGCCCGCGGCTTCCTTTATATCCGCAACGAGTACCCGCTGGCCGTGGCCCGCGTCGGCCTGGCCCTGGACCAGGCCCGCGAGCGCGGCCTGCTCGGCCGGGACATCCTCGGCTCCGGCTTCGATTTCGACCTGGAGATCGTCCGCGGCGCCGGGGCCTTCGTCTCCGGCGAGGAGACGGCCCTGCTGGCCTCGATCGAGGGCGGCCGGGCCTATCCCCGCCAGCGTCCTCCTTACCCCGTCGAGCGCGGCCTCTGGGGCCGGCCCACGGTCATCAACAACGTCGAGACCTGGGCCAACGTTCCGCCGATCGTCCTCCGCGGGCCGGAGTGGTTCTCCGGCCTGGGCACGGCCGCCAGCAAAGGCACCAAGATCTTCTCCCTGGTCGGCAAGATCGCCAACACCGGGCTGGTCGAGGTGCCCATGGGCATCTCGCTCCGCGAGATCGTCGAGAAGATCGGCGGCGGCGTCCCCGGCGGCCGGGCGGTCAAGGCCGTCCAGATCGGCGGCCCCTCGGGCGGCTGCATCCCGGCCTCCCGCCTCGACATTTCCGTCGATTACGAGAGCCTCAAGGCGGCCGGGAGCATGATGGGCTCCGGCGGCATGATCGTCATGGACGAGGACACCTGCATGGTGGACATCGCCCTGTACTTCCTGCGCTTCGCCGAGGAAGAGTCCTGCGGCAAGTGCGCCCCCTGCCGGGCCGGGACCGGGGCCATGGCCCGCCTCCTGGCCAAGATCACCGCCGGGAACGGCACGCCCGGCGATCTCGTCCGGCTCGAGTCCCTGGCCGAGACCGTCAAGCGGGCTTCCCTCTGCGGCCTGGGGCAGACGGCGCCCAACCCCATCCTGTCGACGATGCGCTATTTCCGGGACGAGTACGAGGCCCACGTCCTCGACAAGCGCTGCCCGGCTCTGGTCTGCAAGGCCCTCATAGCCTTCGCCATCGACCCGGAGAAGTGCGTCGGCTGCCAGCTCTGCAGGAAGGCCTGCCCGGCCGGGGCCGTCTCCGGCCAGGCCAAAAGCGTCCACGTCATCGACCAGGCCGCCTGCATCAAGTGCGGCCTTTGCCTGGCCGCCTGCCCGGCCAAGGTCGGCGCCGTGCGCAAGGTTACGCCGGCCCGGGCCGCGGCCCGGGCCGCCGAGACGGCGCCGTGGGGAGAGGACCGGTGAAGCTGACGATCGACGGCCGCGATGTCGTCTGCCGCGACGGGGCGACCATCCTCGAGGCCGCCCGGGGCGCCGGCATCCCCGTCCCGTCCCTCTGCGACCACCCCGGCCTCGAGCCCTTCGCCGGCTGCCGCATCTGCCTCGTCGAGATCGAAGGCCGCCGGGACTACGCGCCGGCCTGCGCCACGCCGGCCGCCGAGGGCCAGGTCGTGCGGACGCAAACGCCCGAGATCGCGGCCCTGCGCCGGAAGGTCCTCGAGCTCATCCTGGCCCAGCATCCGTACGCCTGCCTGATCTGTTCGGAGAAGAAGACCTGCGACGACCTCAAGTCCACCATCCGCAAGACCGGCGAGGTGACCGGCTGCGTCCTCTGCCCGGAGAACGGCGGCTGCGAGCTCCAGCGGGTCGCCGCCGAGGTCGGCCTGGAGCGGGTCGAGCAGCCGGCGTCCTACCGCAACCTCGACGTCCACAAGGAGGACCCGTTCTTCGACCGCGACTACAACCTCTGCATCCTCTGCGGCCGCTGCATCCGCGTCTGCGAGGAGGTCCGCGGCGCAGCCGTCCTGTCGTTCGTCCACCGCGGCGGCCGGACCGAGGTGGGCACGGCCCTGGGCCGGCCCCTGCTCGATTCCGGCTGCCGGTTCTGCGGCGCCTGCGTCGACGTCTGCCCGACCGGGGCGCTGGTGGAACGGGCGGTCCGGCCGCAGCCGGCGGCCGGCGGCACGGCCGGGATCGTCTGCCCGTTCTGCGGGCAGGGCTGCGTTCTGACGCTCCGGCTCAGGGACGGCGGCATCGTCGACGCCCGTCCGGCCGCGGCCGAGCCCAACCGCGGCCAGGCCTGCGTCAAGGGCCGCTTCCTCGTGCGCGGCGCCGCCGCCGGGACGGGACGGATCATGGAGCCGCGCGTCCGCAAGGACGGGAAGCTCGAGCCGGTGGCCCTGGAGGCCGCGCTCGACCGCGCCGCCGCCGGGCTGCGGGCGGCCGGACGTGCGGCGCTCGTCTATCCGGCCCAGGTCCCGCTCGAGGACGCCTACGTTTTTCTCCGGTTCGGCCGCGAGCTGCTCGGAACGCGGGCGACGGCGGCGGCCCCGGCCGAGGACATCGACGCGGCCCTCGACGCCTTCGCCGTCCGCCTCGGCTTCGATCCTCCGGCGGAAAGGCGCCTGGCCGGGCTCGAAGCCTGCGAGACCGTCCTGGCCTGGAACGTCGACCTGCCCCGCGACCATCCGATCGCCTGGCTGAGCGTCGTCCGGGCCGCCCGCCGCGGCGCCCGTCTCGTCGTCGCCGGGCCGGCTCCGGCCGGCCCCGTCGTCCGGGCCTCCGCGACACTCGACCTCGGCCCCGGCGGCCCGGCGGCGGCGGCCGGTCTGGCCGCGGCCGTCCTGGAAACCCTCGGGTCCGGCGCTCCGGACCTGCCCGGGCTCGACGACCTCCGGCGGACCGTCGCCGGGGCGCCGCCCGCGTCCCGGCCGGCCCGGAAACGGTACGGGGAGGCGGCCCGCATCCTGGCGGCCGGCCGGCCGGCGGCCATCCTGTTCGACGACGCCGCCCTCGGCGGCCCGGAGGACGGCGAGACGCTGGCCTGGCTCTGGAACGTCGCCCGCCTGATCGGGGCCGCGCTCTTCCCTCTGGCCCGCGGCGCGAACGAGCGCGGCGTCCACGCGCTGGCCCGCGCCCGCCGCCGTCCCGTCCCCGATGAGGGCCTGGCCCGGATCCTGGCGGGCCTGGGGTCTCGGGAATTCGAGGCCCTCTACCTCGCCGGCCCGGTCCCGGACCTGGGCGAGACCAGGCCGCCATTCCTTGTCTGCCAGGACACGCATTGGAGCCGGAACGCCGAGAGGGCTGACGTCGTCCTGCCGGCCGCCGTCTTCGCGGAAACCGGCGGCACCTGGGTGAGCACCGAGGGCCGGGTCCGGACCTATCCCCCGGCCGTCGCGGCCCGCGGCGCCGCCCGGCCCGACGGCGAACTGGTGGCCGCCCTGGCCGGGCGCTTCGGCCGGCCGGGCTTTCCCGGCGCCGACCGGGCCGCCGTCCTCCGCGAGCTCTGTGACCGGGTCCCCGCCCTGAGAGGCTACCGGCCCTCCCTGACGGGCGAGGAGCGGTTCCCGGCCGCGGCCCCGGCCGGGACTCCAGGGCTCGTCCTTGTGACCGTCCCCCCGCGGCGCCGGTCCCGACGGCCGGGAAAGGCCGCCGAGCCAGCCGGTGGGCCGGCTGAGGTCCTGCGCGGCTGGGACCTCGCGGCCGGGAACCGCGGCTACGCCCGAACGAGGAGGCCTCTCTGATGCCCCGCGTCGTGCGCCGCGAGCGCCTGGTCCCCAACATCCACCTGCTAGAGGTCGAAGCCCCGGAGATCGCCCGCAAGTGCCGGCCGGGCCAGTTCGTCATCGTCATGCCCGACGCCCGCGGCGAGAGGATCCCGCTGACGATCGCCGACTGGGACCGGGAGCGGGGCACGGTCACGTCGGTGTTCATGGCCGTGGGCACGACGACGCGCAAGCTGGCCCTGCTCGCGGCAGGAGATACGGTGCCCATCTTCGCCGGGCCGCTGGGCCGGCCCTCCGAGATCGGCCCTGTCGGGACGGTCCTCTGCGCTGGGGGCTGCTTCGGCATCGCCGCCATCCATCCGCTGGCCCGGGCCTTCAAGGAAGCCGGCAACCGGGTCCTGGCGCTCGTCGACGTCAAGGCCGATTACCTCCTGTACTGGAGGGACCGGCTCGAGGCCGTCGCCGACGAGCTCGTCGTCTCGTCGAGGGACGGCCTCTACGGCGGGACGGATTACGTCCCCGGCCGCGTCCGCGACATCCTGGCCCGGGAAAAGATCGACCGCATCGTCGCCGTCGGCTGCACCTATTTCATGTCCAGCGTGGCCGAGGCCAGCCGGCCCGCCGGGGTCAGGACCATGGTCAGCCTCAACCCGATCATGGTCGACGGCACGGGCATGTGCGGCGCCTGCCGGGTGACCGTCGACGGCCGGACCCGGTTCGCCTGCGTCGACGGCCCCGATTTCGACGGCCACCTCGTCGATTGGGCCGAGCTCTACGCCCGGCGCAAGTCCTATTTCGAGGACGAGGTCCGGTCGCTCTGCGCCTGGGAAGAGGAGAGGTTCCCGTGAGCGAGCAGGACAAGGCCCCGTCCGCCCTGGCGGCCCAGGTCCGGGCCGAGTTCGAGAAGGACTGGCGCAAGGAGCTGCGCCGGGCCCTGCCGGTCCTGCAGCGCATGAAGATCCCCCGCCGGCCGATGCCGCAGCGCCCGCCCGGCGAACGGAACAAGGACTTCGCCGAGGTCAACCAGGGCCTCTCCGCCGAGGAGGCCGTCCTGGAAGCGCGGCGGTGCCTCGACTGCGCCAAGCCGGGCTGCGTCGGCGGCTGTCCCGTGGGCATCGACATCCCCTCGTTCATCAAGCTCGTCGAGAAGGGCGACTTCGCCGCCGCGGCCGCCAGGATCCGCGAGTCCAACAGCCTGCCCGCCGTCTGCGGCCGCGTCTGCCCGCAGGAGACGCAGTGCGAGGAGAAGTGCCTCCTCAAGAAGGCCTCGGGCGTGGCCGTCGGCATCGGCAACCTGGAGCGCTTCGTCTCCGACCAGGAGCGGGCCGCCGGGGGCGCGGTCGCGCCGCCCCTGCCGCCGCCGACTGGCCGCAAGGTCGCCGTCGTCGGGGCCGGGCCGGCCGGCCTGACCGTGGCCGGCGAGTTGGCCCGGGCCGGCCACAGCGTGACCGTGTTCGAGGCCCTCCACGAGGCCGGCGGCGTCCTCGTCTACGGCATCCCCGAGTTCCGCCTGCCCAAGGGTATCCTGGTCGCCGAGGTCGCCTACCTCGAACGGCTGGGCGTCGAATTCCGCATGAACTTCGTGGTCGGCCTGACGGCCACGATCGACGACCTCCGGGACGAGGGCTACGAGGCTTTCTTCATCGGCAGCGGCGCGGGCCTGCCCAACTTCATGAAGATCCCCGGCGAGAACCTGGTCGGCGTCTATTCGGCCAACGAGTACCTGACCCGCGTCAACCTGATGCGGGCCTACGATTTCCCGCGCTACGACACGCCCGTCTTCCCCGGGCGCCGGGCCGCCGTCATCGGCGGCGGCAACGTGGCCATGGACTCGGTGCGGACCGCGAAGCGGCTGGGGGCCGAGCGGGCCCTCATCATCTACCGCCGCTCCCGGGCCGAGATGCCGGCCCGCGTCGAGGAGGTCCACCACGCCGAGGAGGAAGGCATCGAGTTCCACTTCCTGACCGCGCCGACGCGCTACATCGGCGACGCGAACGGCCGGCTCAAGGCTATGGAGTGCCTGCGCATGGAGCTCGGCGAGCCGGACGCGTCCGGCCGCCGCCGGCCCGTGCCAGTGGCCGGCTCCGAGTTCACGACCGAGGTCGACCTCGTCGTCGTCGCCATCGGCCAGAGCCCGAACCCGCTCATCCCCCAGACGACGCCCGGCCTCGGCGTCGGGAAGTGGGGCACGATCGACGTCGACTGGGCCACGATGGCCACCTCGATCCCCAGCGTCTACGCCGGCGGCGACATCGCCAGGGGCGGCGCGACCGTCATCCTGGCCATGGGCGACGCCCGGACCGCCGCAGCGGCCATGGACCTGCGCCTCAAGCAAGGCGCGGGGTGACGCCCTTCCGGAAGGAGATACTGTTCATGTTCAAGCCCCGCCCTCGCGCCCTGATCGCGGTTCTCGTCCTGGCCGGCCTGGCCGCCGGCTGCGGAGGACGGACGGCCCCTCCGCCGGCCGACCTCATCCTGACCAACGCCGTGGTCGCGACCATGGCCGCGCGTCCCGCCCGGGCCGAGGCCCTGGCCGCGGCCGGGGGTAAGATCGTTTACGTCGGCTCCGGCCGCGAGGCCCTGCGGCGGCGTGGCCAGGCGACCCGCGTCATCGACCTGGGCGGCCGGCTGGTCCTGCCGTCTTTCCAGGACTCCCACGTCCATCTCGTCACGGGCGGCGTCGAGCTCGGCCTCTGCGACCTCAACGGCCTGGGGACCCGGGACGAGGTCCTGGCCCGGGTCCGGGAGTACGCCGGGGCCCACCCGGACGCGGCCTGGATCACCGGCGGCGGCTGGGACCTGCCCCTCTTCCCCCAGGCCAATCCGCGCAAGGAGGACCTGGACGCCCTCGTGCCCGACCGTCCGGTCATCCTGGACTCGGCCGACGGCCATTCCGCCTGGGTGAACTCGCGGGCCCTGGCCCTGGCCGGGATCACCGCGGACACGCCGGACCCCGCCGGCGGCCGCATCGAGCGCGATCCCGGGACGGGCGTCCCGTCCGGGACCTTGCGGGAAAGCGCCGCCGGCCTGGTCGAGCGGCTGGTGCCGCCTCTCCGGCCGGAAGACTATATCAAAGGATTGAGGGCCGGCATGGCCCTGGCCAACCGGTTCGGCATCACGTCGATCGTCGAGGCCAGCGCCGGGCCGGAGCTCCTGGACGCCTACGCGGCCCTGGACCGCGGCGGCGAGCTCACGGTCCGGGTCCTGGCCTCGCTCTACGTCGACACGGACAAGGGGGTTTCCGAGATCCCGCGCCTGGAGGATCTCCGCCGCCGCTACGCCGGGACGCGGCTCAAGGCGACGGCGGCCAAGATCTTCGCCGACGGCGTCATGGAGCCGCATACCGCCGCCCTGCTCGAGCCCTACGCCGACCGGCCCGGGGATCGGGGCGAGCCCTTGCTCGAGCCCGAGGCTTTCGACGCCCTGGCCCGGGCCCTCGACCGGGCCGGCTTCCAGATCCACGTCCACGCCATCGGCGACCGGGCCGTCCGCATGTCGCTCGACGCTTTCGAGGCCGCCGGCCGGGCCAACGGCTTCCGTGACATGCGCCACCACATCGCCCACCTCGAGCTCGTCGATCCGGCCGACATCCCCCGCTTCCGGCGGCTGGGCGCCGCGGCCAACTTCCAGGCCCTCTGGGCCTATCCCGACACCTACATCACCGACCTGACGCTGCCCATCCTCGGCCCGGCCCGCTCGCGCTGGCTCTACCCGATCGGCAGCGTCGTCCGGACCGGCGCGGCGGTCGTGGGAGGCAGCGACTGGTCGGTTTCCTCCATGAACCCCCTGCAGGCCATGCAGGTCGCTGTGACGCGACGGGCGCCCGACGCGCCTCCCGGCGAGGCCTGGATCCCGGAGGAGAAGGTCGACCTCCCGGCCATGCTCCGGGCCTACACCGCGAGCGGGGCCTGGCTCTGCCGCGAGGAGAAGATCCGGGGAACGCTCGAGACCGGCCGGGCCGCCGACTTCATCGTCCTCGACCGCGACCTCTTCGCCATCCCCGCCCCGGAGATCGGCCGAACCCGGGTCCTGCTGACCTTCCTCGAGGGCAGGGAGGTCTTCCGCGACCCGTCCTTCCCGAATTGACCCCCGTTGACTCCCGGCCCGGCCGGGTCTATTGTATCCTTGAGAGAGGGAGGGGCCGCAGCCGATGAACCTCAGGATCGGACGCCGGTCGGGATTCGTCATCCCGGGTCCGGCGGACGGCAGGGACGCCCGGGCGAAGCAGGGGGGGACGATGTACGTGCGCATGACGACGCTGACGTTCCGGGTCGACAGGGCCGACGAGGGCATCCGCCTCTTCGAGGAGAGCGTCGTTCCGGCGGCCAGGGCCCAGAAGGGCTTCCGGGCCGCCTACCTCCTGGCCGACCGGCAGGCCGGCCGCTGCGTCGCCCTGACCTTCTGGGACGACGAAGCGTCGGCCCTGGCCAACGAGGACAACCGATACTACCAGGAACAGCTGGTCAAGTTCATGCCGCTCTTCACCTCGGCGCCCGTCCGCGAGGGCTACGAGGTCGCCGTCGAAGCCCGTTAGCTGTCCGGAATTCGGGGACATGATCCTTTTCTCTTAAAAACCCGTGTCCCCTATGAATTCCGGCCGTGACAGAACGGTATTTACGGGTGCTTCCATCTGTGCTATAAATAGTCTTCTTTAACCCCATGGATATCCGATTCGCTCTCGTCCAGGCTTTCGTTTTCTTTTTCGCCATAACGGTGCACGAGGCGGCCCACGCCTGGACGGCCAACAGGCTGGGCGACCCGACGGCCGCCGCCCTGGGCCGGGCCTCCCTCAATCCCCTGGCCCACATCGATCTCTTCGGAACGATCATCCTCCCCGTTCTCCTGTATATCGCCAAGCAGCCCATCTTCGGCTGGGCCAAGCCGGTCCCTTACAATCCCAACAACCTGCGACATCCCCGCCGGGGCGGCCTGTGGATCTCCTTTGCCGGGCCGATCGCCAACATCCTCACGGCCGCGGCCGCCGTCCTTGTCTATCAGGTCCTGAAGGCCGTCGGCGCCGGCGTGCCCGTCACCTCGATGTGGAGCAAGCCCCTGGGCGGCCTGGCCAACATCCTCTTCGTGACCGCCGTCATCAACATCTCCCTGGCCGTCTTCAATCTCATCCCCATCCCGCCGCTCGACGGCAGCGGCATCCTGGCCGGGCTGCTTTCGGAGCGGGCCGCGGTCCGCTACGAGCGGCTCCGGCCTTACGGCTTCCTGATCCTCATCGCCCTGATGTACACCAACCTCCTGAACGTCGTGTTCGCACCCGTCCAGAAACTTATCGTCAGGCTTTTCACCTGATGCCCGATCCCGCCCCCGACGCCTTGCCTCTCGAAGGGACGCCCGTCCGCGGCGACGAGGCGCCGGACCAGGCCCCCGGGCCGGCGGCCGAGGTCCCCGAAGCCGCCGCCGTCCCGGCGCCGGTGGACGAGGCCGAAGCCCCCACGCCGGCCGCCGGCGTCCCGGCCGACGGCTACCAGGTCCGCCTGGACGTCTTCGAGGGTCCGCTCGACCTGCTCCTCTTCCTCATCCGCAAGAAGAAGATCGACATCCACGACATCCCCATCGCCGCCATCACCCGGGACTACCTCGGCTACCTCGAGCGCAAGACCGAGATAAACCTCGACCGCGAGGCCGAGTTCGTCTTCATCGCCGCCCTGCTGATCTACATCAAGTCCCAGATGCTCCTGCCGCGGGAGACCGACCTGGCCGAGGGCGACGATCCCCGCCGGGTCCTGGTCGACCGCCTGGTCGAGTACGAGAGGGTCAAGGCCGCCTGTTCGCTCCTCCGCGAGCGGGAGGACGTCGAGATCCTGCAGTGGAAGCGGGATTTCGTCCCGCCGTTCCACGGCGAGGGCGAGCCCGAGCCGGTCGAGCTGTCACTCTTCGACCTGGCCGAGTCCTTCTTCGCCATGATGAAGCGGAAGACGGCCGACGACACCCGGATCATCCGCGGCCGCGAGGTCCCCGTAGAGGTCAAGATGAAGGAGCTGGTGACGCTCCTCCAGGCCCGCGGCGTCGTCGATTTCCTCGAATACTTCGAAGCCCACGAATCGCTCGAGGAGGCCCTGGTCTCCTTCTTCTGCATCCTCGAGCTGGTCAAGTCCCGGGTGGCCGTGGCCGTCCAGGACGAGATCTTCCAGACGATCCGGGTCTGGCTCCGCAAGGACCCGCACAGGACGGCCGCCCATGAATAACGAGCTCAAAGCCCTCGTCGAAGCCCTGATCTTCGTCTCCCAGGAGCCGCTGACCCCTGAGCGGCTGGCGGCCGTGCTCGAAGGCGTCCCGGCCGAGGAGATCCAGGCCGCCGTCGAGGCCCTGGCCGCGGAGTCCGAGGCCGAGGGGCGGGGCGTTCATATCATCCGCTCCGGCGGCGGCTGGCTCTTCGCCACCAAGCCGGCCCACGACCGCGAGGTCCGCCGGCTGCTCCAGATCGAGCGCAAGAACCGGCTGTCCTCGGCCGGGCTCGAGACCCTGGCGGCCATCGCCTACCGCCAGCCCGTGACCCAGTCCGAGATCTCGGCCATCCGCGGCGTCGATTCGACCGGGTCGCTGAAAACCCTGCTGGACAAGAAGCTGATCAAGATCGTCGGCCGGAAGAAGGCGCCGGGCAATCCCCTCGTCTACCGGACCTCCGACGAGTTCCTGCTCTACCTGGGGCTCGACAGCCTCGACGATCTGCCTTCCGAGGCGGAGATCGCCAAGATCCTCGAACAGGAGAAGGCCGTCGAGGCTTAGCCCCTAAGTAACGGCCCCATTTGGACTTAGAGTTGACAACGAGGCGTTTCTTCGATAGGATAGTTGGTCCGTTCCGGACCGTGCCCGGAGGGATGTCCCCGTATCTTCAATTCAGGAGCTTTGCGCCATGACCGAGCCGACCAAGCAACCCGACCGCGACGACGCCCGGATGTCGTCCGAAGACTACGAGCACCTGCTCGACCGCTACGAGTACAGCACCAAGGAGATCACGCTGGGGAAGGTCCTCAAGGGCCGCGTCATCAAGCGCACCCCGACCCACGTCCTCATCGACGTCGGGTTCAAGACCGAGGGCCTCATCCCGAACGAGGAGTTCACCGACCCCGAGGTCCTGGAGGCGCTCGAGCCCGGCAGCGAGATCGAGACCATGCTCGAGAAGACCGACCTCAAGGACGGCTATCTCGTCCTGTCCAAGAGGAAAGCCGACGCCGTGCGGGCGGTCGAGACCCTGGACCAGGCCTTCGAGCGGGGCACGCCGGTCAGCGGGATCATCGTCGAGCGGACCAAGGGCGGCTTCAACGTCGACGTCGGGCTGACGGCCTTCCTGCCCGAGTCCCACGCCGACCTGCGGCCGGTCCGGGACGGCGCGGCCCTGATCGGCCAGACCTGCCGCTTCCGGGTCATCAAGTTCGACCGCAAGACCGAGAACGTCGTCCTGTCGCGCAAGCTCGTCCTCCAGGACGAGCGGGAGAAGCGCAAGAGGGGCGTCTTCGGCAGCCTGGTCAAGGGCGAGAAGGTCAGCGGCCGGGTCAAGTCCCTGACCAACTTCGGCGCCTTCATCGACCTCGGCGGCATCGAGGGCCTGCTCCACGTCTCCGACATCACCTGGGGCAAGGGCGCCCGTCCCTCCGACCACCTGACCGTCGGCCAGGATATCGAGGTCGTCGTCCTGGACTTCAACGAAAAGACCGAGAAGATCTCCCTGGGCCTCAAGCAGCTGACGCCCGACCCCTGGACCGACATCGCCGAAAAGTACCAGGCCGGCCAGAAGGTCAGCGGCAAGGTCTCCAGCCTGACCGACTTCGGCGCCTTCGTCGAGCTCGAAAAGGGCGTCGAAGGCCTGGTCCACATCTCCGACCTGACCTGGTCGCGCAAGCTCATCCACCCCAAGAAGGTCCTGGCCCCGGGCCAGGAGGTCGTGGTCACCATCCTCGACGTCAATCCCCAGACCAAGCGCATTTCGCTCGGCCTCAAGCAGGCCTCCCCCCACCCGCTCGAGACCCTCCGCCAGCAGCACGGCGTGGGCGCCCGGATCAAGGGCCCGGTCACCAGCCTGACCGACTTCGGCGCCTTCGTCGAGGTCGAGAAGGGCATCGAGGGCCTGGTCCACATCTCCGACATCAGCTGGGAGAAGATCAAGCACCCCTCCGAGAAGCTCCAGGTCGGCCAGGAGGTCGAGGCCATCATCCTGAACATCGACGTCGACAAGCAGAAGGTCTCCCTGGGCATGAAGCAGCTCGAGGGGGACATCTGGGAGGAGTTCTTCACCCGGCAGAAGCCGGGCGACATCGTCAAGACCAAGATCGTCCGCCTGACGGACTTCGGCGCCTTCGTCGAGATCGTCCCGGGCATCGAGGGCGTCGTCTTCACCGCCGAGCTCGACGAGAAGAAGCTCGAGAAGCCTTCGGACGCCTTCGCCGTCGGCGACGAGCGCAACGCCAAGATCATCAAGATGAATCCCAAAGCCAAGAAGATCTCCTTGAGCTTCAAGCAGGCCCAGTATGACCTCCAGAAGCAGGAGTTCCAGCGGTTCATGGAATCCCAGAACGACCGCATGACGTTCGGCGATATCATGAGAGACCAGCTGAAGGGCTTCATGGCCCCGAAGAAGGGAACCAAAAAGGAGGATTCGCATGATTAAGGCGGACCTGACCAACAAGATCTCCCAGGAGCTGAACATCCCCAAACAGGAAGCCGAGGAGGGCGTCAACCTCTTCTTCGAAACCATTCGCGAGGCCATCCTGCGCGGCGAGGAGATCGAGATCCGCGGCTTCGGCAGCTTCCGCTTCCGCAAGCGGACGTCGCGGGCCGGGCGCAACCCCCGTACGGGCGAGCCGGTCAAGGTCCCGCCGAAGAAAGTCCTCTACTTCAAGCCCAGCAAGCTCCTCAAGGAGCTGATCAACAAGTAATGCGCTACATCTCCGCCACCTGGAGAGCCGACTACGTCCGCCAGGCCGTGCCCGTGAAAGGCTGCATCTTCTGCCAGGCCCTCAAGGGCCGCGACGACCGGGCCACGGGCCTGCTCCTGCGCGGCCGCCGCAACTTCGTCATGCTCAACCGCTACCCCTACACGCCGGGGCACCTCATGATCGCCCCCCGGCGGCACCTGGCCGACTTCGCCGCGGCCGGGCCGGCGGAGCGGGCCGAGCTGGCCGAGCTCCTGCGGACGGCCCTGCTGGTCCTGCGCCGGGCCTACGGCCCCCAGGGATTCAACGCCGGGATGAACCTCGGCGCCAGCGCCGGGGCGGGCGTGGCCGGGCACTACCATCTTCACGTCGTCCCCCGCTGGACGGGGGACTCCAACTTCATGCCCCTCGTCGGGGGCACGCGGGTCTTCATCGAGGACCTGGACACGACCTATCGCAAGCTGCGTCCCCTGTTCCACCCAGAGCGGCGACGCGGTTCGAGGTGATCCCATGCTGAAAACCATGCGTCGCAACGTCAAGTCGCTCAAGCCCATCCTCTGGATCGTCGTCGCCACCTTCGTCGTGGCCATCTTCGCCATCTGGGGCGGCGCCGGGCGCCTGGGCGAGAGCAATCGGACCGATACGCTGGCCACCGTCGGCGGAGCCCGCATCTCGTCCGACGAATTCTATCAGGCCCTCCGCCAGCGGCTGGAGGCCATCCGCAAGCAGCTCGGCGGCGAGATCAACGCCGGACTCATCCAGCAGCTCGGCGTGCCCCAGCAGACCCTGGAGCAGCTCGTCCAGCAGCGCCTGCTCCTCGAGATCGCCTCGGACATGGGCCTGCGGGCCTCTGACGCCGAGGTCCGGGCCAAGATCATGTCCTTCCCCGGCCTGCAGCAGGACGGCAAGTTCGTCGGCTTCGAGAACTACAAGCGGGCCCTCGAGTACAACCATATCCAGCTGGCCGAGTTCGAGGCCAGCCTGCGCCAGGACGTCCTCCTGGGCAAGGTCGTCGATCTCCTGACGGCCGGCCTGTTCGTCACCGACGACGAGGTCTGGGAGTCCTACCGGAAGCAGAACGACTCGGTCAAGATCGAATACGTGGTGGCCGAGACGGCCAAGATCGAGGCCCCGGCGGCCGGGCCGTCCGAAGCCCAGCTCCGGGCCCGCTATGACGGGAACGCCGCGGCCTACAAGGTCGCCGAGAAGCGCACCGCGGACTACGTCGTCCTGCGCCAGGCCGACTTCAAGAAGGAGATCAAGGTCAAGGACGAAGAGGTCGAGAAGTATTATCGCGACAACACGGCCCAGTTCCAGGAGCCGGAGACCGTCAAGGCCAGCCGCATCTGGCTGCCGTTCACGGCCGCCGACAAGGACAAGGTCCTGGCCCAGGCCGGCGATCTGCGCAGGCGGGCCGCCGGCGGCGAGGACTTCGCCGCCCTGGCCCGGGCCAACTCCAAGGACGACAAGGCCGCCGCGGGCGGCGACTGGGGAGCCTACGACTGGCGGTCCCTGTCGGCCGCAGAGACCGCGGCCGTGTCCGGGCTCGACAAGGACGCCGTCTCCGAGGTCGTCGAGACCGAGACCGGCGCGGCCGTCTTCAAGGTCACGGACAAGACCGCGGCCGTCACCAAGCCCCTGGACGAGGTCAAGACGACGATCAAGGCCGCCCTCGAGGACGAGAAGGCCCGGGCCCTCGTGGCCGAGCGCCTCCAGAGCCTGGAGAAGGCGGCTCGGAAGGAGAAGAGCCTCGACGTCGCCGCCCAGAAGCAGGGCTACAAGCCGGCCTCGACCGGCGCCCTCAAGCGCGGCGACCCGCTGGGCGACTTCGACACCTCCGGCGCGGTCAGCGAGGCCCTCTTCGGCCTCAAGGAGAAGGAGATCTCGGCGCCCATCGTCACCTACGCCGGCGAGGTCCTGGCCGAGCTCAAGGCCGTCGAGCCGGAGCGCCCGGCCAAGTTCGAGGAGGTCCGCGACCAGCTGGTCCTGGAGATGACCGACGAGCTCAAGAGAACCGCGGCCCGCGACCGGCTGCGCGAGATCCGGGCTTCGCTCAAGGAGGACTGGCACATCGAGGCTCCCAAGCTCAAGCTCGAGTACAAGTCGGTCGACGCCCACAAGAAGGAACAGTACCTGAGCCTGGTCGGCGAGCGGAGCGAGATCGACGCCCTGCTCTTCAGCCTGCCCCTCAAGCAGGCCAGCGAGCCGGTGGCCGTCGACGAGGGCTACGCCATCTTCCGGGTCCTCGACCGCAAGGCCTCGAGCCGCGAGGAGTTCGAGAAGGTCAAGGCAACGGAGCGCGAGACGCTCCTCGGCGACAAGAAGAACCGCTTCCTGATGTCCTATATGACCAAGGCCCGCGAGGAGAAGAAGGTCAAGATCAACGCCGAGGCCTACCAGCGCCTGAGCCAGGATGTCCTGTCGAGATACTCCGGACAGTCGTGATCCCGAAAGACCGGAAGCTCTACGCCGCGGCCGACCGGGCCGTCAACCAGGCCCTGCGCCTCCGCCGGGGCGAGCGGTTCCTTCTGGTCACCGACACGCCGAAGCTCGAGATCGCCGAAGCCCTGGCCTTCCACGCCCGGCGGGCCGGCGCCGAGGTGACGACCTACCTGATGACCGAGACCCTGCGGCCGATCACCGGGCCGACGCGCCAGTTCCGGGAGCTCATCCGGGGCGCCGGCGCCACGGCCTACCTGCTCGAGGGCCGCTTCCCCGAGAAGCCCTTCCGGGGCTTCATGGTCGCCGAGGGGGCCAAGCACGGCCGCGTCTGCATGATGCCGGGCATCACCCGGGACATGATGGAGCGGCTGGTGGCCATCGACTTCTCGGAGATGGCCAGGTTCACCGGGAAGGTCATGAAGGCCGTCGAGGGCGCGGACGACATCGTCGTCGAGAACGCGGCCGGGACGCGGATCTCGTTCAGCGTCCGGGGCCGCCGCTGGAAGGCCGACGTCGGCGACATCTCCAGGAAGGGCCGGCACGGCAACCTCCCGGCCGGCGAGTGCTTCACCTGCCCGGTCGAGGAGACCTTCACGGGCAGGATCGTGATCGGCCTCATCGACGACAAGCTCGGCCGCGGCGAGATGACGTTCAAGGAAGGCAAGCTCGTCGGCTTCAAGGGCGCCGGCGTCGCCGAGGTCATCAAGACGGTCGGCGACGACCCGGCGGCCCGCGTCATCGGCGAGTTCGGCATCGGCACGAACAAGGGCGCCCGGCTCTCGCCCAACATGCTCGAGGCCGAGAAGGCCTTGGGCACCGTCCATTTCGCCATCGGCGACTCCTACGGCCTCGGGAAGAACAAGAGCAAGTTCCATTTCGACGCCCTGGTCGACAAGGCGACCCTCAAGGTCGGCGGCCGGGCGATCGCCCGGGACGGCAAGTTCCTCGTTTGACGGCGGGCCAAGGCGGTTCCGGAAGGCAGGAGAGAGAGATCATGCCCCCCATTCTTCAGGCAGGTGCCGCGTCGCCCTTCGACAAGGTCATCGACCGCTGCGGGACCGAGTCGATGAAATGGACCTACCCCCGCCAGTCGCTCGGCGCCGGCGACGCCATCCCCATGTGGGTGGCCGACATGGACTTCGAGGCCCCGCCGGCCGTGATCGAGGCGCTCGTCCGCCGGGCCGAGCACGGCGTCTTCGGCTATCCCCTCGCTCCGGACTCGTTCTACGAAGCCGCCGCCGACTGGATGCGGCGGCGGCACGCCTGGACGGTGGCCAAGGATTGGATATCCATGACCCCCGGCATCGTGGCCGCCCTCCATTATCTCGTCCGGGGCCTGACCGAGCCCGGCGACGGCGTCATCATCCAGACGCCCGTCTACCACCCCTTCTTCGATGTCGTCGAGAAGCACGGCCGCCGGCTCATCCGCAATCCCCTGCGCTTCGACGGCCGCCGCTACCAGATGGACCTCGACGACCTCGGGCGCCGGGCGGCCGGGGCCCGGATGATCATCCTCTGCAGCCCCCACAACCCGGTCGGCCGGGTCTGGACCCGGGAGGAGCTCGAGGGGCTGGGCCGCATCGCCGTCGAGCGGGACCTCCTCGTCGTCTCCGACGAGATCCACCACGACCTCGTCTACCAGGGTCACACCCATCAAGTCTTCGCCGCCCTGGACCCGGCCCTGGCCGACCGGACGGTCACCTGCGTCGCGCCGAGCAAGACCTTCAACATTCCCGGCCTCTCGACGGCGGCCGTCGTGGCCTCCAATCCGAAACTCCTCAAGGCCTTCGAGGACGAGGCCGAGCGTTGCGGCTTCGATCTCGGCCAGGTCTTCGGCATCGTCGGCTTCGAAGCGGCCTACCGCCACGGCCAGTCCTGGCTCGAGGCCCTCCTGCCCTATCTCGAGGGCAACGTCGATCTCATCGAGGCCTTTGTCGCCGAGCGGCTGCCGGCAATGCGGTTCATCCGCCCGGAAGGGACCTACCTGGGGCTGCTCGACGCCCGCGGGCTGGGCCTGGAGCCGGGGAAGCTCGGCGATTTCTTCCTGAAGCAGTGCCGGGTCTACTTCAGCGACGGGGCGATGTACGGCCGGGAGCTCGAGGGTTTCGTCAGGATCAACTTCGGCTGCCCCCGTTCGGTCCTTCTCGAAGCGCTGGAACGTATCGAGCGGGCTGTCCGGTCGATATAGCCGGGCCGCCGCTTCGTGCCGTCCCGGCCGGGGAGGCCGGCCGGCGGCCGGAACGGGCCCAGATCGCCGGGAGGGGTGAAGGAGCTCGATTGGATATCGGCGCACATCCCAAGACGCGGGCGACCGCGAACGACGGCGTCCGGCTGGCCCGGGACCTCTACGGCCTCGAAACCCGGGCCTTCCCCCTGCCGAGCGAGTACGACGACAACTTCCGGCTCGAGGCCGCCGGCGGAACATCGCGCGTCCTCAAGATCATGCACCCGCTCCGCGAGCCGGATTTCGTCGACATGCAGTGCTCGGCCCTGGCCCGGATCGCGGCCCGGGACCCCGGCCTGCCGGTCCCCCGTGTCGTACCCGACGCCGCCGGCCGGCCCTGGTCCAGGGCCGCGATCGGCGACGGGCCGCCGCGGATCGTCTGGATGCTGTCGTACCTCGAGGGGCGCCCGATGGCCGGGGTCCGCCCGGTCACGGCCGGCCTGCTCGGGGAGATAGGCGGGGCCCTGGCCCGCCTCGACCTGGCCCTCGAGGGCTTCTCGCATCCCGCCGCCGGCCGGGAGCTCAAGTGGGACCTCGTCCGGGCCGGCTGGATCAGGGAACGCCTGTGCCTCCTCCGCGACCCGCGCCGCCGGGCCCTCGTCGAGAGGACGCTGGCCCGCTATGACGCCGAGGCCGCGCCGGCCCTGGCCCGGTTGCGGCGCGGCGTCGTCTACGCCGACGCCAACGAGCACAACGTCCTCGTCCGCGTCGAGCCGGGCCGGCGGCCGAGCCTGGCCGGCTTCATCGACTTCGGCGACATGGTCGAGACCGTGACCGTGGCCGAAACCGCCGTGGCCGCGGCCTACGCGGCCTTCGGCGCGGCCGATCCGCTCGAGCCCGTCCGGTCCCTCCTGGCCGGCTACCACCGCGTCCGTCCGCTCGCGGCCGACGAGCTGGCCGTCCTCGACATCCTCGTCCGGACCCGCCTGGCGGTCAGCGTCGTCAACTCCGCCGTCCGGGCCGCCGCCGAGCCCGGCGACCCCTATCTCACGATCAGCGAGGCGCCGGCCTGGGCCGCCCTGGAAGCCTTCGACCGGGTCCCGCCCGGGCTGGCCCATTACGCCTATCGCGACGCCTGCGGCCTGCCGCCCGTCCCGCACGGCCCGGCCGTCGTGGACTGGCTGCGGAGCTCGGCCGGCTCGTTCGCCCTCGTCCTGGATCACGATCTGCGCGCCGACCCGGTCGCCGTCCTGGACCTGTCCGTCGGCAGCCGCCTGCTCGGCGCCGACCCGGCCAATCTCGAGACCCCGCGCCTGGCCGAAACGATCGCCCGGGCGATGAAGGACGCCGGGGCGGCCGTCGGCCTCGGCCGCTACGACGAGGCCCGGCCGATCTATGGCGCCGGCGCTTTCGCCGCCGGCGGGCATCCGGCCGCCGAGCGCCGGACGGTCCACCTCGGCCTCGACCTCAGCGTGCCCCCCGGAAGCGCCGTCCGCGCCCCTCTCGACGGCGTCGTCCGACTCGTCGCCCGCAACGACGCGCCCAAGGACTACGGCCCGCTGGTCGTCCTGCGCCATGCCGTTCCGTCCGGGCCGGAGTTCTTCACCCTCTACGGCCATCTCGATCCGGATTCCGTGGCCGGGCTCGAGCCCGGACGGGCGCTCCGGGCCGGCGAACGCTTCGCCGCCGTCGGCGCCCCGCCGGCGAACGGCGACTGGTGGCCTCACGTTCACATCCAGATCATCCTCGACCTCCTCGGCCTCGACGAGGACTTCCCGGGCGTGGCCGCGCCCGGCCGCCGCTCGCTCTGGACCGGCCTGTCGCCCGATCCCAACCTCCTCCTGGGCGTCCCGGACGGCCGCTTCCCCCGGCCGGAGCCGGACAAGTCCGAGACGCTGGCCGCCCGGGGCCGCCTGGTCGGTCCGAACCTCAGCGTCTCCTACCGCGAGCCCCTGAAGATCGTCCGGGGCTGGATGCAGTATCTCTACGACGAGGCCGGGCGCGCCTTCCTCGACGCCTACAACAACGTCCCCCTGGTCGGCCATAGCCATCCCCGCGTCGTCCGGGCCGTCCAGGAGCAGATGGCCCTCCTGAACACCAACACCCGCTATCTCCACGACAACCTGGTCCGCTACGCCGGGCGGCTCGCGGCCCTCATGCCCGACCCGCTCCGCGTCTGCTACGTCCTCAACTCGGCCAGCGAGGCCAACGAGCTGGCCCTGCGCCTGGCCCGGGCCCGAACCGGCCGCGAGGACGTCATCGTCCTGGAGTCGGCCTACCACGGCCACACGACCGGGCTCATCGACATCAGCCCCTACAAGTTCGCCGGGCCCGGCGGCCGCGGCCGGCGGCCCTGGGTCCACGTCGCGCCCCTGCCCGACGATTACCGCGGGCCCTTCAAACGCGAAGACCCGGAGGCTGGACGGAAGTACGCCGACGCCGTCGCCCGTCTCCTGGCGGAAGAGGTCGCGCCCCGGGGCGGGCCGGCCGCCTTCATCGCCGAGACCCTGCCCAGCGTCGCCGGCCAGATCGTCCTGCCGGCCGGCTACCTGGCGGCAGCCTACCGCCACGTCCGGTCCGCCGGCGGCGTCTGCATCGCCGACGAGGTCCAGGTCGGCTTCGGCCGGCTGGGGACGCGCTTCTGGGGCTTCGAGACGCAGGAGGTCGTGCCGGACATCGTCGTCCTGGGCAAGCCCATCGGCAACGGCTTCCCCCTGGCCGCCGTCGTGACGACCGGGGAGATCGCCGCCGCCTTCGACAACGGCATGGAGTTCTTCAGCACCTTCGGCGGCAACCCGGTGGCCTGCGCCGCCGGCCTGGCCGTCCTCGACGTCATGGCCGAGGAGCGGCTCCAGGAGCGCGCCCTGCGGGTCGGCCGCCACTTTGTCGCCGGGCTGAAGAGGCTGGCGGACCGCCATCCGATCATCGGCGACGTCCGCGGCTCTGGCCTCTTCCTCGGTCTCGAGCTCGTTCGCGACCGCCGGACCCTGGAGCCCGCGGCCCCCGAAGCGTCCTATGTCGTTGATCGCCTGCGCGAGCGCGGCATCCTGACCGGGACCGACGGCCCCCTCCACAACGTCATCAAGATCCGTCCGCCGCTCTGCTTCTCCGAGGCCGACGCCGACCTGTTCATCGCCGTCCTCGACCAGGTCCTGGCCGAGGACCCGGTCCGGATCGCCTGCGGCTAGAAGCAAGCGTTCAGAACTCGGATCTCCGGGCGATTCCCGAGCAAAGCCGCAGAGAGGGGCGTCTCCCGGGACCGGAAATATCGCTTGTCAATCCTCAGGTCCTGGATAGAATGGTTGGGAACGGAGGCTGCGCCCCCATGAGCATCAAGGCCAAGCTGACCACCTTCGACGCCACGATGATCGTCGTCAGCCTGATCATCGGCATCGGCATCTTCCGCACCCCGGCCATGGTCGCCGCGGCGGCCAAGACCCCGGCCCTGTTCTACGCCGCCTGGGGCCTAGGCGGGCTCGTCAGCCTCCTGGGCGCCCTGACCTTCGCCGAGATCGGCGGCCGCTTCGCCAAGCCGGGCAGCTACTACAAGGTCGTGGCCGAGAACTACGGCTCCGGCCTGGCCTTCATGCTCAACTGGACCAACGTTGTCATCCTCAACGGGGCCGGGGCGGCCGGGGTGGCCCTGATCGGGGCCGAGTACCTGACCCCGATCGTCTTTCCGGGCGCGGCGGCCACGACGCTGCGGATCGAGATCACGGCCGTCATCCTCATCCTCGGCCTCCTCGTCGTCAACTTCCTGGGCATCAAGACCGGGGCCTGGGCCCAGAACGTCCTGAGCGTCCTCAAGGTCGTCATGATCGGCGTCCTGGCGGCGGCGGCCTTCCTGTCGAAAAAGGCCCCCGCGGGCCCGGCCGCGCTGCCGCTGGACAAGCCCTGGTTCTTCGCCCTGGGCGTGGCCTTCATCTACGTCTTTTACGCCTACGGCGGCTACCAGAACACCATCAACTTCGGGGCCGACGTCCACAACGCCCGCCGCAACGTGCCGCGGGCCGTCTTCTTCGGCATCCTCGTCGTCCTGGCCTGCTACCTGACCATCAACGTCGCCTACGTCAAGACGCTCGGCGTGCCCGGCATCGCCGGGGCCAAGCTCGTGGCCGCGGAGACCGCCCGCGTCACCCTGGGCGAGACCGGCAAGCTGTTCGTCTCGCTGGCCATCTTCCTCTCGGCCATGGGCTTCCTCAACGTCACCCTGATGCAGATCCCCCGGGTCTATTACTCGATGGCCGAGGACCGGACCCTGCCGGCCGTCTTCCAGAAGGTCAATCCCAGGACCCAGGCCCAGGAGTTCGGCCTGCTCTTCCTCGGCGCCATCATCCTGGTCTCGATCTTCCTCCTGCGGAAGTTCGAGAACATCGTCAACTACGTCATGTTCCTCGACACCATCACCCTGGCCGTCGTCTCCTCGACCCTCTTCGTCCTGAGGCGCAAGGCCCGGGCCTCCGGCGAGCCCTACGCCGGCTACCGCGTCCCGCTCTATCCAGTCCTGCCGGGCGTCTTCATCGCCGTCATGCTGGCCGTGGCCGGCTCCGTGCTGGCCACCCAGACCCGCGAGGCCCTCTACGGCGCGATCTTCTTCGCCGTCGGCTTCCCCGTCTTCCTGCTGATGCGGCGGGTCAGCCGGCGCCAGCCGGACGAGCCGCCCGCGGCCGGGTGATCCCCGTCCCCGGGTCCGGGCCCCGGCGTGGTAAAATGGAGGCCCGGAGGGGTGAGCCATGGAAACGACCCGCAAGATCAGGAAAGTCCTCATCAGCCAGCCCACGCTCGAAGGCGCGGGCGTGCACCTGCGCCGCGGCTTCGGCTTCCGGGAGGTGCCGCAGTTCGATCCCTTCCTTATGTTCGACGACTTCCGCCAGGACGATCCGGCCAAGTACCTGCCGGGATTCCCCTGGCATCCCCACCGGGGCATCGAGACCATCACCTACATGATCCGGGGAACGGCCGAGCACGCCGACAGCCTGGGCCACAAGGGCGTCATCGGCCCCGGCGGCGTCCAGTGGATGACGGCCGGCAGCGGCATCATCCACCAGGAGATGCCCCGGGGCGGCCCGGACGGCCGCCTGGGCGGCTTCCAGCTCTGGGCCAACCTGCCCGCGGACCTGAAGATGACGGAGCCGCGCTATCGCGACGTGAAGAAGGCCGATATCCCCGACGTGGCCCTGCCCGGCGGCGTCTCCGTTCGGATCATCTGCGGCGCGATCGGCAACGCGCGCGGGCCGGTCCGCGACATCATCATCGACCCCGAGTACCTGGACGTGGCCATGCCCCCGGAGGCCGAGTTCGCCCACCCGACTAGGCCCGGCCACACGGTCATCGCCTGCGTCTTCGAGGGCGAGGGCTGCTTCTCGGGAGAGACGCGGCAGCCGTTCTACGACATCGAGCCGGCCAGCTACTTCGACCTCGAGCGGAAGCCGGTCCAGGGGGACCACGCCATCATCCTGTTCGGCGACGGCAGCCGGATCAAGGTCAGGACGACGGCCTCGCCCCTGCGCTTCCTCCTCATCTCCGGCCGGCCGCTCGGCCAGCCCGTGGCCTGGCAGGGGCCGGTCGTAATGAACACGCAGGAGGAGCTGCGGACGGCCTTCCGCGAATATCGGGCCGGGACGTTCCTGAAAACCGGCCGGCCGCCCGGCGCGAAGTAGGGAGACGCCCTCCGGGCCCGCGGATTGCACAGCGGCCTCGAAAACGCTAATCTTGAGGGTCGAGGAGGCCAGCCATGCCGATGACCAGCCGGGAACGCCTGGGCGCCGCTCTCGAACATAGGCAGCCCGACCGCATCCCCGTCGACTTCAACGGCACGGGCGTCACCGGCATGCACGTCAAGTGCGTCATCGGCCTGCGCCGGCATTACGGCCTGCCGGACCGGCTGGTCAAGGTCCACGAGCCCTACCAGATGCTGGGCTGGATCGACGAGGACCTGCAGACCGTCCTGGGCATCGACGTCCAGGGCGTCTACGGCCTGGACACGATGTTCGGCTACCGCAACGAGAACTGGACCCCCTGGCGCATGGACGACGGCACCGAGGTCCTCATGTCCGGGAATTTCCGGACGACCAGGGACGCGAACGGCGATACGCTCGTCTTTCCCGGCGGCGACCGGACCGCCGCGCCCTCCGGGCGCCTGCCCCGGAACGGCTTCTTCTTCGACACCATCATCCGCCAGGAGCCGATCGACGAAGCCCGGCTCGACCCCGAGGACAACCTCCAGGAGTTCGGCCCCGTCTCCGACGAGGTCCTGGGCCATTTCGAGCGCGAGAGCCGGCGGGCCGCGGCGACCGGGCGGGGGACGATCGCCAGCTTCGGCGGCACCGCCCTCGGCGACATCGCCCTCGTCCCCGGGCCGGGCCTCAAGCGCCCCAGGGGCGTCCGCGACGTCGAGGAATGGTACGTTTCCACCCTGACCCGCCGCCCCTACGTCCACCGCGTCTTCGAGCGCCAGACCGAGATCGCCCTGGCCAACCTGGCCCGCATCCGCGAGCGGGTCGGCGACGAGGTCCAGGCCGCGTTCGTCTGCGGCACGGACTTCGGGACGCAGCGGTCGCAGTTCTGCTCGGAGGCCTCCTTCCGCGAGCTCTATCTGCCCTATTACCGCCGCATCAACGACTGGATCCACGCCCATACCGCCTGGAAGTCCTTCAAGCACTCCTGCGGCGCGGTCTACAACCTCATCCCGGCCTTCATCGACAGCGGTTTCGACATCCTCAACCCCATCCAGGTCTCGGCGGCCGGCATGGACCCCCGCCGGCTCAAGCAGGAGTTCGGCCGCGACCTCGTCTTCTGGGGCGGCGGGATCGACACCCAGAAGACGCTGGCCTTCGGCGGCCCGGAGGAGGTCCGGGCCGAGGTCCTGGAGCGCTGCGACATCTTCGGCCGCGACGGCGGCTTTGTCTTCAACGCCGTTCACAACATCCAGGCAGACGTCCCGGTCGCCAACATCGCGGCCATGTTCGAGGCCGTCCGGAGCCACGGCGGCGGGAGATAGCCCCGGCCACGCCGCGGGCCGGCGGGGTGCCGCTCCGGATCAGTGGGCGGCCAGGGCGTCGGCCAGCTTGCGGACCGCGGCGTCCAGCTCGTCGACGAGGATGCCCGACAGGGCGGCCGGCAGGAAGTTGACCTTGCGCGCGCCGAGAGGCAGGCGCTGGTCGAAGGAGTGGCGGACGAGGACACGTCCGCTCTTGAGGTCCAGGAACTCGAGGTCCATGGCCAGCCGGCCGAACCAGACCTTGGGATTGTCGATCTCCTCGACCAGCCGGACCGTCGAGCGCAGGACCAGGACCGGGTCGCCCTGGAGGACGTCGAGCGTCACTCGGGAGAAGCCCTCCTTGCGGATGAGGTACTCGCTGATGGCCGCGCGGAATAGGTCCGCGGGCTTCTTGGCCCAGAAGCTCGAGGAATAGTACTTCAGCTCGTAGGGCGAGACCCGGTAGATGACCCGGTAGTCGTCGTAGAGCGGATCGACGCGGACCGGCTCGATATAGAGCGGCTTGTCGATCGGCGGATGGCGCTCGGCGTCCTTGTCAATCGGGACGATCTGAAAGTACCGCTTCGTCGGCGTGGACAGGCACGCCGCGCCGAGGAGGAGCAGGACGGCCGCGGCGGCCGGCAGGGCGTTGGTCTTGGTCATTTCTTGTCCTTTCGCGTCCGCAGCAGGGACGTCGGCTCGTCGGCGATCTCGCGGGTGAATCGGCTCAGGTTCTCGATGGTCTCGCTGAGGCTGGCGAACGTCTGCTGGAGCTGGGTCTGCTGCTCGAGCAGGACGCTCTCCATCTTCTTCAGGCTGACCGAGGCCGTCGTCAGGAAGGTCCGGAGATCGGCGATGGCGCCGCCCAGCTCCTCGGCCGAGAACCGCTGGGCGATGTTGTCCAGGGTCTGGCGCGAGCCGGTCTCGAGGGTGGCGGCGAGCCGGTTGGCGTTCTCGACCAGGGGCTTGACCGTGCCCATGGCCGCCGCCAGGTCAGCAGTCGCCTTCTCGACGCTGGCCAGGGTATTGTCGAGCGAGCGCTTGCGCCCCTGGAGGACCTCCGCCAGGGCGGCCGAGCTTTTCTCGGTGCTGTCCAGGAACGCCGAAAACTTGGCCACGTTCTCCGGGGAAAGGACCTCGGTGATGCGCTTGGCCGTCGTCTGGAGGTTGTTGACGATGTCGTCGGCCTTCTCGCCCAGGCCCCGGCCCATGGCGATCTCGCCATGGGCGGGCAGGTCCGGGGACGAGACCTGGCCGCCGCTGAGCTCGATGAACTTCTGCCCGGTGATGCCGACGTAGACCATCTGGGCCTTCATGTCGGCCTTCATGGCCAGGCCCGGCCGGATCTTGACATCGACGTCGATCGAGCCCATGTCCGCGCGGTTCAGGCGGATGGCGACGACCCGGCCGACCGGGACGCCGCGGTACTTGACGTCGGCGCCGACCGAGAGGCCGTTGACCGACGTGTCGCGGAACTTGACCGTATAGACCTCGCCCGGGTCGCTGAGCTTGGGCAGGACAAAGAACGCGGTCACGACCAGGAAAATGACCGCCGCCAGGGCCAGGAAGATCCCCAGCCTGGTTTTTTGCTCATGCGTCATCATGATCGCCCTTCCTGAGAAAGAATGTCCGGATGAAGCCGTCGTCCGAGGCCGCCAGGGCCGCGGCGTCGCCGTCGAAGCGCAGGCCGCCGTCGTTGAGGACGAGGACGCGATCGGCCACCCGTTCGATCGAGCGCAGCTCGTGGGTGACCACGACCAGGGTCATGCCGAAGGTCTCCTTGAGCCGGATCAGCAGGTCGTCAAGGAGCGACGAAGTGATGGGATCGAGGCCCGACGACGGCTCGTCGCAGAAGACGATGTCGGGATCGAGGACCAGGGCCCGGGCCAGGGCCCCCCGCTTGCGCATGCCCCCGGACAGCTCGGCCGGGTACTTGTCGGCGCTCCCGGCCAGCTCGACCTGGGCCAGCCCGGCGTGGACCATGTCCCGGACCATGTTCTCGGGGATCTCGGGATAGTGCATGCGGACCGGCAGGGCCACGTTCTCGTAGAGGCTGAGGCCGTTGAGGAGCGCCCCGCCCTGGTAGAGGACGCCGATCCGGGAGTACAGGGATTGGAGCGACCGCTCGGAACCGTAGTCCACCGGGGCGCCGGAGAACTCGTACCGGCCCCCGAGCGGCGGCAGGAGCCCGGCCAGGGACTTGAGCAGGGTCGACTTGCCCGACCCGCTGATCCCCAGGACGACCGTGATCAGGCCGGCCGGGACGGCGAAGGAGAGGTCGCGGAGGACTACCTCTCCCCCGTAGCCGATGGTCAAGCGGTCCGCGCGGATGATATCCATGGTCAATACAGGACGAAGGCGAACAGGCAGTCGATGACGATGACCAGGGTGATCGACAGGACGACCGACTCCGTCGTGGCCCGGCCGACCTCCTCGGCGCTGCGGCCGACGGTCAGGCCCTTGTAGCCGGCCGAGATGACGATGGTCCAGCCGAAGACGATGGTCTTGACCAGGCCCCAGGCGAAATCGTCCCAGGCCACCGTGTTGACCATCTGGTCGAGGAATTCCTTCGGCATCGTGCCGTACTTGATCCCGGACACCACCATGCCGCCGGCGATGCCGCAGACGTCGGCCAGGCCCACGAGCAGGGGGACGACCGCCGTGATGGCCGCCAGCCGCGGCACCATGAGGAACCGCTCCGGCACGACGCCCATGGTCTTGAGGGCGTCGACCTCCTCGAGGACGGTCATGCTGGCCAGCTCGGCCGTGATGGCCGCCCCGATCTTGCCGGCCAGGATGACGCCGGCCATGAGCGGCACGAGCTCGCGCAGCATGGCGTAGCCGATGATGTCGGCGATGTAGGTCGAGGCCCCGAAGCTCTGCAGGGGGTCGGAGGCGGCGAAGGAGATGGTCACGCCGACGAGGAACAGGAGCACGCAGACGATCGGGTAGGACCCGTAGCCCATGAAGAACATCTGGTTGCCGATCTCGCCGGGATAGACCCCCTTGCGGGTCTTGAGATAGACGCCGACGTGATAGGCCTCGTCGGCCAGCATCGACAGGAACGAGGCCGCGACGCGGGTCCGGGCCAGGAACCGGTCGGCCAGGGCCCGGACGAAGCGGCCGGCGCGGGTGCCCGTGGCCGGCACGGCCGGCCTGGCCGGCCAGAGGTCCGAGGGGGACTTGGCGAAGCCCGCACCGGCCCGGACCAGGGCCTCGGGGACGTTGACCACGGTCACGCCGGGCAGGTCCTGGGCGGCGTGCCCGAGAAGGGCCAGGGTCGCGGAGTCGAACTCCTCGACCTCCCGGAAATCGAGGGCCAGCCCGCCCTGCCGGCCGTGGATCTCGCCGAGGAGCGCGGCCACCTCGGCCGCCCGCAGCCTCTTCGGCAGGACGATCGTCCGCTCCGCTTTCGGGATCGCGCCGGCTTCGCTCATCGCGCCCCCGGCGGGATGACGGGAGCCCGGTCCGGGGCCGGGCCCGCCCCGAGGGCGAAAAAAACCCGTGGCGCCGTCCGGCTGTTCATCCTTTGCTCTCCGTTCCTGTGGCTGCCATTCTAGTACAGGGGCCCCGGCTTTTCAAACCCGGCGGGACAGGTTGACCGGGCCGGCCGGGCGGGATATCATCGGGCCGCGCATGACCACCCGAGAGAGGTTCAACAAGGTCTTCCGCTGGGAGAAGCCTGACCGGGTCCCCGACATGGAGTTCGGCTACTGGGACAAGACGATCGCCGTCTGGCACGAGCAGGGCCTGCCGGCCGCCTGCCGGTCCAACCGGGACGTCGAGCGGCACCTCGGCCTCGAGGGCCTGGAAACGATCCCCGAAGCGCCCATCGCCAGGGGCCTCTTCCCCAGGTTCGAGGAGGAGACGATCGAAGAGCGGGGCGGGCGCCGCCTCGTCCGGACCAAGGAAGGGGCGCTGGCCGAGATGCTCGACTACGACTCATCGATGCCCCATTTCATCAAGTTCGCCGTCGAGACCAGGGCCGACTGGGAGAAGCTGCGCGACGAGCGGCTCGACCCGGACGCCCCCGGCCGGGTCGGCGACGTCCGGGCGGCCGTGGACGCCGCCCACACCGCCGGCCTGCCCATCCTCTTCCACTGCGGCTCGCTCTACGGCTGGCTCCGCGACTGGATGGGCCTCGAGAACCTGTCCATCGCCCTGATGACCGACCGGGACTGGGTCGAGGAGATGATGGAGCACGTCACCCGGATGGACCTCGAGCTCATCGAGCGCCACATCCCGGGCGGCGGCGAGATCGACGTGGCCTGGTGGTGGGAGGACATGTGCTACAACCACGGGCCCCTGCTGTCGCCCCGGCTCTTCGAGTCCCTCATGGTCCCCCGCTACGAGCGCATCACCGCCGCCCTGAAGGCCAAGGGCGTCTTCGTCAACGTCCTCGACTGCGACGGCCGCATCTACGATCTCGTGCCGGGCTGGCTGCGGGGCGGGATCAACTGCATGTTCCCGATCGAGGCCGCCCACACGGATCCCTGGAAGCTGCGGCGGGACTACGGGACGGAGGCGCTCCTCCTGGGCGGGGTGGACAAGCGGGCCCTGATCGCCGGCCGGGAGGCCATCGACCGGGAGCTCGCGAAGCTCGCGCCGCTCGTCGAGCGGGGCGGCTACCTGCCGTGCGTCGACCACCGCGTCCCGCCGGACGTCTCCTACTCCGACTACCTCTACTATCTCGAAAAGAAGAAACTGATCCTCTGACCGCCGTCAGGCCCCCGCCACCCGCTCCAGACGCTTCATGATCGAGAAGATGAAGGCGGCCGACACCAGGCAGGCGACCACGAGGATGGCCCAGACCACCGCGAGCGGCAGGCGCACCCAAAGATAGGCGGTCACCCCGACCAGGGAATTGCCGACGGCCGTCGCCGCGAACCAGCAGCCCTGCATCAGGCCCTTGTACTTGGGCGGGGAGACCTTGGAGACGAAGGAGATGCCGATCGGGCTGAGGAAGAGCTCGGCGACGGTCAGCAGGAAGTAGGTCGAGATGAGCCAGTAGACGGGGACCAGGCTGTCGGCCGGCGCGACCAGGCCGCCGAGGGCTTTCGGGCTCATGAGGCCGAACGAACCCACGGCCAGGATGGTGTAGGCCACGGCCGTCACGAGCATGCCGATGCCGATCTTGCGCGGCGCGGACGGCTCCTTGCCCCTGCGGTTGAGCCAGCCGAAGAGGCCGACGACGAGCGGCGTCAGGCCGACGATGAAGATGGGGTTGAACTGCTGGAAGATCTGCGGCTGGAAGCTGTTCGTGTCGCCGTAGCCCCGAAAGCGCAGGAAGGCCAGGGCGCCGAAGCCGAGGAAGGCGGCCGCCCCCAGGACCCTGGCCAGGCGGCCGGAGGCCCGGCGCAACAGGACGACGAGGCCGGCGACGGCCAGGATGGCCAGGAGCATGCCGGTCAGGTCGAACAGGAAGAAGGCCGCCTTGCCGACGCTCGAAACGGTGTAGTCCCGGGCGAAGTAGGTCAGGGTGACGGCGCTCTGCTGGAAGGCCATCCAGAAGAAAATGACAACGAAGAAGACCAGGCCGAGGACGACGAGACGCTCCCGCGTTTCCTTGGGGCCCATCTCGACCATCTGGCCGCGGAGGGCCTCGGACTTGGCCTTCTGCCGCTCGGACAGGTCGGCCATGGCGTAGTGCTTGCGGTAGGCCCAGAAGATGATCATCGAGACGATCAGGCTGAGGCAGGCCACGCCGAAGCCGAGGTGATAGGACTTGCCCAGGGTGTTGATGTATCTCTCGGAAAAGACCTTGAGGGTGTCAAGGGTCACGGCCGCGTCCTGGCCCTGGGCGATGGCCAGGTAGGCGGAGGCGTCGGCCAGCTTGCCGCCGAGGAGATCGTTGGCCAGGGCCGGGATGCGGGCGTCGTAGGACAGCCCGGCCCCGCGCATGATCCAGTTGCAAACGGCCATGGAGGCCGAGGGGGCGAACATGGCCCCGATGTTGATGCCCATGTAGAAGACGCTGAAGGCCCGGTCCCGCAGGGCCGAATACTTCGGGTCGTCATAGAGATTGCCGACCAGGGCCTGGAGGTTGCCCTTGAACAGCCCCGTCCCCAGGGCCACGACGGCCAGGGCGCCGATGACGAGCGGCAGGCCGGTGTTCATGGCCGTCGGCAGGGCCAGCAGGACGTAGCCGATGAACATGACGATGAGGCCCAGGCTGATCGTCCGGCCGTAGCCGAGGAAGCGGTCGGCCAGGAAGCCGCCGAGCAGGGGGAAGACATAGACCCCGACCATGAAGGTCGAGTACATGAAGCCCGCGGTCGGCGCGGACATGCCGTACTTCGCCTGCATGAACAGGACGAAGATGCTGACCATCGTGTAGAAGCCGAAGCGTTCGCCCATATTGGCCAGGAAGGCGACGTAAAGGCCCTTGGGATGTCCTTTGAACATGGTTCACCGTCCTCGGAAAGGTGTGCGCGGATGCGGCATAGCGCTCAAGCTTGAGATTATATCAAAGAAGGGAGGGTCAAACCTACCTTTTACCCATTTTTGGGGAAAAGGTAGGTTTGACCCAGGCCTGTCCGGTTGTTATTTTTCTGAAGCCTTCTAACCTGTTGACCTAGTTTTAATAAAGTCTCATTTCGGCCATTTTCGATTTGAACGGCCTTCCCTGTTGGGTGTATGGCCACTTTGGAGCCT